>ERZ761609.3-NODE-3-length-450480-cov-39.022410_pt1 | contig 450480 bp, 345 predicted proteins | sample MGYA00511163_ERZ761609 | MGnify/ENA primary metagenome ERZ761609 (study PRJEB28899, sample SAMN02445070) | bioreactor sludge metagenome | biome: EBPR sludge | place: Australia: Brisbane, Thorneside Wastewater Treatment Plant | collected 2011-12-16 ... | reverse complement strand
ATGGCGTCGTTGACGCCTTCCGCCGTGAAGGCCGCCTCATCTTTGGACCCACCTGCCTCCCCACCATTAACCCCACCCCTCACTCCACCCAATCCGCAATAAACACATTTGTGTCGCGCGTGCCGTTGTTGTTGCGGTTGCTGCTCCAGACGAGTTGTTTGCCGTTGGGGGAGAACATCGGAAAGGCGTTAAAGATGCTTTCGGATGTGATGGGCTCGACGTTTGTGCCGTCGTCGTTCATGATGTAGATCTGAAAGTCATATCCACGTTGTGAGCGGTGATTACTGGAAAAGAGTATCTTTTTGCCGGATGGATGATAGTACGGAGCCCAGTTTGCTTTGCCGAGTGATGTTATCTGACGTAGGTCGGATCCGTCAATGTTGCAGGTGTAGATTTCCATTTCCGTTGGTGCAACAAGACCTTGTTTGAGGAGTGAGGTGTACTCTGCAATTGCACTGTCGGTTTTTGGTCGCGAAGCACGAAAGACGAGTCGTTTGCCATCCGGAGAGAAAAAAGCACCACCATCGTATCCCAGGCCGTTGGTGATCTGTCGTTGATGTGAACCGTCGATGTTCATCGTCCAGAGTTCAAGGTCACCACTGCGATCCGACGTAAACACAATGAGGTCACCCTTGGGAGAGATGGTTGCCTCTGCATCGTATCCAGGTGCATCAGTAAGCTTTTTGATGATCTTGCCCTGTTGGTCGGCGACATAGATGTCGTACGATGGATAGACTGACCATAGGTACTTACGATCGGCACGTGGTGGTGCTTCTGGTGGACATTCACGTCCGCCCTCATGTGTAGAGGCGTAGAGGACATGTACTCCGTCAGGCATAAAGTATGAACACGTTGTGCGTCCTTCAAGTGTTGATACTGTTCGTGGACGGTACGTTGTGTTACCTGCTGCAGAGTCGATGTGCATGTCGAAGATCTGATCACATTGTAGACCCCAGGCCTTGTTGTTGCTTTGGAAACACAGTCGTGTTCCATCCGGACTGAAGTATGCCTCAGCATTGTCACCACCAAAGGTGAGCTGACGGATGTTTTTGAGGTGTGGTTCGGTGGCACGAAGCAGTGGGGAAGTGCCGATAAGAAGCAGAACAACAATCGTGAACAGTGTTTGAGTTGGCATGGTGACGTGCGAGGTGATGACCGAAAAAGACGGACGAACCTACGAAGAGTCCGTATCTTTACCGTCTATGTCCGATCCGTTCGATACTCCCAAGCGGGGCCTTGACATGCTCCGCGATCCTCACCTCAATAAAGGCACGGCCTTTACACGCGAGGAACGCGAAAAGTTTGGCCTGATGGGCCTGCTGCCCGACATCGTTTCTACTCCGGAACAACAGGAAGCTCGTATTGAGGGCCACCTTACGTCGTTACCGACAGACCTGGACCGTTACGTCTACTTCAGTGACCTCCAGGAACGTAATGAGAGTCTGTTCTACCGAATCCTCATGAAGGATCCGGTTCGCTGGATGCCCGTTGTCTACACACCTACCGTTGGACTGGCCTGTCAGACCTTCGGGAGAATCTACCGGCGGCCAAAGGGACTCTACATTAGTGTGCGTCATCGTGGACGTATAGCCGATGTGTTACGGAATTGGCCTGAGGCCGATCCTCGTTTTATCTGCGTTACAGATGGCGAACGAATCCTTGGTCTTGGTGACCTTGGAGCTCAAGGAATGGGCATTCCTATCGGTAAACTTGCTTTGTATACAGCAGTAGCAGGTGTACCACCACAGATGACGCTTCCGATTGTACTTGATGTAGGTACCAACAATGAAGAACTGCTTGTTGATCCGTTCTACATCGGTATCCGTGAACGTAGGCTAAGTGGTGCCGACTACGATTCCTTTGTGGATGAGTTCGTGACAGCCGTTCGTACGGTCTATCCGAAGTGTTTTATCCAATGGGAAGACTTCGCAAATCATAACGCAGCTCCACTTCTTGAACGCTATCGTAATGTTGTTCCGTCGTTTAACGACGATATTCAAGGCACGGCAGCAACGGGTGTAGCTGGTATTCTTGCTGCCCTGCGTTTTAAGAAAGAACGCCTCGAAGATCAACGCGTACTGTTCTTCGGTGCAGGATCAGCAGGCATTGGCATTGCTGATCTCCTCTGTACCGTTATGGTGCGCCATGGCCTTTCAGTTGATGAAGCACGATCACGGATTCGACTTGTTGACTCAAAGGGACTGGTCCAAACACAGCGTACGGATCTTACGCCGTCAAAGGAACAGTATGCCTTTGATGATGTTCCGGCTGATACACTGTTTGAGAGTGTACGTTCTGTTCGTCCGACAATTCTTATCGGCACAAGTACAATTCCAAAGAGTTTTACGAAAGACGTTATCGAGGAAATGGCACGTATCAGTGAACGTCCCATTATCTTCCCGTATAGTAATCCAACGTCAAAGAGTGAGTGTTCGGCCGAAGAAGCGTATGAGTGGACAGGTGGTCGCGCAATTTTTGCGTCCGGTAGCCCCTTTCCGCCCCATACCATGAATGGGCGAACATTTACACCTGGACAAGGTAATAACGTTTATATCTTCCCAGCAATGGGACTCGCCGTGCTTGCAGCAAATCCATCATCCGTGCCGGATGAGGCCTTTGTCGTAGCCGCGAATGCGCTGGCAGAACTTGTGACCGACGAGAACTTTTTATCCGGTCTGATCTATCCGCCAATGGCGTCCATCCGTAACTCAGCGATGCACGTGGCTACAGCAGTTGCAACGTGGTTCCATGAGGCAGGACTGGCGCGCTCTGAACGTCCAGCCGACATTGCAGCGGCTGTACGTGCCATGAGCTGGACACCACATTACTGAGCAATACGTGCGGTAACACGGTGTGACGATCTCAATAGTCTCTACAATCTGAACGATCTCAACGATCGTCGAGAGACTATTTGAGGTCGGCCTCGTTAAGATCAATTCCCCAGACACGTTCACCACGAATGTTGTGGATAGCGAGACTGAGTACACGGCTTTTGGTTGGACCGGACACGGTGATCAGACCGAAGTTGTGTTCGCCGAAGGTCTTTCCTTCTACACGCCGTTCATTCGGTTGATCAGCGATGTTCTTGTTTGAGCCGGCCGTCAGAGAACTCGATGTGAGCTCAAAGAGTGGATACGTTCCTTCGCGGTCACGTCGCGATAACTCGGCAGCGTGAATGTCTCCGCTTACAAAGACAACACCGCGAATCTTGTTGTCGGTAATTGCCTTGATGATACGCTCACGCTCAAAAGGCATACGTGCAAAACTCTCTTTACGCGTGTCTGTTGTTAAGAACTGGCTACCAACGGCAACAATCTTAAACGTTGCAGTGCTCGAGGCGAGTACATCAACAAGCCACTGATACTGCTCTTCACCAAGGATTGTTGACGAATCGTCCTTACGATGATCCGGTGAACGGAACCAACGATCATCAAGAAGAAACACGTCAACGTCAATCAACGAGAACTGCGACGTTATACCGTTTATGCCATCAATACCATACGATGGATTCGGCCAGAACTGCATAAACACATCACGTGCACTACGTTTGCCCCACCATGATCTATCGGAGTCATTTGGACCGTAGTCATGATCATCCCACGTTGCATAGTGAGCCGTTGATGCTAACAAAGGTTGTAATTGTGGTAGTGATCGTGTGTGTGAGTATCGCTTTTCTATTCCGGAGCGTGAGTTCCAGTCGGCCTCACGGAGATAGACATTATCACCGAGCCATAGCATTACATCTGGGCGTTTGTTATGGAGGGCGAGAAAGATATCCTCGTCACTTCCATAACCGCCAGTACTGCGTTCGTAACCCGTTTCGTTGACGTAAAAACAACTGCCAAGAGCTATAGTTGCCGACGGAGGATTTGACGTCTGCCACTTCCACACGGGTTGTGTCCGAAACTGTGTTGGATATGGACGTGATTCCTTCGTTCCGTCTATCTCAACGTCATAGTAGTATGTCCGTCCGGGCTCTACTTCCCGTAATCGGAATGTTGCACACCGGCCATCGTCGTGCTTTGTACGAATCACGGACGTGGAGAACACCGTGCCTTGCTGTGCTGAGTCCCGGTAGAGAATGCGGACGTCTGCTTCCGTACGTGTCTGAACCCAGATATTCGCTTCGCGCATGTCAACATGGCCAACCATCGGTCCAGCAGTAAGTCTGCCTTGAGCAAAAACATCAGCAGACGTGAGGGCGGACGAGACAACAAGGCAACTCACCATACTGAGACGACAAAGAATCTTGATGGTAAGGGGCAAAACGGGCAAAGAAAAGCACATCATGTGCGAACATAGCACAACGGACGGCCTGCACAATGTAGTTTTGTCGTGATGTTCACACGACTCCGACAATGGTTACAGAAGGATGAGGCAGATGCCTTACCCGAGATAGCCATGCGTCGTGGTAAGTCTATGCGCTACATGCTTGGACACGTGTTATTGCCAGAGTTACTCTTGCGGCATCCGGCCATTATTCAATCACTTGTTGCTGATGATGGACTAGCGCGGTTACATCACTTACGTGACGTCTATGCACGTCGGTGGCAGATTTCTGACGTTGACGAATGTCTGGCACTTCGATACTTCCTTGCTCACGACGGAGCCGTGTCGATTGTGGTAACGATGCCGGATCCGGTTGGTGTGCCGGAGCCACATTATATGATGATGTATCTGTTGCCTGTTCGACGCATCCTTGTTCTTGAACGTGCCAGTGTGCATCATCTTGAGCGATTCCGTCGTCAAGGGTGGCGTATAATGTCATCTGATATACCACAAGGAGTCACATCAGATCAAGCCGCCTACCTCTGTGAATGGACACACGATGGTAATCACTTTAATTATGGTCTGGTAGAGTTAACGGAAGCATCAATCACGGATAGGATATCCGACGTCTTTGGTGTACAACGTGAGTGGTCTGAAGTTCAGGCACAGACATTGAGTCGAAGGTTGCAGGCCATAACTGACGTACCTCCCGTTCGGCCAGAGTCGCGTCCATTACCTGAGGAAGAGCGCCGGTCTCTCAATGCATTAATCGACACGATTGTGCGTGAAGCACAGAACGTTGAAGTTTTTGAGCGTGGTGACTATGCACTTCGTGTGATTGGCGCAATTGAGGATGTCAAACGTCGTACAGGAAACGTCCACACAGACACTACAATCCGTCTTGGTGAAGCAATACGACTCTTTGCTGATGCTGAGCTCTATGACAAAGCGCGCGATCTCGTGACGGCATGGATTGGTATGGCACATGCGATGCGCGGGTCGCGTTCGCCTGAAGTACGAATTGCCTATGCCTACGAGGCATGGATTGCAGCGCGTGAACGATCAAATTGGGACGAACATCTGCGTGACTATATCGCCGTGCGACTCAATGTGCGTGATTCTATTGGTGGTGTGATGCGGACAGATATGCCAGGAGCAAATGATCCAATGATTACGATGACGATCGATGACATGATGGCACAACGTGAGACGTGGTGAGGTAAGGGCGTTACTCTTCAAATCGGAGATGTTTAATCTCCTCTCCTTTGGTGCCGATTTCCGTCATAGCTTCCACACCAATTGTGAGATGGAGATCTGCATAACGTTCTGTGATGATCTTATCCGAAGCTTCGGTTTTGATTCCGTCTTCGAGAATAGGTACATCACTCACAAGTAACAGTGCTCCGCGCGGGATACCATTACGATGTCCAACGATAAACACCGTTGCTGTTTCCATGTCGATGGCAAGGCAGGAAAGGTGTTTTAGCCGTGCCTTAAAGTCTTCATCCCATTCCCATACACGACGGTTTGTTGTATACACAACACCTGTTCGATATTCCTGTCCGTGAGAGATAATCTTATCCGAAACAAACTTGTGAAGTTTAAAGGAAGGTAGGGCAGGCACTTCGGGAGGGAAGTAGTCATTACTTGTACCTTCACCACGAATGGCGGCAATCGGCAAAATGAAATGACCAATCTCCGTTGAACGTTTTAAGCCGCCCACCTTTCCGAGGAAGAGTACACCCTTGGGCATACGGGCCGTAAGCAAGTCCATAATGAGTGCGGCATTCGGCGAGCCGATACCGTAGTTCACAATCGTCACACCGTCGGCGTTAGTGGCTGTTTGCATTGGCCGATCTGCACCACGGACCTCAACACCATAACGTTCGGCGAATCGTTCCACGTATCCGCGCCAGTTTGTGATGAGGATGTAGTCACCAAAATCACTCACTGGAGTGCCGGTGTACCGAGGCAACCAGTTGGTTGCTATCTGTTCCTTCGTTTGCATAGCCGTAAGTTCGTGAAATGTTCGTCGAAACCCTTGCTCGTGTTGAGCACGTTTTCCGTCCGCTGATGTCGTTCTTACCAGACAATCTTGCGGTTCGGATGTTTTCTGCTGGTAGAACGTTCTTTGCTGAGAGGCTTGCTGCGACACGTCCTGCAGATCGATCTGTTCCCATCGCGTCGACGTCGTCGAGTACCATCTGGGGCAAGACGATGAATTCTCGGCTGTGGAATGCAGCTGGAATGTTCAAAAAGGGTGAGGGATATACCGTAGCTGCCCGTCAGGGGGCCGGTGCCTGGGTTGCCGGAACCACAACATCATTACCACGCGTAGGGAATACCAAGGCAGGCGTTACGTGGCCTGTAGCCGTCTATCCACGCACACGGTTAGCGTCGAACTGGTTAGGGCTGCCAAATCCAGGACATGCGGCTGTAGCGGCGCGAATATCGAAGCTGGAGAGGCATCCCGGCTGTTTGATTGGTGCGAGTGTGAGTGCCGACCCCGGAATGGCCGAAACGGAGGCCTTACAGGGATTGGTAGACGGGATGAATGCCTACGATGCAGCTGGAGTGGACTATCTCGAACTCAATGAGAGCTGTCCGAACGTACCGGGACATCATGATGGTCCGGCACTTGATGATGGACTCATACGACGACTTGAATTTGTACATCAACACGTCCTTGCCAAACGGCGTCGACACCTACCGGTCGTTGTCAAGTTCAGTGTTGACACGTCCGTTGACCAACTTGAAGACCTGCTTGTTCTCTTGGTCACCATGGGATTTGACGGAGTGATACTTGGTAATACCAGTATTGCCTATCCCGATCATCGGCAGTTTGTCCACGAACGTGAAATGGCGCACTATGACTACTTCACATCAACATTTGGTGGTGGCTTAAGCGGAGCGCCCCTTTCGCCCCTTTCCCTGAATATCGCAACGTTGGCCGTGCAGATCATCGAACGACTACGTCCGGCAAACGAGTTTAACATCATCAGATGTGGTGGTGTATCATCGGCTGCCGACCTCGACGAATCGCGAGAGCATGGAATTCAGTTCCATCAGTGGTATACGGGCTATTACGAGGCATTTGCCCGGTATGGTCACGACTGTTACCGAGCTGTAGTATCTCCGCGTTGACGTAGACGAGAGGAAACACTGTCATAGAAGGTGCGGAAACGATTGGGCTCAAGACTCTGCTGACGGAGAGCTTCCTGAAACGAAGTGCGATTATATCCATGTTTTGCAACAACACTATCAAAACGACGATTGGACGTTACGGAATCGATACTCGTTTCGCGAGCGATAATCGATTCAGCATAGGCAGTGACAAGTCGTTCGTCGACACTCGACGATTCAGAACATGAAACGCTAAATAATGCAATAACGATAGTTGAGGCAGCCACTGCTGCGCGGACAATACGTCGAGAAAAGAACATCATGACTGCGTGATAATAGCGGGTTGAGAAGAAACGTATTCGCGGCCAATCCAGACGAGTTCGTTAAGAATCATGGCTGTTGCGCCCCAGAGGGGAACACGGTCATGAACATCAAAAAACGGAACGTCAACAACATGTCCGAAAAGAGTGCGCGGTTCAAACCGAACGGACGACGGATTCAGAAGCGTTGACAGTGAGACAGAGAACACCTCGGCAACCTCGGCCGCACTGGAAATGTAGGCATCGTCGGAGCGAACCATACCAACAACTGGATAGACAGCAGAGTTTGACGGAGGGATGTAGAGTGGCGTGAGGGTGCCGAGGATGATAACGTTCTCGGCCGTGATACCAACCTCTTCTTCCAGTTCTCGGAGAGCAGCATCTTCGGGATTCTCTCCATCGTCAAGGCGACCACCGGGAAAACTGATCTGTCCCTTATGTGTCCGCAGTGACTCACTGCGCACCTCCAGCAGAACATCGGGGAAGGCCTGTGTACGGGGAATCAGTGGAACGAGGACGGCACTTGCGCGAGCTCCGGGGGGAGCACCACGGAGACGACTCTCGGCATCGGGCAGAGCGGGGACAAACTCGCGGTGGGCATCAATACCTGGAAGGGATGCTGCTAGGCGAGAGCGGAGGAAGGAAAAGAAGTCCACAGTGGAACGTGAATCACCGGGTGAAGGAAGGGGTCGGTGCGAAGAGGAATTCTCCGGGAGAGTTCTCCGGGACAATTCTCCGGGAGAGTTCTCCGGGACAAATCTCCGGGAGAGTTCTCCGGGACAAATCTCCGGGAGAGATCTCCGGGACAAATCTCCGGGAGAGTTCTCCGGGAGAGTTCTCCGGGAGAGTTCTCCGGGACAATTCTCCGGGAGAGTTCTCCCGGAGAAACTCTCTTCGTTCCGCGGCGTAATGACGCGCCACCTATCACAAAAATGTCATAACTCAAGGACGTAGACGTGGCCGAGCACGGTTCTGACCTCACACCTTTGGGAGAGGCGTTCGATTATGATGGCAGCAAGGTAGACTATGTATCGTACTGAAGTTTTGATGCCTCGATGGCAATCTTTACGATACACCATTGGAAGGACGTACGACGAGGTCTTGAGGAAATGCGTCGTGTTACGAGGGGGCCAGTAGTTATTGTGAGCTGTGATCCCTTACGACTCTATGACTTCTGGATGGTCGAGTACGGCAAGGAAGTTCTCGACATTGAAGCGAGGCGGTATCCGGCAATCGATACGGTTAAAGGTTGTTTCGGTGAAGACACCGTGGTCACGTCGGTATCCATTCCACGAGATTGTCGTGACGGATTTCAAGAAGCATATTATGCTCGGCCCGAACGTCTCCTGGACGACCACGTCCGTGCGGCTCAGTCGGCGTGGGGTTTCCTTTCCAAGGACGTAGAGCAAGATATCGTTCATCGACTTCGAACAGCATTACGCGACGGATCCTGGGATCGTCAGTTCGGTCATTTCCGGACAGCACCGACGTTTGAGGGGTCGTTGCGGGTAATCATTTCTCCGGGAGAGCTGCGATAAATTCTCCGGGAGAACTCTCCCGGAGAATTGTCCCGGAGAATGTCCCGGAGAATTGTCCCGGAGAATCGTCCCGGAGAAATGTCCCGGAGAACTCTCCCGGAGAAATGTCCCGGAGAACTCTCCCGGAGAACTCTCCCGGAGAAATGTCCCGGAGAACTCTCCCGGAGAAATGTCCCGGAGAAATGTCCCGGAGAACTCTCCCGGAGAATTGTCCCGGAGAACTCTCCCGGAGAATTCCTTCGCCGTCCATACTTTGCACCATGCGTAATCTTCTCGCCTTCCTTCGCCGTATCCCCAATGCCGTTGTATACGGCGACGGTGATGTTATGATGATTGATGTGACGGCCGACTCCCGTACAGTGCGCCCGGGTTATGCCTTTGTAGCCATCCGAGGCACTGCACATGATGGACATGTAAAAATTGCCGAAGCCGTTCAAGCAGGGGCCGTGGCCATTATTGGTGAGATTCCACGACCCGAAGTTGTGCTCGAATCTTCGCCGCATGTGACGTACGTGCAGGTGCCCGACTCACGTCTCGCCTACGCCCGTATGGTGCACGCACTGCACGATTCCTCAACACGAGGTTTGCGACTGTTCGGTGTGACAGGGACAAATGGCAAGACGACGGTGGCGACAATTCTTCGGGGACTTGAAACAGCGCTTGGACGGGAGACAGGGTTTATCGGCACAACTGGTATTGAATACGATGGCGTACATCTTGATGCCACGCATACAACACCTGATGTTCGACGTCTCCTTGAGCTGCTGTCAGATATGAAGGCTCGTCGTGTTGATACGGTCTGTATGGAGGTGAGCTCGCATGCCCTACATCAACATCGCGTTGAAGGCCTGGTGTTTGCAGGTGCAATTTTTACAAATCTTACGAGAGATCATCTTGACTATCACGGTACGATGGATGATTATGCTCGCGCAAAGAAGATGCTCTTTGATGGCCTTGCACCCGAGTCGATCGCCGTCCTGAATGGTGATGACGGCTGGGCTGACTTTATCAAGAGTGATTGTAAGGCACGAAAGGTTCTTACCGTTGGTATCGATGATGAGAATAGTGTTGTTATTGAGGATGTTGTCCTCTCTGCCCACGGCTCTGAGTTTACGCTCTGTTTTCCTGCCGTCAAACGTGGTGATGCTCCCCGCGATCTCCACATTCGAACACCGCTGCTCGGTTCATTTAACGTGATGAACGTTGCCTTGTGTGTTACCATGGCTGTTGCCCACGGTGCATCATACGATGTTGTTCAACGTGCCATTACTACTGTCCAGGGACCACCAGGTCGTATGGAACGGTATCCTCTCATGAATGGCGCAACGGCCGTTGTCGACTACGCCCATACTCCAGATGCACTGCGCGTAGCACTTGCCACGTTACAAGAGTTGTTGCCGGCCAACGGTAAGCTTACTGTAGTGTTCGGCTGCGGTGGAGATAGAGATGCCGGTAAACGCGGCGAGATGGGAGCCATTGCCGCCGAAGGTGCCGACACCATCATGATCACGAACGATAATCCCCGCACGGAATCACCGGAGGTCATTGCAGATGCAATTCTGCAAGGGGTAAAAGGGGCAAAACAAACGAGATATACTCAGGTGTCTGTAGAGCTCGACCGACGTCAAGCGATTCGGTCAGCACTTGAGCAAGCGCATCGAGGTGATATTGTTCTGATTGCCGGGAAAGGCCATGAAACGTATCAGATCATTGGTACAGAACGTCTGCCATTCCGTGACGTCGAAGAAATTGCACGCTGGAATGCCGAGCGTAGGACAAACGGGATAAACGAAAAGCCCGCCACCAGTTGATGACGGGCTAAAGATGCCGTGAGTTAGGTTGGTCAGACGACCAACGAGACGACTATTCCTGCTCCATTTGCTGGCGGTGCTGACGGCGTGCTGCCTTCAGGCGTGCCATACGACGCTCAACAGAGGGCTTTACAAAGAAGGCGCGCTTCTTGTATTCGCGGAGAACGCCAGAGCGTTCATATTTCTTCTTAAAACGACGCAGGGCGCGGTCGATCGACTCGTTGCTTTGGATTGTTACCCCGATCACGGGCTATCCTCGAGAAAAAGTTTGGACGATGAATGAGTTGCTGGTTGAAGTTTCGACGAAATCTCAGGAGAGATTTTCGACGAGACGTTTTTCCTTGTTCTTTTCGAAGTGAACAACAAGACTGGCGCGACCGTTTGACATGATCTCCTTTGAACGGATGATGCCAACGTCGTCCCATGCCTTGTGAAAGATCACATCGCCGATGGCATACGATTCACGCGGTGAATACTCACGCGAATCCTCACGGCTCAAACGAATTGCCGCTCCTGCCTTCTCTTTTGCATCCTCCAGCGCATCAAGGTTGATGAGCTGTGAGTGATGGCTTACCGTACACCGTGCCCACTGTTGGCGACCATGCTCGTGCTCGATCGGCTCACCAATGAGTTCGTGTTTTGTCTCACGCATGAGGAAGGGCGAGTACAGGACGATGTATTTCGCCTTGCGTTTCGACTTCTTCTTCGCTACCGGAATTTCAATCTCGTCGCCGTCTTCGGCGGCCTTCTTCGCTTTCGCGCTCGCTTTTGCTGTTGCCATACGGCTCCCAAGGTTTTAGGGGGCCCGTAAGTTACGGAGATTTCCTGAATTATTCACAGGAACCCCCACACAAACAGCCAGGTGCCGATCGTGAAGTATGCTTACTTACCGGCGAGAACGCGCTTTAACGACTGAATCACGGGGACCGGCGAAGGGTCAACACCATTCAGGATGGCAAGGTGCCATGACATCCAGTCGCCCAGGTAGACAAGGCTAAATGTACGCGCCAGTAAGGACTTACCAGTTCCCTGAATGTCGATTACGGAGCCGACATTCTTCTTGATAATGTCACGTAACGCCTCAAATCTCAGGGCCACACGCGGATGGTCGTCTACGTCCCGTAAGTGCATAACTTTAAACGACTTGGTGCCACCCTTCGGAAACATCCAGCCATTAATCTCATTGTGATTCATCTCCGGGAGAAGATTACCGAAGGCAACCTGCTTGGCATTCTCCTGGATTTGGCCACGCCAGCGAACATTCACAACGTCGAGCCGTTCCGACGCACTGTAGATAACCGGATATGCCCCTTTTAGCCCCTTTGCCAAAGCGTATGCAGGGTTCTTTGTGGAAGGTTCGGCATAGACGTCAGCCAGCTTTTTGACAACCTTTACCGTTTCGTCGATATCAGCTGCAAGGCGTTTCCGTGTGGAGGCCGACCATGCGCCACTCCGACCCATAACCGTCAACAACGGAAAGAAGCTGAATGGAAGAGCACAGCGCGGTTGAAATCCACTCGGAAGGAAAACAACGGGCACCTTGTGTTTTGCTGCCTTTTCGGCGAGTGTGCCGCCCGTTGTAAGACACAACGTTCGTTTCGACTTTTTTCGGGCCGCATCGTAGGCAGATAACGTTTCTTCTGTTTCACCGGAGTACGACGAGCACACAACACGAGTGTCGGCGTCCAACCACCCGGGAGCAGTGTACCCACGCGATACGGTGATCTGGAGTTTGTCGAGTCCCTCTGTTGCAGCAGCATAACTTCTGAGTAGGTCAGCACCAACGGCCGATCCGCCGAGTCCAAAGACAGCATACCGGTTTGAAGCTGGACTCTCGGACCAAGTTGGTGCATGTTCGCCGATCGATACGGCTTCACGAATATGGTCGGGAAGGTGCAACAACGTATCGAACATGTTGCTTTTGTCTAGTCCCAGCGCATGATTGATCGGCATGATGAAGGTCTTTGTTGTGATGTGGGCTCGGAAAATCGATGCTGTGTGGCAAACCTACGAACCGTAAGGCGGCGTGCGGAGTTCAACAGGCTCTGTTCCACGTTTGCGACGATAGCGAATGTTGAGCAATTCAACGCCAACACTAAAGGCCATGGCAAAGTAGATGTACGGTTTGGGAACGTGTACATGGAATCCTTCTGCAAGGAGTACCGTTCCGATCATGATGAGGAAGGCAAGTGCAAGAATCTTTACTGTCGGATGTTGAGAGATAAAGGTGCTAAGGGGGCTTGCAATGAGCTGCATCACAACAATAGCTGCAACAACTGCAACAACCATCACCCAGAGTTCTTTGGCAAGACCAATGGCCGTAATGACACTGTCGATACTAAACACAAGGTCAAGCGCAACGATCTGCGTGATGATAGAGCCAAACGACGCCGTTCCGGAAGATGTGCCGACGTGACCCTCACCTTCAAGTTTGTTATGAAGTTCAGTTGTGGCCTTTGCCAGAAGGAATAATCCTCCAGCTAACATGATGAGGTCGCGTCCCGAAAAACCAAATGGCTCGTCCATTCCGAGTATGGCTGGCATAACAAACAGTGGATCAACCAGATCTGCAATCCACTTTGCTGCAAATAGAAAGGCAATACGCAGTCCAAGAGCAAGACCTAATCCAATCGTCCGTGCAGCAGGTTGCCGTTCTTTCGGCAATCTCTGAACAAGTATGGAAATAAAGATAAGATTGTCAATTCCAAGAACGATCTCCAGCACAGTTAATGTCAGGAGAGAAAATAGAATGTCCATGTGTGGGTGCGGTTAGGCTGGTCAATACCTACTGAGCGCAGGCCTCACAATTTGCCCGCTCACAGCAGATGAATGAATGGTGACTGAACGCTGAATGTCAAAAATGTAAATTAGCGCGCTTCCGTGTATCACAAAGGTCACTTCGCACACGCGCGTAAGCAGGCGCAACCCACAATATGCCAGCGTGAGCGACAGCGAGCACCCCACGAGGCGAAGCCGAGCACCCCGTGAGCGATAGCGAACACCCCACGAAGCCGTTTGCGGCCCGCGTCACCCAGCGTCCAACCATGAATCCCTTCACCGAACAACCATTGATGAACTGGCCGCGACTATCGCCGGCTGACGTACAGGCACGTATTGAACGCGCTAGTTCTGCGCAGCGGCAGTGGTCAACCATGTCCATGGAACAGCGTTCCGAAGTGCTGCAGCGTGTGGCTTCTGTACTGAGAGACCGTACAACGCTGTTTGCACAGCGCATCACCGAGGAGATGGGCAAGCCAATCGTTCAGGCAGAGGCAGAGATTATGAAGTGTGCCTCTACGTGCGACTATTTTACGGTGCGGTCACCCACCATGCTCCGTGATTCGGTTGTTGAGACGGAGTACTCTTCGTCACGTATCACGTATGAAGCCATGGGTGTTGTGTTTGGAATCATGCCATGGAACTTCCCGTGGTGGCAGGTGATTCGATTTGCAGCTCCGGCACTAATGGCAGGAAACGCCTTGTTAGTGAAACATGCACCAACAACGTTTGGATGTGCTGCAGACATTGAAGCTGTATTCCTCGAAGCTGGTGCACCAGAAGGTCTTGTCTCGTCACTCGTGATTGATGTTGATGCGGTTGAGTCCGTGATTGCCCATCGACTGGTGCGTGCTGTGACGTTTACGGGCTCAACGGCTGCTGGGGCATCGGTTGCATCTCTTGCTGGACGTTACGTCAAAAAGAGTGTACTGGAACTCGGCGGAAGTGATCCGTACATCGTTCTCGACGATGCTGATATTGAACAGGCGGCAAAGACCTGTGTAACTGGTCGACTGATTAACACCGGACAGTCTTGTATTGCTGCAAAACGTTTCCTTGTCCACCGATCAATTGCATCGGCGTTTACAGATGCCTTTATTGCCGAAATGACGACACGTCCGATGGGTGATCCTATGGATAGGACCACAGCACTTGGGCCGCTCGCACGACGAGATTTGCGGGATATGGTCAATGAACAGCGGCGACGTGCCGTAGCTGCCGGCGGTCGACTCATGTGGCAATGTGATGCCGTGCCCGATGTAGGGTTCTTTGCAACTCCAGCAGTTTTAGCGGATGTACATCCTGGCAATCCAGCATTTGATGAAGAGATATTTGGTCCCGTGGCAGCGATTTCAACTTTTGGTAATGAAGATGAGGCCATTCGCCTCGCAAACACATCTGTGTACGGACTAGGGGCTGCTGTCTTTACCAGCGATTCAGAACGAGCTGATCGAATTGCGCGACAACTAGAGGTGGGAACGGTGCATGTCAATGACGTTGTTCGGAGCGATCCGCGTTTCCCGTTTGGAGGCGTAAAGGATTCTGGATATGGCCGTGAACTCGGCCGCGAGGGAGCTCTGGAATTCGTGTCAACAAAGACGATCATTCACGCGTAAATTCGGCCTTCCATATACGGAGGGTTGATGCGTACGATTCTGGCTGTTCTTATAGTCGCTGCTGTTGGTGGCGGCCTGTTTGCCTGTTCATCGTTCGACGATGGAGGTGTCGTGGTAAACTTTGAGGAAACGGTGCAATTACGCCAGAACCTCATGTTTACGTTCGATGAGGCTATGAGGCCTGATTCCAGTCTTAACATCTGGGATACAACGTCCGTCATTTCCTTCACACCACACGTTGCTGGCAAGTTTAAATGGATCTCTCCCAATCAACTTGTCTTCTCTCCATCGTTAGGCTTTGCACCCGCAACGTCCTATACAGCGGAACTCCTGCCCGAACTTCTTCAAGGGGCAGAGGGGGCATCAATGCCACACCGGCACGTGTTTGAGTTCCATACTCCGTGGCAGTCGATTACAGAGACGACGGCGATGTGGACAAAGAATAACGAGTCTGGGGTTATTGAAGCACGAATTACTGTGTCATTGTTATATGCCGCAGATCCAACTGCGGTTGGTGAACGACTTCATATCCTCCGTGATAATAATGAAGTACCCTTTCGTGCGGAACCACAGGGTGTGGGAACATCAATTGTTGTAAGTGTGCCAGCATCTGTCCTGCCTGATGGAGGATCTGGCCTCGTCGTTGTTATCGATAAAGGATTGCCAATTGTTGATACGAGAGTCGCTACAACAACAGAACTCAATGCCACAGTCGTCGTGCCCTCGCGCAGAGAACTGGCTATTGTAGATGTTATGCCGATATGGGAAGGTAATGATGGTGTTGTTCAGGTAAAGACGACACAAGCAATTGACGAATCAACACTTCAGAAGGCCGTTCGAGTCTCGCCACAACTTACCTTCACAACGGAGTTGTCGTCGACAGGGTTTGTTGTGCGCGGGCCATTTGATGATAATGTGTCGTATCAGTTAACGATCGACACCACATTGCGAGGTGTTGTTGGTGGTGTCCTGTCTGAACCTGTACTACGGGATCTTGAGTTCGGCGAACTCTCACCGTCAATTTCTTTTGCCAATCCAAAGGCGATGTATCTCGGATCACAAGGGTCACGAACTGTCGGCATCAAGATCACGAACGTACCAAAGGTTCGTATTAGCGTGTTCCGTGTGTATGAAAACAACATCCTGCATTTTCTTCGGCAAGGACGCGAGTATGCTTGGTGGGGGGATGGCATGGCATCATCTGCCTTCGACTTTCGCTACGTTGGTCTTTCGGATTATGCAGATACTGTGTCCACTCAGGTTGTTGCCACGCGGGACCTCGGCTCGGTTGAACGTGGTGTTGTTGGATTCACGTTTGATGTACGCCGGCAAACAGCACGAAAGGGACTCTATCTCGTAAAGGTAGAAAGTACAGATGAACAGTGGATTCAAGCATCGACACTTGTGAGTCTGACGGATATTGGTCTTATTGTGAAGCAGGGTAAGACTTCATGGACTGCTTTTGTAACGAGTATAGCCGATGCACAACCGAAGAGTGCCGTTGAACTGAGCTTGATTTCAACGAATAATCAGGTGATCAAGACCGTTACAACGGGCGCCGATGGAGTGGCCCATCTTGATGACCTGCCTTCTATTCTAGGAAACTTTCACGTCGGAATGGTAACGGCTACATACGGCGATGACTACACCGTCATCGTCATGAAGGATACACGTGTTGACCATTCGCGATTTGATGTTGGTGGAGCAAAGGATGCGGGCCTAGGCCTTCAAGCCTTTGTGTATGGCGAACGTGATATCTATCGTCCGGGTGAAACCATACATCTCAACACCATTGTTCGAGATGCAGCATGGAAGGCAGTACCTGGAGCACCTGTTACATTACGTGTACTTCAACCGAACGGCAAGGAGTTCCGTCGGCTTCGATTGACGCCAGACAATCAAGGATCGGCATCATGTGATGTGCCTGTTGGTCGTGATGCCCTCACAGGTACGTACCGCTGTGAAGTGCTTGGTGCGAACGACGTTCTGTTGGGCCAAGAGGATATTGCCGTTGAAGAGTTCTTGCCCGACAAGGTGAAGGTTAATCTGGGTGTGTCCGACGACGTTCTCCGTCCTAATCAGAAAACAACATTATCGATATCTGGTATGTCATTCTTTGGCGCACCTGCTGGTGGTCATTCGTATGAGGTGCGGCTCCGAATTACACGGAAGGGGTTTGCGGCAAAACGTTATCCTAACTTCACGTTTGACGTAGTGCGTGACGAACGGCGATCATTGGAAGTCGTTACGCGAACCGGTGTACTTGACGAATCCGGAAATGCCACAGAAGAGTTTGTTATCGACTCAACATTGTACGGTACCGGACTTCTAGAGGCTGTGTTCTACGTCGCCGTATTCGATGATGGCGGTCGTGCTGTGTTTCGCACGATTGAACGACCAGTTCATACTCAGCCAGTGATGTTTGGCATCGGAAAGATTGATCGATACCTCAATGTTCGATCGGCCGTGAACATTCCGATTATTGCTACCTCGTATGATGGAAGTGTAACACAAGGTGTTACCCACCTCCGTATCGTAAAGCGTGAGTGGCACAGTGTGATGGAGCGTTCGTATGGAGAAGGATATCGCTGGGTCTCACAGAAACGCGAGGTTGTGCTGGTTGATAAAGATCTGCGTGTTGACGGTGATCGTTACACATTCTCCTGGATGCCACCGATGAGTGGAGACTATGAGATTCGTGTGGGTGCACAGGGTGCTGATGCCCACGTAGCTTACAGCGTCTGGGCATGGTCATGGGGCTCAACTGATGTCTCATCGTTTTCCGTGAACACCGAAGGATTTATCGACGTAGAACTCGACAAGGATTCCTATCAACCTGGAGAATCAGCAAACATTTTGCTCAAGACTCCATTTGCTGGAAGGATTCTCGTGACGGTTGAACGTGATGGTGTACTCGATCATCATGTTGTAACAACGGAAGGACGTTCGGCCACACTTTCCCTTGCCGTCGCGGAAGACTGGTTGCCGAATGTCTATATATCGGCAACACTTATTAAGCCGCATAAGAAGAGTGACATGCCGTTGACGGTTGCTCATGGTTATGCTCCTCTCCATGTTCTCCAGCCGAAACGACGGTTGCCGGTGAACATCGACGTGCAGGCAAATGTTCGATCACGAACAAAACAGACGGTCAAGGTTTCTACAACACCTGGAGCACACGTTACGATTGCAGTCGTTGATGAGGGAATCCTTCAAATCAGGAATATGAAGACACCTGATCCACACGGATACTTCTATCGGCGGCGTGCTCTGCAAACGGAGAGTTACGACGTTTTCCCCTTCCTGTATCCAGAGCTCTCCGTTACGAAGATGGCATATGGTGCAGGTGATGGTGAAGCTGATGAGTACGGTATGCGACTTAATCCAGTTCTCACACGCAGAACAGAAGCAGACATCGTCTCCGTATGGTCAGGAGTTATACCAACACAAGGCGGTCAGGCTTCGATAACGATTGATATCCCTGCCTTTGCTGGTGCACTTCGTGTAATGGCGGTTGCATGGAAGGATGAAGCCTTTGGTTCGGCGGAAAAGTCGATAACGGTAGCTGATCCTGTCGTGTTGGACATTGGTGCTCCGCGAGCAATGTCGCCGGGTGATTCATTGGTTGTCCCCGTTATCGTGACCAACACCACAAAAAAATCTGGCTCAATCACAACAAACTTGAAGGTCGACGGTCCGGTACGTATCGTCGGCTCAAGCTCACGATCGGTGACAGTAGATCCGTCTCGCGACGTCGTTGTTGACTACACAATTGTCGCAACGGGTGCTCTGGGTGTTGCCTCCCTCGAAGCTGAGGCAAAGGGATTAGGAGAGGTACAACGGCGAACAACAAGCGTGCCTGTTCGCCCCATTAGCCCCTTAACCGAGTCTTCCGAATGGGGATCTGTTACGGCCGGCAAAACAAACGTTGTGAACATCGGAAATGGATTCTTCCCCGGAACAAGTAGAGCAACCCTTGTCGTTACGTCGTTCCCAGCACCGAATGTGCTCAAGAGTCTTGACAATCTGCTCGGATATCCCTACGGATGTGTAGAGCAGACAATTTCAAAGGCATTCCCGCAGATCTATCTGGCAGATCTTTCCAAGGTGTGGAATGAGCGTCTTGGCCGGTCAGCAGATCCTGTCAAGAACGTTCGTGAGGCCGTCCGAAAGGTTGAAAGTATGCAGTCCTACAACGGTGGTGTCTCCTACTGGCCCGGCGGAACAGACGTATCGTGGTGGGGCACAGCCTATGCCGTTCATTTCCTGTCGGAAGCACAGAAGGCTGGATACGACGTTGATAAAAAAGTACAGCAGAAGATGTTGGACTATCTCGAGCGTCGCGCAAAATCACGGGAAACGGAAGGAATGCGTGTTCCATCCGGAGATGGTTACACCGTACGACCTGTAGCGGCTCGCGAAGTGTTCTACTCGCTATTTGTTCTTGCATCAATGGGGCGGCAAGACGTGCCAACGATGAATTATTATCGTTCGTCTCCTGATGTACTTTCGCAAGACTCACGATATGTGCTTGCATGTACGTATCTCATGTTAGGCGATAGGGCGACGTATGATAAGCTCGTGCCCAAGTCCTTTACCTCCGAGAACTACCGACCGTTTGATGGAGGATCGTTTGCATCACCACGTCGTGATCTTGCGTTCGCACTGTTAGCAATGGTGCACGCTGCGCCAAATGATCCCAAAACCGCTGAGCTCGCTAAGCGGTTAAGTGATGCCATGCGAGGTGGCGACGTTTGGTCAACACAGGAAAATGCTTTTGCCGTGTTGGCCCTTGGTAAACTCGCAAACAAACAGATAAAGGCTGGAGTGACATGTACCGTCACGGAGAATGGCAAGAAGATCGCCACACTTGAGGGCGCAGCAGCGTCGGTTGCCGTATCACCTGGACGTTCATACTCGGTATCGGCAAACGGTGGTACGGTGTACTGGTACTGGAGTGCCGAAGGTATTCCAACATCGCCGCGAAACACAACTGAAGACGTTGTCCTCAAGGTTCGTCGGCAATGGCTAACGCGTGATGGTAAGCCGTTAACATCAGGAACGGTGCGTCAGAATGACATCATCATTGTGAAGGTGACGGTGATGTCAACAGATCGTGTTCCTGTTCGAAACGTGGTTATCTCTGATGTTCTCCCCGGTGGATGTGAACTTGAAAACCCTCGGCTAGGAGCTATGGATAATACCAAGTTTGCTTCCGATGGTGCTATTGCCACGTACTACGATTACCGAGATGATAGAATGAACTTCTTTGTGAATGCCGACACAAAGGAGGTGGTCTACTACTATACAATTCGCGCCGTAAATCGTGGCAAATTCGCATATGGTCCGATTGGAGCTGATGCGATGTATGATGCAGCAATCCACTCCTATTCTGGAGGCGGTGCGCTGACAATCAACTAGGTAACATCAACGAGGTAACAGCGAACAACGAGGACGGCATCATCGCGACGTGGTCGGGATGATGCCGTTGCGTTTTTCGGTGACTGAGCTATCAAACTACCGAACGATGATCGTTGAGTCCTTGAGTCGAACTGCAAGCCATGATGTTAACGACTGAACATCCTTCGCCGACGGGCGCTGTGCCCAGTCTGCCGTGATCGTCGTCGATGTGTCGGCCTTACCATCACGGACATACGTGATCGTTCGCGGACTGATGGAAAGTGATCGTAGGTTTGAGAAGACAACCGATGCTTCTCGCATAACGTCTGTGGCCGAAACATCTGCCTTCATCGGTCCTCGTAACGACTGCTCAAGTGAATCAATGATGCGATTCTTTGTGGCAAGTGCTGCTTCGGCAGTTGTGTAGAGATCGAGCAGCTTTGTTGTCGACAACGTTGGCGATCTATCGAGTCGTGATGGATCACCAGCCTGCCGAAGGATAATCGTTGTTGATGAAAGTCCATGAGCTTGTTGCAGTGAATCTACCGTCCTTCTGTCATTTGTGTCAAGACGAGTGCCGATAATCGTGAGTTCAAGGCGTGGGTCAGTTGTTGAATAACGCTTATACGTAACAAGAACACTCGACGATGTAAAACGTTCGCGCATGTCTTCAACGAGGCCGTTTATCTCTCGTTCAAAAGCATTCTCTTGAAAGATGCGATAGCCTATGATCACACTTGGGAAAAGTGTCACCGTAACGACGGTCAAAACAATTCGACGGACACGTCGAGATGCCCGTTCATCGAGGCCAGAACTTTTGTGGAATCCCGCTACACGAAGGACGGCATAGGTCGCTGCAGAGATACAGACACCGTTTACAAAGAAGAGGTAGAATGCACCGAGAAAAAACGCTGAGTCGAGATGAGCGATTCCATATCCAGCTGTACAGAGTGGGGGCATAAGAGCCGTTGCAATGGCCACTCCAGGAACAACATTACTCTTATCCTGACGAATAGCGGCAACTGCACCAGCTATCCCACCGAAGATGGCGATAAGAGCGTCGAGCAGGGTAGGAGTTGTTCGCGCAACAAGTTCCGACTTGGCATCACCAAATGGTGAAATAAGGAAGTATATCGATGAAGTTACGAGTGATATGCCAACGGCAATAGCAAGATTTCGTGCTGACTTTGTGAGTAGACTCACATCCCAGACAGCAAGTGCTGCGCCCATACCAACAATCGGACCCATCAGGGGAGAGATAAGCATCGCCCCAATGATGACGGCAGCAGAGTTTGTATTGAGACCAAGTGACGCAGTGAAGATGGCCGCAACCAGAATCCAGGCCTTCGCGCCGCGAAACGTAATGTCGGCACGGATTACTTCTAGCGCACCGGCTTCGTCTAAAGGTCCTTCGATACGAAAGACATCACGAAGCCAGACAAGAGCGCGGAGTACCGGGAGGCGACGTGGCTTCAACCTTCCTCCACATGTCGTTGGGCAACACGTTGGTCGCGACGCTGTTTTGCCAATGCGCGGAGATCAACAACATGATCTGCTTCGTCAACAATCTCCGCTCCTAACATCGTTTCCAGCACATCTTCCATGGTGATGAGTCCCTCAACACCACCGTGTTCGTCAACCACCATAAACAGATGCTGACGTCGCTGCAAAAACTGCTCGAGTGCTTTTTCCAGAGTGATGTTTTCTGGAATAAAGTCGACGTCACGTTTAAGGCGCGAAAGGGGCACGTTTTGCCGTCCAGCCAACGCAGCTCGTAAGACGTCCTTTGTCATCACATATCCACTCACACTGTCGAGATCCCCATCCGTGTGAACAGGCCAGCGTGAATACATCTGCAGTTCAGCACGTTTGACGGCCGTTGCAACGTCCGTTGCTTCAGACATGGAGAACACCACGGTTCGTGGTGTCATCACATCCGTCACCTCAATACTGCTTAACTGCATAATGTTGGTCATGATCCGATACTCGCCCGGATCAAGGGCACCTTCTTCTCGTGCCGTTTCAACAAGAGCTTCCAGTTCTTCGCGGGCTTCCTCCTCATCCGTGCCACGTTGTGTAACACGCATGAGCATACGATGTGCAAGACGGATCGGGGATGTAATCGTTCGTACAGCCAAGAGAAGAATGCCTGTTGTTCTCATGAGACTGTCAGCGTACCGAGCACCTACCACAGATGCTACTGTCTTGGCCGTCGTTACGGCAATCAGAACGGCAAGGGTCTCCGTCCAGAACATTGCCGAATCCTGATTGGCCAAGACAATGGTTGCAGCAGCAGCTGTTGCGATTACAAGAAACAGTGCGTCAACAACGGCAATAGCTAGACTCGTTTCGTCGGCTTCATCAAGTGCAGCCTTTACCCGTTTTCCAGCAGGCGATCCTTCGTCGGCCATCGTTGTAACAACACCTGCGGGCAGGTTCCGCAGAGCTGCTGCAAGGAAGTCGCACAGCGCACTACCGGCTACACCGACAAAGAGGATGAGTAGGTCCATTAGGAGGCTGTAAACGACTTGTCCATAATCACAATTCGTCCAGGATAGGTGATAGCACCAAAAGGTGTTCCTACCGACGGCATTGCATCAAGCTTTACCCGTGCTGCACTACCATTCACACCGCCAAGGGCAAGTGCAAGGTTGAGGATGCCATCATAACCCTTGTCGGCAAAAAAAGAATACATGTCCAGCCCCATACGTAATGGAATGGTAACGGACTGACCGTTACCTGGGACTGACACGGGAGATCCAAGCCCACCGTTAATTGTCTGCTTGTCGTCGATGAGTAATCGCCAGTCAAGATCATTCAGTGTCATCGCTGTCTGGCGTGTACCGTTGGTTCCCGTGTTGGGGTTTTTCGCGTCGACGTTTAACACAAACTCTGCAGGAAATGACTTACGAGCGAAGGCATTCGTTAGCGATAATGCGTCGCCAATTGAAAGTCGAGATGGTTCAGATACCTTCGAAAGATCAACACCAGCCAGGCGGAATCCGCTGACGTTGGCGAGCTTAAACTGAAGGCGAGAAATGTTTGTGAGTGCATTTGTAATGTCGCGCACTTGAGCGCAACCAACAGCAAACAGAAGGGCAGTAGTTGCAGTTGCCAGAAATCGATATGTGCGGTTCATGAGAGTTCCATTGACGTAATCAAATCAGCGGCCAGGCCGCCAGAAACGGTGACGAGCGGTATTCCTCCGCCCGGGTGGGCACTGCCACCAACATACCAAAGATTCGACAATCGAGTCGATTGCTGACGTGGACGCAAGAATGCAGACAATGGTGAATTTGACGCTGCACCGTAGAGGGATCCATAGGGCGAATTCCATTCACGTTCCATGTCAACCGCAGTTCGATAGCGAACCGATCGAATGTTCACCTTGAGACCTGCCTGACGAAGACGAGCAAAAATTCGTTCCCCGTAACGTTCGGCAAAGTGTGGATCTGTGAGTGGTTCCGATGTTGTCGGAAGTGCTGGCGCATTCACGAGTATAAACCAGTTCTCACGTCCTTCTGGTGCGAGTGCCGAATCGGTTACACAGGATCTCGATATATAGATCGTTGGATCATCAGCATACGTGCGCTGCGTAAACAGCTGGTGAAATTCCTTCTGATAATCATCGGAGAACAAAACCGTGTGATGTGGCAGGTCGTGTGTGCCATCTACCGAGGCGAGTATAACAAAACCAGCTAGGCTAGGTGTGCGTGGTGGACGTATCGACTCACCAACGAGGTCTCGTCGAGTAGTTGTTACGTCAACATTGGAGATAACATGATCAGCGGCGACGAACGAGCCATCGGCGAGTTCGACGCCGCGCACCTTTTGCCCCGTAACCACAATCTTTCGAACTGCTGTTGATGTGTGGACACGCAGCCCGTGTCGTTGACCAGCCGAGGTCATCGCCTCGGCAACACGAGCCATACCTCCCTGTGGATACCATGCACCAAAACCAAACTCCACCCAGGGGATAACCATCAGTGTTGCTGGAGCTTCATAAGGATTTGAACCATTGTAGGTTGCAAATCGATCCGCAAACTGAAGGATTCGTCGATCGTGGAAGTAGGACGAGTTATGACGATGAAACGATGTGAGTGTTCTAAGTCGATGGATATGGGGCAAAAGGGGCAGGTTCCTTCGTTTGAAGAATTCTCCAAATCCATCAAAGGGTGCAAAGATGAAGGTGTCCTTGGTAAGATCGTACACTTCTTTTGCATGGTTGATCCACGATGTAAACGCAACGCCATCGTGTTCACTTATGGTAGCTATAGCATCGGGAATTTGGTTAACGTCAAATGGAATGTCCATTGACGTGCCGTCACTCCAGAGATAACGACAGGCGGGATCAACAGCACGCAGGTTGAGTTCTGATGCCAGAGACGACTTCATCTCTCGGAAAAAATCGTCAAGAACGAATGGCATTGTGAGAAGTGTGGGGCCTGTGTCAAAGAGGCAGCCATCAAACTCCACAACGTTCATCTTGCCGCCCGTGCGAGGTCCGGCTTCAAAGAGGTCAACGGAGAAACCGCGAGCGGCCAGACGTGAGGCTGCCGATACACCACCGACACCTCCGCCGATAACAACAATGTGTTTCATACGAAGACGACGGTTACGCCGTAAAGCCTTCGTCCTTGAGATAGTCCTGAACGGAAGAAGTATCGCCGGATAACAGCGCACTGATAATTTCACGAAGGCGTGCAATACGTCTTCGTTCGATACCCAACGACGTTAGTACATGTGCCTTTGTTATGAGCAGTCGTTCTTCAATGGGCTTTGTTAAAAAGTCGTCGGCACCGGCCTCTACGGCCTTTACCTGCGTTGCGCTATCGTTGAGCGCCGTCACGATGGCCACGGGGATCTGTGCCGTAGCAGCATCGGCCTTAAGCATCTTGACGGTTTCGAATCCATCAAGGCGCGGCATCATAACGTCGAGAATTATGGCATCGGGTCGACGCTGCGCAACACGTTCCAGACACTCCATACCATCACCTGCTTCGTCAGAATCAAAGCCATTGGCTTCGAGGTAACGACGCATGAGTTTTGTTGTGATCTTGTTATCGTCCACCACAAGGACGAGCGGGCGCTGCATGGATGTGGTCACGGCTGTGCTTCGTGGACAAGGTCTGAGACACCAAAAACGACGTGAGAGCCAAGAGGTGTGGCCGTCACAGTGTCGACAATGATACGAAGTGCATCGCTTCCAAAACGCGCCTGCCAAAAGGCTACAGGATATGCTCGTTCCTGTGGTGCGTCAAATGGGAAGAGAATCTGGTGAAGGGCACGTTGACGTTCCAGCCGTTGCGTGTTCTTTTTCTTGAGTGCCGAGCGCAGTTTGGCAGACAGATTTTCCAAGGATGAACGTGTAGAAGCCGCGGCAGATTCTACGGTGGCAACAAGAGTTGGGTCGATACCTTTGGCTGCTTCGATATAGGGCAAAAAGACATTTGTGATGGCCGCTTCATCAATGGCCGGCAACACGTCATCACCAAGTTCAGTAACGAGTTGACGCTCAAGGTCTGACCATCCAGCAAAAAAGTCTGGAGCAGAACGGTGTTCCTTCCCAAGGTTACGCTCCGTACGCGCATCAAGTAGCGTCAGCCCATGCCGAGGTAGCGGCACCGGCATGTCAACACCAAGTGCAGCATAGAATTCACGCATTTCTGCATGATAGGCAACCTCGGCCGGACCAAGTACGGTGGCCGCGGTTGGAAGAACGGCGTCTTGAAGGATGGGCCGCAATAGTGCCGATGGCATGTAGGACTCGGGGTGAGCTGCGATATCAGCCCTGCGCGACTCTACGTCGTCGATTCTATGACGCCCCGTCTCATCAAGCCGAAACAACGGAATCGTTGTTGGTGCAATCTGAACATGGTATCCTCCTGCGGTGAGACGTTGGGCTGCAGTATCAAGGATGTTCAGTGTGCGTTCGGCACCGACGTCAAGAAGTCGATGTAGTAGGGGAGCATGATAACCTTCCTTAATGATGTTGGACGCGCGAATCACGACCACTCCCCACTCACGAAGGAATGGTGAGAGTACATCAATCATTGCGTCAGCCCACGGCACACCGTCACTATACATTCTGCGTAATGAGCCCGTAACATCTTCGGCATATGGACCGCTGATTTGGTCAATGAGTAATCGAATACGCTCAACGTCAGCAGCCGAGAACGTTCGTCGTGAAACTGGTTGCCGTTCATCACTTCCGTCCCAGAACGTCGTTTGTGTCACGCCGTCCATCGTCACGGTGGATGCTTCCTTAGCATCGTGATCGTTGTCTTCGAGCCAGTACACCGGGATGACGGGTGTTCCAAACTGCGCCGACCACTCAGACGCAACACGGACAGCAGTACCGATTTTTAACAACGTATACATTGGGCCACCGAACAATCCTACCTGTTGCCCCGTAATCACAAGCGTTGATTGGCTGTCACCAAGACGGTCAATCGATTGTTGCTGTTGAGGTGAAGGGGCAAAAGGGGCTAACGACGTTGTGGCGAGGTTCTGCAGCCGCTTCCGAGAGATGCCTGCAGATGCACGTCGTTGCAAAAACTCAGCATTGGGATCAAGTTGTGCAAACCGGTCTGCTATCGCCGGAACTCGACGTAAGAAGTCGTGATAAAGGCGAGAACCAGGTCGATCAAGGGGAGAAAAGATCGTCATGAGGGACGTCGAATGAAGACGATGTAGGAGCCAACGGTATCCGTGGCCGAAAAATGCGCCACAAAGACGTTCAAGAGTGTGGAGTCGTGTCGGATGGCTCCCCAGCTTGACATGGAATGAAGTGTCACAGGTGGGGCCACGTCAGATGTATCAACGACGATCATATCGGCTGTCGACATTTCCTGAATGGAGCGCTCCTTCCATCGTGGTCGTGCTGCTGCGCCCGTCAAAAACTGTGTTGCGCCAACACTGAGTACGTTGTGTCCAGGTAGAGACAGTGCTAGAGGTGCCGCTTGCCACGAAAGGATGGCCCAGCGTGTTGTGTCGTGAACGAGTGGTGCCAAACGTGTTTGCAGGTTCGGTAGTTGCTCAGCTGAACCTGTGAAAATCTCGGATTGACGCACGAGACGTTGTGAGGGATCAATCGTCATGATGGCAGCATGACGTACGATGTTCACGTAGCGCGGTATTGGCGTGAAGAGCATGGCCAACGTGATCGCCACAACAACTGTGCTACGTCGGGATACGGAGAACTGTGTAAACACCCATTGCCCGCCAAACGCTGCCAGGAAACTAAGTGGTACATAGAGTCGAGCAAAGTGATACGGGAAAAATCGGCGTTCGAGAAGAACAGTGGCGAAGAGGATTACAAAGGATAGAAGTACTGCAAACAAAACAAGGTCGTTCTTACGGCGTAACGATGTAATCTGCTGAGTGAGCAGCACAACAATGCCGACAATAACGAGAGATGTGATGATGATGCCAACGTTGTCACCAGCAAACTCACCACACCGTGTAAGGGCAAACGTAAAAAATGTGATCGACAGTCGGGGTTCGGATGAATACATTGAGAGGTAGGCCATAACCTCTCGGAATCCGTCATAAAAACGAGGATCGTGTCCAACAGCCAACAGCACGAATGTTAGTGTGAGTATCGTTGAACCAATGAACGTGCCAATTGATCGAATTCGTTCGTTCCCACGTTGCTCATACGCCATAACGAGAGCGATAGGTAGAGCAACTACGCCGAGTGTGAACTTCAATCCGATGCAGATAGCCAGAAGGAAACCGAGACTGATATTCCTATTGAAGGACGGATTCTTCAGCAAGAATGCGAACACCCCAGCAAACGCCACACAGGCCCATGTTTCTGTCTGTGCGGTTTGGCCAATGTTGAGTGTTACCTGGAGTAGGGCATAGACGAGGGTCATCGTCCATGTGGAACGCGCTGAAAACTGAAGTGACGTGGCCGCGGAAAGCAGAAAGCGTATCGCAATGCTGTGTAGGAGTACATCAGCAACACCGATAAAAGAAGCTCCACCAAGAAGATCGGCAAGTCCGAAGATGAGGAAGATCAGCGGCGGTTTGACGTCGATAAAATCGGCATACAACGTACCACCATCAAACAACATCCGTCCACCACGGAGGAAGATCGATTGATCAATGCCGAGAGGGAAGGTGACGAGTGGTAGCAGAAGGATCGTCGTAACGATCCAGATTGTACGTACGTCGTGTTGACTGATGATACGATCAGTCTTCACGACCTGCTATCTCGCATTCCATGTCGTCGCAATGATACATTCTCCGACGCGAGCCGCGCGGAGTTGAAGTCGACGCGCCTCCTTCGATTGCTTCGAGTGCTTCTTGTTCGAGCATTGCCCGTAATGCTGCATCACGTAATCTTCTGCGAGCATCGTCTTCGATAGAGAACATCATTGTGCCGTCAACGTAGGTGCGTTCTACACGCGACGTGTTGGACAGTGGATGTCCTGACCATACGACAAGATCAGCATCCTTGCCAACTTCGAGAGATCCGATACGATCTTCTGCCGCCATTTGTTTTGCCGCGTTGATCGTAACAAATTTTAGGGCGTCCTCTTCCGAAACGCCGCCATACTTCACACTCTTGGCGGCCTCTTGGTTAAGCCGCCGTGCCATCTCAGCGTCGTCACTATTTATGGATACCGTTACACCTTGTTCGTGCATGATTGCCGGGCTCTCTGGTATCGCGTCAAACACCTCAAACTTATACGCCCACCAATCGGCAAAGGATGAGCCGCCTGCACCGTGTTGTGCCATTTCGCGAGCCACCTTGTAGCCTTCAAGAATGTGTGTGAAGGTATGAACACGAAAACCGAAGGATTCAGCAAGACGCATGAGCATCAGAATTTCACTCTGCACATAGGAGTGGCAGTGAATGTTCCGTTTGCTACGAAGAATTTCTACGAGCGCATCAAGTTGTAGATCCTTACGAACTGGCAGCTTTGTTTGATCGTTCATTGATAGAGCGCGTTCATATTCCGCCGCCGCTTGAAAGGCATCGCGCATGATTTCTTCCACGCCCATCCGTGTTTGCGGATATCGAATGGTGAAGTCGTCACCCCAATTTGCCTGTTTGACGTTTTCACCAAGAGCAAACTTTACCGTTGGTTTAGCATTCTCAAACCGTAGGCCTTCAGCGTCAGTACCCCATCGAAGTTTAATAAACTGAAGTTGGCCTCCCATCGGATTTGCAGAGCCATGAAGCAGATGTGACGATGTAACTCCACCGGCAAGCTGACGATAAATGTTGATGTCGTCAGGATCAAGAACATCACCGATGCGCACCTCAGTTGTCACAGCATGTGTGCCCTCATTCACACCGCGTGTTATCGCTATGTGCGAATGTTCGTCGATGATTCCAGGTGTAATGTGTTTTCCTGAACAGTCAATCGACGGACCTGCGGGTGGCGTGCCCGTGCCTACTCCCGTAATCTTTCCGCCGGCGAGTGAGACCCAGGCATTCTCGAGTTTACCCTGTGGACCTGACGTCCATACGGTTGCACCAGTGAGCACAACATTCGACCGTGGAGCTAAACTGTCAACACCAAACGGCTCCATGGGTACGACGTTTGGAAGAACACGACGTTGAGTGATTGTTGGCTTTGCCGGTGTTGGAGCAGCACGGAGTGTCGAGTCACGACGTAATACACCGGTCGTTGTCGATCCGTCCTCCAGAACAAGTGAAGCATTCATGAGAATACTATCGGCCGTTGCTGTGAGCCTCGTTGTTCCCGGAAGTCCAACAGTATCAAGTTTTACCGTCATCGTAAGATTCGAACCTTCTACACGGAGTGTCGAGGCAATTCGAATACTGTCGGATCGTACAGAAGACGATGGAGAAAGTGATGTGCCTTCGAAGGACAGAATCAACGGTGCGCGAAGACGTGGCGACGTCAGTGTCCAGTGGCCTCGTATGTCGATCTCGGGTTGAGATGTAAACTCCGTCTCACGGCCAGCCGTAACGACGGAGAGAATTGTTGTTTCATCCGAAAACAGATTCCCAGACGTAATGACAAGATTTGCATACATCTTTGGTGCAATACGGCCGGTACGGTCGGAAACACCGAGTACTTCTGCTGGCACCGTCGTAATCGCGGCAAGAGCATCTGCCGTGTCAAGGCCACGTTCTACTACCGTACGAAGTGCTTTGAGGAATCCAGATTTATCCTTCATCCCATCGGTTGTAAAACAAACCCGTCCTCCGAGTGAATCTACAATTCGTGCATTGTCGGCAGCTGCATACCAGTGCAACAGATCGGACAGTGACACTCGCCGAGGCGTGCGTGCATCACGAACGTCCGGTACGTCTGGAAACTGTAGTGGAAGGATAATGGGTTTTCCGGCATACGTTCCTGCATACCCAGGCCGACGATATTCGCGTCCGCTTCCTTTGAGGATAATGTCGATACCTGCTTCAGAGGCAATCGCCTTCCAGCGTTGGATGTCGTGTTCGTCTTGACATTCTGCAACCCAGGGCGTGCGGACATTAAGAGCATCCGCTAAAGCGCGCAACGAAATGTTTGTTTCTGGTGGCGCAATTGATGCGTTTTTGCGTGCAACATCGTGAGCCCTTCGATACCAGTCAGCGTCGAGGAAGGTCTGACGAAGAAGTGCAATAGCGCCCATCTGAGACGATGGATAGGGTGTCTTCGACGAGCCCTTACGGAACGAAAGAGCTTGATAGGCACCGTCACGGAAAACAACATCTGCGGCCGTCCCCGGAATTGTGTGAATCACTGACGATGAACCACGAAAGATTCCGTCCGCCGAAACAACACCAAGTGTTGTCCAGCCATTCTTCTGCCATTCGCGCGACTGATCCTGGGAGACATTGAGCGATGTCAGGACCGTGTGTTCTGGACGTACGGCCTGATTCCAATGATGAGCACCAATCGGAGCAGGAGTTGCAGGTCCTTCGTCATCATCTGGAGACGGTTTATAGGGTGGTCGTCCCCCAAGGGCTGCTTCGTCGACCAACGGATCAATAAACCCAGGATATACCGTTGCGCCACGAAGATTCCGTACAGTAGCCCCTTGCGGAATCGCAAGCCCCTTACCCACTTGAACGATGCGCTCATCACGTACGATGATCACAGCGCTATCAAGACGTTTACCTGGTTCCAGATAGGCTGTACAGTTGATATAGGCGATAAAGCGCTGTGGTTTTGAGCGCAACCCATCTACTGCGGTAGTCGTAACCTGAGCACCGGCAACTACCGTTGCCAAGGTTAGGCCCGTTACGGTGAGCAGCAGGTAAAGGGGCAAAAGGGGCTTCTGAGGCATTGGTCTTCCCATGGACGATGCCACGAAGTTACGAGGAGAGGCCTCATCCCGTTGTTAGGCAGTGATTTGAGATCAATCTCACCCTATCAGGAGCAATACCAATCGAAGCGGTGCTGCTCACAGTAACCGCACTTCTTGGTCCGAACTATCGTATTGCAGCCAGTTTGATCGCAGAATCTAACACGTCGTCATACCCTGTCAAAAGTGTCGCGCGATCTCGCTCAATGATGTGGTCAATTCGAAGACCGCGACGCTGCGTTTGTCCCCGATCTGGGTAGTATACACCGAGACTCGTGAACGTTAGTGTTGCTTTACCGGGCAAGTCGAGTTTCGTGATGTTGCCATTCGTTCCAGCCGTCTGGCTGCCAACGAGGATTGCCGTCGGCGATGACGCAATAATCATTGCCTTGTATTCATAATGACTTTGAGTTTTCGGACCTACAATGACAATAACCTTGCCACGGTAATGGTCACCACTTCTCGATCCGAAACTGTGCTCACGCTCATTGACAAATCTGCCGGGTGTTGTACAATCCGGAGTAGAAAACAACGCAACTTTTGTTGGCCAAGGTAGGAAAAACTCACCTAGCTCGACGAGGCCGTGATTACCAGCAGTTCGCCGAACATCGACGACGAGAGCTGAAAAGGAACGGAGACGCTGAGCATACATCCGAAGTGAGTCAGTGTGAAAATGCTCCATATTGATGATGCCAATATTCTGTTGGTTGGCAGCACTCACAAAACGTCGATACTCGCCGTGGGCCGTACCGAGCACGTCATGTTGACTCGTGGGAATCCGTACCGAATGTAATCTTCCATTCCGCCGCACAGTAACAACGCCAACAGCCGAGTCAGTTCGTAACATCAACGTCGGTATGTCGCGATACAAACATCCGTCGTGAGATGCTGGAACAAACCTTCGCAGGTGACGAACCAAACGTGAAACTGGTTCTGAATGAATTGACACGATTTCATCGCCAACATGGGCCTCGTTCTCGAGATCCGGAGAACGATACACGTTTGTTACGATGGCAGTAGTGTCAAAAAACTCAACGTCAATTGCCAATCGTCTTGCACCCATTATGTGTGGAAGCGACGAGTAGCCGGATACACCGGCATGCGAGTCGTCAAGTCTCGCTATACATTCATAGATGCTGAGCTCAAAGTTTCGGATGTTGTCATCTTCCGCCAGCCTCGGAATGAACGTTGTTAGTGAGGAATCCCAATGTATAGTTGTCAGCGTGCGGTAGGGAAAAAAGTAGTGAACTGCATTCCACAATCTGAACAGTGTCAGTAATCGATATCCCGCATCGCTGAGTACTTCATTTGGATAGTTCATTTCATTTGTGAACAGTATTGCACTCGTGAAATTGTCGCGCTTGACAAATCGAGAACATTCAGATCGCTCGGCGTATTGAACCCTCCGTAGCACCGAAATGAGTTGTGGATTTAATCCGGACGTGTCGATCCAACGAAGATCAGGTTGAAGGAAGTCCGACTGGCTGGAATTTTTAGAACCATTGTCGATCTCGCCGAGGCTGTTGACGAGCGATAATAAAGCAGCATCTCGCTGATCAGTGTGTTGCCATGTAGCGGATTCTCGGAGAAGTTTGATGAGATAGGAGTCCCATGCGGAAACCACATTATTGATATTTGGATGATAGTACTTAAGAAAGCCCCAGACCTTACACACAACCTCAAGGTCTTTACGACGGCGAACATTAGAACCCGAGACGTCAATGACAGCACCGATAGTATCGCTTACTGAAGTGTCTTGTCCTTGTCCATTATAACCTCGGCTTTCGATATCGTGATGTGACCGATCAGAGCAAGCGGTCATCAGCACAGTGGCCCAAAAAAGCGTCCCTAGTATCGCGAGTCTCATGTTGTGCCTAAAAGTTTACGTCGAAACCCTACTCGTCGAAAGATATGCACGAACCGGGAAAAAGGGAACAATCGTTTGAATTCCATCCCTCATCCCGTTGTTAGGCAGTGATTCTGCCGCTGGAGCCCCCGCGTCGACGTGCCATATCAAGAGCAAGACGTTGTTGCACAACGCCGGCACCTTGGCGAAGTGGTGAATGACCTGGTAACCGGACGGCCGTGGAGACCAGGATATGTTTTACGTCTGCCGGTGAAAGGTCTGGAGCAATCTCGAGCATTTGAGCGATGATCGACGCTACAATCGGCGCAGCAAATGACGTCCCGTCAACCATTTTATAGAAGGGAGAGACGATAGACTCCGACATAAGGCGTTCGGCAATCTTTGTTCGAAGCTCATCAACATTTCGTGATGTACGAAGTGCTATCGGCAACTTTGTTGACGGAAGTAAGCGCGGTGCTGTTGTGAGCAACATGTCATCCGTCATGGCATCAAGTGCACACAATGCCGCTGCTTCCGTGTGTACGTCTGTACCGGGAAGTATGGGTGCCGGCAACCAGATGGCCGGTGCAATGACGTCGGGCTTTTGGACACCAAGTGCTGTTATACCAAAGGTTGAATGATAGAGGTCGTTATCAGAATCATCGAGTGAGTTATGATCATCGAGACCACCAACGGTTATTGCCGAAGGTGAGCTAGCCGGTGGCCGTATCGGTGCAAGAGGATTGTTGCCCGCCGCAGCAACAACGATGATTCCGGCAGCTACCACTGCTTCAACGAGGCGATTCACCGGGTGATCTGTTGTCTGGTCGAGTTCGTCGGCATATACACTCAGGTTCACAACACGGATGTTGTATTCTTCCGCATGGTCAAGTATCCACGTAAGTGCACGCACGATGACGGATGTTGGAATTCGTCCGCGGTCATCCATTGTGCGGATAAGAATAAGATCTGCTTCAGGTGCAAGGGAGCTAAATTCGCCGAGTGAAAGGAAGCCGTTACCTGCTGCTGTACAGGCCGTCATTGTGCCGTGCCACTGACGTGATACAGGGGGCATAACCGGAAGTGCCGTAACGGAATTGTTGACGGCATTTACATAGGCCTTCACACGCTCGCGCGGTTGGCATATGTCCGGATGTGCCACGGCGTCACTATCAATCATTGCGATGGTAACACCGCGTCCTTGCGAACGCGTATCGGCATGAAGCCGAACGGCAAGTGGTAAGGAAGGCCGAAGTCCTCCAGGGCGAACGTTCATTGTAGACAAACCTACGGTAGTTTTGCGGTGAAACTGCATTAGATCACCATCACGCGTCCGGGAGTACGTTCATGTCGATTCTTCGTTTACCCATGTTGCTCATCACAACAATCATCTTGTGGTCCGTGCCGACGATGGCACAGATTGACTCACGCACAGCTGCCGATTCGCTAGGAAAGGCCCTCGCAGCCGATTCTATACCATGGAAACTGCGAATGTCGACGGGTCTCGGATTGACGTCCGTTCAACTGAATAACTGGGCCGGAGGCGGTCAGGATGCCGTAACGTTTACCGGGTTGTTTATCGGGTCGGCTGATTATGCTGATGGTCGTTTCTCGTGGGATAACGATCTCGACATTGGTTACGGTCTCACCAAACTCGGTAGTGAATCCTTTCGGAAGGCAGATGACCGGATCATCTTCGGTTCAAAGGCAAGTATTAAGCAGAATGACATCCTGCGATACACGGCCTATGTCGATTTCCGAACGCAGTTTGCCAATGGTTATGCATATGACAAACGGGATCCGAATGACAGTACACAATTCTTGAAGATCTCCAATCTGTTTGCACCTGCCTACCTTACGGGTGCACTTGGTGCCGAGTGGACACCGCTACCACAGTTTCGTTTGCTTGTAGCTCCGATTTCGGCACGGGCAATTTTTGTCCTTGACGATGATCTTAATCGAATCGGCGCATTTGGTGTCGACTCAGGAAAGACAACGAAGGTTGACGTTGGTGCAATTCTTAACGCGACACTCGATTGGGAGTTAGTGACCAATGTTCGATGGAAGAGCCGACTCAACGCATTTATGCGATACGAGGCCGTTGACCTGTGGGTTGTGACCGTCGAGAATGCCATTGTGATGAAGGTAAATGACTTTATTAACGTCTCACTCTTAACAGACCTCTTTTATGATGACCGTGTTCCTGTTGTTCGCGATGACGGTACAACGGGTCCAGCTCTTCAGATGAGAAATGTCCTCAGTGTAAACTTCGTCTACAACCTGCAGAACTTTTAGAGTGATGAGTATACGTCAATGAGTTTCCGAGCCACATCTTCCCATCGGAGGATGTGGCTCGGTACCGCTTGGGCCGATGGACGTCGTGAGCCGATAGCCGTTTGAATTGCTTCTGCAATTGACTCTACTTTTTGAGGATCACAGTACGTGGCGTGATCACCGTAATAACTGCGCAGTGTTTTCAGATTGGAGAGGACAACAGGACATCCCGCAGCTGTTGCCTCAAGTGCAACCATTCCCTGCATCTCAATGTGGCTTGCTAGGACCAAAACGTCAGCGGAATGATAGGCCGTATTCAGAAGTGTGCTCTGGGAATCAACGCCGCCAATCCACGTAACGTGGTCATGTGCTCGTGTGTATTCGCGAAAGGCCTCAACGTAGGCCACGTCTGTTAACCGTGACGAAGGATAACCTATAAACACAACTTCTTTTCCAATGCGACGACATGCCTCGGCTATCCGAAGCTGGTTCTTGTTCTCATCAATCGTTCCAACGCATAGGACCTTTCCGGCAAACATTGGATCGGGTTGAACTGTTGTGTCAAAATATCGTTCGTGAACACCATTCGGTATGACAACGATCTTTGATGACGGAATCCGAAAGATCGTCTGAATCTGATTTGCTTCGTGATCACATAGTGCGATGATCCTTGTTGATGATTCGAGAATAGTTCTTCGAATACCATAGGTGGTTGACTTCAGCAATCTCGAAATACGCGGGAATACATACTGTGGTATCCATGTGTCGCGTTGCATAATCATCGATGCCACAACGAGAGGTATGTTACGAGCGCGTATGCGCGGTACAATCTCACCGTGCTGGAATGCGCTACCAAAGACGTGAAGGATGCCGGACGGCTCGTCGTGTTGCCAGAGGTCAATTCGGCGAACGTCAACACCAAGGGACGATAACGATGAAAGAGTCGACTCTATCTGGATCTCCATTCCCCCAAATCCAAGGAAATACGGTACGGGCGGAACGAACGTAACGCGTAATGATGTCATGTGTGCTGCGTGGCGATTCGTTCAAGAAACTCTTCTTCGGTAAGCACCGGTACTCCAAGCTCCTGTGCCTTTGTGAGCTTACTTCCGGCATTTGCGCCAGCAACAACAAACGATGTTTTCTTAGATACGCTGCCAGCAGCCTTACCGCCGCGATCGAGCACCATCGTCTCGGCATCACGTCGTGTCATCGTCGTGAGCTCGCCTGTGAGGACAATCGTCATTCCTGCGAAGATCTGTGCTACATCGGGTTTTCGTTCACCCTCGGTGATGAGGCCAAATGATTGAAGATCAGCAATGAGTTGACGGTTGTGCTCGTCGTCAAACCACTCGCGGAGACTCTCAGCGATACGATCTCCAATTTCGTCTACGGACGTGAGTTGCTCCTTCGTTGCCGACATGAGTTCTTGAATTGTTGGGAAGGCTGTCGTCAGAATACGTGCTACACCCTCACCAACAAAACGAATTCCGAGAGCAAAGACGAGTCTGTGGTAGGGCTGAAGTTTACTTGTTTCAATTCCCTCAATCAAACGATCTACACTCTTGGGTGCCCATCGTTCGAGTGAAAGAATATCGTCACGTCGCTGTGGAAGTCGGTAGATATCAGCAATTGTGTGCAGAAGTTCTGCGCTGACGAATTGATCTATGGCACGTTCACCAAGGCCGTCAATGTCCATTGCATCACGCGACGCAAAGTGCTCGAGCTTCCGACGTACTTGCCATGGACAGCCAGCATCGTCGCAATACCAATTAGCCTCACCGGGAGGACGGTGGAGTTCTGACTTTCGGTCACACGGACAGACGTGCGGCATCGACCATGGCTGCGCATTGGGTGGCCGTTGTGTTGGCAAAAAGGCTGTGATCTTTGGAATCACGTCACCACCTTTTTCTACGACGACGGTGTCTCCAATGCGAAGGTCAAGCTCGCGTACAAAGTCTTCGTTGTGGAGTGTCGATCGTGAAATTGTGCTTCCGGCGAGAAGTACCGGTTGGAGTTCGGCAACGGGGGTGACAACGCCTGTTCGGCCTACCTGCAAAGAAATGTCGAGCAGAACAGTTTGTGCCTTACGTGCCTCATACTTGTAGGCTATTGCCCATCTCGGAGCTCGGGCAACAAATCCGAGTTCATTCTGAAGCCGAAACTCGTTTACCTTAATCACAATGCCGTCAATAGCATAGGGGAGTGTATCCCTGCGTGATTCCCACTGATCGATAAAAGAAGCCACTTCATCAATGGTCGAGCACAGATGATGATTGTCACCTGTAGGGAATCCGAGATCATGAAGAACTGCAAGTGCTTCGTAATGTGTGCGTATGACTGTTCGATACGGTTCTACGTCAAGCCAATAGGCTACAAATCGTAACGGTCGATTGGCAACCTCCTTGGGGTTCTTTTGTTTTAGAGTCCCAGCTGTGAGATTGCGAGGATTTGCATAGGGCTTTTCACCACGCTCTATCATCGCCGTATTGATGTCGAGAAAGTCGTCATCTCGCAAGTATATCTCACCACGTACTTCAACACTGTTCACGTTCTGGCCGCCAACAGTCAGAGGCTGTAGTGTTAACGGTATTGAGCGAATCGTCCGTACGTTTTCGGTAACGTCGTCACCACGTTCACCGTCACCTCGGGTTACAGCTCTGACAAGTACACCGTTCTCATATGTCAATGAAATGGCCACTCCGTCGACCTTCAATTCACAGACGTAGTCGACGGATGCCCCTTCCGCCCCTTGTCGAACCTTTCGGTCAAAATCATCAAGCTCGGCACGGCTATAGGTGTTCCCAAGCGAGAGCATGGGTATACGGTGTTCCACCGTAACAAAGGAGGTGATTGGTGCTCCACCAACACGTTGTGTAGGTGAATCCGCTGTGTGGAGCTCAGGGAAGCGCAATTCAAGATCTGTGAGTTCGGCAAAGAGTCTGTCGTACTCTCGATCAGAGATAGTCGGACGGGCTTCGACGTAGTACAAGACGTCGTGCCGGGCGATTTCTCGGCGCAATTCTTCAGCGCGTTGGCGATCCGATGGTGTAGGCCCTTGTGGCCCGTCGAATAGTGATGGTGCGTCGGACATGACTCGAAACTGCGCATCTTCGCTGAATCGGCCATCGTGCCGCATCACCAAGACGGGGAGATACATGACATCACATGCGTTCGTGACGCTCAGGATTGTGTTGGTCCTGCTAGTTGTACCCATGGTTGCCACAGCACAGACATCGTTTATTCCCGATGTTCAGTCTGTCCTCTCAGCCACAGGAAAATCGATTCAGTTGTCGATTCCAATAGGCGATCGTAACGTCAACGTGACGCTTCACGATGCGGCCATCCTTACGTCGGATGCTGTCGTTGTAGAAGGCACTGATGATGGCGATCGAGACGTTGTTGCGCCGAGGTATCGACATGGAGTAGGGCACATCAACGGCGATACGTCTTCTTTTGTCGTGATGACGATATTCGAAGACTGTATGTATGGATTCCTCGAGTACGGCTCGGGTGCTTCTCGTCGGCGATATGTTGTTGTGCCATCTGATAGATCTGTTGTCCCCGTTGCCCTTCATGTATCCTACGAGGATCGCGGCCAAGGACGTCCGACAATGTGTGAAAGTGAAACCTTCGGCGAGTATGATCGGCGCACAGATGATGTGTTTCGCAGACTCCGTGAGGAGTCGTCAACGCACAAACTTGAAGATAAATCACAGGCCGAAACATCATACGAGCTTCGGCTTGCAGTAGACTGTTCAAATAGTTTTTATCAAAAGGCCGGACGAAACGTTCGAACAACGGCTGCCTATGCACTAGCACTGGTTGGCGCATGTTCTGCAATCTATGAGCGAGATGCAGGTATCCGTGTCGTAGTTCCCTATCTGCGTATATGGGTTGTAACTGATCCGTTCCCGGGAGAGATCGGCGCAGCACTCGGTTCACTACGAACGTATTGGGCTGACTCGATGAAGCACGTTCAACGAAGCACAACAACGTTATTGTCAACAAGTGTTGGTGGTGGGCTCGCGTGGGTCGGGACGTTGTGTGGTGACTATGGCTTCAATGTGAGTGGTATTGGTGCCGATGTTTCCTTTCCACAAAATGGATACATCTGGGATATCGATGTTACGAGTCATGAACTTGGCCATAACATCGGTTCAAGTCATACCCATAATTGTGGATGGAGTCCACCAATTGATTCCTGCTGGAATGCTGAAGGGGGATGTTACGATCATACGCGTCCTCGTCGCGGAACGATTATGAGTTACTGTCACCTGCAGAATACCGGAACGGAACTTGCTCTTCATCCGCGAACAGCGTCGCTTATGCGGAGTGTTATGACCTGGAGAACGTGTATTGGACAGTCGACGCCGCGTCATGATACTGATGTCGTTCTTGTCTCACTACCATCGCCGGAAGCTGGCACATCAATTCGACCTGGACTTGGTATACGACCATCCGTCGTTGTCCGGAATACGGGCACAACAGCCGTTACCGGTACGTTCAGGATAACACTTCGTACGATTCGCGACTCAGTCCTGGAGACCAAAACAAGTCAGCTTGCTTCTCTGGGTATAGGAGAAACGCGCCGACAGTCACTTCCGGATATCGCTGCGCCTTCTGCACCCGGAACGTATCACGTTCGAGTCGAGCTCAACGTAGACGGTGACAATGACGTGTCGGGTAATGTAATCTCGCGTCCGTTTGTTGTGGCCACACCAACAACACAAGCGATTTCCGTAACGCGCCCGTCAACGGCCACACCCCTTGTTTCGGGCACAACGGCGGTAATCTCGTGGACAGCCAATTCTGACGGACCGGTGACGGTTGATTACAGTACAGACGATGGTGAAACGTGGCGTACCGTGAGAAGTCGTACGGGGCCGACGGTACGGTCAATCGATTGGCTCGTGCCAGCAACACGAACGTCACGAGGACGTGTTCGGGTGACGTCATTAGACGATGCATCGGCTCGCGACATCTGTGATGTTGCATTCCCGATCATTGTTGACAAGGATGTTGCTGTAGAAGACATCGTCGTTCCGCGTGAGAATGACACGACGGCATCGCCCCTTTTGCCCCGTATCGTCATCCGAAATCACGGCGTGTCACTGCTTCGTGATGTGCGCGTGCGATGCTCACTTCGGTGGGTCCACGTGGCCTCTACGGTGTATGACACAACCGTCGTTGTGAATTTGCAAGCAGCACAGACAGATACCATTCTACTCCCCATGACGTCGTTGCTGCCGACTGGAAAACACATCGTACTTGCTGAAGTTGATCATCCAGATGATGTCGATACTTCAAACAATCGTAAGGGTCGTGAAGTACGTACAACGGGTACAGGCGGACCGTATGCGATTCGAGCCGAGGCTGGCCCTGGACGTGTTATTGTTTCGTGGAAGATTGACGGCGGAAGTCCGCAAATGCGAACGGAAATTCTTCGTGTACAACAGGGTGATACCGTTGCGTTAGACACGGTGGCACGATCCATCCTAACGATCGTTGATGACGATGATGACACGACGGTCAGAACGTATCTCGTGCGAGCACATGATGGGGGCAGGTCGAGCCCGTTGTTTAGCAGTCGCCCGACAGCACCGTGGACAGAGGCAGACTCAACCGTTCTTGAACGACCTGAGATACGTTCACCTCGAGATGGGTCCTTTGGAATCCCGTTTCCTGTCGCTGCTGTTTGGTCAACATCGGTTCATGCACATCGATACCACATTCAAGTTGGTACATCGGCATCGTTTGACGAACTCATCCGCAACATCATTACGCATTCGCCTGGCAGTGAAACACTGCACCTCGACGCGGGCACAACGGCCTGGTGGCGAGTTCGTATGTTGTCATCACGCGAAACGGGACCATGGTCCATCCCACAAAACTTCTCCATAACACCAGCGTGTGCGGGTACGGCACTCAACTTTCTTACTGGTGATAATCGTGCAGAAGACTCAACGTTTGAATGGAACGGCGGACCCGTGACAATTGAATGGTGGCAATACGTTCCACGATCAGGTGTTCGTGCTTCATCGGCATTTGCTATCGGACGCACGGACGACATTAACAACCGTCTCCAGGCACATGTGCCGTGGGATGACAACGTCGTGTATTGGGATTACGGCTCAACATCCTCGGGTGGTCGGTTGACGGCATCCTATCGAGACTATACAGACAAGTGGACACATGTGGCACTTGTCAGTGATGGCTCAACGTTTCAAGCTATCTATCTCGATGGTAAACAAGTGTCCTCATCAACGAGAGCGGGTGAGGCTAAGGGGCTCAAGGGGCTATGGATTGGTTCCATGCGGAATCAGCTGGGCGCACGCTCGATGATAGATGAGTTTCGTATCTGGAATCGTGTTAGAACTGCTGATGAGATCTTTTCCGGTATGTCTTCACGACGGCCTACGGCGAGTAACGATCCAGCGTTGCTTGCACAGTGGCATTTAAACGAGGGTCAGGGTGCGATTGCCAATGATACTGTCCGTCGTCGACGGCTGATTCTGTCAGTGGACAGTATGTGGGCGAAGTCTGAAGCGCCGTTGCCGTGTGTTGAACGCACGAGCCTGCCAGTAACAACCGTATCGCCTTCAAGAGCTTCGCTCGATACGTCTATTCGCGAACGCAGACTTGCCGTCGAGTGGCCACAGATATCGGGGTCGGAGTGGTATGACGTGGACGTAACGACGACAACACCACCATGGACCCGTCGCATTTTTACGGGTGAAGGACGTGCCGAGATTGACGGCGTGCCGGCGGCATCACAGGTATCCGTCCGTGTCCGTGCCATGTCGTCACGAGCGATTGGCAGCTGGAATTCAACATCGTTGGTAACGGCCATACCTTGCGACAGTTCAATCATTGCGTTTGATGGACGGTCGGCATTTGTGGACACGGTCCTCAACATTAGTGGTCGGGCAATGACCGTTGAGTACTGGGCCTTTGTTGACACGTCCAACGTACGTAACGGAAGCGCATATCATGTAGGACAAACAGACGATGAACTACGTCGATACCAGGCACACGCGCCCTGGAGTGATGGAAAAATTTATCATGATTTCGGATCCTGGCGCGAAGCCGGAAGGTTGTCGGCTGACTACCCACGGTATGGACAATGGCATCACGTGGCCATGACGTCAAACGGCATTGATACGATGACGATCATCGTTGATGGTGCGTTGGTTGCTAGGTCAAGTTTTGCAGATGCGCCTGGAGCGCTCCGAGGATTTGGAATCGGTGGTAACGTTCCCTCGAAGTATCACTTTGCAGGGAAGATGGCTGACTTCCGAATATGGGATGTTGCCTTGTCGGAAGAACAAATCCGGTCAAACATGTATACACGACACGTCAATCCGAGAACTGGACTAATCGTCTCGGTGCCGTTTGATGAAGGTGCTGGTACTGCAGCATTGTCGTATGCCGATGACTCAACAATCGTTCGATCAACGGCATCTAGTCTTTGGAGTCGCGAGCAGAGATTTATTGGCCATGTTATCCCTGACATTGACGGGCCAACAAACATTCATGCCGGCCTGACTGCCAGATATCAAAGTAGGGGGAGAGCAGGCCTTCAACATCAATGGTCAGTAGAAGGTGGATCCATTGTTGGGGACGTATCAGGGTCAGACATCACGGTTGAATGGACTTCGGATTCAGGCAACGTCAGCGTTGTGCGAACCTGGCCTGGAGGATGTCGTGACAGTTCACGTCTGACAACACGATTTGAGCCTGTTGTTTCCGTAACAGAAATGCATGAGGACCCATGGGTACGCGTCGTGCCACATCCTGTTGCTGGATCCGGAAGGGTCTTGATCTCCCAACAGATCACGGATGCTGATTTTGGAACGATTACGGTTGTTGACGTTACGGGCCGTACCGTCCACTCCGAGAACCTGTTTCATCGTCGTGAGCTGGTGCTTCCTCGACTAGCGAACGGAACCTACGTTGTTGTCTTGCGTACACGCACCACCACAAAAACACAAACCTTCATCGTTGGCAGTGAGTGACAAAGCAGTGACGGCCTCGTTTCCCAAAAAAGAACGATTTTCGCAGCCGTCTTCGCACAACTGCACCTATCCCCCCTCTCCATGAAACGAGTCGTCATTACTGGCCTTGGAGCCATCACACCACTTGGCAACACTGTCGAATCCACCTGGCAGGCAATGATAGCTGGAACAAGTGGAGCAGCACCGATTACACTCTTTGATGCTTCTCGATTCCGTGTACAGTTTGCCTGCGAGGTCAAGGGTTTTGATCCATCTGCACATCTTGATCGTAAACTTGTGCAGAATACGGACCGATTTACACAGTTTGCACTGGTAGCAGCAGACGAAGCAATTCGGAATTCGGGGCTCGCCATAGACACAATTGACAAGGATCGTGTTGGAGTCATTTGGGGTAGTGGTAATGGTGGCATCTCTACACTCCATGCACAGATTGCCGACTATGCTCGTGGTGACGGTACTCCACGGTTTAGCCCGTTCCTCGTGCCGAAGATGATTGTCGACATGCCGAGTGGACTGATCAGTATCACATATGGATTCCGCGGGCCAACCTTTGCTCCAGTATCTGCCTGTGCTACATCAACAACGGCAATCATTGAAGCGGCCATCTACGTGATGTTGGGATATGCAGACGTCGTTGTGGCTGGTGGAAGTGAGGCGGCAATTACCGAAAGTGCCGTTGGTGGATTTAGCTCGAGTAAAGCTCTTTCTACCCGGAATGACGATCCTCAGCGAGCATCTCGTCCGTTTGATAAGGATCGTGACGGATTTGTTATCGGCGAAGGAGCTGGCGCCGTAATCGTTGAAGAGTACGAACATGCTCTTCGGCGTGGCGCTACTATCCTCTGCGAAGTTGTTGGCCATGCGCAAACATCAGATGCCTTCCACATGACGGCTACGCATCCGGAGGGACTGGGTGCTGCGAAGGGAATGCGCCTGGCGATTGAACGTGCCGGACTAAAAGCATCTGATGTGCAACATGTGAATGCGCATGCAACGAGTACGCCGAAGGGTGACGAGTCGGAGATTACGGCCATTCGTAACGTCTTCGGTGATGGAATGAAGACCATTGTCACATCAACCAAGTCGATGACAGGTCACCTGCTCGGTGCTGCCGGTGCTGTTGAGAGTATTGCAACCATTCTCGCCATGCGTGATGGAATTGTACCTCCGACGATCAATCTTGTTGAGCGAGATGAAAACATGCCGGCCGATGTACCTATTGCTGCGGGTGTGGCCGTAACGGCAGACATTTCCGTTGCCATGAGTAACACGTTCGGATTTGGTGGACATAATGCCATCGTCGTCTTCAAAAAGCTCGCCTGATGTTCACACTTCCACCGCGTGACAGTGTGTCGGACACTGGCGAATGGTATGATCTTGTATATCAAACCATCGATACGATAATAGGTGATGAGACTGACCTCATTGCGAACATGGCTAACATTGCCAGTGTCTTGCACCATACGGTAGACGACATCAATTGGGTTGGCTTCTATCTTCTTAAGGAAAACACACTCGTCCTCGGTCCATTCTTCGGACTACCGGCCTGTATCCGCATTGAGGTGGGACGAGGCGTGTGTGGCACAGCCGCCGCCGAAGCACGCACTATCGTCGTTGACAACGTCGATCTCTTTCCTGGTCACATCGCTTGTGATGCAGCATCACAGAGTGAGATTGTTGTGCCACTGATCACTGACGGACGTGTGCGTGGTGTGCTGGATGTTGACAGTCCTCTACGCGCTCGGTTTTCTGATCTAGAGCGTTCGTTGTTTGAAAAAATCGCTCGGCGAATCTCCTGAGTCAAAAGGTGCCGGGGGCCAAAAGGTCCCCGGCACCTTCTCCCGGAGAATTCTCCGGGAGAATTGTCCCGGAGATTTCTCCCGGAGATTTCTCCCGGAGAATTGCCCCGGACTGTCACATTGTGATGCCGTACATCCACAACGACAGTATGAGCCCCCTTTGCGCCTTACCTGCCCTTCTTATCAGCGAGATTTACGCGACACCAGCAGCCGGTGAACCGGAATGGGTGGAGTTGGTAACAACGCGTCCGGTGTCAGCTGGTGTATACGTGGTATGTGATAATCGTACCTGTACGTCCTTCGAGATCACGCAGTCGTTACCCGAGTCAACCTTTGTGGTGATAACACGTGATACACTTGCTCTTCGAGAGTCGCGACCGATTCCCTCATCAGCTGTTCTGCTTGAAGCGCGTATTCCTTCGCTGAACAATACTACCGATGCCGTGCGACTGTATCGTCTGTCTTCGTCAGGAGACACCACCGGTATCGACTCTGTTGAGTACAGTATTCCGTCGTCTGGACGTGGCAGGTCGTTTGAAAGGACCGATAGTGGTCTGTGGCAAACGTCACTTTCTGCAGATAGTGCTACGTGCGGCTACCTCAATAGCGTTGTGCTGTTGCAACACGATGTTCGTGTTGCTCAGATACTACCTGCCGATCGATCGTTATCGGTTGATGTACTCCAGCATGGAATGCAGCGTTCTCCTCCGCGCAAGCTGACCCTTGAGGTTCGCTCTTCTTCCAGAACATACAGCCGTGTTGTTGATGTTCCGTCGCTTGCAACCGTCGCCGATGTTGCTCAGCGTCTTTTCCGAACAACTGTGTCGATCGACGAAGTGGCATCAGCACTTGCCATTACAACACCAACAAACGTTACCGTCGAAGCGTGTTTGAATGAGGGTGATGATCGAACGGCGAATGACACCATACGCCAACAGCAGATCCTACCACCACCTCCTGGTACGATTGTGATCTCCGAGATTATGTTCGATACGGACGAAGATCGACCAGACTATGTCGAGATTCTGAATACAACATCTGAGTTCGTCGACGTTTCATCATGGACGGTACGATCTACGACAATTCGAGCTCTTGTTCTTCCACCAAATGGATACGGTGTCGTCGCTGCTGATTCATCACTACTCACCTTACTCTCACCATCCGATAGGGTCCGGTGGTCACTAACATCACCTCGCCTGTCCTTACCAAATAGTTCTGACACCATTACTCTTAGAACACCTTCGGGATATGTGGTTGACGTTGCCATCTACGATACGAGGTATCACGACGCACTTCTGGAACGCAGCCGTAATGTATCTCTTGAGCGACAAGGACCAACATGGCTCGGTACCGATCCTCGATCATGGAAAACGTCGGCCGACTTTCGTGGAGGTACACCCGGAACCGGGACGGCACAATCACCTCCCATGGATGGCCAGTTGTCCGTTTCGCCAACTCCGTGCAGTGGCTCTCCGTACGATGTGCGGTTTCCATGTCAGATAACATGGTCCGTGCCTCTGCAACGGTGCATTGTTGGCCTGAAGATTGTCGACCTTGCAGGACGTCCTATTCGCACCCTCGTGAATTCCGAATGGTCCGGTGCCGAGGCCACGGTCGCATGGGATTGTACCGACGATGGGGGACTGCGTGTTGCGAGTGGACGGTATGTAGCCATTGTGGAAGCAATCGACGCGACATCGACAAGCGTGATCCGAGAAACGGCCGTCGTCTACGTTGGTGAGTAAAATGTTTACATAGCCGTCCACGCCCAAAGGGCTAGATTTGCCGTGATTCCCGCGCATTGGAACTACCCACGGTTTTCACCCTTCATGGCCCGCAAGAAGACAGCAAAAGCACTTACGACAAATGGCGTTGCCGACCACCCGGTGACCGTTGTCGATCTCGATGATGAGACCCTCTATTTAAATCGGGAGATTTCCTGGCTCGAGTTTAACCGTCGTGTCCTCGAAGAGGCTGCTGATGCTTCACATCCACTTCTGGAACGTGTGAAGTTCCTCAGCATCTTCTCGACTAATCTCGATGAGTTCTTCATGATCCGCGTTGCCGGCCTCATGGAGCAGATCTATTCCGGTGTCACCGAACTCTCGCCGGACGGTATGACGCCTACAGAGCAGATGAAGCTGATTCGGGAGCGGTTGATTCCGCTCTATGCCTGGCAGTCGAGCCTGTATCACACAGACATCATTCCCTCCCTGCGGAAGGAAGGAATATCTATTCTGTCGTTTGACGAGCTCACAGAAGAGGAGCGCCATGAGTTTGAGCAGGACTTTGTTGACAACATCATGCCTGTCCTTACGCCGCTCGCTCTCGATCCCGGCCACCCCTTCCCGCGGCTGCTCAACAGAATTCTGACAATTGCCTTTACCCTCGTTGATACGAACGCCGATGATGAGGATGAGACACGTATAGCTGTCCTTCAGCTGCCATCAGCGCTTCCGCGCCTTGTCCGTGTGAGCCGGCCAGGTGGAACATATTTTATCCTTTTTGAGGATATTATTCGTGCTCATGCCGGGATTTTGTTTCCCGGACTTCGTCTGCAGTCGAGTCACATCTTCCGCGTTACGCGCGACGCAGATGTCGAGATTGCAGAAGACGAGGCGAATGACCTAATCACAGCCGTTGCCGAAGGAATCCGCCAACGTCGTTGGGGTACCGATGCTGTTCGCCTGGAAGTGGAGCGAGACATGCCCCGTTCGCTCCTTACCTATCTACTGCGCTCATTGGATCTTGATCAGCAGGATGTCTACCACGTAGACATGCCGCTCAACTTGCAGGACTTTCTGACGCTCATGTCGCTCGACAAACGCAAGCTCAAGGATCCTCCGTTTACGTCGAGAGTGTTACCTGAGTTTGCTCAGGACGGAACAAACATCTTTGATATCCTTCGTGAGCAGGATATCATGGTCCATCACCCATTCGATTCTTTTACAAATTCAGTTGTGAAGTTTATCGAACAGGGAGCAGATGACCCGCATGTGCTCGCCATGAAGATTACACTCTATCGAGCAGGCGGTAAATCGCCAGTAATCCAGGCACTAAAACGAGCTGCCATAAATGGAAAGAATGTGACGGCCTTTGTTGAACTGAAGGCCCGCTTTGATGAAGAGAACAACATCCAATGGGCTCGTGAGCTCGAACAATCTGGTGTTCACGTCGTGTACGGCGTTATGGGCCTAAAGACACATTGTAAGGTTTGTCTCGTCATCCGAAAAGAAGGTCGGAATGTTCTTACGTATGCCCATGTAAGCACGGGCAACTACAACCTGACAACATCACGGATCTATACGGACATTGGCATTTTCACAGGACGCCAGGAGTTTGAGCGTGATTTTGTACACTTGTTTAATCTTCTAACTGGGTATTCACGCTATCGTAATTGGCAGCGGATTGGTGTTGCTCCTGTAAACCTCCGCGACCGATTTATCGAACTTATCAGGCGAGAAGCCGATCATCAGTCTAAGGGGCGAAAGGGGCATATCATTGCAAAGATGAATGCACTCATTGACCCGATTATCATCCGTGAACTCTACGCTGCTTCGGCAGCAGGTGTGAAGATTGATCTGATTGTACGGGGCGTTTGTTGTCTGCGCCCTGGTGTCCCCGGCGTGAGTGAGACCATTACCGTTCGCAGTATCCTCGACAGATTCCTCGAACATTCTCGCATTTTCTGGTTCCGAAACGGCGGAGAGGCCGAGACCTTCATCTCGTCTGCAGACTGGATGACGCGTAACATGGAGCGGCGCGTAGAATTGTTGTTCCCGATTCTTGATCAGCGCATAGGGAAACGCCTTCGCGAGTCGTTACAGTCGTATCTCGACGATTCGGTGAAGGCGCGGATTCTGCAAACAGACGGTTCGTATCAACGTGTACCCGTCAAGGAAGATGGTATCCGCGTGCAGAAGATCCTGATGGCCGCACGAAAGGGTCGATGAACGTACCGTTCCGCATAGCATTACGAACAGTTCGACCCCGTAGACTTGGTTTTATTACCATAATCACGGTGTCGAGCACGGTCGGTATAATCATCGGCACGGCCGCACTGATTGTGGTCATGTCGTTGTTTAATGGTTTCAGGAACCTTGCTGCAGATCTTATGACGGGATTCGGACCTCATGTCCGAATTGAAGGTAGTACCGACGTTGAAGCAGTACGCAGGGTTGTGCCATCAGTCATCACCGCCGTGCCACTCGTCTCATCACGACTGATCGTTGAGCATCATGGTTCTGCACAGGTTGCAGAAGGATGGGGCGTTTCGGCATCGTATGAACATGGAATGCATGGTCTGCAGGACAAGACGATTATCGGTACTCCTATGACACGGCCTCATGATGGGATGCCATCTGTAGTTGTCGCCGCAGGTATTGCAGAAACAATGGGCCTCTACGTTGGTGACACGGTCCGGTTATTGTCGCCGGCAATGATTGAACGTGCACTTCGTACGATGATCGTCCCTACAGGCCGACCAGCAATCGTTCGCGGAGTTTTCCAGTCCAATGCCTCGAGGGAGATTGACTATACACAAGTGTATACTGACTCGTTAACGATTGTTGAACTCGGTCGCGGTTTCCAAAGATCTGTCATTGATGTCACCGTATCCAATCGACAGGACGCAGCTACCATTGCAGCGCAACTCCAGAGTGCCTTCCCACAGCAGCGCGTTGTAACGTGGGAAGATTTGCACCGCGGTCTTACCGACACAATGAAGCTCGAACGTATTGGCACCTTTATCGTCCTAGCGCTCATTGTTGTTGTAGCAGCGTTTAATATTCTCGTGTCGTTAACCTTGACTGTCGTTGAAAAACGAAAGGACATTGCTGTCCTTCGTACGTTAGGTCTCACAGCTGAGAATATTCGTACGATATATCTCTGGCAAGGACTCTTTATCGGTGTTGCTGGAACTGGTCTTGGAATGATAATCGGTACAGCCCTTGCACTGGGCCAACAACATTTTGGTTGGATATCCTTTGACCAATCACAGGGCTACATTATCTCTTCGCTCCCCATGGATGTCCATGTTTTTGACGTTGTCGCGATTTCAACGGTTGGTCTACTCTTGGCCATTGGTGCCGCAGTATATCCAGCACGCAGAGCATCTCGGTCTGTTATCTCAGAGGCATTACGAGGCGAGTAGGGCCGATTCGATTGCGCCAACGAGCTTCACGGTAAGCTCATCACAAACAGCGTAGCCCTTTGAGGTGAGTCGAAGTGTTTGTGCATTCAGTGTGACAAACTCGGCGTCAAGCCAGTATCCAAGTTGCGGACCGAGTGCTGCAACGACATCGATTCCATAGTCGCGATGAAATTTTGAGAGTGGTACTCCATCGGCTCGCAGAGTAAGGAAGGCTAACTCGACAATCTTGTCAAACTGTGTGAGTCTTTCGCGATTCGCCTCAGGAAGTTCACCTTTGTCAACAGCTTCCGTCCATGCCGTAAGAGATCGAAGATTCCAGTACCGAACGTCACCAACAAACCCGTGAGCGCTTGGGCCTACCGACACATATGGGAGGCCATGCCAATAGGTTAGGTTGTGTCGGCACGTAGCTCCATTACGCGAGAAGTTGCTTACTTCATATTGTTCGTAACCAGCCGACACAAGACGTTCGATAACGAGAGCATAGAGTTCGGCATCATGCTCTTCGGATTCCGGGACAACAAGACCCTTCTTCATTCGAGCATAGAGAGGTGTACCGGGTTCATAAATAAGAGAGTACGCACTTACATGATCGGGCTCAAGGCGAAGGATTTGATCTAGTGTTGCCGATAACTTTTCTGCTGACTGATTCGGTAGGGCAAACATCACGTCAACGTTGACATTGTCGAATCCAGCACGACGTGCCAGATCGACAGCTTCAAAAGCTTGATCCGCAGTATGGATGCGATCAAGAAACGTCAGTTCGTCTGCATGAATTGATTGAACTCCGAAACTAAGGCGATTGATACCAGAGGAGCGGTAGGCCGTAAGTGACGATAGTGAGACCGTACCAGGATTACATTCCATTGTCCATTCTGCATCCGAGGTAATCCGTGTCTCCCGGAGAATCGTGTCGATGATGCGTTGAAGTTGAAGGGGCGAAAGGAGCGAAGGTGTCCCACCACCAAAAAACACCGATGTTATCGGTCCTGGCACGGTGTCTGCCCGACGTTCGATCTCGCGGATGACGGTATCGACATATCGTTCAATGAGTCCAACGGACTCGATACTGTAGAAGTCACAATACGAGCACTTCTTGTCGCAGAACGGTACGTGGATGTAGAATCCCGTCATCGTATACGCTCCATCATGCGGTCCCAGCGGATGTGAGGGATGGAATCTGTAGCCGTTGTTCCGTAGCTGTAGTACACAACCAGAGGAAGGCCTTCAAGACAATCACCGGGTAAACATCCCCAATATCGACTGTCCCAGGAGTTCGAACGATTGTCGCCAAGGACGTAATAGTATCCGTCTGGTACGACGACTGTGACCGTTTTCGACAGCGGATCGTGTGATAATGCATATGCCGACGCGGAACGTGGCGGATCGGGCACACGCCAACCATTCACAAAAATTCCCGTTGATGCGAGCCGTACGGTATCTCCGCCGAGTCCAATCACACGTTTGATAAATGGCGTTCCAGATGCACCGGCAGCATCCATACTATCGGGAAGGGTAAACACAATAACGTCACCTCGCTCAATTGTTGCCATCCACGACGCGAGTTTGTTGACGATGATGTAGTCACCAGGTAACAGCGTGTTTTCCATCGAATGAGATGGAATCATAAATGCGCCGAGCACAAACACCTTCAGGAGAATGGCGACGGTGATAGCGGCAGCAGACGTCACGAGGATATCTCGCGGCGTGATTGATGCCAGATCATGCGTGTGCTTCACGAACGCTATCGAATCCATTGAAGAAGTCGACGAGATGAATCAGTCGAGAATAAAACGAAAAGAGGAAGGGCCTCAACGGCATCTTCGCGTATTGGACCCCACACGCGGCTGTCAACGGAGTTCAGAGTATTATCACCGACAACGAAAATGAAGTCGTGTTGAAGTACATGCTGCGTTACCTCGCGTCCATCAACCGTGCGTGTTTCCTCGTCAACATCGAATCCATCACGAGCGACGATGACAGCCCAACGTTTCCAGCCATCTTCATCGAGTATCAGGGTGTCTCCAGCGGCTGGAACACGATAGGGGCCCCATTGCCCCTTATCCCACTGTTGATGCCGCGGAAATGATTCCCATATGTTATGAACAGTAGTTGTATCGTGGGGAGGACGTTTATATGGCAATGGACTGCCATTGATGAAGATCGTTGAATTCCGAATCACCACCGTATCACCGGCGACGGCAATACATCGTTTACTGTATGCCTCGCCATCTCCGCCGTGTAGCTCATCACGTTTGCCGGGATTCGGAAACACAACCACGTCACCACGATTCACTGTAAACCATCGAAAGGATGCGCCTGGACCAGAGCGAAGCGCAAGAATCACATCACCGGGTGAAAGCGTAGGTGACATGGAGTCCGTTGGAACGGTGTAAGGCCTGACAAAGATGACGGCGAGAACGAGGGTGACAACAAGAGCTGCGGCACCGATACGACGACGCATGGTTATTTATCGAATGATCGTACCGAGGCGAGACCACCGAATACGTTTGATCTTGTCGAAGAATCCGTACTCAACTCCACGTACGGCGTCATCCTTTTCCCATGACCAATAGACGATCATCGGCGTGCCAACAACGTCTTCTTCCGGGATAAATCCCCAATAGCGGGAGTCTTCAGAATTATCTCGATTGTCTCCCATGCCAAAGACATAGTCGCGTTCAACCGTATAGGTTGTGGCAGGACTACCGTCAATTGTCCGTGTCACAGCATTTACGATGTGCCCTTCACGAGCAATAAACACGGCCCATTCACGCCAGGCAGAATCAGATTCGAGTTTGATAACGTCACCTTCCTTAGGAATACGGATAGGGCCGTAATTGTCGCGCGTATATCCTCTACCAACAGGAAATGTCCGATACGTGTCATTAACCTCATATAATGTGCGTTTTTCGGGCGTCCAGGTGTCACTTTGATACTTTCCACCTTCCGGCAGAGCATACTCAACACCATTCACAAGAACCTTGCGATTGCGAATCTCGAGGACGTCGCCTGAAACTGCCACGCAGCGTTTCAGGTAGTATTCAAAGTTTAGAGGTTTTACTTCGTCGCGATTTCCAGGAAAAATGAAGACAATAACGTCGCCCTGTTCCGGTGGAAAGATTGGCGGCGTTTTGTAGTAGGGAAGTGCAACGTTTACAAACGGGATGATCTGTGGTGTAGATGGACCATAGACGAGTTTATTCACGAAGAGAAACTCACCGGGAAGGACCGTGTCCTCCATTGAGCCTGTAGGTACAGTAAACGATGCGAGAGCTAGACCGTTTACGATGGTCACAACGGACAATGCCCATACGATCGTCCGAATCCACGAAACAATGTGTTCGACAAACGTCTCAGGTGGCTTACGATTCTTGATCTTTTCACGTCGATGACGGAGAAAGCTGCCAACGGAGCCAGGAATGCGAGCGTATATGTGATCTGTGAGCGACATTGTTCGACGTGGTAATGGGCGAAAGAATGACTTTGTCAGTTATCGAGAGAGAGCACAGCGAGGAAGGCTTCTTGCGGAATCTCCACTCGACCTACCTGCTTCATTCGCTTTTTACCCTCTTTCTGCTTCTCAATGAGTTTCCGTTTCCGTGAGATGTCTCCACCGTAACACTTGGCCAGAACGTTTTTCCGCATGGCACTGATCGAGTCACGAGCAACAATCTTTGAGCCGATGGCGGCCTGAATTGCCACTTCGAACATCTGTCGTGGAATAAGCTCCTTGAGTTTACTCGTAAGTTTTTTACCCCATTCATGTGCTTTCTGACGGTGGACGATACTCGACAGAGCATCAACTTGTTCACCGTTCAGAAGAATATCCAGTCGAACGAGATCTCCTGCCTTGTAATCCGAATATTCGTAGTCAAGCGAGGCATATCCGCGAGTGTTACTCTTGAGCTTGTCGTAGAAATCAAACACGACTTCTGCTAAAGGCAAATCGAAGGACATATCAACACGGTCAGCCGAGAGATATGTTGTTCCCAGCATCGTGCCACGACGCTCAATACAGAGCTTCATAATCGTACCAACATATTCGGTTGGAGCGATGATTTGAGCCTTGATAAAGGGCTCTTGAATCTCTGTGATAACACCTGGACTCGGTAACTGGGCCGGATTGTCGACCCACAACACTTCACCGTTTGTCCGCAGGACGCGGTAACGTACGTTGGGTACCGTTGTAACAATTGTCTGATTAAACTCACGCTCAAGCCGCTCCTGGACAATCTCCATGTGGAGCAGGCCGAGGAAACCGCAACGGAAACCAAATCCCAGGGCACTGGACGATTCTGGTTCGAATGAGATAGCGGCATCGTTAAGGGTGAGTTTTCCGAGAGCTTCACGAAGATCTTCGAAGTCGTCACTATCCGCAGGATAGATACCGCTAAACACCATTGGTTTTACTTCGCGGAACCCTTCAATGGCGGCGGCGCATGGATTTGAGGCTATTGTGACCGTGTCGCCAACCTTTGTATCCTGAAGCCGACGTATTGCAGCCGTAAAGTATCCCACATCACCGGCTGATATCACGCCCGTACGATGGCGCTTCATGTAGAGGATACCAACTTCGTCGAGCTCATATGTCTGGCCCGTTGCCATAAAGAGGATCTTGTCCTTTTCCTTCATCGTGCCATCAAAAACGCGCACGTTTACGACGACGCCACGGTACGGATCGAAGATGGAATCATAGATAAGAGCTCGGAGTGGAGCATTGGGATCTCCCTTCGGCGGAGGAATACGGTCAACAACTGCCTCGAGAATGTCCTCAATCCCAATACCTGCCTTGGCAGATGCGAGAATGAGTTCTTCCTCCTTACAACCGAGTAGGTCGATGACCTGACGCTTCACATTCTCAATCGTTGTGACAGCGCTCGGGAGGTCGATCTTGTTGATAACAGGAATGATCTCGAGACCCTGTTCAATGGCCATGTAGAGATTCGAGATCGTCTGTGCCTCAACTCCCTGCGTCGCATCCACCACGAGGAGTGCGCCTTCACATGCATGAAGAGATCGTGACACCTCATAGGAAAAGTCAACGTGGCCCGGCGTGTCAATCAGATTGAGTGTGTACCGAGATCCGTTCTTCGCGGCATACTCCATCTGAATAGCATGGAGTTTAATCGTAATACCGCGTTCCTGTTCGAGAGGATTGTCGTCGAGAATTTGGTTGGTTACCATCTCCCGTTGTGTGACGCGCCCCGTCTTTTCGAGAAGGCGATCGGCAAGTGTAGACTTACCGTGGTCAATGTGGGCGATGATACAGAAGTTTCTGAACTTTTCCATGTGGGCTCTTCGTGAGATTGGCCGAGACAACGGCCGGACAACAAAGATAACGAAGAGGCCTTCGGCGGAGGAGGAAAAGACTATTCAGCGGTCACAACAAAGGCGATTGTTTTGCCATCAGGTGAGAGGGCCAGACGCGTGATCCTGCCGCTAGGACCGTCGGCCAAGGGGAAACTTTGTCGCTCGCCACGGGGTGTCCACCGCACAAACCCTTGATCAGCGGCCATAAATAACGTTCCATCGGGTGCCCAGGCAACGTCTTCGTGGCCTGTTGGTGTTGTGACAAGTCGTGTCGGCTGCGCCTCTCGAATCGACCGAATTGTCACCCACCACTCGGTTGAATCTGCCTTGTCTACCCACGTCAGGCTGCCATCTGGTGCCCGGTGAATGGACCTGCCGATATGTTTTGCCATGGATTGACGTTGACGCATGGCAAGATTCTCTACAACAAGCTCGAAGGGCTGCGTGCTATCCTCAGGGATCAGGAACAGGGCAAGATGACCAGGTCCAATCCACGCGTGATAACCAACCCGACTGGTTGTGGTCACTGGTCGGACTGCCTTGCCGTCGTCGCCGTATCGCCAAATGTGCTGTGAGGCTGTATATGCGTCACCTGAGGCCGTTGGGTTGTCAACACGAACAACGGAAAAGCTGCGGCCATCAGTCATCGGCTGCGGAGAGAACTCCGACTCATCTGTAGCCGTTACTCGTGTTGTTGTACCAGTCCCAACAGCGTAACTGTAGATGTCCGTTGTGCCCGTCCGATCACTCGTGAAGAGCATGTGTTTACCGTCGTCGATAAAGACGGGTTGATTGTCGTAGCCGGGCCGGTCGGTGACGTTCCGAATATGAACGATACGAGAGTTGACGGTGTCAATCTCGCCAAGCCAAATGTCGCAGTTCGGAAGCTCAAGCATCGGAATGTTCGCGTTAGTACGCGCGCGCAAATAAGACGCGTTGCGTGGACGGATTACCTGTTAGGATACACCGACCATCCTCCGTTGGATTATCAAGTGGAATACAGCGAATTGTTGCCTTCGACAGATCCTTGATACGATCTTCGGTTTCCGATGTGCCGTCCCAGTGAGCGGAGACAAATCCGCCTTTACCATCAAGAACGGACATGAAGTCGTCCCACGTGTCTACGCGCGTTGTGTGTTCATCTCGATACGTCAGGGCACGCTGATACATCGTCTGGTGAATGTTATCCAGCAGGGCGGCAATAGCATCACCAAGACCTTCGAGAGCGATACTCGACTTTTCCTTTGTGTCACGACGTGCGACTTCAACAACTCCATTGGCGAGATCGCGCGCACCCAAACCAATACGAACAGGTATGCCCAGCTTTTCGTACTCAGCAAACTTGTAGCCAGCGCGATTCTGGTCATCCGTGTCAATTTTTACTCGAATACCCTTTGAACGGAGTTCTGCTGCTATCGTATTGGCAACAGTTGTGAGTTCTTCTGATGGTTTGGGGATCGGAACGATGACAACCTGCGTTGTTGCAAGTCGAGGTGGAACGATCAGTCCATCATCATCCGAATGAGCCATAACGAGGGCACCCATAAGGCGAGTTGAAACACCCCATGATGTAGCCCAAACATATTCGAGCGTATTCTCCTTCGTGCTGAACGTCACGTCGAAAGCTTTAGCAAAGTTCTGGCCAAGGAAGTGAGATGTTCCCGCCTGTAAAGCCTTACCATCCTGCATCAGTGCTTCAATGCAGTAGGTGTCTACAGCACCAGCAAAGCGTTCATTTGCCGTCTTTACGCCCTTGATCACAGGCAAGGCCATGTAATCCTCGGCAAACGTTGCGTACACGTCAAGCATACGACGTGTTTCTTCAATTGCTTCTTCGCGGGTTGCGTGTGCCGTGTGACCTTCTTGCCAAAGGAATTCAGCCGTTCGCAGGAACAGACGTGTGCGCATTTCCCATCGCACAACGTTTGCCCACTGATTGATCAACAGAGGAAGATCACGATATGACTGGATCCAGTCACGATAGGTGTTCCAGATGATGGTTTCTGACGTTGGACGAACGATGAGCTCTTCTTCGAGCTTAGCATCCGGATCGACAACGACGCCACTTCCATCGTCGGCGTTTTTTAAGCGGTAATGCGTTACAACGGCACATTCCTTCGCAAAGCCTTCGATGTGTGCGGCTTCCTTCGAAAGAAAACTCTTCGGGATAAACAGAGGGAAGTAGGCATTAACATGGCCTGTTTCCTTAAACATGCGGTCAAGCGTGTCACGCATGTTCTCCCAGATGCCAAATCCGTACGGCTTGATGACCATACAGCCCTTCACGGCTGAGTAGTCAGCCAAGCCCGCTTTGCGGACAAGGTCGATGTACCATTGCGAATAATCTTCGGACCGAGGGGTGATTTCCTTACTCATAGTCCGCAAAAGTAGCGAACTAGTCCTGCATGCCTTCGAAGAGTTGTATTCTCATACCTTCTGGCGACTGCACGATGCAGTTCGCCACACGGCCTTCTTCGCTCGGAAGTTCTTCAAAAATGTCGATTCCAGACTTGCGAAGCCGGACAATCCGATCTTCCATGTCTGTTGCGAAATATGTCAGCGATAGTGTTGGGATATCCCGCTCTTCATGAATGCCGATCGTTACAACACCGTCACTCATCAGAGCATAGTTGTACGGTTCACTACCGCCGCGCTTGAATTGCCAACCCATGGTTTCCCAGAATTTTCGTTCGCGGCCGAGTGCAAAAGATGTACCGATACTCAGCTCCGTGAGTTTACCGCAGACGATGTTTTCTTTTCCGGTAGGGGGCAAAAGGGGCTCATCTGCCTCGCTACGAATCGCGAGAAAGACGTCTGCAGGTGAACGAAACCGAATCTCGCCAAAGGTTGGTCCCTTAACATCAACATTCACCGTCATACCCAAGTACTCAAGCGTATCCTTGAGACCCAACATTTTTGGTGTCCGGAACATGAGGACCGGTGTGGGTTGTGAGATCTTGACGAGTGACAGGACAATTTGTCCGTCAGTTAATGAAATACATGAGTCAGCTTTATCACCCGGACGTGCTACGGGAGTAAACCCGAGGCGAGCCCACCAAGCCATAGATTGAAGTACGTCGTTGGTTGCTAACACAAGCCGTGTAGGCATGCCAATGAAGGGATCAACGACAATGGTCTTTCGGCCTGTACTGCCGAGAAACTCAACACTGTCACGATGGATTGTGTCTCGAACCGCCGATGACCAAACTGCAGCAGAGGAAGTCGAACAGGTAACAAAGAGAGCAAGGAGGAAGGAACGCATTACGGTTGCTCCGGAGGAAACAGTGGTAGGCCCGACGAGTCAAGGCGAATACCAAGATGACGATAGGCAAGTGGCGTTGCCGTGCGTCCGCGTGGTGTGCGTTGAAGGAATCCTTGTTGAATCAGGAAGGGTTCGTACACTTCTTCAAGTGTTCCGGCATCTTCGCCTACGGCTACAGCAAGCGTACCGAGGCCAACCGGTCCGCCATTAAATTTTTCGATGAGTGCACTGAGAATGCGCTTGTCCATTTCATCGAGACCGAAGTCATCAACATCAAGCGCTTCCAGTGCCATTCGCGCAATAGCGCGAGTGATGATACCTGTTCCCTTCACGTCGGCAAAGTCGCGTGTACGTCGTAACAGCCTATTCGCAATACGTGGTGTACCGCGAGATCTGCCAGCAATCTCTCGTGCGCCATCACGATCAATCTCTGCCTGTAATAACGCAGCGCTGCGAAGAATGACGCGCTCGAGATCAGCAGCATCGTAGTAGTCGAGTCGATTGGAAATACCAAATCGTGTACGCAATGGAGCTGTGAGTAATCCCTGACGAGTTGTTGCGCCAATCAGCGTAAACCGCGGAAGGGCAAGCTGTACGGATCGCGCGGCTGGACCGCTGTCGATCATAATGTCAAGTCGATAGTCCTCCATTGCAGAGTAGAGATACTCTTCAACAACGGGAGACAATCGATGGATTTCATCAATGAAGAGTACATCACCCTCGTCAAGGCTCGTAAGTAGACCGGCGAGGTCTCCTGGCTTTTCGAGAACGGGTCCTGACGTGATCTTGATGTCAGCATTCATCGATCGTGCGATGATGTGACTCAGTGTCGTTTTTCCAAGACCTGGAGGACCTGTTAACAGGACGTGATCGAGAGCTTCACCGCGGCCTCTGGCAGCAGCGATAAAGACCTTAAGATTTTCAACAATCTTGGGCTGGCCTGTAAAATCGTCAAACGAAACTGGCCGCAACGAAGCGTCAAGGTCGTCATCAACCTTCGCTCCAGTCGTTGACTCGTTTTTGCGCTGCTTCACCGATAACCCGTGTAAATGTTTGACGTTGTCACAGCCACAATTCCGTCGTAACCGCCGTAATCCAGCACACGATAGTAGGCCAAGGCCAGGAAGCCGTGTCCCGCCGACGCTGTGTTTCCTTCAAACTCCTCAAACGACAAGTTTACGATGTCGCCACTATCTGCATTCACACGTCCTGTCCCATAGAGATAGTCATGTGACCCTCGGCGAACCCACTGTCGAAGACGGTACAGGCGCAGTTCGTCAGACCACGACATTTGCCATGATCGGTCTGGTTTCCAGGAGTTAAACGATCCAACAACAAAGACATCTTCTGCTGAAGGGCCGCCGGGTGTTGGGTCGAGAAGGAATTCAATAGGAACGTATTCGTCGTCAGAGGAGGATATCATCGACGTGACCATGACGCCATCATTCGCCCTCTGAAAAAAGTTGCCATTTCGGCGCAGGTCACTTAAGGGAAGTCGAATTGGCTGTCCGGTTGATGGGAATCTGGCTGTATTCGAGAGGTCAAGTATTCGGTACTCGTTTTCTGCTGGTATTCGCGAGATTCTGAAAACCTTCCCTCCGTACAACACGCCGCCAACGGATGTTGAGCTTGATGGTGGATTAGCGACGTCGGCTGCCTTCGTCGTGATCGTAAATGGTTCGTTCCAGCGACTGTTGCGGTAGATAACGACGGTGTGCAACATGCCATCAAGTAAACGTGATGGATCAGCCGATACAAGAGCTTCAAGTGTTAGAGCTGTTGTACTTACACGATAACGCGGTTCGTAAAAGTCTGTCATGAAGTTCATACGCATCGACGCCGACTCATCTACGGCAAAGAACCGTGTCTCCGTCAACAATCGGTCGCCATCCATATCGTAAATACGAACCTTCCAATTCCCGCTGAATCGCACATTCACCTGCTCGTTCGGGAAACGCATCTTCCCGCGATACGAGAAGAATCGAGACCGTTGTGGGGCCAGTGTCCAGTCAGCGAGAGACGTTCGCATCGTAATGTCAGATACGAAACCATTGTCGTCGTCATTCCAGAATGCGTCACAATGGACAATCCGTGCATAGATATTCGGAATCGTTGTGCTTTGAACGTCAAACTCAACAGTTACGAATTCAGCGCCGATTGTCGATGTGGTTTGTGTGGACCGGTTCGAAATCATGACGACTGGAGGCATACGTTCATCGGTCCCCCCGTACGTCCGCACCATTCGGACTACGGTTGTCTCATCTGCATATCCCGTCGCCGCTGCAAGAGCAACGACTGCGATGAGAACGATGACTCTCATCCGCGCCGCGCTCTGATTGTCTCTCGATACTTCAGACGAGCTTCACGACGAATGGCTGCTTCCTCAAACCGGTGTTTCTCCTCGTCTGTTACCGGATCTAGTGGAGGAGCAGGAAGTGGTTTACCGTACTGATCAATTGCCACAAAGGTGAGAAATGCCTGTGAGGTCAGCGTGGTTGTGCCGTTAAGTGGGTCCTCACGGTGTACTTCAACGAAGACTTCCATCGACGTGCGAAACGACCGCGTCAGCATGGCTCGGATGTGCACGACGTGTCCGAGTTTGATGGGCTCATTAAACGAAATCTCGTCGACGGATGCCGTGACACATACCTTGCCCGAATGGCGCATTGCAGCAAGAGCGGCAGCAATGTCTATCCAGTGCATCAGCCGACCACCGAGAAGGTTGCCGAGGTAGTTCGTGTCGTTCGGAAGTACAAGTTCCGTCATGACGACTTCTGTGGCCGAGGGAGTCTTCATTTGATATCTCGTTCAATTGCTGCAAGCCGTTCTGTAAAATCACCCGTTCGAACTGTACGTCGATACAAGGCAATGACGGCTCTCAGCTCATCGTTCTTTTGTTGTTTGAGGAGGATTTCAGCTTTTTCAACGAGCGCTTCTTCGTACCACTTTGACTCAGGGTACTCACCGATGATGGCGTCAAGGTAGATAAGACGTGATTTTGACGAACCGATGATTTTATACTGCTGAGCAACGTCCCAGTATTTTTCCGCGAGTCGGTCACGTAATTCGCGAATCTTTTCGGCAGACTGAAGTGCTAATGAGTCAGCTGGATAGAACGTGCTGAACTCACTAAAGGCAACAATGGCCTTCTTTGTGTAGTCCTGATCTCGGTCTGGTGGCAGTGCAAGTTGATGATAACTCAACGCGCTCTTGTAGAGTGCTTCGCGTGCAAACTCGCTTTGTGGATACGACCTACGAACAAGGGCATAGTTAAAGGCCGCGAGGATAAACTCTCCACGACGGAAGTTTATCTCTGCGAGGTAGTACTGTGCGTCATCGGCAAAAGCACTTGCTGGATACTGAAGTTTGATGACGTCAAACAATCCCTGAGCCGTCAGAAGATCGTCGTCATCAAATGCATCCTTCGCCTCGCGGAATACATCGTCAACCGTACGTTGGTTCGTGGACGTATCGGTGGATGCACACGAGGAAAACAAGCCGATCGCGGCGACGGCTACGAGAATGAGGAGAACCTGGCGTTGAAGCATTGAGAGCAAAGTTAACGAGCGGCGGGCGTAGGGATTGTCGGAATCAATAACCGAGGCCGGCAAGCTGCGAACGGTCATTACGCCAGTCGGATCGCACTTTGACGTAGAGTTCCAGGTAAACAGGGTGCTCCAGATGCTCTTCAATGGCAGCACGAGCACGTTCACCGATTGTTTTGAGAGCTGCCCCTTTTGCCCCTATCAAAATGGCCTTCTGCGTGTCTCGTTCCACGATGATGTCGGCGGCGATGTACCATTTGCCTTCGCTGCGTTCTTCAAACTCAACTATGGTCACATCGGTTGCATAGGGTACTTCTTCCCTGAAGAGTGTAAACACGGCTTCACGGATAAGTTCAGCAACAAAGAATCGTTGGGGTAATGTGCTGAGTTCGTCGGCATCGTACACGAACGGCCCTTCGGGAGCATATTCCTTCAGCATGCTCACGAGATCGTCAACGTACTTTTTCTCTGAGGCCGAAATCGCAATGGCCTTGGTATAGCGTCCAGAAAGTCGCGCCTGTTCAATCAGGACAAGTGCCTGCTGTTTGTCGCGAAGCGCATCCATTTTGTTGAGGACCAGAATGGTTGGTGTGCCCTGGCGTTTCGCAAGCAGAGTGTCAATGAGTGGATCGTCAATCGTTCCGCGCTCTGCAGCCTTTACCACGTCCACAACGACGCAGAGAATGTCGGACTCGTCAACGGATTCATGGACGTATCCCAGCATGGCATGCTGGAGTTTATACCGAGGCTTCAGAATGCCGGGAGTGTCAACAAAAATGAGCTGTGTATCGTCATCCGTGAAGATTCCGAGAACACGTTTTCTTGTTGTCTGGGGCTTCGGAGTGACAATGCTGAGGTGAGCACCAAGTATGGCATTGGAGAGTGTACTTTTCCCGGCATTGGGCCTGCCAATGAGGGCGACGGTTGCGCAACGACTCATGCTGCGTCCTGTTTGGCAGGAGCTACAGGCTCAATGGTAACATCAGGATGGTTCTCTACCCATCCACGTTCACGTTCGATGATCTCTCGAACAGCGGGCTTGAGAAACGTATCACCAAGTTCCAGACGACAAAGACCCCGGGCAAGAATAACGGCCGCTGCCTCAGGTGGCATGGACCGGTTAATGATGATGAGCCGTTGTTCGTGGAGTAAGCAGGCACCGCCGCGAAACGTACCGGTTTCCCGACGTACTGCATATCCCAGTGTGCGTGCTACTTCCGTGAGTTCTTCGAGGAGTTTATCTGCCTTCATGAGCGATGGAGGGGGCGAAAGGCGCCGATGAGAATAAGGCTGACAGCAGAAAGTCCGGTCAGTCCGCTCAGCACGCCGAAGGCGACGTTTTGCTGACGTCGCAAAAATACGTCGATGATCTCTTCGGCAGGTGCCAATGCCACGCCCGTTACACGATCAAAGAGGGTGTAGGCGTGATAATCCTCCCACGCTGTCCAGCCACCTGCCGGTAACATCAACAGAAAAAGAAGGGAACACATCAGCATCCAGCCGCGCTCACGGAAGAGATGTCGTAACCGAACAATGAGGGCAATACCACTCAGACCAAAGAGCGCAAAGGAGATGTCCGTCCAGGATGCCAGGAGGGTGTGGAGACGTATCGTCTGGATTCGAACGGCCTCAGCCTGGTCCTTCATCGTCAGCGTACCTGGGATAAACAGGTCGTAGCCAACGATCGTTCTGGCAACGGCTGAGCCGAACCAGATCGAACCGCCGAGGATAAACAGAAAGAGAAAGAATTGGGTCGTACGAGAGGAGAACGGACTCTGCATCTCCGAATTTACTTCACGGGATAGTAGATCCGTGTCAGAACCTTCATAGGATCTTTTTCCACAGTCGGGTCTGTAACGTACTCTTCCCAGGGAGCACCTACAACGGTATGGCCGTTTTGACGTAGGTAACCGTCCATCAATTCGTGGGCCTTTTCACTTCCTTCGTAGGGACCGTAGTAGTCAACAACGACTGCCTTCATGGCTGGTCGTAATGACGCCACAACTCGTCCCGTTGATGGCAAGGCCGCCGTCACGGGGATGTAGGGCTCAACATCCGTTGTTGTGGCCGACCATGTGTGATAAATTGCTCCAGGAATTCCTGCCATGGTGCCGTTTTGCGACTGGATAGCGGCGGCGATGTCTGTGTAGTCGCGAGCAAATGTGGCACCAAGTGTCTGGACGTCAACAGTGTGGCGAATCGACAAGATGTGAGTTGGTGGAAGGTTGATGAGACGGAAGTTCTCCGTGCGTGGTTGTGGGCGATCCTTCATTGATACCTCAAGTTTGGCGAGTCCCTTCTCAAAATCAGCTCCAACCCATGAATCCATAAGGAGTCCCATCCAACGCCACCAGGGAAGCCAGCCCATGTCGCTTTCAAGTTTCCACGAAACATGTGTGCCCCTGTCTTCGCGGCGGACAGTAAAGGTGGCCATACTTGCACCCATGGACTCACTTGTAAGGCTCACCTTGACGGTTTTGAGTGGTTCTACTTTTTCAATCTTCCATGTCCCCGTGCCAAGACTACCCTCCGTGCTCTCCCACGTATATCCAGCACCTTCTCCAATCGTCCCGAAGTAGGAGATCTTCATAGCCGTATCCATTTCCATCCAGGGCGACCACACGTTAAAGAATCGTGGGTCCTGAAGTGCTTGATGTACGTCGGATATCGGATACGGTATGGTTCGCTCGCGCACAACAACGATGTCGCGAGGTAGGAAGATGCCAATGATTCCCGCGACTGCGATCACGACGACGAGACCGACGATAATGCGTGATAAGATCTTCATGATCGGGTGTGCAGTTGTTGTAGATCTAGAAGAGTGGTAAGATGTCAGCGTAAACAATACGCTTGTCGAGTGAGAACGTCATAGCGCCTTCACCAGTAACGGGGTCACCAAGGTTTGAATCACGATTCTTCTCTGGATCAACAAAGAACTGTTCGTATTCCTTGATGACAACACGATGTTGAGCAGAATTTACTCCGCCCTGAACCGGAATCGTACCACCCCACATGTTTGCTCCGTGGAGTCGGTCAATACGTTGTGTTACGACAGGTTCCCAACCAAGATCTTCACCACCTGCTGATGGTTTACGGCGCTCAATGGTGACTTCGATATCGGAGCCCTGATGTCCTGCCGTGTTCATACGATACGTATGGCCGACCACCTGTACGGTGACCGTAGCGTCACCATCGTCAACACGGGCCGTAGCCTCACGATCTGGAGCGAGCTGACAGAACTCAGACTGGACAATGCGCGAAACGTAGACGTCACGCCCTGTTTGTGAGTCAGCAACCGACTTCGGCTGTAGCCTGCAAAGAGCAAGGCGAAGAAACGGCCAATAACTCTCAGCCGGATCAACCTCAATGTCACAATACCAAAGTTTACGTTCTGCGTCAAACTTTGGTTCGTAACCTATGACGCTAAATCGTTGGGAAGCGGGCACCTCTTCAATGCTTACACTGTCAAGGACAATGTCGGGCACACGGAAGTTCTGGATACGAGGAGCAGCATCTGCCGGAGTAGGTGCAGAAAGCCAGATCGGATCCAGGCCCCACTGCGTAACGTAGGGCTGAAGCTGCTCAGGAATATCCAGTCGGTTGTTTAACGCCAGGTCGATATTCGTAGCAACCTTCGATTTCGAGAAGTCCTTTATGCCCTTTTGAAACGTGATGTTACCCGAACCACCACCCACTCCATTGTCGGCTGGTGGTGCATTCTGTCCCGTTGAGAATTTTTTTGACGAGTAGAGAATCACGCCGAGAAGTTCGCCGTTACCAGATGAGTACCAAGGCCTGTTCATGTAGACACGAAGGCCACCACCCTTACGGGTGCTTTTTACGAGGCCATTGGCAAATGTTTTGCTTTCTTCAACCCAACGGAAGGACGGAACGACGTAGAGCAGATCAACACCATCCGGTCGTTTTGATGAAAGGATATCGAGTGTGATCCCTTGTCCGAGCCGTGTAATCTTGTCGTTGGTGTTTTTGCGTATCAAAGGCAAAAACTCGCGGAATCGAGTAGTTGCTGTTGGTAAGTATTCAATCCGACGATACTTCGTATCGCCAAACTCCTGCGTTTTGTCAAAGTCGATTGTATCGTCTGTCCGATTCTCGGCATGACGATCACCAACGTGTGCTTTCTGCTGAAGCTTTTCCGGTGCCGGTTTCGAAACATCGTCGGTGTCCATTTCCCAATGTGCCGAGATGTCTACCTTCTGTGTTGACCGTGCATCACAGTACAACTCTGTAAGATGAATGCGCGCATTGGTTGAATCAAACCATCGCCCCTTTACAGCCCCTTTCACCACCTTTGGCTTCTTGAGAGGCTTTTGTGTTGCGTGGACGAGGTGTAGTGTGCGGCCAGGTGTGATGAGCCAGGAAAGTCCGCGTACGGCAGCTTTGAGTGCTCCACCGGTAACGTTTGCCTTGTTGAGCGTTGACATGTGACCATGAAGTGCCGAACGTGTGTCGGCCTCTGTCTGATCAGTTCCCAATGATGATGAGAATCGAATCCATGCCTGTTCGCCCTTTGGCAGGCGGATGGTCAGCGTCTTTGTTCCCGCATCCCATGACGGTTTCTCTGTTCCTTCATCGAGCTTGAGAAGAATACTCTCAACGTCTGGCCAATTGGCAAGTCCATCAAACGCAACTGTTACGACACCTGTGGCCGATGTGATGGCAGCAGTTGAAACACCACTCATCGAGATTTCCAGCAACTCGTTGGCATTCATGCCCGGTACACTCTGGAACGTTACGGCCCTCGACATTGGATCAGGCAGGTATGGGCTTACGGCCTTGTCTACCTGTGCAATGGGATATCGAATCGCATTCTGCTGTTTTGCAACGGGAGGAGTTGTGTTGATGGCTCCAAGTGGAACAAGTCCACCACTTGCAGAACGCTCATACCACTGTGTGGGTACGTCTGCGGGTTGTCCAGTCTTGCCTGTCTTTTTTACGATGATGTCGTACATGTCCGACTTCATCGAGCCAGAAACCTCATCGTCGAACAAGGAATGACGCTCACACGTTTCCACACTTGCCATTGGTGGGAAGACATGACGAAGGGAAGGGGCTTCGATAGGGGGCAAAACGGTTTCGTCGTCGGATTCATTAAACGTGCGAATCACCATACGCTCGAGAGATTCACCTTCGATCGGGTGATTCCTGAGAGCGATTGTTGGCGATACAATTGGATCCCACCGCAGATACGTTATGAGTTCCGTTGCACATGTGAAGTCGAGCGGATTGAGTTCGTCGAGTGCAGGGCCATTACCAGCTACATCAACGATACGAGCACGTAGTCTGTACTTCCTTCCATATCGTAGACGTGGCAGCGACTTTGCAACAATCGACGCTGTAGAGTCAACACGATACTCAAAGTCGTTCGGTGATGACTGTGTTGGTTGATCTGGTTGAAGCTCGTCTTCGGCACCAATAAACGAGCCGATACGCGGAGCAACGAGTGACCAATTCTCCCACTGAGCAATGGTTTCATGTGCATACAGACTGCGCATGGCATTGGGGTCGGGAGAAACAGGTCGTGTGGCTGCAAACGATAGCACTCCCTCTTCGTCGTTGACGGTGACGCCGGTGTTACGAAGAGCTGGTGTTGCGGCCTCCGGAAACTTTAACGTAAGATTCCGACGCATGAGGGAGCGCCACGCATTATCCTTCGCATCAAAGACGTCGATTCGATAACCGCGCAGCACATCATCTGCGTAGAGTGTTACCTCTTCATTCGCAACAAGACGGTTATAATTTTTTGCATTTCGGATGAGGGACTTTGCCAGCTTTAACCCGCGATTAACGCGAATAAGTTGTAGTCCGGTACCGCGAACGGCAGGTGGAGAAGCATCGGCCTTCTGATCCCGCGTATTCATTGTCTTTTTAAGTCGACCAACAACAGCGCGTGTGAAGTTGAGTGTCTTCATTGCTGAAGTATCAACATCAATCTGAACAACGTCGTAATTCGTCGTGTCGTTAAGGCACAGTACCGGCCCAACAATCTCCGAATCACTATCAGGACGTGGCAGGAACTGCCAGTAGGCAGCATCACCGGACGTTGTAAGTCGATATGCTGTCCACGGTACAACGTTCTTTGTTCCAACCTTTGGTGAAGGGAACGTTACATTGACGCGGATTTTTCCGTTTGCCGACATGCCATCGGGCATCTTAAACTCAAAGTGACGAACAAGGCCAAGACGGCGAAGCATCACGGGATAATCACGCATGACGCTCACAACCTGATGGAAGTCGAACTTTGGACGTGACGGTTTTACGCGCTGTACACGCGGTAATTTTTTACCATTCACAACACCGTCAACAGCATAGTTCCTTGGTGTGTGATAGATCTCAACCATTTGTAACTGGCCAACGGGTGTTGCCAGAGAAACAGGTCGTTCAAGCATTGTCTCAGGATTACTCGGAACCTCTACGGGCCCCTTCCGCACATCACGCTGTTGTTTTGGAGCCGTCTCCTGGCGCATCATCATGAGTGTTGCGTTTCGGCCTTCGGTTTCCCAGCGCTGCTTTAACGACCTGAGCTGAATCTCATCTTTCTCTGTTTCGATGTAGGGTAACAGAATCTGCGAAAGCTGTTGAAGGGCAGGATCCTGTGCGCCGACGGAGGAAAGTTTGTCGTTGTTGATACCTCCAACATTGTTGCCCATTGGAGGTACAAGCGGTTCAACATTCACATAGGACTTTGCAAGGGACGTCAGCAGGTCTGCCGTTGTCTTTTGTACAAGTCCAACCGGATAGGAAAAAATCCGAAAATCTGTAAACGGCTTGTACTCAAACGGGCGCACGAGAGTTGTCGGGCGGAAGATGGCCTTCCATGTCTCCGAGTCCGGTGCGTCATCAACAGGTGTGAGGTCCGTCGGTGGGATGTTTGTTCCACCGATGTTCAGACCAATAAGTATACCCTGCAGCGTGAGTGGCCAGTCCGTAAAGTCCGGATACTCTGCAAGGGTATTATCGGCTGTTGTAGTGTCCTGGAGTTTTGGAAGACACATTACGGCCACACGTAACATCGTTGCGCCGTCCCGCTTCTCCACATCGTAGGGAAGCGCCATCCATTGTAGTTCCTGAGTCGCCATGGTATTGTCCCGACCTTATGCGAAGGCGTTGCAGTATGTGTCCCACATTGATGCCTGAGGCAACATGTCGTGGAAGGTTGGATCTCCGTCAGAACCCTTCAGCTGACGCTCAACGGTAACACCGACGGAGAAGCTGATGAAGAGGATCTCGATTTCCACTTCAATCGTGGCAGTACCGAAGACCTTACCGGTGCTGAGCCATGTGAGCTTGAGTTCAAAAAGTAGGCTAACGCGAATGATGCCGAGGATGCTGAGGTTGCCGGTCAGACGGAAGTATCCGGTGAGTTCCGACTGTTCAACTTCCTTGCCATCGATTTCTTTGCGCTCGAGTTTGTAGTAGACGCCAGCCATAACACTTGCGCCACCAGAGGCAACACCACAATCAAAGGCGAAGTTGCCGCCAAACTCAAACGCCGCCTCGAGCATACGCACGCCCGACGGTTGAATCTCGATGCCAAAGAATCCACCACCACCAAACATCATGATGGTGAGCCGGAATGGATTCTCGCGTGTACAGAAGGCGAAGTATGACGAAAAACTCCGGCCATCAAACGGAATCGTCAAGCTCATGAGGAAGGACATGTTCATGAGCGAGAACACACCTACCGTGACGTTCGGGAGGCCGATGGTCAGTGAGGCCGTGATGCCGGCTGAGTTGACGTTGAGGTCAAAGGAGAATCCAACACCTCCAGCTGAACCGCCGGTTGGGATGAGGTCCTTGAGCTTGTTGACAAAGGCCAGTGGCCCAGCAAACTCTACGGCCTCAATGTCGGGGTCAACATCCGGCTTCTGGCCAATCTTGGCGGATACAGCAAGTCGATTAAACTTGATGATGAGGAACTGGGCAGCTCCATCACCAATCAAGTTGATAACAAAGTTCGAGAGTGATCCATAGATCAAGATCTCAGGCGGCTCAAGGTCGAGTTTTTTCGTGAACGACGCTTTGAGATAGAGTATCGCTTTCTTTTCCTTTGTTGTTGCCCCTGGATATAGAGGAACAAGAATGTTGCCTGGTGACGACTTGATCTCGGTTTGCCATTCATACGAAAGGTTAAGGCCCTTTTTAAGCGCATTCAGCGCCTGTTGTGCTTGCTCGTATTTCTTGTAGGCTTCGTTGCCAGCATCAACAAGCGGCTTAATGGCCTTCTCAATCTCACTCTTGAGTTCGTTTGCCTTGTCCTCGAGTCGTTTTTTCCATTCGTTAACGCGGTCTTCAATGGCCTTCTTTACTTCTTCAACGTCCGACTGGATCTTGTTCTTGGCTTCGTTGATTTCCGACTTGAGATCTGCAATTTCTGCGAGCAGGGCGTCGCGTGCGTCCTTTACGTCCTTGTCGAGCTCACCAGCAACGGCGTTGAGCTCTTCGGCCGCCGACTTCACGAGGTCCGTCTCCGCTATCTTGTCCGTGAGAGCCTGAAGGAGCTCGTTTTTCGGCATGGCCTTACTGATGGCATCCTTTACACCGAAGTCGTCCTTCTTGTCGAGTGACGGCATCTTGTCAAGGTTGTTCAGGACGTCCATCACAAAGTCGAGTACATCCTTTAAGGTGATATCACCCAGGATCTTTGCACTTAACAGACTTTCGAAGTACTGCATCGGATCGAAGTTTCCGATAGCCGCTGCAGTTTTTTCAATGTCCGTCTTAAGATCACCGGCGATCGGTCCCATAAGTCTGGACAGGCCACTGATGTCAAGACTTGGTGCGGCAAGACCGCCTGCCTTGTCGCTTTGAGATCCAAAGTCCAATCCAAGCTTGTCAACAAGACGAACGAAGATCTGCGATGGATTTTTTACCTGATCTGCAGCAGGTACAACACCCTTCGAGAACGACTGGCCCTTTTCGAAGGCATGTTTGAGGTAGTTCGTAAAGAACTCAACATCGCGTTCACCACTGTTGCCCGTTAACTCTGCAACCTTCTCAATACGAACCTTCGACTTCTCCATACGAGGGAAAAAGCGCGGTGTGTACTGTTCGGCTTCAGGAGCGTAGTAACCGTGGAGTGTGAACTTGCCTGTCGGGAGTGACGTGTCGCCAAGTTTGACGGATGCTGCATAAGCGATTTGTTGACCGCCCATTTCCAGCGTACGCCGTGCTGTTTCGTTTTTATACGTGTTGTTAATCCACGATTGGCACTTGTCTCCAATAGCGGCCGTGTTGGCGATAAAGGCCAGAGGTGCACTGAAGTGTACTTCGTTATTATCCCAATCAGTGCCAATACACGACCACTTCACGTCAACCGGACCGTTTGCGTCAAACTGAGGCCAGAATGAGTTTGGCCCCATGTTCGCTACATCCAAGGCCGTAAGCCCAGGATCGTAAAGATTTGGCGTGATCTTCGTTGTAATTGTGATTCGACGGAAGGGGAACTCCCGACCCTGGAACTGCATACCAGCAAGTCCAGCTGCAGGATAGTCACGTACGGGTTGACGCAGGATGATGTACATACGCTGCATGAGGTAGGCAGCCATGTCACCACGAGGTGTCCGTCGGAACTTGCGCTCCGTTTCCTTCACAAGTGTCGCACGATGTCCAAACGGGAAGAGATAACCTTTGTAACAGATACGCACAAAGTGATCACGTCCCTGAGTACCGCGCTGAATCCATTGTTCTACGTCAAGCTCGCCGTCCTTTGGATCCCAGACACCTGTCATGTCTGCCCAAGCGCCGAGTGATGTCATCATAAACCGTTTTACATCAACCGGCTTTACTTCCGTGTCCTTGAGTGAATAGTCACTCATGAGCTGAACAAGTTCGCGCCGGTCACGTCTGTTAATCGATGTACGGAACGGACGCTCACGAGCTGCCGACGTTACGTTGTAGGCAATCTTCATGTCGGGCGTCCATATTGCCCGCATCGTCCGGAAGTAGGCAGCATTTTCGTTGACTTCGCCGCTGGCATGCAGTACGCCGAGTCGTGTATGCCAAAGTTCGGCGCGCCGTTCGTCGTCAATTTTTGCCTTTGTGCTGTGTGCCCAGGCCGCATACTTGTTCGGCGACATAAACAGCCGATACGGATACTCGATTGCCGTTTCGTCATCTTTCGGTTCACGAATCGGCGGTTTTTCAAGTATAGCTGCTGCTAACTCTGCCTGTAACTGAGGCGAGATCGTGGTGGCAATGTCGGCATTCGATTCAACAACTGCCTTCGTGGAAGATTTTACCTTCGACGCTATTCCACCACTGAGAGCATACGTCTTTGTCTGAGATGTTTTGCCCTTTTTGGCGAGGAACGATCCACCCGGCTTGGGATCCTTAGGTGCAGTAATGCCACCAAACTTTGAGACGGCAGACTTTGCCAGCACACTCAATACAAACTCGGCATCAGGCGGTTTGGCTGATGGCGAGACAACCATTTTCAGCTTTGACCAGTCGAGTAATCCCTCAATAGAAAACTTACCGGAGTGTCCGTTCGGAAGGGAAAAGACAAGTCGCGACGAATGAGCCATGATGGCCTCAATCGGTGGGTCAAGACGAGGCTCGTTCCCTGACTGATTCTTCGGCGCACTGGCCGGTGCTTCAGAGGCATTTACCTTATCCTTCGGCGTGTCGTCGTCCGTAACATAGAAGAACGCTCGCTCAGCAATGTGCTGTGGCTGGAAGTGGACGATTAATCGTGAGTTTGTTCCACTCGCCGCAAACGTGCCCGCAGCCTTGTTGAGTGTAATGTTCTGGAACTCAAACGTCAGGACGAGCAGGTCTTCAGGACGGATAACAGTAACGCGCGGATTTGTCGCAAACACAATTGGCTTTTTGCTCCACCGTCCAGATTGTTTGCCAACCTTAATATTCGGTTTTGTATCCTTTTTGAAGACATCAATCTGTGTTTGCTGCGAAAACTGTTGTGCCGGTTCCAGCCGAACGGCTGTCATAGCGAAGTGTGGCTTTGGTAGCGCAGATGGTGCAACAGCCGAACACAGGAAGGCAAGTTGTGATGCGGCGGGAACCGCCGTTGGTTCCGTTGCTGCGTTTGCAACCGAGATGTGATAGCGGTTCAGTGCCGGAGCAACAACAAACCGCTCTACAACTCCATTACGTCGTACAAGTTCACATGCAGGTAAACCTTCGCGATCACTTATCTCAAAGGCAATACCATGTGCGCGAATCCACGATGGTGTTGACGCATATCGTGCAACAAAGGCCTCATGACGATCACCATTTGCCGATGTCCATGCATATCGAACGTCGCGGAATCCAACATGGCCATCATGATGAATGAGTTGGAATCTACTTGCCCCTTCTCGGCCCCCTTCCAGCAAACCTGCAAATCGACCATCACTGCGTACTTCAAGTGAACACGTGTCAAACGCATCGGCATCAACCTCAAGTTCTGCCGATGGGCTCACAGAAAACTGAAGGGGAATGTTCCACGCAGATGTACCGCGAACAGCACGAAGGAACGTACCAGACGATGCAGAGCCGGAAAGTAGAGACGATGGACGCGACCGTTGTGCCTTTAACAGTTGGACATCAAGTCGGTCACACGGTAGCTGTAACGAGTCAATCGTAACGTCAGCACGACCATCGACGGTAAAGGACCACGTAGGCCGAAATCGTATCGTTGATGCGTTGGGTAGTACTGCCGCAAACTGCAATCCCTTCAGTGCACGAACGGCGCACGTTGTTTCGTATCTCTCACGTTCGAGCAGCCATGCAAGTAACGGTGCGGACGAAGGGGCAGCAAATAGCGGACCCGTAAATCGCACGACGGGTGTTGTGCCGCGTGAAATCTCGGCAACAATATCGGCCGAGATCGATGTGCCGGGATATCGTGCATGGCGGAGTTCCAGGCGAATACCATCGTCGGACTCCGAATAGAACGTCTCGGGACTACCGTCGAACATGGACGGGTCGAGAACCCACCGCTCAACGTCGGCAACGACGATGGCGATACGCTGTCCACGGCGTACAATTCGATAGGAATCTGAAAGTGCACTCTCTACGGCACGAGCCGCAGGAGCTGCAAGAATACCAAGCGCACCGGCCACGCCTAGGGCGCGCCGTCTGCTCAGGACGACACTCTCGGCACCAACCAATGCAACAACCGCAGAGCGTGCATCAGCCGAAATGCGAGGTATGCGTCGCCGCGAAATTGCGCCAACGTTGAGGGCGATCCTCTTCATCGCCAACTCCTCCCTGTTACATGAACCTGTGGCGAACATACGCCACGAATCGACTCGTACAACTCAGAATGATTTCTGTTCCATGTGGAGGGAACATTTTCCTTCGTGAGATCGTCGGGTGCGCCAAACTGAACTACGGCATATCGGACAGTTCATCACATCGACAGCGTTGTTGCCAGATGTGAGCCAAACAAGGCCAAACATTGTCTGATGATGTTCCGTGATGTTGCACGGAACGATTTCCGTGGTATGTTCGGAACGGTTCAAAACAAGGTTCACGGCGTTCGAGAGGCCGAACATGAGGAGAAGACACAGTCGCGGGGGCGCACTGATAGCCGTCCTATTCCTACTCTTGACGATTCAATCGTCACGGAGCCAGGAGCGCGTTACCATTCGATTAACCCAGCCACCACCAAATCAATTACGAATTGGTGATCTCTGGAAAATTGATCTCGACAATCAGTCTGGACGTCCCCTGGAGGTCTATCTCCATGGTACCGCAGAAGAAACGTCAATACCTGATGGTATCATCGCAGACGCGCGTACGAAGGTGTTTACGCTGCAGCCCGGACGTACACGTGTTACCGGAAATGATGTCCAGCCTGTGACCGTTGATGAATCCAATCCTCGATATCGCGACGCACTATTACAAACGGGAAGTGTCCCTACAGGCGACTACACGATCTGCTGCGAGGTAATCCTCGCAGAGAATGATCAGGTGCTTGGACGCGACTGTAAGTTTGTGATCATAAATAGGTTAACAATCCCGATTCTTATTACTCCGCCTGACGAGTCAGATGTGGCCGAGCTATTACCCGTGTTCTCATGGATGCCGAGTATGCCTCCTGGGCCGGGTCAACGTATCTCATACGACATTCGCGTTGTGGAGATTTTCGGAAAACAGACGCCTGCCGACGCCATCGCCAGAAATCCTGCATGGTTTGAACAGCAGCGTCTGCCACGCGTAACACTTCAGTATCCCGTTTCGGCACGCAGATTCCAACCACAGCAACGGTATGCGTGGAAAATTGCTGCGTTTGAAGACGGCGCACGCGCACGAATCCCACTCGGTGAATCTGAGATATGGTCGTTTACCTATATGCCGTCATCTGCTGATAATGGTGGTGATGATGATGACGGTGACGGACGTGATGACACCGGACGAGATACAACGTCGGGAGGGGGCGGAAGGGGCACACCGGTTATTGCAACAGATGACCTCGCTGCAGACATACCGTGTCCAGGCGAAAACTGGGATTTTGAGTTAGGTACGTTGTCGTGTTGGACGGTTGACGGGACATCGTTTGTTGATGATCCTGTAAAAGAATCACACGCCGTATTAGGCACACTTGGACATCATGCCAAATACTGGGTCACGTCACTCGGGGCTGCTGACGGTGACGCAGCGATGGGTAGTATGCTCTCACAAGAGTTTCAGATTAAGCACAGCGTCGTGAGTTTCCTTGTAGGTGGCTCAGTTTCCCCCATGGCCAACGTTGAGCTTCTTGTAGAGCGCCTTGCCAAGGACACGGTCGGTTCCATGCGCACACGCAAACTGGCTGGAAGCTCAAAAGAGTTTCTTGTTCTGTACTCTACCGATGCTGATGAACGCAGGGGCACATCTGATAGGCTTGTACCCGTCGATTGGGACGTTGTAAAGTACCTTAACCGTGCCGCCTACATCCTCATCAGAGACTCGTCACAATCCGCACATATCAATGTCGACTATTTTACCTTCCATGATGCAGAGAAGGATGACACCGTCAAACTTCCTGTGCTGGTGCTTGACGCGGGCGAGAATCACGCTCTTGTCGCAACGCCACCGGAGAAACTGCCAGTCAAGATTCGTGAGCAGCTGACGAAGGACATTACAACACTGAAGGGGAATTCGGGAATCCTGGATGAGGTAAACGTTATCGACGGCACGTCAACGCAGCTTAAGTCAAAGTTTGCGTCAGCCGCAGGTATGCAGAAATATACATCTGGGTTCACGGGCGCAACATCAAGTGAAGATGAACCAGACGGACCGGAATATCAACTTGTTGACGTGTCACCCGAAATCATGAAAAAACAATCGCAACTTTCCCTTGCGATGTTGCCGCGTCCAAATATTGTGTGGGGGTGGGGCGACAATCTGCGTAAATCCGTTGCCAAACCGTATGGAGCCGTTGTACCGGTCCCGTCAAAAATTGCCAAAGCAACAAACGTTCAGTCTCTTGCGTCGGGAATGGACCATTCGCTAGCGGTCACGCAGTCCGGAGACGTCCTGGCGTGGGGGTATAACGACTACTGGCAACTTGGTACGGATAGCCGCGAGCAAAAGTCAGAGCCGGTGTCGTTAGGCCTTGCCGACATAGTTCAGGTGGCTGCTGGAAGCCGGCACTCTCTAGCACTCTCGAAAAAGGGTGACGTGTATGTGTGGGGGTACAACCGCACCTGGGAATGTGGTACCATCATCAACTTTGAACTTTCAACACCAGCAACGGCATCGCAGATCAAACGAATCCTCCACATTCCAAAGCCACTGAAACATGGGATGTTAAAGGGGATCCGTCAGGTTGCTGCAGGTCATTCACACTCCGTTGCGTTATCACTGACAGGTAACGTGTACACATGGGGTAACAATGACCATGGCCAATGTGGATTTGATGACGATACCGCCGCTGCCATCTGGTGGCCCGTTCTTGCTCCCGTTGGGGGCCCTTCAACTACTCGGTACGACGTCATTGCTGTGAGTGCTGGTGATCATCACACGATGGCACTTGGAAAGGATGGGCGAGTGTGGACGTGGGGCGGAAATGCAAGTGGTCAGCTTGGAGATGGCACAACGAAGGACCGACATCAGCCGATGGTTGTGCAAGGGTTGCCCAAGATTAAGGCCATCTCCGCTGGTGGTACGTTCTCCTTGGCTCTCGATTCAACAGGAACCGTCTGGGCATGGGGAAATAACGTCCTTGGTCAACTTGGTGACGGATCGCGTGTGGGCCGTTTTACACCCGTCAAGATCTCACGTCTCGATGCCGTTGTTGGCCTTTCCGCAGGAAGTACGTTTGCCATGGCCGTTCGTGCTGACGGTGGACTATGGTCATGGGGAACACACGAATACGGTCAGCTAGGAGAAGGGCCGATTACGAATCTTACCGCTGTGCCACTTGACCCACCTCTAGGACCAATTCGCGTTGAGCGATTGGCAACACCGTAAAACCGTCAGCACAATGTTGACAAAACTTGGTGGGTTCGCCCTCGTTCTCGTGGCAGCACTGTCTGTGGCCTCGGCACAGGATCAGAATGGTCCTGTGCGCAATCCGTTTGTTGTGTTTGGCTCTCGGAGTGGCGAAGCACCTGTCATTGTCACGGGGAGTTATCGATTACTCGGACAGTCGGCATCACGACAAGGATCGTTCCAGGAAAAACCTCCAGATCTGTGGAGGGCAGAGCTGAATCCGAGCCTGCTCTTTTACGGAATTCCTCTCACAGCAAGTGTTCTTGTGAGTAGTGAACAACGAGATGTGCGGCAGAACATCAATGCCTTTTCGTTGACGTTGGATCCCGACGCTGTTCGACGTATCGTGACACAGCGTGCTTATGCTGCACTGAACGACTATGCACGTACGGAGGCCGGACAGCTGCTCGATTCGTATGATGAGGTGCGTGATAGTCTGCAACGAGTAGATCCGGAAAGATTAAAGGAACTCGAGGAATATCGAAAGCTCCAACAAATGCGTGATGTTGCAAAAGGCGACATATCGGACTACACAGATGTTCTGTCATCAATGGGGTTTATGTCAGACGTTGAACGCGTGATGGCTTCATTGCCAACCGTTGGCGTTGGCACAGTCTTCCCAACCTTTACACCCATCACACTGAGTGGCGCACGAATCCAGGGAGCTATGCTCGAATGGAATCCAGGTTGGTTCTATGTCCACGTTACCGGTGGTACAATGCAACGCCCGCTGTTGCGGTTCGACTCCGTGCGCGTTGACAGTGGACTGTTTACGTCGGCTGACAATTCCGCCTACGGACGTCACCTATATGCGGCTCGACTAGGTGTCGGCAGACGTGATGGATCACACGTCTTTCTCACCGGAATGTTTGTTGAGGACGATCCAGTTAGTGTTGCACTGACTGATTCGAATACGGCACTTACACCTCAGAAGAACATGTTAACCGGACTCGATCTTCGTGTTGAGCCGATTGAAGGTGTGTGGTCGATGCAGGCAGAAGCAGCAGTATCTCTCACGGTTGCTGATAGAACTGCTCCAACACTCTCTGATGACGACGTTCCAGGATTCCTCCTTGGCCTCTCGGACTCGTCAGCGTCGTCATACTTCGACTGGGCTGCCACCGCACAAACAGCTGTCAACATTCGAGAAACAGGCACACGATTTACCGCAAGTATTCGGCGTATTGGCCCGGGATATCGTGCTCTTGCCGTACCCAACCTGCGAACAGACATCCTTCGGTATGATGTTCGTGCAGATCAATCCTTTTGGAAACGACAAATGAGTGTTGGGTTGTTTTACCGACGTGACCTCGACAACCTCATACCATGGAAACGTAGCACAACAACCATCACGTCACTCGGTGGAACACTCGGCCTCAATATCCGACGCTGGCCTTTTTTAAGAGTGTCGTACGCGCCGTATGCACAGATTAATGATGCCACGGATACTCTACTGCGGTTCGACAATCGTACGACGGTGTTAAATGTCACCACCGGATACAATTATCGGATAGGATCAATGGGTGCAGGAACAACACTTACCTATGGCCAACAGAACAGCTCAACACTTCGGGGTGCTTCAGACTATGGCGTAACGTCCGTGAACGTTCAACAGTCGCTATCCTTCGTCTTCCCGTTGTCCGTAACGGCTGGATTGGGTTACATCGTTCAGTCGGCCGCTGGCCAGCCGGATAATGGAATTGTAACCGTTGACATAGGAGGTTCTTACTCCGTGTTTGATGAACTATCATGTAATGCCGGACTCATGCTTGCACTGGATGATACCTATGGTGCTCGTTCAGGATATCATATCGGAGTAACAGCTGCCCTTGGTGAGTATGCGAACATCGACATACGTGCTGAACGTAATATCTTTGATGAACGCGTAGTGCCTGCAGTGTATGGCGGCACGTATCGCGAGACAATCTTCCGGGCAACCATCTCGCAAAGCTGGTGATCGTGTCCTCGGACTTGACGAACATCGTACGAATGCACGATATACAACGACTCGGCTCCAGACCTACTTACGAACTTCCCAATAGACCGTCTTCCGCAGTTCCTCTACAAAGTCGAGCTCAAGGCGTGAACGCTTCTCACGTGTCGCCATGGTTTCGAGCAGTTTGTAATCAGACTCGAGGGTGGCCTTGTGTTCAGGAAGTATACCCTTCTTGTAGAGAACGTGATATCCTGGCTTTGTAGGGTCTGCGACGTAGGGTAGGGGATCGCTGACACCTTTGTCTGGAATGTTCATCAACGTTGAACGCAGTTCATCTGGCATACGATCAAACTCAATCTGTCCCATTGCGCCGCCAAAACCAGCAGACTCACGTTCGTCGGACAGGTCGCGCGCAAGCTTCTCAAAATCTTCTCCGCCTTCAACGCGCTTTTTGATATCCTTTAAGGCTGCCTGCGCTGCTTCCTTATCAGCATCTGACTGGCCCACCTTTAACAGAATGTGCCGGCAATTGATTGCAGACGTTGTCTTCCCAATAAGTTGAATAACATGATATCCAAACGGTGTTTCGATCGGCAGTGATATCTCTCCCGGTTCGAGAGCAAAGGCTGCATTCTCAAAAGCCGTTACAAACTTTCCGCGTTCAACGAATCCAAGATCGCCACCATTGGCGGCAGATCCGGGATCGCCGGAGTACCGCCGTGCAAAGTCGGCAAACGGAGCACCAGCAACGATCGAGTCACGAATCTTCCCTGCAAGTTCGAGCGCTTCTCGTCGTTGCTCATCAGAAGCCTTCACATACTTTACAATGTGGTACAGGTCCACACGTGGCGGTATGGTCGGCAACGAGTCGCGAAAGCGGTTAAAGAAATTCTCAACATCACCGCGTGTCGCCTTTACATCTGAGAACTTCCGATCTAACATCATCTTTACCATGAGCTGCTTACGAATCTCGTCGCGGAATTCGCGACGGATACGAGCGATACTCATGCCATAGACATCTTCAAAGCGCTTCTCCGAACCATACATTTGAATGAAGTATGCAAGCTGCTGCTCCATTCGCTCAGTCACCATTTCTTCGCTCGGCTCTACCGAATCTTCCTGAGCCTTTGTCATGATGAGACGCTCGTTTATGAGCTGGTCGAGAACGGCCTGCCGTACGGCAGGATCGTCACGCCGTATCGACTTGTCTCGCTGAAGGAGTACCTCGATCTGACCGTCAACGTCGGACTGCGTGACGATTTCTTTGCCGACAACGGCAACGATACGTTCCAACGCAGGTTGACCGTGAGCCGCACCCATCACTCCCACAAAGAGTGTGATGAGGGTTAAGGCGCGAAAGGGGCGACGTGACGGACATTTCATTAACGCTTTGCCTTTCCGTAGATCCTGTCGATCGCCGATGCGTCAATCGTTACAGGGAATCGTTTGCGTACGTCGGACAGCCATGTTTCTGTAAGCCTTTTCTGCAGTGCATCCTGGTAGGCAGGAGCAAGGTCTGGAAGTGCTTCTTCAAAGGTCTTTACACGTGGTGGTTCAATGCCGTCAACACGTAACACCGAGAAACCGCGCTCATAGGGAACGGGGCCAAGAATCTTGCCTGCTACGGCCTGAGAATCTGCGGCTATTTGGGCAAGCTTCGACGTTTTTGGATACAGCGTGCCAAGCTTGCCTTGTTTCTCGCGCAAACCTTCGCGTTGTGTACGTGCTGCTGCAAGTGTTGCAAAGTCAGCACCACTATTGAGTTGACTGCGGACGTCGTTCGCTTCCTTGTCAGTGATACAGTAGATCTCGGAAATCATGTAACCTGTTTCGGTAAGCCATCGACTCTTGGTTGTGTCGTGATAGGCACGAGCGTCAGTCGTGTCAAACTTGAGTTTGCTCCACACTTCCTGCTCTTCAACCTTAAACAGAAGGATTCCATCGTTAAACTCACGCATCAGCGCATCAAACTCAGGATATCTACGTTCCAGCCCGACCGTTGCCTGTTCAATGACAGCGTTGTCCGTCATCTTGTTGACTGCGCGTTCCAGTCCTGCCGTGTTAAGTGTGTATCCACGCATGTCGAGACGGCGTCGGAGCGAGTCCGTAAACATTGCTACTGTGTACGACCCTGAAGGTGTTGTATAGAGAACCTTCGACATCATGTCGGCAGGCACAGTTGCCAGCCATGTTGTGTCTTGTGTGGTCTTGGTTGAGTCAACGTTTGACCGGAATTGCGCATACGTGGCCGTATTCCAGCCATATCCGTAGGCCTTACGAAGAGAATCCAGGATACGTCGTTTGTCCTCTTCATAATAGAGTCGGCGATACGTACGACGTGCATTGTCACGTTCCATCTGCTCATCGGAAAGTCGTGTGCTGTCGCGGATGATGATGTGCCAGCCGTAGATCGTGCGAACCTTGTTAGAAACCTGGCCATCCTTCAGCAAAAAGACTGCGTCTTCGAACGCAGGAACGAGTCGTGTTCCACCAGACTCCAAGCCTCCGGAACGCGAATAGGCAGATCCGAGAAATCCTCCCTTTGGTGCAGACGCTTTGTCATCGGAGTAGGCCTTTGCCAGTTCCGTAAATGCATCCTCCTTCATAGATATGCCTCGTGCCGACAAGGCCGAAGCCTGTTTCGCTGGAGGCATACGCAGAATCGAGATCAGCGAGTCAGCCAGGGCGATTGTGGCGACACTGTCGCGCGTATCTGAAGGCGTAAGAAGAATATGACGGAACTTCACAACCTGCCGAGGTTGCGAATCAAGGACTTTTACAATGAAGTAGCCGAAGCGTGAATGAACTGGCTTCTTTGAATATGATCCGATGGGAACTTCATAGGCTTCGTCTTCGACAACCTTGATGATGGTGCCACCTGATAACCATGGCAGTACACCGCCATTAGCACCTGTCTCTTTGTCATCGGATGAATCGCGAGCGAGTTTCTCGAAGTCTGTACCACTGTTTAAAAGCTGAACAACGGCCATAGCCTTGTTGAGGCTGGCAACGGAATCCCACTGTGACGCACCTTTTGGTGTTACTGCACAGAGAATGATGGCTACCCTCATTTCGCGTGTACGGCGACGTGTAAGCTCAGCTACACGTGCGTCGGCAACGGCCTTGTCGAAAAAGAATGTCTCCGACAGCAGTTTGCGGTTGTTTGCAATGTCTTGTGCAACGGCAGGATCTTTGTCGACACCGCGTTCACGCGCACTCGCTACCTTCAGTCGGTAATTCGTGTACAACTGAAGAAACTCAAGTGCTGTATCGCGAGGGACCTTCGAAAAAGGAGTATCTCGCCGCGATAGGTTCTTCTGAAATGCACGCTCAACATCTTCGTAGAGCACTTTTTCGCCCCCGACGGTGGCAAGTACAGTCCCGTTATAGTATCCACCGGCTGAAGTCGTACCAGCCGAGGCCGTAGACGTAGCTTTTGATGGTGCCTTGGGCTTAGCCTTACCCTTCTGGGCGTGTGCTGGACTGGCAAGAGTGATTGAACAAAGGAGTAGAAGACCGATCGCACGGAACATCTGCATCATGGCTCCAAAAGGTCATGACATGGTTGGACGGACGGGATGAATGCGTCACTCTGACGCGACGAACGACAAAAATAGGCAGTAGAGGCCTGTGTCAGTCCACGAAAGCGCGCCCTACCTTCCATACGTCACCAGCACCAAGGGTGATTACGACGTCGCCAGGACGGCTAAGTTGGCGGACGGACGACGTTGCGACGTGAAGATCTGCTGCATAGTGCACATTACGGTGACCGGCCCGTCGTGCTGCTTCAGCGACAATCTCACCGGTTACCCCCTCGATTGGCTTTTCGCGAGCCGCATAGACGTCGGTAATTATCACGATATCGGCATCATCAAATGAGGTGGCGAATTCTTCGACAAAGTCTCGTGTGCGCGTAAAGGTATGGGGCTGAAAAACAGCTACGATTCGCCGATCCCACCCTTTTCGTGCCGCAGCGAGTGTAGCACGCACTTCCGTAGGATGATGGGCGTAGTCATCGACAAAGAGGATTCCATCAGACTCTCCGCGTATCTCAAAGCGACGATCAACACCTGTAAACTCCTCAAGGCCATCCTTGATTGCTGAAAATGGAATGTTGAGCTGGAGTGCCACACAACATGCTGCGAGAGCGTTGCGAATGTTATGGTCACCCGGGACATTTAACGTGATGTCACCCAGTTCCTGATCGTGGTGGACGAGGGTAAATGTCGTGGATCGTTCGTGATTCCGTACGTTGATGGCCCGTGTCCCACACTGAGGCGACAATCCAAATGTTGAGGTCCGCTTGAACAGATTCGGCAGAATACTACGTACTCCTGCGTCATCCAGACAAATGGCCGTCACTCCGTAGAACGGTACCTTGTCAGCGAACTCGCAAAACGCTCCGCGTATGTCGTCAAGGTCCGTGTAGATGTCCAGGTGATCGGCCTCAACGTTTGTTATGACGGCAATCGTTGGAAGGAGCTGCAAGAATGATCGGTCATATTCATCAGCTTCAAGGACAATCCACTCACCCGTTCCGAGGCGCGCATTTGTACCGCCGAGTCCCTTAAGACGCCCGCCAACGATCACCGTTGGATCGAGTCCCGCCTTCATCAGCACAAGGCCGCACATAGACGTCGTTGTCGTTTTCCCATGGGTCCCCGCAATAGCAAGTGTGTATTTAAGCCGGGATACCTCACTTAACATTTCAGCACGTCTGATAAGAGGAATGCCACGTTCTTTTGCAGCCTTCGTCTCAACATTGTCGTCTACCCGAACTGCACTGGAGTACACAACAAGTTCTGCATCCTCTATATGCGCTGCGTCGTGGCCAATCGTAATACGAGCTCCACGTTGCTCAAGGTAGTCGGTGACGTCACTGCGATGCAGATCAGATCCTGAGATTAAAAATCCTTGTGTGATGAGGATTTCGGCAATTCCGCTCATGCCGATACCACCGATACCAACAAAGTGGATGCGATTGATGGTGCTAAATGTCATGCGTACATGTCCGGTCGCCGGTCGGCGAAAATGTCGTTGTAAGTGTTAAAATGTTTGTCTCGTGTTGCCAGGGGATCAATATCAACAATGATCGTTTCATCCTGAGTTGGTCCACACGATGCAGCCACGGCCCCAGCTGGCGTATAGATAACACTATCGCCATTAAACCGAACCGTTTCATTCGAAACTGTTTCTTCTCCACTTCGGTTGGCTACGGCAAGCCATACCTTGTTTTCAAGAGCTCGTACAGGCATTGCCGTGCGCCAGATGTGTGTCACAAGGTTGGAAGGACAGGCGATAACGTCAGCACCTTTAAGTGCCAGCGTGCGAGCGCTCTCCGGGAATCTCCAGTCATAACAGATCATTGTGCCAAGACGACAATCCACGTCGGGCAGGTCAATCACAAAGAATCCGGTATCTCCTGGAGCAAACACATCAACTTCACGATAAAAACGATGTGTTTTCCGATAGACCATTGTTGCTCCGTCCGACAAAGCAATGAGTGCGGAGTTATAGAGCGGGCCCCGTTTGCCCCCTTCCAGAAATCCGCAGACAACGGTTCGTCGTGCTGTTTTAGCTGCTGCGATGATTTCCTCGAGCTCTTCGGCATGGCGTGCAAATGGCCGCGCAGATGCCGTGTCGTAGAAGAAGTATCCACTTGTGGCCAATTCGGGGAACACGATAACGTTTGCATCTGTCGCGCGAATGTGGTCAACAATCGCAGCGATGTTATGCGTTACATCACCGCGTATCGGACTGTACTGGACAACGGCGAGCTTCATGCCTAGAAGGGAATGGAGATTGAGAACACGTTCGTCTGCGGAACGATCATCGCTCCTGGTTGTGTGTCCGACGGTAAGAGTGGGTCAGCCAAGTCGAAGAGTTCTTCCGACAAGACGTGGACAACCACAGCAATGCCTGATCCGAGTGCATATCCAGCTACAACGTCTGTCAGGTGGTGCATTCCGAGGTGGATCCGACTGAATCCCGTGTACAAAGCATAGGCCACGGATGGGCCAATAACGTACCACGTTGGATAACGTAGTGAGAGTGTTGTTGCCAAAGCGGCTGATCCCGCCGAATGTCCGGAGGGGAAGGAGCCATCAGCATCGGAGCGGTAGTTCTTGATACAGTTGGGATAGGCCTGATACGGTCTCTCGCGATCAAACACGTGTTTGAGCACAACAACTGAGCCGTAGGTAATACCCATGGTGACAAAACTCTGGAGTCCTGTTTCGCTGAGTTTGCGACGCTCCGCTTGTGTGCCAATACCTTCGATGTGACCCAAGACCGTTAGCGTTACCGGCACACCTATGGCAAGCGGCAACAAAGCATCAGATGCCACCTTTGATGTCGTGAGCAAGGCCGGACCTCCTACACCATTCCATGATCGCACGAGGGCAGGATCCCAGGGGAGGTCTTCACATGATTGTGCCTGCAGCGGAATGCCGTTCAGAACGATAATCAAGAAGACGATGCAGATCTGATGTGTGGAGCGGAACATCTGCGAAAATAGGTTCATTGGCCGGGAGAATTCCGATCTTCGCAGAATGGTTGTCGCTATCGTTGGTGCCACCGGCCTTGTTGGCCGCACAATGGCACGAGTCCTTGAGGAACGACAGGTTCCCGTTTCTGAAATCCGCATGCTTGCCTCAGCAAGGTCTGCCGGTTCCGTTGTCCCATGGAAAGGTGACAATGTGACTGTTGCCGAGATCACTGAGCAAGCCTTTGACGGTGTTGACGTGGCATTGTTCAGCGCCGGAGGAGTCGCAAGTAAACACTGGGCACCAATAGCTGCATCGCGTGGCTGTGTGGTCATTGACAACTCGAGCGCTTGGAGAATGGATCCGGATGTACCCCTTGTGGTTCCGGAGGTGAATGCCGCAGATGTTCACAATCGACCCAAGGGCATTATCGCAAATCCCAATTGCTCAACAATTCAACTTGTTGTGGCTCTCAAACCGTTACACGATGAATACGGTCTTCGTCGCGTTGTTGTGAGTACGTATCAAAGTGTGAGCGGAGCTGGCCAGAAAGGTGTTGATCATCTGCAAGCAGAGCTTGCCGGACGTGTTGCAGAATCGCGGATTTCTTCACATCCGCTAGCCTACAATACAGTCTTCCACTCCTTCCCTGAATCTTCTGAATGGTCGGAAGAAGAGGTCAAGATGATGCGAGAAACGCGCCGAATCCTTCACCTCGATTCACTTCCGATCGTGGTTACATGCGTACGTGTGCCAGTGTTGGGAGCGCACTCCGAGAGTGTTGCCGTGGAAACGATTCGCGACTTTACGATCTCCGACGTCCGATCACTCTTGACGTCGTCACCAGGCATCGTCGTACTTGATGATCCATCACACGACGTCTATCCGACACCCGTGCAGGCAGCATCCACAGATCCTGTCTATGTAGGTCGACTGCGTCGTGATCCTTCGGTAGAACGAGGTATGTTGTTATGGGTTGTTGCTGATAATCTCCGTAAGGGTGCTGCTACAAATGCTGTTCAGATTCTTGAGGTCCTTCAATGACGCCGTACGTTGTCATCATGGCTGGAGGATCCGGTGAGCGTTTTTGGCCATGGAGCAGAAAACAGCATCCAAAACAGTTGTTACGTTTAACATCGCCTTCACTGACGATGCTCGACGAAGCAATTCAGCGTATCGCACCACTTGTACCAGCAGAAAGAATTCTCGTTATCACGTCCGAAGTATTGCGAGAGGCCATTATTGCCGGTGTACCGGCTCTACCTCCAGCAAACGTGATCGCAGAACCTGCCAAGCGAAATACAGCACCCTGTCTTGCCCTTGCTGCCGCTGTTATTGATGCACGCGAGTTCGGGAAAGGCGCAAACGGGGCTACCATGGCCGTCCTCACGGCTGACCACTTTATCGGAGATGTTGACGCATTTCGGGAGAATGTTACCACTGCATTAGCAGCGGCAGAGCATGACGCCGTACTTGTAACGTTGGGTATCCGGCCTACACGACCAGAAACAGGTTATGGATATATCGAAGTCGCCGCACACAGCGCTCTTGAGGCGGGGCGTCCGATGAAGGTTATGTCCTTCCGCGAAAAACCCGAGCGTGACGTTGCTCTTGACTACGTCGTGAGTGGTAGATATCTCTGGAACTCCGGCATGTTCTTCTGGTCAACCGAGTCACTCAACGCGGCAATGATGAAGTCGCTGCCAGTCGTTGGTACGGCCCATCACACGATGCGCGACGCCATCCTTGCCGGGAATTTTCACACTGCTGCAACATCTCAAGGTATAACGGAATCCGTACGATCGACGTTTGAGTCGTTACCGGACGTCAGCATCGACTATGGCGTGATGGAACAAGCAGAAAATGTTGTTGTTGTTCCGGCCACGTTTCCGTGGGACGATGTGGGTTCGTGGGATGCAATGGATCGCCTGCGTGAACAGGATGAGTCAATGAACGTCATACAAGGTGATGTGTATACCATTGACACGTCGTCGTCCATTATCGTCAATACACGAGATGATGGCCATGTTGTTACCACACTAGGTATGGAGAATGTTGTTGTTGTGTCAACACAGGACGCAACGATGATCTGCAGCAAGGATCGTGCACAGGACGTGAAGAAGCTTGTGACTCTGCTACGAGAATCCGGACGAGAAGATGTCATCTGACGATGAACTAGCGCGAAGTGCTGCAGAGAAAATTTCTCTGACCTTTGATCTTGACGAAGTTGAATCACTCGAGGCCGTTCGAGCCGCACTTGTGAACAGAATCATTCAACTCCTGACGTCAAATCCTGAGCGGTTAATGGCTGCGCTGTATCGTATTGATGTCCAGGAACAGCGTGTGAATGAGATCTTTACGACAGCCATTCCTCCTGACGTGCCTGATCTGCTGGCCGATCTGATTATCGAACGACAACTACAAAAGGCTCGTACTCGAAGGGAACATCGTTGAAAGCACTGATCAATATTTCAAGCCTTGTAACAGTTGCGAGTGATGGGAAACGCGCAAAGACGGGGTCATCAATGCGTGACCTTGGTGAGATTCGCGACGGAGCTGTCATTTTTGATGACGTAATCCGCTGGCGTGGTCCGATGACTGAATTCGCTGATGCTTGTTCGAGTCTTGGTATTGCACCAGAAGAACTTCAACTCGACGACTGCAGTGGGTTGACAGTTCTTCCGGGATTTGTGGACTCTCACACGCATATCGTCTATGCTGGGTCACGCGCCCACGAGTTTGCACGCAGGCTCTCCGGGGTGCCGTATACCACAATAGCTGCAGAGGGCGGAGGAATCCTCACCACGATGCGCGCCGTGCGAGAGGCCTCGGCCGACGAAATCGTTCACGTTGCAACACAACATGCACAGCGTGCTCTCGAACACGGTACAACGTTTATTGAGGTTAAGTCGGGATATGGTTTAAACCTTGAAAGCGAAGTAAAGCTGCTCAATGCTGCGGTAGAGGTGGCTCGAGAAGTTGATATCCGCCTCGTTTCAACCTTTATGGCGGCGCACGACGTGCCCCCGGAGTTCCGATCTTCTCCCGATGACTACGTTCGACATATTGTTGACGATATGTTGCCGGCCGTTGCGGATATCGACGTACTGTCATTTTGTGACGTCTTCACGGATAAAGGTTTCTTTTCCGTTGAGCAGTCAGAAATCATCCTCCAGGCCGCATCTGGATATGGACTTGGCCTCAAGGTGCATGCCGATGAAATTGCCGCCATCGGAGCGTCGAATATGGCCGCTCGGCTTGGTTGTGTGAGTGCAGATCATCTTGAGTATACGACCGAGGCAGATGTTGACGCTCTTCGTGACGCAGGAGTCGTTTGTACACTTCTGCCAGGTACAGCATATACCCTGCGTCTGCCACCGCCGAATGCACGTATGATGATTGATCGTGGAGCCATTGTGGCCCTGGCAACAGATTGTAATCCAGGATCATGCCTTTCTGAAAACATGCAAAACGTTCTCTCCCTTGCATGTATGACCCTCGGAATGTCGATAGAGGAGGCCATTGTTGCCGCAACACTTCACGGTGCAGCCGCCCTGCGTGTTCACGATCGTGTAGGCAGCATTGATGTTGGCAAAGAGGCAGACATGGTGCTATATGATGTTCCTACGTATGCCGATATCGTCTATCACTTTGGTGTGAACCATGTCCTGGGAGTGTATGTGCGTGGAGAAATGGTGGCATAGGGTTCGTACATTCGCACCATGACACTGCCGATTCGACTGTATAACAGCCTGACAAAGAGCGTTGAAACATTCTCACCCGTCCACGACGGAATTGTGCGAATGTACTCTTGTGGTCCAACAGTTTATGACACTGCTCATATCGGAAACCTGAGAGCGTTTATTGCTGCCGATACGTTACAACGCACGCTGCGTACCATTGGAGGTTATGACGTTCGCTGGGTGATGAATGTAACGGACATTGATGATAAAACAATTGATGGTTCGGCACGCGGGTCCGTTCGATGGAAGGAAGATATGGGGCCACAAACGGGCGATGCACTTGTAGACCTTCGGACGTTTACAATGTATTTCGAACGATTGTTCAAAGCTGATATCCAAGCAGTCGGAATACGTCAAGATCACTTCTTTGCAATGCCTCGTGCAACAGACTACATCAAGGACATGCAGGAACTTATCCTTGACATCGTTAGGCACGGTGTTGGATATGTATCTGATGGCTCGGTGTATTTCTCGACGTCGGCATATCGAAATCTAGAGCTGCCTGATGGCCGACGTGCAACGTACGGGAGAATCTTTCAGATCGACGAAGAACACTTCCGGGAAGGTGTACGGATTGATGCCGATGAGTATGATCGAGAATCCGTCAGTGACTTCGTCTTGTGGAAGGGGCGAAAGGGGCAGGAACCCTATTGGGACTTTGAGGTCGATGGACAAAACGTACCCGGAAGACCAGGATGGCATATAGAATGTTCTGCCATGTCGAAAGTCCTGCTAGGCCTACCATTCGACATCCATACGGGTGGCGTTGACCTGCGGTTTCCTCACCATGAAGATGAACTCGCCCAGTGCACGGCTGGATATCATAGTCATGATCAGGCTATGTTCTGGTTTCATAACGAGTTTCTTGAGGTTGAAGGTCGGAAAATGTCAAAATCACTTGGCAACTTTTTTGTGCTGAGTGATCTTGTACAACGTGGCCTGGACCCTCTTGACATCCGTTACGCCATGATGTCGGCACATTATCGGAGTGTATACAATTTTACCTTTGAAAATGTATCCGCAATGGCTAAGGGCCGACGACGTATTCAGGAGACGATCTGGAAACTGATTGAACACGGCGCCAGTCGTGATGGTGAAAAGCAGTATCACTCCGATGTGCCATCAATCGCCTCCGTGTTTGAACGATTTGCTGACGATCTCCACACGCCGACGGCAATGTCGGAACTGTATGGTTACGTATCGTCAGTTGATGTGGTGATGAATACGATGTCGGACTCGGAACGAAATGCAGCCCTAGCAGACCTGTCTCGAGTGAATGATGTTGTTGCCGTATGGAGTTTTGATGCTCGGCCGACACATTCGATTCCAGCACGAATTCAACAACTGGCGGATGAACGCTGGGCGGCTCGTTCGGCAAAAAATTGGGCTGAATCAGATCGTTTGCGTGATGTACTTGCTGCCGAAGGTTGGTCTGTGAAGGATGGAGCAGCCGGCTATGTGCTGGAACCCCGATCGTGATCCAGTCCGTGACCGTCATTGGTTCCGGCCGCGCAGGCTCGGCCATTGCTGCTGCGGCGCAACTCAACGGATATCAGACAAAGGTTCGGCGTCACACGGATCTAGAACATCTTGAGGCGGACTTGATACTTCTTGCTGTACCGGATGCGGCCATCGCTGAGATGGTTGGACGTTTACGGCAGATTCTACCATCACAACCTTCTTCGGTTGCCTACGTTGTTCACGTCTCTGGTGCTCAAACGCGAGCCGTACTAGCCCCACTTGAGAAGGATGGATATGTTACGGCATCAGTGCATCCATTCCAGACAATCCGTCGTGGCGCAGGAGCTGAAGATCTCCGCAATGTTTCGTGGGGAATTGAGTGTGCTAAGGAACATCAGCAGGAATTCATAAACTTTGTTCGTGCGCTCAACGGCCGTCCTGTACTATTACGAGATGGAGATGCTCACCAGAAGCGAGTCTATCACGCTGCTGCGGTAGAAGCGTCAAATGTCGTGCAGAATGCCGTCGTCCTTGCATCGGAACTCCTTACGTCGGTTACGTTATCGCCGATTGACCTCATTCCAACAATACTCCGGACGGCTGTCGAAAACGCCATTCGTGCACTCGAGACTGGAGAGAGTATACCCGTCACGGGACCGGTGGTTCGTGGAGATGTTGAAACAATACAGGGACATCTTCAAGCACTGCCTATTGTTGCTTCCGATGTATACCGTCATCACGTAGCTGCAATGTTTCTGGCGTGCGCCGATGGTCTGCCTGATGAATATCGCCGATCACTTCAGCAAACAGTTGGCCTGGCCGTTCCTGTGCTTGTTTCCAAAGCGCTTGTCTACATTGTTCGTCATTCGGAGGGCAAACCACAAATATTGGTATTCCGCCGTCCCGATGCTCCCGAAGTTTCTCCACAGATTCCGAAGGGGACGGTGGGACTCACTGAGGACATTGTGACGGCAGCACGGAGAGAAGTGTTGGAGGAAACCGGAATAGATTTTGGCACTCCGGAGTATCTCTACTCAGTTGACATTGATGACTACGGAATCCGTGCACATATCTGTAGAGTAGTCCTACAAGATGCCCCTTTTGCCCCATTCCGACATGTCGTAACAGGCGATGGTGAAGATGGCGGGATGGTCTTTGAATTTGAGTGGATGCCGGCGGAACAAGCGGAACGCGAATTGATAGCCTATCTTGGTCGGTTTGTGGCCAACGTCGTTCCTTGAGACTGTTACCTTTTGGTGGAGATACGGTCATTACGAAGCACTATGCGCAACACATGAGGGATGGAGATGAGACGAGGTATCAGATTAGCATTGTTTATCGTAGCGACCTTGTTCGTACTCGTTTCTCATGCCGACTCGCAATGGAGTCAGGCCAAGATCACAAGTCGACAATTGACTCCACCGTGGGTGTCAACGATAACTGCCACTGCATCGTATGATAATCGGCACATAGCCATCGACCAGAAAGGTAATCATTGGTTATACCTAATTGGTGATCAAACGTGGTATTGGAGGGCGTCTGATTTCCCAACCGACGTCATCGACGCAGAATGGCCCACGGCGAACACCCTTGTTGTACTGCGCAGTAACGGTAAACTTAGAGCTTATCGATGGCCTGAGCGGTCGATTCAGTGGGAGATAGATGTTCAAGGCACCAATCGACTCACCTATAACTATGGCCGCTATGTCTGCTATTCGACGGAACAAGTAAAGGTTGTTCATCCCACGACGTTAGCCGTAGAAACGACGTCTTGGAGTGTCAGTGTCGTTGCAGCTTCGTACGGACCAAAGGGAACGATCGTTTTGCTGCGCGATGGTACACTGAATGTCGTTCAGGGAGAGTCGATGGAAACAACGTCGGTTACGATGGAAGTACCCGTCCTCTCAGGTGGCATCCGTGGCAACATCGTTGCCTTCGCGTCAAACCTAGAGATGGGCACGATTCGTATCATGAATGATGAAGTAGACACAATTCAGATAATCTACCTACCAACTGGAGTGAGTATTGAACAAGATGAGATGTTTGTTTCTGACTCTGGAACGGCCGTCGGAACGTTGGTCTATGACAATACGAAGTATCCCCTGATCATTGACAATGATCGCAGATATCGTCAGAACACATGGTTGCGGGGTGATCTCAGAATTCCGCGCGCCGTAACACCACGATATGTCATGTTATCGTGGGGATACATCTTCATTGTTGGAAATGATGCGTCGATACGACGACTTGGATATAACACGATTGAAGAATCATGGGTTTTGAACTATCAGTCATTGCCCAAATCAAATGTTACGGTACTTGATCGAGTGGAACGCGAGGATGGCCGGCTTGTGTCACTCCTCAAATGTCCGCCTCCGTATCAACCATGGGAATCACAGTCAACTTCGGCATTACTCCGACATTCCAATGTTGATAGCCTCGAATCCTGGACTGTTGTTCCAACCCAGTTTGCAGATGGTGGACGAATTCTGGCAATCACCGATGAACAGGCAATTCTTACATCATCGTCACAAACGCTGGCGATTGACCTCCGTGGCGTAGTTACCTCACTGTTCTCGGATGACCCTCGATGTGAACACTTCCGCAGGTTCAACAACAAGCTGTATTCACTCTACAAACCAGCGATTGTCTCCACAAACTATGGGACCACGTGGGATACCCTCGCAGTCTCCATTGGTAATACTATTGGGGGATTCTTTATTACCGATTCAATGTGGGCCGTTAAAACACTTGTTGATGGTAAGCCCGGAACATCTACCTGGTACATCAAACGCCCTCAAGGAGAATTTGTCCCTGTACATGGTGCCATGTCGCCCGTTGGGTTCTATACCGACCTTCGACAGGGCGAACGATGTCTTGTTATCGACTGGTCAGTACCGACTGGCGTGACCCATGGATTCTATTCGTTTATCGAACGAGATTCACTCGGTGCTCTACGCAATCGGTTTGAGGCCGAAAAAGTAGTCTCTGATCCACTGTTTAAGGTTCACGTTGACGTTTTGCGCCGCCCCAATGAGACCATCATTTTTGATGTAGATCGGGCTGTAAATCCGACACGAATGCGAGTTGCAACGTATGACATCGACGGTTCATCTTCGTATGACGTCATCGGTTTGCCAGTGATGGAGCGAGCGAGAGTGGCATATGCCAGTAAACCCCATCCATTGGTCATTGTGATTACCTTCGATGATGGAACGGAGTTCACATATGACCTCCGCAATGTTTCGTCAACACAATACGAAACATCGCCAGAGCGAAGCGAAGTGATACGACTCACGGAAGATTCACAGTCACTTGAAATCTTTGCGGATGTAACTGACGTGCATTTGGTCGACTATGTTGGTCAGAGTGTCATGTTTACGATGCAACGCTATGGCAACGTAACGCGGATTACGTTCAGTTCGCCGCTGCGCAGGGGCCTGTATGCTGTAAGTTTTATGTCAGCCCAAGGAGAACGCCAATCCTCTGTCTTTATGAGTCCATGAGGTGTGATGCGATGTATCATCACATTGCTGGTTAGTCTCCTCTTCGTATCATCAGTCGTTGATGCGCAAACGAGATTTCGGGCACCATGGACATCGCGTATTGCCGCCATGTTTGATGGTCCGGCTGCACGTGACGTAGCAATAGATGTAGACGGAAATGTATGGAGATATTCTGCCGGTGAAAGGACATGGTCATGGAGACCGGCATCATATCCAAAGAATATCTGTCGTGGAATAAGTATGGCTCCCGAAACGGGTGCCGTCATCACCAAGGACGATAGCGTGTTTTGTATATCACTCACGGAATCCGTTCTGCGGTGGAAGATGCATATCCCGTCCGTACGAGATATTGACACGCAGAACCAAAAGGTTGTTATGTACGTGGGCGACTCGATTATCACATTGAACTATGATGGATCCTTCGTGCGGCATGAACGAATTCCAGATGCTGTAAAGGTTCGATACGCACCAACGTCCACAACCTGGATTACATCAACGCGCAGGCTCGTCAGGAGCACGTCAGGAGGTGTACGAAGTGAATCAATACCCGTGCTCGATTCTATTCGCTCCGTGTATCTCGACGATACAATTGCCGTTATCGTAACTTCTTCTGCGTGTTGTGTGGTTGCTGTTTCCGAAGAGAGATTTGGCCAATTACAATGGTACTTTGGATTGCCGGATTCAAGTGTTGCTGATGATGTTTCCGTCCTCAGATTGTCGCCTGATGAGTTTATGACGTCGCTGGTGATCAACGGTATACGTAAACCATGTTTGGTTAATATCACGCGAGGAACATGTCAAACTGAGTTCTACCCGAATTCGCCGCTTGATTCTGACCTTCCGCTCGTGTTTGCATCACCTACACCTACGAATATTCAGATGGGTTTTGGTAGTCATGCAGGTATCGTTCGTATCCACTACCACAGCACAATAAAGAAGTATAGGATTCTGAATCAGTCTGTTTCTGGTGAATACGATAGCATACTCGACTATCGTCGGTTATATGACGGGAACGAGATTGCCGTGATGGAGTGTAGGCCGCCGTTCATTCCGCACGCTGACTACTCCCAAATCGTTATTGTCTCTCGCCATTCAGGGCGGTTGCGTTGGTGGAGTATTGTTGAGAATACGCCGAGCCAGGCAACCTATGCTATCGAATCACATGACGTTGTTGTAAGAAAACTTGCCAACGAACACATGCTGATTGATTCGACAGGAATGAGAACCGTCTTGAAGCCGCCATCGGCAGAAACAATGTATGCTACCTTGGATATGGCGATGGCCTTGCTAGGAAGGTTGATGGTGTCTACGAACGACGGAGTATCGTGGAATGAAGTTCAGGACGTCCCGGGTGTCCCGCTCGATATCAACTATCTACATCCACTCGGATTTCTTGTCCACTGCAACGTCGTTGGGTATGGTCAGCGTTGGTACTCGTACTCACATGGTGCATTCCGACACATTCCGATGTTAGCACAGGCGACGACGATGGCATTCGACATGTCGCAGTCAAAAGTGCTGGTTGTAGCAGCGGCAGCAAAACATGAGGGTCCCAAACTCCTGGTTCTCCAACGTGATGACGATGTGTATCGGCAGGTCACACTTGAAACACTCCAGTCACACGTCGTTCAACCGCAAGCGCACTTTGATGGTAAAGCTCTCGTATCCTCTGCGAGGGACTACAGATACCCTCCTTCAATCCAGCTAAAGGTGTATCGTGGTGAGGCAACATCGGAGTTGTATTCTACTGATGAGGCCTGGAAACATGTGCCAATTGTTGGGATTGGGGTTGATCAAGATTCCATCTACATCGTGTATAAGTCGACAGACATCATCTCAAAACCAAGACTTTCAACAACAACAGGCCATCCGCCGACTAACGGCTCAACAGAACTGCGTCCCGTTCAACTATGCTATGTATATAGCACTGATGGAGGCCGTTCCATCGTTGTACCGAGCCATGCTGAGGTAACAGTGCTTGACGTGACCGGACGGATCATTTCATGTAAACTGTACCAACGTGAGGAATCGACTATTGTTGATACAGAGCTCTTGCCTGCTGGTGTATACTTTCTACATGTTGTTACGACAGATTTCTGTCAAACAGTGATGCCGATAGTAAAATCACGATGACACTGCACGTGTGATTGATGTGCGCATGTCTTGTATGTTGGCTGCAATATCTCCGTGCATCAGGCCACTTCCACTGACGATAGTATCAGCACCAGCACGAACGACGTCTACAACGTTGTCAATCTTTACACCGCCATCAACCTCGATTCGAACATGTTGAAGTCCATTTGAATCTAACCACGACCGTAGGCGTTCACATCTGCGGAAGAATGACGGGATAAATGCCTGGCCGCCATATCCCGGATTTACACTCATCAAGAGTATAAAGTCAGCCCCCTCTGCCCCTTCCATTGCAAGCTCTAATGGTGTTGCGGGATTGAGGACTATCCCAGGTGAGCAGCCACGTGCACGAATTCGTGATAGTGTACGATGAAGGTGAGGCGTTGTTTCTGCATGGACACTAATCCACGAGGCACCTGCATCGGCAAACAGTTCCACCTGATGATCTGGATTGGTAACCATAAGATGGACGTCGAGTGGAAGCGTTGTGATGTTCCGCAAAGCTTCCATAACAACAATACCGAAGGTGATTGGTGGTACGAAGTGGCCGTCCATGACATCTATGTGGAGCTGGTCTGCTCCACCGGCTTCGCACGCAGCCACGGCTTGAGCGAGATGGCTGAAATCTGCACTGAGGAGTGATGGAGCCAGGCGAATGTTGTGCATAGTTGTTACTCTGTACTGAGTCGCGCAAGATGAGCGTGAATACGATGCCACGTAGATTCGTGGATGGGGGTTATGGGAAGGTCGGACGTCGTGAGCACATCGTGTAGCTGCTCTGATGAACGTGCTCCTACCAGGACCGTGTGAACACCATGCGTACAACGAACGGCATGAAGTGCAATGTGCTGAAGAGGTGTGTCCATCGGCAAACCAAGCTCATCGGCAATCGAGATGCGTAGTTCTTCAAGGCTGGCGTTTTCGTCGAGGGCATAGAGGACGTCAATGTCGTCAAGAACGTCCTCAATGTCATCAAGAAACTTTGCAAACAAGGTCGTATCAGCCCCATCCTCACGCATCCGCACGGCAACACGCGTCATCGCCTCAAATCGAGGATCAAGATGCTGTTTCCGCACGTCACGCCAATGGGGGAGTCCGTCAAAGCCGTTCCAGGCCGTACATAACGACCCGGCGATGCGGAACGTTTCAAGTATGGCTTCGCGAACAGATGCTTCTGCACTGAGGGATGCGATGACCATGTTTGCCACATCGTGTTCCGTAATCTCTAGGGCATGGATGCGCGCTGCAACATCATCGGCATGAACAAGGTGGTCGGGTATTGGCCATGAAACAAGTCGAATAAGCGACTGATCAACAATTGCATCAAGGGCGCGATGAACAACAACGTGAATGCCATGCTCTTCGCAGAGCTGCAGTACGGAGCGTCCATCATAGACATGCGACGTAACGGCACCATGCTCAAGTACGTTCATTGGCATCTGAACCGTCGTGAACGATTCCGTTGTTCCAACCGTGGTTCGCACAATGTCGAGCACATCCACTAACGATATCGCGCCTTCCATGTCGTGAGGCATCGACAGTGTTTCACTCAGAATTCCGTAATCCGTCAGATGGCCATCGGCCACATCGTGATGAAGTGCGGAGAATGCTTCGATGAGATACTCTCGAAGTGCGATCATTGCAGCCGTATGATCAAGGCCCTCCGTGCGATACTGGACATACCGTCGTTCTGGACGGTCGACAAGTGCTGTAATTCGACACGACACTCCAGTGGCCGAACGAAGAAGACTCGGTCGTGCTGGATTTCGAGGATCGTAACGGAGAATGAGCCACGACGGAAGAGGGGCATCGGGCTCGGTAGCTAACGCCGTAAGAATGGTGCCATCGCGGTCGATATCGTCCACTGATGCCGGGATATCAATACAGCCGATGCCCAGGCGACGAGCTTCATTAACGATATCGCCAGGGCTTGTGGTCGACAGTAAACGCAGTGTGCCCAGTCCAATCTGCGCTCTCATCGGCCACCCGACGAAAGTCCAATCTGAATACCATACGGCGTGTTCCCGCCATCAACGGTATACCAGTTGGCGATAATCGATGTCTGCAAACGGAAAAGGCGACTGATCTGAACGGTAGCACCAAGTCCAGCTCCGGTTGAAAGGCCAAACTGAAGTGAACGATCGCTAAAAAAATCAAATGACGTAAGGCCACTTGCTGACGTCATGACAAGTCCGAGTTGTGCGAAGGTGAAAGCTCCGAGTTTGCCATCTCCTAGGAAGAACCAGGCAGGACCGGCTGCGATAGAAACTGCATCGCGTCGATCTACGCCAACAAAGGCAATGTTAGCTCCGGCCCACCACCGCCGACCTTCATCAAGCGATGAGTACGCCTGAATCGAAATCCCCGCATTGGGTGCATCGTTGGCCTGCGGTAACCACGTTCGTTGATAGGAGAACATAGCCCATGAACTTGACGGAGAAGTGTCAACACCGAGCTCTTCCTGAGCAAGGACGGTTATGGGAACTATGACAAGGGCGATGGTAGAGAGGATGAGGCGTTTGACCATGGTGGCAAATCTAGGCACGAATGATGTTGATGGCCTGACGTGTAATTTTGCCGAACTATGGAATCAGTACCACAGCGGAAGACCATTCTGTCGGGCATGCAGCCGTCCGGAGAACTTACCATCGGCCATATCGCCGGGGCACTCCGTAATTGGGTGCGCTTGCAAACGGAGTTTGACTCGCTGTTTTGCGTTGTTGACCAGCATGCCATCACGGCACGACAGGTGCCGGCAGATCTACGACGTCGGACACTCGACCTTGCGGCAATGTACATTGCCGCCGGTGTAGAACCCGAAAAGAGTGTCATCTTCATTCAGAGTACTGTTCCTGAACACTCGCAGCTTGCATGGGTCCTGACGTGCCTCACCGGAATGGGTGAGTGTTCTCGTATGACGCAGTTTAAGGACAAGTCCGAGCGGCATAGTGACAACATCAATGTTGGTCTCTTTACGTATCCAATTCTCATGGCTGCCGACATTCTGTTGTATAACGCAGATCTTGTGCCGGTAGGTGAGGATCAGAAACAGCATCTGGAACTTGCTCGAAATCTTGCTGAGCGGTTTAATCATCACTATTCGCCAACATTTACGGTGCCCGATCCCTTTATCCCTGAAGTGGGTGGCCGAATCATGTCGCTTCAAGAACCGGAGCGAAAAATGTCGAAGTCCGATCCGAACCGAAATGCGTCGATCTTTTTGACGGATACGGACGATCAGATACGGACGAAGATTCGACGCGCCGTGACGGATTCTGGTTCGGAGATTCGATATGATGAAACGGGCCGACCCGGTATCAGTAATCTGATGTCACTCCTGAACGTTGCAACGGGACAGAGTTTTGCAGAGATTGAGTCGAGTTTCGCCAACGTCACCGGATATGCGTCGTTTAAGGAAGCAGTTGGTGAAGCACTTGTGTCCTACATCGCACCAATACGTGATCGATTCCTTGAGATCCGTGCTGATGAAGAACGCCTCCGGTCCATACTTCGTGACGGTGCTGAAGCAGCACGAGGACGAGCACGTAAAACTCTAAGAAAAGTATACAAAAAAACAGGTTTTGTCGACCTCACGGAGAAGTAACATGCCAACGTATGACTACCTCTGCACGACATGCGGCAAACAGTTTGAATTTGTGCAGTCCATGAAGGATGATGCTCTGACAACCTGCCTTGAATCAGTCTGCGAGTCTGAGCAAAGGGGCAAGGGGGCCGTAGAGCGCTTAATTAGTGGTGGGGGAGGAGTGATCTACAAGGGAGAAGGATTCTACCTGACGGACTACGTTCGTAAGGGTGGTGCGGAGAAGTCTGCATCAACGCCAGCAGCGTCGTCAGAGAGTGCTTCGACGTCGTCAGGGGATTCTGGGGCGGCTACAACACCTGCTTCGAGTTCCGCCGCTTCGACGTCGTCCACATCAACACCAGCACCATCAACTCCCACGAAGTCAAAGCCATCTTCGACGACGTAACGTAATCGATTGTTTACGGTTGGTTACGGCGCGAAAACTTCCGAATTCTGCCGTTCTGCCCTTTTTGCAGTTCTCGTCTTTGCCACAACGAATATTGCAGGCGCACAGGAGAACCTCAGTACGACTGTATACTCTGTACCGTCGTACGTAACGTCTGAAGCACGGCCAACACGATATGTTCGTACTGACGACGGAAGTGTGATACGCGCCTCGTGTTTTGACGTTTTTTACGACGTCAGTGGGACAAGTAATCTTCTCTGCGTTGAGTCAGCTATTTCGCTCGACTCTGGAAAGACATGGTTGCACGAAACGGCAAATGAAGATCCTGACACATCGGTGGTGTTGGATGAAGCTGGTGAAATGCAGATTCGTGCATCTGTGTCGCGTACGGAGAAGGCAAAAACGGAAGTTGTGACACCGACAGGCAACGTATTCCACGAGCGGATTGCCGTGTTCCCGCATCAGCGATTTTATGATGGTGACATGGTTTGGTATCCGCTCACGCAGTCGAAGGATTCATCGCAGTTTTTTGGCGTTTCACCAACGATATCACGCCGACAGACATTCCCGGGATATGTATCAACGGTACGAAGCGGCAGAATCGTAACTGCACACATTGTTGAGCTTGATGATCTCGGAACACCAGGTATCGTCATTCGCTGGAGGTATGCTGGAGACACAAGGTTCGATTCAATTGTTGTTGAAGCACTTGGAGCGGTGTCGATCCTTGATGTTACAGCTACGTACTATGGGATAAATATCGTGCGGGTGCGGAATCGTGACGATTCGTTTGGCGTCTACATTCAAGAACCCGGAATGCAACCTGAAGAAATCGTGAAGTTCAGCGATCGTTCGACACAGTGGTTCTCATCATTACGCGGATATCTCTTCGGAAAGACGAATGACAATCGATATGTAAGTCGCCATTTGCAATCAGGAGTAGTTACCGATCTCGGTCGTGGACACGGATCGTCATCGCCTCTACCGTTTGAGCTGTGGTCGAATGGAGAAAACAGTCTCTGGAGTGATGGCGTACAGCTCATTCGTGTTAGCACCGGAATTGTATCAGCCGTAACGGACGAATCAAACAGTAAGGAGAACCTGCGTGTCGTTGGTGATCACATTGTCATGCCATCTGACGTCAGTGGACGTCTGATGATTACAGATGCGATTGGCAGGAGCAATACGGAGATCTCTGCTAAAGCAGGGGAAAATGTGGAAATTCCGAACGGCATTATCGGGCACATCTTCATTAGTTTGCTGTGTCCCGACGGGTCGGTGCGCCGCGCCTCTGCGTTTGTGCGGTGATCTGACCGGGACGTAGCGTTGTCCCGAGATCACCAACACCATGCTCAGACTCATTCCCGACACTGATGGCCAACAGGCCGATACACTCCTTGAAGGTCTTAATCCCAGTCAAGCACAGGCCGTTCGTACCACCGACGGCCCTGTTCTCATAATTGCTGGTGCGGGAAGCGGTAAAACGCGTGTCCTGACGTATCGTATGGCCTATCTCCTACGATCCGGAGTGCATCCAGATCACATCCTTGCGTTAACCTTTACGAACAAGGCCGCACAGGAAATGAAGGAACGTATTGGCCATCTTGTTGGGGCCAATATCGCTCGGAATATTTGGGCGGGAACGTTCCATAGCATCTTTGCTCGAATACTGAGAAAGGAAGCGGATCACCTCGGCTTTACATCGTCGTTTACTATTTATGATACGGACGATTCTACGGCTGCAATCAAACAGGTTATGGGTCAGCTAGGAATTTCACAACAAGTTATTGCACCCAATGCCGTCCGGGGTCGGATCAGTAATGCCAAGAACTCAATGATGTCGTGGCAGGAGTATGCGAGAAATGCAGATAGTATTGTTGAAAAACAGACGGGTCAGATTTACGAAGAATATGAGAAACGTCTGGCGCAGAGTAATGCCATGGACTTCGATGATCTTCTTATCAACATGATCCGTCTATTCGAACATCATCCACAGGTGCTTGCCGCTTGGCAACAGAGGTTTCGGTATCTGCTTGTTGATGAGTATCAGGATACCAACCGGGCTCAGTATAAGGTTGTAAATATGTTGGCCAAGGCGCATCGTAATATTTGTGTTGTAGGAGACGATGCGCAGAGTATTTACCGATGGCGGGGTGCTGACATTCGCAATATCCTGGACTTTGAGCGGGACTATTCGGACGCAACCGTCGTACGGCTTGAGCAGAACTACCGCAGTACAAAGGTCATTCTTGCGGCTGCCGATGCAGTGATCAAAAACAACGCTAAACAGCTCAAGAAGTCACTTTGGACGGAGAATCCGGAAGGTGAAAAAATCACCCTTTTGTCCTGTAGAGACGATCGCGAAGAGGCCGACATGGTGGTTCGTACGATTCGGTCACGTATGGACAATCACGGATACTCATCACGTGACGTTGCCATTCTTTACCGAACAAATGCTCAGTCGCAGGCACTCGAGGATGCATTACGCCGACATAACATGGCATATCACATCGTCAGTGGTGTGAGTTTCTACAAGCGCAAAGAAGTGAAAGACACTATCGCCTACTTGCGCCTGCTCGTGAATCCTTCCGATTCCGAAAGTATCATTCGCGTCATTAATGAACCGGCGCGCGGAATTGGTCAGACGTCGTTGGAACGACTCCAGGAGACGGCTGTAACGTCAGGGCGTACACTGTATGATGTTATGCTCGACGTTGATTCAGTTGTTGGACTCCAGAAACGGATCGCTCAATCTGTCCGTGACTTTATTGGAATCATTGAACGGTCGAGATCACTTCTTGAAACGATGAGTCCGTCAGAGCTTGCAAAACACTACATCGAATCGACCGGGCTACCGCAGATGTATAAACTGCAGGACACCGATGAATCACTCGATCGATGGAACAACATTGAGCGTGTTCTTGATCATCTTAGTGAACAGGAAGACCTTGATCCAGACCTGACGTTAACAACCTATCTCGAACAAATTGCACTTGTCAGTGAAGCCGACGATCCGGCACTCGGTTCTAACCGAATTGCCCTCATGACAATGCATGCTGCAAAGGGACTTGAGTTCCCACTTGTTGTTATTGCGGGGATGGAACAAGGACTGTTTCCGTTAGCAAAGGCCGAACAAGACATTGGCGAACAAGAAGAAGAACGTCGGCTATTCTACGTTGGCATAACGCGCGCTCGCGAGCAACTCGTACTCAGTTATGCTGAACGACGTTATCGATTTGGAGAACTCGTATTCTCGCGTCCATCAATGTTCCTGTCGGAGATTGATGCCGACTGTTTCTCGGCGAGTTCGCGCCCCATGCGTTCGGCGACGCCATCGGCGGCGCCGACGCAGCCCCTTAACCAGCAAGCACAACAGCATCGTCAACAACAGTATTCGAGCTCGCAAAGGGGCAAAGGGGGCTACTCCTCTACACCGATGTCAACACCTCGGGCATTTAACGTACCGAAGCCGCGCTCATCGAACGAATACTCACAGGTTCCAGCTGATGAGTCCTTCTCACAAACAGGGGAGGGCACAACAATCCGTCCGGGAGATCGAGTAAAACATCCCATGTTTGGAGTTGGAACAGTGTTGACGCTTTCTGGATCTGGGCAGCAAACGAAGGTGACCGTGCAATTCTCGAATGGAACGCGGAAGCAGCTCGTGCTTGCCTATGCGAGACTTGACGTATTGTAGGCTGCCTATGCGGCGCGAGGTACGGTAAACGTAATGCTCGTGCCGAGACCGAGCGCAGAGGAAATGGTGAATGTACCGCCGTGGAGTTCCACAAGCCGCTTGGCGATAATCAGTCCGAGACCGATCCCTTGTTGTTCCTGTGTCTTTCGACGGAACTGGCGGTAGGCACCAACTTGCAGCACTTCATGTTCGTGCATACCAACACCATGATCGCGCACGGTAAATGTCACATCGTGTTCTGTTGCCGTTGCTGTAAACGTTACCGGAGTACCTGGGCGCGAAAAATACAATGCGTTATCAATCAATTCTGTTGCAACCTTGTCGAGATGTTGTTCCATCATCGTGACAGCAACGCCTTCAATATCGAGACCAAGAGTCAAATCCTGTTGACGTTGGTGAGCAAGAGATCGTTGCACGGCCGCATCATAGATCACCATCGCTGGCTCTCGAGTTGTTACCTGTCGCATACGTTCGACGTGCAACGGACTTTCGGCAAGCGTCTCAATCTGCGCATACATGAGGAAGTTGTCCGTGGTGCGCAGGAGGCGGCGAGCAGCACCAAGAATTTCGGCACTCAGTTCACGAATCTCATCAGGATCACTATCGGTGGCATGTCCATGCAGGTACGACGCCTGACCGATGATGTCCGTCAGCGGAGTGCGATATTCGTGGGGCAGCGCATACAGCAACGACGGTTGCGGAGCGACGGGCTGCACAAGTGGTGGTGTTTCGCCGACAATGGGCAGTCCCTGAATGGCTAACAAAGAACGTACGCCGGCATCCGTTAACGGACGTGATATCACGCCGTATGGAATATCCGTTCCGGCAAGTGGCTCTTTGTCATCAGCCAGCACAACAAATGGCGTATCAACGTTCAGGCCATGGATATATAAGCGCTCGCGAAGGTCATTCACCGATAGAAAGAAGGAGTCCAACACAATCGCCGATGGGCGGTGGTGTCGTACCAATGCTTGTGCTGTCCCGACGTCGCCGGCAACGAGAACGGATACGTCGTATCCGAGGAGGGTGCGAGCCGTAGAAGCCCTCCGTTCAAGGTCGGCGTCGAGCAGCAGTATGGTGCGCGGTGATGACGTCATCTACTGCAGAGACTGGTGGGGCAATTCCCCGGCTGTTCGAACAAGTGGCAATATACTACGAGATGCGGCCGTTTCCCACCCTGTTTTGTTACACGGTAGGATTACGTACGCGTTTATGAGGACAATGAAGCAAGTCCATACGGTAAAAGGACGTAGGTCAATTCGACCTATGCTCCTAACCATGGTTTTTTGCCTTATTGCCATCACGTCACGCTCCCAGCATATTGCGCCTTTGTTACATCCGCCGACGTCTTCATGGGGTTCAGGGTTCCATGTTGGCCTCGACAAGATTGCCAATACCTACGTGTGGATTGGCAACGCGGATGTTGACATTCCAACGGAGTACGTAAATATTCGGTGGGTAAACGCTTTTCGTTCAACTGCAGTTCGCACACAAACGATGGCCATTCGAGACGTTGAAGAGACAACACTCTCGCTCGAGATGCCTATTGATTCTAGCCAATGGTCAACAATTGTACGATCTCACTGGTCGTTCTCGCGCGACAACAGAAACATTGGCCTGAGTTCGTTGGAGAGACTTGGTGGTGTTGGAGGAGTGCGATGGAAACCGTCAGACTTTGTCACGGCAGAGGCTATAGGTGGGGTTGAACGATTAACACAATTAGGTGTAGCAGCAACAGGGCCAATTGCAGGGATCACTGCAAAAGCACAGAATGTTGACGTTGACGAATGGCAAATGTCACTGTCGGGACTAGCTGATTGGAATCGTGTCGACGAACTGAGAACGAACACGGATATGGATCTTCGCGCCGAGGTAATAAAAAATATTGATGGAATGAGTTACCTGAAACTCGGCGCAACGTGGTTAGATCTTCGTCGAGACTTTATCACGAACGTAACGTCTCCTGCAGGATCTCTGCCAGCTATTGAATCGCGGGGAGAAGGCCGCCTGACCGCCGTCGGCGAGATTGTCTATGAGATTGCTTCAGGTCTTTCTGTGTCGGCTGTTGGTCAAGCACAGATGAATGGAATCGACCGGTCCTATGCAGAGCCTGTGGCCGATGTTCCGATTACGGCTGTCGATAGGCGTCTCGACGAACTTATCGTTGACATATCCGGCGGGCTAACGTACTCGTCGCCGAACGTTATGGCAACGGCAGTTGCTACGGTGTATCGCCGCGATGAACGAAACGGAGTTTCTACCGTGTTTGATGTGGATGACGTTATTGTGGACGGACTTCGAGCTCAGGAAAATCAGCGTGACAACACAACATTTACATCAAAGTTTGTGTCGACCGTGAAGTGGACACCATCAAAGCATGATACTCTTCAAGCAGAATACACCGGTTTTCTGACGCGTTACGATACACCGAGTGATCTGAACTATGATGACCGTGATGAGTTAAGCATCGTGGCAGCCCTGACGTATTCTCGACGTATGTCAGATGTCCTATCGGCGTCCCTTACACTGTCAAGTCAGAACGTACACTTTGTATTCATCAAGGCACAGAGATCGGCCCAGAACTTTGTGAATCGAGTTATTCGTTTTGTGCCGCGAGTTGACGTTACCTCGTCGGTTATCACGATGTCACCGCGGATTGAAGTTCTTGCCAACTACTTCGTTTACGACTTCGAGGAAACAGGCAGTGCAACACGTTCATACTCGCTTCGCCAAATCTCCTATCGCGACTCGATGCGCATCAACCTCGTTCCTGGATGGTACCTTGCAGGTTCCGTCCTACTTCGTCGGGCAGAGCAGGCCTCGTTGTTATGGGGTGACTTCGCTGAAGTTCCGCAACTTCGGACTACTGAGTACCTTGCCAAAATGCTTATCTTCTCGGCCACCTCGGAGTCGTGGACGGTCGGCGCTGGCATTCGGGCATACATGCTTGAGCAACAGTCCCTCGCACCGGGTGGACTTTCACCAACAAGTTCACTGCATTGGTTGGCTCCAGAGACGATGATAACGTATCGAACACCCAATGGTTCGGAGCTTTCTCTCAGTGGCTGGTATGAGTTCCGCCGCGTCAATATCACCGGTCGCACGGAACTGCCAAATCTTCTGCTACATACAAGGATTACGCTCTAATTGATGGGGCATCCGCGAACATATCAGCTGCGTCTCCATAGTGAGCGAGGCAACATTGCTCTTGTAGAGCCCTTCTTACGATCGATCGTAGAACTGGATCGGCTCGGACCTCATCGATATCATGATGCACTTGTAGCGCTGACCGAAGCGGTAAACAATGCGATCATTCATGGAAATGACTGTGATCCGGCAAAGTTTGTGACGGTAAACGTGCAGACGACAGATGGTGACGTGGTCTTTCTTGTCGGCGACTCAGGTCACGGATTTGATCCTGCGTCAGTACCCGACCCTCGTGACCCTGAGAATATCCTTCGAGAGGGAGGACGTGGTGTTTTTCTCATTCGCCATTTAGCGGACGTTGTGGAGTTCTATCCAACGTCGGATGGCACAACCGTACTTGTGAAGTACTTCTTTCCTGTATGAACGACAATACTCCTCGCCAATTCACGCACCGGACAGCAGCAGCGTTTGCTGTACTGCTGATGACGTGTACGTGGACCCTCGCCGGTACACTTCCCGAAAAGGCGAAACTTCGATTCGACACAGCGGCGGCAAAACGTCATCTGCTCTTCTTAGCTGACGATTCAATGCGTGGAAGAAACACACCATCACCGCAGCTTGAACAGTCAGCGGAATACATTGCCGAGCGATTTCGTGAAAGTGGCCTCGTGCCAGTGAATGGAGCGTGGTTCCATCATTACGAGCTCGTGAGAACGGAACTAGGACCTACCCAACGTCTCGTTATCCAACGGCGGGGAGTGGAGACAGAGTTTCAGCTGAAGGCAGACTTTATTCCCTTTGAGAATACTGGTGCCGGGAAGATCTCAGATGCACGAGTTGTTTTTGCAGGATTTGGTATTACAGCGCCTGAGTTTGAGTACGATGATTATGCAAACATCGATGCACGTGGTGCTGTTGTCGTTGTTTTTCGTGGTGAACCAAACACAGATGACTCGACGAAGTTTGCCGGTAAGATGTACACAAAGTATATGTCTGTCGGCGAAAAAGCCCGTAATGCAAAGGCTCACGGTGCTATTGCTGTCCTTGCACTCGACGCGCCTCGCGCAACACGTCGGCTGCTCGTAACGGGATTTGCGTGGCCATCAATTTTTCCAGCGGTTCCTCGTGATGCGCTTCCATTAACACTGACGGCAGCCACCGACTGGATTCCTGCCGTACATGTTGGCACGTCGTTTGTCAATGCCGTGTTTGATAGTGTTGGCGTACTTCGCTCAGATGTTGAAGCTATTGACTCAACGTTGACTCCACGTTCGAGAGTAGTTGAGGATGTGACCGTATCGCTACAGGTAGACTTGGCACGTGAAGCCGTTAACCTTCGGAATGTGGTAGGAATGGTAAAGGGATCAACGTATCCCGATGAATACGTCGTTCTCGGCGCTCACTATGATCACATCGGAGTCATGACGGCCAAAACAGCTGGTGCGGACACGATTTTTAACGGTGCTGACGATAATGCGTCGGGGACAACAGGACTCTTATTGGCAGCAGATGCCATTGCGAATGCCGACGTACAGCCAGAACGAAGTGTTGTCTTTCTTGCCTTTAGTGGTGAAGAAAAGGGTCTCTTGGGTTCAAAGGCATACTGCCGGACGCCCCTTTTGCCCCTTGCCAATTGCGTTGCCATGGTAAACATGGATATGATTGGACGTTGTGAGGGGAATAAACTTTCGATTGGCGGCAACACACGTTGTCCGGATCTTGCTCAAATGAATGCAGAGGAGAATGACGATCTCGAAGAGCCCTTTACTCTAGCGTACGATATTGAGCGATATTTCTATCGAAGTGATCAGGCCAGTTTTGCTGAACAGGAGATACCTGTAATTTTTTACTTTACTGGCGAACATGGAGACTATCACAAGATTACGGATGAGGTAGAAAAACTGAATGTTCGCCGACTTGTGGACATTGCCCGACTTGCGACGACCGTAGTATGGAGATCGACAGGACAACCTAGAAGTCGTTTTGTGAAGAACTGATTTTGTTTCGACGTTTCCGTGGCCAAAAAATCTACATCTATAACAGCGTTTACTGCTCGCCTGGAGAGATTCCCGATGAAGGGCGGCTGGCATTATCTTGAGGTGCCATTCTCTGTGGCAGATCACTATGGCACAAAAGGCCGTGTACGCGTGATTGCCACCATAGGTGGTGTTGAAGTTGAGCGAGCACTGATGCCAATGGGAGATGGGCGGCACGCCGTAATGGTGTCGAAAGCCTTGATGCGGGAGGCCCGAATTGTCGTGGGTGACGAGGTGCGCGTATCACTTGTGCTGGACGATCCTGATCGTGTTACGATACCCGAAGAGTTACTCGCTGCAATGGATATTGATGACGAGTTTCGCGCGGTGTTTGAACGTCAAACAGCAGGCATGAAGCGCGGAATGTGTCACTGGGTAGCATCGGCAAAATCTCCAAATGTGCGCGCTCAACGTGCTGCGGAAGTGATGCGCCGGCTTACAACACCCGGTGAGTCCTTTGGCGGTCGTGTCCCGAAATGACGAAACTTCACTGAGAGCACATCGTATTCGGCCCCCCTATGGGTTCTGCAATCTATCAGCGTGAAATCTGGGGCCTCGCAGCCCGCGACTGGGCCGACCTCCAGGAACCGATGATGATCTCGGTGTACGATGATGTTCTTCGTCGACTCGGTCCCGGGAACATGCGCTCGTTACTCGACGCAGGATGCGGATCAGGTGTGTTCTGTACTCGTGCTGTTGATCACGGCTGGAACGTTACCGGACTAGATGCCACCCCTCAGCTCCTTGATCGTGCTAGACGGCGAACATCGGCTGTAAACTTCCTGGAAGGTGACCTTGAAGTTCTACCAATAACGTCTCAGTCACTTGATGTCGTAACAGGCTTTAATGCCTATCAATATGCTGGCGATCAGCGTGCCGCACTTGCAGAAGCACATAGAGTTCTATCGGAAGAAGGGCAACTTGTGTTTGTCACGTGGGGTGACCCAGCCGGAAGTGATGCAACACGACATTATGAGCGAATGATTCCGTTCCTTCCACCACGGCCTGCAGATGCGCCTCCAGTGTATGCTCCGTGGACAAAGGAGGACGTAGGTGAACTTGTTGGATCAGCAGGATTCGTTATTCAAGACTATGATGTTGTACAGTCGCACTGGCTATATCGTAACACGGATCATGCCGTCCGAGCCCTGTTGAGCATGGGATCTGCTGTACGAGCTGCAAGTTTGGTGGGATTAGATATTGTTACCGAAGCCACCAAGGACGTCGTCCATGATTGTTTACGCGCCGATGGACGAGTGCTTTTGACAAATGAGTTTGTGATTGTGATCTGTACAAAGCGTCCGTAAATCAAACCTATGGACGAACGTTGGCCTCAGAATGATGATATAGATTGTCGACATACTTGGCGATGACATCAAACTCAAGATTTACGCGCTGGCCAACCACAGCGCTTGAAAAGGCGGTCTTTTCGAGTGTATGCGGAATTAGGGCAACTTTAAAGCGCGCATCTTGGAGTTCAGCAACGGTTAAGGATACGCCGTCAACACAGATAGAGCCAACGGGAATAATCCATCGGCGGAACTCTGGTGGAAACTCAATCCACATTTCCCAGCCCTGGTCGTTGCTGATAATGTTTACGATTGTGCCTGTTGTGTCCACATGACCTTGAACAAGGTGGCCACCGAGTCGATCAACAAGTCGAACAGCTCGTTCGAGGTTCACGCGGTGGCCCTGTTCGAATTCACCTACGGTGGTTTTTCGCAACGTCTCCGCTATGGCCGTTACCGAGAATGTTGAGTCGGTGTGCTCGGTCACGGTGAGACATGTTCCGTTCACAGATATGGAGTCGTCTGGTCGAGTGCCATCAAGAACTGTTGATGCAGATATCACAAACCTGCGGCCGTCACCCAGTTGCTCTACCGATGTTACTGTGCCAAGTTCTTCGATAAGTCCCGTAAACATTGTCTTTTCCTGTGTTGTGAGTTATCGCCGTAGATGAGCGAGGAGCATGTCGATGAACACATCGCGACCGAGTGTCGAAATGACATCGGTATGTCCGGCACCTGATACCGTGACAAGCATCTTGGGCAATGCAGCTTCCTGATGGAGGACGGACGCATGGTCTCGAAGAGGTGCTGCTCGATCTGCATTTCCAGCAAGTATCAAAAGTGGTGAACGAAGTTGTCGGATGCGGGTAACATTGTCGTATGTACCTCCGTTCCGCCACTCAGCGACAACATCAAGAGTCGACGATGATTGAATGAGGTGATCGGCTGAAGCTATGGGCGATTCCAGAATCACTCCCCAGGTTGTTGAATCCGTTGTTGCCTGAAGGAGAGCAGCTACGGAGCCTACCGAGATTCCATAGGCAACAAATCGTGTGTCGTCCGTATAGTGATCACGTCGTAACACGGTGATAAGGTTATGCACATCAACGGTCAGTACTGTCTCCGTCAGCTTGCCGGTGGAGCGACCAGTACCACGATAGTCCCACGCCACAACGTCAAAGCCAGCATCGTAGAGCAATTCAACATGGTCGTGATAATCTGCCATGGAGCCCTGCCCACCATGATGTAGGACTACAACGATGCGACCCGTAGCTTCAATGGTGTCGGGCTGGCGTACTACTACACCATGGAGTAGTCCATCCAAACTCTCTACTGTGAATTCGTGGCGAAGAGAATCATCAACATAGGGCGTCACGAGTACCTTGTTTGAAGGTGACGGGCCGACAATTGGTTCGTGACGTTGACATGCTATTCCGACAAGGGCAGCAACGGAGAACAGGAATATCCGCCAATGTTTGGTTGGTGAAGAAACTGCTCTGATATTCGTTGCCGGCGAATCCATTGTATGCGAAAATAGAGGAGTCCTTGCCAACTGAGACGTTACCGACTACTGGCACATTCTGACGGATGTGAGAATCATCTCCGCATGGCCGCTGCTGCGCGTACGATTGACGATGTGGTTCGCGCGTTTGACGATGAGAACCTGACGATTATCGTACCAACAGCCACCTGGAAGAGGCCCCTTGCCGCCGCACGGGCACGTCGAACCGGCGGCGGTCAGCCCCTTACCGTTGAGACGTTTACGTCATTTGCCGCAGCGCTGTGTAATGAAGCTGGTATTGTACGGACACGACTGTCGACGTCCGACGCTGACTTCTTACTACGTTGTGCTGCACGTGAAGAAGGCCTGTCGTTGGGTACACTTGGTGTCACATCACGGAGTATTAGTCGTTGGAAGGCAGCAGGTCACAGCCCTCGCAGCCTTGAAGGTGAAAGTGAGCGAGCTCCTTCTGCCTATATGTCGCGGCTTCTCTCAGACTGTGCGCGTCTTTGGGCGGCGTTTGAAGAGAAAAAACGCGGTACTGCTGCGACGCCTATTGATACGCTGACATATGCTGAGACAATTGTCAGCACGCTTACCGCGAGAGACATTGTTGTCTTGGCCCTCGACAATCCGACTGAACTCGAACTGTTGCTCATTGAACAAATGTTTCGGTCCGAGTGGAATGTTGCATTGTCAACAGCATGGTCCTCCGATACGTCGCATCTGCGTGATGTTGGAAAGGTAGTATATGAACGTCTTTGTAAGGTAGGAGCTACGGTAACATGTCAAACCGAACACCCTCCTGCACAGCGTCAAACATGCGTCGTAATGCCAAAACATCCCGTCGACGAAGCTCGTCGGGCAGCGGCCGTCGTACTTGATCGTCTGCAGAATGGAGATCAACTACAGTCAATGGCCATCGTTGACCTTGGTGACAGAGAGGCGATTCGTCTATTCCGGGAGGTGTTTGATTCTGTTGGTATTACGCTTACAACAGACGATACAAAACCGTTGGCCTCAACTCGAGCTGCAACAACTGTACGTGCAGCACTCGATGTATTGTGGTATGGCTGGAGACGTTCAGATCTGGAACATCTCTTGTATGGCGGCCTATTATCTGATACGGGTACGGATGAGCGTGCTCTCATTCGTGTAGCACGTCAGCATAGATTGGAAGGGGGCAAGGGGGCAGACGGATGGCTACAAGACCTTCATGAGCGTCAAGCAGAGCTGGAGCAATTACTTGAATCGGATGATGATCAGCAACGTGATATTCTGCCGCTCCTTCGAGATCTACGACGTGCTCTCAATGCAGTCACTTCCTTACGAGACAAACTTGGTGACTCACCAACGATTTGCAGTGCCCACGAAGTTGTTGACATCATCAGAGAGAACATCGTCGGTAGGCTCGGAATCCGAGCCGCTGCATTCGCTCTTGCAGCGGACGCAGATGTGGAAGGTTTACCTTGTGCAGAACGTGAGGCAGTATTGTCTCTCGATGCTCTCGCTGAGCGGTATGGTGCTCTGTCGTCACTGTTTAATGATAGAGCGTTACCGTTTTCTGAACATGTCACTGAGTTCTGGGAAAGTGTCGTTACGACACAGGTGAGGATTCCCGATTCGCGGCTTGATGGATTGGCTGTCGTTACGCCAGCAGAAGGAAGACTACGGCGGTATTCGACAATTATCGTTCCGTCCTTCCGAGAAGGTGTTCTGCCACGTCCTCACCGCGAACCGATTGATGACGTGATCGATAGAGGTCGTCAACAGCGTGACGTTCGAATGATGGTGGACGACATCGTTACAATGTCGGATGTGGATGGCGTGACGATTATTAGTCGTGCAATCGAAGTCGACGAGACACCGACTCTGCAATCTCCGTTTCAACATTTTGTGACGCATAACAGTCGTGCTGCAGACGAGTCTCTCGTAAACATCTATACCGTTGACGATGTTGTGCTATATGACTTTGAGACGCGAACGTCAGAACCACGACGGCAACAAAATCCTGATCGTCAATTTGTGGACGTACTAGGTGTTGCCACGATTGAGACATTGATCAGCAAGCCGATGGGTCCATCAGCTCTTGACATCGCCGCTCAATGTCCGTACAAGTACTATGCATCACGACTCCTTGAGTTGGACGAATCACATCTTGTCACAGACCGACTTTCGGCTTTGGAACGTGGAGTCTTACTCCATGCTACGATTCGTCGATTCTTTGACACCGTTCGTGGTCATGTCGTTGAAAACATATCCACGAGCGAAGATCTGCTCGCCGCTCGAATTGAGCTCAGTGAAGAACGGCGTTCAGAGTACCTCGACATCCTACACAACCACTTCATCGAACTCCGTACGAAGTACGGAACGGACCACTTGTTTGCACCAACAGAGTTTCGCACCTACATCGGAACGCCGACACGAAAGGGTCTGCTTCAGCGATGGCTAGAACTCGAATTCAAGGATCAGGCAAATTCAATTCTTCGACCAGCACTTTTTGAGTGGCCGATAACAACAACACTCCAGACATACGACGTACTTGGTAACGCAGTTGAGATTCCGGTCCGAATTCGAGTTGATCGTATTGACGTCGCAGAACACGATGGGAAAATTGTTATCGGCGTTATTGACTACAAGTCCACACAGAACTCCGTCTCATCTCGGTCACGAATCCTTGCCGGGGAAGCAACACAGATGCCGATCTACCTGGCAGCGGTTCGCCAGTCATTTGCCGATCACGGAATACGCGTCGAACCCGTTTCTGCCATCTATCGCACAATCGGGACCTCACTCCGATCCGCAGATGATCCTGTAACGAAGATTGTGCTTGCCGATACTGCAACACCGGTGTTGCAGCCCTCTCGTCAGTGGAGGGATGATCTCGTTAACCTGCCGATAGGTACGCAGGTTGATGAACTCGTAAAGACGATCGTACCGGCATACACGACGGCGACACGTCGTACGTATCCGGTCCGGCCGAAACCAACGGCCTGCCGTTATTGTTCGTTTGCCAGCCTTTGCAGAATTGACTCCTGGGGAATCTCACCGTGAATATCAAACACCTTCGTCACACAGAACTCCGCTGGAGTTGTCCGATGAGTCTGTTGCCATTCTCATCTACAAAGGACGTGGAGCCATTAAATCGGATCGTTGGCCAGGAACGGGCGATGGAAGCGATTCGCCTTGGTGCACAGATTCGATCACAAGGGTATAACATCTATGCCTCTGGTGTGACAGGCACGGGACGGCTTACGACTATTCGCACAATCCTTGACGATTTACGGACGGATCGGCCAGAACTGTACGACTTTGTCTACGTTCACAATTTTAAAACGACCGAAGCACCCGTGCTCCTTCGGTTCTCCGCCGGAGAGGGCCGCGTATTTGCGCGAATGATTGACGATGCGGTTGCCGTCGTAAAACGTCGAATTCCACAGCTGTTTGAAGAGGAGCAGTTTCAGGCAGAGCGGAAGCTAATAATCCAACGATATCAGTCACTCGAACAGAAGCTGCTCAAGGAGTTTGACGCGAAGATCCGACCTACGGGATTTGTTGTTGGCCACGTGCAGGAAGAGGATGGCAGTGTACACACTGAAGTCTTTCCTGTTATCGACGGTAAGCCCTTCCAGCTCGAGGAATTGGATGAACTCGCACGCAAAGGCGAGTTCCCGGCAGAACAGCTGGAGCAGATTCGTGTGGCTCACGAAAAACATCGTGATGAACTCAGCGACATTAGCCGTAGGTCCATGCGCATTATGATTGATTTCCGGAAGGAACTCAGTGAGCATGACCAAGGTGCTGTTGGTGTGCTGTTAAAGACCGTCTTTGATGACATCCGACTCAGTTTCCCTCGTGATCGTGTTGCAGAGTTCTTGAACGGCGTAACAACACATATCCTCGAACACCTCGATGATATCGTTCGGTTGTTTCAGGCGAAACAAGCGGCACCAACAGACGAGAATATTGAAGAGCAACTACGATCGATTTTTCGACTCTATTCCGTAAACCTCATCCTTGATAACTACGATGCAAAGGTTGCACCAGTTATCATCGAAACGGCGCCCACGTACACGAGTGTGTTCGGAACAATCGAGAAACGAATCGACGCCCGGGGATTTGCGATCAGCGACTTTTCACATCTCCGTGCTGGGTCGATGTTGCGAGCCGATGGTGGATACCTTATCCTGAATGCAACTGATGTATTGAGTGATCCACAATTGTGGCCAGCGTTAAAGCGCGTAATGCTGTACAACCGACTCGAAATGCAGTCGTCGGACGGTCAGTTTCAGTTAAACACGATTAAACCTGAGTGGATCAAGGTAAACGTCAAGATCATTCTCCTTGGTGATCCAGCCATCTACCTCGCATTGTGGCAGGCAGATGAAGACTTCCACAAAATGTTTAAGATCCATGCAGAGTTTGCATCAGAAACGCGCAGAAGTCCAGAGATGATTTCGCACTACTGCGGATTCTTTGCAAAACTCGTTCGTGAGGAAGATCTTCTTCATTGTGACAAAAGTGGAGCAGCTGCTCTCATTGAGTGGGCCGTAGCCTACACTGAGAGTCAGGACAAGATCACGTTACAATTCAGTTACGTTGCCGATCTCCTGCGTGAAGCGTCATTCTATGCACGTGGCACCGGTGCCCGGTTGATACGTCGTAATCATGTGTTACATGCTATAGAACAACGTTGGCACAGAGCTAATCAAGCTGATGAGCGTTTCCGCGAACAGATTACGAAGGGGACATTACTCATTGATACGGCAGGGGAGCGTGTCGGACAGATTAACGGACTAACCGTGTACTCAACGGGTATCGTTGATTTTGGGAAACCTGCACGAATAACTGCGACGGTAAGTGCCGGTAATGCAGGTATCATCAATATCGAACGCGAGGTGAACCTTAGTGGTGCTATCCACAACAAGGGAGTATTAATCCTTAACGGCCTCCTGAGGTCGTTGTTCTCACGCGCTCAACCAATGTCATTTACGGCGAGCATTGCATTTGAACAGTCATACGGTGGCGTGGACGGTGACAGTGCGTCGACGGCTGAAGTGATTGCCCTGCTAAGTGCCATCAGTAACATTGCCATCCGACAGGATCTTGCGATCACCGGAAGTATCAGTCAGAAAGGTGACATTCAACCAGTGGGTGGTATTAACGAAAAGATTACAGGTTTCTTTGAGGTATGTCGCGATCGAGGCCTGTCAGGAACACAGGGCGTGCTGATACCACATCAGAATGTTGGTGACCTTATGCTTCGAGATGACATCGTTGAAGCCGTAAAAAAACGATTGTTTAACGTGTGGCCAATTGTGCGACTCGAAGATGCCATCGAATTGATGATGGGGATGCCTGCGGGTCGAATTCAATCAGACGGATCCTTCCCGCCAAATACGGTCTATGCCAAGACACAATCCAATCTGGATGTCCTTCACGAGGCCAGTCGACAGTCGCGATGACGGATCTTCAGCGTCGGCACCACGTCGTTGTTCTCTTACGACTCGACAAAGTGGCAGCTCACGAGGCTGCTGATGACTCGATTGTAGATCAGGCCCTTGTATCAAACAATGCAGAGGCATTGTCATTGGACGACGATCCTGACGGATACTGGCGCGACATAATCGGTTCAGCGCGGAAATACGAAGTCGGTGACTATGTTGGTGCACGAGATGATCTTGATACGGCGGCTCGACGACTACGAGATACGGACGATCGTCGGCGATTCCTGACTTTTTTCCGCAATGTTGTTGCATTTCGTAACGGTGACTCCGTATCGCTGACGTCACTGCTCGACGAAACACGGAGTGACACTGAGAGGCTGCTGGTCTATGTCGTATCGGCAACGTCGTTGTCTCGCAGCGGACATCGTCGAGAGGCCATACCACTGTTTGAGCAGGCAATGGTGCTTTTACAGACACTTCAGTACAAACGATGTCTGCTACATACGGTAAACAACCTTGCTTCATCATTACGCGTTATTGGTAGAATTGACGAAGCCTTGGATATTCTCCAGCGTCACCACAATGTTGTTGAAGAAGTTGCAACCGACGTGGAACGTGCCAGCTGGCATGGTGCACTCGGCGCGTGTTATCGAGAACTCGAACGATTTGAGGATGCACGTCAAGAACTGTTGCTTGCTATTGAAGGACATGAACGTTCTGGAAATGATGCGGGTGCGGCAGTTTCATATTCCAACTACGGAAACGTACTGTTACACCTTGGTGACGCCGAGGGAGCGCTTGAAGCATATCAACGATCCGCATCCATCGACGTGCGTCGAGGATCTCCGCAATCTGCAGCAACAGCCCTATCAAATGCAGCAATTGTGTATTACAACAAAGGAGAGTACGCCGAAGCACTGAGAGTACTTTTCGATGCTCGGCAGCATCTTGAACATGCGAATCTGTATGCGGAACGTGCATATACGGATCTTATGCTTGCGCGCACGTATAGAGCTCTGGGTTTTTACGACAGAGCTACGGAGCTGTACAGACTAGCGATTGAAAGTGCTCGTAGTGCAAACGACGTGTTGACCGAGGTACAAGCCGTATACTCCTTGGCGGATGAGATACGTGAACACGATCCGGAGGAAGCTCACCGCATCATCACGGAGGTCTTGCCGTATACCGATAGGTCGGAACTCGCCATCATTATGACGAGTGTGACAATCGTGTACTCGCAGATTCTCATGCGCCTGGATCGTACGGAAGAGGCCTTTCATATCCTGACGGAATTGCGCCGGCAAGGAGACGAAGGCACACGACATTTTGACGTGGACGAACGCCGAAATCTCCATCATGCATTCGGCTCCTACCACATGTATTATCGTAACTGGAAAGCTGCTGAACGTGAGCTCGCTGAGGCTCTTGACATTGCTCGACGTGCTCGTAACACGGGGCAAACACGACGACTGCTTGAAAAACTCTCCGTGATCTATGCGGAGCTCGGTCAATGGCAAGATGCGTATTCGTGTCGTACGGAATCGGCTGAACTTGAGCGTCGAACGCGTGGTGTTGAGGCTGTTCAGCAAGCTGCCGTGCACCAGATGGAATACCGTGTTGAAGTTGAGCGCATACGGTCAGAACAAGTCCGTTCAATGGTGCAGTCATTGCTCCCAGAAGACGTTATCGAGGCGTGGCTCAAGGGCGAACGACGAGTTGTCGATCGATTTGAATCCGTTGCCATCCTCTTTGCTGATCTCGCAGGTTTCTCAACGTGGTCAAAAGACAAGGATGCAATTGAGGTTGTCGACGTCGTTGGAGACTTTTTTGCCATCGTCGATGAGGCACGTACGCGTCATGGCTGTCTGAAGGTAAAGACAATTGGAGATGCCGTCCTTGTCGTAGCTGGTGCTCCGACGCCCGTTCACGATGCAGTAGACCGCTGTGTAAAGGTCGGGCTCGAAATACTCACGGTTGCACAAAGAGATCGCCACCGCATCTCTGGACTGATGCCTCGCGTTGGAATCCACGTCGGAAGTGTTATCGGAGGTGTTGTTGGAGGGGATAAACCTCAGTGGGACGTCTGGGGTAGCGACGTGAACCTCGCCGCAAGGATGGAATCCAGTGGTGAGCCAGGTCGTTTACATGTGAGTGATCGTGTCGTTGACTCACTCACCTCGCGTGAAGGTCTTACGATCACTGCTCGTGGTACGATCTACGTAAAAGGAGCCGGTGACGTATCAACGTACTGGATAGACCCTTCTGCAGGTTATTCTGAGTCGTAAACTATGTTAATGACGGAAATGACGCATTCCTGTCATAATCATCGCAAGTCCACGTTCGTTGGCGGCAGTAATAACTTCTTCATCACGTACCGAACCGCCCGGCTGGATCACACACGTGGCACCAGCATCAGCGGCCTGTAATAGTCCATCTGCAAACGGAAAGAATGCATCACTAGCTACGGCACATCCCTGGAGCGACAGGCCAACGTCTTGTGCTTTACGTACTGCGATACGCGCTGAATCTACGCGCGACATTTGACCCGCACCTATGGCAAGTGTCCGATCTGCCAGAGCGTAGACAATGGCATTACTTTTTACGTGTTTAGCAACCTTCCATGCAAACTGTGCGGCCGACATCTCTTCGGTTGAGGGTTGACGCTCTGTTACGACTCGTAGGGCGGATTCGTCAACAAGCATGTTGTCGGGAGTCTGAACGAGATAACCACCTGCAATGGACCTGACATTCATTCTGGCCGTTTGATGCTGTGAAAGGCGCGAAAGGGGCAAACAGGTTACGAGTCGTCTGTCCTTCTTCTTCGTCAGGATTGCGAGCGCATCATCGGAAAATGAGGGCGCGATGAGTACCTCGGCAAACAGCGAATGGACCGTTTCAGCCCAAGCGATGTCTACAGGCCGATTAACTGCAATGATGCCACCAAAGGGGCTTACGGTATCGGTTGCAAAGGCCTTATGCCATGCCGAAACAAGGTCATCACCAGAACCAACACCACATGGATTGTTGTGTTTGACGATAACGACGGTTGGTTCGTCGAACTCATCAACTAATCCAACGGCAGCGTCAATGTCCAGGATGTTGTTATATGAAAGTTCTTTGCCATGAAGTGACGTGTACCTGTCAAAAAACGAACCATAGAGCGCAGCTTCTTGGTGTGGATTCTCACCGTAGCGCAGTGCTTGTGCTCGTTTCATCGGAATGGCAAACTCTTCGGGAAAGTCCAGACCTTCATTCTGGAGAAACCAAGAGGAGATCGTCGCATCGTACTTCGCAGTGTGCGAAAACGCTTCGCGTGCGAGTTGTTTCCGCATCTCCATCGGTACTGTCCCAGCACGCAAACTCGTGAGCACGTCATCATACCGACGTGGATCGACGATGATGACAGTGTGCCGGAAGTTTTTAGCTGAGGCACGAACCATTGCCGGACCTCCGATATCGATGTTCTCTATGAGCTCACCTTCGTCTGTTGTTCCAGACCGTAGCGTCTCTTCGAACGGATACAGGTTTACAGCAACGATATCAATCGGTGTTATATCATGGATGGCGAGAGCTTCGCGGTGAGCCTCTACATCAAGGTCTGCCAGCAGCCCACCGTGAATCTTTGGATGAAGCGTTTTTACTCGACCATCCATGATTTCGGGGAATCCTGTCACGTCTCCAACGTTCATAACGCCGATTCCGGCGTCTCGTAATGCCTTGGCAGTCCCACCCGTTGAGATGATCTCAATGCCGAGATCGGCAAGTCCACGAGCAAATTCAACGAGGCCTGTTTTGTCAGATACGGAAAGAAGAGCACGCATGAGAAGGGGACGTAGAAAGAGGTGAGAGTCGGGCGCATCGTCGTTGTCTGGTGACTGAACGACTCGAATGGCGTACAAAGGTACCGTTTCGAGGTGGAATTCATTTTGACCGACTCATCGGTCGGTGTAATTTTGAGTCTTCAGATTCCTTCATTTTGTGAACGGAGACAACGATGGCAACGGCTCTTGACAAATCGGTGATAACGTGTGATATGGAAGGTATCATCGAGACGTTTAGCGATGGTGCCCAGCGAATGTTCGGTTACTCAAAGGAAGAAACCGTCGGCAAGCTTCGCGTGAGCGTCTTTTCTCCCGGAGAAATTGTTCTCCAGAATCTGAACATCTGGCTTACCTCTGCCGTCAAGGATGGGGAGTATGTCACGGAAACCGTTTTTATCCGCAAGAATGGCGAGAAGTTCGGCGCGAAAATCCGGATCACGCCAACGATGCGGAACGGTGTACAGATTGGATACTGCGGTGTTACCGAAGAGCTCGACAACGTTGTAAACGTCCCAATTCGAACAACCACAAACATCCTTAAGTGGTTGGTGATAACGCGGGCACCGTTTCTAACGGCGGCTCTAACTCCGGCATTTATCGGAGCGGCCTTTGTTGGTGGAGTACTTGGTGTAGAGATTAACTGGTTACTCGCAACGCTGGCAATTCTCGGAGTAGCACTTCTTCACCTGTCGAGTAACGTCTTTAACGATTACTTCGATGTGAAGAGCGGCACGGACCAGGCGAACACCGCTTACTTTGTTCAATACAGTGGAGGAAGTCGCGCAATTGAAATGCGACTTATCGATCTGAAGGGCACATTACGTACAGCCATCGGGTTGCTACTAACAGCATTCGCTATTGGACTGTACCTAACGTGGCAGGTAGGCTCTGGTGTTCTGGTGCTAGGTTTTGCAGGCCTGTTCTGTGGATACTTCTATACTGCGCCTCCATTACGCCTTGTTGCACGACACGGCATGGGAGAGCTCATCATTGGCCTCGCATTCGGTCCGTTGATCACTATGGGCATCACCTACGTTCTGACAGGGACGTATTCGTGGGAAGCGTTTATGATTGGAATTCCAGCCGGATTACTCACAACAAACATTCTTGTGATTAATCAGGTGCCAGATGCTGAAGGGGATGCCGTAACGGGCAAGAATCACCTCGTTGTGACCTTTGGTAAAAAGTCTGCCATTGTTTTTTACAGCCTCTTCTGGGCAGCAGCACTTGGGCTCACGGCATCGTATGCTATGACGTACAACAACCTCTGGTTATGGGCTTCCGTAGGAGTTGGCTTGGTATACGGTTCCTGGATCATCTCCTATATGCGCAGGCACATTCTCGAACGTACGCTGGTAAAGGCCAATGTTGCGACGATCTATCTTCAGATCATTGTCACAACGTTGTTCGCCATTGCTGTAGGATACGGTGGGTAGGCTGAGTCTCAGACTAACGTGATGATTCTTTTTCCATCGCCGCAAGGATCTCATCAGCTACATGGAAGCTCCCGCAACAAACCGTATCCGTGTGACGTGACGCGTCCAGGGCGGCAGCGAGAGAAGGATGCTCAATCACGTTCATGTGATGCTGGCGGACTACTGTTGCGAGTTCGGACGTGGCCATAGCCCGCGGGAAGGCGGGGGCACTGATATGAAATGCAGATGTTACAGGAGCAAGCGCACGGACCATCCCGTCTACATCCTTGTCGGCCATAGCACCGAGCACAACGTTTACGGATTCATATCCGCACCGACGGAGCGTGTCAACAAGTGCTCTGCAGCCAGCCGGATTGTGTCCAACGTCAAGGAGCAAAAGGGGCGACGTTTGTAAGGGTTCCATTCGCCCCCTGAGGCATCCGAGCCCCTTAACATTGCGTAGTCCTTCGCGAACATGACGATGTTCCAGGAAGAAGGTAGACGACAGTTGGCCCACTGCGGCCATCACGGTAGCGATGTTTTCTGCCTGATGCTGTCCGCAGAGGTCGGTTGTGTAGTAATCGCGGAACGTTTCGTCAATAACACTTACCGTCATCGTAAAGTCGGGATGCCATGCATCAACGTCCACGTGTAAACGGTCATGGGCAATGTCAAGTGGTGCATGTAAACGAGTGGCAACTTCTGCGAAAACATAACGAAGTTCCGGACGGCGTTCGCCAATCACCACAGCGACATCCGGTTTGATGATACCTGCCTTTTCGCGTGCAATATCTTCCAAGGAGTTTCCGAGGTACTCCATGTGGTCGTAATCGATACTTGTGATAATTGATAGTAGAGGATGGACAATATTTGTTGCGTCAAGTCGGCCGCCGAGACCAGTCTCGATAATGGCGACGTCAACATGACGTTCCGCAAACAATCGGAAGGCCATTGCCGTTGTCACTTCGAAAAATGTACCACCAATCGGTTTGGCTACATCCATCAGCGGGCGTGCCAGTCGAGCAATGTCTTCATCTGAAATGGGGACACCGTCAATACGAATTCGTTCGTTAAAGTGACGGATATGTGGCGACGTATACACACCCGTGCGATATCCGGCTGCACGGAAGATAGCCGTGAGCATAGCACAGACACTGCCCTTGCCATTTGTTCCGGCAACGTGAATAACCGGTAGGTGATACTGAGGATTGTCTGCAGCCTCGCAGAGTGCTGTAATACGTTCGAGGCCGGGCTTGACCCCGAAAAAAGTCATTGCATACAGCTCGTCGAGTAAGGCTTGAATGTCCATGGGCGCGAAACTACGAAGTAGTATAAACGACGAAGGCCCGCCAAATGGCGGGCCTTCTGTACGTGCCTATGCTGTGTGAAGCAGATTACTCGCCAATCTCTTCACTCGTTTCAAGATCTTCCAACGTTGTATGTGCCGGAGCCGAACCGTCCGAGTTGAACTTGTCGGCATTCGGTACTGGGTGGTTCACGTTATACGTGGCCACAACATCGGCCGACTTACCGCGGAGAAACTCAACGGCTGAAAGGACGATCTTCTTCTGCTCCTTGTCGAATTCGACGACCTTCAGCGGCAGAACGTCGTCAGCCTTGAAGTAGTCAGGAATCGAACGAACTGGAGCGAAGCTCAGCTGTGAAACCGGTACAAATCCATCAACACCCTGCGGCATTTCAACGATGATGCCCTTGTCGATGATGCGGACGATCTTACCTTCCGTCTCCGTTCCCACACCAAATTCCTTCTCGAAGATATCCCAAGGATTCTCGGAGATCTGCTTGTGGCCCAGAGAAATACGGCGGTGCTCGTTGTCGATGGCAAGTACAGTAACGTCGAGCTCGTCGCCCTTCTTGACAAACTCACCTGGGTGACGAATCTTCTTTGTCCACGACAGATCGCTGATGTGAACAAGACCGTCAACACCTGGCTCAAGTTCAACAAAGACACCAAAGTTTGTCAGGTTACGAACGATACCCTTATGAACCGATCCCATAGGATACTTGGCCATAAGGTCGTTCCACGGATCAGGCTCAAGCTGCTTCATACCAAGAGCAAGCTTGCGGTCACCCTTGTCGATGTTCAGCACAATAGCATCAACCATTTGGCCGAGGGAAACTACCTGTGAAGGATGTTTCACGTGCTGTGTCCACGACATTTCGCTGATGTGGATGAGGCCTTCGACACCCTTCTCGATTTCGATAAAGGCACCGTAGTCCGTCAGCGATACAACCTTACCACGAACCTTGGAACCTGGCTCGTACTTCTCGCCAATCTGGTCCCACGGATGTGACGTGAGCTGCTTCATACCAAGCGAAATGCGCTTGCGGTTTTCGTCGAAGTCAAGAACAACGACCTTCACCTGCTGATCAAGCTGAACGATTTCACTTGGATGTGTTACGCGGCCCCACGAGAGGTCTGTGATGTGAACAAGACCGTCAACTCCACCAAGGTCAACAAAGACACCGAAGTCGCTGATGGCCTTCACGGTACCTTCGAGGACAAGACCCTTCTCAAGGAGACTGAGGATCTTCGAACGCTGTTCTGCGAGTTGTTCCTCAAGCAGAACCTTGTGAGATACAACAACGTTTTCTGACGGATGATTAACCTTCACAACACGTACGTCGATTGCGCGGCCAACCCATGCATCAAAATCACGAACAGGGCGAACGTCAATCTGTGAACCCGGGAGAAACGCTTCGATTCCCAGAAGGTCCACGACCATACCACCCTTGATACGGCGGAGGATACGTACTGGTACTACTTGTTGTGTTTCGTGAAGCTTGAGGATGTCTTCCCATGTCTTCATGAAGTCGGCACGACGACGGCTCAGCATCAGGCGGCCATCGGCATCTTCGATCTTCTCGATGAAGACATCAACATCATCACCTGCTGTAAGTAGTTCTGCGCCTACGAATTCTGCACGCGGAACAACGCCGAGAGACTTGAATCCGATATCTACGAGGATTTCGTCCTTCGTGACGGACACGACCTTGCCGTGAACCATCTCGTCGGCCTTTACTTTTGACGTGCCCTTGTTTTCAAACATCGCCTCGTACGAGGCATCGTCCATGGCGACGTTGTCGAGCTCGCCTGCTAAAATGGCCGCAAGAGCCGTACGCTTCGGCGTAGGTGCCTGCGTAGCGCTTGCCGCGACGGCATTCATCGTCGCGTCTTCTGCGACCGTGGTTTGTTCCGACATGAGTACTCCGATGGTTCCGATCGTGTGCGGCCCTCCACACGTGCGAAACCTCAATGGTTTTGTTGAGAAATCGTGGGGCCCGAAAAAGGGAGGCAAAGATAGGGAATTCAAGGACTTGAGTCAAATATCCACATGAAGGGGGCAAAAGGGGCTGGCACGCCGCTTGCTGTAACTTCTGAAGACTTTTTGGTGTTGATGAAGTATGGACTGGTTTGACGCATTCGAAGAAGTGTTCGCCTCCGTAGATGCCTACGTACGCGACCACGGACATGCACCCCACGAAATCGTGGTTTCGCCGACGTTATATACGTGGTTGGCGGACCTGCTTCGTGAGGAGTCTGTTTTACATGGGTCTGATTTTGTGTCCGATCCGCTCATGCTCAATACGCCGCACGGATCGATACGAATAGTTATCGACGAGATGATGAATCCCTTCGAAGTCCACCCGCAGTAACGTATTTTTGCCGTCCACGCGCCCATAGCTCAGCTGGATAGAGCAACAGCCTTCTAAGCTGTGGGTCGCAGGTTCGAGTCCTGCTGGGCGCGCTGTATAGTGTAAGACGAAAAAAAATTGGGCAGGCTCGTACACCTCGAATTCGGTACGTACGCAAGAATCTCGTATAGTTATGGTATGGGAAGTCAGAGGAGGTCGGAAAAGTCCTTCGAAGAATTGCTTGCCGCAATGATTGAGCCGGACGGTTCCGCCGTAGAGGAAATACGTCGCACCCTTGCTGATGGCGAAGGCGACGACCATTCACGTGGGCTAGCATTCAGTAGGCTGGCCTCGTATTACGCGCTTCATGGACATTATGATGAGGCGTTTACGTGCTTAACCTCTTCTCGTGTCCTTCTGGAACGTGTCGGAGACGTTCACCGGTTACGACGCTGGGTCATCATTAGCGCACTCGTCCGCAAACATCGTTTTGAATACGACGAGTTACTTCACGACATCGAAACGATGTTAGCACTGCAGGGACAGGATGGCCTTGATGAATGTGGTGCTGTGCTCCATCTGGAAAAGGCAGAGTGTCTTGCCCGACGCGGCCGGTATTTTGATGCTCTCCGCAGCATCGAAGACGCACGGCCGTATCTCAAGTCCTCTTACGATTACAGTATTCCCGCTCGCCTGGAATGGCAACGCGCCGTTATCCTTGAATCACTCGGCGAGATAGAGGCTGCTTGGTCTGCGCTGGAATCGGCATTGTCGATTGCACGACATCTCCATGATCCTCATGTTGAGTGGACGATACGTCAGGCACGTGTGGCGAACCGAGACCTTGCTAATGATTCGACGAAACTCCGAGAAGAATTACGGGAAGCTAGAATTGTTGCCGACCTGCTTCCATCAAATGCTGACGCCTGGAAACAAAATCTTCGGGTATCTGAGTTAAAGGCCGAGCTTCGGTCCGGAGCTCCTGTGAGGCGTATCATAGAAGAGTTGATGGTCATTGTTGACTACTTTGAGGGTCATCAATCACATCCACTTTCCTATGTGCCCAAGTCAGTGCTCGCCGATATTTTGTATGGACAAGGCCGATACGACGAGGCACTGCGGTGGGCTAAGGCGGCGGCAGAGTCTGTTGACATCTATGGCGACTTGCGACCCGTCCTTGAGGTCTATGAGCTCCTCGGCAAGTGTTACGTAGCTACCGGAGATGACGTAGGAGCGTATGAAGCACTCGTGCGGCGCTCAGAAGTAGCTGAACGCGGACTTTCTCCGGAATCATCCGTGTATGTAGAGACGCTCGATGCCATCGCAGAAGTTCGAAAGGTTGAGATGGATCGGCGCTCACGAATGGCCGAACTGTCGTCCTCAATGTCGACGGTTCAATCCATTCGCTCGGCTCTGGCAGACGTTGAAAATCTGCTCACGGAGGCACGACGCCAAGGATCGTCGATTGACCTCGCAGATCGTATCCTGGTGCGCCTCAAATCTGTCGTTCCAGACGATGCGCCTACCGACTGGAGTCGTTTTGCCCGTGAATTTGAACGAGCGCATCCTGGATTTCGGCAAACCTTGGCACGAAGGGCTCCACAGCTCTCGGAGCGCGAAACGTTGGCAGCCCTCTTGCTCAGGGCTGGTCTGGGGACAAAGGATATTGCTCGTGTTCTTGACGTTTCAGATAGAACGGTCGAGCTCTATCGTAGTACAATACGGCGCGGTCTAGGACTCGAGGCGGGCAAAAGCCTCATCGCCGAGCTTATTGCAATTGATGCCGAAATTTCCGGACTCTCGAACAATTCCCGAACAAACTAAGTCCGGGAATTGGCGATACTCGGACATGGGCGAAAACGTCGAACTTGAGGATCTCTTTGAGCGGTTCCGTGCCGATGAGGCCGGATACGAAGCGGAAATCCTCCGTGTTTTACGCAAACGAAACGTAGATCCGATGTTTCGTGCGCGGGCACGTCACCGCGTAGCCTGGTACTATCTCAACGAAGGGCGAGCTGCAGAAGCTCTCCCGATGCTGAAAAAGGTTCTCGAAGAGTTCGACGACCTCGGTGAAGATGAACGACGACTACGTGCAGCTGTTGACTACTGTCGTGCGCTTAAACTCATACGTCGATATCGGGACCTGCTAGCTGTTGTAGATGCTTTCCTCAGCGAGGAAAACATCGATGAACGTCGTGAACAGGTTGCCCACCTCTGGTACGAACGTGCGGTAGCACTTTTCCACCTGGGACGGTACCTCGAATCAACAGAATCGTTGGCACGAGCAGAATGGTATGCTGACGAACGACGACCAGACTTGCAGTTCTCGTTCCTTACACTTCGTGGTTACTTGCTCGAAAGTGTTGGAGCTCATGACGAAGCACTTGAAGTGTATGAACGAGCTGATGCCATTGCTGCTGACCTTCAGTCGCCTCAACACCTCACCACGTCAAGCTGGTCACTATCACTTTTTCATTTTGGACGTGGTAACTACGAAGAGGCGAGGATTCAACTCGAGCGCTACCGCAGTCTAAACCGAAGTCGCTGGAAAGAGGACAATCGTTCAATCGCACGGGTGTATGATATCCTTATCGACGTCAAGATGGGGGCTTCACCTGCTGAATACATTGAAGAGCTTATAGCAATTGAACAATCCCTCGCATTAACACTTCCAAAGGCACTTCGTGCTGTTGTTGATGGGGCACTTGCAGAATGTGCACTTGCTTCAGGCAGGTATGAAGAGGCATGTACCTGGGCTAGTAGATGTGCAGCTGGACATGAGGACAATGGTGATCATCGACCTCTTGTGGGTGCGTATGACCTACTTGCTCGATGTCAGCTTGCCGTTGGCAACACGGCAGAAGCTCACGCAGCAATGCGCCGAAGGTTTGAATTGCTGCACAGCGCTGCAATCGAGGAACGTCGACGATTACTTGCGGTGCGTCCAGACGGAATCGACGTCGCAGCAAAACGGACAGAATCAGGTCGGGTTGCTCGAGAACTCGCAACAACATTAGCTCGTGTTGGCGCGTTACGCGAAGTTGCCGTCGGAATCGATCGTCGTGTGCGCCCCTTCGCCGAACGCGGCGAGCCCCTTACCTCAACAGATGTTTCGGACCTCTTGCGTGTTATCCGACAGGCACGTGGGGACGATGCCGTTTGGGAACGATTCCGTGAAGAAGCGGCAGCCGCAGATCCAGAGTTTCAGCGTCGGCTCCTTGAAAAAGCGCCCGACGTCTCGCCAGCAGAGTTACGAGTTGCCGCCTTACTTGTGGAGGGTCGGTCAACACTCGAGATCGCTGATACACTTGGTGTGACGGATCGAACCGTTGAACTCCACCGTAGTACACTCCGGAAAAAATTAGGGCTGGATCGAAAGGCAAAGCTCGTCGAATCCCTCCGGGATCTTGAACAATACACCCGCGTGTCCTGATCAGGGCACATCCCGACGAAATCGTCGATTCATCGCAGCCATCGTAGACGTATATTCGCCGTCATGAGCTACATGACTGGATTTGGCAATGAGTTCGCTACTGAAGCCGTTGCCGGAGCCCTCCCACAGGGCAGAAACTCCCCACAAAAACCGGCCTTCGGCCTCTATGCCGAACAGGTAAGTGGAACGCCGTTTACGGCTCCACGACATGTAAATCGGCGCACGTGGATGTATCGAATCAGACCATCCGTTGTGCACGAACCCTACGTTCGTATTGATAACGGACTCTTTCTTTCGACGCCGTTTACGGCTGTTGAGACGACGCCGAATCAACTTCGCTGGGACCCACTGCCGATACCGGAAACACCAACAACGTTCCTGCAGGGTATGCGCACCATGGCAGGGAATGGAGATCTGACGGTACATTCCGGTGTTGCCATCCACCACTACGTCTGTAACGTGTCAATGGATGATACGTTTTTTTACAATGCAGACGGAGAAATGCTGATCGTTGCTGAACACGGTCAGCTGAGGTTTTTAACCGAGTGTGGCATCATCGATCTTTCACCCGGTGAAATCTGCGTTATTCCTCGAGGTATCAAGTTCCGTGTAGAAACATCTGGCCCTGCACGAGGTTATGTTCTCGAGAACTACGGTGCTCCGTTACGTCTGCCAGACCTTGGTCCAATTGGCGCAAATGGATTGGCCTATCCTCGGGATTTTCTTACGCCCGTGGCATGGTATGAAGAGCGAACTGGCCGATTTTCCGTGGTCGCGAAGTTTCAAGGAAACCTGTGGCGCGGCATTTATGATCATTCGCCACTTAACGTAGTTGCTTGGCACGGAAACTATGCACCGTATAAGTATGATCTGGCAAACTTCCAGTGCATCAATACGGTAACGTTTGATCATCCAGATCCAAGTATCTATACGGTTCTGACGTCGCCGTCGGAGATTCCCGGAACGGCCAACATGGACTTCGTCATCTTCCCACCGCGCTGGATGGTAGCCGAAAACACCTTCCGCCCACCGTGGTTCCACCGGAACTTCATGAATGAATACATGGGCCTCATCAAGGGCGTCTATGATGCCAAGGAAGGTGGAGGATTTGTTCCGGGCGGTGCCTCATTACATAACTGTATGAGTGGTCATGGTCCAGATGCTGACACGTATACGAGGATGACAACGGCAGAACTTTCGCCCGTCAAACTCGAAAACACACTCGCCTTTATGTTCGAAACGCGCTTTGTGTGTAAACCAACGGCATTTGCAATGTCCAGTGGTGAACTCCAGCGAGACTATTGGGAGTGTTGGCAAGGACTGCAACCGGAATTCCGAGCTCCGTGATGTATCACGTTAACAGTTTCGGAACGTTCCGTATATTTGGAGCTCTCCAATCGAAACGAACACGGCCAAGTCCCGTGCGGTTGTATCGAACCCAACCCCGCCAGGTCCGGAAGGAAGCAACGGTTAGTTTGCATACAAGGCGCCACGGTCAACTTGGCTGTTTTGTTTTCTAGAAGATGGCACAACGCATACTCATCAATAGCACGCCTACGCACCTCCGGATTGCGATCACGGAGGACGGACGCCTCGCAGAACTCTTTACTGAGGCCCCCGATACAGAACATCACGTCGGCAATATTTATCTCGGAAGGGTAAGTAAGATCCTTCAGGGAATGAATGCTGCCTTTGTCGATATCGGCCTGGAGCAAGATGCGTTTTTGCACTTCAGCGACGTCGATTCGACGATGGAAGATGGTACGGATGATACCGACACCGATGAAGATGCTTCCGATGACAGGCCCACTACACGTCAGGTAGAGAGCACGGAAGTTGCTCTCCGTACGGTAAAAGCTGCAACGGGAAAGAAGTTGCCTACGTTCAGTACAAAACGTAGTGGAAATATCACCATCAACCTTCAGCCGCGGCAGCCAGTAATTGTCCAGGTAACACGTGAAGCCTACCATAGTAAGGGTGTTAGAGTCACGACGAAGGTTGGCCTTCCTGGACGAAACGTTGTCCTTCTGCCGTTTGATGAATCAATCGGTGTCTCCCTGAAGGTTCAGTCGATGCGTGAGCGCCGGCGCCTTCGTGCAATCGCTAAGAGTATCCTGCCCGAAGGTATGGGCTGCATTATCCGGACAGCCGCAGCTGGTCTCGACGAATCCGATGTTCGAAATGACTTCGAAGATCTCGTTGAGAGATGGCAGGAAATGGAAAAGTTGGTGAAGGGGTCAAAGGGGCCTGTCCTACTTCATAAAGAAGCCGGTATTGCCCACAGTGTTATACGTGACCTCTTTAAGGATGACGTTCGGCAGGTTGTGGTTGATGATCACAAGCTGTACAAGGAGATTAAGGCCTATGTTCAGCGTACAGCCCCGCATCTCAATGGGAAAATTGAATTATTTACTGATTCGAAGCCGATTTTTGATGTCTACGGTATTGAGCGTGATGTCGAGCTGACGCATGCGCGAACGGTGCCTCTTCCTAGTGGTGGCAGTATCGTAATCGACCATACGGAAGCGATGGTTGTGATTGACGTCAATTCGGGTCGTGCATCGAATGAAAGATCTCAAGAGGGTAATGCCGTAAAGACCAACTTCGAGGCTGCTCGCGAGGTTGCTCGTCAACTGAGGCTGCGTGATATTGGCGGTATTATCCTTGTTGATTTTATTGATATGCAGCAAGAGGACAATCGTCGCCGACTCATTGGAGAAATGAGGAAGGAAACGGCACGTGATCGAGCGAAGACAGTGATCTATCCTATTACACAGCTTGGTCTTCTTCAGATTACTCGACAGCGAATTCGACAGAGTATGGCCGAACGTTCCAGTGAGGCCTGCCCCGCTTGTTATGGTACGGGACGTGTTCAAAGTCCAGAAACAACTGTACAGGCAGTTGATCGATGGTTACGCACCTTCCGCGCGCGTACCTGGAAAATGCGTGTTACGGTTGCGGCTCATCCTTTTGTGATCTCGTGGATGGAGCGCCATGCCTCACAAACAACCCGCCGGTGGTTACGTTCATATTTTCTGTTCGTGAAGTTCCGTGAAGACTCCACGATTGAAGCTGGAGATTTCCGATGTCTGTCTGGCTCCACGGATATCACGAAACGGTACATGTAGGTGCGAGTGACACGTCGAACACTGACCATTCTCGGCTCCACCGGATCCATCGGAACGCAGACACTTGACGTAATTCAGAGATCAGCTGACGATTGGACTATTAAGTGGCTGACCTGTAATACTCGGGTTGAAGAACTCGCAGATCAGGTCCGTCAGTTCCGTCCTCACGGAGTAGCCATTCGCGAAGAGTGGGCTCGTAGTCGATTCCTTGAACTACTCCCGGAGTTTACTGGTCCGGTTTTGTGTGGTGAGGAAGGACTCTGTGAAGCCGCCGCCGACACAGACAACGACATCGTTATGTCAGCCATGGTAGGCTTCAGTGGTGTCGTCCCCACGCTTGCCGCAATCCGCTCAGGACACGTTGTTGGACTCGCAAATAAGGAAACTCTGGTGAGTGCAGGGGGAGTTATCATGGCAGCTGCGCGTGACCATGGTGCAACACTCCTTGCCGTTGATTCAGAACATTCCGCCATCCTCCAATGTCTGTGTGGTGAACAACTTGCAGATGTTGAGCGTTTTGTGATCACGGCCAGTGGAGGCCCCTTTCGCGCCCTTCCCCAGGACGAGTTACAACACGTTACGGTAGATCGTGCCTTACGTCATCCCAACTGGTCTATGGGTCGGAAGATTACCATCGACTCAGCGACACTTATGAACAAGGGCTTCGAGGTGATGGAAGCACGTTGGCTGTTTGATATCGACGTTGATCGAATTGACGTAGTCATTCATCCGCAGAGTATCATTCACAGCATGGTAGAGTTTGTCGATGGATCAGTAAAGGCGCAAATGGGGCTCCCGTCGATGCTTGTACCAATTCAGTATGCCCTCACGTATCCTCGGCATGCTCCTCTTGATACTCCGAGGATGAATCTTGCCGAGATTGGAACGCTGACGTTTGAAAGTCCCGACCTCGAGCGATTCCCATGTTTACGTATCGCCTATGAGGCCTTACGTGCGGAGGGGAATTCCCCGTGTATTGTGAATGCAGCGAATGAAATTGCTGTCTCTCGGTTTCTCGACGGTCACATACCGTTTACATCAATTCCCGCCATCATCGAAAAAACACTCTCGCGCATGAATCACGTCGATGAAACGTCCTTGTCCGACATTCTTGCAACGGATGCCGAGGCTCGCCGTATTGCGGCAGACATCGACGCGTAAATCATCCTCCTCGCCAGCTCTTCTCTCGTCAGTTACGACATGGAACTCCTCACAACCATACTCTCCTTCCTCCTCGTCATCGGCGTACTCGTTTTTGTACACGAACTAGGACACTTCCTCACGGCCATATGGACCGGTATGAGGGCTGACGTTTTTGCGCTTGGTATGGGACCGAGAATGATGGGGTGGAACCGACGAACTGGATTCACATTCGGGAAGCTCCCTGACAATCTCGAACTCGGTGACGATACGGACTATCGAATCTGCTGGTTTCCTATTGGCGGATATGTAAAAATCGTTGGTATGGTTGACGAGTCGTTTGACACAGATTTTAAAGATCGCGCTCCTGAACACTATGAATTCCGGTCCAAGAAAAACTGGCAGAAGGCCCTTGTCTTAGTGGCTGGTGTTGCCATGAATATCCTGTTCGCCATTGGCGTATTCACCATGATGTCATATGTCTATGGAGAGGATCGACTGGCGACGACAAGTGTATCACACGTTGAAAAGTCTTCACCCTTTCAACGAGCAGGTCTTGAAGCTGGTGATAAAATAGTTGCTATTGATGGACAAGGCGTAACGACATGGAATGAGATCACGGAGCGGCTCGCGGACGCAGCTCAAGATGTTGTGACAATCTCCGTTGTTGGATCAAAAGGGGCGCGGAATATCACGGTCAATTCTGCAGACCTGCATTCCCACCTCTCCACTGGTATGGGGCTTGGTATCATTCCATCGGGAATGAAGACTGTAGTTGCTGGCGTCATCTCGGGGAGACCAGCAGAGAAAGCCGGACTAGAGCCTGGGGACGTGATACTTGCTGTTGACAGCGTGTCCATCAACGCTACGCGACAGTTGACGCAATACGTGAATGCCCATCCAGGAAAGCAGGTAACACTTCACATTGAGCGCAAGGATTCCGTACGCCCCATCGTGGTAACTGTAGGAAATGACGGCTTGATTGGAATTGAAACCGGTGCAAAGTATGACGGGCCTATGCATCACACAACCTTTGGACTGGCACAGTCCTTTTCAAGATCGTTTTCGGATGTGGGATCAACAGTTGTTATGATCGGGCGCAGTGTTGCCATGGTTTTCCAAGGCACGGTATCTGTCAAACAAAGTTTTGGAGGCCCACTCCAGATTGCCAAGATGGCCGAACGTTCTAGGGAACTTGGAATGGAGCCATTCCTGCGATTTATGGGCCTCATCAGCATTTCGTTGGCCGTTATGAACCTGTTACCGCTTCCGGGACTCGACGGCGGTCATCTCGTTTTTGTTGGAATTGAATCAATCATTCGTCGTGAAATCCCAACGATGGTAAAGATTCGTTTCCAACAGGTTGGTATGGCTCTCCTTCTAGCGCTGATGGCCTTTGTTCTCTATCTCGACATTACACGGTAATCATGCGCATCCTTGTTACAAACGATGACGGCATCGATTCTCCGGGAATCCATGCGCTCGTTGGTGCGATGCGCCGACTTGGAGATGTTGACGTCGTAGCACCTGATCGGCAGCAAAGTGCTGTTGGGCACGCCCTCACGGTTGCTTCGCCCCTACGGGCTACGCCGTTTTACCGAGATGGCAGCATGTTCGGATGGGCGATTAATGGCACCCCCGCAGACTGTGTGAAGCTTGGCGTCAGCACCTTACTGGAACACAGGCCCGACATTGTTGTCAGTGGTATTAATCATGGTAGCAATACAAGCGTTAACGCAATCTATTCGGGCACCGTCAGTGCTGCTACCGAAGGAACCCTGATGGGGATCCCATCCATGGCCGTATCACTCTGTGACTTTGATCACAGTGCAGATATGAGCTTGGCTGCGGATGTTGCGGAAGCCGTGGCGCGACGGCTGCTACAACTTCAGCTTCCACAGGGAACGCTACTGAACGTCAACGTGCCAGCCATCCCACGTCATGAGTTCCGCGGAATACGTCTTGCACGACAAGGTCATAACTCGTGGGATGATGGATATGAAGTCCGCCGCGACCCTCAGGGCAGGCCATACTATTGGTTAACAGGCAAGTTTGTGACAATCAGCAGACTCGACGATGCCGATGATGCACTTGTTGGTGAAGGATTCGCCGCAGTGACGCCGTTGCACTACGAGCTTACAAACTTTGATGAATATCAACGATTGTTGTCGTTCGGATTTGAACTGTGAAGCGTATCCTCGTCGTTGGGCCGCTCCGGAGCACCTTCGTTAAAACTGATATTGCTGGTCTCTCGGACCTGGGAGCAGTTGACACAATTGACAGTGTTGTTGGAAGGGGACTAAAGGGTGCTCTTCGTCTTGGCTTTATGGTGCTTCGGATTATACTACGACTTCCCACGACGGACATTCTGTATTGCTGGTTTGCTGACTATCACACTGTTCTACCGGCCCTCGTAGCTCGTATCACCCGGACACGGGTCGTTGTAGTGGCTGGGGGGTACGACGTTGGATATCTTCCCGAGATCGGATATGGAGCTCGTGTACGTCCACTCCGCTGGTGGTGTGTCCGAACAACATTCCGCGTAGCAACCTTAGTCCTGCCGGTAAGTGTCTATGCCAATCGGCAACTCCAAATGTTAACGGAAGGAAAGACAGCTCCTCATCACGTCGTATACAATGGTGTCCTTCGAGATCAGTTTCCGGAGAACATTAACAACGAACGCGATGCTCTTGCTATTACTGTGAGCCAAGGCGATACCATTGTGGAATACATCCGCAAAGGCCTCCCCAGATTCATCAACGTTGCTCGAATGTGCCCTTCGATATCGTTTGTAATCGTTGGCCCAACCGGAGCGGCATTAGAGCAAGCACAGAAGGATTCCGCCAACATTCCTAACATTAGTATAGTACCAGGATTTGTGTCGTTACACGGCACCATCATACCCATGTTCCAACGTGCCACGGTCTACTGTCAATTTAGTATTGAGGAAACCTTTGGTATGGCAGTCGTTGAGGCAATGCTGTGCGGCTGTATACCGGTGACAACGAATGGTGGAGCGCTACCTGAGGTAACTGGTACTGTTGGTTACCGTGGTGACACAGACTCCGAGCTTGCTGCATTGATTGAGCGTGCTCACGCCACGACGTCAATTGCTACCCGCCAAGAATCGCGACAGTTCGCATTGCAGTTCTCGGCTGAAAATCGCCGGGAGAAGCTGCGTAGCATTATGTCGGTGTTACGATGAAGCGGACTTGAGGATGACGACATTGCTCTAGTCCGTGTGGCTGCTACTTGGTACAAACAAAGACAACGTTGTCGTTGAGATGGTTCGTTGCCCCTACAATGTCCCCTATCCTGCCATCTTCTAATATGTAGTGAGGTTGGTAACCGAAGCTACCTAGTAGTTGCTTCACTCCAGATGACGAGCTTCCTGCCGCCTGCTGGATCTCATCATTTAGTTCGACAATAAGCATAGGTTTATGTTGGCGTAAGACCTGAGTCGCTCCCCGAAGAACCTCAAGTTCATATCCTTCGACATCTAACTTAATCATCGAGATGTCCTTGATCGAGTCTTGTTCCACAATACTGTCGAGTGTACGCATCGGAACTCGTACCTTTTTTTCTGACACATTAGCATTCGATTGGAATGCTGAGTGGGCTCCACTGTTAGCTTCAGCGAGATAGAGGTCGAGGTCTCCTGTTGTTGCGCCTAGCGCAGTATTGTAGGTCCGAATTGAGTTAATCGAGTTAATTGAGATGTTGTCAATCAACCTAGTAAAATTTGCAGGCTCTGGTTCAAAGGCAAAAACGTGCCCACGTTTGTTGGCAACTGCAGCTTCGAGTGTGATGTAGCCCATTTGTGCGCCGATGTCCAGAAACGATGATTCCCCTTGAAATGTATTGCGAATGAGCTTTACTGTCGGCAGTTCGTAAGCGCCAAACATGTACATATACGATTGCAGATACTCAGAAATGTCCAAATACATCTTGAATCCATGACGAAGCCGAGCGATTACAATCTGTGGGTGTGTAGGAGCAGCGAAAGGGAAATACAGCCGGGTCAATAGGCTGTATTTACCATGTTCTCTTGGAAAGAATCGGAAGACTGGCTTGAGGAGAAGTCGAAGTGCTCTGCGGAGTAAAGTTTTCATGGCTCAGAAATGTACGGAGAGAGGGTATTCAAATGTACGGGTAACCGGGGTAAGTCTTGTGATGGAAGGAAGTTGACGAGAACTTTAGGTCTGAGGTGCGTACGTAGAACAGTCGTCAATCTTGGTGATCTCATGATAAAAAAACTATTACATGTTGCTGGTTGGTGATCGACGTTAAAAGTATAGTATATTTAGAGCAGGTATAATAGTCCGAAATGGCAAAAGATGTTGTACCGAATCACGTTTACAGTCGAAACTGAGGAAAGATATGTCACGCCGCCGTTTTCCGTTAGTACTCTTCCTTGTACTTGCCTTGGTTTATGTTGCTCCTGATGCGACTTCACAACCGACTTACGAATGGAAGAAGCTATGTGACCTGTCAATCGCAAGGCATGGATTCGCGGTAGCTAAAATCGCTGAGGATAAAATTCTCGTTACTGGTGGATTTAAGAACTCTAGTGGTCAGTTGCATGGTGAAGGTGCTAAAGATTGTGAGGTAATAAATGTTACCACAGGAGTATCTGAGGCATTCCCGCCAATGAATGATGGCAGGACCGAGCACATTATGCTCACCAGAGCGGATGGCATTATCTATGTTCTTGGTGGTCGGAGAGAAAATTCGGAATCTGGAAGTAACAGCATTGAGGCATATGATCCAACCACGAGGACCTGGAAACGTGTTGGTTCGCTCCGTGCCGGAAGGCGGCAACTTGCGGGTCTGTTTATCGATGACCACCGTATCCTCACAGTAGGAGGAAGGCTTGATGCAAGTAATGTGGTGGGTAATGCAGAGATTTTTGATACACGTACCGGTCTTTCCGAAAGTGTGCCTCCGTATCCAATGGGAATTTCAACGGGTTGCGCGGCCATCATTGACGGCAAGCCTTGTGTTTTTGCTGGACGTGCGGGAGGCGTGAACAGTGATCGATCGCGCGAAGTTTGGGCATTTGAGGGCGGCGGATGGAGACTCCTCACGAGACTTCAAGAAACCGTCGTTGCCCCAACGCTGGTCGAGCTCCCTTCAGGCGACATTGCTGTGACAGGTGGAGCATTGATGGAGTCTCCATTCAACGCATCAACGGCAATTCAGACGTTAACAAATTCCTCACCGGCGCGTGTTGTTGGGAATATTAAAACAGGTCGGCAGTGGCACGGTGCAGCGTTGTGGAAGAATGATCACATCGTGATCGTTGGAGGTTATCAGCGAAATGTAGTAATCGCGTCATCTGCAGAAGCGATTAATCTGACCAACGGATCAGTGATGGCGCTTCCTTCTCTTCCCGAAGCTCGCGCATATGTACAACTTGTCTCAAGCGAAGTTCAACCTGGAGGTGTCCGTAGCCCGACCGTCATTGCCATATCTGGATTAACCGGGTCAGGATCCGGATCTATGAATACGCCAAGTGTGTACTATCTCACTGAATCTTGCTCCCAACCTACCCAAAATCTGCTCGATTCAAAGCAGTTTCGCCTTGTTGGAATGGCTGCTGTAACGAACGAAGGTGTTCGAATTACGCCAAGTACAGGTACTGCTGTTGGCCGAATGTCGTCGAATGTCCCTCTTGATGGTTCGTCGTTTGACATATCGGTTGGGCTTAAACTTTCTCGTGGTACAGATAATGGTTACCTGGATGGTGGCCCACAAGGGGCTGACGGTATAGCCATGTTGTTCTCAACAGGTATCGATCGGACCTATCTAGGTCGAAATGGAGAAGGTCTTGGTTATGATGGATTGCCAAACGTCGTTGTTGTTGAAGTTGACGCATATCGGAACCCGGCGAATTTTGATCGCGACCCTCAGCACGTTGCTCTGATGGTGCCCGTTCAAGGTGTGACGAGCTCACGGCATGATGATAAAAACACGGTTGCCATGAAACAATTGCCATTTGAACTCACGGCTGATGGTTCGGTGTACGACTTCCGTGTGAGTTACGATGGGTCGAGGCTCAACGTATTTGCTTCATCAGCAGCAACGGGTACGCAGCTTGTCCTGTCAGTACCTGACTTTGACATCTTCGAGCGACTTGGCGTTGCGAGATCCACACCCTTGTACGCTTCAATAACGTCGGCTACCGGTAAGTCCATGCAAGAACATACCATCGTGCGATGGAATCTTGAAGGCTGTGGCGCAATTACGTCGGTTGACGACGACGAAGATGTGAACGTTCGGACCGGAGATAACCATGAGTCAGTACTGTCCTTCGATGCAACAAGTCGTGAGATTGTTGTTGCTCAGGCACTTACATCAGACATCGTGGTCTATGATCTGACAGGTAATGTCGTCCTACGACATGGCCCATCCCAGATCGGTCAACGAATTGATGTCTCGCTGTTACCCCGTGGTTTCTATGTCGCTTCTTCGGGAACAACAAGCACAAGCTTCATCGTTCACGAATGATGATTAGAGCAGTTGTAGTGTGAAAGGTGACAACACTGTAGACACTAGAATTGCCTGCGCGAGAAGGTCAACATCGAGTCCATATCGCTCTGCAAAGAGTATGGTAAGCATCATCGTGGGCATGCCACTCTCAAGGATCGTCGCACGGGCTATGGTTGGGTCTGTTACTACAAATGATGTAAGAACAGACCCAACGATTGGTCCAAGTACGAGACGCAGGAGCGTTGCTGGGAGAACGACAGGCACCGACCGCCAGCGAGGTGTGCCAAGTGATACTCCTACGACAAAAATCATCAAGGGCGACACGGCCGATGCCAGTGTATCGCAGGTTGATAGAACAACATCCGGAATCCAGATCCCCGATATATTGGCTGTAAAGCCACAGGCTGCCGCTATCACTGGTGGTAAGCGTACGACAGCTCGAATACCATCGATCAGCGAGTGAGAATGTTCAGTTGTGCCGTAGGTGACACATATCAGTGTTCCGATAGTAAACAAGAGCGGCGTCATCGCCATGTGATCGAAAAGAACGGGAACGTGACGTACGTCCGGACCTAAGACTGACGTCAACACGGGAATTCCCATATACGTCGCATTACACCACGTTGCAGCCAGGAGCATCGAGCCTATTGCCGGTGCCGGGAGATGTTTTCGCCCAACACCAGCATACAGAATCCACGCTGGTATGAGTGTTGCGCAGACGACTCCTGATGATACAAGGGGTACTGCCCAGAGGTCCGATGTAACAGAAACGCGGTATAACGCGGCAAATGTGAGTGCTGGCAACAGAACGTTGAGGACAACTGAGCCAATGATGCGACGCAGTTCGGCTGCTGACGGCATTGATGGAATTGCCCGAAAGGCTAGTCCTGAAGCCATAATGAGGAAGATTGAAAGCAATGCCTGAGCCATGACTGCGAATATCGTTGATGTCGGTGATCTGGCACTATGTCAGAATGTGACAGGGTAAAACGTGATGTAACGCACACGCGATCTGACACAGGCTAGATTGTATCAGTTCACCATCACCACGTTCTCATCACGAAGAGACTGAGTTTGTTATGCAGCAGATCACATTCTTGCTTGCCCTCAACCCCTCAGATGTTGAGGCCTTTCGTGTCGCATTAGACCATGCGGCTGAAGGTGACACAAAGGTTGTTGCCGATATTGGTTCGGTAGCTTCACTTGATGCAGACATCGAACGCTTTCATCCTGATGTCGTGGTGTATGATCCTTCTCTCGACGGTGGCCGGACACTCGTACGGTGGCCTACGGATGTTGGCAAGTATCCTTTACTCATCTGCGCTACATGCGATGCCACCTTCGCCATCGAAGCGTTTGATGCTGGCGCTGTTCATTTTCTTCAGCCACCTTTTACTGCACGTGGACTTCAACGGACACTTCAACGAATAGGACGTGTGCTGCCATATGTGTCATCAACGGGCAAACCTCGGCATCTTCGAGAATCTTCCTTCGGTACGATTGGGGTTGTAGCTCTGCCAGTAAACAACGGAATGACACTCCGACGTGTTGATGATATAGTTTACGTGCGTGGTGAAGGCAGTTACTCACGTGTGGAGTTTACCCACGATCCTGCTATAATTCTAAGCCGCACCGTCGGTGACTGTGAAGCATCACTCCATGGAGATGCATTCCTTCGCGTACATCGATCGAGTCTTGTAAATCTCCAACACATTGTAAGTATTCAACGCGGTAAACAACATCGACTGAAAATGATCAACGGTCACTTCGTTGATGTCTCCGACACCTATCGTGATGCACTATTTGAACGGTTGCAGGTGATAGGGCGCAAACGCGAATGTGAGTCGTAACTCGCACCCAAAATGTGATTTTCCGTTGGGCGCAGAATCGTCAATCAGGAACGAAGCGCTAGCCATCTGCGCATCATTGCAAGTCGCCATAAGAAAAGTGCCTGGCGATTGTCGCCACGTCGATATTCGTCAACAAGTGTCTGTACGCGCGCAACATCAACAATTCCATCTACTTCGCGCCAATTGCCGTCGAGTAAAAACGATAATGCGCCGCGAAGCCACACAACGTGACCTGGCGTTACAAACCCTGTCTTATCCTTTCTATCAAGTACTGCGTCCGGTACAACTCCTCGCATTGCCGCACGAAGTACACGTTTTGTTTCTCCCCGTGAGCTCCTGTGCTCCGTTGGCATTCGGAAACAGGCATCCACCAACCGATGGTCGAGGAATGGCACACGAGACTCGATGCTAAACGCCATTGAGTTGATGTCTTCCGTGTGTAGTAACGTCGGCAAGAGCGTCACCCGAATAAGGTCGTACAAAAAGCCATTAAACTTCGAACCAGCTGGCGACTCAACGCGGAGTGGAATGTTGCGAGCTGGTACATGGGCGAGCCAAGGTGCTGTTCGTTCGAATTCAAGTCGATACAACGATGGCTCGTCCTGCAACATTGTGACGACGGACTTGGCCGTAACATCGAGCTGCTTGCGAAGGCTATATCCTTGGCGGGCTGCATGCGCACGAAGTTCGGAAACGGCCGTACCAAGGCGACCTCGGCGCAACATGTCGGCAACAACACGATACATGGAATGCATGTATCCGCCAAGAATCTCATCTGATCCCTGGCCGTCTAGCACAACCTTTACCCCTGCCGATGCAGCGAGTTTCATCACGAAGTACTGTGAGACGTAGGACGATGACGGCATTGGCGCGTCCATGATGGCAACAATGTCGTCAATTGCATCTGCTACGTCGTTATCTGTCGGAGAAATGTACTGCGGTGTAATCTTCGGATACCTCTCAAGCACCTTGTAGATCCACGGACGCTCATCAACATTACCATTACCTTCATAGTATGCAGTAAACGTGAGTACGTCATGTTCATCGGTCATCGAAGCGAGCGTACAAGCAATACTCGTCGAGTCAAGTCCCCCTGAGAGACAAACACCCATGGGAACATCGCGACGTGCACAAAGTTGGACGCTGTCAAAGAACAGCTCTCGAAACGTGGTCACCGATTCATCGAACGAAACGTTCGTCTCATCATGTGTCGGAATATCCGCATACCGTACAACGGAAATGTTACCGTTTTCCCATATTAGATTGTGCGAGGCTGGCAAGGCCCAAACGTCCGCCTCAACCGTTTCCTCATGATGATGCATCCAGCCTAGATACAGGCCACGCAGAAGTTGTGCTTCGTTAATGCCTCCAGAAACAAGTGGTGAATGTCGCACCGCCTTGATTTCGGAAGCGATATGCAGTCTGCCGAGTCGATGTGCGTAGTGGAAGGGTTTGATTCCAAACCGATCTCGTGAGCAGAACAGGCGTTGACGTTGTTCGTCCCAGATCGCAAATGCCCACATCCCGATAAAGTGCTCAACACACCGGTCACCCCAACGATCATAGGCAGCGAGAATAACTTCCGTATCGCCGGTCGTCGTAAATGAATATCCGTCTCGCTCTAGCTCAGTACGCAGCTCGCGGTAGTTATACACTTCACCGTTATACGTAAGGGTTGCCGTGCCCTTCGTCATCGGTTGATGAGAAGCCGATGAAAGGTCAATGATGCTGAGACGATTGTGTCCAAGAAAGACTGGTCCTGAACTCCACGTGCCACGATAGTCGGGGCCACGGTGTGACATCGATACGAGCATCCGCCCGCCAAGGTCGGCGAGATCGTTGGTTGAAAGAGTTGTGTCAACAAGACTGACAAAGCCACACATAGGCTGCGAAGATAGGGCGTGTTTGCGGGGATTGTATACTTGTGACCGATGGACGTCTCCACTCGACTACGATTGTCACTCGGCCCCGTTCGCCCCTTTCTCATCGGAAAGCTGCTCTTTGCCTTCAAACGCCGGAGGTCAGCACGCCGTTGGGCGGCATCACGTCATGAACGAGGGCCTCTGCCATCGTTTCACGTCATAAACACTCCAATGCCATCGGCACCGTGGATTGAACAGCATGGCAAACGGCTCGCCGACTATGTTGACACGATGATTGATGACGGAACGATTGATGTGATGGGGTCAACGTTTGTGATTCGTAGTACGGGTGATGGACTCAGGTTACCCTGGACAGAGCATCCAGCTGCTGGTGCCACGTGGCCGGAAGATGCCTGGTATACATCTGCAGACGTTTGGATGCCACGAGTAGAGATCACCAAGGGGCTAACGCTGGGAGATGCCGACGTGCGGGTCCCCCATGAATTTTCACGCGCCCATCAATGGTCAGCTCTCGCACTCGACGCACGCCTTCGTCCGGAACGTGCGCAGCGTAACCTTGATTGTTTTCGAGCACAGCTCAATGACTTTTGCTCGCGATTTCCGCCGGGGTATGGACTGCCGTGGGCTTTCCCAATGGGTGTTGGAATGCGTTGTTGTATCGCTGTAATGGCGTGGAATGACTTCCGACTCTGCGGCGTTGTTGATGATGTTCTCGAGCGGCGTCTGATTGAGTTCGCCGTAGATCATGTACAATTCGTCCTGGCTCATCTGGAGTGGGCAGGAGGCATGCGAACATCTCATTATACCGGTAACCTTGTTGGTCTGTTAGCTGCAGGCCTTCTTCTTCACGGTGACGATACGTCTGGATGGTACGATTTTGCCACGCGCGAACTTGATTCAGAGTGTCTGGTTCAGTTCGCTGATGATGGCATGAATATCGAAGCGTCGACGGGATATCATCGCCACATGGTTGATCTGTTTGTGATGATTTACGCGCTTCGGCACTATGATCGTCATGATATACCGATGGCGGTGAGAGAGCGGATTCGTACGGCAGTTGATGCTCTTCATGTGTTAGAGTCTGTTGGTATGCCACTTGTAGGTGATAATGATGACGGTATGTTGATAAAGGTTGTGGACTACTCGGCAGACACATCTCTTTTACTGGATACGGCCCAACTTGCCGGATTCTGGCAGCCAGTTGTTCGACCACAAGAGTATACTGTGGCATTCCCTCGATTCGGTCTGGATGTTGTGCATATGCCATCATTTTCAGCGACGTTACGTTGTGGTGGTGTTGGACAGTTTGGCAAAGGAGGTCACGCACACAACGATCGAAATGCGATTACCTTCCGGGTAGGGTCACAAGATATTGTTATCGACTCAGGATGTTATACGTACACGGGCAATCCGACACGACGTAATATGGACAGGTCGACTTCCTTACATGCAACACTTGTTGTAGAGGGACGGGAGCAACTGGTTTGGCCGAACGATAGTGGTGAAGGCCTGTTCTGGATGATGCCTGATCACACACGAACAACCGTTCTTGAGCGATCGTCGTATTCGTGGGTTGGCCGACATGAGGGATATGGTGCTCCACATATACGTTCGATCGTAATTGACGGTCAACGGCTTCACGGTGAAGACGTCTATCGCACATCACCCGGTGAACGAGCATCGCTACATTTCCCGATTGCTCCTGACATCGACGTCCGGATTGTTGACAGAGTGGTTGAGTTTTCGGTAAAGGGGCAAGGGGGCGTCCTTGCTACGTTACACATTGTAGATGGTGGTCGAATCCATGTCCGGCCATCAGTCTGTGCCCCTGCCTATGGAGTAAGCAGGGATAATGCCGTTGTTACTGTTGACGTGATTGATGACGTCAGTCGTTGGACCCTATCCGTGGCCTGACGTCGTTCCGTACCTTTGCGCCGATGAAGCTAACCGCCCATCTGGGCAAGATCACGTGGTCACTCGCAGACAAAGGACTTTACGTCCTGTATGGTCTTGTTCAGCTCTATCAGTTTGCCATTCTGCCTCCAGACGCGTACGGAATGTTTACACTCCTCGTATCAATGAATACGTGGATTATGATTGTTTCTGATGGGTCGGCTCTTCAAGGTATCATACAATTCGGTACCCAGGAGTCGGAGCGACGTCGAATCAATACGATGGCCCTGATCATTCATGTGGCAATAACCGCCATAAGTATTGGGCTTCTGTGGGCCTTTCTCGGGCCACTCTCGCGGTTGTATGACGATGATCGGTTTGCGACAGTGGCTGCAATGTTGCCGTTGTACTGTCTGCTCACGATGCCGAGAATGTTCTGCTTAAAGATCTTCTATCGTGACCTCAGAATACGTGATCTGTTTATTACTGATGCCGTTTGGTTCGGAGTACGAACCATTATGACGTTTCATGCCGTACAAACGTCGTCGCTTGCTACACTCGAAGACATTATTCGTATCGACTTTGTTGGCATGGCAGCTTCCTCGCTAATGGCCTTGGTGCTTGCGAGAAAAAGCCTGGTGTTTGGATTCGCGGGCACGGTGCGATTCGCGGATTACTTCAAATTCGGCGTGCCCATGGCAGCTGCGACGGCCCTTTATGCCACACCGCGTCAACTTGATGTTATGATCATAGCTGGATACTTTGGACCAGCTGTGGCGGGCTTCTACAATCAGGCAAAGAACTTGTTCAGATTCTTTGAACAAGCTTTTGACGCCGTTACAACGTTGCTCTATCCTGCAGCCGTTCGAATGCATAGCCAGCAGCGATTTGATGACTTGCGAATACTTGTTACAAAGGCAATTAGCGTAACACTCCTCCCTACAGTGTTCGCAATTATTGTATTGGAACTGGGCGGAAGCGATCTTATTCCTACCCTTCTCGGAGAGAAGTTTCGTCAGGTAGTACCACATTTTAACGTTCTTCTGTTTGCCACGTTGGGTATGCCGTTTCTCCTCATGTCCAGCGTAATCGCTGCCTATGGACGGAGTACAATTGTAGTTCGGTATACGGCTGTTGGGTTATTGGCTGGACTCGTGACACTCTTTGCAGTTGGAGAGTTTGGGCAACCTGACTTTGTCGGTCTGGCACTCGTCATCAATTCGCTCGTCGTTGGCGGTCTCTGTTTTGTGTACGTTCGAACGGAACTCCAATTTCCGTGGTCTGCAATGTTTCGTGCCGCACGTGACGTACGGAATGCCATCACAAGGCGAAAGCCGGAGGACGTATGAAGATGTGGTTTGCAACGAACATGGCATGGAAGCTTCTGCAACGTCGGCGGGGTCCGGTATTGCGTATGGTTCTTACATCGTTTCTGACAGCACTATGGGTGGTGGGTGGTATCATCTGGGCACTTGCTGCCTGGAGAGATGTTGTGCGGCAAACCGTTGATGTCCGTATCGATGTTGTAATGGCGTCAACTGCATCAGACTCAATAACCATCGCAACCCTGAAAGCTATTCGGAAGATTGAAGCCGTTCAGCAAGCATATATCGTCGATGATGAGGCTGTTTGGGAAGAATTCGCTACCGACCTTGGTTTGGCAGATGATGCGGCGAAGAGTCTTGCCGCTCTCCCGTCTATCATTCGCGTGGCATTGAAGTACAATAACACAAGCAAACATGGTGCTGAGAGTTTTGAGTTCCTTCTCCTCAATTTGCCGCAGGCTGATAACGTTGACGTCGTGGCAACTCCGGATGTCACACTTGTACGTTTAGACGAGCGCCGTTACCACCTTATCATCGTAAGTCTTCTTGCTGGCATCCTCACACTCGCCGTTGTCTCCACAGCGATTGGATATGCACTGCGTGCCGAATTGCACCGAGCTGAAGAAGACTTTCCCGTGGTGAGTCTTCTCGGTGCGTCTTCGTGGCAGTCAATTCGACCACATATGTTGGTCGGGATGTTCTGTGGAGCACTTGGGCTTGCAGGAGCTACTGGTGTTATTGTCGGTACACGTCAATCTGCACTGCAGGTGTGGCCGTGGTTGGAGAGTGTTACCGTTTACGAAATCGCTCTGGCTTTGGGTGGTCTTGCAGTGTTCGGTGCGATTGTGACGATAGTTCAGGGTCTCACGACGGTGCGGACATCGACGGCTATTCGAAAGGCTGATCGTGCGGCTCGTTGACCGCTATGTGCTTCGACAGTTTGCATCGACGTTGTTCTTCTCCGTCGGTGCACTTTGCGTCATCTTTATTGTTGTTGATATGTTGGAAAGCCTTGATGCTTTCCTGGATCACAACGCTACCTTCGGTGTTATTGTCACGTACTACGTCTCATTCCTGCCGCAGATCCTTGAGCTGCTCTTTCCCGTAGGAATGCTTTTGGCCTCACTGTTTAGTATTGGCAGGTTGTCGACAAACAATGAGACGACGGCGATGAGATCGTCCGGTATGAGTCTCTATCGTCTTATGGCACCGCTACTTGTGTTTGGCCTAACGATGTCATTTGCTCAATTGTACTTTAACGGATGGATCGTTCCGGTTGCGAATGCAGAGAAATTTCGTATCGAACGTGAATATTTGGCGAGAGGGACAGGGGGTGAAGCGCTGTATCGTTTATACTTCCGCGATCAGCCAACGCGTAACGTCAGTGTGGAGTCGTATGACGCAATAGCGCGGCAAGGGAGAATCGTATCAATTGAGACGTTTACGAACGAACTGCATCCTAGGCTTCTGGAACGCATTGAAGCACCGATTATGAACTGGGACACGGTTCGATCGGCATGGGTAGCTCCAACGGCAATTCGACGCGTAACTATAGGTGATAGCCTTGATGTGACAACCGTAAACAATGCCGTATTGCCATTTGCCATCACACATGATCGTATCGTGCGACTTCAGCGGAACACTGATGAACTTACGTTTGATGAGCTGTGGGACTACATTGAAACGAAGAAGATCGGCGGGAAGGATACGCGTCGCCTCGAGATTGACTATTACGGACAATGGGCCTTCCCGTTTGCAAATGCCATCGTCTTGTTGATTGCCGTCCCATTTGCCAGTGTTCGACGTCGTGGTGGGATTGCTGTAAACATTGCCGCTGCAATGGTTGTTTCTTTTGTCTACATCGCCTTCTCTCGAATCTCTCAGGCAATGGGTACAGATCTCGATTTCCCCGTTTGGGTTGTGGCCTGGAGCTCCAATGCCTTGTTTTTCCTCGTTGGTCTGACTATCCTTGTTAGAACGCGGACGTAACATCCGCTCACCACAGCAGTCCCATCCATCCCGAACGTTGTCATGATCACACTACTGGGTATCATGATCGGACTTGTTCTCATCATGTTCTCGCCGATGAGTCTACGTGCACAGCTCTTTGAAAGAGTGGATGCAGCTACGTCCGGTCTGCGTTTTTCGAACAACATTCGTGAAACCGACGACTTCAATGTTCTCGCCGACTTCTATGCCTACAATGGAGGTGGTGTTGCAGCAGGAGACGTCGATGGAGATGGTCTGATTGATCTCTACTTTACTGGTACGCAGGTAGGAGATCGACTGTATATTAATAAAGGCAACTTTCGATTTGTGGACGTCACGTTCGAACGCGGTATCCGTCACGACTCGATCATTCCGCGCACTGGTGTGTTGCTGGCTGACCTCAATGCCGACGGATTTCTGGACCTATATGTTTGTCGACGACCAGGGAAGAGTCTGTGTTACGTTAACGACGGTCGAGGATACTTTACACCAGTTGATTCACCGATCACGCTAACGGATTCTACGTCGGCCACGATGGCTGCGCCTATCGATATAGACGCTGACGGAGACCTTGACCTTTTTGTGATGCGAAGTGGTAAGAGTCGCCGGCAAGGGCACATGAATCCAGGTGAAAATGATAACGTGTTTCGAAATGACGGAAATGGAGTCTGGGTTGACGTTACAGCTACAGCCGGCATCGTTGATAAGGGATATGGCTTAGGACTCGGTATCGGTGATGTCAACGATGATGGATTCGCTGATGTGTTTGTAGCAAATGATTTTGAAGAGCGAGATCGACTCTGGATCAACAATGGCAACGGTTCATTTCGAAACGATGCCATGCGTGCACTCAGGAATATGAGCTGGTCGAGTATGGGTAGTGATATCGCAGATCTTAACAGCGATGGTCGGCTCGACATCCTTTCCATGGACATGTTGCCGAAGGACCATTTCCGTCGGATGACTCAGATAGGTGGTATGTCGATCTACGGCCCGTTCTTTGATTCCGCACAACGTGTCCACAATGCCATTCATATTAATCGTGGAAACGGACTTTTTACAAATGTTTGTTATCTCTCTGGGCTTGCTGCTACAGATTGGACATGGTCCGTGCTTACGGCAGATTACGACCTTGACGGTTTTGCAGATGTCTTTATCTCGAATGGGGTGAAGAGAGATATTGGAGATCAGGATTTCGTATATAACTACTATGCGACGACGACGACAAAGAAGGATGAGTACCAAAAGATGCCGATCACCAATCTGCGTAACGCACTCTTCCTTGGTACGGGCTCGCTGATATTTCGTGATGTGTCTGACGGGTCGGGGATTGGCGACAGTGTTATCACCAATGGTGCAGCATATGCTGATCTAGACAACGACGGAGACCTTGACGTTGTTCTCAGTAATACTGACCACGTTGCGGGTCTGTATCGTAACATGACCGTCGAGAACCACGGGCGACGCTCGTTAAAGGTCATTCTCCAGGGTCCACCATCAGATAGACTAGGCCACGGTGCTCACATTCGTGTTGTTGCTGGAGATCGTACGTATGCCATTTCCGCGAATCCCGTTCACGGATACCTCTCATCATCTCACGGCCCCATCTTGGTCGGACTTGATGATCGCTTGAAGGTTGATACGATTGAGGTGACATGGTCTGATCGCTCACGTACCGTACTTACGAACGTCAACATTGCCAGTGCGGTTGTGGCGCAACATTCGAATGCAAAGGAACCACGAGCCCCATTTCGCCCCTTGCCAGCCTTTACAGATGTCTCATCGAGACTGCCTGCTCGACATCGCGAGAACTTCTATGATGATCTAAAACGAGAGCGTCTCTTACCGTATCGATATTCACAAGAAGGTCCGGACATCGGTGTTGGTGACGTCAATGGTGATGGTCTTTACGACGTTGTGATGCCCGGTGCAAAGTTTCAGTACACCGAACTCTATCTTCAGCAAGGCGACGGTTCATTCGTTCGTGCAAAAGAATCAGGTCTTACAGAGTTTGAGGAAACGGAGGATGTATCAGCAACGCTGTTTGATGCTGATGCAGATGGTGACCTTGATGTATACATCGTAACCGGAAGTGCCGAATTTGAACCTGACGACGAAGAGCTTCGTGATCGTTTGTATCGAAACAATGGATCGGGAGTCTTCACTCTCGATACGGCTGCTTTGCCTCCAACACGGCGAGCAGGATCGCGTGTCGCTGTTGTTGATATTAACAATGATGGATTTCGTGATCTTGTAGTTGGGGGTAGGATCCGTCCAGGCAGATTCCCGGAACACGAACCAACAGTAATTCTGCGCAACACAGGAAAGAAGTTTATAGATGTAACTTCCGAAGTAGCGCCAGGCATGAGCGATATTGGGATGACACGCGACGTTGTTGCCTTGGATGTTGACGGTGATGGGGATGCGGATGTAATGACCGTTGGAGAATGGTCTGCACCCCGACTTTGGATTAATGAGAAAGGTAAACTCGTCGATCGTAGCACGTTATGGGGATTGGACAGTCTCACTGGATGGTGGAGAAGCGCAACGGCCGGAGATGTAGATGGTGACGGTGATGTTGACGTCGTTCTGGGAAACATTGGTTTGAATTGCAGGATTTTAGGGACGCCAGAAGAGCCATTACAGATGCACGTGGCTGACTTTGACGGTAATGGTAGTCTTGATCAAATCGTCAGTTATGTTCCGGATGGAGTTCGACGTCCGACTCGATCCCGTATGAATCTTATCCAGCATATTCCGACCCTCGTCAGATCTTTTAACACCTATGCGGATCTCGCGCGTGCGTCATTACGAGATGTACTCCCAAACACAGACGGAAACGTTCGTGTATACTCAGCCGGAAGATTTGATCATATTCTCTTGCGTAATCAAGGAGGTCGTTTTACTCCCGAAACGTTACCCGAACTTGCTCAGGTGTTTCCTGTTAACGATGCCATCATCGCTGATGTGAATGCTGACGGGCTGACCGACATCGTTCTTGTAGGTAACGAGCGAGGTATGGATGCTGACGTCATTTCCTACGACAATGGTCTTGGGGAGATACTCCTTGGTACAACTGCGGGGCAGTGGCAACCGTGGGATATTGCCTCTTCGGGTTTTATCGTACCAGGCACAGCGCGAAGTGTTGATGTGCTGCCAGCTGCAGATGGTGGGAGTTACATCATTGTTGGGGTAAACGACGGCCCCGTCCGCCTGTTCCAGTTGCCGAGTATGCTCACACCGACGAGTGATGACACAGTAAAGGGGCAAAGGGGCAGCCAGAATCCACCAAGAAAGCGTCGGTAAGCCTAGCCCCGTACGTCGAATAGCTACTGATTTTTCGGCAAATTTGTGGTCATGTATCGGTTCTTCATCTCCTTCGCACTTCTTACGTGCCTTGCCGGTACACTGTTCGGTAGGGAAGTCAGTGGTGCCTCAATCGTCCATGAGTGGAATCGGGCCATCATTGAAGTCATCATGGAAGATGGATTTGGGCCCCCGATTGCGGCCAGAATTCATGCCTATGCAAATCTCGCAGGTTATCAAGCTGGTTACCATGCAGAGCCAGGATGTCAATCGCTTGTTGGCCAACTCCAGGGCTTTGAGAGCTGCCCCGAACCGAGCCCTGGCCAAACGTATGACTGGCGCGTAGCAATTGTTGCTGCGTTTCAAACGGCTTCGCAAAAACTTGTCTATCGAATTGGCATTACCGATTCGCTAGCGAATCGTCAGTTTTCTGAACTATCTGCCACGGTCCCCGCTGATGTGTTTCAGCGCTCAAAGGAGTATGGAGTATCTGTCGGCAAGGCGATAAACGCCTACGCCAAGTCGGATGGATATGCACGTACGCAGGGATTACCCGACTGGGAGTGGCCTCGATGTGATAGTTGTTGGGTGCCAACTCCTCCAAATTTTGCAAAACCACTATCGCCATATTGTGGAATGGTTCGCACGATTGTTCTGACATCAGCCAATCAATTTCGTGTGCCACCAAACATTCCCTTTGATACCAGCCGTGGTTCAGAGTTTTATGCGGCCGCAACGGAGGTCTTAGAGTTGTCGAAGTCGCTCTCGAAGGAGCAGCGCCACATTGCGGAATTCTGGAATGATAATCCGGTTGTCACGAGTTACCATGGACACTTTATCTATAACTCGCGCCAGATCTCTCCGGGTGGACACTGGATGAACATTGCTATGCAGGTCATGGTGGCCGACAAAACGCCCATGGTACGTGCACTGGAGGTGTATTCATCGGTTGCATTTGCCTTGTTCGACGGATTCACTGCATGTTGGGCCGAGAAGTTTCGGAGTACACTTATTCGCCCGGTGACCTACATCAACCTCTATATCGACCCGACGTGGGAACCAATGCTGCAGACTCCTCCGTTTCCGGAACATGCAAGTGGCCACTCAACAATTACGGCAGCAGCTGCAGAGGTGTTAACGCACCATTTTGGAGACCGACCGTTTGTTGACAGTACCGAACACATCTTTGGATTTGGAGTACGGTCATTTACATCCTTCCGGCAAGCAGCACTGGAGGCATCAGTTTCACGACTCTATGGCGGAATCCATTATCGTCGAGGCTGTGATGCTGGTAATGAGCATGGAGCTAACATTGGCCGCCATGTGGTAGCAACATTGAACTATCGATCGACAGGTTCGCAACGATGATGACATTTCTACGGCTAGCCTTTCTGACCAGCACGTTTGTTGCCGTGTTCACCGCTTGTTCGGATGATACGGTAGCTCCCACTCCGACGCCGTCTGACGACGTCGTTACACGCTCCAACCTTCGTCCTGATAGCACGATCGGGTGGCTATACTATGATCTTGACGGTGATACTATTGTGCCCTCACCAAGTGTCACGTCAACGGATTGGGATATCCGATTCGCCTATTTGAGAACAAACGGCGAAACACGAACCATCGACATATTACTGAACAGCGGAAATGTTGGTCCAGGTTCAGCACAAGGTGCCGTCGTTTCAGGACGATTTGAGGACGTGACGGAGATACCCACGTCGGCCCTTCGATCAGATGACACTGCGGCAGCGAACCGCGTGATGCCGAATTGTGTTACCTGTGCAAATGCGATCTTTGTCTACAACAGGAATTCACATACCATCGGACCTAGTCCGGACAAGGTTGTCGCTGTTGTAACGTCAACGGCAGGGTACATTTTCCAGGTGACGAGCATCTACGAAAATGCCCCTGCAACACCGAATCTCACAACGCCATTGGGATTCTATCACTTCCGCTATCGGCGTATCACTGTTGACCAGTGATGACAGATAGCCTGACGAACTGAACACTTGGAGTCTGATCATGTACGGAAACATTACTATCGTCGAAGGCCCAACCGAAGAGCATCACGACGATCCGGAAAAACTCGCAGCCTTTGAGGCGAAGATTGATCGAGGCGAGAAGATTGAACCTCACGACTGGATGCCTCGCGAGTATCGGCGCCAGCTCATCCGCATGATTGAGCAGCATGCTCACAGCGAAATTATTGGCGCATTGCCCGAAGGCACATGGATAACACGTGCGCCTGGGTTTAAGCGGAAAATGGCGTTGATGGCAAAGGTCCAGGATGAAGTTGGTCACGCCCAGCTACTCTATAGTGCCGCCGAAACGCTTGGTAAGCCACGCGAGAAGATGATCGAAGATCTCATCTCTGGCAAGTCGAAATACTCAAACGTCTTTAACTATCCTGCAGAAACCTGGGCAGACACAGCGGTGATTGCGTGGTTAATCGACGCCGCTGCAATTATCAACCAGGTTACAAACTCTAAGGGCTCCTACGCACCGTATTGTCGTGCCCTTGAACGAATCTGTCAGGAAGAGTCGTTCCATTTGAAGTATGGTTACGACAATGTCGTAACGCTGGCAACAGGAACGCCCGCTCAACGAGAATCACTTCAGGCAGCCCTGAATCGCTGGTGGAAGCCCATCATGCATTTCTTCGGACCTCCCGACAAGGAGTCGGTACATACTGAGAAGCTTGTCCGCTGGAAGGTAAAGATGGCAACGAATGACGATATGCGTCAGCAGTTCTTTAACCAGTACGTACCAAAGATCTGGGAACTTGGACTCACCGTCCCTGATCCGGAACTCCGCAAGGATCCTGTTACGGGCAAGTGGTCATATGGTGATCCAGATTGGGATGAGTTTAAGCGCGTCATCAACGGAGATGGTCCGTGTAACGCTGAACGCCTCGCAGTCCGCCGTACGGCAGAAGAAATGGGTCGTTGGGTGCGTCAAGCGCTAGCGCGTCCACAAGTAGAACACTATGTGGCCCCGCTTGTGTGACGAAGGAAGTCGTTGACGGAATCGCTCTAGCAGTTCTTTTTGCGGTCCGGCCGTTCATCCCAGATGGACGGTACGGACCGTTTGATTTTTTTGCTCCGCGAAGCCTTTGGACAGCCATGATCGTTGTGAGTGCTGTGGGTTTTGTGGGATACTTTCTCCGCAAATACGTTGGAGCACATCGGGGGCGTGTACTTGCTGCATCGTTTGGCTCGTTGGTCTCAACAACAGCTGTGACGGCCGCCCTTGCCGCAGAAGTCCGCACGTCACCAGATCGCCAGAGAGACTGCTGGTATGCAGCAACCTTGGCAAACGTTATCCAGCTACCACGTATGCTCATCGTCCTCGGTGCTATCTATCCAACGATGGCCCAGGCCTTCGCAATTCCGGTCCTCTTCGGAACTGTTGGCGGTCTTGTGCTCACGTATCGATTGCGACATCGAGGACCATCGGTACAGACTGATGAACTCACGTCTCAAACGCGCCCCCTAAACCTGCGGTCAGCACTGGCGTTTGCAGCATATCTCGCAGCAGTGAACTTTGCTGGAAGTGCCCTCACGAACGAATATGGTACGTCGGCTATCTATGTCACGAGTTTTTTTGGTGCCGTTCTTGACGTTGATTCGATTACGATCTCAGTGACAGATCTGGTCGAACGGTCGATGGTTTCCCATGACGTGGCTCGACTTTCTCTTGTGCTGGCCATCGCCGCTAACGCAATCGTAAAGATTGGTCTTTCAGGAATCAACGGAACGTCGGCCTTCATGAAGAACATGGCCCTCAGCTTCCTTGTCATCCTTGGATCCATGGCCGTTGGCCTCATTGTAATGGCCATCTGACCGTCGTGACCACGAGCGTATTTTCCGTAACATTGCCGCTCAGTTATGCCTCCCTTACGACCCGTTCCTCATCCTGTCCACGCTGACGATGCCATTTCCTACATGGCCGCCTTCGTTGACCTTGTCCGTATTCTTCGTGCCGATTGTCCATGGGATCAGAAGCAGACACATGAGTCGATCTCCCATCTCTTGATTGAGGAAGCCTACGAAACTCTGGATGCCATTGCCGCTAAAGATGACGTGGAGTTCTCAAAAGAACTCGGAGACCTGCTCCTGCACGTGACAATGCATGCTGTGATGGCTGAACAACGAGGAGCTTTTTCGTTACGTGATGTGATTCATAACGAGTTCACAAAACTTGTCCATAGACATCCACACATTTTCGGCGATGAAACGGCGGATACGGAAAAGAAGGTACTTGAAAACTGGGAACGTTTGAAAATGAAGGAAGGACGTTCTTCCATTCTTGATGGCGTCCCCCGATCCCTTCCCGCCGCTCTGCGTGCTCAGCGCGTGCAGGAGAAGGCAGCTAACGTAGGATTCGATTGGCACGATCGCAGAGACGTTTGGGCGAAGGTCGACGAAGAACTTCGTGAGCTTCGTGACGAAATCCAGGCCGGTAATCGAGATCGTATACGATCTGAGTTCGGAGATGTCTTCTTCGCTCTCATTAATGCAGCTCGTCATGAAGGTGTTATTGCCGAAGACGCGCTACATGGGACGACCGGCACGTTTATGCGGCGATTTCAGCATATCGAACGCAGGGCGTCTGAGGAAGGGCGCACACTCACTGATCTGTCCCTAGCTGAGATGGATGTGTGGTGGGACGAAGCAAAACGACAAGAAACTTCACGTTCATGATGATCACAACACTGCGTGCTGCACGTACCAATGGCGCGTTCAAGCACTTGCTGCCCCTTTTGCCCCTTTGTATCATTGTTGCCCTGTTTGTTATTTCCTGCAATACCGGAAATGACGACGTAAGCGAGGTGCCGCCACCTGATTCAGTTAGCACGGTGACAGATTCGGTTGCAAAGAAGAAGTCAACTAAGCTGAACGAAGAGGGTATTGATACAACGACCTTCCATGTTAGCGATACAACGATAACACTGAAGAACCAAGACTTTCCAGCCGTGTCTGGTAAGGTTGTAAATGTTATGATTACCGGTGTCGACTCGCGACTCGGTGATCCGATGGGGCATGCTGACGCGAACCATCTTCTACGGTTCTGGCTCGACTCTGGATGTGTCGAGATTATCTCTATTCCGCGTGATACGTATTTCGATGCTGGTTTTGAAGATTCAACAGGACTCAACAAGCTGACGAACGTACGGGCAAATCGTGGTAGGACAACATATCTTAAGGCCATATGTGAGATTGTTGGAGTGCCGAAGATTGACTACTACGTCGAGTTTGGATTCTCTCAAGCCATTGGTCTGTTGGAACTGTTAGGATATAAAGAGAATGCCTCGGGTACGCTTCGAGTGCTTCGTTCACGACAAGCATACTCAGCGGGTGATTTTCAACGCGTGTATAATCAGGGCCAGTTTATTCGGCAGGCCTTGCTGAGAAATTTTGAGCGAACGGATGGATTCCTTGGAGAAGTGGCGATTCGTGCTGCCCTTATGCTCGTGGAAACAAATATGTCGTATTCCGACGCAGACAATATCCTGACGTCGTTGCGCAATCGTGGATTTGGTAACGACAATGCAAAAGTCTGGGTGCGACTAAAGCCGGCCGTGATCTCCAAGATGAAGGTATATGACTTCGATGAGGAGAACGTTAACGAAATCAACAAGCAGATTTCGCACAAGATTCACCGTCTTGGTCTGGATAGTATAAAGATCACAGAAGAGACATATGAGAAGAAGTTGGCGAAGCTTCTTGATCGCGCAAGTGCCGATAGTGCGAAGTCTCCTGCATCAGTTGTGCGTCTGCTAAAGAGGCCGTACGACCAGCGTGCTTGGTTGCAGATAACAGATCGTGACCGACGTGCACAATACCGGAACCGTTTGTGTGGACTTCTTTCCAACGCTTATTCACGTGTCAAGAATCCGGCAGCAGCTCAGAAGATTCTGGACTATATGAAGATTGAAGAACAAGCGTCGGCAGCGGAGTAGGACCTACCGTAGATATGCGCTTGGATTCTTGCGTGTACGTCCGTACCAGATCTCAAAGTGAACTAGTTCACCGTCCACATTCTCACCACTTGTTCCTAACGTCGTTCCTGCGCGCACGTTTGACCCTTCACGAACAGTAACGGTTGCAAGATTTGCATACACCGTTCGATAACCGTTGTGATGGTCGATAATTACAAGTGAGCCGAATCCAGGTAAAAATGAAACGCTGCTTACATCACCATCTGCCACGGCAGTAACACGTGAGCCGTTGCCTGACTTGATATCTATACCTGGATTTTCGAACGTGGTTCCAGTTGCTTCATTGCGATAGGTGCCATATCCATGGATAAGAGTGCGTGACGCTGTAGGCCACGGTAACGAACGAGGTGCAAAACCACCAGCTGTGTGCCGAGGAGGAGCGGGAGTTATCTCTGGTGTCTTTGTGCGGTTGGCTCGTGCACGTGCCTCTCGTTCACGTCGTGCACGCTGCGCTCGTTCCTTCTTTTCAAGATTCGCTATGATGCCACTCATCTTAGAAAGACTCCGTCGTTTTTGAGAGAGTTCTCGCTCGAGTGACGTACGGTTCTTGCGAATTGAGGCCAGTTGTGATCGAGACTTTGCAATTGTTGTTGTTAACTGGCGGTCCTCTTGTGCCTTCGTTGCCAGCAGCTGTTCTTGCGTTGAAGAATACGCTTCCAGTAATGTTTTCTGTTCATCGAGCGAATCCGTTAGTCTGCGCATCCGGTATGTATACGTCGTCACATTCTCCGTTAACGTCCGATACATAACGTCCGTCGTTACTCGCACGTCTTCGGAACCTCTACGTCGCGCCTTTAACGCCAATAACCTTGAGGAGGCATCAGAGTACGCTTGTTCTGCTGCGCGCAGTTCGGATCGTGTTTGCTCTATCCCTCGCTGAACACTTGTAGCCGAATCGCGTAGAGCTGTAAGGTCTGCCTCGAGTTCAGCGATAAATGCCGCAAGACGGTGACGTTGACGTTGGACCGACGTCAGTGACTTCATCGCCCCTGATTCACGTTTACGAAGTGCGTCAATGCGATTTCGCGTTGACTCAATCGAGGACTTTAAGCGCTGAAGTTCTTTGCGACGATCTTCAACTGACTGACCATAGGACGAATGCGCTGTCGCAAGAACAACAACGATAAGTGCGAGAACTCGCAGCATCAATCTCAAGCGATGGTTCAGTACTCCTCCGTATGCTCACGGCGGATGACAGCGCCCAAAGCAGTTAGCCGACGCTCAATTGCTTCATAGCCTCGATCAATGTGGTATACACGAAGGATTTCTGACCGACCTTCACTCACCATTGCGGCCATAACGAGTGATGCGCTAGCACGCAGATCACTTGACATCACGGTTGCACCGGTTAATCGGCGACCACCCTTGACTACACAAGCGCCATCGGTCACTTCGATTTCTGCGCCAAGGCGATGAAGCTCTGGTACATATCCGAATCGTGTTGGATAGATGGTATCCTTGATCGTACTTGCACCGTTTGCCAACATCATGTAGGCTGCCCATTGCGCTTGAGCATCCGTGGGATATCCCGGATATGGTGCCGTCGTGATGTCGACGGCATTCGGCGCATCATTCATGGTAATTCGAATCGTTTCGCCTGTTACATCGAGTTCCGCACCCGATTCCTCAAGTTTTTGAACAACAGCAGCGAGGTGATATGGATTTACGTTCTTGAGTGTCACATCGCCACGTGTCATAGCAGCTGCGATAAGGTACGTTGCTGCTTCGATCCGATCAGGTATTGTTTCTTCGTTGACGGGCTTAAGTGTGTCAACACCTTCTATTTCGAGTGTTGTTGTGCCAATACCCTCAATACGTGCTCCCATTTTCACGAGCATGCGGGCAAGGGCTGTTACTTCAGGCTCTAGGGCTGCATTCGTGAATACTGACTGGCCCTTGGCCAGCACGGCTGCCATCAGTACGTTCACCGTGGCACCAACACTTGAAACGTCAAAATGTACATGGTTGCCTTGGAGACGATCCGCTGTTGCAACGATGTACCCTCCCTCTACTTCAATCTTTGCTCCCAGACGTTCAAGTCCTTTAAGGTGCAGGTCAACTGGCCTGGGGCCGAAGTTGCATCCACCGGGTAGCGAAACGCGAGCCTGACCATAACGGGCAACCAGTGGGCCTAAAACGTAGATCGACGCACGCATTTTTTTGACGTGGTCATACGGTGCTTCGTAACTCGTAATCGTTGACGAGTCGAGAAACAGTGTGTTTGAGTTCAGCTCTGCATGTACTCCAAGCGAACCAAGGAGCCGCGAGAACGTCCACACATCTCGATTGTTCGGTGTATTGCCGAGGTGGTAAATACCCGGTGCCAGCAAACATGCAGGCATGAGGGCAAGTGAGGCGTTTTTTGCGCCAGAGACCGTTACGGTACCCTGAAGGCGTACAGGACCTTCAACAATGAATTTATCCACGGAGGCAAGGAAGGGGGTGAAGGGGGCTGCAATTTTTAAGCGATTGCTGTTCAAAGATACGGTCCGCGTATTTTTGTACGTCCGTTAGAGGTGCCGATAGAAAAAACATCGGCTGAGATCACACTCTTGGAACCTGATCCGGGTAATACCGGCGTAGGGAAGCGGAAAGACCGTTCCATCCTCGAACGGACGTGGCGATTGTTACACCAACACTCGGGCACGTCCATGCTCCACCTATTGTTCGCCGTCCTGGCGACAGATCCGGTTGTCGACACAACGACGACACCACCCATCAAGACGATTACCGTACCGGCAATCTCCGTCACGTCAACACGTGCGGTGAATAGGCTGCATCCGGTCGTCTACGACGAGATCGGCAACGCCGAACTGCGTCGAACTCCCATCGTCCGAGACCTTCCAACTACGTTGGCCGACCTTCCGTCGACCCTCGCTGTGAGTGAGAACGGCAACGGTATTGGATATACCAATCTCACGATTCGGGGATTCGACCAGCGAAGAATAGCCGTGCTGGTAAACGGCATACCACAGAATGATCCCGAGGACCACAATGTCTATTGGATCAACATGCCCGATATCGGTTCGTCACTCAGCTCAATACAGGTTCAGCGGGGTGCCGGCCTCGTGAACTACGGTGCTGCAGCTATCGGTGGTTCAGTCAATCTTACAACGTCAAATCTGCTCGATCAGCCCCTTGCGCGCCTTACCACAGGTATTGGCTGGCAGGAAGGAATTGCAGCAGAGCGCTCCACCGTAAATCCCTTTGACCGTTCTGTGGCTCCGGCCGTTGAGAAGTATTCTCTAGAGCTCGCATCCGGACTCGTTGGGAACTATGCCGTGAGTGCGCGTATATCGCGTATCAACTCACAGGGATATCGTGACCAGTCGTGGGCAAATCTTACGTCGTGGTTCTTCTCTGCCGCACGATTTGATGAGTCGGTAACAACGCAGATTAACGTCTTTGGTGGGCCAATATCCGATGGACTAGCATACACTGGATTACCACGTGCATGGGCCCTTGACGCCAATCTGCGAACGAGAAATCTCAGCGATTTCGGCTACGATTCCACCGGGAGGAATCTCGAATATTCTGTGGAACGACGGCCGCAAGAACTTGAAAATTTCTCACAGCCGCACTATGAGCTTCTTAACGACTGGAGCATCACAGACGGGCTTACGTTGAAGAGTTCGTTGTTTTACTATACGGGCGAAGGGTTTTTCGACTACGATGCATCATGGAGCATCTACTATGATGATCCCTATGGCCTCGGTGAAAATGTTCGGCCAACCAATACTATCGTCCGTGCTGTTGTTGACAACCGACATGGAGGGTGGATACCACGTCTTGTTTGGGAGAACGACCTTGGCCAGCTTACGGCTGGACTAGAAATTCGTCTCCATCGCAGTGATCATTACGGACGCATTCGATATGCCGAACAGCTGCCGGACGCGTACGATCCTGATCGAAAGTTTTACTCCTACGAAGGTGAACGAGACATATTCAGCGCGTTTGCACGACAAATATGGGTCGTGAATGATGATGTGTCAGTGACAACAGAACTCCAGGTTGTAACGCATCGGTATGGCGTGACAAATGAGTGGCAAGGAGGACGGCAAACATCGTATATGACGGTAAACGGTGGAAGTGTGGGTAATGGGGGAGACATCTTTAATGTTCGTTACACTTTCGCTAATCCGCGATTAGGTGTACACTGGAATATCGATGAGTTTCAGTCATCGTTTATCAGCGTATCCATGACGTCGCGCGAGCCACGCCGCAACAACCTCTATGCTGCTTCTGAAGCTTGGTATGGTGTAACTCCACGTTTTGCGGCAGATACGTCGGGTGGTGTTGTGCGATATGATTTCTCAAAACCACTTGTCCAACCTGAGCGTATGCTCGATATCGAGGCTCAGTATTCGTGGACGGACGAGAAGCTGCGTGCAACGATAACTGGATACTATATGGACTTTACGAATGAACTCGTAAAGAATGGCCAGCGGGATATCTTTGGACTTCCGATTGAAGGTAATGCGCCAAGGTCGTATCACGCCGGTATCGAGGTACAAGCATCGTATACCATTCGCCCTTCTGATGACCTCGAGTGTACACTTTGGGCAAATGCGACGATATCGAGAAATCGGATTGTTGACTACACACTCGTTCTCGACGATCGTACGGTAAACCTCAATGGGAATCGTATTGCCGGTTTCCCTGAATTTCTTGCCAACGTTGGATTTCGTTCCGCCGTTGGTCCAGTTCGTCTGGACATCACGACCAAGTTCCTCGGCGAGTTCTATTCGGATAACACGGATGATCGTCATCGACTCTCCCTTGAGGAGCGTGCAAGCCTGGCTGCCTCTCTTGGTTACGACGAGAATCGAGTGGATCAAGCTGTCATCGTGAACATGGTTGGATCTGTTGATGTGGTATCCGACCTTCGCCTGCGTCTTCAGGTCTTTAACGTCCTTGACCGACCGTGGATCAGCGGTGCCACAGGTAAGGAGTTCTTTCCTGCTGCGCGAAGAAATTGGTTCCTTGGCGTTGAATACACACTCTAGGTAGGCGGCATTGGGCGTATCTTCGCGCCCTATGAAGCGACACTCCATCAACGTAACAAAGCAGTGCGCGTTCCGAAATGAAAAGGGACGTTGCAAACGCAAAACAACAAAAACGCATCCGTATTGTGGTCCACATACGGAACAGGTTCTTGGACTGCGTGTGGCAAAGAGCACCATCCCGTTAGCAGGAATGGGACTCTTTGCCACTCGCGGTTTTAAGAAGGACGAAGTGATCTGCGAGTACGGAGGAGAAAAGCTTACTGTTGATCAGTATGATCGTCGTTATGGTGACGATGCCATGGGGTCGTACGGTATTCAGCTTGATAGTAAACACGTTATTGATGCACGCAAGACGTCCGCTGGTGTTGCGCGCTATGCCTGTGACTACCATGGAAGCGGACGCCGACCTAATGCAGAGTATGTAACAGATGGCGGTAAGATTCACATCGTTGCAATGCGTCGTATTGCTGCCGGAGAGGAAATCCTCACCGATTACGGCGACGAGATGCATCGTGCGATGGGAATCTCTTAGTCACCAGACCGTTGCTGTAAACGAAACGGTGGCTGAACGGCCTCTGTTATCCGTAACCGTTACCGTGTTGTTACCTGCGTGTGGTTTGACAAGCACATTACCCCCAGGTGGTGCAGAGGTGATAAAGACGTCGTTGAGATACCAATACACCGTGGTGGCATCCGCCGATGTGTGACATTGGAGCAGAAGACGTCGTTCGCCTTCGTCCTCAAGAATGTATTCCTTGCCTTCTGTAGGGGAAACAATCGCAATGCTGCCATCGCGCTCTATGCGCGTACATGACGATTCATGAGGTGGTGGGACGGCAATACGTAGATGCTCATCACGAAGGAAGGTGAGGATGGCCGGCGGAAGATTGATAAACAATTGTCGTTTCCACCCGCGTTGTGGCAAACAGTCAGTGCAGTATGATACTGTTCCGCGTGAGTTCACAAAGACCTCACGAATGTGATTACATTCAAGAGCTGGAGAGATCATGGGTATGAAGTCATCAAGTACGATGTCCTTACATGAGTCACCAGGTACATTGCCCGTCACTGAACACACATAACGAATATCAAGTCGCGATGGTCTCTGATGCCAAACATCGTGACCAGATCGACCTAGTGATGAAAAAATGTCAAACATGAGGGGTGTTGCAACAGTGGATCCGCTGAGGTCAGGTACACCGACACCTGTAAAGTTTCCTACCCATACTCCAACGGTATAGTCAGCGTTATAGCCAATACTCCATGCGTCGCGTCGGCCGTATGACGTGCCGGTCTTCCACGCAACAACTGGTACAGATGGTGTGAGGTGGACGTTCGATGGCATGTCTGGACGATTTCTCTGCAACAGAATGTCCGTAAGAATCCATGATGCTTCAGGGCTCAAAAGTTGGGTCGTATCACCCAGTGCATCACGTCGTGTCCATCGTGGTGCCACATATTGGCCACCACGCGCCAGAGAAGCATACATTGCTGTTAACTCATCCAGTCGTGTTCCACAACCACCCAGTACAACACTCAGCCCAAGTAGCTTCTGGTCACGTTGAATTGTTGACAGTCGTCCCTTGCGTAACAGTTCAAGAAAGGTAGGGATACCAACCTTGGCCAGCGTTGAAACAGCGGGGACGTTCAGGGATCTGGCAAGGGCATCCGACATCGTGACAAGGCCATCGTAACGTTCGTCGAAATTCGTCGGCGAATATCCGTCATAGTTTACCGGAACGTCCTCTATCGCTGTCCGACGTGTCAGAATCCCTTTGTCAAGTGCCAGACCATAGAGAAACGGTTTGAGGGTTGAACCCGGAGAACGAACTGCTTTAACGCCGTCAACTTGGCCCTGGTAGTCAAGGTCTTGTGGGTCCTGAGAGCCGACGTAGGATATCACCTCTGACGTTCGATTGTCGATTACGATGACGGCAGCATTGTTAATCGATAATGCCCGTAGACGTCGGACATGTTGGAGCGTCAAACTCTCGACGCGTTCCTGGCGTGCGCGGTCAATTGTACTCTTGATAAAATTTTCTGATGGCCACGCTGACCGAAGACGAACACTCAGGTGCCAAGCAGAACGCGGCGTGGGAATACGACGAATATTGACGGGTTCACGCAGTGCTGTCTCCATTTCATCATAAGAGATGAAGCCCCTTTTGCCCCATTCCCTCAACCATACATTGCGTGCAATTCGTAAGCGGTCATTGTTTTCACCGAGTCGCAGCGATGTGGGACGGTTGGGGACGACCATCAGTAGCGCTGTTTCAGCCGACGTGAGTCTGGAGGGTTCTCGATCGAAATAGAATACGGAGGCGGAGGCCACACCTTCAATGTTCCCACCGTACGGGATGAGGGTCAGGTAGAGTTCCAGGATCTCATCCTTTGAGTAATGCAGTTCGAGCTGGAATGCATGCCATGCTTCGATAACCTTTGATAACAACGTTCGGGGCCTTGGTTCGAGAAGCCGGGCAACCTGCATGGTAATGGTTGAAGCTCCCGACGTTGTCCGGCCCGACGTGATGTTCTTCCAGCCTGCCCGGAGAATAGCGAACGGATTAACTCCAGGATGCCACCGGAAATAACGATCCTCCTTATCGAGAAAGGCCTCTATGAGTCTGGGAGACACATCCGCACGCCGAACGGGTAACCTCCACTTTTCATCCCGTGCAAGAAACACCGTTAGCGGTCGGCCATCACGATCCGTCACCATGGTCGACGTTGGGACAAGGGGCGAAAAGGGGCAAAGCCAATCGGTGAAGAGAACGATGGCTGAGAGAAAAAGGCCAATCAATAGCCCTTTGCGGACAATTGTAGCTGTTGGGCGTACGGAGGAACTCGTCATTATCCTGCAATATCACGGACTCGACGGAAATCGCGTATTTTCGCAAACCTTCATCTCCACATCAAACCCGATATCCATGGGCGCCAAGTTCATTTCGAACAAGGATGAGACTGTTCGAATGTTCGAGAATCCTGTTCTCGAATATTTTTCGCACATCCATCCAATTACACCGGTCGTTGTCTACGTCCCGGTTGTACTATGGTGCGTATGGAACGGCGCTATGGAACTGTCGTGGTTGGTCACGCTGGTCATGCTGCCGCTCGGAGTGTTACTGTGGACCTTTCTTGAGTACACCATTCACCGCTGGGCATTTCATATTGAGCCACGCACGGAACGTGGGCGACGTCTGCATTTCCTCGTACACGGAGTTCATCACGATTATCCGCGAGACTCAACGAGGTTGGTCATGCCGTTACTTGTCAGCGTGCCACTTGCCCTTGTGATTTACTGGTCCATGCGAGGTCTTGTGCCCGGTTACCATTGGGGTTTGTTTGCAGGACTCTTGATTGGTTACGTTGCTTACGACTCGATTCACTACGCAACACATCATTTTAACCCGAAGGGACGCTTAGGAAGATTCCTCAAGGAATATCACATGAAGCATCACTTCGTGGACGATCACACGGCCTACGGCGTCAGCAATCCATTGTGGGACTATGTGTTTAACACTGTTCCAGATTGGGTACGACGTCGGAAACGTGCACGTACGACCAACGGATAACACCATGGCTCTCGACAAAAACATCATCATCAACGTCGCCAAGAACATCGCTCCAAACGTCGACGTGATTGAGCACCACGGCGACCTCACCCTCGTGGTTGGTCGCGATGTTGTTACTGACGTACTCGCCGAACTCAAGGAGAATCCTGCCACGGACTTTAATCAATGCGTAGACATTACGGCCATTGATTGGGCTCGGAAGACAGATCGGTTTGAGGTGGTGTATATACTGTACTCGATTCCAAACAAAACTCATGTTCGCGTAAAGACGGCTGTTCGTGAGGACAAACCGCATCTACCAACGGTCACTGATCTTTGGGAAGGAGCAAACTGGTACGAACGTGAGGCCTACGACATGTATGGTATCATCTTCGATGGTCATCCAGATCTACGCCGGTTCTATATGCCAGAAGACTTTATGGATGCCGACGGGGAGCCACTCTATCCACTTCGTAAAGACTTCCCGCTGGCTGGTATTCCTGGTTCGTTACCCTTGCCGCAGAAGTAGTCGACAGGTTGGTCTCGTGAATGTCAACAGAAAAAGGTTCGTAGCGAAATCGCTACGAACCTTTTATCGTTTTCAGTTCTGGGTTACGTTGTTGTGTTACTCGGACTGTAGCCAGCTAATTGCGGCTTCAACCGATGGCTGGAATTCGAACAGGTATTCGATTTGCGAAATCGCAAAAAGTTTACGGACGGATTCCTGCACGCCAACGAGTACAACGAAACCTTCGTTGTCCTTCATCTGGCGGTGCGCCAACAGTACGGCACTCAGGCCCTGCGAGTCGCAGAAGTGGACCATCGACAGGTCCATGACAAGTGCCTTAACGGAGGGCTGGCACAAAATGAGGAGTTCACTCTTGACGTCCGGTGCATTCGTGGAGTCGAGAATTGATTCCTTGATCGTAAAGATGACGAGCTCGTCGTCTTGTTCAACTGCAAAGCGCATGGCACAAATATCGTAAACTCGCCCGTATGCGCTCCATACTTGTTGTCAGGCTTTCCTCAATGGGGGATGTTATCCTCGTAACAGCCCTTGTCCGGCAGATACAACGGACGTGGCCGGACGCCGCCATTGACGTTGCCGTTCATGAGCGCTTCGCCGAGGTGTGGGCACATAATCCGCGGATCCGGCACGTTTGGAGTATTGAGACACGTTCTGCCGCTGACACGCACATTGACGATACAAAACTTGCCATGGCCGAGGCCAACGATGGGGAATTGTATGACCTTGTCGTTGACTTGCAGAAAAATGTTCGGTCGAAACTACTTCTTCGGGGTCTTGGCAAAGAGTACGTTACTGTCAATAAACATCGCCTCGAAAAACTATTGCTTGTGTGGCTAAAACGCCGACCTGCAGTTACCATTCCTGTTGTTGACCGGTACCGGCAAACGTTACGTGACTACCCACTTGTGCTCGATGTTGAGGGACCCGAGTTGTGGTTGGAGGAAGAGTTTCGTCAGGGGGCACAAAGGGGCAGAAACAACCGAGTTGCCACTGGACGTGTTGCGATTGCGCCCGGAGCACATCACGAGACCAAACGTTGGCCCATATCAAGGTTTGCTGAAGTATGTCGGCAACTGACGCATCTTGGATATCAGGCCGTTCTTGTTGGCGGACCCGCTGATGTAGCAAGATGTTCGGCTGTTGCGGAAGAAGCCGGAGTAGATGTTGTGCGAGCCGACGGGGCTACGACACTTGCGTCGACGATTGAGACTCTTGATGGCTGTGACCTTCTGATCACGAACGATACGGGAGTGATGCACATCGCGTCTGCCCGTCATGTTCCCATCGTCGCGATCTTCGGAGGAACGGTTCCGGAGTTAGGTTTTGCACCCTATGGCGTACCACATGTCATTATCCAGAACGACGTCGGCTGTCGCCCATGTTCTCATGTTGGAAAGTCACAATGTCCGCGCGGACATTTCCTATGTATGACGGGAATTTCTGTTGATGACGTTGTGAACGGGGCACGTAAATTGCTTTCATTATGAGCATGAGTATCGGTATTGCCATAGTTGGAGCGGGCAACATTGCCCAAAACGTCCACTTGCCCGTGTTATCGGCGATGTCGGGCATCAAGCTTGTTGCCATTGCCGACAGACAACGCTCAAAAGCGCAGATCCTCGCTGACAAGTATGGAGCAGACCACGCCGTTCGCTCAATTGATGACGTGCTGAAGCTACCGGGTGTTGACGTTGTTTTTGTGACGACAAGCACTGATGCACATGCCGAGACGGCACTTGCGGCCATACGACATGGAAAACACGTCTTTGTTGAGCGTCCCGTAGCGCGGACACTTCAAGAGGCTCTTGAGATTCGATCAGCAGCACGTGAATTCGACGTGAAGGTGATGGTTGGTATGAATCACCGATTCCGTCCGGACGTTGTGTCGATGAAAAATGCTGTAGACCGTGGCGAGATAGGCCCGGTGTTTTATGTGAAAGCCGGTTGGGTAAAACAGCGTTCTACAGACGCAAAGTGGTTGGCCAATGCCGACAAGTCTGGTGGTGGTGTATTAGTCGACCTCGGTATCGTCGTTGTCGACATGATATTACATGTGTTTAATTTCGGAAGAGTGCGAAGTGTGACGTGCAGCACCTTCCATCACGAAACAAAATCCGTCGAAGATGTTGTGGTAGCAATGCTCCACTTCGAAAACGGAGCTGTTGCTACCGTTGAAACGTCCTGGTCACTCGTACGTGCCGAAGACGTCTACTACTGCAACGTCTTTGGTAAAAAAGGAAGTGCCTTTATCAACCCATTCAAACTTGTCAAACGCGATGGCAACGTGTTTAGCACAACACAGCCACCACAGAGTGATAAGGCGAAGATGGCTCTCTACCGAAAGAGTTACGAAGCGGAATTCAAACACTTCTTTCATGCTATCAAGGGACTCTTGCCCCTGATCAGCACGGTTGATGAAGCGGTTGAACGTATGAAGATTGTTGAGGCTATGTATGCCAGTGCCGAACTCCAACGAGAGATCGTTATTCCGTAGTCGACACGGTTTTCGGCAACAAGATGACGTATGGTCTGCGTGTTGCTGATGAGTAAGGTCGCAACTGTTGCTGCGCACCGTTAGCGCATTGCCTCAAACGTTCGAATTGTTGTCACCTTGTTAAACGGGTCGGTTGACTCAACGACAAGCTCACGATCGGAAAGATTCACAATTCGCATCGTGTCTGCTGGAGGTGCTGGGTTCCCAGGTGCACGTGCAACGAGCATCATCCTTCCTGTACGACTGTCGAGCTGGAAGTCAAATGAACCACCGTTTCGTGCAGAATTTGGCAGGCAGTCACAACCGCCACGCGAATACCATCCACGACCACTGCTTGCCATGAGAAGTACGTCGTCCTGCGTACAATCTGTTACGTCAACATCTTGACCGCGAATAACGGCGATGTTTGTGGCGTGCCAGAGTTTTACTTCTCGCCCTGCCAAGGCAACGGGAATGTTGTCCTGACGCTGACGCAGCACCGGAGCGAGTCGCAGTCGACGAACCTGGCCGGATACCGAGTGATCTTCAACGTTGATACCATCAGACGTACAGTCTTTAAAAACGAGTCTGCGGATATCAGCCTCGTTTGCATCATGCCCAGCTGATAACATCCGGAATCCATCGTTCAGCCCAAGCAGGACATAGTTAAAGACGTCGCCAATAGGCCCCTTACGTATGTCACCATCTGATGACTCCGTAAACGCTACGCCGATACCATCGGCTGTAAAGACGACGATATCCTCACGAGGCCCCATAAGGCCCGTTCTGCCGGAGGAATCCGTAGTTATGGAAACGACTTCCCATGCCCTGCTATTTCCACCCGTCAACGTCTGACGGACTTCGGTAGCATCCGGAAAATCGAGGACATCTGGTTCTGTGACACAGCTCGCGAGAGCAGTCGCCAATATTGCCCACATGGCGACGTGTGTCACTCCGCCGCGTCCGAAAGTGCCCAACTTCCGGTGGCGGGTGCGCGTGTTGTGTTGCCCACACATTGTCAAATCCTCCCTTGATGGGTAGGACACTCTCTCCCCCCTTGGGAGAGGTCTCACACAAAGGTACGCAAAAATACGTGTCATGTCAAGTGTTTTACGTACGTGGAAATACACTGACCTGACGATCTGAGTTAATGTGGACAATGTGGTGATAGTTGGTGCCACCGTCGTGGAAACTATGGAATAACAGAGGGCTCATGTCCTCAGTAGGATTTGGTAATGTTGGACTTCTGGGCAATACGACCTCCACCCTCCACCTATCGTGGTAGTCTGCCCCCTTTACCCCTTTCCGCTGACGTTTCCCCCCTGACCTGCATGGCATCTGGTTCGTATTCCTCCTCACGACGTGATCGGCAAGAGCCGGCACGAATCATCAATATTGGCGATGTAGCCGGACAAGTTCCTCCGCATTCAAACGAGGCTGAGACTGCCGTCCTAGGTGCGATGCTCATCGACAAGGATGCTGTAAGTAAGGTTGTTGAAGTTCTTGAACCTGAGTGTTTTTATCACGAAGCTCATACGACAATTTTTAAGGCCATGATGGCCATGTTTGAGCGTGGTGTGACTATTGACCTTGTGACGCTCACAAATGAGTTGACGCGTACCGGAGAGCTCGATCGTGTTGGTGGCATGTTTGCCTTGACGGAAATCAGTGCGCGGACCGTGACGGCAGCAAACGTTGAACATCATGCACGTATTGTCCTTGAAAGATATCTCAAACGTCAGCTTATCCGCGTTGCCGGTGAAATCATTGCGGACTGTTTTGATGATACAACAGATGCACTTGACGAAGTAGACAGAGCGGAGCAACGCATCTTTGACGTGGCCGAAAAACGCCTCAAGCGCTCTTACTCGGGCATGAAGAAGCTCACGAAGGATGCAATTGAGAAAATATTTGCCTTGGCAGGTGGTGAAGGTGATGGTATAACCGGTGTTCCCACCGGATTCGCACAACTTGACATGCTGCTGAGTGGTCTTCAGCCAAGCGATCTGATTATCCTTGCTGCGCGTCCATCCATGGGAAAGACGGCATTCGCTCTTTCGATCGCACGCGAGGCAGCCCGCAAAGGAAAGTCTGTTGGATTCTTCTCGTTGGAAATGTCGGCACAGCAGCTGGTACTGCGCTTGATTTCCGCAGATGCTGAAGTGCCTCTACAAAATCTTCGGACTGGCCGTCTGTCGCAAAAGGATATGCATGATCTCGTTGCGAAGATCGACAAGCTGATGAATGCGCCGATCTACATCGATGACTCGGCAGCAATTACACCAGTTGAGTTCCGCGCTAAGTGCCGTCGAATGAAGGCTGAGCACAAGGTTGACCTTGTTATCGTCGACTACCTTCAGCTGATGCATGCTCCAAAAGCAGAGAGCCGTGAACGAGAAATCAGTGTGATTTCGCATACGTTAAAGCAGGTTGCCAAGGAACTCAATATTCCGATCGTCGCTTTGTCGCAGTTAAACCGTACGCTTGAGTCGCGTGCTGATAAACGACCAATGTTGAGTGATTTGCGGGAATCTGGGTCGATTGAGCAGGATGCTGACGTCGTGATGTTTGTGCACCGACCAGAGTACTATAAGATTGCAACCTTTGAAGATGGACGGTCAACAGAGAATATTGCCGAGATTATTATCGGTAAGCAACGTAACGGTCCTACGGGCGATGTTAAGCTGTTTTATCACAAGGAGCTTGCTGCATTCCACGATCTTACATACCATCCAGAACAGTTTGATGATGGTGCTGGCGGAGGGTATATCGGGTCGGGACCAGAACCGTCGTTCTAACGGACGACGTCTACGTAGTTGCTGAATTCAGTCGTTACGACGACGTCATTGCTTGCCGAACCGGACAGGCAGTCGTTCCGTTGACGCAGGTTTTATCACATGGCGTTACGTACACACGCGGTAAGGCCGTAGGGAACTTTGCGTTTATTCCGGAGAGGATTTCCTTTTCGGTCTCATACAGTTTTTCCAGCGTGTAGTCATATGGCATTACAAGGTCGATCTCAACAAAGATATCCTTACCAGATTGGCGGGTATGAACACTTCGGAATTCGCACATTCGATGGTAATTCTCTGCGATGATGGCTAGAATCTCATATTGCATCTCATCGGGAAGTGTTCTGTCAAGAAGTTGACGGAAGGCATCCCTGCCATGTCGTAGAGGTACTTTGACCGTAACAAGGATAAGTGTAATGGAAACAACGCCGTCAACGATGGCTGCTGTACCATAGGAGCTGAAGTACTGTAGCGCACCACTAGCAAGCAAACCAAGGACGACGATCACTTCAACCCAGGAGTCAACACGCCATAACTCTGCATCGTAGTGCAACATGGGCATATGAAACCGTCGAGCAGATTTTTCAAGTCTGCGAGCCGTGTATCGCATGACGAAGAAGGACACTACACTCCAGACAAGAAGAACACTAATATTCCGATCGTCAGGCGGTTGACGAAAGACACCGATAGCCTCGCTAAAGGTGAATAGTGTGAGGACAAACAACAATGTTGCACTGGCGAGAATGGCAAGTGATTCATACTTGCCATATCCATAGTTAAACGTCAGATCGGCATTCCGTGAGCTTCGTCGTACGGCCGTTAAGAACAGCAGTGAATTACCAATGTCGATCAACGTGATGTATCCATTGGTCTGAACAATCAGCGAGTGTTGTGCAAGACCAATACCGATACTGCCTACGGCAAGAATGACGCAGGCGACAAAGGAAAGGAACGAAGCATACTCAGGAGCATCTCGATTGACGAGTCCCGCGAGTTTGCGTCGTATTGCCCGAAGGGCAGACGTCATGCGGATATCCCGAGTTCACTGCGAAACCATGCAATTGTCCGCTGTAGACCTTCCTCACGTTGAACCTTCGGCTGCCAGTTGAGTTTCGTGCGTGCAACGGTGATATCCGGTTGACGAATTTTCGGATCGTCTTGCGGCAAATCCTTATGGATTATCGTACTCGTTGATCCTGTCAAGGCGATGACTTCTTCTGCGAGTCCTTTCATGGAGATTTCATCGGGATTGCCAATGTTCACTGGATCCGATATGTCACTCCACAAGAGTCGAATAATTCCGTCGATGAGGTCATCTACGTAACAGACACTGCGTGTCTGCGATCCATCGCCAAAGACGGTGACATTCTCTCCATGTAAACACTGTCCGATAAAGGCAGGAATAGCGCGCCCGTCTTCAACACGCATCCGCGGACCATACGTGTTAAAGATTCGTACGATACGTGTCTCTACACCATGGTAGCGATGATAGGCCATCGTCATTGCCTCAGCAAAACGTTTTGCTTCGTCGTAGACTCCACGTATACCTACGGGGTTCACATTCCCCCAGTATGTTTCCGGCTGTGGATGGACAAGTGGGTCACCGTACACTTCGGATGTCGAGGCGAGAAGGAATCGAGCTCCCTTTGCCTTGGCAAGACCAAGAGCCTTATGTGTTCCAAGACTACCAACCTTAAGTGTCTGGATTGGAAACTTGAGGTAGTCAATCGGTGAGGCAGGTGAGGCAAAGTGCATGACGGCCGAAACTTCACCAGGTACGTGGATGAAGTTCGTCACATCATACTGCACAAGCTCAAACGATGCATTGCCAATGAGGTGGGCAATATTCTCAGCTCGTCCGGTGATAAAGTTGTCCATACAGACAACACGGTGGCCGTCGGCAAGGAGGCGTTCGCAGAGATGCGAACCGAGGAAACCGGCGCCGCCGGTTACAAGGATTCTCGACATGGGGCAAAGATAGGTGAGGCCTACTTCGTGACGACGATAGGAAGAAAGTGTCGGCCTTTCCGCCCTTCAACTTCAACGAGATAGTATCCTGATGTCGGTAGGATGGTGTCTACACTAACAAGTTCGGATCCATGTCGGAGGATGACGTTGTCACGCCTGCATACCTCAACACCAAGTAGCGTAAAGACTCGGATGGACACATGTTCCTCGGTAGGGTATGAATCATCAACAGCAGTCGTTGATGTTACGGTAAACGAACGTGTCATACTCCAAGGACCTGTCCCCGCATCATTTTTTGCTCGAACTCGCCAGTAGTATCGCCGGCCAACCTTGAGCGGTGCTGTTACCTGGAGTGCCGTGTCTGCACGTTCACGCACCGTAGATGTTGAGAAGTCTGCCAGGGTATCGTATTCAATATCATACCCCTTGTCAGCTGAACTAACGGGCTCCCAACCCAGTCGTGGCCGTGGAACGATGTTGATGGCACCATCATCCGGCCGAAGTAATAGAGGTGCTCCTGGTATCCCATACGTCGTGAATGACCACACGTCTGAATGAACCACTGTTGAGAATGGTGACACGGCTCGTACATCCCAGTAGTACGTCGTTGTGGGTTCAAGGGGTAGACCAGCCAACGATGAGTCACTTCCGATCACGGTATCCGCAACGATGTCAGCTAAACTCGAATCCCGTGCAATGCGCAGGGAATACGTTGTAGGATAGGGTCGTTGAGAACCATATCCGCGAGGGCGAAATGTAAAGTTTTGCTGACGCGTTCCAACGTTCTGTGAGTCTTTTGAAGGACGTTGTAAAAGGGGTGAAAGGGGCAAAGGAGCTCCAACAGAACACATCCACACTGGTGATCGTGTCGAATCGCCAGACGTTGTAGCAACAAGACGCCAGTACCACGTTCCATTGTCTAAACGAACCGTGTCACGCCGACGCTGTGAATCGTATGTCCTAACCGTCATTGGTGATACAAAACTAGAATCTCTGGAAATTTCTAAACGTTGTGTGGTTACCGCTGAGCTGTTCGTGAGTGACCAGTAAAACTCAACCATTGTTGTCAAGCGCTCGCTACCATGTTCTGGAGCCCGTTGTCGCGGTGTGGGGCGACCAAGTACCGTCGATCTCCCACGTTCATCTACCGTTAATCGTACATCAGCCAATACATTGGTCATCGTTGTTGTTTGTCCATTCGTCCAACGAATGAGGATCGTGTCAATCGTCGTGGCATCTCCAAGTCCAAAGTGTATGCGTTCAGACATCGCCGATGCACGACCTCCACTAACGGTTCCAGGTAACCATGCAGTTTGGCGGCGTCCATCGGTTATCACCGTTACCTTGCTACCGTATCCTCGGCGCGTGCCGTACTCTGTTAATGTCGGCGCGAGTTCAAGGGTCAGTGATGAACCGTGAGTGGACATGTCATTACGAAACAGTTTTACGTTGTCTGTGCCACTTGCGCAGAGAAGGTCAAGGTCACCATCACCGTCATAGTCAAATCGGACGGCAGTCCACGCACCATGAATGTCGAGCCCAGCCTGCCAGGTCACATCGGCGAATGATGTGCCCATGTTTCTGAAGAGGCGTGCATATCGCACACTATCCTGATTACGTGGTGAATATGATATCTGGCCATGCCACAGATCGGTAAGCCCGTCGTGGTCAAAATCAACAAAACACATTCCGGCATTCATTTCCCGAAAGGTGACTCCTCCCTCATGAGCACGACGTGGAGTAAAGCTTGGATCGGTTCCACCGTTGTTCATCCAGAGGAGCGACGGATTACTGAACTGTCCACGATATTCCGGATGGCCGAGATTACCTACGGCACAATCAGCGTCACCATCGTTGTCGATATCTGCCCAGTCACTGCCCATTCCATGGCCAAAGTAGTCTGGTACCGACGTCGCCATGCCTCGAATACCGGAAGATGTGGATACATCGGTAAACGTGCCATCACCATTGTTACGATAGAGTCTATCTGGTGCCAAACGGTACGTAGCCACAAAGATGTCCGTGCGGCCATCATCGTTAAAGTCACATAAGGAAGCACCCCACGTGTCAAAAAAGGGCGGTGGTTCTGCCGCAGCGATTCGCGACGAGAGTGTCGACTGCGTAAACGTCCAGTCGCCATTGTTCGTATAGAGTTCATCACGATAGTAGGTTTCTGTGCCATTCTGTTCGCGACGACCATTGGCGATAAAGATGTCGATGTCTCCGTCACCATCGTAGTCAAACCACAACGGCGTCACAGCAGGTGCATCGTTCGAAAAGTCCGTCTCATCAGTGACGTCAAAAAACGTACCGCCATCGTTGCGATAGAATCGATCGTTCCGGAAACCATTCACAGCCATACAATCCATATCACCATCACCGTCGATGTCTGCCCACGACGTCACACTACCTGTTATTCCGATCTCGACAGATCTAAATGTGCCGTCGCCTTGATTTTGAAAAAAACGACCACCAACAGCCACGTCTTCAAAACCGTCTGAGTTCCAATCAACGATGGATGCCATATCAGCACGAAGGAATTGCCCTGAGGCGTCTAGCAGTCCGCTCTGCCGTGTTACATCAACAAACTTCGCGGGAACAGGCAACTGCGGGTAGTCAAGTTGTGACGTATAGTCAACAACTAAGCGAACCATAAAGTCTGCTGCAGCACGGTAATAGATGCCCGGAATATTAAAAAAGTTTGCGTTGGGCGTTATCGGGTCATAGATGTAGGATGTTACCGCACCCATGCCGTCTGAATCCATTCCAAAGGCAGGTCCATTTGCGCTGATGATATGCTGGACAACAATGCGATCGTAACCGCCAATCCGAATGTTGGCTGACGTAACGTCGACATCATACCATCCGGGAGCGGTAACGTTTACGACAGCACTTCCGAGTGTGTTGTATGAATGCACATACTGTGTAGGCGGAAGAGTTCCTTCTGATGCATCACCCACAATCCGGAGAGTATCCGTTCCTGTGCCGGCATAGTAGACACGCACCTTTATAATCCTACACGGTGCGCCAGGTGATAGGATAACCGATTCGTCCCATCCGCGGCGCGTGAGATTTGACGACGAATACACACCATTGTCGCGGTAGATCGTGTCGATCAATGCTTGCGCAGGGCAGGCAAAAATCATGATGGCGAGAGCCGCAATGACGCTGTTCCGCATTTCCTTCCCTCCAGATGAAGTGCGGAAAATAGGTCCGATCGGTCAATCAACGACTCACGCCGGGTTACTTCGTGAGCACAACAAACTCCACGCGCCGATTACGACGACGGTCAGCCTCACTTCGATTGGGTACGAGTGGGCGTGACTCGCCATATCCTTTTGCGTGAAGGCGCTGTGGGTCGATGCCGAGTTCTACTAAACGATTGAGTACCGCTGCAGCCCGTTCGGTTGAGAGCAGAAGATTCGCAGCTTCATCACCCACATCATCAGTGTGCCCAGCTATCTCTATTGTCATCACCGGATTGGTGCGAAGGATTCCTACGAGCGTTAGAATCTCAGCTTCACTTTCTGCCCGCAGGTCGGCCTTTCCATGATCAAAGAAGATATTGTCAAGACGAACCGTGCCACCTGGTGAAGTTGTATCCAGACTTCGTTGTAAGCCGTCGTCGTCAACGTTCAGTGTGGCTACAATGTTCGGAGCACCGACGGCATAGAGGTCGAGGTCGCCCTCAGGGCCGGCAGCACAGTAAACGGCAAGTGTGCCATCCGCCGACTCTGAGTAGTAGGCTTCCCAGTCAGGACCATTCACGAATGGTCCGAGATTTACCGGTGGTGTCCACTTTGTCCAGGAGTCGTCGAGCCTCACGGTCATAAAGATGTCATTACCGCCATATCCCGTGTGGCCACTCGAAGAAAAGAATAATGTCCGTCCATCGGCAGCCAAAAACGGCGTAATCTCTTGTCCGAAGGTGTTGATTTGTGGACCAAGATTGGCCGCATCACTCCACGTGCCATCTTCCTGGCGCACATACACCCATAGGTCCAGTGACCCATGTCCACCTGGGCGTGATACAGAGACGATAAGCGCGCGTCCATCGGCCGACATGCAGGCAAATACGGAGCGTGCATCATTTCGGTAATCAGGAATCTCCATGCGCGTGGGTAACATCCACTTCCCATTGAGCTTCTTCGATGTGCTAAAGCCAACGTCGATGACGGTTGCTGTTGCATCGTAAATATTTCCAACGACGGCTGATGTCTCATCCTTTGACATCCAGACGAGATAATTGGGGCCACTTCCATTGAGGGGTCCGGGTAGCCGTGTTGCGCGTGTAAAAGCCCCCTTTGCCCCTTTCCTGCTAACCCAAATGTCGTCTGACACGTCCTGACTTGCATCTTCGCGTGTAAACCATAGTGATGATCCATCTGCAGAAAGGATCGGTCCCTTTTCTGCAAAGGGTGAGTTCACGGAACCCGGAAGTCGTAACCGTTCTTTCCCGGAGAATCGCCCGTTGTCGAGGCGTAGTGGTGGTCGATCCTGTCGAATCGTCACTCGTTGTATCGTCGCCGTCATCCGGCCATTGAGCTCAAATCCGAGTAGTGAGCCTCGAATCGGGAAATCCCGGCTCGTATGTTTCGCAAAGAGTACGTTGTTCACATAAAATGAAATCGAGTCATTCTCGCGAGCTATCCTGACTGTGTCAAAACTTCCCATCCCATGTAGCTGTGGTGCAGATTCCCAAACAAATCTACTATCCCATGAACCGCCAGCGTATCTGCCGACAACGGCACGGCGTGCAGCTGTTATGCCGACATAATTCACGTCGCTCAGACCATTGCCACCCCATACAAACGCAAGAGGAAGCTCTGGAGCTGAAGAATCAATCCGCAGCACAACGTCAATGATAAAGTCCTTCGCCGGATTCAGAAGGATGTAGGACCAGCGTGCAGCGGGTCCTACGTCCGTTAACTTTCGTAAGCGAAGAAGATTGCCATCATGTTCAACTGCAATTGGCCCTTGTGCCGATGGTGCCCACGGCCCGCGATCGTCAGTTACGTTAACATCCATCCACACTGGCGGTGTTGTCTGGCTCAACAACGGGCGGCCACCTCCTTGTGTCAAAAGAAGGAGAAGAGCGACGAAAATGCCATGTAGAAGGGGCAAACGGGGCAACCAGGTACGGCTGCTCGAGATGTGTTGGACGGTCATATGACCGTGAATTTACTGCGATATCGGCACGTCGAAGTTGCCATTCGTAACGGACTTCGTTCCACCGGCAGTATTTCTCGCCGTGAACGTAAATGTACCCTTGATTCGACTAGACGTTGATTCGGTAACGATGATCGAACCAGTGCCTGCAACCATGTTTGCCGTATACATGTCATTCGCTGTCGTGCCAGTGACGACGGTGGCAAGGTGCATGTTGCCCGAACCCAGCGAATAGGTTCCTTGGCCAGCAAAGTTGATCACACGCAATTGAATTTGACGGACGGACCCATCTTGTCCAGCCACAGCAAGAACACCACCTTGGACGGTTGCCTGTGTAATCAATGAGCTCGACCACGATGAGCCATCAATGGATGCCGTCATTGATCCTCCACTTGCCGTTGGAGCCGTTGACGAATCATCCTTTGAGCAAGAGGTGATGAGGAATGAGAAAAGTGCGACGGCAACGATGGTGATGTTTCGCATGGTAGTACTCCAATGTGTGAAGGATGACGGTGAGTTTTCTCACTGCAACCTAAACGTCAAATTCTCGCTGCAACTACTACGGAACTACCACCATCACAAGAGTCCTTGTGTGGGGGCACCTGGATTTCATGGTATGATCACTTGACAAAGACTACTGAAATCGCACAACAAAGCAATACTGTTTATGCATTTTCTGTCGATATATGTCGAACTCCTGATCGGCCAATACAGAGTCGTCTAATGTCGAAGTCTTTTGATCATCCTCGGCGAGGAGCGTTTCGTCCTCGTACTCCTCATCTTCATAGAGCATGTCATAGTTTGGTGCTACGCTAAGACGTCCAGCCGGAATACCAGAGCGAATGAGCAGGTCCACAAGTTTATGGCACATATTCACATGACTTGAATCAGTGAGCATCGAATCTTTGTCCCACGTCACGTTGTACAGGATGGATACCGTTGAGAGAGGATACGTTATGAGAGTAGCGCGAAGGTCCTGTATGCCCTTCATCAACTTTTCAGTTGGTTGGGATAGAATATCGACGAATGAGGAGTCGCAAAACACACGTTCCACGAGGCCACGACGCTGAAACGCGGGATATTCGGGCATCGCTTCCACAGCCGGAGCAGGGTCCCGTACCATCGTATCTCGATACACGGTAACGTAACGATCACTATACGGTTGTCTCTGCATAAGGAACCAGATCCTGCGAAGCTCGTCGGTGCGAAGGGAGTATTCGTGATCGACCGTGTTTATTCGTCGGCCCAGGTTCTGTGGTTTTGACCACGTTGTCCAAGTTGTGTCCTGGCGTTCTGACACAAATATGTCGGCACATCCAAAACCGGGATGACCATCCGATGAGAAGTATAAATATTTTCCATCCGCCGATATAAACGGTTCACCTTCCGTCTGGAGAGTGTTGATCGGACCACCAAGAGGGACTGGGTCGGACCATACGGAGTCATGTTGGTAAAACGTGATCCAAAGATCACGTGCCATACTGATCGTGTCTACCCACCCAGAAAAGATTATTGTTTTCATGTCTGGCGAAATGGTAGCCTCAGGTAACATTCCGACGAGCTTACGTGTTGGAAACGACACATTGTACTCTCGCCTCCAGCCAACTCGATTCTTACAGAAAAACTGTAGTCCTAGTTGCAAATCGGCAGATTCAGTTGAAACAAGGATACACCGACCATCGGCAGAAGCCCAGTTGATAACGTATGGGCGCGCTGAATACACTGGAGAGCGGAACCACCCTTTTTCGAATTCAAATAATGTTTTCGTTGAATCTCGGTGACCAAGGATGAGCGACTGAGATGGCCGTGTCCCGCGAATGGACGCGTAGAAGCTCAGGTCAAAGTTAAACGGAGCAATGCGGTAAAGTTTACTCACTTCGAGAAACGACGCTTCACTGATTCGACGGAAGTTGATCCCGAAGTTTATGACGGTGTCTATCGGATCTCGCTGTTGATAGAGTCGGACGGAATGTAGCACAACGGTAGTCCCCGGATTCACCGATATCCAAACGTCGGCAGAAGAAACGTGAACATCTGCCGCATCATCAGTATGAACATGCTCCGAACGCAGGTAGTAGGTGATTTTGTCTCCAGTCCGAATGACGCGTAACGTGTCGGCTATTTGCTCGGACTGAGGCGTCAGAGTATGGGGCAGTGGATCTGGGACGTCTCCACGTGACGTCCACTTGCCACAATCGCCTCGGCGGCGATGCGCAAAAACATTACTCTGCGAGAATGTTGGACCAGCCCAGCCGAAGGCTACAAGGGCTGAATCATGATGTGATTGAAATGTATAGATTACTTCTAAACAAAAGTCTTGATCGTATTGAGCGCTGATTGACGTTCGAAGTGTTGGCCTCGGTTCCGTGTTTCTGCAGGAGATTCTACACTCACGTCGATCAAATGAAACGTTGTCGGAATCATGGATGTCAACGATCTCACCGAACGACCGAACCCAGTCAAGTTCGAAGGCCAAGGGCATGTTGTGAAGTTCCTGACCAACAGCTATCGAATGTGACACTATGAAGAAGAGTATGATACAGCTACAGGTGAAGGCTGTAGAGGGACGTGTTCGAGCCATACGACGAGGTTAATGTTTTGATCGAGACCAAGTTTACGACGAATGTTGTAACGATGCTTTTCAACAGCTCGGTCAGTCACATGTAGAATTGTTGATAGCTCCTTAGTTGAAAGCCCCGTTTTTAACAGAGCGCAGATCCGAAGCTCCATCGGTGTGAGGTGAGGGCAGCGCTCGGCAAGTTTCCGCGTGAAGTCTGTATTCAGTGTCTCAAAACGTTCGTCAAGAACGCGGCGCAATACACTCGTGCGAGGAGTTGAACCTGACTCAGCTTCTGCAAGCTGTAACGTCAGTGTTGTAATCTCGCGTGACTGTGCCTCTACGTCACGCTGAAGGCGTACATTCTCTTCAGAGAGTCTTTTTCGCTCTGCTTCCAGAGCAATGAGTCCGAGTTTTGCTCCATGAAACTGCATTCTGCGTGTGGATACTTCATTGTGAATAGAAGCAAACAAGATCTGTTGTTCCGACCGAAGCTCATACGCTCGTTTCCACATCCGTAAACGTTCGAAAAGGGTTGCACCATGTTGTAACAGGGCGAGTGCAAACGTCTGAATCTGAGATTCCTGAAGAAGATTGTATGCTTCGAGAAAACTGGCCTTTCCTGTTGAATAGTCTTCTCCAGCAACGGAGACTTCAACGTGCGTTGTTAGCGCTTGAAGCAGCGACTTCCCGTCCTTTATGGATCGGGCAAGTCGTATTGCCGTTGTGGCTGCACTACGCGCTTTGGCAAAGCGGCCCATGGCGGTTAACGTCAGCGATCTTCCACAATGGGCCGCAATGAGTTCTCGAAGATTACCAACACTTTTTGTTAAACGAATCGCTTCGTCGTAGACTGCCAGTGCTTCACGTAGCCGTCCGAGTGATAACAGTGCACCTGCCTCGTTTGTCCGCAATGTTGCGAGCCCATAGGTGTTTCCGAGCTCGTCGGCAATCGCAAAGGCCTCACGATGGTGCAGGAGTGACTCTTCAACTCGGCCTGCATTAAAGAGCGCCGTTGCCGTATTCCCAATGGCAGATCCTTCGAGGTATCGCTCACCTCGTTCGCGTGCCCGATGAAGTGCACGTTGGTAATACGTTACGGCTCCATCGTAGTCGGCAGCTTGTTCATGTAGTGTGCCGATGCCGATAAGCGAACCAATCTCTACGTGTGCCATCGACGCCTGGGCAGCCGCAACGGCAGCTTGATCATAGTGGACCAGTGCGTCACGAATCCGACCTGCTTTAGCATCTAGGACGGCAAGGTTGTACAATGTCATGGTAACGCCGTCAGCAGCATCAAGTGTTACGAAGATGTCATGAGCAGTGGTTAACATCTCTGTGGCGACATCCAGTGACCCCGTCATGGACTCCTGACTACCGAGAACGAGACATGCCTTGGCTCGTGAACGTTGATCACCTATGGCCTCGGCCTCGGCAAGAGCTTCACGGGCTATACGCGATGCAACGTCTGGTTGTCCGGAGATATGATAGTACTGTCCAAGCGTCAGGAGTGCTGTTACTTTTTCGGAGCGAATCTGTACCTCTACCTCAGGCCTTACTCCTGCCGTGAGTAACGAAGTAATCAAGTTGAGGGCTTCCGTGGCGGCATCACGAGATTTTTCGGGTGATATCCGACTTGCCTCAACGGCTTCGTCAAGTAGTTGTGTAACTCTGAGTTCGACGGACGTTTCCGGCATTACATCGAAGAGAAAGCGAGAACATACTGGCGAATGATAAGAATCCACGCTGAAATGAGGCCCGTGATAAAGAGAACGGGGAGTACAATCCCTCCAAAACCTGACCGCGGTATAAACATGGAGAACAGAGATGCTGATTTCTCAACGTCATTGAGAGTTACGTCACGAGGCGGGATGTTACGGGAGTTAGCAGCTTCAATAATGACTGCAAGTCGTTTCTGCTCGCGCATATAGTCGAAACCCCATAACGATAGGAGTATGAAGTAGATAATGGACTGTCCGCTACGTAACGCTGCATGTGTTTCTAACGGCAGCAAATAGAGAAGGATCCAATATGTACCGGCGGCTGCAAATGCCAGTCGCAGAAGGCGAAGGAAGACGGTGCGATGTCCTACGTAACGATCGGCGACGGATGCATGTAACATGCTGAACTCCTGAAAAACGAAACGCGCGAAACACCTGAATGGCGTTTCGCGCGCAAAGATCGGACGGAATCAGTGATTATTCTGCTGCTGGAGCTTCTGCTGCTGGAGCTTCTGCTGCTGGAGCTTCCGCTGCTGGAGCCTCTGCTGCTGGAGCTTCTGCTGCTGGAGCTTCTGCTGCTGGGGCTTCTGCTGCCGGAGCTTCTGCTACTGGAGCTGCAGCTGCCGGAGCAGGCTCTTCGACTGGCTGAGCAGCGGCGCGAGCCTTTGCTTCAGCGCGGTCAGCACGACGCTTCTTCAGACGCTCAAAACGAGCAAGGGCGCGAGCTGTGTGCTGTGCAACAGCGGCATCAATCTCAGCCTCTGCCATTCCCTTCCCTTGAAGGTTACGGCGAAGCAGAATGCCTTCACGTGAAAGAATTTGACGTACGATTTCCGTTGGCTGTGCGCCGACGTTTAACCAGTACAAAGCACGTTCGGTATCAATGGTGACACTCTTTGGAGTTGTCATCGGATTGATGTAGCCGACACGTTCGATTGATGCGCCGTCACGACGAGCGCGTCCGTCGATCGCAACGATGTCGTAGAAGGGTGCCTTCTTACGACCGCGGCGACGCAAGCGGAGTTTGACCATGGTGGTCTCCTGACATGAAAAAAAGTGAATTTGACAGCATTATCGACGAGCTCCAAAGAGTCCAGGCATCTGCGGCATCCGCCCGCCCTTCGTCATCGTACGCATCATCTTCTGCATGTCTTCAAATTGTTTGATAAGTCGGTTAACGTCCTGAATCGTTGTCCCGCTACCACTAGCAATGCGCTTACGACGCGAGCCATTGAGTAAACGCGGATTCTGACGTTCTTCAAATGTCATCGAAAGAATGATGGCCTCTACGCGGCCAAACGCTCGTTCATCAATCTGAACGTTCCGCATGGCCTTGTCCATACCTGGAATCATTCCAAGCAGGTCACGAAGTGAGCCCATCTTCTTGATGAGTTTCATCTGCTCAAGAAAGTCCTCAAAGGTAAACTCGTTTTTCTTGAGTTTTTCCTCAAGGCGAGCTGCTTCCTTTTCGTCAATCTGCTGTTGTGCCTTCTCAACGAGCGTGATGATGTCACCCATGCCGAGAATCCGCGAAGCAATACGTTCGGGATGGAAGGGCTCGAGTGCGTCAACTTTTTCGCCAACACCAACAAACTTGATGGGTTTGCCAAGGACTGCCCGAATCGAAAGTGCAGCACCGCCACGCGTGTCACCATCAAGCTTTGTAAGGACAACTCCGGTGATGTCCAGTTTGTCGTTAAAGGCCGATGCGGTGTTCACAGCATCCTGACCTGTCATCGCGTCACAAACAAAGAGGATCTCTGTTGGCTTGAGAGCAGCCTTGAGTTCGGCTACCTCATTCATCATCTCTTCGTCAATGGTCAGACGGCCAGCCGTGTCGACAATCACGACATCACGACCATACTTTTTGGCATAGTCGAGAGCTTCTGTGGCGATCTCCAGTGGTTTGGCGCCGTCCTTACTGTGTACCGGCAGCGACATTGATTGACCCAGCGTCTTGAGCTGGTCAACAGCTGCTGGACGATAGATGTCACATGCAACAAGAAGGGGCTGACGTCCCTTTTTCTTGAGTTGATAGGCCAGCTTTGCACAGAATGTCGTCTTACCTGAACCCTGTAGACCGGCGACCATAACAATCGTCGGCGCTTGCGGCGCAATCGTAAGGTCTGACTTCGTAGCTCCCATCAGCGCGACAAGCTCATCGTGCATGAGCTTGATCATGAGCTGACCGGGCAGGACGTTACCCTTAACCTCTAGGCCAAGAGACTTCTCCTTGACGTCGTCGATGAACTTCTTTGTGACGGAAAAATTCACGTCAGCATCGAGTAATGCCGTGCGCACCTCGGCCAGAGCTTCGGATACGTTGTCGTCCGTAAGCTTATTCTGACCTCGAATGCGCTTCAGCGCTTCTTCGAGCTTTTCCTGGAGTGATTCAAACATAGGCGTTGCAGAGAACGGCAAATATACGAAGAGCGGCTAAATGAGCCGCTCTTCGTTGGTGTGCTATGAGGAAGGGAATTACCGGGTGATGATGATAGGGCGTTCAACAACAGGCACACCACGTGCATCGAGGACACGGACAGTGTACATACCTGCTGAGAGGCCCGTAACGGGTAAGGAGCCGGCACCTTCGGTGCCAAGGGGCATGGAGGCCACAACTGTCCCGTTCAGATCGACGATCTCTACGTTACTGCCGGCAGCTGGAGCGTCAAACCGAACGGTGACGTCGGAAGAAGCCGGATTTGGTCCAACAGCAAGCATGGATTGCAGATAGTCGTTCACGGAGGATGTGACGCTGTCAACTTCGATGAGATTGGAGCGAACGGTGCCACTTGGCTCAACGAGGATCATCTTAAACGGGCTGCCGTTCTTGTTTGCGGCCGGATTTACAAAGCCAGAGGCGAGGAAGAGTGCCGCCCGTTCGGTGCCACGAAGATCAACGATGTATCCCTTGATGATCTTTTCTTCCGTGGCGTTAATAACCCAAATCGTGTCCACAGCAGGCTCGAACAGGCGATATGGCGTAACATCGAGATACTTCAGGCCCGTAGCAACAACTCCAAGAGTCGTGTTGCGAGCATTTACCGTCGGAGCATCCGTAGCAAAGTGTCCGATTCGAACAGCGGACTTACCAGATTCAGGTGAACGCTCCAAAGCGTCATCAAGTACTACGAGTCGGAAACTTGTGTCAATCTTCCCTGGATTTTCTGCGAAACCCGATTCGGAAACCCCGGTTGCAATGATATGGTAGGTGCGTCCGGGTCGAAGTGACGGAATTGTTGTTGTGTACAGTGGATTGCTCGGACTTGCCGAATTCGCTGCCGTAACGGCCACATTCAGCGGAATACCCGATGGTAGGTCCTGAAAGGGTGTCGCTGTTCGATACGTCCAACGGTTGATGGACTTGGTGCCATTCACCCAAACGTCAACGAGTGTAAGTTTTGGGTCTGATGCATTGTGGACGAGCTGCACACGTGCAGTCTGCGATCCCGAGATTGCCGGAATACGCGCAGCTGTTCCATTGTCAAGCACAGCAAGCAGAGCCAAGGAGTCGGTGCTGCCGTTATTGTCACCAGGAACGTAGAATCCTGACGGAACGAGTAACACAACGTCACTTCCGAGCGAAGTAAGGTTCACCGAAAACGAGGCCAGGATTTTCGACGCGTCATTTGCCTTGGTAAGATTAAGCTGGATGTCAGCACGATTAATGGCAGACATGTTCGCTGTAACGTCACCGAAGGAAAGGCCTGTTGCGAGCGCTGCTCCAACGCCCTTGACGTAGACATCAAAACGCTCAAGATCCGTTGATCCATGGAGGACGTAGACTCCTGTTTTACTTGGATCTGTTGGAGCGTCGCCAATCTGTTTCAGGACCATATCGGCTGCAACAGATTTCCCGTCGGGATTTGCTACGTAACCTTCGGTGGTCGTAAGGCCTTGTGCGACAACCACGTAGGCAAGATCCTCGCCCGGATTAAACGTCTTACGCAGGATCCCGTCATCAGGAGAAGCCGACGTGGGCGGTGCAAGTACAAACTCAACAGGAAATCCACCAAAAATCAGCGCTGATTCCAGGTTGATTCCCGTCTGAAACGGAATATCCTCAAACTTGGTCGTGTTCGAGTTCTGCGTTACATACAGGTCTACCACTTCCAGAGCCGGATCAGGGCTATTGTGGAGAAACGAAAAATAGGCGACCTGCGCCGATGCGGCCGTTGTGGTGAAAACTGCGGCAAAGAGGGCCGCAAACAGGCGTAAACCGTGCATTCTGTACTCCGAAATGACGAATCAAGGACCGTTGCGGCCCACAAAAGTTTCAGGGTCACGTTGTCGCATAGACAATGCGATGTGCATCGAGCGACGAAACAAGCAGAGGATGTGAGGGCATTACGCGAACGCCACATCCCTGAAGCCCACTCTCTTCGCAGACATATTCTCCCTCAAATGTCGCACTGGCAGAATCTCCACCGGTGTGACTGAGTTGAATTGTCCGTAAGGGGGAAATATCGCCCTTAGAATCGACACGACCATAAAGAGCTTCCACGATCACATCTCCGGGAGAAAGACCGGCAAGTCGGACCGTTGTGCGAACGTGGACGGTTTTCCCGACGAAGGCCGCAGAAGTACCAAGTATTTCAACGGCTTCCACAGAAACATGTGGCCATTGTCCCGCTACGTGTCGGAAAAATGCATCGAGACTTCGAGCCCCTTCTGCCCCATTCCTCGAAAAAATCTCGAACCGAGATGCTGCAGGGACGTAGGCTTCTTGCGCATACTGCTTGACCATTCGATGTGCTGCAAATCGAGGTGCCAGTGTGGAAATTGACCGTTTCATCAGAGCTACCCAGCGATCAGGGACACGCGTCTTTCCTGTATCGTAAAACATTGGAATGGCAACGTGTTCAAGCAAGTCGTAGAGTGTTTCTGAGTCTGCAACATCTTGTTGATCTGGTTCAAGTGTCTCTCCATGGCCGATGGCAAAGCCATTCGATCCGTCAAAGGCCTCAGCCCACCAGCCGTCGAGGATACTGCAGTGAATGACACCATTCATGGCGGCCTTCATTCCGGACGTTCCGCTGGCTTCGTATGGACGCCGTGGCGTGTTAAGCCAAATGTCGCATCCCCGTACGAGTAACCGAGCGATGTCCATTTCATAATCCTCGAGGAAGACTACACGGTGCTCAAGACCATGTTTACGAATCTTCTGAACGACGGATGCGAGCAAGTCCTTTCCCTCCGTGTCGCGAGGATGTGCCTTGCCAGCGAGAATGATTTGCATCGGACGTTTGGCGTCAAGAACGAGTCGTGAAAGACGGTCCATGTCCCGAAACAGAAGGTCGGCTCGTTTATACGACGCGAATCTTCGCGCAAATCCGACGGTGAAAATGTCCGGATCAAGATGCTCGTGAATCCGCAGGAGTTGTTCCTGCGTGAGCGATACATTGTGATTGTTGACGATATGATCACGTGCACCCAGGACCAGTCGTTCGCGGCGACGTTCGTGAACTCTCCAGAGCTCAACATCTGGAATGGCGTCAATGTTCGACCATGCCGATGGATCTGATGGATCCGTGCGCCACGTAGTTCCTAGGTACCGATCGTAAACTTCAGCAAGTTCACGGCTTACCCACGTCGACGTATGAACGCCGTTCGTTACAGCTCCAATCGGAATCTCACTTAGGTCCGCCATACTCCATACACCCTGCCACATCCGCCGTGCAACATCTCCATGAAGCTCACTCACGCCATTTCGGAAAGTAGACCCCTTGAGGCCGAGCACGGTCATACTAAAACCGTCGTCAGACACATGGTCGTTCTGCGATCCTAACACACAAAACTCTTCCCATGACAGCCCAAGTGTTGCTGCATAGGGTTCAAAGTATGGTCGTAACGACTCAAACGAAAAGATCTCGTTACCGGCTGGAACGGGAGTGTGGGTGGTAAACACGGAAGAAGCGGCAGACATTCTCCATGCCTCTCGGAAACTGAGGCCGAAGGCCGACATCATCGCCTTTGATCGTTCGAGCATTGAGAATGCTGCGTGACCTTCGTTGATGTGAATCACCGCCGGATCTATACCCAGCTCATGAAGAGCCCGCACGCCGCCAATTCCAAGTACCATTTCCTGCATGATGCGTGTGTCAATCGTGCCGCCATAGAGCCGATCCGTGACATCTCGTAGTACGGGGTTTTCGTTTTCTGGGACATTCGTGTCGAGCAGATACAAGGGAACACGACCAATGTTTGCCTTCCAGATTCTTGCATAACACTTGCCAAGTGGAAGATCTACATCGATAAGTATTGGTGTTCCGTTGCCTCGCACGACGGGCGTAAGAGGTAAGGAATGAAAGTCCAGTTCCGCATATCGTTCGTTCTGCCAGCCATTTTGTGTGAGATACTGATGAAAGTATCCTTCCTGATACAGCAGGCCGATTGCAACAAGTGGCAGTCCAAGGTCACTCGCTGATTTAAGATGATCACCGGCAAGTACACCGAGTCCACCGCTATACACAGGGAAACTCTCATGAATCCCGAACTCAGCGCAGAAGTAGGCAAAGTACTGTGAGGATGGAAGATTCGTTTCAGAGTACCAGCCACGACCTTCCATGTAGGTGCGAAAGTCGGCATACACATCTTCAACGGCGCGAAGGTAGTCTGTCCGCTCGGATAGTTGTAAAAGTCGTTGGTGCGGTAGACGTGCTAGAAGGGCCGTCGGATCGTGGTGGACCTCGTCCCAAAGAACTGGATCAATTCGTCGGAAAAGGTCCGCAGCCTCAGCATTCCAGCACCACCAGAAGTTCGAAGCGAGCTCTTTAAGCGGAGCAAGTGAAGGGGGTACGGATGGAGAGACGAGAAAGGTTGTGACGGGCTTCATGGGGGAGAGAAATTCTCAAGTGTCGTAGGCGAATCGGGAGGGCGAAGATAGGGGATCGCCTTTCGCCAATACATTTGTACGTATGATAACGATCCTTCAAGCCAGCAATGCCGACGATGTGAGCAGGGCCGTTGACCTCTTGCAAAGGGGTCATTTAGTAGCCCTTCCCACCGAAACTGTCTACGGCTTGGCGGCGAGAATCGACGATGCAAGGGCAATAGCCAGAATCTTTGAAGCCAAGGGACGTCCAGCCGATAATCCGTTGATTGTTCATGTTGCGGATGTTAGCGACATCGACAACATTGCCATTGTGGGTGACGCTGATGCTGTGCTGATTCGGCACTTTATGCCTGGGCCCATAACGATTGTCCTTCCACGTCGTGAAAATGTCTCCGACAACGTGACGGCTGGTTTACCAACGGTGGCAGTACGAATACCCGGTAATGATGTGGTTCGCGACGTTATCCGTCGTGTGGGCAAGCCCCTTGCCGCCCCTTCCGCAAATCTCAGCGGTCGGCCAAGTCCAACAACGGCGCAGCATGTTGTAGATGACCTCGGAAATGTTGTTGATGCCGTTCTCGATGCCGGCCCCTGCTCTGTCGGCCTTGAATCAACTGTTGTTCAGATTGTTAACAACGAGCTTGTAATCCTCCGTCCGGGGGCCGTTACAGCGGCAATGCTTGCAGCTGCCACAGGACTCGCCGTGAGGTCGGCTGATGATCACGAGGCTTCGGCATCACCCGGCACGCGCCACCGACACTATGCTCCCCGTGCTCAGCTCGTCCTCGTTCATGATCTGGAAGAGGTTCGACGGCAAGGGGCGGATGGGGCAACGAAGGCCGTGGTTGTTCTATCGAGACATTCACCGGGAGATAATATTCCGTGGCGGCAACTTTCGGCTCATTCGCTCTACGCAGAACTTCGTCGGGCAGATGCCTTGCATGTGGAAAAAATCATCGTACATTGTGATGAAGAAATCCGGAGCGACGAGGCCATGATGAACAGACTGCGCCGCGCGGCGGAGTCAACGAAGGAAGAACGGCAGGAAGGATGATTGATACTCAGGTTACTGTGACGAACAGAGCAGGGTTACATACCCGTCCTGCTGCGATGCTTGTAAAGCTCGCATCACAATTCAAAAGTGAGATTCATCTTGTTCGCGACGGATTCAGCATAAATGCCAAGAGCATTATCGGCGTGATGACACTGGCTGCAGAGCAGGGAAGCACCCTGGGACTGCAGGTAGAAGGCATCGATGAGGTCGAAGCAGCAGCGGCTGTCGGTGAGCTCTTTGCAACAGGATTTGGAGAACCATGATGGTGGGGGAACATCATGGTCAACGTACACGTCGGGTGACCTCATGGTTCAGGGGCATTATCCGTGGAGGCCGGTCGATCTGATGCTGCGTCAGACTGCACCACCAGGCCAACGTTTGCTGAAGGGCATTCCCGCTTCACCGGGAATTTCCATCGGGAGAGCCTTTGTGCTGAGTGTTGAATCACCGAGTGTTCCGCACGAAAAGCTCGAACAACGAAGAATACCTGACGAAGTAGCGCGTTTTCGGTCTGCCCTTGAGGCGGCCGCCTCTGAACTCGTATCTGCCATCGAACTAGCTCGTACGGAATCAGCTTCCGTGAGCACAATTATTGAGTCGTTCCTGCTCATCGTGAGTGATCCGATCATTACGAGCAGTATTGTAACACGAATCGAAACCGGCATACCTGCTGAGGCAGCAGTTGTCCAAGAGTTTGACGTTCATAAGTCAATCTTGCTGGGTGCCCGAGATCCTATCCTTCGTGAGCGTGTCCAGGATTTTGATGCCGTGAAGGAACGACTCATCGGAACACTCCGGAATCGAACCCTTACACATGCGGCTGGTGGCAATGCGATTGTCGTTGCAGGGTCTGTTACGCCGCAAGACATGCTGTTCTTTAAACAGACTGGTACCCTAGCCTACGTCACTGAAGTTGGAGGCATTAACTCGCATGCCTGCATTCTTGCTCGAGACATGCTGATACCAGCAGTAATCGGTATTCGAAATGCAACGGGAGAGATACTCAACGGTTTGAATATCGTCGTTGATGGATATTCTGGAATTGTTGTTGTTGATCCAGACGAGTCAACACTTGAAGGATATCGACGGAAACAATCCGAGGCGGAGGCCTATCGTGTCTCACTCGGTGCCCTGCGCCACGAACCCACCGTCACGCGTGATGGACATCGTGTGAGTCTGTTTGGGAATGTGGACTCTCCTGATCAGGTGGACGCGGCTGTTATGGCGGGATGTGAAGGTATCGGACTTGTCCGCACGGAGTATCTTCTGTTGCATAGAAGTCGTTACCCATCCAGTGATGAACAGTATGAATGGTACCGTGACATTGCTCAGCGAGCATATCCGCTACAAGTAACGTTCCGTGCATTTGATGTGGGAAGTGATAAGTATCGGGATGGTATACCACATCATGAAGACAATCCAGCTCTCGGCTTACGGGGAATCCGCTTCCTGCTGTATCGACCGGATATTTTCCGCGAACAGATTCGAGCTGTTCTCCGTGCCAGTGCTCATCGGAACGTCCGCTTTATGCTGCCGATGGTTGCTGTGGCAGAGGAGTTTGAGCAAGCTCGGATTCTGATTGACCGCTGCAAACGTGAGCTTGCTGCAGAAGGTGTCGAGTTTGACGCGGAAATGCCCGTTGGAGTGATGATTGAGACGCCTTCGGCAGCAATGATGTCTGACTACTTTGCTGCTGAATCAGATTTCCTGAGTATCGGCACAAATGACCTCGCACAGTATGCCTTGGCAACTGATCGCACCAATGAACTCGTGGCTGATATCTTTGATGCTATGCATCCGAGTGTGTTGAGAATGATTCGAATGACGGTAGATGCTGCGCGGAGGTATGGAAGAAGTGTAAGTGTGTGTGGAGAACTTGCTGGACATGCGGCAGCGACGGAAATGCTCGTAGGGATGGGACTTAGTGAACTCAGTGTATCTCCGGCACTGCTTCTCGAAATACGTCACAGAATCCGTCAGTTTTCCTACGATGACTGTGTTGAACTTGTGCGAAAGATTGAGCGCTGTACAACAACACCTCAGGTACATGCCATTATCAACGGCCGTCGATAGACAGCCGTTGCGTATCATCGCATAATGCATTCTTTGTTTGCGTCACTCTGTTGCGCCGTTCTTTTTGTCACCCTGACATCCGATCTTGCTGCACAACAACGGTTAACGGATTCCGTTGCACCTGTGATACGTCGGGTGTACTTTGACCGCCGTGATGTCTTTGATGAGCGTCACGACGACTGGTTCTTTCTTGCCAGCTGGGCGAATGCTCTCCATACGTTGACACGTGAGTACATTCTCGAAGACGAGTTGTTGTTCGACGAAGAAGAGGATCTTGATACGACGTTGGTGATTGAGACCGAGCGTAATCTTCGCCGAACAGGATTATTCGCCAACGTTACGACGATCGTTGATACGGTTTCACCAGGTGTTGTTGACGTTACTCTTCGAACACAAGATCGTTTTTCATTACGACCGGCAATACTTTTCGGAACCGGAGGCGGAATAACAAATCTTGGTGGCAAACTCGAAGAAATGAACCTTGCCGGTACGGCTACACAAGTACTTGTCCAAGGGTTGTATCGCACTGAGAATGATATCGGTTGGGAGGGACTTGTTCAGGTTACGCAACGTAGGTTGTTCCGATCTGAGATTGGAATGACTGCAGCACTTCAAAGTAATTCGGTTCGTACAACACAACTCCTGTCATTCACAAAACCGTATCGTACCACGATGACGCCGTGGGCATTTGCCATATCGGCAGTGAATGCGTTTGGACGAGATTTCGCCTATCGAGATGGAACGTCAACTCTTTTGCCTTTTCACGAACGGTCTTATTCAGGATGGATTAGTCAGGCTTCCGGCGACGTCGACCGACTCTTTGTAAGTGCATCATTGAGACTTGATGATGTACAACGGACAATCCCAACATCGCGTCAGGCGTTCGATAATACAGGCCAGTTTCTTGTAGCATTCTCTTCCATCCGACAACGATTTCAAAGGAGTCAGTTTCTCAACGGATACGAAACTGAGGACGTGATGTCAGGAGCATGGGGCACGGCTGTGATCGGTAGAGTGTTCTCGCTTGGTAACGGTGGACAAACCATGTGGTACGTTGGAGGAATGGCAGAGCAGTCAGGCTATGTGGCTGATGGACTCTATCTCTTTGGCCATGTTCAAGGAGCATCAGGATTCGGAGACCGTGTGCCACTCTACACCTATGTCGAAGTTCACGGGCAAGGCCATGTTAGACTTTCTGATCACTTTGTCGTTACGTCACGTCTGCGTACACAGACAGCATGGAACTGGTTAGCTTATCGGCAACTTGTCCTGGATGTTGAGTCGGGCTTGCGTGGATACGATGCCAACCGACTTGTTGGTGACAATCGTATGATTGGCAATGCGGAGGTACGCTGGTTCCCTCAATGGAAGGTATGGATTGCCGGGATGAGTGCCGTAGCATTTTGGGACGCAGGTACCGTCTGGAGTCAAGGTACATCCATTGGGGCCACTCGTTGGCATCATGCGATAGGACTTGGACTGAGATTCCATAATCTTAAAGCGTCAGGTGACGACGCGATCTTCCGTCTTGATTTTGCGATGAATCTTGACGACAAACGTTTCGGTGGAATCGTCTTTACGACGAATCAGCTCTTTTCCGCCTTTGGATCGCACAGTTACCGCCCGCCGGCTGTATTTGGAAGAACGATTGACGCACAGTAGTCGGTTCTTTGCCCTCGTTGTAATCAGGCATCTTGTCAAGAATAGGTGAACCATGACATCACTGGATGAGTCAGCAAAACTAGCTTCAGCGATTGACCACACGATACTCAAACCAGACGCAACGTATGAGTCAATCCTCACGTTGTGTGAAGAAGCACGCCAATATTCCTTCGCCGCAGTGTGTATACTTCCGCTGCACGTAGAACGCGCACGTCGCGCACTAGATGGAAGTCAGGTACAGGTCTGCACAGTCGTTGGTTTCCCACTCGGTGCTACTCATACAGAATCAAAGATTGCCGAGGCACGTCGTGCTCTGGCAGATGGTGCCACAGAGATTGACATGGTTGTACCAATTACGAGCATAAAGAGCGAAGACTGGTCAACAGTGCATGCCGACATTCGCGGAGTGACTGATGCCGTACATCACGGAGGCGGCATCGTCAAGGTCATAATAGAAACATGTTTATTGACGTACGACGAGAAGGTTCACCTTTGTGAACTCGTCACGAAGTGTGGAAGTGACTTTATCAAAACATCGACGGGGTTCTCAACCGGCGGTGCAACGGTGGACGACGTCACCTTGCTTCGCACGCACGTGGGTCCAAACGTTCGTGTAAAAGCCTCCGGTGGAATCCGAAGTAGAGAAGTAGCACTCAAAATGTTGGCTGCAGGCGCAGATCGCCTAGGAACGAGTTCAGGCGTGGCAATCGTCACGGGTTAACAAGACGGACGCAAAAAACGCGTTTCAACACATTTTTTTCTTCAAACACTTGACAAGCACGGAACTTCTTCCGATATTTGTGTGTTGCAACACGTAAATGTTGCGACGTTCGTCGTAAACAGCCGTCAAACGCTTTTCACAACTGTACCACACACAGGTTTTTGGAGGAACATTCTATGGCACGCTGGACAATCGACTCGGCACATTCTGATGTGCAATTCAAGGTTAAGCACCTTATGATCAACACGGTTACCGGTGAGTTCACCTCATACCGTCTTGACATGGAGACAACGGCAGACGACTTCACGGACACAAAGCTTGTTTTCGAAGCAGACGTAGCATCGATCTCCACAAAGAACGAAATGCGTGATAACCACCTCAAGAGTGACGATTTCTTTAACGCCGAAAAATTCCCGACGTTACGCTTCGAATCCACGAAGTTTGAACGTGTCAGCGACTCTGAGTACAAACTTCATGGTAACATGACGATCCGTGATATCACGAAGCCAGTAACACTTGACGTAGAGTATGGTGGCCAGATGGCTGATTTTTACGGCAACACAAAGGCTGGCTTTGAGCTCTCTGGCTCTGTAAACCGTAAGGATTTTGGACTTCTCTGGAACGGAGTCACGGAAGCCGGTGGTATCGTTGTCAGCGACGTCGTAAAGCTGCACGTGAATGCCCAAGTCCAAAAGCTCGTTGAAGACGCAGTATCTGCGTAATCACACTGTCCGTGGCCGCTGCACCGGTCCCCGGAATTCACGTCGACCACACATAACACACCGTTCTCATAGGTTCCACCATGTCACAACGCCAAGTAACCCGGATCTCCACGTCACTAATGACGTCCGTTGGGCCATTATCTGTGGCTCAACCCTTGCCAAGTGACACGGTGAACTATGCAGATCCGTTCGTCCTGCTGCACCATGCAGGACCCCAGACGATCGTCGCCGGTGCCGAAGAGCACCGGATTGACCCACATCCGCATCGCGGTTTCGCACCGGTGACGTTTGTCTATCGTGGGGCTGTTCTCCATCGCGACTCATTGGGTAACGAGAGTATCGTTGGCCCTGGTGAGGTACAATGGATTAATGCGGCCTCAGGAATTGTACACAGTGAAGGACCAGCACCCGACCTTCGAAAGACGGGTGGTGCTCTCGAACTCATCCAGTTGTGGGTGAACCTTCCTGCAGCGCACAAGATGGACCCCCCATCGTATCAAGAACTGTCGTCACCACTTATCCCGGTTGTTCGCCACCAAGGAATTACCCTTCGTGTTGTTGCCGGTACACTTGAGGCGGAGGCAGGACCTGCCGTGACACAGTCACCCGTTACGGCAATCATGGCCGAACTCGAAACGGAATCATCGTACCAGTGGGCCGTCGATGACGAAACGGCACTCGTCTATGTCCTTGGCGGAACCATTCGTGTTGATGACACAACCGTACGTTCACGTGAACTTGCCATTCTGGGTCCAGGTACCGTTGTGTCTATTGCTGCTGTAGAAGGTAGTGGCACAAATAGTTCAGAGCCCATATCACTACTCCTTCTTGCTGGTCAACCGCTACGGGAGCCCCTTGCCACCGGCGGCCCCTTTGTGATGAACACTCGTCTTGAGATCTACAATGCCTTTATGGATTTCCAGGAAGGCAAGATGGGCACCTTACAGGACTAGGCGGCGATAAGGTAATGGGCGCAGATTGCGTAGTGGGTGGTGTAACTCTTGAGGCGTACGTTCGCACGTAGGCCGTCTCGTTTCACTTCACCACTGATCGTGGACCATGTTCCTTGCCCACTTTGCCGTTGCTATGGCGGCGAAAAAACTCACGCCCAAAACCAATCTCGGCTTGCTGTTTATTGGTGGTCAGTTTCTCGACCTTCTTTGGCCGTTTTTACTCCTTTTAGGAGTGGAACGGATGGCAGTTGACCCTGGCAACACGGTGTTAACACCGTTAGACTTTTACGACTATCCGATCTCGCATGGATTATTGTCCGTGACGTTAATGTCACTCGTCGTGGGAGTCATCACGTTTGTGCTTCGACGTGATCGTCGAGAAGCAACTGTCCTCGCCGCTCTCGTGGTCAGTCACTGGGTGCTCGATCTGCTCGTTCACCGTCCTGATCTGCCTATCGTTGGTAATGACAGCGCCAAACTTGGGCTTGGTCTATGGAATGAGCCTGTGATTGCCATCCTCCTGGAGGCGTTGTTCTTCGCCACTGGGCTCTACGTGTATTACTCTGGATCAAAGGCTAAAGATCGAACGGGCACGTACGTGCCAGCAATAAACTTTGTGATGTTAGCACTCATCTACATTGCAAACATTATGGGGCCACCTCCGCCGAACGAAATGGCAGTCGCAATTTCTGCACTTGGACTTTGGCTCTTTGTTGGTCTTGCAGCTTGGGGTGACAATCACCGATTATGGGGTCTCGGCAAGTTGTAGACCCGGTGAACGCTCAAGGCAGTAGTTGATTTCCCAGTCATTTTTAAAGACAACAACCGGACGTTCCTTCTCATCAAAGAAGACAGGAGCGTTTGTTGCGGGGCGTCCATCGCCGACAATCCAGCGAGTTCGTGTATAGGGGAGTCGTTCTAACCTGAGTTTCTCGCCATACTCATTCTCCATACGCCAAGCGAATAGTTCGAGCTGGAGTTCACCGACAACGGCGACGATCGGAACGGGACTGCCTTCGGCATCCGTAAACACCTGGATAACACCTTCCTCCTTAAGCTGATCAATACCCTTCCGAAAACTTTTTGAGAATGATCCGCCTGCAGGCCATGCCTTGGCATAGATTTCCGGTGCAAATCGTGGGAAGTTTTCGATCTGTACGTCCATTCCCTGCGTAATCGTATCGCCAACTTGAAACAGCCCTGGATTTGTTAAGCCAATAACATCTCCTGGATAGGCTACGTCGATGATGTTTCGTTCGCGACCGAAGATCTCAAACGGATAGTTCAGCTTTACGTCCTTCTTCGTGCGTGGATGATAGGCCACCATTCCGCGTTCGAAGGTTCCGGAAACGATGCGCAAGAAGGATATTCTGTCGCGATGCGCCTTATTCATGTTTGCCTGGACCTTGTACACAAAGCCAACAAACTCATTCGAGCTAGGATCAACGGTTGTACCCGACATCGAAAAAGGCTGAGGTTCCGGCATAAGTTCAAGCAGCTGCTGCAGGAAGTGCTCTACACCAAAGTTTGTGATAGCTGATCCCCAGTACACGGGCGTACTGTGTTCAGCGAGGAAACTTTCCTGGTCAAACGATGGAATGACATGATCAACAAACTCGAGATCTTCGAGTAACCGGTCGTGAGCAAGTTCACCGAGTGATGCACGCAGTTCTGAGCTACGCACATCTCCAACGTTTACCGGTGCCTTATATCGATTACCAGTGGTACGCTCAAAGGAGTGAAAGATCCGGGCATCACGATCATAGATGCCGCGGAAGTCTGGACCATCGCCAATTGGCCACGTTCGTGGAATTGCCGTGATGCCAAGGGTCTTTTCTACCTCATCAAGTAATTCAAGTGGACTCCGTGCAGGGCGATCCATCTTGTTCATAAACGTAACAATCGGTATGCCTCGATCCCGACATACCTTAAACAACTTGATTGTCTGCTCCTGCACACCACGACCTGCATCCAGCAACATGATCGCCGCATCAACGGCCATTAAGGTTCGATAGGTGTCCTCGGAAAAGTCCTGGTGACCGGGGGTATCGAGAATATTCAGGAGGTGGCCGTCGTACTCAACGCGCATGGCAGAGGACGAGACACTAATTCCACGCTGCTGTTCAATCTCCATCCAGTCTGACGTTGTACTGGAATGTTTCCCACCCGTAACGGCGCCAGCCTGATGGATGGCGCCGCTATACAGGAGGAGTTTTTCGGTCAGAGTGGTTTTGCCTGCATCAGGGTGACTGATAATGGCAATCGTACGCCGGCGTTTGATTTCTTCGAGACGAGACATGGCGGCAAAGATACCGCCCGTTTGCCTACCGTCTCGGAAGAACAGGAGAATCAGTTTCCTGCTTCGAAAAGAGAGTGTAGACGAGACTCACACCTGCACGAAATGAACTGACAGACCAAGAGCGGTCTGCAACGACGTTCGTAAAGAGAGGAGCATAGAATACTTCAGGCACAAGCTGAAGGCTTCCATTTGTTGTCAAAAAGACGTGATATCGAGCTCCAAGAAGCAGTCCAAACTGGAAGGATGATGTCTCCTGAACGTCACCTGAGGACGTATTCCGAACCGTGCTGCCATTCTCATACGTGTATCCCAGAGACTCATCGACGATTCGTTCTTCCTGCCTGTAGGTTGCTCCCATAAGTGTCCCAACACGAAGTCCACCAACAAGGCCCACGTGTAATGTTGGTCGCCATTCTACTCCGGGTTCAAGCATCAGGAATCCAAGATCCGACTCGAGAGTATGTCGAAACGGAGTTGCCACGGCTTCGTTTCCCGAGCGCACGGTGGTCACTTCGTCCTCCGTCATGGTCGACGATGTTGTCATGTACGTCAACTTGACAAGTATGTCGAGTCGATCGTCAATGGGGAGCCCCATTTCGCCCGAAAGGGCGAAGCCCCCTGACGAAACTCCATTGAATCCGGTGCAACACGTTGGCACCCCTGGTAACGTAAGATTTGACGCAGCGTGGTTAGCAAGGTCGAAGTTCGCGCCCAATCCAAATCGTATCATGGGCTTCATGGTGAATGCCGGCTGAGATTCAGTGACAGGGGGTGAAGGGGGCACCTTCACTTCATCAGGTCGCGTCTGAGCTTCTTGTGCTTGAAGTGACAACGAGAACACGACAAAGGCACCAAGAACAGCGAGTGATGTTGTTGTACGTGTTTTCATCGGGCCACAAGAAAGAGTGAACGAACTGGACCGTCAACGTGCTGAACGTCAATTGTATGAACTCCAGAACCAAACGTCGACACGTCAATATCAACATGAACAGAGCCGTCGGTTTCCGGCATCGCCGAACCCATTGCAACGAGTTTGCCCGTGAGATCAAAAATTTTCCAGGATAGTGGACTCACTGTCAGCCGTGTACCAGACATCGTGAGCGTTGTCGTCGTTGGTGTGGGATGCAGACGGATGCGGGCATCAGCATCTGCAAACAGAAGTCGTGTGCCACCTTCACGACAGAGATCTTCGATCAATACGTAGCCATCACGTTGTCCAATGATAGTCGCCGGTGCATCGGTAAACGAGAAGTTGACAAGACGCAAGGAAGATGCAGAATCATTACCGAGTACTGCCGTAAAGTTGATCTGTGCAAGGATTCCCGTTGTATCCGCACCTCGTGTGCCGGTTAGTGTGATTTCACACGGTCCAGAAGTACCAGCCGTCCAACAATCAGGCGTTGGTGTTCGACCAACAAGCACGGCAGGATTGTACGCAACTGTAGCTGTCCACGCGCGGGCATTCGATGAATTGAGGGCTTGGGAAGAGACAATTCTGAGGGGCACAGAGAACTGATCTCCTACCCGCACAATTGCTGAGTCGATGACAATTTCTGCTGATGCTGACGGGGCAGCACCACAGGTGCCGGAAAATGCCGTTACTGCATCAAGTCTGCATGGTGAAGTTACACGAGCCAGAATGGTATCGTTGATATCGGTTCTGCCGTTACATGCGATGACGTAGTCAACACGAATGGACGCTCCAGGTAACACCTCATTCAAGTTTGTCGGGCCTTGAACCGTGAATGTAACATCTGGTGTCACAGCTGTCAGTGTCACGGAAACGGTATCCGTACCCGTATTAAAGAACACAACCTGTCCAGTGGCTGACCCAACAACGGTGCCGAGTGTGATGAGGGGAGTCGAAGCCGAAAGCGCAGGAGTCGTTACCGAACCGGTAAGACGAATGACGCGACGAACGTCACAGGGATCGGAGGTAATCACGATACTGTCGTTTAGCGTGCCGTCTGCTGTTGGTGACCATGTTGCCGTAACGGAAATGGTTGAATTGTCTGCAATTGTTGTGCCCGCTGCTAATGGAAACGTTAGTCCCTGTGGTACAACCACTGAACGAATGGTAAAGTCGCCGCCTACAGCACCAATGCTGATCGGGAACGTCGAACTTCCAGTGCCAGCACATGACGAAACCTCACCAAAGTCTGCTGCCGATGTTATGTTGAGCGATGCATTGGCCTTTGAGCCGGAAATGCGAACGGTTCGTAGCAGTGCACATGGTTGTGTTTCGACTGTAACTGTAGACGTAAACGCTCCGGCTTGATCCGGCGTGACGATTACATCAACCGATGTGGTTAGACCAGCAGGCACACTTCGTGTTGTTGGCCCATCAATGGATGAAAGGGCATCACCGGCGATGGTGACCGTGAGGTCTACACCTCCGGTGTTGCGAATCACGAAGGTAGAGCGGACGTTGTCGTCACATCCAGAAAGTGTCCCAACGTCGATCGTAGTGTCTTCGATCGCTACTCGGACATCTTCCACGCTGCCGAACAAATCTGCTTTTAACGTTGCATCGCAAGAGCCGGATGTATACGGAAACGTAATCGATCCCGAATACACACCAACGCCGGGCGGGAAAAACACAACACTCACGTGAACGGTATCACCTGGGTTAACGGTGCGTGGATATCCTGCTGACGATGCCGAGAACTCTGAGGTGCTAAGTGTTGGTGACTGAAGTACCAATGCATCGGTACCACTGTTTCGGATAACGAGGGTTGTATCAGAAGCGGTCAGATCGCAGGACGCCATTGACGGAAACGTCACGGCACTTGGAAGAATCGAGGCGACGAGCTGTTGTTTCTCGACCGTAAACGGTACGGATACAGTCCAGTCACAAGGACCACCCTGCAGGGTGAAGGTGCCACTTGTAACACCAGCCGTCGTCGGACTTGCGCGGACGATGAACGAAGCGGTACCACCAGCTGCAATTTGTACAGGAGGCGAGATTGGTGTAACGAGACTGACGATGGCCCAGTTTGAGACAAAACCGCTAACGGTGATAGGAATGGAAAGCGGATTCGTAACCGTTAACGTAGTTTCTGTCGACGAACTGCAAGCATCAAGTGAACCGAAGTCAAGAGATGATGGTGCCACCGTCGGACGTACGTCGAGAATTGCAACAATCGCTGTATCACTGGCTGTACATCCCGCAGCGTCGGTGACCGTGAGCGCATATCGTGACGTTGAGCCAGGGTTTACAGATGCCGAAGGAATCGTGTCATTATCAATAAACTCCGGACCTGATTCGATGCGGTTCCATTTGTAGCGATAGGGTTGTGTCCCACCGTTTACCACGGGTGTAAACCGGTGAGAAGAGTCCCGACAAATCGTCACATTCGCACCAATTTCCACCGTAGGTTTCGGATTAGCCGTCACAACAATCGTATCGCGATACCGGCATCCGTCAGGATCGACGAGCATCACGTTGTAGGATCCTGGTTGACTCACTGTGATTGACCGGCTTGTTCCACCAGTGCTCCACACGTACTTCGAAAATCCTTGTGGGGCAACAAGCTGAAGTGTGCCATTATCGCAGATCACAGGAGGACCTGCTGTAGCAATCGTGTACGTTGTGTCCTTGCAGTCAGAAAACATTGTCACAAAGGGAATTGAGGGCAGTGGTGTTCCCTCTGCAAGAATGTCTCCGCGTATCACCTCGTTCTTCACGGGCATTCGGCGTGTTTGTGCATGGCATCCGATGACGATGGTCTTCTCGCCATCCATCACAAGATCAGTTATCTCATCATAGCCAAAGTCTGCATTTGGATCTGGTGGACTCGAAGGGCCGGGTGGGGGTAAACCTGGATCGTGTGCTCCTCCGATAAACGAGTTGTACAACATCACGCCATTCTTGTCGAACCTGGAGAAAAACCCGTCTGGACCCCAATACTCCAGTGTATTGTTTGTCGCTTGGAAGGCATCTGAAGTTCTATCCATACCCTGGTTTGTCCAATGGGCGAATCCTCCTACCCACACGTCTCCATTTTTCGTCACACAGACGGCCTTGGCCCATTCATCACCATCACCGCCCCAATACGTAGCCCATTTAAGTACGTTCGTGTTTGTGTACGATGCGATATAGGCGTCGCCGTGTGTTGGCCCCTTAACAGCTTGATGCGCATTTCGAGTGATGATGTCAGTTGAAAGTGTTCGTCCAACAATCACGTAACCATCATCATTGGCAGCTACATCAGTTACATCTTCACGATTCGTTCCTCCGATGTACGTGGCATACAATACATTGCCCGTTGCCTTTGCATACTTCACGAGAAATCCGTCGCCAACTCCGCCCATGACGTTATCATCCGTCATACCCATATCAGTAGGGCTCTTTGCGGAACCAACAACGATGACGTTGGTGTCCTTGTCAAATGCTACACCGTTCCCGTAGTCTTCATTGTCTCCACCAATCCACGTATACCAACGAGAGTTGTAGGTTGAACCTCCTGCTGTTGGTACCAGGAATGCCGTCCATGCGTCCTCGTTAAACGTTAATAGCGGAGGATTTCGAACAATGTTATGGCTACGAACTCCGGCCGACTGTCCAAATCTTGAACTCGTTGCGTAGCCCGTGATGGCAAGGGCTCTGCCCTTCACGGCAAGCGCAGTTGCATAGTCGTTTCGTTGGCCTCCGATTCGAAAGCCGTCGATAAACCTTCCTTCTGACGATAGTCGTACGACAAGAACATCATACAATGCGGCGGTATCGTCACCAATCGGACTGAACCCGAGTACAAGGTCCGACTCATCAGACCGTGTTGAACCTGCGACAATAACATCACCATCGCTATTCACACCGACAGCCGAAAATTCTTCGGCGAGAGTAGCGCCGTAATAGGTTCCCCAAATAATTTTACCTTCAGGCGAGAACTTAAACACGATGCCGTCAAAGTCGGACTTGATGAGGCGCTGAACGACTCCGAACGTAGTCGGTAGGCCCGCAACACGACTTCCGCTCACAACAAGAGTATTGCCAAGCGAATCAAGTGCAAGACCGGTCTTTTGTGTTTGCACGCCATTCCCTCCGAGGTAGGTGCCCCAGAGTTGCTCGGGATCAATAACGAGCGTCTCGGATGAACCTACGTGTGCTCCGAGTGAGAATGAGATCTCTGATCCTTGAATAACGTAGCTTGAGTTTACGTTTCTTCGCTGACCGGATGCGCTGATGATGTATGATATCGGCGCTTCGTCTACGATGTTGCCGAGTGGAGCTCCAAGCATCAAACGACCATGTTGATCTCGCTGAGGTGTTGCACCATGTACACGGAGGCGGACATTGTCGGGATCACCACCTGGTCGTACAACGAACTCATACTTCCAGCCGTCCGGTTTCGCATACATCCGAACATCAATGTTTGGCCAAACATTGTGAAGAGTCATCGTTCGAGCTACGGTAACCCGAGCAGACGTGCCAACGTCGCGATGTCCACCGACGTAGGTTGGATAGTCTGCTACGTCAGAATACTCTATGGATTGAGCCGTGCCACCAACAAAGTCGACGTCAACGCGCGCTACGTCCTCCATTGGTGCCCCATCGTCGGTAACAGCATCAGTCGCTTGGTATTGGATGAGATGCCATCCTGACTTGTGGGTGAGTACCGATCGATCACCTAGAACACGGCTAGCGAGTACGTGACGTGCGGGACGACCATCAGAGTATCGAACCTGTCCCACGTTTTCAAGAAAACCGGACGTAACCGGTAACCGACTATCATTACCCGTTGACGCTGTGGCCAGTGTCAGAGTAAAACAGGTAACGGCGAGTGTAAGAGCGAAACGAACAACATTCATCGGCAGTGGTCCTCCTCAATGGATCAGTCGCCAATAGTAGCGAAAAACCGTATCATTGACCGCCATTCCCACGATCGGTTACGAACGATGACTCAACTGGAGACGCTTTCAGGCGTTCAGGGACGCGCTCTTCTGCGCGAAATCTTCCGCGAACTGCGATATGATCGCCAGATCGGGGCGACGGCCACGTTGCGGATCCTGTGGCAAATCTGTACCACGGAACGAGAGCTCAACCGGCTCACAAAGCGTAACGTCCTGATTTTGCATCCACTCGGGATTTGGTCAGGCACGTCGCTGTGGTTACAAGAAATCGTCAATCGACATTTCTATTCCACCGTTAACGCCTTTGTCTATTTCGGTGCTGCACTGCTGCTAGTAGCCGTCGGCCTCAATCGAACACACGTCATTGATAGTCCGGCCCTCGTAGTTGCCGGTATTATCGTTGAAGCACTCTTGCTGACGGTGTTGTTTACGGTGATGTTCTTTAGTCCACCGGAAGATGATACTCTTTCCGGTTCAGGCATGGGGCAAGGGGGCTCCTCATCTGGGGCAACGGATGAGCTCCTTCGAGAGCTCGGTGAAATCGGCCGTGACTATGCTGCCATGGCCGTTCAGTTAGAAACAATATCGGCAACCTTGTCTGACCTCGTTGAACGACAAGAGCAGTTGCTCACGACGGTGCGCGATGGTGTCCAGGCTGCCGTTGATGCCGTTGCTCCTAATCCGGCTCTCCTTCAATCTATGTCGGCAACTTCAGCTGCACTTGACGGGTTCTCATCCTCAATTGGCCAACTTGGAGAACGTCTGAAGTCCGTTGAACAGCAGGAAGTCGAACGTCTCGTTCGTAAAGAACTTGAACGAGTCCTTTCGCGCACCATACTCGACCGAGATGATCGCACGGCATCCTAGACGGCGCAGAATTGACATTTACTTCGTTCTCTACCTCATGGCCCTTGTCCTGCTGTTGCCGGACGGGTCCGAACGGCAGGTGAGTGCGGACGTAGAATTGTCGTCATTCCGTTTGGAACTACAGCCAGAACGTGTCCGGCTTGAACATCAATTACGCCGTGACACTTCCGGCGTTGTTACTCGCCTTGGTCTTGATAGTATCAATACGATACGGTTTATCGGAGATGTTGATGATCTCAGGGTCAGTGCTCGTATTGAAGATGTTCTTACGGGACAGGTGCTGACCGTTGAGCCTGGTTCCACATCAACGTCGATGTTCGCTCTGGAACCACGAGCAGATCGGCATGCCATTCTCTTCAGATGGCGACCATCAATGTCGGATCTCGCTGGAAGAACCTTCCGTGTCACACTAACGAGTTCAGGTCAACCAAAGTCAGCATCGACAACACATCGTTCTGACCAAGCAGCGATCCCAGCAGGTATACGCGTCAGTGGAACAACACAGTTTGTCCTTGCCACCGTCGTAGAGAATGAACGTGGCGAGGATATCACAAAGGTATTCGCTCGCGACACCGTCGTGATTACGCAGACCGTTGGCTCTGGAGGTGAAGGTGCCTTTGGCGAGTTCTGGTTGGGCGCTGAACGAGAAAAAATAGAGCTGCTTGCTACGCGTGAGTGGACAAACCGTATCGTCGTAGGTGGCGCAGACGCGGCTCGAGATCTTGTAGATCTTCCACGAATCGCAGTCAGTGGCGAACTTCCTGGAGATATTCAACGCAGTTTTGACGCAGAGCGGCGCGCTGTGATCTTAAAGGGTAAAGCTCCACGATCTGGAATTGTAACGATTGATGTCACTGCTAGACGACGTGACGGAGCAAAGGCTTCCACATCATTTGTCGTTGCCGCGCGTCCACTTGAAAATGTTGATCTGCCTGATGTTATCTATCCTGGAATGACGTACTCGCTCGTGACAAAGCTGCCGGATCTCCCAAATAGTAAGGCACAGATTCGCGAGGGCACGGCAATACGTGTTGAGACAACAGGTGATGTTCTGCGGTTCACGCCGAACGAAAATGATACAAATCGAACCATTGTGTTTGAGCGACTCATCGACGGTGTTCGTGAGGGAAGTCCGGTGCCACTTCGTATCCGTGCTTTTCCTGGACCAGAGATTGTTGACGTTAAGGACGTCGGTAATGGCCGACGGCGTATCGTCGTCATTTTCTGGGGTGATAAGGAACGTAACAGACCGCAACTCATCGTGGTTGACGGGAATTGTACGTCACCCAAAAAGATCTACGGCCAACTTCGACCTGTTTCGTCGTCTGAGCGCCCAACATTACGCTGGTACGAGGAGTTTGAAGTAGAACGGCGTGACGCGTCGAAGCCCTTTGTGTTCAGAGTTCAGGCTCGCGATGGGCGCGGATATGTAAGCCCCGTTCTTCCATCAAATTGATCATAGTGTACCGGCCGTACACATGGCGTTACGGACGTTGATGCAGTCGTAACCGTCATATGTCATAAAAAAGATTTGTGGTGCCGAAACACGACGATGTTGGACCTTGTGCTACTATTGACCTCTGTTGCGGCGGGCTCGGTACAATGCAACGTTCCGTTTGTGTTCGTTTGCGGAACGTGCAAAGTAGTGTAACCCTGAACCATCACCACGTGCAACAAAGAAAAGATTGTCGTGTTCCTCTGGTGTTAAAGCTGCACGCATTGCCGCAAGGCCGGGGTTGTTGATGGGGCCTGGAGGTAGGCCAGTGATTCGGTATGTGTTATAGTCATGGTTATCGTCAAGATCTCCATAGAACAGTCGTCTGCGAACACCAAGGCCGTATTGCACTGTCGGGTCTGCTTCCAGACGCATGTTACGCCCGAGTCGATTAACATACACACCGGCAATTCTTGGCATTTCGTCAACAACAGCTGCTTCTGCCTGAACGATACTTGCAAGAGTTATTATCTCGTGCCGAGTGCGGCCTGATGCAGCTAACAAGCCCTCACAGTGCCGATTCCAGGTATCAAAAAAATGTCGAGCTAGTCGAGTACCAACATCCGATGCCTCGGACCTCCAACGCACGTCATACGTATCGGGCATTAAGTAACCTTCCATCGAAGCCCCTTCTGCCCCATACATCTCACATGTTGAGTCCGATGATGCCCAACGAAGAAAGTCGGAAGAATCAACTTCTGCCTTTGACTGAAGAATACCGGCAATCTCGCGTATGGTGAGTCCTTCCGGGATTGTAACACGAATCGTGGAGCGATATCGGCCGCCAACGATCGCCGTAACCGCATCAAGGAGTGTCATCGTTGTATCGAGTTTAAACCATCCGGCTTGAACCTGCTTACCAGCAATTCCCGTAAGTGCGCGAGCTGTTAGTCGGGCAAGGACGGGAGACGGTAGGTCTGCATGGCTTTCAAGGCTATCGACGGCCGCCATCACGGATGATCCGACGGGCACATACACGAAACCATCACCGTGAATCGTGATGCGTGAAGACAGTTTGATGTGACAAACACTCAGTGTGAGGACAACGGTTAGAACCATCATCACAAAAATGTTGCGTCGTAAAGATCGGATCGCCATAACGTCGAAGTTACTTATGTCAGCACTTCTGGTTACGAGTTGTGCGACTGCCCTGGCACAACGCCGTCCACTTCGTGGTGGTGACGGTGAAATCATTGTTGGTCCGCTCTTGACGCGCGCCTCGGATACGCTGACTGGTACACTCGGCGTCGGAGTGGCAATGACGTGGCCCATCGTCCGCGCAGATGTGAACATTGGTGTTCATATCATGCCAACGTTTGGTTTTTCCTATCGGGATGGCTCACCGGATATATCAACGGTTCAGGTGCCGTTTGGCCTCATGTTCCGCGTTCAAGACAAACACATCGATGGAGAACGCGAAGGAATCGGCGGTGGCATCTTCGTCGGTGTAGCCATTTCCGCGCGATTGCGCTACGAATCGGATATACGTCCTGCTGTTGGTATGGACATCAGTCTCGGCGTATTCCGGCATGGCTCGTTACGACTTCGATATATGACGTTTATTGATCCGAGTCGATCAACGTCAATTACTGATCATCATGGACTCTTTCTTGTAGGGTCGACGTCGTTCTGATGTTAGCCGGCCGATGTTACGCTTTCTGATTCTTCGCGTACGGTTCGCACAAAGATGTCGTGTAAGGAAGGTTCGGCAACCTCAAAACGTCGGATTACGACGCTTTTGAGAGCATGCTGAAGTACTTCTTGTGGTTCGGTCCCTTCGTGAAGAGCGAGGGTAACACGTCCAGCCGATGACACGATGACCTGCGTGCCGGGAATAGAACGAATAACGGCATCGTCACCATCGTACTCAAGATGAAGTCGATCTGAACGGAACCGCGACTTTACCTCGCGGACATTTCCTGAGAGTACAATTCGGCCCTTGTTCACGAGAACGATATCATCGCAGAGTCGTTCAACTTGATCCATCTGATGCGTACTCAGCACGATTGTTGTGCCGCGATCACGAAGTTCATGAATGACATTGATGAGCAAATCAGAGTTGACGGGATCAAGACCACTGAAGGGTTCATCAAGAATTAAGAGTTTTGGTTCGTGGAGCACGGTGCCAATAAACTGCACCTTCTGCTGCATACCTTTCGATAACTCCTGGACTTTCTTTGTATCTCAGCCGTCGGCCCCAAGTCGGTGCAGCCACCAATGAGCACGACGTGTTGCCTCTGCTGGGCTCAGGCCTTTCAGCCGTCCAAAGTAGGTTAGCTGTTCGCCAACACGCAATTTCTTATACAGTCCACGTTCTTCCGGAAGGTATCCAATCACGTTCTGTTGTTCGGCAGAAACAGGATGTCCATCAAGAGTAATCGAACCTTCATCGGGCATGATGATATTCGTAATCATCCGGATGAGGGTTGTTTTACCAGCACCATTTGGGCCAAGGAGGCCGAAGATGCGGCCTGCCTCAACGTTAAACGTGATACCGTCATTTGCAACGTGAGCGCCAAAGCGCTTCACGATATTGGAGATGTTCAGCATAATCATCCTGCGAAACTACGCGAGTAGCCCCTTTCAGCCCCCTTCCGTAAGTTTGCCGGCACTTTCGTGAACCAAAACGTGTTCACTCGGTCGAAACTTGTGGGAACCATGTCCATGCGAACCTTTGGCGAATTATGGCGGTCAACGATCCTCACGAAATGGGTGATGGCCATCACAGGCGTCCTAATCGTGCTTTTTCTACTTGGCCATCTCTCCGGCAACCTCCTCGTCTTTGTTGGCGAAGAGGCAATGAATGAATACGGTGTATGGCTGCGCTCGTTAGGCCATGGAACACTGTTGTGGGTTGTTCGACTAGGACTCGTGGCAATCTTTGTTCTTCACATTGTATCGGCAATTCGCCTGAGTGCAAAGAATCGTGCTGCGCGTCCGGTTTCGTATGCTCGAACAGAGTCAAGAAAAAGTACCGTTGCATCAAGGACCATGCTCTTGAGCGGGTTGTTGATCCTTGCGTATGGAGTCTACCACCTAGCCCACTTCACGTGGGGGCTCACAAATCCTGATTTTTACAATCAGACGGATGCGTTGGGACGGCATGACGTGTATCACATGGTGATAGCGAGTTTTCGTGAACCATTGATAGTGGTAACCTACCTTCTTGCGATGGTCCTGACGGGCCTGCATCTTAACCATGCGATTTCGAGTGCCATGCAGACACTTGGCGTAAGCCATCCCAAGTACGTGACCATCATCCGTCGTTTGGGCGTCGGTCTTTCCATCGCAATTGCCGTCGGCTTCTCCAGCGTCCCGCTTGGTGTTGTCGCGGGAATCGTGAAATAAACAACGAATCAACGGACGGACGAAACACCCTATGGATCTGAAGAACAACATCCCTTCGGGGCCTCTCGAGCAAAAGTGGGACCGGCATCGTGCCGAGCTCAAACTCGTAAACCCCGCAAACAAGCGGAAGTTCAACGTCATCGTCGTTGGCACAGGCCTTGCCGGAGCGTCGGCAGCTGCAACGCTGGCGGAACTTGGCTACAATGTTCAAGCTTTTACGTATCACGACTCGCCCCGCCGTGCTCATTCGATTGCCGCCCAGGGCGGTATCAATGCTGCCAAGAACTATCAGAATGATGGTGACAGTGTGTGGCGGCTGTTTTATGATACGATTAAGGGCGGTGACTTCCGTGCGCGTGAAGCAAACGTTTACCGTCTCGCACAGGTCAGTGTAAACATCATTGACCAGTGTGTTGCCCAAGGTGTGCCGTTTGCGCGTGAGTACGGCGGATACCTTGCCAACCGTTCCTTTGGTGGCGCACAGGTATCGCGAACCTTCTATGCCAGGGGGCAAACGGGGCAGCAGCTGCTGATTGGTGCATACCAGGCACTAGAACGACAGGTAGGCCTGGGTAAGGTGCGTATGCACACCAAGAAGGAAATGATGGACCTTGTTGTGGTGAATGGACGTGCACGTGGAATTGTAACGCGTGACCTCACAACAGGAAAGATTGAAACACACGCTGCGGATGCAGTGCTGTTGTGTACGGGTGGATATGGTAACGTATTTTACCTGTCAACCAATGCGAAAGCATGTAATGTAACGGCAGCCTTCCGCGCTCATAAGCGGGGAGCTTTGTTTGGTAATCCGTGTTACACGCAGATCCATCCAACTTGTATTCCAGTGAGTGGAGACTATCAGTCAAAACTGACACTCATGTCGGAGTCATTGCGAAACGACGGTCGGATCTGGGTGCCAAAAAAACGCGGTGATAACCGCGCACCCGATCAAATTCCTGAAGATGAAAGAGATTATTATCTCGAGCGCAAGTATCCTTCGTTTGGTAACCTCTCGCCACGTGACATAGCTTCACGCGCCGCGAAGGAAGCTTGTGATGATGGACGCGGCGTTGGACCCGGCGGTTTAGGTGTGTATCTCGACTTTGCCGATGCCATTAAACGACTTGGTCGTAAGACGATTGAAGATCGGTACGGCAACCTGTTCGAGATGTATGAGCGCATTACGGGCGAAGACCCATACTCGGTACCTATGCGGATCTATCCTGCCGTTCACTACACAATGGGTGGCCTTTGGGTAGATTATGACTTAATGTCGAACCTGCCCGGACTCTTTGTCCTTGGTGAGGCCAACTTCTCCGATCACGGTGCTAATCGTCTCGGTGCTTCTGCACTTATGCAGGGTTTGGCCGACGGATACTTTGTCATACCGTATACACTCGGTGGATATCTGGCCAAGGGCGGATTGGACACTGTGTACACAGACGCACCAGAATTCCGCGAAGCAGCAGCTGCAGCCGAGCAGAAGGTTCACACATTGCTCAATATCAATGGTAAACGCACACCAGCGTCGTTCCATCGTGAGCTTGGCAAGATTATGTGGGACTATTGCGGTATGGCTCGGAATGAAGCAGGACTGAAAACAGCGCTCAAAAAGATCCCCGAACTCCGTGAAGAGTTCTGGAAAAATCTTACCGTTCCTGGATCGGGTGAAGCCCTCAATCAGACGCTCGAACATGCCACACGTGTTGCAGACTTTATGGAGTTTGCCGAACTCATGTGTGTTGACGCACTTCACCGTAATGAGTCGTGTGGAGGTCATTTCCGTGAAGAGTACCAGGATGAGGGAGAAGCAAAGCGGAATGACGACGACTACACGTATGTAGCCGCGTGGGAGTATACAGGCGATACGGCAAAGCCTGTCCTGCATAAAGAGAATCTCGTCTTCGAAAACGTTCAACTCGCTACTCGGAGCTACAAGTAATGCGACTACGCCTTCATATCTGGCGCCAGGCCGGACCGGACGCTCAGGGTATGCTCAAGACGTATGATCTTGACAACGTGAGCGAGCATATGAGTTTTCTAGAAATGCTCGACGTGCTCAACGAACAGCTCATGGAAAAGGGAGAAGAGCCAGTTGCCTTCGACCACGACTGTCGTGAAGGCATCTGTGGAACATGTGGTATGGTGATTAACGGTCGCCCACATGGCCCACTTGCCCGTACAACGGCATGTCAGCTTCATATGCGGACATTTAAAGACGGTGACGAAATCTACATCGAACCGTGGCGTGCGACGGCCTTCCCCGTCGTGCGAGACCTTGTCGTTGATCGTTCATCATTTGACCGCATTATTCAGAAGGGCGGATTTATCTCCGTCAACACTGGTAATGCGCAGGATGGAAACGCTATTCCGATTTCCAAGACCGACGCAGATCGCGCCATGGATGCGGCTGCCTGTATCGGTTGCGGTGCCTGTGTAGCTGCATGCCCGAATGCATCGGCTATGCTATTCACGGCTGCAAAGATTGGCCACCTGGCGTCATTGCCGCAGGGACAGGCCGAGCGATTCTCCCGCGCGACAAACATGGTCCTCCAGATGGATGCCGAAGGTTTCGGCTCATGCACGAATCACTACGAATGTGAGGCGGCCTGTCCAAAGGGCATTTCTGCCGAATGGATCGCCGCCATGAACCGAGATTTTGCTAAAGCTGCCATAACCTCTCGCGACTAATTGCGCGGTCAGGGAAGCCCAATGTGATTGTATGGGCTACGACATTGGTATACGGGCCGTTCGCACAACCTCCAGGTATTCGCGGACGGCCCGTTCCATTCCTACGAAGAGGGCACGGGAAATCAATGCATGGCCAATGGAGACCTCTTCGATGACGTCGATTTCTGCAATAGGCCGCAGATTACGCAGGTCTAGTCCATGTCCCGCCGTTACTATCAGCCCTGCTTCAGCGGCATAGTCAGCAGCCATTCGAAGACGGGCAAGTTCACCTTCGGCTTCAGATCTTGTACGCGCATTCGCATAGGTGCCAGTATGAAGTTCGACGACGTCAGCTCCTGTTGCGACAACGGCATCAATCTGGCGTTTGTCCGGCTCAACAAAGTAGCTCACACCGATACCCTTACCCTGAAGAATGGCTGTAACATCGGTGTAGTAACTCGGATTTCCTGCAACATCAAGGCCGCCCTCAGTCGTTAACTCTTCGCGCTTTTCAGGGACAATCGTAGCCAGATCCGGAACGACGTCAAGGGCTATCGCGATGATTTCGTTGGTTGCCGCCATTTCCAGATCCAGCTTCGTCGATACTGTATCCCGTAATACCCGCACATCGCGGTCATTCACATGGCGTCGGTCCTCACGCAGATGACAGACAATTCCGGCTGCACCAGCCATTTCCGCGAGGACAGCAGCGTGGACCGGATCGGGTTCGAGTCCGCCGCGCGCTTCGCGCACCGTGGCGATGTGGTCAATATTGACGGCAAGTCGTAACATTGTCGTTCGAGCTAGTGGTGAAACTTTACGAGATTTCACAAAACTAGAACGTAACCAAACGGCAAACGAACTGTTATTGAACCGAGAATTGAGAGAACAGAGAGGGACATTACGTGGGACACACCTACCACGCTCGCTTCGAGCGGCTGGCCGTCTTGGCCGCAGCCGTTTTTTGCCTTTGTACTGTGAGGGTATCGGCAACACCAGGGCCGACCGGACAAGGGTATATCCTGAATAGCGGCCAGTGGCCATCAGACGTTCTTGCACTTGGCCGATCGGCCACGGTCGACGTCTGGATCACAACCTCAGGTATCATTCTCGATCAGCATGTGCAGCGCACAACGGGGCCGGAACGGTCAGTTGTCCGCGCAACATGGCAGAACGGAAGAGTGCCTTCGGCGGTGAACTATGGACGGTCGATCATGCAGGTATCGATGATTAAGGGGCGAGAAGGGGCCTCTACCACGGTAGCTGTTGTAGATCGTGTGACGGTTCAAGACGTCATTGGCGGTGTAGATGCCGTGTTTACGATGACGAATGGCACTCCACGGTTTGACCTTTCCGTTGATGCCGGTGTTAACGTTTCGTCCATCGGTTTGACATTTGCCGGGTCACTGGAACGAGCAGAGAACACCGTTCGGTTGTCGACAGCCGTTGGTTCCATTACACTTGACCAACTCGTTGTTGAACAAGGTGGCAGGATACTCCCGTCATCGTTCAAACTTCAGAACTCGTCGACACTCTCATTTGACGTCCTTGGTGTCGATCCTTCACAACGGCTCGTCATCGATCCAATCGTATTTGGCACATACGTAGGCGGTGCTGAGAGCGACACCGCTTGTGGTATTCGTCGACTGGCAAATGGTAACATCATCGTGGCAGGGTCTACGTTTGGTATCGACTTCCCGACGGAGATTGAGTCACCGTTCAAACTTCAGTCAGCCGGTGGTTACGATGCATTTGTAGCGATTCTCGACCCTACGATGTCACGTGTGCTTCAATACACGTATGTCGGTGGCGGATCAGACGACCTGCTGCATGCAATGACCACCGATGCCGACGGAAACGTGTACATCGCTGGTGAGACTGTTTCAAACGACTTCCCCGTATCTCAGGGATCGGCAGGATCGTTCGTTCGCGGCGGCACTGAGGCCTTTGTCGCAAAACTCTCACCAAGCTTACAAAATCTTCTCGTTGGTGCCTACGTTGCCGGGAACCTCAACGATATTGCCTATGCAGTGGCTGTAGATCAAGACCAGAACATCTACGTTGCGGGTGCCACGACATCAACACAGAATTTCCCAATCAATGCTGGTTATGACCGCACGCCGAACGGATCATGGGATGGATTCCTTTCGAAACTGTCGCCGTCAGGGGCTTCCTTCGTGTACTCCACGTACTACGGAGCTGAAGGGAATGACTACGTGTACGCCATGTACGTTGACGCGTCAGGTAATCCATTCCTAGCGGGTACAACAACATCTCCTAATTTCCCAACATTTCCAATACCGCGCCAATTCTCACAAAATAACCGGCCGTATGACCGGAACTTTGCGGGGAACTCGGACGCCTTTATCATTCGATTTGGTGCGGACGGTGCAAATCTGGTCTATGCCGGATTTGCTGGTGGTAATGCTGATGAAGAGGGTAGGGCTCTGTTTGTTGATGATGCTGGTCGCGCCTACCTCGTTGGTGAGACGACGTCGACGGACCTACCTACAACGGCAGGATTCCGGCAGCAACGTATTGGTGGTCGAGATCTGTTCCTCTTTATCGTCAACGATGATGGGAAGGAACTCGTTGGTTGTACGTACTTCGGCGGAACCGGTGACGACTATATACGCGCAGCTGTGAAGGATGGAACCACGGGTGCTATCATCACTGGTATGACAACGTCATCGAATTTCCAAACAGAAGGTATTGGATCCACTTCCGTACGCCGAGGAGCAAATGACGCCTTTATTGCAAACATTTCACTCGGTGCATGTAAGTGGTCTTCATTGATAAGTGGTGGCGGCGTTGAGATGGGACTTGCCGTAGCAGCCGACGTAAATGATGACTACTACGTGGCTGGAGTAACAACGTCGGCAGATCTTGCACTTCCTGCGAGTCGGTGGCAACAGACAGCTGGTGGTAAGACGGATGGATTTGTCCTCAAGGTTGCAAAGGGAACTCTTGCCATGACAGCGCCACAAGGCAACGAACAGTGGTGTACGAGTGGTGCAAATCAGATTACATGGGCTGCAGATGGTGCGCCACAAAATGAGACCTTTACGATTCAAACGTCGTCAAACAATGGCACAACGTGGGACAATCTCGCAACGGGGTTAACCACGCGCCAGTATACATGGCGTCCTACCGCGTTTCAACCAGGATCGTATCGTATACGAATTGTTGGAGCGAGGGGTCACATCGCTGAAGTGCCACAACCGGTAACACTGTTTGCAGGCCCGACAATTACTGAACAGCCTGTTCCGGTTCAGACATGTGTTGGTCAGCGTGTTGAATTCGCCATTACGGCCTCAGGAGCAGAGCTTCGCTACCGCTGGAAGAAGAATGGTAACGTCATCCCCAACGCTACGCAGGCAACGTATGTGATTTCTAGCGTAACGTCAGCTGATGCGGGACAGTATTCGTGCGAAGTAACTGGAAAGTGTTCGCCGATTGCCAATTCAACCCCTGCAGCCCTGTCAATTGGTGCTGGACCATCAATAGCAACGCAGCCGCAGTCACAGGAAGTCGACGAAAACACGAAGGTAACCTTCCGTGTTGTTGCTGGTGGAACGGGCTTGACGTTTCAATGGAAAAAGGATGGTGCCGCTATTGATGGAGCAACAACGAACGAGCTCACCATTGAAATGGTAAAAGAGTCTAACGCCGGTTCGTACGTCGTTGACGTCACTAGTGCCTGTGGAACCACCACGTCACAGGCCGCCACTCTGAAGGTCAACAAGATCATGAGTGTTGCATTTGATGGCCCCGTAGGCGGCCTTGCCGCCGGCCCCTTGCCAGTGAGTGACGTTCTCACAGTACAGTTTGACGGAACCGGTGTGACGTCGATCTACCTGATTGATGTTCTTGGGAGAACAGTACAACAGTGGGGAATTGGAGCGATTGTCGGCAGATCCGAAGCGGATCTGGACGTCTCATCGGTACCGGCGGGTTCGTACATTCTTGATGTTCGTTCAGGCACAAAACGCGGAGTTTTGACCGTATCGGTGTCACATTAAGGCATCGAAGAAACACTACGACGGTAAGGGAAGCACGAGATAAGTACGATCAGGCCGATCGTCAACTTTTCACCGTGCTACCTTTACCGTCGTCGTTTTTTGCGCAAACTTCTTCATGAAGTTATTCATGGAAGAAGCGCTGAAGACGCCACGAGCATTCACAAAGCGTTCGCGGAGAATATCAGCGTATGAACACGATCAAGAACTTTTTTTCGATTCTCTGTTTGATGGTCTGTTGCACCATTGCTGCACGATCTGTTGGAGGCACGCCGCTGGTAGCGGGAAAGTTTTTGGGTGGTGTTGGGAATGATGCTCTCGTGGACCTTGCTCGGCTCCCAAATGGCGATGTTGTCGTTTGCGGTAACGTGCCTTCTGAAGTGACGATCTCGGATGTTCCTGGAGTCGACGCGTCTCCATTGGGTGGTCAGGACGGATTCCTGGCAGTTCTTTCGTCTGATCTGCGAACCGTAAAGGCCTTTACCTATGTTGGCGGTCGCGGTATGGACTCCGTTGTCGCGTGTGCAGTGGGGCCTGAGGGGCGAATTGTCGTATGTGGCGTGACAGAGTCAGAAGATCTCAAAACAACCCAGCCCTGTGTTGACCCTACGTACTCATCGAACCGTGACGGCTTTGTTCAGTTCTATTCGAGTGATCTTACGAAGCTTATCTACGGTACCTTCATCAATGGTAGTGGCGACGACACTCCTCTTGACATGAAGGTGGATGACGTAGGGCATACCTACATATGTGGCCGTACCACGTCAATACAGGGACTGCCATTTACGAATGCAATCGAACCCATGCATAAGGGAAGCCAAGACGGTTTCCTTATCAAGTTGTCGCTTTCTGGAGCGCAGGTTGTCTACGGTACCTACGTTGGAGGAGCAGCGGATGATGTTTTCACGCGTATGGCAATTCGTGAGGATGGTGCAGTGCTGCTAACGGGGTGGACGTCGTCGACCGATTTTCAGATTGCGCCGAAGAAGACAAATCCTTGGGGATGGCCAAGCAGCGAGAAGCCATATGATGACTCGTATAACGGTGGTCGTAAGGATGCAATTCTTACGCTCGTAGGCGCAGATGGTTCAAATCTCATCTTTTCAACCTTTATTGGAGGAAAGGATGAGGATGAGGGAAGAGCCGTTGGCTTTGATGGGCAGAACAATCCTGTCATCCTGGGAAACACCAAGAGTAGCGATCTACCAGTAACGGCTGGACGCCAGCAGAACATTGTCGGTGGTATTGACGGATTTATCGCCACGTTGTCGTCAGAAGGCAAGACCTTGCTCACGTCATCGTACTTTGGTGGAAATGGTGATGATATTGTCCAGACAGCTGCCTGGTCAAGCGGAAGTCAGTTTTACGTGATGGGGTCCACAACGTCTCGAGATTGGTCGGCGATTGGATCTGGTACAACGGGCCTGGTAGGCGGCCTCAAGGACATGTTTCTGATTCGTGTATCAGCGAGCCAGTTGAGTTATGTAACGACAATTGGAGGCACGGCTGCAGAAGACAATGTGCGCATGATTCTTGACGATCGTGGTGACATCTATGCAACGAGTGCATCGAGTTCACCAAAGATGTACGTCGGAATTGACACGATTGAAAACAACGGCCCCAATACAACGTGGGATGGACTGGTAGTTAAGTGGGCATTTGGCACTGTTGCACTGTCTACTCCGACATCGTCTACAAAGGCTTGTCAGAATCAGAATATCACCGTTACCTGGTACACAGCCGATATCAATAATCAAGAAATCTTTCGATTAGACTATTCCACGGATCGTGAGACCTGGACGAAGATTGTTGACTCGATCACAACTCGAACGTATTTATGGAATCCAGGAGAACTCGATCCGACAAAACCATATTGGATTCGGCTGAGGTCTGGACGTGGGCATCGCGCATCCAATGACTTGCCACTACGAATCGGAGCGGCCACGGACATTGTTGAACAGCCTCAGTCCGTTGAATTGTGTTCTGGTGAGCCACTTACACTCACCGTGCAAGCCACGGGTGAAGAGCTAACCTATCAATGGAAACGAAATGGTGTTGACCTGTCTGGTCAAACGGCCCCTTCGTTATCAGTAAATCAGGTCTCGTCGAGTTCGGCAGGTACGTATACAGTGAGTGTTGCAGGAAGTTGCGGACAAGTCTTGTCGACTCCGGCAATGGTGCGAATTGTAGAGTCTACGGTGATGACGGAGCAGCCAAAAGATGCTGAACTCGAAGCTGGTGAACAACTTGAACTTGTTGTGAAGGCAAACATTGCTACTGCTGAGTATCAGTGGTTTAAAGACGAAGCCGCCATCGAAGGTGAGAATAGTCCACGTCTGGTTATTGCCGCAGTGAAGATGGCAGACGCCGGTGTTTATTACTGCACAGCAACCGCTTCATGTGGTAATGTGACATCGACGCGTGCTACTGTGCGCGTGAATGAACCAACAACATATGTTGATGAAGGTAACGCCATTATGACGAGTATCACACCACAACCTGCAGTCGATAGAATAACAGTGAGACTGAATGGTAATGGTGATACGCAGTACCGTCTTCGTGATATTATGGGACGCACAGTCATGTTTGTGAGCGTTGGTCACATCCAGGGAGATGGTGTCCTTGACATCGACGTATCGTCATGTGTTGCGGGCACGTACATACTCGACATCCAAAGTGGACGTGATCGACACGCCAACGTTGTTTCGATATCACGATAATGTGATATCGTTTTGCGCGTGTTGACTATGTGACCACGTATTCCCTACGAGGTCGTTTGCCGGCATATGCAGCCAAGGGTACTTTGAATCACAGCACGGCAGGAAGATGTTGTTTCGTGCATTCGGTGCGCTCCAACACCTTCGCTACCGTGGAGTAGTCAAGGTACCCTTCAGAGTTTTTGGAGTTCAGCTGCGTATGCGATTCGTGTGGACGACGATCTATGCGGTAACGTTTGTGACCTGTGTGGCCATGCCCGTATACGCCGGCGGAGGTTCATCACTCGTTGCTGGCAGATTTTTTGGTGGGTCGGGAATGGACAACATCGTAGACCTCGCGAGAACTTCGTCTGGCGACATTGTTGTGTGTGGTAACATCACGGAATCATTCGATGTAGGTGATACACGTGGGGCATACACCATTGGACTCGGTGGAGAGGATGGATTCCTTGCTATTCTGTCGTCAGACCTTCGCACTGTGAAAGCATTTACATACGTAGGGGGAAGTGGCAAGGATTCTGTTGTAGCGTGTGTGGTACGTCATGATGGTCGTATCGCGATATGTGGCGTTACAGAGTCCGTTGATATCACAACAACGCAACCATGTATAGATCCGACATACTCATCACATAGAGATGGATTCCTACAGATATTTAGTAACGATCTTCGTGAGCTGAGTTATGGAACGTATATCAATGGCAACGGTGATGACGTCCCGCTTGATATGCAAGTTGATGAGGCGGGAGCGACCTATATCTGTGGGCGCACGACGTCAATTCGGGACTTGCCTTTCACAAACTCAATACGTCATGAAAGTGGTGGAAGCCAGGACGCCTTTATACTCAAGCTCTCTGAATCCGCAGCACAGGTCACCTACGGCACGTATCTAGGAGGTGCTGCAGACGATGCTGCTGTGAGTATCGCTGTACGAGAAGATGGTGCGTTGCTTGTGACAGGGTGGACGGAATCAACAGACTTTCCTCTTGCTCCAAAGGTAACACCACCAAATCCTTGGTCACCTGGTGGCGACAATCCGTACGACGGTACATTTAACGGTGGTCGTCGAGACGCATTTTTTGCGATGGTGGGAGCAGATGGTTCGCGTCTAGTATTCTCAACATTTTTTGGTGGTAATGAAGACGACGAAGGACGCACTGTCGGTTTTGACGCACAGAACAATCCCTTTCTGTTTGGAACAACAAAAAGTACAGATCTGCCCGTCACAGCAGGTAGACAGCAGAACATAGCAGGCGGTATTGACGGATTTATCGCATCGTTCTCGACAGAGGGAAAGACACTACTTACGTCATCATTTTTTGGAGGGAACGGTGATGACATCGTTCAATCCTGCGCGTGGGCAATCGGAAGTCAGTTCTACGTGATCGGGTCGACAACCTCTCGAGACTGGTTATCGTCGGGAGCTGGTACATCGACGACAATCAGCGGGTTGCGAGACATGTTCCTGATACGTGTTTCTGCTAGCCAACTCGGTTACGTTACACTCATCGGTGGAGCCGGCCTCGAAGATGACGTACGAATGATCCTTGATGAAAACGGTGATGTGTTTGCCACGTGTCGGTCCACATCACCTCGACTCGCCGTGGGCATCGACACCGTGTATAATGCGGGATCATCAAATTCATCCGACGGCCTGATTATTAAATGGGCATTTGGAACGACTACTCTACTCTCGCCAACCGCAACATCACAGATCTGTGAAGGTCAAAATGTAAACTTTACATGGACCACGGCAGAGCTCAGCCCCCACGTCCACTTCTCGTTAGAGTACTCGGACGATCGACTATCGTGGAACTCAATTGCAGATTCACTCACATCACGTTCCCATGCCTGGACTCCGCTGAACCTTGATCCGGGTACATCCTACTGGTTTCGTCTGATGTCATCACGAGGACACGTCTATGCAACATCTCGAGCATTACGCGTAGGACAACAGACCATGATTACACGGGTATCGGAGCCAAAAACTGCATGCGTTGGTGAAACAATTGAGGTAAACGCAACTGCATCTGGTGATGACATCACGTATCAATGGAAACGAAATGGAACCGCGATTCCCGGAGCAGCCGGCTCATCGTATACCATAACGCAGGCCAGTGATACTGCTACAGGCAGCTATGTTGTTGAGGTGAGCGGACGATGCGGCCAGGTGACGTCAGATCCCATTCACGTACGTGTCGTGTCAGCAACGGAGATTGTACGTCAGCCACAGGACGTTGTCCTCAAGTTGGGTGATCGACTGGAGCTCACGTGTGAAGCAAATGTGGACGACGTGACGGTTCAGTGGTTTCACAATGAGGTGCTACTATCTACCGCTACATCTGCGACATACGTTGTGGAATCGGTTTCCAAGGCCGATGAAGGCATATATCGTTGTCTTGTGACCGGATCGTGCGGTACGGCGTCAACGCGTGACGTGACGGTATCGATTGATGCGACAACGTCGGCCGTCGACGATCAAAACAACGCATCCTTCCGGGTTAGCATCATGAACGGTGTTATCCACGTTGAACATGCGCCCGGACGTATTGACCGTATTGACTGTGTTGATGTCACCGGGCGGCAACTCAGAGCAGACGACCTCCGTGTGTTCCGTGGACCGGCATTTGTTATCGTGACACTCGCTGACGGGCGACAGCATCGACGGACCGTGGTGCTGCCATAGGCACGGTCCCGATCAGTTCACTAGCATCTTCACGTCCCTATGATATCCGCGACACGTGGCGTGTAACCTCGTGTTGGTGAGCAGTGTTGTGTGCAAAAAAATGTAGCGCGCGACCTTCTCATAGAATCATGAACAATTACCGTAAGTCTGCGTTCACACGAATCGTGTGTATGATGATCGTGCAGGCCGCATCTATGGCGCACGAAGCCTCAATTCGTCGAATTGACGGTTATGTTCAACTCTATGCAATTGCGCGGAAGAGTGAAGTCGAACACATTATCGTGGGAAAAGAAACTCGAGAGTATAATGGTGGGTACGTCACCGATGGCGTTTACTTCGTTGTGAGTGCCGACGGCAGTTCTCCGATCTCGAAACATCGATTTGCAGAATCTGTAGACTTTGACACTGACCAGGATACAAGCTTCGTGCCGTTCACTGTAGACGCTATTGACAATGACAACTACATTGTCGCTGGATCGAAGGGAATCGTCGCCAAGATGGACTCACACGGAGCGTGGAGTCTGTTACATCGCCCATGCGAGGAAGACATTGTTTGTATTGACTTTCGGTCACATCTCGTAGGCGTGGCGTGTTCGGGAAAGAATCACGTCTACGTGACATTTGACGGTGGAATGTCGTGGCAAGGACATCTCATATCCGAGCTTACGTCGATTAATGAGGTGAAGTTTGTCAGTGACGAAATATTACTCATTCAGCTGAATAGCGGAACGCTGGTAACGTACAATGTGCGAACTGGCGACAAGGAGCTAAACACTGGTGTTGGTGGGATTGCCTCGAGTCAAAGTCGGATTGCATATCACGATAGAACATGTCTACTTGTTGGCTCCATGAGAAAGGCAACGAATATTGGGCATCAAGCCGATGTAGTGTTGCGCCGGAGTACGGACTGGGGATCGACATGGCAAACACTCCTCGACGGATTCTACGAATCAACGGCATTCGGTCTGTTGGTTGTCTATCTGAATGATCGTGGAATTGGACTTGCCCTTGGTGTTGGTAGAGCAGGGTTCTATTCGATGGACTCAGGTGCAACGTGGACGAACTTCATACTTCCGGACAACATTCCAACTTCGTTTGTACCGTCGGATGTAACACCCCTTGGCGACAATAGTTTTCGGATAATCGACAATGGGCAACCGATGATAGTCGACATCCACCTCAGTGTTCCGATGTCCACAGAGACAAATTATATAAATACTTCTTCTTATGATTCCCATGACATACGCTGTAAAGATCATCCAATGCGGAACCTCGTCTGTGATTATACGGGAAGATTAACGCACGAGAGTGTACTCCAGCAGAGTTGTGACAATAATCAACTATGGTGTCCAATGGAGTTAATGCGTCGAGCGTGCTGTGGATGGCCTGTTATATGCAGATGAATCATGAAGATGTGTAACCAGTCAGAATCATGTCTGTTGTGTCAAACAGGATTGCAATTGTACTGCATCAATTGCCATTCACAATCATGAAAAAAACTTGAGCAATGGACACCAATATGACCGTACATCGAACCGTCTTGTTTGTACTTTCCATGACATTCTTCCTGATGTCAGCTAGTGGAGTTATGTATGCCGGCATTGGTGGAGGCTCCGTGATAGCATGTACTCCAATTATGGCTGACAGCGGACTGCACCTAGGTGATGTTGTCGTTGTTGACGACAGCTCCGTAGTTGTTTGCGGTTCGACGAAGAGCGCAATTAAGGCGGGGCAAGGAACGAGAGTTAAGGGGCAATATCAAGGGGCGACCGATGGATTTGTTGCAAAGTTGTCGCGCGATCATAGACGTATCGAATGGCTCGTATATGTAGGAGGAAGTGGTTCGGACTCTTTGTTTTCGATTAGCCTAATGAGCGACGGCTCCATTGCTGTGGCCGGTATGACAACATCAAGTGACATTGTTATGCCATCGACAACTGCTTTTCGAACGAGAAGGGGTCAGGTTGATGGAGTTATTGCAATTGTAGATGCGAATAACCAAGCAATAGTTGCGGTGACATACCTTGGCGGTAGCAAAGACGACGTTTTACGTTCAATCGCGGTCGATAAGGATGATAACGTGGTTGTATGTGGTTCGACAACATCTAATGATCTGCCGGTACGCGAAGCATTCGACGTGTCATTTAATGGAATGATGGATGGCATGGTAGCAAAATTGTCACGCACATTGTCGCAGCTGATCTTCATGACGTATCTGGGAGGTGGGTCAACGGATAACTTGACGTCCGTAGCGCTTGCGTCTGAAGGTGATGTACTGGTAACAGGTTGGACTGATTCAGACGATTACTCCATTTATATTCGAAAACATCTTGAATGGCACGAATTTGTAAATGCAGATAGTTCGTATGACGTTAGCTATAATGGGGGACGCGACGCGATAATTACTGTATTGTCAAGTAATGGCAATGCGCTAGTCCTTTCATCCTTCTACGGTGGAAGTCAGCGAGATGAAGGTCTTGTGGCAAAGTATGACGCGAAAGGGAGACCAACCATTCTAGGGGTTACGACGTCAAAAGATCTTCCGATGATAGGTGCATTCCAAGATCGGAATGCAGGGCGAATTGACGGATTTGTCGCGTCGCTCAGTACGGATGGAGAGGAGCTAATGTGGGCAACATACGTCGGCGCATCGGGAGATGACATCTTAACTGATTTTGAACCTGGCGCATCATCACAGTGTCTCATTGTTGGTACAACAAACTCAAACAACTGGCAAACAACGCGTGCTCCTGAAACGATCAGGGTCGATGGAGTTAGTGACGTCATTGTTCTGCAGCTAGACGGACATGGCCTGAGCGACGTTACGCTTATGGGTGGTAGTGGAGAAGAGAAAGCTCCTTCGCTATCCATCATTGATAAGAATCAGTTCTATGTAGCGTGTGGATCAACTTCGCGCGACGTGTTTGCAGGAGATACAGCCGTGCATCTTGCTGGATCGCAGTCTAGCAATGCCGGGGCAGTGTTCGCATTTAGTACTGGAAATATTGACCTCGTATCAATAGGAAATAGCACGGAGCTTTGCCGAGGAGCTCGTGTTGCTGTGTCGTGGTCCGCATATGACGTACAGTCTACAACAACCTTCTCGTTAGAGTTTGAAAGCTCTACTGGCAACTGGGTAGAGCTTGCTAACGGCCTGACGACTCGGAGCTATTCTTGGGTCGTTAGCGATGTAGGTGCGATGACGCGCTTACGATTGAGGTCATCTTACGGACACATAGTAACGTCAAGTTCTTTTCACGTCGCTGATACAACAGAAATTATTCAACAGCCGACGAGCGTAGCTGCTTGTTCTGGCGACGAGGTTGTGTTGGTTGTTCGTAGTCATGGAGAGAACCTCGAATACCAGTGGTTGCTCAACGGAATGATCATAGCGGGAGCGAACGATTCAACATACTCGATCAAGAGTGTGGATCAATCATCAGCAGGTGAGTACTACGTAGTCGTCAATGGGTCCTGTGGCTATGCACGATCAACCGATGCACACGTACGTGTCGTGTCAGCAACGGAGATTGTACGTCAGCCACAGGACGTTGTCCTCAAGTTGGGTGATCGACTGGAGCTCACGTGTGAAGCAAATGTGGACGACGTGACGGTTCAGTGGTTTCACAATGAGGTGCTACTATCTACCGCTACATCTGCGACATACGTTGTGGAATCGGTTTCCAAGGCCGATGAAGGCATATATCGTTGTCTTGTGACCGGATCGTGCGGTACGGCGTCAACGCGTGACGTGACGGTATCGATTGATGCGACAACGTCGGCCGTCGACGATCAAAACAACGCATCCTTCCGGGTTAGCATCATGAACGGTGTTATCCACGTTGAACATGCGCCCGGACGTATTGACCGTATCGACTGTGTCGATGTCACCGGGCGACAACTCAGAGCAGACGACCTCCGTGTGTTCCGTGGACCGGCATTTGTTCTCGTGACACTCGCTGACGGGCGACAGCATCGACGGACCGTGGTGTTGCCATAACAACGCGACCTCTCTCCTTCCTTGCAACGGACCATTACCTTACGTATACTTGGTAGTGGTCCGTTTCGTTATACTCATCCTGGTCTTCGTCGTAGTGGCAACATCAGCCAGTACACAAACACCTGTACGATTTTATGGTGGAGAGGACGAGTGGGTAGCAGTAGATGTCTTTGCCGATCGATCGGTTGTCCTGACATGTAAGAACTATGAATCTCGTGTGATCTGCGGCGGATATCGACCTCAGCGTGTTAATCCACGCTACTCGGACGGAATCATACGCATCGGCACACCAGGGGAATACATTGAGACAGTCGTGATAGGTGGAACACGAGATGATACAGTAAAACTCGTCTATCCGTTGAGTAATGGGAAAATACTTATATATGGATCAACAAGATCTCCTGACCTTCCGGTTACAACTGATGCTCAACAACCTACGTATGGCGGAGGTCTTGATGCCTTTATCGCAGTTGTTGTGACGGGCACGATCACTTATTGCTCATACCTTGGAGGTACGGGAGACGACGAGATATCTTTTCGGACAGGCGCATTCTTTGGTGATCTGGTTGTTGGAAATACAACATCTTTTGAAAGTTCATGGACTGGTACAGGATTACTCGAACGGCAACGTAGTGCGGTGATGGGTTGGTATGCGACAGCTGATCAAGAGATTGTCCATCATGCATTCCCTGCATCACACGGGTCGTTATCAACGATAGCTTTTGGGATACAACCATATAGCTCAAGAGGTGTCTACATTAGTTACCTGCAAGTCTATGATAAAAGAATAGTTGGTTTGTTGTCCATTGATGTTCACCCGTCATTCCAACCCGATAGTATTCGATCATGGGCAACGCTAAGTTCCAGCGCACCTCTTCGGCCGTTACAACTGCGTGACAACTCTGCGAGTGTTCAGGTTGTGTGTATGGATGATACTCTTCGAATGTCGGTACGCACACCAGACTTTTCCATTTCCTGGGATTCGATTCATCGAACGCAGCCTCCAATCCTCTACTCAGTTCGTAGAGGGGCGTTGTCCAATAATATATTCAGGATAGACCCTATACCATTTGATACTCTTTTGTATACATCCACTGGACGTGTGGGAACAGATTCGACTGGTATTGACTGGTTTATTACTCCAGTAACAACAAATCGATTCCCCGTGCTAGGTAATGGGTCGCAAAGTTTTAACGGAAAGCCCACAACAAATCTGACTCGTGTTCTTGGAGACACCAACATTGTGAGTTCAACCTATCTCGATGAGATTACCGACGCTCATCTTGTAGCTGGATCGCGGAATGGTGTTGTGTTGACAGGAAGATCACATACACTCCTTCAACAACGTCGAGCTTCAGACGATACGATATCGTTTATCGGTGTGTACGATGAGCGTGTGATGACAACAACAACGCGTTCTGAAGACACCGTTGACGTTTGCCCCGGCGATACGATACATCTATCGTGGAATCAGCGTGGTGCAGATACATCGATTCGATGGGTAGTCCGTTTTGATGATGGACAGCGACCATATCCCGTAGATATCACAAAGCTAAAAGGTACTATCACCAGTGATACTTCTGTTCAGTTGCCATGGGAGTTGATCGACATCCAGAACATCGACACAACAAAACTCCAACTGCTACAGGTGCGAGCTGTATCGACAACGGGACACTCCATTGCGGTTTCGCCGTGGTTACGGCTTACACCAAAGGCACGCGCTACGGTTCGAACTTCTGTTGTAACGTCATGTTTTGGTGAGGCACGCCATGTACGACAGATACTTGATGGAGATACGTCCGTGGCAGAGCGAGGTACATGGACAAAGGACGGTCGGCCGCAAGAAACAGAGCACGTCCTACGTTTACTCCAAGGACTCACACGAGCTGATACAGGAAACTATAGTGTCCTCCTTGTTGATGACTGTGGACGAACCACCGGCCCACTCTCATTCAGAATTACCGTCGGTAGCCCTGGCCCCTTTCGCCCCATAACACATGACTCTATCATCGATGGTGGCGAGACGATCGTTTTAACTGTCCCAGATACTGATCCAACGTGGAGATATCGCTGGTTTGTGAATGGAACCGGAATTGTTGGTGCTACTGGGCCGACGCATACGATCTCTCCGGCACGAAAACTGGATACGGGAGCATATACCTGTATCATCATCACCGAAAAATGTGGATCGGTTGAGTCCGGGCCATTACACCTTCGGGATCGATCGACTGTATCTGTGCGTGAGGACGACGAACCGGATATGACGGTCACGATCTCCGAAGGTGAATTGCGGATGTATGGACGTGATGTCGACCAGATTATCGACGTGCAGTGTTTTGATCTGATAGGTAGGACTCTTCATAAGCAAGCACTCCTTGCGCATAAAGGACCGGTACTCGTCCGGATCACAATGAGGGACGGATCGATGCTGATGCGCCTGGTCGTCGCCTGACGTTCGAACTTCCGGACGCAGAATCCTGTTTTCCGACCGTTCTCCGGGAGAAGGTGCCGGGGACCTTTAGGCCCCCGGCACCTTGTAACGCACGCTAGCTCCGTGCAACTCGCGAATTCCGGACTAAAAAGGTCGTATATTCGTCCTCATCCCGATTCAAACCAGCACCATGGCAACCGAAACAACCGTTCTCGACGACGTCGTCGGAAGTGACTACAAGTGGGGATTTACCACAGACGTTGAACAAGAGACTCTCCCAAAAGGTCTCGATGAGAACGTTGTGCGGTTTATCAGTGCCAAAAAAGAAGAGCCCGAATGGATGCTCGAGTGGCGCCTAAAGGCCTTCCGCCGCTGGCAGGCGATGAAGGAACCCACATGGGCGAATGTTGTTTATCCAAAAATCGATTTCCAGGATATTATCTATTGGGCTGCTCCAAAGCCGAAGAAGGAGTTGTCGTCTCTCGATGAAGTCGACCCAGAGTTGTTAGCAACGTTCGAAAAGCTCGGTATCCCTCTGAATGAACAGAAGGTCCTCGCCGGTGTTGCCGTTGATGCTGTCTTTGATTCCGTCAGCGTAAAGACAACCTTCCAGAAAGCACTCGCTGATAAGGGCGTCATCTTTTGTCCGATCAGCGAAGCGATTCGCACACATCCCGAACTGGTACAGAAGTATATCGGTAGTGTTGTCCCACCAACTGATAACTACTACGCTGCTCTCAACAGCGCAGTCTTTAGTGATGGGTCCTTCGTCTACATCCCGAAGGGTGTGCGTTGTCCGATGGAACTCAGTACGTATTTCCGCATCAACGCCCGGAATACCGGACAGTTTGAACGGACACTAATTATCGCCGAAGAGGGCTCCTACGTGAGTTACCTTGAGGGTTGTACAGCTCCACAGCGTGATGAACATCAGCTGCACGCAGCTGTTGTGGAACTCGTCGCCATGGCTGATGCCGAGATCAAGTACAGTACGGTTCAGAACTGGTATCCCGGCGACAAGGATGGTAAGGGTGGTATCTACAATTTTGTGACAAAAAGGGGGCTCTGCGAAGGGGCTCGATCAAAGATTTCCTGGACACAGGTTGAAACCGGATCGGCCATCACATGGAAGTATCCAAGTGTTATACTCAAGGGTGAGTCGTCCGTCGGTGAGTTCTACAGCGTTGCCGTGACGAATAATCACCAACAAGCAGATACTGGTACGAAGATGTATCACCTTGGCCGCAATACTCGCTCACGAATTGTGAGTAAGGGTATCTCGGCAGGTATGTCGCAGAATTCGTATCGCGGACTTGTGAACGTTGGACGGAATGCCGTAAACGCGCGCAACTTTTCCCAATGTGATTCCCTACTCATCGGTGACACGTGTGGAGCGCACACGTTCCCATATCTCGAAGTCAGTCATCCCTCGGCAACCGTCGAACACGAAGCCACAACGTCGAAGATTGGTGAAGACATCCTCTTCTACTGTAATCAACGTGGCATCGGAACAGAAGAAGCTGTAGCACTCATCGTGAATGGATACGTTCGCGATGTGATTAATCAGCTTCCGATGGAGTTTGCGGTAGAAGCTCAAAAACTGCTCGCCATTTCCCTCGAAGGTTCTGTCGGATAGGGTTACCCCGTCCGATACTTTTTACGAAGTCCACACCATGAAGCCAATTCTCACAATTGATAATCTCCGAGCTGGTATTGAAGGACGTGAAATCCTCAAGGGGATATCGCTGACCGTCAATGCTGGTGAAGTTCATGCCATCATGGGTCCGAACGGATCTGGAAAGTCAACTCTTGCAAGTGTTCTTGCAGGACGTGAAGACTATGCCGTGATTGATGGCAGTGTCCGATTTGCCGAAGCAGATCTTCTCGAGATGTCTCCTGAAGATCGTTCGCGCGAGGGACTCTTCCTTGCTTTCCAGTATCCAGTTGAGATTCCCGGCGTTTCGACGGCAAACTTTCTGAAGACAGCTGTTTCTGAACATCGGAAACATCGTGGTCTGCCACCTCTCGACCCCGGATCGTTCCTGAAGCTCATGCGCGAGAAGATGGCCCTCGTCGAGATGGATCCATCCTTCCTGCAGCGTTCGCTGAATGAAGGGTTCTCCGGTGGTGAGAAAAAACGTAATGAAGTTTTCCAGATGGCCATGCTTGAACCAAAGCTGGCTGTTCTTGATGAGACAGATTCCGGCCTTGATATCGACGCACTTCGTATTGTGGCAGATGGTGTGAATGCTCTTCGATCGTCAGAGAATGCCTTCCTCGTTATCACGCACTATCAACGGTTGTTGAACTACATCGTTCCCGACGTTGTACATGTACTCGTTGATGGACGTATCGTAAAGAGTGGCGGGAAGGAACTCGCTCTTGAACTCGAAGAACGTGGATACGACTGGATCCGCAACGAATCTTCCGTGGGGGCCTAATGGTAGCCGAAGACTTTGTCGGTACCGTACGGTCGTACGTTGAATCAACGGACGTTGAACCGCTCCGTCGTGAAGAGTATGCTGTCTTCGAACGTCTCGGTCTACCAACGGTGCGTCATGAAGAGTGGAAGTACACAAACCTTCTGCCGCGTTTAACGCCTGCATTGCAGATACCAACGTCTACATCACATGCAGAAGTTGACGAAACAATACGACAGGCAACAGAACGATTCGGATTTACAGCGCACCAGATTGTACTTGTTAACGGTGTGCTCGCGCCATCGTTATCATCGCTTCCTGACGGTGTTACTGTTGTTCCGTCGTTAACCTCAGCTTCACCACGTGATGCAGAACTCATTCACGCTGCCAGTGCGTCACGTTCACAAGATCACGCAATTGCTGCTCTTGGCGCTGCCCTGGCTCCCAATGTTGTTGTGGTCCGCGTTGCCAAGGACACGGCGCTTACGATGCCCCTTCACGTTGTGCGCGTTATCGACGCGCGCAACGGAGCCCCTTTAACGTCGACACGTATGGTTGTTGATGTTGAAGAGTTTGCCAGTGTTGACATTATCGATACCGTAACAACCATCGGTGAGTCGGCAACGTTTTCACCGAATGTTCTCGACATCACGGTGCATCCTGAGGCCAAGGCCTCGTGGACACTCGTTGTTGACGATACGCAGGCATCGGCGAACATCTCATACGCGACTGCACACGTCCACCGTTCGGCTGTCTTTACGTCGAATACCTTTTGCCTCGGTGGTGGATTTGTTCGGAATGACCTTGTAATCCGACTTGTTGGACAGCAGGCAGAGGCATATCTGAATGGATTGAGTGTGTTACACGACGCGGAGTTTGCCGACAATCATACCGTTGTGGATCACGCTGTTCCACACTGCCATAGTGATGAGCTCTATAAGGGCGTCTATGATGGCACATCAACAGGCGTGTTTAACGGAAAGATCTTTGTTCGTAAGGACGCACAAAAAACACTTGCCTATCAGAGTAATCGCTCCCTGCTGCTGTCTTCTGGTGCTAACATCAACGCAAAACCACAGCTGGAGATCTTTGCCGACGATGTGAAGTGTTCCCATGGAGCAACGATGGGTCAGCTTGACGATGAAGCGATGTTCTACCTCCGCTCGCGTGGAATTGGTGAGAATGACGCTCGTGCTATCCTGACCTATGCCTTTGCTGCCGACATTATTGAACGCGTGTCGAATGCAGAGGTGCGCACGTACCTTACTGCTCGACTTGCAGAGCGACTCGGATCGGAAATGCTATCGGCGTGACAAACGAAACAACGATATCAACGGGATTTGATGTTGACGCCATCCGTCAGCAGTTCCCGATTCTCCGACAGCCCGTACACGGTGACCGTCCGTTGATCTACCTTGATTCAGCGGCAACATCGCAGAAACCACAGGTAGTCATTGACTCCCTTGTTGACTACTACACAACAAAGAACGCCAACGTACACCGAAGCGCACATTACCTGAGCGCAGCTGCTACGAATGTCTATGAGGACGCGCGGAAAACAGTTGCTGCATTTATTGGTGCCGAGTCTCCGGAATGTATTGTCTTCACAAAGGGTACAACAGAGGCCATTAACCTTGTTGCGAATACCTGGGGACAGGCAAACATTGGTAAGGGTGATGCCATCATCGTAACGGGTATGGAACATCATGCCAACATTGTTCCGTGGCAAATGCTCTGTGAACGTGTTGGTGCCGAACTCCGGCTGTTACCTGTCGAAAACGACGGCACACTCGCTCTGTCGTTCTGGGACCCACTCGTTGAAGATGGGAAGGTAAAACTTCTTGCCATCACCCATGTTTCGAATACACTTGGTACAATCAATCCTGTTGCTGCACTTGCCGCACGTGCCCGCAAACGTGGTATTGTGACGGTTGTTGATGGCGCACAGGCCGTTGCCCACGTTGATGTGAACATGGACTTACTCGGCTGCGACTTCTATGCCTTTGGAGCACATAAAGTATATGGCCCCACCGGTATTGGTGTGTTGTATGGCCGACGAGAACTACTTGAATCTATGCCTCCCTGGCAGGGTGGGGGAGCGATGATCTCCTCCGTAACGTGGGAAAAGACAACGTATAACGATGTGCCAATTCGGTTTGAAGCTGGCACTCCACACATTGAGGGTGCGGCTGGATTTGCTGCTGCCCTTCGCTGGTTTGTTGATCTTGATCACAAGGCATTACGACGTCATGAACAAGAAATCCTTCGTCACATGGTGGACGTGATATCACAGATCGACGGCGTTCGGTTTATTGGTACGGCACCTGTACGTACAGCCGTTGTCAGCTTTGTTGTTGACGGCATCCATGCCAGCGATCTCGGCACGTTACTCGATCAACATGGTATTGCTGTACGTACCGGACATCACTGCACGATGCCCTTACTGGAGCGGTTTGGCGTACCGTCAACTGTTCGTGCCAGTGTGGCATGTCATACAACACATGAAGAAGTTGAAGCCTTTGGTGTGGCCTTACAACATGCAGTGAGGATGTTGCGATGACAACAAAGGACGTCCTCAACGAACTGGAATCTGACTTCGCCATGTTGCCAACGTGGGAAGATCGGTATCAGTACATCATCGATCTTGGTAAAGCGCTACCAGCCCTTCCTGAGGATGACAGAAAAGACGAAAACCTTGTTCGCGGCTGTCAATCCCGTGTCTGGCTTGTTCCAAGTATCGTTGATGGCAAGATCAGACTCCGTGCTGATAGTGATGCTATCATTGTACGCGGACTCGTGGCCCTTGTTCTGAAGGTCTACGACAATCGTACACCTGAGGACATTCTATCTTCACCAGTATCCGAGTTCGATCGTCTTGGTCTGCTTCAACACCTTTCTCCAAACCGCGCCAACGGTCTGGCGAGTATGGTGTCCAACATAGCTCGTGTAGCAGAGATAGCACGAGCGGCAGAAGTACATCGTACGACTTCAGTACCTGCATCGGACGGATCGATATCTACCGGGTCAACGACGGCAACAACAACGACGACAACAACGACGACAACGCCTGCGCCATCAACATCTTCTGACGCACAATATCCATTACCCACGCGGGATGCGATTATTGACGCGTTAAAGACGGTCTATGACCCTGAGATACCAATTGATATTTACGATCTCGGACTCATTTACGAGGTTCGTGTATCAACGGATGGTACGGTTCACATCCTGATGACGCTAACAACTCCAAACTGTCCGTCGGCCCAACAGCTTCCAAGTGAAGTTGAACAGGCGGCCCGCAGTGTACCTGGTGTCATCGACGTCACCGTCGAGATCACGTTTGATCCACCGTGGGATAAAACGATGATGAGCGAATCGGCACTCTTCCAGATCGGACTTTTCTAACGCACGCATACCTCAATCACACACACGACGTCAGCACACCACACAGGCATGTCCGTCCAGTTCTTCCCCCTCACCATTCGCGATATTCAGCGTCAAACCGATGATGCAATTGCCATCACGTTTGACGTTGCTGAAGACCTGCGTCCGGTGTTTAATTACAAACAAGGCCAATACCTCACAATCCGCCTGGATGTGGATGGTGTAAGTCATCGACGAAACTATTCACTCTGTTCCAGTCCGTATTGGGATGAGCCACTCACCATTGCCGTAAAGAAGGTCGGTGACGGTGTCGTTTCTTCGTGGTTGTTACACAATGCAAAACCCGGTGACGTTATTGAGGCCTACCCTCCAATGGGCAACTTCACGAAGGAGTTACGTCCGGATCAGGCACGTCATTACGTTCTTTTTGGAGGCGGCAGTGGTATCACACCGCTGTACAGCATACTCAAGAGTATCCTGCGTGTTGAGCCAGATAGTGTTGTCACGTTGATCTATGCAAATCGCACACGTGATGCCGTAATCTTCCGTGCAGAACTCGAAGCACTCGTCAACAGCCACCCCGGTAAACTCCGTCTTGTACATTTTGTTGAAGAAGGGGCAGAAGGGGCTGATCGACAGGGAAGAATGGATGAGGACATGGTAGCAGCCGTACTCAATGAGTGGGTTCCCGTCCTTGACACTGCAGACTTCTTTGTATGCGGCCCAACACCAATGATGGACAACGTTATCAACGTACTCCATCGTAAGGGTGTAAACGACCGACACATTCATCGCGAATACTTCACACTTGATCGAAACGGTATGAATCCAGAAATGGCGGCCGACAACACGGCGGCTACGGACGACATCGTACGCAGAACCGTTCGCATTCGCCTCTATGGCAGCGAACATTCGTTCGATGTTGATCCTGATGAATCCATTCTTATGGCTGCGCAGAAGGCAGATCTCGATCCGCCATATGCATGTCAGATCGGCGCTTGCTGCACATGCCGTGCACGCCTGATCTCAGGCAAGGTCAAAATGGACGAACGCGAAGCTCTCTCTGATGATGAAATTGCTGAGGGATACATTCTTACCTGTCAGTCACATCCTCTTACAGATGATGTTGTGGCTGACTATGATCAGTAGGGATGTTGTAACACAATGCTGAAACTTTCAAAACGAGTGGAGTACGGACTTCTCGCTGTACAAGAAATGGCGCGAAGCAGAGATACCGTTGTGTCCGCCAAGGATCTCGCAACGAAATTCTCTATTTCCTTTACCCTCTTGTCGAAGGTCTTACAGCAGCTTGTCCACGCTGGATATGTACGTGCCTATCGCGGTACACGCGGTGGATATGCTCTGAACGTTGAAGCTCACACACTCACAGTAGCAAACGTCATCGAAGCTATCGAAGGTCGTACAGCCGCCATTGTCGACTGTCAGGACGTTGGTGAACACGACTGTTCCGTTTCTTCTTGCTGTACCATTCGCGAACCTCTCGCAGTTTTGCGTGATCGTATCGCTGATACATTCTCCTCTATGACTGTGGCAGAACTCGTTCAACCACAAGTTCTACCACACGTTCAAACCGTTCAACTCGTCATCTAGCACCGCAACATTTTTCGGAGTGACCGCCATGGCAGTCGCAATTTTGGGCGAGGAAGCCCTCAGTATCCCAACCGGTATTTCCGGAACGGATGAAAACGATAACATCAGCATTACGCACAAGGCTATTGCCGAAGTACGTAAGATCAAGGAGCAGAATAGCATCCCTGAGGACTACGGACTTCGACTCGGCGTGAAGGGTGGTGGCTGCAGTGGTATGTCCTATACCCTCGGCTTTGACGCAGCGCAGCGTGATAACGACCTCGTTCTCGATGCCGATGGTGTAAAGGTCTACATCGATGCAAAGTCGATGTTCTACCTTATGGGTGTCACTCTTGACTTCAGCGATGGACTCATGGGTCGCGGATTTACATTTAATAATCCGAACGCAAGCAAGACTTGTGGCTGCGGCTCGTCCTTCGGCGTCTGATACCGATAGGTAGCCCAGCTCTGCACAGCACAATCTCAGAACACAACCTTTTTCCAAGGAACCACCATGGCCTACGAATGGAAGTTTAATGCACGTCCATACTCCGATGACGAGGCAAAAGAACTTTTGAAGGACGTTGTTTCTCCTGAAACATCAGACTGGCACTACAACACACATCATAAGGGTTACGTAACCTTTTTGAATAAGATTGAAGCCGCGCTTCCAAATGCCGACAAGGCAGCAGCCAATGGCAACTGGAGCGACTTCGGAGAACTCAAACGACGTCTTACATGGAATCATGCTGGTACCGTGCTGCATGACGTCTATTGGGAAGTACTTGGCGGTGATGGTGATCCATCCAAGGCCCCAACACTCCTTGCTGCGATCGAAGCTGAATATGGAAGTTTTGATGCATGGAAGGCTGACTTTACGGCTACGGCGACAGCAGCAAAGCTCTCCGGCTGGGGTGTGCTCTGCATTGATAGCCTGTACTCAGGGCGATTATTAAATGTCCTCGTTGACGAACATCACTACGGCGCTATCTGGGGTGGATTACCCTTGATTGCCTGTGACGTTTTTGAACACGCCTACTATCACAAGGATGGTCCAGGTCGTGTAAAGTACATCCAGAACTTCCTCGCGAATCTCCATTGGGGCCGCATCGAAGAACGTTTTAAAAAGTTCTCACGCTAACTCGTTCTCCATGCTCGGACTCTTTCCTCTGAATCTCGTTGTCTTCCCTGGTGTGCGACTTGCGTTGCACATCTTTGAGCCGCGTTATCGTACACTCATTGGACAATGTGTTGAGTCGGGAATGGAGTTCGGCATTAACCTTGTTGAACAAGGCCATCTTCATCCCGTCGGCTGTACGGCGCGTGTTGTCGAAGTCACGCAGACGTATGCCGACGGGAGGATGGATATCATCATCGAAGGAACTCGACGGTATCGGCTTCTGGCCATACGGGATGATGAACGTCCATATGCCGTTGGTGACGTTGAAGCCTACGATGATTATGAGGGTCCAGTAGACACGATGCTTGCCGGACGTTGTGGCGAGTTGTATAATCAAATAGTTGATCTTGTCTATGGCGAAGGCGGACCGCGTATGACGCCAACCATGCTTGCCGCAGACACTCCATCATGGCTTATGGCACCGAAGTCTGGCCTAAGTCTTGATCAAAAGCAGAAGTTTCTCGAGATCCTCTCGGAAAACGGCCGGCTTGAATTCCTCTTTGAACACCTTTCAGAAATCGTGCCCACCGTTCGCCAGGCCGAAGCCGTACAACGCATCGTTCAGGGTGACGGATACCTTCCGCCAAACGATGTATAGTCCCGGTCTCCACCAACGTAGTACCTACAAGCTGATTGATAGCTTGTTGTCGCACGATTTTCGCCGTCCGCTCGATCTCTTAATCTCCCTCGTTCACGACATCGTCGAATCGTCAAACTTCGAGATGACGGGAGGGCGTGTATGGGAGCTCGACGTCGAAACTGATACGTATGTGTTGCGGCATCAGGAAGGTGAGATGGAATTCCTTGACATGGGAACACGAAGACATGTGGACGACTTCCCGGCCATGGTTGAACTGGCAACAAAACGTACGCTTGTTACACGAGTTGATGATGAGCGTGGTTCACGAGGTTATTCGTTAACGGGTGTGGGTGATCTGGTGAAGCGCGGAGCGCGCCCCTTGTACCCCTTTGCCATCGCCTTTACAACCCATGACTACTCAGAAGAGTTTGCCGAAACGATGATCGTTGTCGGCAGTGCAGCCACCACGGCTTTGAGGAACCTTCATGCACGTCAACGTGAGCATCGGTTAAACAAGGACCTCGATCAGGCATGGGAACTGCAGCGAGGATTGGTACCGGATCATTCAACAACATTTGGAGATTATGACATCTACGGAGTGTCGTTACCAGAGAGTGTTGTTGGTGGTGACTACTTTGATTATTTGCATCCAAGTGATGATGATAACGACCGACTAGGGCTCGTAGTCAGCGATGCAGCCAGTAAGGGCCTGCCTGCAGCCGTGCAAGCGCTCTTTGTGAGTGGTGCACTACGTATGGCAATCTCCTTCCAAACTCGGATAACATCACTTATTCAACGATTAAACTGGCTGATTTACGACACATTCCCGAATGAGCGATTTGTCTCGTTGTGTTACTGTGAGCTCACAACAAGTGCAAATGGACTCGTTCTCTACGCCAATGCTGGTCACTGTCCGCCGATTCACTACATAGCGGCAACGGGTGACACGGAACTCCTGTTGCCTACGGGCGGAATTCTTGGAATCATTGAAGAACAGCACTTTGGTGTTGAGAACATCAACATGCGTCCCGGTGATCTGCTCGTCCTCTATACGGATGGTATCACCGAGGCCCAGGACCGAGCGGGTAAACTCTACGGTGAGGAGCGGTTAAAGGAGATTATCAGCCGTCACCATGATGAATCACCGGGTGATCTTGTGAGGCGTGTGCTGGACGACGTCCAGAAGTTCTCGACGGGTGGTGCGTATAGTGACGACAAGACGATCATTGTTGTCCGCCGACGTCCCGCGGCGCATTAACAACCTGCATAGCCCTATCGGGCCCATCCTTCACGATACGATCCAGTGCCTGTACGGCATCGGCAATCATACCATCTCGGCCGACTTCTTCGAAAGGGGCAAAGGGGCTTAAGACGTAGTCAACGAGCTGGCCTGGCCCAAAATTCCGGTCGATACCACACCTCAAACGCCAGAAGTTCGGAGAACCAAGCTCCTCGATGAGTGACGTAATTCCATTGTGACCACCATCACTACCACCCGGGCGCAGGTGGATCTTGCCGACAGGGAAGTTGTATTCGTCGACGATAGCGACAATGGAGGCAGGCTTCAGACCCAGCATGGCGGCGAGTTTACGGACAGCTCTGCCGGAGTCATTCATGTACGTTAGCGGCTTGGCCAAAAAGACAGATTTGCCGGCATAGCGGAATTCTGCTTCTTCCCAAAGAGAGGATGGACTCGACCAGGTAACACCATGTCGACGAGCAAATTCATCGATGACGAGCCATCCGATGTTATGCCTCGTTCGTAGGTATCGGTCACCGGGATTACCGAGGCCGACAATGAGGTACGTGTAGTTCATGTGGAAAACTTGACTCGCCTACGTGGATTTACGTATCTTGCAGTCGACAGGAGGCCCGACTATGCCGAGCTTTTGCAGAAGAACGGCAAACTTTTGCGCGGATTTACGTACCAAAGATTGGCATGTAAACGCCGCAACCCTTTGCCCCTCAACGGATTGGGCAAATTTACGTATTCTTCGGCGATCACCGGTCGGCGAAGTTTGCGAGGTATTTCGGTACATGCCTCGGACCGAAGTACGGGTAAAACTCAGAGGCACGGGCGACATTTCTGCATGACGGTTGGTACCGCAGCACACAACATCCGTCAGACACTTTTCGTAATCGTCGCGCTTGTCGTGACGGTGGGGGCTGCCTTCGGGCAGGACAACGTCGGTATAGGTACAGCAACACCGGATCCTTCGGCGCTGCTTGATCTGACCAGCACTTCGAAGGGTCTGTTAACGCCACGCATGACAACGGCACAACGTGATGCCATTGTCCTGCCGGCGACTGGCCTTCTAGTGTATAACACCTCGGAAGGTTCCTATCAGTACAACTTTGGGACACCATCTGCACCGCAGTGGGTGACCCTTCTTTTTATTGGTACAAACGGCGGTAATGCCAATCGATATTTCTGGAGTTTGTTTGGTAACGACACGGTCGACGCCAACATTAACTTCCTCGGCACTCGTGTTCCCGTACCGTTAGTCGTAAAAACCGATAATATCACGCGCTTAACCGTTGCGGCCACCGGTGAGGTTTCCACCGAAAAGATGCTCACGGTGAAGACCGAAGGTTTAAACCTTGGCGGTACAACGACACCGCTGTTGTTTGACCTTGCGCCTGGTGCTGCCGGTCAACTTCCGATTTCGTCAGGTCCTGGTGCAACACCACGTTGGTACACCGGTATCACGGCAACCGATACGATGCTTCGTATCACTGCGCCATCGAGGTTTACCGAGTTATCGATCTTCGACCTTTTACCACGACTCCCACTCGTCTATGGTCACATCCTCGTAGGCGATTCGAGTGATGTTGCCGTTCCGCTGTCACCAGGTACAAACGAATCGTTGCTGCTCATTCGGAATGGACGTCCAACATGGGTCCGTCAGGAAGAAGCATCGTATTGGTCGTTAAGCGGTAATGCTGGAATTCCTGCGTCGGCATATCTGGGAACAACGGACGCAAACGACCTTCGTTTGGCAACCAACGGTCAGCTTCGGTTAACGGTAACGCAGACCGGTGATGTTCGCATTGAATCCCTGGCAGGCACACCGGCAACAACGGTACCGAATCTTGGTGACGGTGTTGTTGTTGCCGATGCATCTGGTACGTTGTTTAAGCGTGACCTAACGTCAATCCTTCGTCTGCCACAACATCACTTGTATGTCGGTGATAGTTCTGGTGTCGCTGCTCCGTTTGCACCGGGTGCCGATTCAACGTTCCTCGGAATCTTTAACGGCGCTCCAACATGGTTCAGCCTGAGTAGCCTTCTGTCTGAGAAGGCCTGGATTCAGGGTGGTAATACCAATCCGATCAGCACGGTCTTTGGCAACATGACACCTGGTGGCGAGGTGGACATGCGCGCCAACGGCCAGACACAGATGCGACTGAACGGTGCGACCAATGCTGTAGATGTTGTAACGGATCTGAACCTCGATGGAGATTCAACACGACTCCTAGCTGACGGCCAACCGGGTGCGATGGGGAATCCGCTCGTCTCACAAGGCCCATCGTTAACACCTCGGTGGTCAACAGGCATGGTGATAACGGATACAAACGTTACCATCACGGCCAACACGTTTGACGTTAACAGCACAACAACAAATCTCAACTCGGCAACAACAAACGTTACGAGTGCTGTCACAAACTTTAACGACTACGTTCTGTTCCGTGACAGTGTACGATTTGACCTGTTGCCAGACATGCCGTTAAACTATGGTCACCTACTTGTTGGTGACTCTAACGACAGAGCTGTCCCACTTCCACCGGGCATCAACGAATCAATCTTCCTGATTCGTAACGGACGTCCAACATGGGTTCGTTCAGAAGAAGCATCGTATTGGTCGTTAAGCGGTAATGCTGGAATTCCTGCGTCGGCATATCTGGGAACAACGGACGCAAACGACCTTCGTTTGGCAACCAACGGTCAGCTTCGGTTAACGGTAACGCAGACCGGTGATGTTCGCATTGAATCCCTGGCAGGCACACCGGCAACAACGGTACCGAATCTTGGTGACGGTGTTGTTGTTGCCGATGCATCTGGTACGTTGTTTAAGCGTGACCTAACGTCAATCCTTCGTCTGCCACAACATCACTTGTATGTCGGTGATAGTTCTGGTGTCGCTGCTCCGTTTGCACCGGGTGCCGATTCAACGTTCCTCGGAATCTTTAACGGCGCTCCAACATGGTTCAGCCTGAGCAGCCTTCTATCTGAGAAGGCCTGGATTCAGGGTGGTAATACCAATCCGATCAGCACAGTCTTTGGCAACATGACTCCTGGTGGTGAGGTGGACATGCGCGCCAACGGTCAGACACAGATGCGACTGAACGGTGCGACCAATGCCGTAGATGTTGTAACGGATCTGAACCTTGATGGTGATTCCACACGACTGCTCGCAGATGGTCAACCGGGTGCGATGGGGAATCCACTCGTCTCACAAGGCCCGTCGTTAACACCTCGGTGGTCAACAGGTATGGTCATAACGGATACAAACGTTACGATCACGGCCAACACGTTTGACGTTAACAGCACAACAACAAATCTCAACTCGGCAACAACAAACGTTACGAGTGCTGTCACAAACTTTAACGACTACGTTCTGTTCCGTGACAGTGTACGATTTGATCTGCTGCCGGACATGCCGTTAAACTACGGTCACCTACTTGTTGGTGACTCTAACGACAGAGCTGTACCACTTCCTCCGGGCATCAACGAATCAATCTTCCTGATTCGGAACGGAACCCCAACGTGGGTCCGACCAGAAGAAGCATCATATTGGTCACTCAGCGGTAACGCTGGTGTTCCAGCGTCGGCCTACCTCGGAACAACGGATGCGAATGACCTTCGTATCGCGACCAACGGTCAGCTCAGGATGACCGTTACGCAAACGGGCGACGTTCGCATTGAGTCGCTTTCTGGAGCACCGGCCAACATCGCACCGAATCTTGGTGACGGTGTTGTAATAGCCGACGCCTCTGGGTCGCTCTTTAAACGCGATCTCACGTCGATTCTGCAGTTACCACAGTATCACCTCTACATGGGTGATAGTAACAACGTTGCTGCACCATTTGCTCCAGGAGCAGACTCAACATTTTTAGGAATCTTTAACGGTCAACCTACTTGGTATGACCTTGGAGATCTGCTGAGTAAGAAGGCGTGGATCGTTGGCGGTAATACCGATCCAGATTCACCGATTTTCGGAAATCTTGCCACAACAGGCGTAGTCGACCTCAACATCTACGCTGGCGGTCAGGCTCGTATCAACATCGCCGGTGCAACTGGTAACATCAACGTCCCAGGCTTAGCAGGCACAGCAGCACCAGCACCAATTGCAGCTGGTGACGGCTTTGTGATTGCCGACATTGGTGGCACGCTCGTGAAGCGTGATGTCAACGATCTCTTCGCCAACATCCCGCTGCAGCAGAACCACATCTTTGTTGGTAATGCCAGTAACGTCGCGGCACAGGTACCACCTGGTGCAGATTCGACAATCCTTGCAGTGATTGGCGGCACACCAACATGGACCGACATCGACGATCTGCTCGACTCACGTGCATGGCTTGTTGGTGGTAACACCGCACCACCAAGTCCGATTATCGGTAACCGTGCAACAACGGGTGTTGTTGACCTTAACATCTACGCTGGCGGTCAGGCTCGTATTAACATCGCAGGCGCAACGGGTAACATCAACGTCCCAGGCTTAGCAGGCACAGCAGCACCAGCACCAATTGCAGCTGGTGACGGCTTTGTGATTGCCGACATCGGTGGTACGTTGGTGAAGCGTGATGTTAACGACCTCTTCGCCAACATCCCACTGCAGCAGAATCACATCTTTGTTGGGAATGCAAGTAATGTTGCTGCGCAAGTTCCACCGGGTGCTGACTCAACAATCCTTGCTGTCATTGGTGGCACACCAACATGGACAGACATCGACGATCTGCTCGACTCACGTGCATGGCTTGTTGGTGGTAACACCGCACCACCAAGTCCGATTATCGGTAACCGTGCAACAACGGGTGTTGTTGACCTTAACATCTACGCTGGCGGTCAGGCTCGTATTAACATCGCAGGCGCAACGGGTAACATCAACGTCCCAGGCTTAGCAGGCACAGCAGCACCAGCACCAATTGCAGCTGGTGACGGCTTTGTGATTGCCGACATTGGTGGCACGCTCGTGAAGCGTGATGTCAACGATCTCTTCGCCAACATCCCGCTGCAGCAGAACCACATCTTTGTTGGTAATGCCAGTAACGTCGCGGCACAGGTACCACCTGGTGCAGATTCGACAATCCTTGCAGTGATTGGCGGCACACCAACATGGACCGACATCGACGATCTGCTCGACTCACGTGCATGGCTTGTTGGTGGTAACACAGCTCCACCAAGTCCAATTATCGGTAACCGTGCCACAACGGGTGTTGTTGACCTCAACATCTACGCTGGCGGTCAAGCACGTATCAACATCGCCGGTGCAACGGGCAACATCAACGTTCCAGGCTTAGCAGGCACAGCAGCCCCTGCGCCAATTGCAGCTGGTGACGGCTTTGTGATTGCCGACATCGGTGGCACGTTGGTGAAGCGCGATGTCAACGACCTGTTTGCCAACATCCCGCTGCAGCAGAACCACATCTTTGTTGGGAATGCCAGTAACGTCGCCGCGCAAGTACCACCGGGTGCTGACTCAACAATCCTTGCTGTCATTGGTGGCACACCAACATGGACAGACATCGACGATCTGCTCGACTCACGTGCATGGCTTGTTGGCGGTAACACCGCACCACCGAGTCCGATTATCGGTAACCGCGCAACAACGGGTGTTGTTGACCTTAACATCTACGCTGGCGGTCAAGCACGTATCAACATCGCAGGCGCAACGGGCAACATCAACGTCCCTGGTTTAGCAGGCACAGCAGCACCAGCACCAATTGCAGCTGGTGACGGCTTTGTGATTGCCGACATCGGTGGCACACTTGTGAAGCGTGATGTTAACGATCTCTTCGCTAACATCCCGCTGCAGCAGAATCACATCTTTGTTGGGAATGCCAGTAACGTTGCTGCACAGGTACCACCGGGTGCTGACTCAACAATCCTTGCTGTTATCGGTGGCACACCAACATGGACCGACATCGATGATCTGCTCGACTCACGTGCATGGCTTGTAGGTGGTAACACCGCTCCACCGAGTCCGATTATCGGTAACCGCGCCACAACGGGTGTTGTTGACCTCAACATCTACGCTGGCGGTCAAGCACGTATCAACATCGCCGGTGCAACGGGCAACATCAACGTTCCAGGCTTAGCAGGCACAGCAGCCCCTGCGCCAATTGCAGCTGGTGACGGCTTTGTGATTGCCGACATCGGTGGCACGTTGGTGAAGCGCGATGTCAACGACCTGTTTGCCAACATCCCGCTGCAGCAGAACCACATCTTTGTTGGGAATGCCAGTAACGTCGCCGCGCAAGTACCACCGGGTGCTGACTCAACAATCCTTGCTGTCATTGGTGGCACACCAACATGGACAGACATCGACGATCTGCTCGACTCACGTGCATGGCTTGTTGGTGGTAACACCGCACCACCAAGTCCGATTATCGGTAACCGTGCAACAACGGGTGTTGTTGACCTTAACATCTACGCTGGCGGTCAGGCTCGTATTAACATCGCAGGCGCAACGGGTAACATCAACGTCCCAGGCTTAGCAGGCACAGCAGCACCAGCACCAATTGCAGCTGGTGACGGCTTTGTGATTGCCGACATCGGTGGCACACTTGTGAAGCGTGATGTTAACGATCTCTTCGCTAACATCCCGCTGCAGCAGAATCACATCTTTGTTGGGAATGCCAGTAACGTTGCTGCACAGGTACCACCGGGTGCTGACTCAACAATCCTTGCTGTTATCGGTGGCACACCAACATGGACCGACATCGATGATCTGCTCGACTCACGTGCATGGCTTGTAGGTGGTAACACCGCTCCACCGAGTCCGATTATCGGTAACCGCGCCACAACGGGTGTTGTTGACCTCAACATCTACGCTGGCGGTCAAGCACGTATCAACATCGCAGGCGCAACGGGCAACATCAACGTCCCTGGTTTAGCAGGCACAGCAGCACCAGCACCAATTGCAGCTGGTGACGGCTTTGTGATTGCCGACATCGGTGGCACACTTGTGAAGCGTGATGTTAACGATCTCTTCGCTAACATCCCGCTGCAGCAGAATCACATCTTTGTTGGGAATGCCAGTAACGTTGCTGCACAGGTACCACCGGGTGCTGACTCAACAATCCTTGCTGTTATCGGTGGCACACCAACATGGACCGACATCGATGATCTGCTCGACTCACGTGCATGGCTTGTAGGTGGTAACACCGCTCCACCGAGTCCGATTATCGGTAACCGCGCCACAACGGGTGTTGTTGACCTCAACATCTACGCTGGCGGTCAAGCACGTATCAACATCGCAGGCGCAACGGGCAACATCAACGTCCCTGGTTTAGCAGGCACAGCAGCACCAGCACCAATTGCAGCTGGTGACGGCTTTGTGATTGCCGACATCGGTGGCACACTTGTGAAGCGTGATGTTAACGATCTCTTCGCTAACATCCCGCTGCAGCAGAATCACATCTTTGTTGGGAATGCCAGTAACGTTGCTGCACAGGTACCACCGGGTGCTGACTCAACAATCCTTGCTGTTATCGGTGGCACACCAACATGGACCGACATCGATGATCTGCTCGACTCACGTGCATGGCTTGTAGGTGGTAACACCGCTCCACCGAGTCCGATTATCGGTAACCGCGCCACAACGGGTGTTGTTGACCTCAACATCTACGCTGGCGGTCAAGCACGTATCAACATCGCCGGTGCAACAGGCAACATCAACGTTCCAGGTTTAGCAGGCACAGCAGCACCAGCACCAATTGCAGCTGGTGACGGCTTTGTGATTGCCGACATTGGTGGCACGTTGGTGAAACGTGATGTCAACGACCTGTTCGCTAACATCCCGCTGCAGCAGAACCACATCTTTGTTGGGAATGCAAGTAACGTCGCTGCACAAGTTCCACCGGGACCCGAAGGATCGTTGTTACAGATTGAGAGTGGCACACCAACATGGATAAGCCCACAGGACGCCAACTTCTGGTCACTTCAGGGTAACACGGGTGTTGGTGCAACGGCCTATTTAGGAACCACGGACAACAACGACCTTCGCCTTGCAACAGACGCAACGGTTCGAGTAACAATTAATACAACAGGTCAAGTAACTGTTAACGACCTCTCTGGTGTTCCACCAACCACACCACTCACAGCAAACGACGGCTTTGTGATTGCCGATGCCGCTGGTACGATTGCAAAACGCGATCGCAGTGCCATCCTGGCCGCACTCGGAATCTTTGGTGGACGCTATACCAATGCCTCGGCTGCAACGGAGTACACCGTTGTTATCACACTGCCGGTAGGCGCAACACTCGACGCACAAGCAAGCATCACGATCACGCCTGAGGCTACGACGAGCGTGTCTATCACGCCATTTATCGTCAGTGGATCGCGAACAGCAACATCGTTTACCATCAACTTCCCGGGCGGCCTCAATCCGGGTGAGTCTATTAACTGGCTCGTCCGAAATCCATGAGGAAACACATGAAGAAGATTGAACAAAGGTTTATCGGGAATTCCGTGATGCACAGCAACAACGAAACCAACACAAACAACCAACACAACATCAATCAATGCAGGGAGATTGGAATGACTGAACAGTACACGGGGGCATCCGGACCGCGGATGCAAGGACAACACGTCGGAACAACGAAAACAACTAACGACAACCCATTACCCACTTTTCTTTGGAGTTCTTCCATGAAGTTCTCTTCAATTCTTCGGGGGCTCGTGCTTACTGCAGCGCTCCTGATTCTCGGTACGGAAGCATATGCACAGCTTCCTGTCCGTACACGCTCTTTGCAATTGCTTGGAGCAACAAGCGGCACCTTAACACAGGCAGCTGCGGCGTCTACAACTTCGTATCAGGTTAACTGGCCTGCTGCGAACTTCTGGACAGCAGGCGCACAGACGTCCGTATTGATGGGCGACGCAACTGCTGCAACTGACGTCAACCTCCGTTGGCGGCTTGTAACGAACGATCTTATCGACGGTATCGGTGTCGCGAATGAAATCGCCTTCTTCCAGGATGCCAACACGATCATTTCGTCGCCAAACTTCACGATTGATGCACCAGCTGCGCGAATTGCAGTCGGCGTAAGCGGTACTGCTGGTACAATTCGTGTCTGGTCAAGTGGCGGCGCCTTCTACTCAGACATTACAACGAACGTTGGTGCAAACACGAGCTGGAACTTTGTTGATTACGGAACAGCTGGACCGTTCAACATCGTTGGTACTGCGAACACGGGTGTTGCGAATCAGATCATCCGTATGAACTCAGCTGGTGACCCAGTATGGGTTGATGACCCGTTCTACAACGCTCAGCGTGGTCTTGCAGATCCAACAGACGGCTCGTTCTCCTTCGCCGTTGCTGTCACTGGCACGCCTGATGCAACGGACCTTATCATGGTCACAAGTGTTGACATCACAGGTACACCAACAGGTAACATCCTGACAGTCTCAGCTGTTGCAGCCAACTCATTCACGGTGTCGGCTTCTGGTCCATTCACAGGCACAGAGCGCATCTCGTGGCTCTGGATTCCAATCCCATAAGCATCCACACTCTCTCGATCGGGGACACTGTCCCCGATCGTCGGAGCGGAGCCGTGTGTTCCGTTCCGACGATCTGACATCGTGAAGACGACCGTCCGACCATATCGCCCCTTTGGACGCGCCCTTGGCGCGGCCGTGCCCCTTAGCATCGTTCTGACGATACTTGTATCGTTGAGTGTTGATGTGAAGGCACAGCTGCCCGTACGTACGCGTGAGGCCCGACTTATCAGCGACAACAACGTGAATACGACAACGTTGCAGGCTGGTAATGGTCAAATAGTTGATTGGACGTTACGCTTCCCAACAACGGCTGGCTCAACGGGATCGTTGTTAACGAGTACAACAGCTGGAAGTACAACGGATCTGAACTGGCTTGCGCCAGGTGCACAGGGAACCATCCTCTACATTAACGCAGGTATGCCAACGTGGTCGTTGTCCATGCCATGGTTAACGGGTGGAAACGTCGGCTTAAATGATGCAACAGACTTCCTTGGTACAACGGATGCTGTTGATCTTGTCTTCCGTACAAACAACGTTGAACGATTACGAATTGAATCTACTGGTGAGGTTGGCATTGGTGTAACACCAACGGCTGGATATCAGCTTGATGTACAAGGCGCTGCTGGTACAGAGAATGTTCGACTACGATCACTCGGTGCAGCGTCGGCAGATGCTCTGACAACAGAGGGGATCCTGACGGCGGACGACAATGGAGATCTGCGTCGGCGAACAGCAACGGACATCCGGACGTTACTTGGAGTAGGCAGTGGCATCTTTACACCGGGTGCTACGGCGTCAACATTCGTTATTCCAACAGGATCGTTTGACGTTGCTGTTGGTGCCGTTATCACGGTAACCGTCAATGGTCCAGTAGGACCAGCTGTTCACGCCCAGGTAACAGCTATCGACGATGTAGCAAACACGTTTACCATTGTCACCTCGGCAGCGATCACCAATTCCTACCGAATTCACTGGATGGCGGCTAACCCCTAAGGCATGAAGTCTTTCCAGACATATCGTTTTGGTTTGGTCACCACAATCTTTGTGGTGCTGATGACCTGTGCCGGTACCGACATGTCAGCTCAGGGAACATTGTCGGACTCGCTTGTTCTACGAAGTCCACTCAATGGCCGTCTGAGTCTTGTTCCTCATGCAGGGCATACACAGGCATTACCGTGGACCTTGGTCTTTCCAGATACGGTGGGCGTGACCTCGTCACTCATGTATGTTCGTCGTGTTGGTAGTATTGACTCGTTAACGTGGTTACCCCCGGGCACAAATGGTGCGACCTTAACCATGACGGCTGGTGTACCGACGTGGTCGGTAACGGTTCCATGGTTAACGGGTGGTAACGCTGGACTCAATGCGGCAACAAACTTTTTGGGTACAACGGATGCTGTTGATCTTGTCTTCCGCGTGAACAACCTGGAGCGTATGCGTACGCTGGTGACGGGGGAGATTGGTATCGGTACTGCAACACCGTTGCTTGGTACGCGGCTAACCGTAGCAGGTATTGGTGCAACCGGCGCGAATGGTGTGAACATCGACATGACGGGCACAACAACATCGAACGGTTTGTTGGTGCAGAACATTGGTGTTACTGGTAACGACAATGCCGGTATCGTTCTCAGTACCACAGCAGATGGAACCGGAAACGGTATGATGATTGGTCGGGCTGCCGGTACAAATGCACCAAATGTTGGTTTGTTGATTGAAGCACAAACACTCGGTGTAACAACACTACCGCTGGCAACAGGAAATGGTACGGGGTACCTTGCTGGTCGAGACGGCTTACGGCATAGTATTGGTTTTGACGGATACGTTCGCGCGACAAACAGTGCCGATGCTTTTGGTGTCCGCACAAACGTTAACTCAACCGGTGCTGGCCTGGGTGTAGCAGGTTTGTTCCAGACAGTTGGTGTTCCTGGAAACACATATTCCATTGTAGCGACGAGTATTAACGATGACGACGTCTACCTTGGTTCAACCAATGCGGACATTCCAGCCGGACTCACAACATTGTTGGCTGGTACAAGTAACCGAAGTATAACGTATCTCTTTGATGCGCGCATTTCTGGAGCAGCGTTGTTTGTTTCCACGGGCGGCGGGGATATTGAAGTACGTGCTCCGGCTGCACTGACGTCACATGAGTATCGGCTGCCGTCAACACAGGGTGCTGTGGGTTCGGCACTACGCATTGCCTCGCTGGCTGGTACAGAAGCACAACTGGAATGGACACCGGAACCAACAGCTCCGGCACCACTTTTTGCGCGCAGAACGGCCGACCTGGCATATTCGTCAACAACGTTAACATCGGACGCACAACTTGTTGTGCCGCTGGCAACCAACTACGTCTACGAGTTCGAAGGTCTGATTGCTTTTGACGGAACAACGGCTGATGCTGATCTTCAGATTGCCTTTACGGTACCAGCTGGAGCATCAATCCGCTGGGGAATTGTGAATGCCGTGGGAGCGAGTATTGCACCAAGCAGTATTACAGGCAGTGGTACAGCTGCAACAGACATTCCGGTCAACACCTCATCGCCGGGTTCCGACATGTCGATCTATGTTAAGGGACTTGTTGTGATGGGTGGCACTGCAGGCAATCTTACGTTGCAGGCCGCCACAACAACGGCAGGTAAGACGATCAACATTCTCACAAATTCCTTCATCAAGGCCACACGGATGACGAACTGATGAGAGGAACACTGATCAAATCGGCGATGTGTGTGATAGCACTTGCAGTGACAACTGCAGTGACTGCTACGTCGCAACAACTGGGTGACCTGTCCGGCCGACGTCTCATTATGAACGATGGTGGCACGGCGGGGACAACAAAAAACACACTCACCATTGAGCCGGCAAACGCTGCTACACAAACAACGAGTTATACGTTGATTATGCCGGGTCCTGTACCCGCTGCAAATGCAGTATTACAGGTGGCAAGTATAGCTGGTACAACGGCCACGCTCCAGTGGGTAGTAGCACCGTCAATTAACGTGCCTCTTGTCTTTGAAGAAGCAACGGCTGGTCAAGGTAATATTCGTCGTCGGTCGCCATTTACGACGTTAGTTGGCGCACCAGTTGGCCAGTACGCCCTTGACGCCCAGGGTTCACGTGCACTTGCAACACAAACAGCAGCCGGACCGTTCTCGGCAATTCTTGGTGGGGCGAACAACACAGCACAGAATCAGTATTCCCTTGTCCTTGGTGGACAGTCGAACACGGCACAAGGAGACTATTCTGTTGTTCTTGGTGGACAGTCACTCACAATGACGGGGAATAACTCACTCGGATACTCTACGGGTGGGGCATTGTCGACAACGTCAGCAAATACCTTCCTTCTTGGGAATACATCGATTCACCTCGCCAACAACAACAACACTCCGTCACAACTGCGCTTCTATGAAGCCAATGCCACAACGGGTGCTTTCCCACCAGCAGGAACGAACTTTATCGGTTTCCGTGCTGGTACAATGGCAAATGACAACATCTACACACTGCCATCTGCTGTAGGAACAGTAAATCAGGTGCTGAAGATAAACGCTGTTGCTGGTAACGATGCGACGATTGAATGGGCCAATGACTTTGGTGGTCCTGTTGTTCAGGCCAATAACATTAATGCCGACAATACAAACATTGTTGTTGGTGCTGGTGTTACCGTCCTGCGTCTTACATCCGATGGTCTACCTGCGAACCGAACCATTACGATGACGGCCGGTGCTGGAATGGTTGATGGTCAACTCCTCATTATTCGAGTTGTAGGAACGGTTGCAGCAAATGGTGTTGAGATCCTTGATGCAGCAGGTTATCTGCTGTCAGGAAATTTCCAGGGTAATACCAACGATACAATCACGCTGATGTGGGATGCACCAACAACGTCATGGATTGAAGTGGCACGTCGCGCCAACTAACATGAATTGTCCTATTGCCCCATATCGCCCCTTATCCATCGTTCTGATGTTGTGCACAATCGTAATGATTGTTGCGGCTGGAATGAGTGTGGATGTATCGGCACAAACCATGACGATTAACGGTGCCCAGGTTCACGTCCGTGAAAATGTCCTGATGGTTGTGAATGGAGACGTTCAACACCTCAGTGGAGAAGTCCGTGTCTATGATGACGCTACGCTACGTGTTCGTGGAACCGCACGTCTGTTCCAAGGCGGATGGTACATGTTACTTGATGCCTACGTTCAGGTTGTGAATGACCTTCATATTTCCATCTACGGAACATGCTGGAGATATGCAGCGGGATCACTCGACGTTGAAGGATCGATATTTAACGACGGTGATCTTAACAATGAGGGAGAGATTAACATCGGCCGACCGTGACAACGCGGACACGATATCACCGACTCTTCGTCGCGATCGCCTCCGTGGCGATCGTCCTCGCTACGGCTATACCGCTGCACAGTCAGCACCTTGAGAATCGCGCTACCGGTTCCGTCAAGAACTCAGGCACAATTCGATTTAAGTCCGATACGGGCCGATACAAAAACGCCGCTCCGTTCGCTGCGATCACGAACAATGTAATCGAGTTTGCTGGTACGGACAATCTGTTCACGGACCTTGATGGATTTACTGCCAGTTCGACGGTTCTCGGACAAGATCCAGCGTGGCGTGTGCCAGGACTCGTTCGATACAAGAAAACAGGTACGGCTCGCCAGAATCTTCAACCACGATACTATACCAATTTAGAGAATGCCGACGAGGCACCAAAGTGGATCCCTGATAGTGTCTTTGTTGGTGGTGAATACCTCATCACTCTCTCTGGTCCACGTACCTATAACGGCACGTTTACATACGACGGTTCACAGCCGCAATACCTCACGTCTGAACGGGGAATGAGTGGTAACGTAAATCGTTACAACAACATGACGATTCGTAACAGTGTCAAGAATGTCCGCGATTCAGATGAAGTCCGTATGGACGGAATCTTCACCGGCGAAACTTCAGCACCATTACGTGTGTATGGCGAGTTCTACTGGGGCTCGGATTCATACGCCTTTGCCGATATCGACATTGATACCGTTGGACACCTTGAGACTGGCAGGGGAGTGAGTTTTCTCCATGAGGACGTCAGTGTGAGGAATGGCGACTTTGTCATTCCTCAGGGGTCTGATACTGTCTTTGTGATGCCAACGGGACTCATCGTTCTTCGGAATGCCGACACGGCACGTCTTGTGATGGGCGCACGAACGCGCCTTGACATTCTTGGTGAGTTCCGAAATGAACACCCGCCTCTTGTGAATGTCTCGTTTGACAGCACGTCACTCGTGCACTATACGGGCACACAGACACCGCAGATTGTGCAGGCTACCGTTGGGACACATCCCTATGGTAACCTGATGACATCGAAAGGGGTAAAAGGGGCAAATGGTGACGTCCACGTATACACCGACCTTACAGTGAACGACACAAACATTGTTATGATCCCTCATACCATGAGTATGACAACGGGTCGGGCACTGTACACAAATCTGGCTGAAGTAGTTGGACGGTTACGCCGAGATCTGCGTCGTGGTGACACGTCTGTAACGTACGTCTATAACAACGAAGAGACCTTCTTCAACTTCATTGCAAAACCGGACACGCTTACACTTGATTCACGTCCACAGACACGTCCTAATGCCTACGATCCTACAACGGATGTTTTCCGCAAACTGACGGTAACGGCTAGTGGAGAATGGCAAGCTCTTGTACGTGCAGGATATAGAGCATCCGATATCCCATCACCGTGGGATCCAACGGCAAGTGAACGTTTGTTGAAGATGTACAATGCTTATCCGGCACCAAACGAGCGAGCACTCAAACTCACACCAACGTTACCTCCGACATATAACCGTCGGTCGCTCGCACAAAGTACCGGTATTGCCTACGTAGAACTTTTTGGTATCTCACGGTCCGGCGCTGACAACATCCGGCTTGATGATGGTAATGACCTGCTTCTGCGTGGTTCGCGTGATACACTTCGTGCCATTGCGAGCGGACGCTGGAGTAATCCATTTACGTGGGACGAAGCACGAGAGCCAGAACCAATTGATCGGGTGATCATTGATGGCTTTACAGTGCACGTTGGATACGTTCGCGCTAGTGACAACTATGCCGTTGCAGAACGGTATCCCGACAGCCTTTCGCAGCTAGTGATTGTGGGTGCAATGCAAAATTCATCCCTGCTCTTTGGCTCAACGGGAACGTTTAACACGTTTAGTTACGTTCCTGCAGCAGGCGTTGATATGCGCATCTTCCGTCAAGCTCCGGCCCTTGTGCCTACCTTGTCGCAAGACGTAACAGCCACAGACATCGATGGTGGACTTGTTGTCTATCCATCGTCGACGATTACCGTGACGAACCTTCTGCTTGGCGCAGACGCCACGGTGTTTAATGCTGGACGACTACGTGTGGGTATACCATGAGCGTACGTTGTCCAATCCACCTGCCCTTTATCTCAGCAGCTCTCATTGCCGTCGTCTGCATGACGACGGCAGTGTCGGCTCAGATTCCGTCTACGCTCAACAGCCAGGGTGTCATACATAACAGTGGTACTCTTGAGATTGTTGGTGATGCCATCATTCGTCAGGACACCATTGGCGGTCGTGTTGAGTACACGCGTATTGGTAACGACAGTCAACTCGTTGCACATCTGACGTATTGGGATCTTCACTTCTCTGGCACGGCACGCAAAAAGTTGATTGATGTCACCGAGCCCATTCGTGCTCGAAACTTGTTCAGTACGGCGGACACACTGACGATACTCGACCTCGTTGCGCCATCCTGGATATCGGCTGAGTTTACCGTGCGTCATGAAGGCATTGTAAATCCCGGACAACGATTTGGTCGATTCTTACTCGACGGTGTACGACAACAAGATATCAGCGGTCGCGGTAGTCTGCCAATTATTGAGCTCATCAATGATTCGGGAGCCATTGTAACGCGTGGTGGTGGACTACGTGTTGTAGAACGCTTTGATCTGCAACGGGGTCGGTTAGACAATACCACACTCGATAACATATCCATGCTGGACCAGTCATGGATCTGGCGTGATGATTCGGGAAGTATTGCAACAACTCCGGTCGGTCCTCGCTATCACGTTCGTTACTATGGTGAGTCACCACAGATTAGTGGTGCAGAGATCCCACGCGGTACGACGGAACTGGGAAAACTCCATCAAGACAATGACTCAGGCCTTACGTTGTCGTCCGACGCATGGGTAAACGATTCTATGCGACTGGAAGGTGATATCTACACTGAAGCGACGGATTCTCTTCGATATAAACTCTTCTACGTTCCAGCTGGTACGGATCCGGTGTTTATCACCGGGGACGAAGAAGTGAACGGGACCATGGTGCGTACAACGCTCCAACCAGGCCGAACACACGTCATGAATAACCGCCGCACGTCGATGCGGTTTGCGAATGCCCAACTGCAAGGACCCGTACGACGTATTGAACTACGTGTAAAACCGAGGACGGTACCATTACCAACAAACATTGGTATCGACAAGGTTCAACGATTCTTCCAGGTTGAACTCCAGGACGCAATCGGAGTGCCAGTGCCAGACTCCTCGTATACACTCGACTTCGGATATGCGTGGCGTGTTGACAAGGTAGACTCTGTTACCTATGGTCCATTTGAAGAAACGCCTGGACCACTTCGGAACAAACTCGACTCGTTGGCTCTTGAGCGATTTGTGATAGACAAGTATGCGGCCGATGGTCTTTCCATTTTACCGACGAACGCCGATCCGTTCTTCCGTTACTCCATTGCAACAAACGTTCGGAACAGTGGTGACTTCGCCATTGGTTTGGCTTCGTACTCCACAGTGTGGGTATTACGTACGAAACTCATTCTGGAAGGTGCGATGCGGCAATATGGTGGTGACGTAACACCGATCATGTCGACGGATCTTGTTGCCTCAAACATCCTGCCCCTCACACCACCACCAATCTATCCGTATAACCTTGACCCCAATCGTACAACACTGACGGTGGCTGCTATGCCCGATAGTATTGTTGACTGGATTGTGGTTGAGTTCCGTACGAGTCCAACGGATCAAGCGGGTCACATTCAAACCGGTCTGCTTACAAAGAATGGTATGATCGTTGACCCAACATCCTTCTTACCACTGCCTATTCGTGGTATCCGACCAGGAGAGTATCATGTAGCCTTCCTGCACCGGAATCACCTTGCCGTCATGACAGACGGACGTGAGCTTGTTGCACCATCCAATGCCAACCGATTTGTTGACATGTCGAACGGAGCGAATGTCTTTGGTGGTGCGTCAGCAATGAAGGTGCTTGGCCTTGTGGGCGGAACACGCCTCTTTGGTATGGTGGCTGGTGACGTCGATCAAAACGGCTCGATCACACGCACAGACCAGAACCTCATCTGGACCGATGTAGATACGCATGGTATCTATGCGTTGTATGACACTGACCTGGATGGAATTCTGTCGACCCGCGACTGGAACCTCTCATGGAATAATCGTGGACGGACCAGTGTGGTTCCATAAAACCATCGTGGTTGTAGTTCTCTTGCTGAGCGCGTCCGTTGTACGTGCTCAGGATGACTGCACGATTGAGATCAATAACATCTTCGATCCACGTCCGGACTTTGCCCAGTTTGAAATCAAGATTACGCGTGAATCTGAGCGTTGGGACAAGTGGGCAAACGGATCGTTCCGACTCGAAGCTCGCGATAGTGATCAAGACACGTTGGTCCTCCTTGACCCAACAAAACACATTCTCACGTATGTCGCAGGTTCATCGGTTCTGACACTCGGACCATATAATCCTGCTGCGATGAATGACTATTACATTCAGGCCCAGATTGTTGATGGTCGGATAACTGTTGTGATCCATGGTCCTGATAGTGTGGGGAATGCATGGCGAGCACTTACATCTAACCAAGCCTATCTCCTTGGCCAATTCCAGCTGCGAACAAATGATGGCTCGGATATGCCAAAACAAATCGCCGTCAGTGCCTTGTCGCCACGATTCCAGGCTAATGCGTTTAAGATGGATCATGATTCGGTGACGGGAACTGGCACAGAACGAAACGTATGGTATGCCACACATGATAATGTGGAGATGGGCACAACCTATACGTATACGTATGCCGAATCACCGTGTGATTCACTCCAAGTCCTTTCGTTTAACGGCGTGTACGTCGGAGATCTTACCGTTGCTCTTGACTTTACTGCGGAATGTGAGCTCGGAACTGCGGGATACATTATTGAGCGTGCACTTGTACGTCGTAGTGAACCCGATCTCGTTTTTGAGGGACGTCCCAATCTTACCTATGTCAACAATCCGGCCCTTGTTGCCTGTGCGACCTGTATTGGGGCAAGGTCCTACGTTGGCCTCCTTGATGACGTACAATATCGCCGAATGGAGTATGCTTACCGACTCATGAGTGTAAAACAACGAACAGGTGAGATCACAATCCATGATACCATCTTCGTTCGTATTCCCAATGCCATCATCTCGAATGCTGTTATTCTTGAAAACCCTTTTTCTGACAAAACACAAATTCGATTTAATGCCGATGACCGTATCTCCATCACCGGTATGGTCTACGATCTTGGCGGCAGACTCATCGGATATATGACCGACGAGAATGGTGCACCAATCATCGACAAAGAGTATCCGCTTGGAGCAGGATACCTTGCGAATTTTAGTACTCCGGCAATGGCGTCACAAGGACTCTATAACATGGTCCTTGTTGCCAAACCGATTAACGATAAAACCGTTGAAGACATGTCTCGCGTTATCATCAAGGCACAGTTGATCAAGTGACGCGAACGAGCCCCATATGCCCCTTACCAAGGACATCGACGCTGTTACGCCGGTGCGTAACGGTTGTTGTGGCGTTGTTCGTATTCGGTTATACGGCGCACAGCCAGACAGTCCAATCCGGAAATGTTGACGACTTCCCAGATCACGATTCTCTTGCTCTGAAGGAGGAATGGTGGTTAGGCTTTAACGCCTACGGAATGTATTCCACTGGTTTTGGCACACTCACCACAACATATGTTGGTGGTGAGCTCGAAGGTGAGCCAGGTATTAATGCAACAACACAAGGTGGAGTGGGTTATGGCATTGGACTCGGCGCAATGTTGGAGTACCGACCGTATCAGGATCCATTGGGCTATTCGTTAACGATAGGGGGCGAATGGCGCACCTTCCAGAGTGAGTCATCCTCACCTGTCGGTGACGGAAACGCTTCGTACAACGCCATCTTTGAATCCAATGCAACGGCCATCTACCTCGTAGTTATGCCGTCGGTCAGATATCAGATCACCGAAGCTGGCGGCTTTGTCTCCGTAGGTGGTCTGCTTGAGTTACCGTTAACAAAGACTGACTCGTATCTCTGGCAACACGAAGTCTCAAATGGAGAGCTGCCGGAGGGACGACCTGGCGAACAACAGACGAGTATCAAGTTTCGGACAGACGTGCCACTCTCTATGCGGTTTGGCGGCCAGATTTCGATTGGACATGACTTTCTTGTTGGTCTTTTTGGGTACACAGGCCAGATCCTTGCACCCTATCTCTCGCTGTCGGCCGGAACGGCCGTCGTGTCCACACCCACGTCCTTTAACGGACTCCATCTCCGCGCCGGAATTCAGTGGCGGTCGGGGATGTAGGAGTTTTACGTAGTTTCACCGATCCACAACGGCAGGAGTTGCCATGAAAACACTAATCACCCTCTTTCTTGTCCTCGCGGCATCTGCGTCGCTGCGTGCACAAGAGTCATCCGAGACCTTCTATCAAGTTCGTCTCGAAGATCAGGCAACCGGACATGGCGTCATGTTACGTCCGGCAACAACGATGACGTCATCGTACACGTTAACGTGGCCAGCGTCAATTCCGGTTTTTGGCTCTCCCACGGAGATAAAGGCGTTGACGGTCAACTCTTCCACGAACTTCTCGTGGTCGAACATGGCTCAGTTAAACGGATCAGCAGGACAGGTGGGATACTTCACCTCTGCGTCGGAGATGACGGGATCACCGTCGTTAACGTGGGACAACACCAATGCCAGGCTGACGTTAACATCGGCCATCGCTGGTCCAGCATTATCACTTACCAAGAGTGGTGTGCAGACAACGTTGAGCACAGGACTCACGGTTGAGAATCTTTCAACGGCAACAACAACGGGAGCAAATAAGGTTGCACTCAATGTTGTTTCTACTGGTGCGATTCTTGATACCAACCGTGGTGTTTCGGTAAACGTTGCTGGTGGCAGTGTTAATTATTCTGCTACGTTTACCGGCGGAAACGTGGGTATCGGAACATCATCACCGAACACATCGCTCGACGTTAACGGCACGTGGGCGGTGCGTGAACTTAACTTCACGGGTTCGTTGTCGTCTGGCAACACGTTTAACAACAACGTCGACTTCGGATCAACAAATGCTGCCTCGTACGTTCGAATTGGTACGTCGATGTCAGCTTCATGGAGTCTGACAGGTCTCGTTGGCGGTTTTGATGGTAAACGCATAGATCTTTACAATGCCTCAGGTCACGTTCTAACGATCAAGAACGAGAACACCGGCTCATCTGCAGCCAATCGAATTCGTACGTCAAATGGTGGTGACATTGTTGTGAACAACGGCGCTATGGTAGGACTGATCTACAGTGCCAACGAGTCGCGCTGGAGAATTTTCTCTCTCTCGCCACTGAACGTCCAGACACTTGCTGGCTTGTCGAATGTCACAACGGTAGCCGCCAATACGGTACTGCCAGTATCGACATCATCGTACATCAAGATCACAAATACTTCTTCGAACTATCAAGTGTTACTCGAAGACGGAATTGTGATCGGCCAGATCTGCGTTATTCACAATGTTGAGGCGTCAACGAAGGACATTTCCTTTAAGACTAACAGCCCAACAAACATTGCGGGCGTGTCGGCTTCGTTGAACTCTGTTGGTCCAGGGATGGCCTACTTCTTCGTTTGGGACGGCACGTACTGGCAGTTGATTAGCCGTAAGAGCTAAGCAGATCTGTTAATAACTTGCATCTATGTTTGAACGAGGTGGAGTCTGAAGCAGGCTCCACCTCGTTCTGCATCGCAGTAGGAGATACGGCCACCGATACGGTTTGCCATACGGGATGCAAGGTAGAGGCCGAGACCCAGAGAGTCTTCTCCGGCTGTGGGCCGCGGACTCAGGCGAGCATACTTTTTGAACAAGGAACTGCGCTCAGACTCAGGGATGCCAGGACCTTCGTCCATAACACAAATTGTAGGATGCCCATCGCGCACTTCCGTCCTGATAAGTACTGTCGTTGCGCGTGGCGAATACTTGATGGCATTTGTGACAAGATTGTCCAGGATAGCATCGATGATGGATGCATCACCCTGTGCCCAAAGTGGTTGTTCGCTATCGATTGACAGCGTAATGTCCTTGTTCTCTGCACGCAGTTTCTGGCGTTCAGCAACACGATGAGCGAGAATCGTTAGGTCGACCGTCTCGCGTTCCATCGATGCATGTTGCCGTCGTTCTGACCGATTGATTTCGAGGAAGGAGTGAATTGTATTCTGCATTCTTCCAACAGAGTCTACAAGGTCGGCACATAGTTCAATGATCTCTTCCTTCGTAAGAACATCTTGCGATGAAACAATTGTCTGCAACGTCGCACGAATGTCGCCCAGAGGATTACGTAAATCATGTGCAGCTACAGCTAGAAACTCGTCCTTTTCATCCGCAAGGTCGGCGAGTTCTTCATTTGCCTGTTGTAAGAGTGTGTTCGCTTCTGAGAGTTCGATATTCTTGAGTCGGTCGATCTCAGAGTCCTTCCGTCGACGTTCCTGCTCAAGTCGACGTTGTGCGTCCGTTAACCGCCGCTTGAGGTCAGACTTATGTTCCTCAAGCGTTTTGCGTGCCCACTCTGAAATCCGCGAATACGCCTCACTCAGTGAACCTGCACCTGCATGAGCATTGGCGAGTTCGAGAATCGTTTCAAGGACATGTTCAGTTGAATGTGTTTCGGTGAGAATCTCAACAGCACGTTCGAGTAATGGGATGGCGTCTGTAAACTTGTCGGTACGATTTGCAAGTGTACCGAGTGCCAGAAGCCAATGGCCTTCGGCATATCGATATCCATGTTCCTGGCTCATGGCAAGTGCGCGGCGCAGAAGGGGCTCGGCGGCAGCGTAGTCACCATCATTCAGATAGGCAGCACCGAGGTTGCCAATGGCTGGCATGGAAATACTCGGAAACGGAAAGTCTTCACAATACCGCACAGCTTCAACGAGTGCGGCCTTACGAGACACGTCATCACCAAGCCGTTCGTAAACATTTGCAGCATTTGCCAGACAATAGGCGATGGTCATCGGAACGGCCGAAGCACGAGCTGACGTCACCGCTTCATCGAGATAGGCGAGAGATTTTTCGGCGTCACCGAGTTGTGCGTAGAGAAGAGACATTTGACTTGCTGTTTGCGCAAGACTATTTCGAGAACCTGCCTTTGACTCAAGCTCGTAGGCACGCACGTAGTACTGCAATGCGAGATCTACATCTTCACGTCGGGTTAACAGCTCTGCGTAATTGTAATACACAACAGCAAGACCATTTGCATCACCTTCGAGCTCACGAAGTTCGATGGCAAATCGGTATGTATCGTCGGCCTTTTCCGTTTCACCTAGAGAGTCATAAACACCGGCTAATGACGTCCAGATTCGCGCCGCTATGTTCCGCAGTTCACCTTCGGGTAAAATGTCTCGTGCACGTTCCAGCACAGCTGCTGCTTCTGTGTAGCGACCTTGTCGATACAGAACAGTACCCTTTGCATGAGCGAGGGTAAGTCGAGCAGCCAGATGATTCCCCACACGACGTTCACCTTCGGAGATGAGCATTTCAGCTTCACCGAAGTGTGCCTGGTTAACGTGATACGTGGAGAGAATCTGAAAAACCTGTGCCAGAGGCAGGGGCTCCGTCCAGGAACGTGCGATTGACGTTGCCTCTTCCAGCGCCGACTGCGTGCGCATCGGATCAGGAGCAAAAATCAGATCATTGCGCAATCGCGCCAGAACATCCTGTCGATCCATCGACGGCATACCTTCACATGAGAGCAAAACCCCTCACGCTCGTTTGTACGTGAGTGATTACCCTTGTGGTTACCCACTCACGCAAGTTAATGTGAACCCTTTGTTTCCCCGTGCGACAAAAATACGGTTCAACACAGTCCGCAGATCACCCCGACAAGTGACGGTCGTTTTGGTATATTGCGCCGATTCTTTCGGATCCACCAACGTAGAACGGGACAAGCGCGTATGGGCGTGTCGGCAATGCTGGCGACCCTATTTGCCCCGCTAGCCGGGTCGATAGCCATTCTCTTCATAAACCGCGATCAAACGAAGGCCATTCGTCTGACGGCTTTAATCATTGCCGTCTTGACATTTGGTGGATCGCTTCTTCTCCTTCCGGGGTTTGATACATCGACGGCGGCGATGCAGTATGGCATCGACGTGTCATGGATACCCGCCCTGGATGCAGGATTCCGTTTGGGAATTGACGGTACGTCACTTCTCCTAATCCTGCTGACAACGTTCATCATGCCGATAGCGATACTCACATCGTTCGGCTCCGTGAACAAGCACGAGAAGGCGTACTATTCGTTACTCCTGCTTCTGCAGTTTGGTATGACGGGAGTCTTTATGGCTCTTGATACCTTTCTGTTCTATGTGTTTTGGGAGCTTATCCTCATCCCGATGTATTTCGTCATCGGCATATGGGGTGGTAAGGACAGAATCTACGCAGCTGTAAAGTTCTTCCTGTACACGTTGTTTGGCTCGCTCCTGATGCTTGTGGCCATCATCTGGCTTGGATTCCAGGCCGGTGGAGCAGACCTCGGTATTGGATTTACAACAGATCTGGCGAAGCTTCGGCTCATCGGTCCAAATATTGACGCAGACCTGCAGCTCTGGCTCTTTTTAGCCTTTGCCTTGTCGTTTATGATCAAGGTGCCTGTATTCCCACTCCATACGTGGTTGCCTGATGCGCACGTACAAGCACCCACAGCAGGATCTGTTATTCTTGCGGGTGTGCTGTTAAAGATGGGGACATACGGTCTGATCCGTTTTAACCTTGAACTCTTCCCGCAATCGTCTGCTGCCCTGGCTGGCCCAATCTGTATACTCGCCGTTATCGGAATTGTGTACGGCGCTCTTGTGGCCATGGTACAGACTGACATTAAGAAGCTCGTTGCCTATTCATCGGTCAGTCACTTGGGCTTTGTTGTCCTTGGCATTTTTTCGTTGACAGTTGAAGGGGTACAAGGGGCTGTTATTCAGATGGTGAATCACGGTCTCAGCACTGGAATGCTCTTTCTTTGTGTGGGCGTTTTGTACGAACGTCGCCACACGCGTGAAATCGCCGATTACGGCGGCATCACACGAGCAATGCCGAGATTCAGTGTCCTCTTTGCCATCGCCATGTTTGCCAGTGTCGGTCTGCCGGGCCTGAATGGCTTTGTGGGTGAATATCTCACCCTCCTTGGTGCCTTCCGCAGTCCATTCCTGAATTCATGGGCCTATGCCGTAGTCTCCGCCTCGGGTGTCATTTTCGCAGCATGTTATTTGCTGTGGATGTTCCAACGCGTGATGTATGGCACGAATGACAATCCGGAGAATCATCATCTCCGTGATCTTACAAAAAGCGAATACTGGCAGCTTGTGCCACTAGCCGTGTTGATCATTTGGATCGGCGTTTCGGCACAGCCCTTCATGAAGTATTCCGAGAGCGCAGTTCGCGCCGTCGTTTCCAAGGTTGAACAGATCAAGTTCAGCCGAACGACAACCGCTACTCTTCCATCTGCCGAAGCTCGGCGCTGATTACCACGGAATCCAGGATTCACGACGCATGCAGATCGACTACATCGGCTCGCTTCCGCTCATCGTCATCTGGCTCGCCCTCGGAGCCATCGGCATTGTTATCCAGGCCTTTGTTCGCGATAATACGCGGCTGGTGTTTGGATACTATGTAGCCACGCTGGGTCTGACCGGACTGGCCGCCATTGTCCTATCTGGACATAAAGGTGCGTCGTTTGGAGGTATGATCACCCTCGGTGGTTATGCGAATTACTTCGACGCCCTGTTCTGTGGAGCGGGCATCATGGCCTTACTCGCAGCACGACCATATCTGCAAAAAGAGGAATCAGAGGTAGACGAGTTCTATACGATGCTTGTCTCGTCCGTTGCAGGTATGATGCTCATGGCTCATGCGTCGAACCTCGTCGTCCTGTTTGTTGGTATCGAGCTCATGTCGATTTCCTTCTACGTCATGGCCGGATTTTTCCGTACCAGCACAAAGAGTGTTGAAGCTGCTCTGAAATACTTCCTGCTTGGCTGTTTTGCCACCGGGTTTCTTGTCTATGGCATGTCATTAATCTACGGCGGTACGGGGTCGTTAGCATATGGTGATATCGCCCGGACAGTAGTGACGCAACAGTTAACGTATCCAACGTTGTTTGTTGTTGGTACGACGTTACTCGTCATTGGCTTGAGCTTTAAGATTGCAGCATTCCCATTCCATCAATGGGCTCCGGACGTGTATGAAGGTGCGCCGACAGCTGTCACGGCCTTTATGAGCACGGCAGGTAAGGCTGCGGCGTTTAGTGCCTTTGTAGCTGTATTTGTTGCGCTCCTTCCGGCTGGTTGGACATCGGAGATTGCACAGAATCAACAAATTGTCATTGCCGTCATTGCCGCGGCAACCATGTTGCTCGGTAACATCACAGCCGTCGTCCAGTCGAACGTCAAGCGAATGCTGGCATACTCATCTGTAGCCCATGCGGGTTATATGTTGATGGGCATATTGGCAGGACCATCACTTGGCACGGATGGCATGAACGGACATCACGCCATTGTTTTTTACGCAACTTCCTATCTCTTCATGCAAATGGGTGCCTTCGTTGTAGTTGGCATTCTCGAGCGACGTGATGGAGGATTCCTCAATATCGATGACTATGCCGGCCTTCATCATCGGCATCCTGTGTTGGCAGCTCTTATGGCTGTCTTCATGTTCAGTCTTGCGGGTATCCCTCCATTTGCGGGATTCTTTGGGAAGTACATGTTGTTTGCCGCTGCCATTGAACGCGGTTTCACGTGGTTGGCTATTGTTGGTGTTGTGTCGAGTGTTATCAGCGCCTGGTTCTATCTTGGCCTTATCGTCAAGATGTACTTTCAGGATGCAAAGGATAGCGGTCATGAAGCTCCGGCCGGACTTGCCGGATTCACGCTCGCCGTTTCTGTTGTTGGAGTGGTCTTCTTTGGTCTTTTCCCGCAGCTCCTTATCAACATCTTCCGCTCGTGGTAAGGTAGGTAATCGTATGACGGAATCCAGCCCGATCCGTCGATGGGCGATTCCGTTCGCCACAATCTTCTGTTTGGTTGTCTCACTGACAAGCGCGCAGGCCCAGCCGGATGTTGACGTGTTCTGGAATGAATCGTCACGTTCCGACACGGTCATAGATTTTGGTGTAACACTCGAGAATTTTCCCACACAACGATCATTCACCGTTGTGAATCGATCGAATCGTGAAGTGGCCCTGTATCCAACAACAGATGCGCCGTTCCCGAGTGTCATCATAGTCAATACGCCGGATCTGCCGGCGAGCCATCCACGGAAAGATGAGTTCGCTATCGCATCGACTCTACCGTTGATTATTGGACCACAGGAGCGGCGTCAGTTTACACTTCAGTTTCGTGCGTTTACATCGTCACCAGATTATCCCATCAACATAGTAACCTTTGCTATTTGTGAAGTCCAGGTGTACTATGCCGACGATCCGCAGGGAGAGACGTTCTTTAAACGATTCCTGCTGCGAGCACTAAAGACTGACAAATTACTTGCATCAACAACACCTCGTCTGTCGTTCGACTCGGTATGGGTTAATCCTGCGCCTCCGCCACCGAGAAGATCATATGCATTAACGAATGTGACTCCTGGTACGATTACAGTAGATGCACAGGTTCTCAGCCCCCTTAGCCCCATTATCGGCATTCCAGAGCTTACCGTTGAGACACTTCCGGATGTAGAGTTCACACCGAATGGTACGGTGACGTGGACTGCACAGTACCTGCCAACAAATCTCGGTGCTGATAGTGCACTCTTTCTCGTGCGATATCGACCGCAAGGGGGCACAAGGGGCGACAGCGTTTCTACGATACTGAGTGGAATCGGTGTTCGCCAGGAAATTCGAATACTGCGTGCGACGGGTGATCCAACGCCTGTCCGACTGAGCACAACCGGAGATACCATTGATTTTGGAGAGATCCCTGCCAATGGTACCGGTGTGGTAGCACGAGTGATACTCTCGAATGCTGGAAATGTTGATGCCGGAATGGATGCCGAGGTAAAGGCAGGTGCGCAACAGCGAGATACAGCAGCGTTTATTATCAGTCGATCACTTCTTGTGGGCGGACGACGGTTTGAAACAGGGACGGAGGACACGGTAGATATTCGGTTTGCGCCAGTTGATGGTGGTGAACATCGCGCAACGTATACGGTAAAGACCGATCTCTTGTCGAGAGCAATTCAAGGTGTTCCGGATGGGGCGCAGAATTTTACGATCCACCTCCGTGGATTTGGACAACGTCCACAGCTCCAAGCCTCGCCGCAACAGCTAAACTTTGGTACAATTGTCAAACTTCCCACATGTACATCGGCTGTTGATCGATCCTTACTCATCACAAATCTTGGGAACGCAGATCTGCGGATTGATACAATCCGCGTGGTTGGTGGAAGTGGCCAGATTACACCGAATAGAATGAACCTCGTAGTTGTGCCTGGGCGTAGTGAGACGATCGGTTTCCGTTATGAGGCGGGTGACATTGGTGCCGACAACGGATCAATTGTACTTTCAAGTAATGCACTTGCTGGAAATGTAGAGATTCCGTGGCAGGCGACAATCGTGCCGCGAGATACCTGCCGTGTTGCTCTTCCACTAAACATTGCCGTACGTCCTGGTAAGGTGCTTGATATTCCGTTGGTTGTTGATGGCGAACGAACCTCTCTAACAAGCAGGTCCTCAATCGTTATATCCTTTGAACCGTCACTCTTAAGATTTCGAAGCCTCGTTACGATGGGCACGGGATCTGAAGGTGCTGTTGTGCAGCGGGCAACAGAATCACCTGATGGTGTGCTGACGATTGAACTCGGAGCGCAAGGAAACTTCAGGAATAGAGACACCTTCCTGATTCTCAGCTTTGATAGTTTCCTTGGTAAACGTGCATCGACGGAAATGGCCGTAACGTCGGCAACAACAACATTCGGAAACGACGGATGTGCTTCTGTGCTCGATGTCCGGACAGCAAGTGGTTCCGTGTTTCTTGACTCACTGTGTGGGTTGGAATACAAAACGATCACCAATGGTGGTCAGACAATAGTTGTTGGAGTAGCTCCAAATCCCGTTCAGGATTTGGCGACGATCGTCGTCATGAATGCTCGATCACGTGATGAGGTAAGCATCACGCTGCGTGATACCTTTGGCCGTGTTGTACGAGACGTTTACGATGGTCCGTTATCAAAGGGACCTCACACGTTTACCGTCACGACGTCTGATCTGATGCCTGGAGCATATGTGGTGGACATTCTCGCAGGTGCGAACCCTGCGTCAACCCTCATTATGGTTGGGCCATGAGCACACGTCTACTCCACATCCTGCTCGTCATATTGCTGTCACTCAGTTGCACTCACGTGGTTTGGTCACAGGGATTTGATTGGCAGTACTCTGCGCGATTTCCTGTTGACGTTCCGACGCGCTTCTACGGCATTGAGCTCGGCGGCTCGTATGGCATGTTCCAGGGCTCACTGGACTATGTTGAACTCGCCACGGGATTCCCGTGCTGTACGTACGACGCTGGACGCGGGACACATATTCGAGGTGCAGTGACGGTAGACTCATGGCTCACACCCGTTGTATCACTTCAACTCGGCATTGGGCTTGACGTTCGATCGACGGCTCTGACATCGAATCTTCAAACAGTACCACGACGAAATGGAAACGACATTACCGTCGTGACAACGCAGTATGAACTTGACGGCACGGTCACGTATGGGCAACTCTCCGGTGCCCTTCGTTATCGTCTGTTTGATTCACATCTTAATGTTGGTCTTGGCACACGAATACTTCTACGGTTGGCGGCACCAACCGTCGAGCAGCGTGAACGAATCCTTGGTCCCGATGATCAGTTCTTTACCGGTAATCCGCCGTCAAAGGTTGCAAATCTTCCGTCAGCGGTCATTACGGATGCATCTGACTTCGTACTCGAACCGTTTGCCCTGCTTGCATACGACATATCCTTACATCGAGGCACATATCTCTCTCCAACGTTCACGGTGGGAATGTCGGTAAACAGCCTCAGTTCCACGCAGTCTTGGCGCACACTCGATCTGGGACTAGGAATTCGACTTGTTCGGGCGTTCTGAAAAAAAATGTCTCCGCTCCGTGAATCCTTTTTCCGGCTAATGTCTCCTACTACCATGGACCGGGAAACAGAGCGACCATGAAGGTTGAGTCTCACGATGAATTCATGAACGCTCTACGGCCGCACTACGACGCCCTGGCGAGATTCTCGCGTCTGATAACGCGGAATACCGATGATGCTCGTGATCTTGCTGCCGAAACTGTTCTCACAGCTCTTGAGGCGTATTCAAGTCTGCAAGAACAGCATGCTTTCCGGACCTGGCTCTTTCGCATTGCACATCGACTGGCAACACGGCACTATCGGAGGCAGTCGCGGTTTGAACGATTCCCGGAAACCGAAGGGCCAGATGATTTGCCAGCCTCATCGGTACTCCCGGATGAGATCACGGACCTTACTATTATCCGCGAGCACCTGGAAAAACTTCCTGATACCTATCGGGAAATTCTGGTTCTTGTGGACGTTGTAGGATTCCCACTTGATGAAGCAGCAAGTGTTCTCAACTTGACGGTTGGAGGCGTAAAGGCTCGGCTCTTTCGGGCCAGATCAGAACTAGCCCGACGGCTTGGAGTTGAGCGAACAGCACCAGAACGACGCTAACAGACATGTAAACGATGATCATGACGGAGAACGACGACCATATCAGCTCCTTACTCAGAGACCTTGGATCTGAGCCTCATGACCTACCATTGGAGTCAGTGGTAGGCCATATCCCGGTAATACGTCGCCGTCGCACCCTGCGTACAATTCGTCGTGTTGGCGTGTTAACACTTGCAGCAGCTGCACTCCTCGCCGTGTCACTTGTGAGTGTGGACCTTTTCCAGGATCGTCAATATCCATCGGTAGTTCGCACGGTTGACATTACAACGGAAGTTGCGACGCAAACGGTGGCGAAGGACGACACTGAAGTGCCGACGGCAGCAGAGACACCGACGGAAACACCTCGAGTTGAGCAGAGCACACATTCTTCCTCCAACCCACGTCGTATCGAGCAGCTTCGTCGCACACATGAATCGCCACAACACCGTGCTGTTCAACCTTCGCGTGATGTTCACATAACGGCGAGACCTGCTGCAAAAGAGCTGCGTCCCTACGCTGATGTGGCATTTAATACGGACGTTCTCGGCACACTCGTAAAGGTTGTTGGAAAACATGATGCCATCGATGTGGTAGGTCATGGTAGCCGCGACGTTATGTGTCTCGAAGCTGTCTGCGCCGGCGGTGATCGTCGTGAGATATCATGTATGGGAAGTAGTCCTGTACCGGAAGTAGTTACACGACCCAATGGTGAAGTTGTACTACGCCGACACCGTACATCATCAGCCGTTGTCGACGTCGTTGGCGTTACCTCGCGTATTGATGGAACCTCAATGCTGGCCTGGTATGATTGTGGATCATTCCGCGACAAACTTCCTTCAGGAACAACCTGCACTGCATATCGCCTAGAGAAAATGGGTGATGTCACGGCGCAACGAGCAGCCGACGGATCAATTGTCGTGACCTTCCTGAATGGAGACATCTTGCCGACTGATGCGCGGATTACAATTCAAGGCCTTGATAATCGCCCCTTTGGCCCCTTAACACGAATTGCTGGAACGGATGCGCAGGAGATTGGAATTGTAGGATCGCTGCCTCCTGGACTCCACAAGATCAGTTGGACAACGTCTGACGGCCAACAAAGCAGACTCGTTGTTATCCCGTGATAATGACGCAACCACAAGCACAAACAACATTCACACTACAAACCACAACATGGTAGGAGAATCAATGATTCGCACACTCACGGCAGTTTTTGCCGCACTCGCGCTTACAACCACGGTTGCATGCGCACAAGAAACACAAGTCGCTAAAACCGGTGGCCCAAAGTTTGAGGTTGTCGGTGGAGAGACCTATGACTGGGGCAAGGTTGGCGCACCAAAGTCCGGTTATCTTGAAGCAACGATCAAGATGAAGAATGCCGGTAATGGCATTATGAAACTTGTTGAGGTTCGCCCTGGATGCGGTTGTACAAAGACAGATCCAGACAAAATGGAAGTCCCAGCAGGTGATGTTTCAACCATGAACGTCAAGCTGAACATCAGCCCGATGCAAGCTGGCCCCATCACAAAGAGTATCACAGTTCGTTGGGGCGATAAAGCTGGCCTCGAAGCTCGTGATGAGTTTAAGAAGAACGGTACAGCAATTCCAGCCGGATTAGACACAACGGAACATCAAGCCTTTATCTTCTTGAAAGCTGACGTTCAGCGCGACATTGTATTCCAGCCAGGTCAGTACTTCAGCTTCTCACAAATGAAGGTTGGTCAGGAAGCAACGGCGAAGGTTGAGATTACAAACAATGGTCAGAAAGATGTTGTACTGTCCGACTTTGTAACGGACGGTGGCCTTGTTCTGAACGTTATGACGAAACAAACAATTAAGCCAGGTGCAAAGCTTGAACTCATCGCAAAGGTTGTTCCTACCATCAAGGGAGCCTATTCTGGCGGTGTCAAGTTCAAGACCAATCATCCAGATCATGCCGAGATTGATGTTCGCGCCTGGGGTAACGTTGAGGAGTCAGCTTCTCCCGTATTCCAGAAATCACAACCCAAGTAACCTTGGTTGAGCTGGTTAGCGTAAGTAACAACTCACCTCGACGTAGAGATCGAACAACGGCGGGAGGTACCAACCTCTCGCCGTTTTCTTTCATGTATATTGCGGACATGAATATCCGAAATCTCATTCTCCTCGCCGTCGTGACGGTTGGGGTAACCGTTGACGTTTCAGCGCAATGGATCAAGGGGGCGGGAATCCCCGATTCAATGTCTATCATTAGAAGTGTGGTCCGGGGAGAAAACGGTGTTCTTGTTGCGAACTCCTGGGGCGATGGTGTCTTTATGAGTACCGACGACGGTGTTTCGTGGACGTCACATGTAGCGGGATTGCCGCGTGTTGGTGGTCAATATGTTACCGTCAACACGGCAGCTGTTCATAATGGTAATGTCTACATCGGCACGGTCCTACGCGGAATCTGGAGATATGATACGAGTGTAGGAGAGTGGAAACATCTCCGTGGATTCGACTCGACAACAATTCACTCGATGGTTGTTCACAATGATGTTGTCTATGCTGGCTGTTTCCGGTCAGGTATCGTGCGTATCGTACAAACCGACAAGGTTGAATCTGAGTACGTGCCAGCGTTTGGTGATGGTTTGACGGTTATCCAACTTGTGTCAGCGCACGGAAAACTCTTTGTTGGCACGAATCGAGACGGGTGGAATATCTACGATCCGGATGCTAACGTACTCAGTGATGACAACCGAGGATTTCTCACGGAACGTCCGTTTGGTGTGTGGCCGCGCGCATTTGCTGCCGATGGATCGTCATTAACGGCTGTACTTGGTGACAATCTTATGGGCGGGGGAGTGTATGCGCGTTCTTCAGACACAGACGAATGGCAACGATATGAAGACGGATTCCCCCTTGTATTTCAGACGATCTTTGGAGCTGCTGCCGTCGGCACAACGTACTTCGTTAGTACGGGGTATTTCGGTGGTCAAGGAGTTTATGTTCGGACACGAGGGCAGCAACAGTGGTCACCATGGAATGAAGGACTGCCTAACCTCGATATAGAAGGTGTTGTTGCGTGGCGCAGACAATCTGATACGGTACGAGTTGTTGTTGCGAGTCGGCAAATCGGTCTATGGTATCGTGATACAATTGTTCCAACGACGTCAGTGTACGAACCAATCGTTCGTCCGGAGAGAAAGGTGCCAACATTCACTGTTCATCGGAATGACGTTCCCATCATTATTGCCCGTGAAGGGCTGTGTTACTTATACGATCTTGCAGGGCGACGATTTGCGCCTGACGCCGTAGGTACCGGAGTGTTTCTCGGAGGCTGCTCCTCACATCCGCGTACGGTTCTCCTTATCGTGCAGTAGCAGGAAGGAAGATCTCCCATGTTCGATCACGGGGAGGATCTGGTAGACTTCGTTTGAGAATCCACGGATTCAACAGCTTGACGTCTTTATACGTTGAACCATGATCGGTTGCCCACTGGGCTAGGTTGCTGATAGCGCTACGTTCGCGAATGACGCGCGTTTGCTCAGGAGCATATCGAGACTCTTCGGGTACGATAATGCCGTACGTATGAGCTTGCTCCATAAGATGTTTGATGACGGCTATTCGAAGAATGTATCTCGACGTTTCCTCGTTGAGGAAAATATCATAAAAATCTTTTTTACCCTGATATCGCATATTTTCTGCAAAGGATCCGTGCCCCATGTTGTAACCAGCGGCGGCATTCGTCCATGATCCATTCGAATCGTAACCTGACTTGAGATAGGCGATGGCTGCACGTGTGCTGCGTTCGATGTGACGACGCTCATCAACGTCATCATTCACAAGCAAACCCATGGCACGAGCCGTACCAGGAATAAACTGCCAAAGACCAACGGCGTCCTTTGGTGATCTGGCCATATAGAGTGCACTCTCCGCTACACTGAGGTACTTAAGGTCATCAGGAGCATTCGCTTCCTTAAGGAGTTTCTCGAACGTAGGGAAGTACCGAGCTGAACGTTTGAGGTACAGGATGATCTGTCCGGGCGTTTGAAGATTGATGTAGAACTCGCGTTCAACACGTTCACGAACTTCTGCGATGTCCATGGGGACTTCTTCGCCACAAAAGCTGAGCTTTTCTGGAATGCTCACTTTTGCAATGTTGAGCGTGTCGCGTACATGATCTTCACCTGCACCGTGAGCGAGATCGGTACACGCGAGGAGTATGACAACGGTGATGCCTGCAACGACGATGGAAGGGAGAAGGTAGGGACGCATGTGTTACTCAACGGAAAGAAACGTTGTGCAATATGCACGTTCAACGTCATCATTGGTCGCAAGGATGACAACTCCACCACGTTTGCTATGCTCAGCAACAACGGATCGTACCAGCTCACGTCCGGCCGAGTCTAACGTTACACTCGGTTCATCAAGAATCAGCAGCGGTGGACTGTGATGAATGGCAAGGGCAATCATCACGCGTTGTCGCATACCACTAGAGAATGTTCGGACAATGTCGTGTCCGCGGTCATGCAATCCAACCGTCGACAGTACATCATGTGATCGTACGGCCTCTCCTCGCAGTTTGCAGCTAAGGTCAAGTAGTTCTGTTGGAGTGAATTCGTCGTAGATGTGTAGCCATGGCGCGACAAGTCCGACCTTAAAACGACGTTGTTCTATAGTCGCATCGTCGATACGCAGTGTGACGGATCCCGTATCCGGACGTAAGAGTCCCGCAATGATCCGCACGAGTGTCGTTTTCCCACTGCCGTTCGGTCCGATCACACCAACGACATCACCGGACTGAATCTCCGCAGAGATGCCTCTCAGCACACGTCTGTCCTGAAACGTCCGGCCAACCTTGTCAATCGTCAAACAAATCATCGTGTTCGGCGCACAACGATTTTGTGCAAAGTAGTCATGCCGGCACAGTCAACTTGAAGCAGGTGAATCCCCGCCGATAATGTTGCAGGAATCGGCCACGTAGCAACAATTCGAGGTCCATCAAGGCTCACGGTAACTGTGGACGTCTCTACGGCTATCATGGAGGGAGTGAAGACCGTGATGGTAGCAACATCACCAGGTACGGCCTGGCGTACGGGGACATGTAAACGTTCTTGTTCGTCCAGCACAACGGGATGCGGATAGGGTCCAGATATCCGTGTGGTGTTGACGCCAACAAGTTGATAACAAATGTCGTCGGGTTCAACACGAATACTCCACAACGAACCATCAATCGGATTCGCTCCATCATTCTGTGTGTCGAACAACGTTACCGTAAATGTTCGCCGCGCGCCTGTAGCGTTTGTCATATCGGCAATTGAGGGCCAGGTGAGGACAACACCGAGAGAGATTGGCTCAGTAGGTGAAACGATAGATGGTACGCTGAATCGGAATGCGCGAGTTTCAAATGATCTCAGATCACCACTGGCAGAAAGAGCAGGGGGGGCAGCGGCCTCATCAACCGTCAACCGAATCTCCGGGAGAGAATCGGCCCCCGCCATCAATGTATTGTCTGCCCCACGTGATCCCGTTCGATACAGCTCCGGGAGATCGTCACAAAACATCGTATGGAGTGGAGTTGAATTATCAAGACAAGCATTCACAAGTGCTTCAAATGGCCGCTCGTTTTCACGGATGCGTTCCCAGGTCCGACGAAGTATGGCATCTCCACTCCTGCGATACAATGCGGCACCGTACCAGGCCCACATATATCCGTTTGAGGGCTGAGGATCACTAAATGCCCATCGCTCCGGCGATTGTAACAACTGCGAGGTGTAGGCAGCCCAATCACGAACGTCAGGATGCACGCGGATCTCCATCCACGTTGCCGTAAACTCGTAGACCATTTGCTGAAGAGTCGTTAACCCGTACGAACCCAGCTGGATTACGTGATGAAGTTCATGAGCCGTTGTTACTCGAAGAGCTTCGATACCAAAGGTTGCAAAGACTGGTTGACCTGCCACGTTACGATCATCAGGAGAAAAGTCATTGTCGATCTCCATCCACGTCGTGTAGCGCTCTGGTTGCACCTGCGTTAACCGCTTAGATGGCCGCGTAACGCCATATTGACCACTTCCTGTTGATCCAGCCTTACTCAGATCACGCAGGTAACAGTCGATCGCTGAGCTGCCGCCTTCGTCTCCATCGGTTGGCGGTATCGAATATCCCATCGTATCAATTTCAGCACGCCAGGCATGGTCAAGGTACTGCCCGCAGTCTTCAACGTAGTCAGGAATTCCAGAGCCATCACGATCAACTGTGGGAACGGCATCTGGACCTTCAACCGTATAGTGAATCAGAAATCGTCCACTCGGTGAAGGATAGGTAAGGGGCAAAAGGGGCCGGCTGGCAACACGTCCATCAGCAAGTGAAGCCAGACGTTCAGAGAGGTCGGAGTCAAAAAGACCGCAGCGTAGGTGCTGCCCATCATGGGCAGCGAGTGTCACGGCACAAAGCGTGAATATGGCGAGGGAAAACCGCTGTAGGTGAATCAGCGGAACATTTCCTTGATCATTCCCCATGTTTTCCGAAGGCCGCTGACGTTGTGTGTGACACCCGTCGTATTTGAGTAGGCGACGGAGCGGTCGGCATGGTTAATCTTCAGGCGATACGTAAAATACGTGCGCGCCATTGATGGATCGCCGTCTCGTTTACCAATCGCCTCTTCGTCTGTATACGAATAACTCTGGTGAGAACCCTTGGCCGAAATGGTTGCAACATGGCGATAGACTTGATCGGAGCCAGCGCGCTCAACGTCGTACGATACAACTTGTTCTTCTGCCGTAGACTTCCATTCAACAAGCACTCCATTCGCCATGGAGCGTGCCTGGAAGTACTGTAACGTCACCTGTACGGCTAAGGCCGTCACGGTAGTGACGAGAAGAGCGAGTCCGATGATAAAACTGCGGCGCATGTCAGCGGTCAAAGATACGAAAATCCACCCGTCAGATGGCGGGAGACAACGATATGACGACGATACGACGAAAACGTTACACTGAAGGCTCTGTTGTCGTATTTTCGCCGAGGCTCAGCGCTCCGCTCGGGCAGGCCCGGACGACGGCTATGATGCGCTCGGAATCGGCGTTTTCGGGTTGGATCCACGGTTTTACCCGCGGATCGAAGACTTCCGGTAGATTCCGAAAGCAATTTGCTGAGTGAATGCAGAGGTCGGGCTTCCAGACGATAGTGACCTCGCCGTTGCTGTAGTGTTTGATGATGTCCATCGAACCCTCCTGTTTTCGGACCATCCGTTGATCCAAACTACAATTTCGAGCGGAACGTCGACACGTTCTCGCAAAAGATGTTTTCCACATTTCTCGAACAAATCTCGAAATGTCTGCCCGCAGATCACTCCTGACGATGCTACTGTCCGTGCTGTTCCTTACAGCCGGGACAGCTGTGCCGTCACTTGTGCATCTCTGTGGCGGCGAACCAACAGAGAGTCGCTGTCCACCGCTTGAATGCTGTGGAGACGTCGAGACATCGTCTGATGAAGGAGAACCCTGCTGCGACGATAAGGTGACAATTCGCGCTCTTGACACAGACTACGTGTCACCAGGTTCATCGGACATTCCCGTTGTGTCGGCTTCGGATCTCTTTGTTGACGGTGTTGACATACTTCCGGCTAGAATTGAGTTGGTGTCGCGCGTTGAGCGTTGCGCCGCACCTCCCGATATCGGTCCCCCTGATTGTTCCCTATTGTGCGTCCTTCTGATCTAGGAGACGTCTGACACTCGCTGGTATCGCCACCAAACGATGCCTTGTTGGACGTTTTCCGAAGACCATGTTAAAAACCATAGTGATTGTGGTTGTCCTGCCGTTTCTGGTGACGACAGCCGTAGCACAGACGATGACCGGACGTATTACCGGTCGTGACCTCGATGGAAGTTCTGCCCCTCTTGAAGGAGTACGCCTCCTCTGGAAATCAACGACGCTGGGTGCGCTCACACGAGCCGACGGCACGTTCAGTATTGCACGTCCAACGACGACCGATACGTTGTTGATTTCGGCCATCGGTTATCGTGATACGATGATCGTTCAACCAGCCGATGGAATCATCATTATTCTCGAACCGTTGACGTCCGAAACGGACGTTGTTGACGTTGTTGGTGACCAGCCGACTATTTCTCGTGCAACACAGAAAACAGAGGTCATTACACGCAAGGATCTCATGAAGGCTGCATGTTGTTCACTTGCTGAATCCTTCGAGAAGAATCCGAGTGTTGAGGTGACGTTTAGTGACGCCGTTACAGGAGCTCGACAGATTCAATTGCTCGGACTCCGTGGAACGTATACACAGATGCTCACGGAAGCTGTTCCAATGATTCGATCCATGGAACTTCCGTTCGGCCTGGAACACGTACCTGGACCTTTCCTGGGTGAAATCAGTATCGCCAAGGGTCCTGCCACCGTGACGAATGGTCACGAGGCCATGACCGGTATGATTAATCTGTGTTTCCATGACCCTCGTACATCTCCACGACTCTTCGTGAATGCCTACGGAAACACGATGTCGAGAATGGAACTCAACATCTATGGCGCACAGCAGGTTACCGATGAACTTTCAACGATGACGTATCTGCACGGTCGTAGGTTGCCCCACGCACCCGATAACAACAATGATGGTTTTGATGACCTATCGACGTTTGATCAGATTAATGCAGCACACCGCTGGTTTTATTCGGACGACGAAATCGAATGGCAGGTCTTTGTTCGCGGTTTCCTCGACTCGTATTCGGGTGGCCAACGGTCGAATGACCACTCCCAACACGGTGTTTCTCTGTTTCGGATTACCAACGACATCAAACGGCTTGAGGGATTCGTAAAACTCGGACTGCTTGACGTGTTCAGTGATCTCGGTGAAGGTTCAAGTATCTCACTCGTGATTGGCGCATCCGGACATGAACAACAAACGAAGATTGGAAGTCGTGACTTGTTCGGAAAACAAACAACGGTGAATTCTCGGCTTGTATCGGCAATTCCACTCGGCGAAGACGTTAAACTTGTCGCTGGATTTAGCTATATGTTTGACGATGTCAACGAAGGTGTTGATACTGTCCGATACATCCGTCAGGAGCACGAAGGTGGTGCATTCGCCGAACTCACAATCGAGCCGATCCCACTTGTAACCGTTGTAGCCGGATTACGGGTTGATGCCCATAATCTCTACGGGACACGTGTTGTTCCACGTATTCACACAAAGTGGACGGCAACAGAGTCTACAAACATTCGACTTTCAGCTGGACGTGGCTGGCGTGTCCCCGCTATGATCGTCGAAAACATGTCGGCCTTCGTTAATGCTCGATCCATTGTTATGGATTCCGTGGTGCGCCCTGAAGACTCATGGAATTATGGAATATCCATCACGCAGTATCTGGAGTTCTACGAACGGCCATTCACGTTTGATGTGGAAGTGTATAGAACGGAGTTTCAACGCCAGGTTGTTGTTGATTACGATGCCAGTGTTCGTGACGTACGGATATCGAACCTAAGTGATGGCGGATTCTCAACAAGTGTTATGGCGCAGCTGCTGTTCTCACCAGTAGAACGTCTTCAACTCCAGGTTGCCTGGCGCTACGTCGACGTTCAGAGTCTGTACGATGGTCAGTTCCGGCAACGTCCGATGTTCAGTCCACACCGTGTGCTCACAACAGCATCATATGCCACTGTGGGTGAAGAGTGGCAGTTTGATCTCACCGTATCATGGAATGGTAGCGGTCGTCTTCCTTCAACTGCCGCGAATCCAGAGCAGTATCGTCGCGGAGAAACGTTTCCTTCGTTTTGGCGCGTAAATGGTCAGATAACAAAACGCTTTGGTGAGATTGACCTCTACGTTGGAACAGAGAACCTGTTTGACTTTATTCAGCAGGATCCCGTGATTGCTGCCGATGCGCCAACTGGGCCGTTTTTTGACGGGTCACTTTCATGGGGGCCACTAGATAGTCGCATTGTTTATGTTGGCATTCGTTATACGTTGGAGTAATGTCGATGGCCCCCTTTGCCCCTTTCCACGTACTTCTCCTAATGTCATCCTTTGTGGTGACATCCGGTGAAGTTGCCCGCGTGTCCGTACGAGGATCAATGCGTGCCATTCATAAGGAAGGACGTGCTTCGGCAGTTGCGACGCTGGATACACTGCAACGCCCAGGTGTGTTTGCCATTGGTCCCGTTGCCAATCTGCAAGGCGAATTTGTCGTATGGGATGGGTCTGTCCACGTATCGCGTCGGTCTGCCGACACAGTCGTGAACTCTACGTCGCCGTTGGTTGACGCAGCGTTACTTGTACAAACAGAGGCTACTGTGTGGACGCCGATTCTCACGACGTCACGAGGTATGAACCTTGTTGAGCTTGCTGAGGAGCTTCGGAGTAAAGGTCTTACACGCCCGCGATCTTTTCTGCGCTTTGAAACACGTGCCGATACAATTGATTGGCACGTTATTCATTGGCCACACGGTGAGCCTATCAAGGCTGGTGATCATCAGCGATATGCTCTACGTGGTAAGGATGTAGAGACAACGGTTCGCATAACTGGCGTGGTCGACGAAGATGGAGCGGGTGTTGTGACTCATCACAATTCACCGCTCCATCTTCATGGAGTGTTTCTTGACGGACGGGCTGTTCACATTGACGGACTTGTGATACCAGCAGGTACGGTTATTCTGCGAGCGGACTCGTGAGATAGGGAGTACGCGGCATATCTCCATCGAACGGCCGCAACTCAACGTCTTCAAAGAGCAGATCGGGAACGATCATGGTTGAGATCAAATACGGAGAGCCGCCCGTCACAAACGACGGTGAGACCGAAGGAGCAAGCAGATTGTGGACATAAAATGTTGTTCCTACGGCAAGGATGTCCTTAAAAAGGACAGGCGCAAGGGCAGCCATTTCTACGCCACGAATACGTTCTTCTCTACCATCGGGGAAGACTCGGTAGACGTCGAGCACGCCCATCTTGCCCTCACCTTGTGGGATAGGGAAGTCGGAACCTGCGATACCGTAGACGCCGGTCATAAGAAGATTTTGATTGAGGGCCGTACGAACGATGATTCCGTAGGGAAGATCACGATCCTTCACGAGCTTGAGCAGGCGCGCCTTCATTGTTTTGTCGTTAAGCTGCCGTTTTTTGTCGGTCGTAAATAGTTTTACGACGTCGAACATGGCCGCACCGCCGCGTTGATGACCGTTGGTAGATGTGATACGTTTTGTTGGAACCCGCGAGGCAAGCAGCGTCTTTAAGTATCCCTTTTCGACAAGTTTTACGTCCTTGGCTGGGAATGCATCATCGTCAACCACTACATGGCCGGCTACCGGAGCACCTTCGAACTCTTTAAGAGACGGGAGGGCATCAACACTGAGCCACTCGGGAAGGACACGTGCACCAATCTTGTTCTGGAAGGCAAGAAATCGATCGTTTGCAGAGAATCCAGCATCGCTGAGTGGGGGACGCTGTGCAACGAGGTTGGGCACAAAGACTTGCGCAAAAACTTCGCCTGCTGCTTGTCCGGTAAACAGTACTGGGCCGGAGTATGCTTCAATGATGGGTGCTGTTGCCGATTCGCGAATTGTTGAGGCTACAGCCTTTGCGGCACGGATAAGCGAATCGCGAGAGGGCAGGTCGTGCATATGGAGGGCGTAGGACGCATGTGTTCCACCAACAACCATTCCGTCAGGACACTGTCCTACTGCTACGACTTCAAATCCAGCAAACGTTTCGACCTTATAACCACGCCTGCCTTCAGAGGTGTAGATAAACGTTTCCTCGGGTACAAACTCCATGCCGACACGAGAGTTTTGAACCGTCGGCTCTTCACGGAAAATGGCACTGGCATCCGTACACAGGCTCTGCATTTCGGCAAGACTTGCGCGATACTTTGCCATTGAGGTATCAACAAGTTCATCGGCAAGTGACAGGCTGAAGTCCCACGTTGTATCAATACGTGTGCGGTTCTTTAATGCCGATTCTTTTTTTGCGTAGACTTCGAGTGCTTGTTTAAATGATGCATCTGTTGCGAGCCAAAATTCACGTCGTAACGATGAATAGGAAAGTTCTTTCGGAATACGTCGTCCTCGAAACGACTCTTCGTCGTCACTTGATCCAAAGAAGCCCAGAGAGACATCAAAAAAGTTTGTATTGTCAAACTTCGGAGTCCCTACACGCACGTTTACAGAGAGTGTTACCACGGTGCCAGTGTCCGAGTCGAGAATACTGCCCATCGTAGCGTGAACACCTAGTCGTCGACGAATTGTCAACGTATATGTCATGTGATAGGCGCGAGCAAGATCGCCTACCTGGATCTCCATCATGTTCCGGCGCATCTCGTCGGCCATAGCACGAAAGATCTCCTCACGTTCCTGACGAGGTGTTGTTTGTGCGTTAGCCTGTTGTGCAGTTCCGATAACAGCAAGAAGTGCTACCGTGATAACAAGAACTGTCTTCATTATTGTCCTCCTTTCATGCCAACAACTGGATCTGGGAGGATGGGTGGTTTTGCCTGGGATTTTTGCTTTTTCTGAACCTCTATGGTTGAAACGAGTAGGCTTGGACTCGAGGCAGAGACTGGTACTCCGCCGGATTCAGCACCACAGACGCCGTTAAAGATGCCAAGATCATCTGCCGCAGCGATGATGTTGTTAAACGTTGTGAGTGGTGTACCGATGAGGTCAACACCTCGTACGAGCTCGTCGGGCCGTCCGTCAGCAAAGACCTTGTAGACTACGAGTGGCTGAACGTTAAAGGCATTAGGAACCGTGCGTCCGGTAAACGTAAATCCACCTTGAATGTCATCGAACAGCAAGCCATAGTCTTTGTTTTGTTTGCGGCATTCGGCGCGCAGCAGAGCTCGAAGTGAGTCGAGGGGAACACGTTGTGATGCTTCCACGATAAGGTTGCTTTGGCGTGAAACAGGCTTTAGACCTGCCTGGCGCCGACCATGGCCATTTGACGTAGGGAAATTCTCAATGGGGGAGCGTGACATCAGGAAGTTGCGGAAGACACCATCTTCAACGGCTATCACACGTTTTCCAGGCATGCCTTCATCGTCATACTTATACGCACCAACGATATCCTGTCCGCCAAGACTGCGAATGGTGGGGTCGAAGACAACGTCGATAAAGTCTGGTAAGATCTTCTTGCCAAGGAAGGCTTTAAATGTCTGGCTCGAATTAGCATCCTTCTGCCGATGTCCTTCTACACGGTGGCCGAAGATCTCATGAAAAAACACACCTGCTGATCGGCCAGACAGAATAGCTGGGCCCGTATACGTTTCCATAAGAGGTGCCGTGCGAAGCTCCTCACACAGCCGAATCGCATCATCAACATCCTTTTCGAGGGACGCGTGAGACGGTAAGCCTTCCACGGCATAGGCTGAGTAGCTTCTGTAGAGTGGCAAACTCATACCGTCATCTGCCTTTGTCTTACACAAGACAAACATCTTTACCATCGGTTCAACATGCTGAATTCGTGTTCCTTCGCTGTTTACGAAGTACTTCACGACTTCATCAACCTGCAGTGTAACTCGTCCGAGATAGATGTGAGGGTGGCCAGCAAAACGAGCACTAAGTGAACGTACAAGATTGCGGTACTTCGTCGTGTCAAATGACTGACGTCGAGCCTCTTCAATAAGTTGGTACGCTTGTTCCTTGGAGAGGTCTGCCGACGTATCCTCTTCGCGAACCTTTACCTGACGATTTGTAACAACCTTCCCATACCGTTCCTGTGCGGCCTTATAGGCCTTGTCAGTAGCATTCCAGACAATCGTACGTATTGCGGCTGGATCGTCTCCAAGCGGCAGTTCAACGCCCCTTGTACCCCTTCCCAATTCGAACGCAACGCCACGAATGCTTCGTGTATTGTCGAGTTCATGCGTACCAACACGTAGGTCCACGTCGAGAATACGTCGGTGTGATGTGCCATCAACATCTACCGCCCCAAACGATGCGCCTATACTGAACGTGCGGATCTCGGTAACAGCATAGGACAGGAAGTACGGAGGTGTCTGTTGTTCACCGAGGAATTTCATCGAACGTGAGAGTTCCGCGTCGAGAGCATCGAGTACCGGTGAAACTCCACTCTTCTGAGAAAACGATACTGTTGTTGTTACAACAAACAGCAAAACGAGGAAACGTACGTTACGGCGTTGGAGCATGAATGGTCTTCGAAACGATATGGAGATCCCGATCGAGTTCGTAGGTGATCGGTACACCGGTAGGAATTTCTACTGTGAGGATGGCTTCGGAGCTGAGATTCTCAAGTAACATGATGAGTGAACGTAGTGAGTTACCATGAGCAACGATGAGAACGTTTTCTCCATTTCGTAGCCGTGGTGCGATTTCCGTGTCGAAATACGGAAGCACACGTGTGCGCGTATCCTTGAGCGATTCACCGTTCGGTGGGGCTACATCGTAACTTCTGCGCCACGTGTGAACCTGATCGGCACCAAACTTTTCCGCTGTTTCTGCCTTGTTGAGTCCCTGGAGATCACCGTAGTGGCGTTCATTCAGGGCCTCACTGCGAAAAATCGGAATGGCCGTTCTACCTGCTTCGTGAAGGGCGATATCAGCGGTACGTATCGCTCGTGTGAGCACGGAGGTGAAGACAACATCAAAAGGAATGGTTGAGAGTGTTGTACCTGCACGGGCGGCTTCAGCCTCTCCTTTTAACGTCAGGTCAACATCAACCCATCCTGTAAAACGATTTTCAAGATTCCACTGCGATTCGCCGTGGCGGAGAAGCGTAAGGTAGGGCATCAGTCTTTCGGTGAACAAAGTTCCAGAAGTACTCCACCGGTTGATTTCGGATGGAGAAAGGCAATCATCATGTTGTGAGCGCCGGGACGTGGTGTTTCATCAATCAACCGCACACCATCGTCCGCGAGTCGGTGAAGCTCACCCGGTATGTCATCAGTACGCACAGCTACGTGATGAATTCCTTCGCCACGCTTTTCAAGAAAAACAGCTATCGGTGACGTAGGTGACGTAGGGGCTGTGAGTTCAATACGGACAGTACCGACGGTAAATGAGGCAATGTCGACATGTTGATCTTCAACTCGCTCGCGATGGAACGTTGTGACGCCGAATAAACGTCCATACAACTCCATACTCTGCTCAAGGTCGCGCACGGCAATTCCGATATGATCAATCGTCTGCATCATAACGATTCCTGTCGCTGTGTATAGAGAAGTTCTGCGGCCCTCAAGTCATCAGGCGTGTTGATCCCGTGCACCTCGGCAGGGTCGTCACACACATACGTGGCCACTTCAGCGCCGTCCTTGAGGAGAATATCAACAATGTCAGTCAGGTAAAACTCACCCTGAGTATTGTCGTTACGCACTCGGTGGAGGGCGGAAAACAATGCAGAACTACGAACGACATAGACGCCGGAGTTGATTTCTCGGATTGTTCGTTCATCCTCCGTGGCATCCTTTTGTTCAACGATGCGTGCGATTGCACCATCAGCTGAACGGACGATCCGACCATAACCCGTGGGATTGTCAACAACCGTTGTTAGGATGGTCGCAACCGCTGTTGTGTTGTGGTGGTGATGCAGAAGTGACAGGAGAGTATCCGTGGTAATCAACGGCACGTCGCCCGACAAAATGAGAATGTCGCGCTCGCGATCCGAGAGTTCATGCTCCGTCATGAGAACAGCATGACCCGTCCCAAGTTGCTCAGCCTGGAGTACCGTACGCGCGTCGTGAACATGTTCACGAACAACATTCTGCACATCTTCGGCACGATGGCCAACGATGACGACTATTCGTTCGGCACCGAGCTCAACGGCACGATCAAGGACGTGATTGATAAGGGGCTGCTCCGCAAGGGGCACAAGAACCTTTGCGAGGTCTGGATTGCCCATACGTTTGCCCTTTCCGGCCGCGAGGATTGTTACGGCCGTCGGAAGGGAAGTCGACATAATGCTTAGTTACTGTTGCCGATGTGCGTGTAGGCTTCGACGGATCTGGACACGCTTGCGACGTCATTGTTACGGTCAACGAGGACAACTGTTGGCTGCCAGGTGCGAGCGGAAGCATCATCCATCGTTGTGTAGGAAATGATGATGACCTCATCACCAATGTGCCCTTTACGTGCAGCGGCACCATTGAGGCAAATGTCGCGACCACCACGTGCGCCAGGAATGACGTAGGTCTCAAACCGCTCACCGTTGTTGATATTGACAACGGAGACCTTCTCGTAGGCGAGAAGATCGGCGGCCTCCATGAGCTCCTCGTCGATCGTCAGGCTTCCCTCATAGTAGAGATCAGCCTGCGTGATCCGGGCCCTGTGGAGCTTCGATTTGAACATGACTCGATTCATGAAAACCTCGGCATTAGGGGAGTGGGCGGACGTGCAAAACTACCGAAATCCGCGCCGTAAGGACGTACGACGAGCCACGTTCGTATTTTCGGACTATGAAGGTCTCCCTATCTCGTCTCGCCCACGCTCGAAGTGGTGACAAAGGTGACGCTGCAAACTGCGGCGTCATAGCCTATCGTGAGGAATGGTATCCGATACTTCGTGATGCCCTAACCACGGAACGTGTCCAGAAACACTTCGAAGGAATCTGCCTGGGCCCTGTTGAACGATTTGAGCTTCCCAATCTGTGGGCACTCAATTTTGTTCTACACGATACACTCGGCGGCGGCGGAACGGTTTCCTTAAAGCTGGATGCACAAGGCAAAACAATTGCCTCTGCGATGCTCCTGATGGAAATTGACGTAGCTGATGACGTGGCCGCCACACTCGGCTAGATGGCTATTCCTATACGGATCAAGTGATTACGGCATCGGACGGAGAGGTGAGCTGAGACCGCAGACCGTTTCCAGTGATGTCAATACGGGTCTCATCCATTCCTTGACCTCGTCACTTGACCATCGTTTGTCCCATGTCTGGAGCACGTCACTCCCGTCCATTCGAGTTGACAACGACGAAACGTTCACCGTAACGCTGTCGCCATTCTTCTCAACCCTCCACGTCCGGACAAGGGCCGAATAGCGGTAAGCAACCCTCTCGACAGAGTCTTGCACAAGGAGAAAACCTGCCGTTGTATCCTGTTCCAGAATGGAATATCCGTTTCGATCGAACATCTCTGCGGCCTGGCGGATAAAATCGCTGCGATTGACCTTACAGACCATGGACATTGGTCGAGGGCGATCAAGGTAGTCGAACAATCGACAGCCTGTCATGGTGAGCGACAGAACAAGAATTCCAACAAAAAGCGTCAATCGCTTCAACTGCATGCGTGGGGACTCCGGAGATTCGACCGGCAAAAGTATGAACACAACGGGAAGGACCATGATTCTGGCGAACCGTTACATTCGAAAGATTCTTGCATGACGAAGACAGAAGCGCATTCGTATGCGGCTCAGATGGATGCGAAAGACACACTGGGTGTTTTTCGCAATCGCTTCCACATACCCTTGCATCATGGCGAGCCTGTGGCATATTTCTGTGGGAATTCGCTGGGATTAGTTCCTCGCGCAACAGCCGACGTTGTGCAGGACGAACTAGAAGACTGGAAAAACCTCGGTGTAGAAGGCCACTTCCACGCACGGAAACCATGGTTCTCGTATCATCGGCTGTTAACAGATTCACTTGCTCGATTAACAGGTGCTAAGCCTCATGAAGTGGTAGCGATGAATTCGCTGACGGCTAACCTACACCTGCTCATGACGTCATTGTATCGTCCCACTGCGGATCGTTACCGAATTGTAATCGCAGGTAATGAGTTTCCCTCCGATCGGTACGCCGTTGAGAGTCAAGTCCGACTTCATGGCCACGATCCAGAGCAGGCTATGATCGAGGTTGCACCCGATCCCGGTACGTATGAAATTTCAACGCAGCGGCTTGAAGAAGCGATCGCCCAACATGGCGAATCAGTTGCCCTCGTGCTCATCAGCGGAGTACACTTTTTTACGGGACAGTTCTTTGATATACCGGCTGTTGTACGTGCCGCAAAGTCTGTTGGAGCAGTGATTGGTGTTGATCTCGCTCACGCCATCGGTAATGTAGAGTTGCATTTGCACGACTGGGATGTTGACTTTGCTGTGTGGTGCTCCTACAAATACCTCAATTCGGGGCCTGGAGGAGTAGGTGGTGCGTTCGTTCATGAACGTTATGCCGCACGGCCAGATCTGCCCAGGCTGGCAGGATGGTGGGGAAATGAAGAGTCCACACGATTTATGCTTCAGCACGGATTTGAACCAACATATGGTGCTGACGGCTGGCAATTGTCTAATGCTCCTGTGTTGTCGATGGCGGCACATCGTGCTGCCTTGGACATATTTGATGAGGCGGGTATGGCCGCCATCTCCGTAAAGCGCACTGCTCTCACAGGTTTTCTTGAAACGCTTGTTAATGCAGCCTTTGCTCAATATCCGATAGGTGCTTGTATCACACCACGTGATCCTGCACAGCGCGGTGCGCAACTAAGTCTGCGTTTCGAACATCACGGTCGTGAAGTGTATGAAAAACTCCTTCAACACGGAGTAATTGTAGACTGGCGTACTCCGAATGTTATTCGTGTTGCGCCGGCACCACTGTATGTTTCGTTTGCTGATGTTGCGCGCTTTTATGACGTCTTCCTCACCATTCTTAGCGAACTCCCATGACGGAAGACACAACAATTGATCCTTCGCGATACGTTGTAGGACGGCGTGCCGTGTTTGAATCACTCGCCTCTACGGCAGCATTAGAGAAAATTTTTCTTGCATACGGTCTTGACGACGCACCTCTTGCCGCTATTCGGACCGAGGCAAAGAAGCGTGGAGTAACGTGTTCGGTGATGGACCGAAGGAAGTTTACAGCTCTTGAGAAAGCACTCGGACTCGAGCCGAATGCTGCTCAGGGTGTGATGGCTCTTCGCCCCATTCGCCCCTTAACACAACTTGACGACCTGCTTGATACATCAACAGATCCTGCTCCGTTACTTGTGGCACTTGATGGAATCACGGACCCGCATAACCTGGGCGCTATAGCTCGGTCAGCCGAAGCTGCCGGAGCACGTGGCCTTATTCTCCCGGTGAAGTTCAGTGCGCCGGTGACGGCTGCGGCGGTGAAGGCATCGGCAGGTGCACTGGAGCATATTGCTGTAGCACGTGTGGCACGAATAGGTGAAACACTTGACCTTGCAAAATCACGCGGATTCCGTGTCATTGGCACGGCTGTACCTGCCACGGCACGATATGACGAAGCAGATTACTCGGGGCCACTCATCATCGTTATCGGATCCGAGGGTGAAGGACTTCACCCCCGGATTCTGGCCGCTTGTGACGTTCTTGTAGAGATTCCGATGTCAGGTCGCGTCGCAAGTTTAAATGCGAGTGTTGCCGCAGGAATTGTGCTGTTTGAAGCACGAAAGCGCAGGCTGTGAGGCCGTCATCACGTTGCTGATATTCGTGTCAGCGTCTTACGTCAAACCTTGCTGATGTTGCACCATGGGCTGCTGTACACGTTACAACATAGCTGCCCTGCGCTAGTGTTGAGCAATCAATTGTGATGTGTTCAACATTCGTGTCAGCACTTGATCTTCTGATATTCACGTTCTTGGGCATCCCGGAGGCATCAGCTACATGAATGGCTGATGTCGAAACCTCTGTGCCATGTAGTTCAAACGTGATGACTGACGAAGCAGGATTTGGTGCAAGATTCTTGATGGTTGGGTCAGTTGCTGGAATAGCTAAGGGCTTCGATACCATCTGCGCTGTTCCCTGCGGCAACGGAACGATGGCACGGGTAGAACCACCGCCTTGTGAGAGTACCTGCTTACGAACGAGTGTGTAACATACAGTTGTATCACACGTGACGCAGGCAGCATTCGTAAACTCATATCGTACACAGAACTTGACCGTGTCCCTGCACCACCAAGGGGCAAAAGGGGCTGATGGCTGAATGTTTAGTGCAAGCGTGATGTTGGCCGACGACGTTGTACCCGTAACCCCTGACGACCATGCCGTTGCACCCGATGTTGTCGTTGTAGGCAGACCGGTTACTGACATTGAAGAGATGTTGATGACGGCAGGCTGAAGGGTTGTAGGAGGGCATGTGCGACGTACCGTTGCATCCAGGATGGTAACACGCACGCGACTGTATGATGCAGTGGGAATCGTAGCGGACGTTGTGAGCGTGGCCGTACTCATCGACGTTTGTGTGAGGGATGATGATAAAGTTGTTGTAAAACCAGTACAGCACTGAATGGTCGGCGGAGGACAGAGTACGGGAGAGCACGAGAACACATCAACGTCTCCTTGAAATGCAACGTCAACACCATTGTTGTGAATGTGGTCGATGTCAAACAGGACACTATTGCTCGTTGTGCCGCCGATTGACGGAAAAATCTGCAAACCATTCAGGATGTCGGGGTATCCGCACGAACCATTGTGAAGACGGTCACCTGTGCTCACAACAACACTATCGCAGAGAATCGGAATCGAAAGTGTCGTATCGTAGTTACCGTATCCCCAAGCAGCTCCCCCGGCACAGGAAAACGGAGTTGAGTACGGCAAATTCACAATACAACCGACGGAGTAGGTCTGTGGAGCTGGTTGCCATGACCCAGCAAGGTATTTGTAGCGCAGCAATCCAGCGTGCAGGCCCCAGTTCGGTCCAGGCGCGGGCAACATTTTCCCGACACCATACCAGGTACGTTGAGCAAGTAACATCTCACCTGCCGACGAAAACTCGATATCCGAAACAGGATTGTTGGGTACGTTGGTAGGTAGGGTTAGTTCAAGAACAGGAGTGCCAACGAAGTCTCCCGTTGTGGGATGAATGGCGATACTCCACACTTCGTTACGTGGCAAGGTCGGATCGGAGAGATCTCCACGCCAACGTGAAAAATAAATTCTGTTACAATGGTATGCCACGCCCCATACACGTTCTCCTAGTGGAGCCAATCCGGCAAGGCCATCGTCGGCGAGAAATGGATCATAGGTGGAAAGAACAGCACCTGTGGAGGATAGTCGATAAATTTTACCATTGTCTAGGTTCGTCACAAACAGTTGACTACGAACACGATCAATCGTAATATTTCCCAGACCGGGTGCTGGCGCATTGGGTCCAGCAACATTCGGTAACGACGCAAACGTTGTCCAGTCACCCGTTGACGCATTAATCTTGTATACAGCACCGTGTCCACCGGGGCCGGGAGCATAGTTTGTATAGTATGTTGGTCCACCATAGATAGCGGTTGCCGTCACATAGATAGCCCCAACGGAGTCGATCGCAATTCCAAACACATGACCCATGGTATCAAGTCGCCACGAAGGATGACTATACACCGGAGCGGACGTCCAATCGACATCGACAGGTTCCTGAGCATGTTGCCGTATGTCAATCACACGGATTACATAGTTACTGATCGTTGGAGCGACCGTCGAAGCATCACCAGAAGTGGTTCTCGCCGCGAGAGTCATCACCGCATATCCGCGCTGTAAGGGCCATTGTGCATGTGCTACTGATGCTGAAAACACGACGATAAGCACACCTATTGCGAAACATAACGTCGAACGAAGACGGATAGCCGTTTTCATGTGAGTACCTATCAATCCGTTGATGGAGGAAGGTTCTCAATATGCAGGTGGCCGTGCCCCATAGGAAGGGCAAATGAGTATTCGTAGACGTTTTATGAGTTTACGACGCTGGGTGACGCCGGGTGACGCCGGGTGACGCGGGCTTACGATGGGTGCTCGCTGCACGCTCACGCGACGGGCTACTGCTGGCAAACGCCTGGCAAGAGGAGCTCTAGGTATCAAAAAAAAACCTCTCGCTTGGTGAGGGGCGAGAGGCAGTATGAGGGGGTTGGTTTGCTAGGAGGCTGTGCGGACCTGCCTAGCGTGTGTCGTTTTCTGTGTTGTCGAAAACATACGAAAACATCATGCAGCAAACAACCTGAGCCACTGTAAACGTGCCGTTCGCAGGATGCAGATGTGGTACTGCGTGCGTTTTCTCAGTTTCCGTGGTGCAACATAGGAGATTCGGAATATTGATGCAAGAAAAATTTTCGGTGGTGGAAAATTGTCGTAGTTCAGACAACCGTTTGAAGCCGAGTACTGCGGGCTTCGATACCGTCAAGCAGGACACTACAGACGATTTCCGGTGGCGGAAGTGGTAGCGGTGATGACGTCCGTGCTTCCGGATGGAGGAGGTAGTCGACGGCCATTGTAAGAACTGCAACAGTTGCGTCAACGTCGAGGCCTGATCGTAATGCACCGAGTTCTACACCCCTTGTGAGGTAGGCTCGTAGATGTTCGGTTGAACTTCGTTTCCGCCACGCGTTTATGTCTCGCGCGAGTGAAGGCTCTCCAAGTTCAAGATCATGTAGTAGTACAGCACTGAAACGGCCGCATGCTTTAACAATACCCTGGATGAAGTCCTTAATTGCCGGACGAACGTCATCGGCATGGGAGATCACAATCGATGAGACAACGTGGCGAAGCTCTTCGTCAGCCCGAAGGAAGATCTGCAGAACGATGTTGTCCTTTGTCGGAAACAGTTCATACAGTGTCCGCTTTGAACAGCCGCTTTCCCGAGCGATTTGTTCAGTTGTCACACGTTGATAACCGTACCGAAAGAAGAGATCCTCAGCAGCATCAAGTATCCGCGAGTACACATCCATACGTTCCACGTCAGATTCTCCTCTGTTCATTTGAGGTTACATTCTGACCGTCGGTTGACGCGACAGGCGCGGCAATTGTCCAGGACTCCATTACACCACTGAAAAAGGCATTCATAAACGCCCGATAGATTCGTTCAGGCTGAATTGTCTGCCCGTCAACAACATGAAGATCCATGCAGTGATTGATCATCACCGAATAGATCGAAAGAAGATCGTCAACGGACAGTTCCGGTCGAATGTCGTGGCGCGAGAGGCCTTCAACCATCATCTCACGAAACAACGAGAACCGCCACCGACGCCAATCATCGAACTCCTTCCATACAGATGGTGCGCTGCGCTGGAGTTCGCGAACAACCTTTGGAGAACGAAGGCGAGCATACTGAATCGAAATGGCCGATACAAAACGTTCGATCCGCTCTTGGAAGGGCATGCTGTGCGCTTCAAACAGCGGGTCTGTGGTTACCTCGATCTCATGCATCAGCTGGCGAATCACTCCTCGCAGCAGTTCTTCCTTCGTTGGATAGAGTCGATAAAGAGTCTTCTTGGATATTCCACACGACTTGGCAATATCATCGGACGTTGTTGACGAATAACCACCGTCGAGGAACTTTTCCGTGGCGACACGCGAAATCGTTCTCCGAAGGACGTCGTCCGACGTTTCGGCGGCACCGGTATCACCCTGGATGTATTCGTTCGCGACCATGCGGCGAAATTAGTATTCGTTTCCTCACGATGGTTCCCGTAAAACTGCTTGAGTCTCCCGGGTTTCCGTGATTTTCATCTGACTTCCCACCTGACGGAGGTCGGCGATCGTGGTATCTTTGCCGTCTATGATCGACCTCAGTACCCGAAGTGAACAAGAACGCCGTCGTTTTGAAGAGCTGGAATTGCTCCGCGAACACGGTGTGAATCCGTATCCCGTGACGTTTGACAAGACGCACGATGCGTCCGCAGTGCTTGTATCATTTGATGATGCAGATCCAGCACCACTTGCGGATATCGCAGTAGCCGGACGCGTCATGACAAAACGAAAGATGGGTAAAGCGTCGTTCTGGCATATCCAGGATCATTCGGGACGTATTCAGGTCTACCTAAAAAAAGATGACCTGGGCGAGTTTTATGATGTCCTTCATCTATTTGACATCGGTGACATTGTAGGTATCCGCGGATTCGCATTTCGTACACGGACGGGTGAGATATCCGTACATGCGCGAGAAGTTGTTCTTCTTGCAAAAAGTGTTGTTCCGATTCCCGTTGCCAAGGAAGAACAAAAGGACGATGGTTCTGTTGTTAAGTACGATGCCTTTGTGGACAAGGAACAACGTTATCGAAAGCGCTACCTTGATTTGATCGTGAACCCTGAGATTCGTGAAACGTTTCGCAAGCGTGCACAGATCATCTCCGAGATGCGTCGCTACTTTGATGAAAGAGGTTGGCTCGAAGTTGAGACGCCGATTCTCCAGCCGTTATACGGCGGAGCTACGGCACGTCCGTTTGTCACGCATCACAATGCCCTCGACGTTGAGCTCTATCTCCGCATCGCTGATGAACTCTACCTCAAGCGTTTGATTGTAGGTGGATATGAAGGCGTGTATGAAATCTCCAAGAACTTCCGGAATGAGGGTATGGACAAGACCCACAATCCGGAATACACGGCCATGGAGATCTATGTGGCATACAAGGACTACATCTGGATGATGGAGATGACAGAAGATCTCCTCCAGTCCATTGTTGTGAAGGTCTTTGGTACGACAACTGTAACCTTTGCTGGTACAGACCTTTCATTCGCCGCACCGTTCCGTCGTGCTCGTATGTACGATCTTTTTGACGAGTATACAGGCAAAAATCTCCGTGGTCTGTCGCGCGAAGAGTTGTTGGCAGCTGCAGTGGCACTTAACGTGCCCGTCGACCCAAAAGCAAGTGCGATGAAGATTCTCGATGAGATTTTCTCTGTACTCGTGCAGCCGCATCTCATCCAGCCAACGTTTGTGATGGACTATCCTGTTGAAATGTCACCACTGGCAAAGGCCCATCGTACAGAAACGGGTCTTGTGGAGCGTTTTGAGCTGTTTGTGATGGGCAAAGAAGTTGCCAATGCCTTTACCGAGCTCAACGATCCAATCGACCAGCGTCTGCGTCTTGAAGAACAGGCTCGCATTCGTGCAGGCGGTGATGATGAGGCTATGGTTGTTGATGAAGACTTCCTTCATGCCATTGAAGTAGGTATGCCACCAACGGCGGGACTTGGTATTGGTATTGATCGCCTCGTCATGTTGCTGACGAATAACGACTCGATTCGCGACGTTCTGTTCTTTCCGCAAATGCGTCCTGAACGCTCGTCGGATAGTTAACATATGGGATACACTCCTGTAGCTGGTGGCGAACAAACCGCCAAACGACGTAGCTCGCCCATGGTACACCTTGTACTGTTCCTCGCCACGTTTGCCATGACGGCAATGGCTGGAACGGAGTGGCAGTACAAGAACGCGCTCGAAGTCATGAACTGGGTTCACGGCCTGACGTATGCAACTCTGATCATGCTCTTTTTATCAGCGCATGAGTTTGGACACTACATCGCCGCTCGTATTCATGGCGTTGACGCTTCGTTACCGTACTTTATTCCCGTGCCTCCCGTTGGTCCATTTCTTCCCTTTGGTACAATGGGAGCTCTGATTCGCATTCGTACTCCTATTCCGAATCGGCGCGCACTGTTCGACATTGGTGTTGCTGGTCCGATAGCAGGATTTGTGGTTTGTTTGGCAGTGCTTATCTACGGATTTATGACACTGCCAACAATTGACTATCTCTATACAATTCATCCTGAGTATGTAGCAACTGGCATCCCTTCGTCAGGAATGCATTTCGGAGATACCTTACTCTTCTCGTTCTTACGCAATGTGTTCGCAAACAGTTCTGGCTTTATACCTCCAATGAATGAGGTCTACCACTATCCTTTCCTTTGTGTAGGATGGTTTGGGTTGTTTGTAACGTCGTTAAACATGTTACCATTTGGGCAACTTGATGGTGGCCATGTCTTGTATTCCTTGATTGGACAACGTCAGCATGTTGTAGCACGGTTGTTATGGTGGCTGCTCTTTACCTACGGAATTCTTGGTCTCGTGACGGAAGTGCTTGCAGTTCTCGCAGAGCCGTCTCCGGAGCCATACATGGTATGGATGCAGACATACATCGAGCCAGTATTCTCTGTCGTGATTCGTGCCATTCCTTTTGACGTGTCGGCAGGATCAAACTGGTTGTTATGGGCCTTTCTCATCCGATTCCTCATTCGGATTCCACATCCGCCAATTGCAGATCCTGAGCCACTGTCACTTGGCCGAAAGGTAATTGGCTGGACGAGCATCATCATCCTCGTTTCGAGCTTTACACCGACGATCATTACCTTCGTGCCATGACGGAACGTCAGCATACCACGCTCGCTACGATCCTTGTCATCTTCGGCTTCTTTCTACTTCGCCTTGCGTCAGATGATATTCGAAATGGGGCAGAAGGGGCATTAGCCGTTCGAGCACAAGCAATCAATGTATTTGGAGATGTTGTAGATCAGGCTCCACATGCGGTGGCCGGACTCACGACGGCGTCACGTCCACCGTTACCCGCATGGTTGACGTCGATCTCAATGACACTTCTCGGTCCGTCGGCTATGGGATTGCGCCTTGGTGTTGTGATCCTTGCGACCTTGGTTTGTGGCGCAGCGTTTGTACTTGGACGACGTATTGTTGACCAGCGGACAGCCTTGTTTTCTGTCGTGGCTATGGCGTCGACGGTTGTGTTTTATGATGCAGCGCGTCATACCTCGGGTGACATCATAGCTGCATTTGGATGTGCCCTCATGGTTCTTCCATCGATCGTCCGAATGCGCAATGGTCTGATAGGAAACGCTCTGCTTGCCCTTGGAACTTCAATCGTCACGTTATCAACGCCCTTGGCCGTGATTCCTGCCTCCGCCGCAGTGATTGCCGGAGATTTCCTTTCGGGTACTCTACTTCGTCGTCTGCCGCTAACGCTGTTGGCCATCGTCATCGGTCTTGGTGTGGCAACTCCATGGTACCTGGCCATGGTAAACACCTATGGTGATCAATTTTGGTTGGCATTTTCTCTGCCGCTGACGACGGAGTCACATGTTCTTGATTCGTGGATACAGTTAATCGCTGGACAGCCACTCGTGATATTGTCGTTTCTCTATGTATGTATGTGTTGTGTGTATCCGTCGATGATGCCAGAACGCACGAACGTCGGAGCAATCGTTGTGATTGTATGGTACATCGTGGCAATGGTGCTATCCCCATGGATGTCATCCGAGCTTGTCATCGTACCAGCTACACTTGTAGCAGCGTATGCAGCAGAAACATTCTTGCGATCCTGCCATCGCCGTTTTGTGGTTGTTTTGATGTGCTTGATTCTTGCAATTGCTGCACTGGTTCCGTTAACAGAGGATATTGCCGTTTGGTCTACAGCTGTGATTTCCGTTATTGGTGCAACGGCATTTCTTCCGACTAGAGTTATTAACGCACTTGTTGTGCCCGTATATCGATGGATTCCTGCCTTTGTTGTAGCTTCAACAATTGTTCGTTGTTCGATTGACGCAATTACGGCCTCACCGGATGAACGTTCCGGTGTTAAAGATGTTGCCCATCTTCTCCTCGATGGCACGTCGCCGCAGTTTACGTATCTCTATCATCGCACATCTCCCATCGATGCCAGCAACCCACAGCTGTCCTGGTATCTCGCGGGCTGGATGAATGGCTGGATTCCTGGGAATACGTACCGGCCCGTTGATCTCCCAAATAATGCCACGAGTGATATCGTGCTTGTACTAGCTCTTGCCCCGACATCAAAGTGGATTGTTTACTATCATGCAGGACAGCCTGTCGAAGTACGTGAAGAGGTCACAACAACACTTCGCAGTGGATATGCCGTTGAGTACTCTGGAAACCACTACACGTTGTTTCGAAGAATATAGTCGTCGATGCTACTATGTCAGGGTCGGTCGTAATGTGATGACGTATGCTCGTAAGCGAGTACCGTTATGATGACGTTGACGATGCGGACCCAAGAGCATGAAGCCGCGCATAGGCACCACCAGCGGCGAGTAACGCTGCATGACTACCTTCTTCAACGATCCGTCCTGCTTCAAAGACAATGATGCGGTTTGCGTTTACGATCGTGCTGAGACGATGTGCAACGAGAATAGCAGTACGATCCTGTAGGACGTCTGTAATTGCGTCCTGAACAATACGCTCTGACTCTGTATCGAGAGCCGACGTTGCTTCGTCAAAGAGTAGCACCTGCGGGTTACGGAACAATGCTCGCGCAATCGCAATTCGTTGGCGTTGTCCACCGGACAACTTCATGCCACGGTCGCCAATGTTGGTGTTGTATCCATCAGGAAGTTTCCGAATAAATCCATCGGCATGAGCGATACGAGCAGCATTCTCAATATCCTCCTGGCGGGCATCGGTCATGCCAAGTGAAATGTTGCCCGCTATTGAGTCGTTAAAGAGAATAGTCTCTTGGGCAACTGTACCAAAGAGTGAACGTAATGCCGACAGAGAATACGTGCGAATGTCAACGCCGTCGATAAGAATTCGACCCTTTTGCGGATCATAGAATCGTAACAGTAGATCGAGCATCGTCGACTTGCCACTTCCGCTTGATCCTACAAAGGCCACTGTTTCACCTTTGGCAATCCGGAAGCTCACGTCGCGAAGGACATCTTCGTCGCCATACGCAAATGTCACATTCTCAATAACGATATCGCGTGTAAATGTGATTGTCTCTTGTGCTCCCTCAATGATACTTGGCTGTTCATCCAGGGTCGTCATGACGTTCGTTGCAGCAACCATTCCTCGTTGCATTGTCCCGATCGTTGACGTAACAGCCGAGATAGGCTGCATGAGACCAAACAAGAAGAACAGGAACATCATGAGACTGGACGCCGTGACATTTCCACTGGCAAGTTCCATTCCCCCAAAGTAGAATACGCTAACGAGAGCAAGTATGCCGAAGGTGTCATTCACTGCGGGAATCAGTGCGAGAACGCGTGTGTTCTTGAGTGCAGACCGGACGTAGGCAGAGGTTTGTGAGAAGAACGTACGCACGACATATGACTCTAGACCCATGGCCTTTACAACACGAATGCCGAATACGGACTCTTGGAGCGTCGACGTATAATCGGCCTGGCTTTGCTGCATCCGGCGGCCATACCGACGCAGATAGTTAGTACTCACACGAATTACACTCAGGCCTCCGAGACTAAGCCCAACAGCGATTGCCGTGAGCTTCGGCGAGATAACGACCAAGGCAGCAATGTTGATCACGATCGACGTCATCTCTCGCCATAGTGTTGTTAGCGAGTTAATGGTAGCATGATTCAGAACACCAACTTCATTCGTTAACAGGCTGATAATCTCACCGCTCTTCCTCCGGCCAAAATATTCCATCGACAGGCCACTGATCCGTAAGAAGAGAGCATCACGGATTGTCTTCATGATCCCTTCTTCGAGCTTGGTCGAAACAACACTTGCCGAGTATTTCGTAACTCCTCGGAAAAGAAAAATGACGAAGATTCCTGCACTGAGATTAAAGATCGACGCATAAAAGTCGTTTGGAACAACGATTAGATCCGTGAGACTCTTTACCGCATTCTCGAGTGACGAACCACCAACTCGAGACGCGATATCTGCTTGCGGTAATCGCTCCTCCGTCTGAAACAACGTAGAGAAGACGGGGCCTACAATGGCAAGTGTTAATGCATTTAGTGTCGAGAACAGAAAGTTCAGTAGGAACGATGCAAAGATGAGCGCTCGAAACGGGCGCACAAATCCCAACACGCGTGGTAGAATAGCGCGGAGAGGTAGGACGTCGGAGTTCTGAGAAGGGGCTTTCAAGGGGCGCAATGACGTGGGAAGTAGGTGATTGGTGCAGTGATCATCGGCCGGATGATCGTTTCCACTCGCGCGAATATGTGGACAGAGCTCGAACCATCGCGTCGGCAACGGCTTCCTGGCCCTCGGCAGATGATATGTAACGAGCGTCTTCCTCGTTGCTAAGGAAGGCCGTCTCAAAAAGGATGTTGGGCATGGAAGCACCCACCAGGACGTAGAATCCTGCCTGACTTACACCGCGGTCCTTAAGCCCAGTTCCTTTACTCACTTCGTGTTGAATGGAAGTGGCAAGACGTTCACTAAATCGGACAAAACTGCGTTGGGCCAAGGTGGCTACTATCAATTGTTCTTCGTCAAGTTTTGCATACCTCGATGTTGACGATTCGAATTTTACGGATGCGTTTTCGCGAGCAGCAACACGTGCCGCATCATCGTTTCGGCCAGGTCTGAGAATGTAGGTCTCACATCCGCGAGCCTTATGTGGTTTAGTCGGCATACTGTTGCAGTGAATGCTGATAAACAGTTTTCCGTTTGCCTCATTGGCAATCTGGGTGCGTCGATACAACTCAATAAACGTATCGTCATCGCGAGTGAGTACAACCTTTGTCGCTGGAAAAGCCTTATGAATCTTATCGCGCAGTCGTTTTGCTATTGAGAGTGTGATGTTCTTTTCGTACACACCATTAACACCCTCAGCGCCAACATCTACTCCTCCGTGTCCGGCGTCTATGACGATGACGTCAAGGTCCCATGTGTCAGTCGATTGTTCAGGTGATCCATTGTGAGAGCCCTGTGGTCCTAGTGTGAGAACAAGTGACGTAGGGCCAGACCTCTCAAGACGTGGTTCACCAGGGACTGTGGTGGTACATCGTAGTACAAGGATGTTGCGAATCCGTTCAGTACGCACGGTAATACCTGCAGCGGCGCATGAAGGCTGAACGGCATGGAGATCAATATCGGCATTCGGAATACGGAGCACTATGACCTTCCCCGAGCGCTCTGGTTTTTGAAAAGCTTCAATTGTTGTATTAGCGGCAATAACGACACGGAGATCGTTGTTTTGCTTTGCCGCAGACACTGACGTAATGTGGAGAGCCCCTTCTTGCCCCTTTCCGAAAATCGAACTAACGACGAATACAAGTGCGAGAACGGCGAGCCTCAACGTAACCATCCTTTTCGTCGGAACACAAAAAACATGATGGTACCTGTCGCAATGATGACAAGCCAGGCATAGAGGTAGCCGTATTTCCAGTGGAGCTCGGGCATAAACTCAAAGTTCATGCCGTAGACACTTGAGATAAAGGTCAGTGGCAGGAAGATTGTACTAAACACGGTTAGGACCTTCATGACCTGATTGAGGCGGTTTGACGTAACCGAGAAATAGGCCTCCATGATGGACATGACAAGATCACGAGATGCTTCGAGCTGGTCGACAACACGGACGAGGTGATCGTATACATTTCTATAGTACACTGATTCGTCGAGTGAGACAAGCTCGAACTCACCGCGGGCTAGGCGATTCACGATCTCGCGCATGTAGACAACGTTGCGACGCAGGACCTGAAGCCTGCGTTTGATTTGTAGAATATGCCGTAGCGGAATGGTTGTGCCGTTGGCAAACATTGCCTCTTCGATCAAATCAAGTTCGTCTTCAAATGCGCTGAGCACGGGAAGGAAGGTATCAACGATGTCGTCAAGTAGCAGGTGAAGTAAATAGTCAGGACCGTGCTTCAGAATACGCGACGATGTATCACAACTCCGTAACACGGATTCAACAGCTGCAATCGAATCGGCATGGTAGGTGATAATGACACGCTCGCCGATGACGATACCTAGCTGTGCGCTCCGAAATGACTCTGCATCAGATTGATTCGAATCCTGTGTGAGGGCATGGACGATAACGAAAAGATATCCTTCGTATTCCTCAACCTTTGGATGATGTAATCTCTCGTCATCAGAATTTTGATGGGCACGTCGGAGATCGGATTGTACGAGCTCGTGGACTGGGAACCAGGTACCAAGGATGAGTGAGGTTTCCTCAGGGCTCGGATTGGCAAGGTCAACCCACACCATTTGCGTGTCTGTCAAAGACGACGGTGTCAGATCGGCCAGGGCCGATACGGGGAGGGAGGTGACGGTTTGACCGTCGTGAAAACGAATACTCGTCATTCGGGCGCGGGTGCTGCAGCCAGAGCCACGTATGTTTGCGATTCCACAAACGTACCGAAAAACGATAGCATGGCACGGAAAGAGAAACGCGACGACGTTTTTGTTGAGATCGAGATTGAGACTCTAGGCTTCGAAGGCGTTGCCATCGGTCGGCATGACGGGAAGGTTATCCTCTGTAAGGGGGCCTTACCCGGTGAACGTGTTCTGGTGCGGCTCCTCAAGAATCATAAAAAGCACGTAGATGCAGAGGTCGTTGAACTGCGTTCAACGTCAAACGATCGGCGCACACCACCATGTCCTCATTTTGGAGTTTGCGGTGGATGTACGTGGCAACACCTTGCTGAGGATCGTCAGTCCGAATGGAAACGGCAGCACGTGATTGACGCGTTCGAGCGGCTTGGACGTATTCCCTTTGGGGAAATGACGAGTCTGCGATCTCCGGAAAAGACCTACGGCTATCGAAACAAGATGGAGTTCTCCTTTGGTGCGTCGGCGTGGCTCACACGTGAGGAGATCCACTCGGGCGAGGAATTCACGACGTCATTCGCACTTGGACTGCACGTTCCCGGACGATTCGACAAGGTTCGGAACATTACATCTTGTTTGTTACATGCTGACGCGGCAGATAGAATCCTGTCACACACCCATGCGCTAGCCGCAGAGTATCGGATCTCGGCGCATAATCAGCGTTCACACGTCGGTTTTGCACGACATCTGTTGCTGAGATCGAGTGCCACAACGGGATCAATCTTAACAGCTCTCATTACAACAACTCCGTCGAGTGATGCAGAGATAGCGTTTGTTAATGCCTGGATGAATCAGGCTACGGACCTTCCGGAGGGATCAACACTCATACATGCAGTTAGTAATAGCCGCTCGCCTGTAGCCATTGGTTCTATCGAAAAGAGTGTCGGACCAGGCTACCTTGAAGAAGTCTCCCATGGAGTAACCTATCGCATTTCACCATTTTCATTCTTCCAAACGAATACCTTCCACCTGCCGATCCTCGTGGGTGAAGCACTTGATGGGGCAGATATTCGCGCCGAAGACGTGGTGTGGGATCTCTACTGTGGTACGGGCACATTGTCGTTGCCTGCAGCCCGACGTTCACATCGTGTCATTGGTGCGGAACTCGTACAGTCAAGCATTGACGATGCGAGAGCAAATGCCGAACGTAACTCGATAACCAATGTAGATTTCCATACGGTTGACCTCCATGCTCCCGCTGCAATTGACGTACTGAAATCGTGGCAACAACCAGACGTCGTGATTGTTGACCCACCACGGAATGGTATGCATCCGCAAGTCGTAGCACATTTACTCTCCGTAGCCGCGCCAACAATTGTCTACGTTAGTTGTAATCCAGCAACTCAAGCACGTGACTGTGCTGTGCTTCACGAAGCGTACGATGTTGTGCGTGTCACACCCGTGGACATGTTCCCACAAACATGGCATGTCGAGAGTGTCGCTATTCTGAAGCGAAGAGTAGGGCAGTAGCGTTACAAACCCATTACGGTGCGACGTTGTAGGCCTTCGGTGGCAACATTGATTTACTGCCGAATAACAATAGGCAGGTAATCCTTATCCGTTGCAGTTTGAAGACGAATAAAGTAGGTGCCCGAAGCAACGTTCGGGACATCGAAGGCAAGTTCTGCATCGCCGCTCACGGCGTCGCGCTTGTTCAGCAGGACTGCGGTTTGACGACCAAAGATGTCAAGCAGATCAATGACGACGGCGCCAGGTTGCCTGAGCGTGTAGTGCATCGACGCCGAGCCTGGCTGAAGGACGGGGCCATTTGCAAGAAAGAGTATACGACTCCGAGATGCCGTTGGCGTATATGTTGTGGCATTGAGGCCTAATTCAATGGCGCGTTGGCGGGCATTCGCGAGAGCAGTTGACAGTTCGGTATAGTTGGCTGCTGCACCAATGGCAAATACGACCTGCCGCGTCTCTCGTGGGGCGAGATCAAATGGGCCGCCACCTATCATCATGCTGACATCGGTGACGCGTGAATTTGTGCGTGCGATGCCGGATGACATGGTTGACCACTTCTCGATACGAAAGAAGTTTTCATAGACGTCTGGTGAAGTGAGGTCGCCGTCATTATCAAGTGCAAAGAAGTGCGGTTGAAGATCAGACAAGAAACTCACGCCAACGACGGGGAATTCTGGACGTCGCACATTCTGTACCAGTCCGATACCTGTCCGATGATCCCAGGCGCAGCCATTATCCGCTCCAGCTGGCCCGATATCCCAATCGTGATATTGAGCAACATGGACATTTGACATGGTTGTATCGGAAACGTTCGTGATGTCATAGACAATCAGTACCGTCTTTCGTACATCTTCGTCAGTCATCTGCAAGACGGACTGACGTACGCGTACACCCATGCCAAACGGCTCGTATCGATCGTCAAACTCTGTTACAGCTCGTATTCCACTAGGAATACTATCCGTGGCAACGCGAACAACTGACACAGGCGAAAACGATGTGTCCTTTCGTGATGGATTTGCGCTACGCGCTACATTCGACATTCGATCGGGAGAGTTGGCGATGATAAGTGCGCCCTCATATGTCAGACTGGCACTGTTGCGATACTTGATGCCAACACCTTGAGCATTTTCCGGATAGTCGTTGTACCCTAGGTTGCCGGAAGAATTTACGGTTACGGAAAGATCGTTCTCGGTGATTGTGCGATACGTTGGGTTTACTGTGGACGTCACAAGGTCACGACCAACAACATCATTCCCGTCCTTAATTGTCAGCAGTAGTGCAAGCTCACCATTAAACGGGACGTCACTTGGCAGGCGGACACGAATTGGTTCTGATGGAGTTGCATCTGCTTCAGTTGCAACAGCTCCGAGCCTCACGGTTGGTGTGAGAATGTCAACAGAAAATGTTCCCGGCACAACCGTCACCGTTACTTCGGCATTGGTTAGCGGCACAAGAAGATTACGAATTGTGGGGTTGATCGAGATTTCTTCCGACGCAGAAAAAATGTCGTCACCGCCGTCAGTAAACTCTGTAGCGACAACCATTGCATGTTTTGCCGATCGGGACGTTATTGCGCGAAGAGCATTTACACGGCCCGTGCCCATCAATCCAACGGTAAACGGATTGGATGTATCTACGGCATCTGACGTTGCACGAATACGTGCGAGGACTTGACGTGGTGTGAGGTTGGGCTCAAGTAATCGTACCATTGCAGCGATTGCTGAGGCAATCGGTGCTGCCATTGATGTTCCGTCATAGGCTTCGTAACGATTTACAGGAACGGTACTCACAATTCCTTGACCGGGTGCTGATACGTCAACCGTGCTGTTAATGTTGGAAAATGCTGTTAAACGATCGGACTCGTTCGTCGCCGCAACACTCAGGACGGGGGAATAGGCTGCAGGATAGAATGCAGTGTTTTCTCCATTGTTACCGGCAGCACCAACAATGAGTGATCCAAGAGACGTAGCTTCATCAATGACATCAATCTCTGCCAAGGACATCGCCGTTGATCCCCATGAACAATTGATGACGGCGGCTCGATTAATGGCCGCATAGAGGATGCCGTCTCCACCCCGTGAAACGCCACGGCTGAACGGATCATCATTGCTGATTTTTACGGGCATTAACACGACGTTCTTTGCCGTACCAGCGACACCGTCATTGTTGTCGATGATCGCACCAACAATGCCGCCAACGTGTGTCCCGTGAGGGTTGCCTGGAAGGGGTGAGTTGTCTCCAGCTGAGCCATTTGCACCTACAAAATCCCAGCCGAAGTGATCGTCAACAAATCCATTACCATCATCATCAATACCGTTTGATCGTTTGTCGCGGCCGTCAGCGTCTCGACCTGTTTCGCCAGTGTTTTTCCAAATCTGTCCTCGAAGGTCAGGATGTGTCGTATCAACTCCGGTGTCGACAATGCCCACGACAACCGTTCCAGTTGCTGGCAAAAGATCCCAAGCCTCAAATGCCTTGATAAGAGGAAGGTGGTACTGACTTGATACGAGTGGATCGTTGGGGACGCCGATAATCTCTCGGCGCACGAGCGGCTCGGCATATTCAACACCTGGAATGGTGGACAGTTTGCGTGCCACGATCCATGGATTAAGAGGGGCGGAGTAACGGATAACAGTGATGCGCTCAATAGGTAGTACCGGCAGTTGAACAACGTTTCCAGACTGCTGTTCTTCATACCGCTTCCGTACGCCTGCAAGGATCGACGGGTGGATGTATGACTCGGATGTGTGCGTGCCGATCGTCGGCGTGAGTGCCTCAAATGGCCCCGTACGACCTGCGTTAATCCACGGGATGGCGATCGATGGTGACCATCGAATAACAACGATACCCTGTTCCGCTTCAGGTTGCTGCGCCACGAGGGGCGAACAAACGGACACGATAGAAAGAGTCAGGCTGAGGAATCTGTGTCGAAGCTTCATGGTAATGTTCCAGTACAATGTCAAGACACAGTCACCTGGCATCGTGTTACGAATTCCAGCTCATCAGTTTTCCGGAGGCCAGACAATTCGTTTCCGCTGAATACGCACGTCACCTAATCGGACTTCGGCGACATAGTCGCCATTTGCTACTTGAAGACTTCGTTCGTCCAATCCATTCCACCGCATCCGGTAGCGTCCAGGGCCCTGAATGCCAGAAAACAGGGTGCGAATAATCTTTGCCTGTGTAGAATAGACGACGACCGTTACTTCCATCGTTTCATCGACGTCGTAGGTAATTTCGGGACTGACATCTTCAACAACACCGAAGAACCGGCCAATAGCACCGAATGAGGCTTGTAGGTTGCCAGTTCCCATTGGCCGCAGAAGGACTCCAGGCACATATTGACTGTTTGCAATGCCAATCTGGTACTGGGTTACCTCCATTGCAGTAGGCATATACATCTCGGCCGGGATGTTGACAGCCTGCATGATTGCCTCACTGAGCGTAAGTGGTCTGTCGTTCTGATCGGAGTACTGTAATGCTGCGCGTAACTGCCGTGCGGCAGCGGCAAATCTCGATGTCGCGGTAATATCAACCTGCAAGTCGTGTCGATATGCTGAGTCCTGTTCCGGTGTGAACTGAACCGTTACCTCGCCAGGGATATTGATCCGATCCGAATACTTTACCGTGTCACCAAGGATATAATCCCGCGGTGAGATGGGCTTTTTGGGTGTTACGACCGATTGCGACCAGACGGGTGTTGTGAACACCAGAAGGGCAGTGCCGAAGAACGCGCGTAGTGTCCATCTCTGCAAGGATGGCAGAACAAAAGGCGTACGCAATAGTCGTAAGTGAGTCTGCATGAGTTCCGAAAAGTACGAAAGCCGTCGCGCTCGGCGGCACGACGGCTTTCATCAGGTTTTCATGTTCGAGATGTGTTCATTCTGACGAATCGTGGCGTACCGTTCGAAACCGTACGCCTGCTCATCAGCCATTAAACATCTTGCTCTTGTCGATATCCTTCAGGAGATCTCCAAGTGCAACATCGCCTCCAGTCGTTGTTTGCGGCGGGATAGGGCCAGTTGGACGCTCGTCGCGGTTGTCACGACGGTCACCTCTTCCACCTCGACCGCCCCGTTCGCCCCTTTCACCACGACCTTCAAAACGATCATCTGCTCCGCCGATCGTTCCGTCTTCGCCCTTCATGGCAAGAATGATGGACTGTGATTCGGGTTTGACTTCGAGGACAACAAGGTTGACGGACTGACCCTGTTCGATGTTGACCTTTTTACCGCGTCCTTCACTGAGGAACCGTGAGCGTGGCATAAATCCGTCAAAAACGTCATTAATGCGGACGACGGCACCTTGTGGCGACGTTGAAATCACTACTCCGGTTAGTTCCGTACCGGCACCAAACGTTTCACCTATTGTGAGCCACGGATTTGGTTGTGTTTGGCGATATCCGAGTGTTAACTGGTGCTTCTCAGGTTGGAAACTGAGCACAACAACATCAATCTCTTGACCAACCGTGACGACTTCTGATGGATGAGCGAGTCGGCGTGTCCATGACAGTTCAGAGATGCGCAACAGTCCATCGATTCGTGGAGCAACTTGTACATATGCGCCAAAGTCTGTGATGCGACGTACAGTGCCACGGAGGACCTTACCAACTTCAAACTTCTTTGTGATCTTCTCCCACGGATCCGTTTCGTGTTCACGGTGTGAGAGTGTAATCTTTCGTTTTGAGCGATCGATTTCGACAACTGTGACCTTGATACGATCACCCTTCTTGACGGCCGACTTCACATCATCAAGGCGAACCTTTGAAAGGCGGCTGATATGCACCAAGCCTTCGAGACCGCCGATATTGACAAATACGCCGTATGGTAGAAGAGTTGTGACAACACCTTCAACAACGTCACCAGCCGAAATATTACTCCACAGTTCGTCAAGAACAATGTCGCGACGTGATACGACGGCAGACTTGTAGCCTGTTTCATCTGACTGGAGCTCATGGATACGAACCGTCAGCGTCTGTCCGACCATTCCATTGAGTTCTTCATCCGTCGCGCCCTTCTTCAAGCCGATGTGAGAAGCAGGAAGGAATACACGTAGTGACTCATATTCACCACGCAGTCCGCCCTTCACCCGCTCCTGGAACGTCACTTCGATCGTGCCGTTCTCGGCCTTCACACCCTCGAGCTTCGAATAGGCGAGGTCACGCAGGCGGCGTTCCTCTTCCTTTCGCGCCTTTTCCTCGGCGCGGCGACGTTGCTCTTCGGCCGTAGCAATGGCCGCAGCCGCAGCAACGGCAGGGTCAACTGACGTCTGTGCGGGTGCTGCCTCCTGTGGAGCTGAATCGGCAGGTGTAGCTGCTGCGTCAGCAGCTACCGGTGCTGCCGCAGGGGCGGCAGGTTCTGCGGCAACCGGTTCAGACGCGGTCGACTCAACTACGGGTGATTCCGGTGCTGCAGCGTCGTTGGTCACCGTTTCAGAAATAGGAGTGGCTACCACTGGCTCAACGGCCACTGGTGTTTCTGCTGCACTTGATGCTGCAGGAGCCTCTTGGGCTTCTGCTTGAACTGGAGCCGTTTCCGGCGCCTGCTCTTCGGGTGTCGTCATATCGGACATGGAGCTCTGCGTTCGACGTACGTCGAAATTGGACGAAAAACAACTGTTGCGAGCCGCGAAGTTACACGTTTTTTTCATCCGCCAAGGGGCTAGGCAAGGGGCACGTCTTAGGAAGTCTCGGAATGATAACGTATGTTTGTCGGCTCTCGACAATCCACCGAATCAAAACATCCTGCCGTCGGACACGGACATCGACGGCTGCGTAAGCAACCACAGGAGTTCCTCACATGAGCATTCGTCGCTCCTACGAGTCGACCTTCATCGTCAACGCCGCACTGGAAGACGCTGAAATCGATGCCATTGTACAACGGGTCACAGACTTCATCACGGAGAATGGTGGCACACTGATCGAAATCAACAAGTGGGGCCGTCGTCGCCTCGCATATCCGATCAAGAAGAAGTACAACGGCTACTATACGTACCTCGCATTTGAAGCACCGGCTGAATCCGTACCAGCTCTTGAGCGGTTCTATACGCTCGATGAAAACGTACTCCGCCACCTCACGCTCCAACTCGATCTTAAGCTGCGCGAATTCCGCAAGGTACGCGCCGAAGCTCAGGCACAACGTGCCGCAGCTATGGCTGAAGCCGCGAAGTCTGGCGTACCGATGAATTGATCACCTCACAGAAAACGATTACTACCGCCATGAAAATCATCCTTCGTCAGGACGTTGAGAACCTTGGGCAGATCGGCGAGATCGTCAACGTGAAGCCAGGTTACGCTCGAAACTTCCTTATCCCGAACCAACTGGCCTACGTTGCCACGTCAGGTGCTCTTCGTGCTCTCGAGACAGAAAAGAAGCAGTATGAAGTTCGCCAGGCAAAGGCACGTCAACAGGCAGAAGTTGTTGCCGCACAGCTCGCCGAGCTTCAGATTTCAATTCCAATGCAGGTTGGTGAAGAAGGCCGCCTCTTCGGTAGCGTAACTGCGCCAATGATTGCATCAGAACTTGAGATCCGCGGATACAATGTTGACAAGCGGAATATCTTTATCGATGAGCCAATTAAGACACTTGGCATCTTTGATGTTCGCGTTAAACTCCACAGCGATTTGTTTGCACCTCTGAAGGTGTGGGTTATCGCTCAGGAATGATCAGCTGACGATTGGTGTTGATGTCATACGAAACGGTGTGATGTTCAGCATCAGTTGTCTTTCATAAGACTTTCACGCATGCCTCATCGTCATATCGGCGGTGAGGCATTGTTGTTTGTGAATGGCGTCATTTTACTCCTGGAGTCCGTATGAAACTCGTAGTTGCTGGTGGATCTGGTGTCCTCGGTAAACGTGTTGTCGACGAAGCAATCCGAACCGGTCATTCCGTTGTCGTTCTTTCGCGGAGTGGTTTAGCACATGCAGGTGCTTCGAGTGCTGTCTGGGACGGGAAGACGCCAGCAGCATCGTGGACGGACGTAGTTCGATCAGCCGACGCTGTGATTAATCTCAGCGGATCGAATATTGGTAGGGGTCGGTGGACAAAACGACGACTCCGTGAGGCGCTTGATAGCCGCACAGAATCCACGAGAGTGTTAGCCAACGTTATCGCCCATAGCGAAGCGCCCCCTGCCCTCATCAATGCAAGTGCCGTTGGGTATTACGGGTCAACGATGGACCCCACAACAGAGGCTTCGCCGGCGGGAACAACGATCCTATCAGATCTCTGCACAATGTGGGAACATGAAGCGCTGGCAATTGCAAATGTCAGTCGTGTTGTCCTTGCACGCATCGGTGTTGTACTGGATCCATCGGCGGGCGCACTCCAGAAGATGATCACTCCATTTCGATTTGGAATCGGAGGCCCACTGGGTGACGGGCACCAACGTCTGCCATGGATTCACCGCGATGATGTCGCGCGTGCCCTGATCTATCTGGCAACGTCGGAACAATGTCGCGGAGCGTATAACCTTGTTGCTAATAGTGTGACGATGGATGAATTTTCATCAACACTTGGTCGCGTAATGCGTCGCCCGTCGATGTTCCGTGTACCGAAGTTCGTCTTGCGATTACTACTTGGCCGACAAGCCGACGTCGTGATTCACGGACAAAACATTGTCCCTCTGCGAACCATTGTAGATCGTGTTCCGTTCCACCATCTCGATCTTGAATCAGCACTTCACGATCTTCTTGATCGCAGAAACTGATCACGTCGGCGGAAAGTGGTATTTTCGGCGCCCGGGTACGTGCTCGGGACTACCCTCAATGCACTAAAAAACGCTTGTAGCTGGAGCTTTGCGAAATGAGTACTGAAGTCGTGATGCCCAAGATGGGTGAATCTATCCAGGAAGGTAAGGTCCTGCGGTGGGTAAAGAACGTCGGCGATCGTATTGAACGCGACGAGACATTGCTGGAGATCTCAACGGATAAGGTAGACACGGAAGTGCCATCACCTGTCAGTGGAGTCATCTCGCAGATTCTCTTTGCCGAGGGCGACACGGTTGAAGTTGGTAAGGTCATCGCCATCATCGGTGGTGAAGCAGGCGCATCAGCCCCTGTGGCAGCTCCTGCTGCTGCTCCGGCTCCAGCTCCAGCACCTGTACCAGCTCCAGCACCTGTACCAGCTCCTGCAGCTGCCCCAGCGCCCGCCCCAGCAGCGGTTGCAGCCCCTGCTCCGGCTCCGGTGGCTGCTACAGCACCAGTTGCTGCCACCGGCGAAACGGACGTTGTGATGCCAAAGATGGGTGAGTCCATCCAGGAAGGAAAGATTCTTCGTTGGGTGAAGAAGCCTGGGGATACGGTAGAACGTGACGAAACACTTCTCGAGATTTCAACAGACAAGGTTGATACTGAGGTCCCGTCACCAGTTGCCGGTACACTGACGGCGACGTTGTTTGCCGAGGGAGATACTGTAGAAGTAGGGAAGGTGATTGCACGAATTGCCAGTGGCGCAGCCGCTGCCGTGAGTGCTGCTCCAGCGCCTGCTCCAGCTCCGGCCGCTGCTCCTGTACCCGCACCAGCATCTGTGCCAGCCGCAACGGCTCCGGTTGCAAAAACAAATGGAACGACATCATCTGCAGCTATTGCTGCAGCATCGACGTCATCAATCCCACGTGAAAGTCAAGGCCGATTCTATTCGCCTCTTGTCCGCAGTATAGCTGCCGTGGAAGGTCTCAGTGTAACCGAACTTGATTCGATCGCAGGCACAGGTCTTGAAGGCCGTGTGACAAAGGACGATGTTCTGTCCTACCTCTCAAATCGTGGTGCACGTCCAGCCGCACCGGCTACGCCGGCACCGGCTGCAGCACCATCAACAACGTCCGCTCCTGCATCGTCACCATCCGTGTCTGTGAATGCACTCGCTCCGGTTGGTCTTCCTGTCGGTGCCGACGATGAAGTTATTCCGATGGACCGTGTTCGCCAGTTGATTGCTGAGCACATGGTGAAGTCGAAGCTAACATCGCCACACGTTACAAGTGTTGCCGAAGCTGATGTAACAGGCATTGTTAAACTTCGTGAAAAAGTTAAGGGTGCTTTTGAAAAGCGCGAGGGCTTTAAGCTCACGTATACACCATTCTTTGGTGTTGCCGTTTCAGAAGGAACAAAGCAGTGGCCTCGAATCAACGTCAGCGTTGATGGTAAGAACATCATTCTTCATAAACGTGTCCATCTCGGTATGGCAACGGCACTTGAAGATGGTAATCTTATCGTGCCAGTTATCAAGAATGCTGACACACTTAACGTGACAGGTATGGCGCGGTCGATGAACGATCTCGCTCAGCGTGCACGCACGAAGAAGCTTTCACCGGATGACATTTCCGGCGGAACAATTACGGTCACAAATGTTGGTGGCTTCGGGTCGCTCTTTGGCACCCCGGTTATCAATCAACCACAAACGGCAATCGTTGGTATCGGAGCAATTCAGAAGCGTCCTGTTGTTCGTGAACTCAACGGTGAAGATATTATCGTTGTTCGTCACATGGTCTATCTTTCCATTACGTACGATCACCGCGTGATCGACGGAGCACTGGCAACGCAAGCGCTTGCTGCCATGGTGCGTTCACTGGAATCCATGAACGAATCGACAGTAGCCATCTGATCGACGTATCATTCGACATTCAACAGCGGCCCAATATTCTCATGAATGTTGGGCCGTTTCTTTTTGATCTTGTGATTGTGCTCCACGAATGGAGTGAGACATCGGTCGAAACCTCTAACGTAGTTGTGCGTTGTAGTGCACCCATTCTCTTACGACCTACACATGCAACCACGTTCTATTTCCATCGTTGGCGCCGGTATCGGAGGTCTTGTTGCAGGTATTGCCTTACGGCGTGCTGGACATGACGTTACCGTCTATGAGCGCCATGAAACAGTGTTAAGCCTTGGCGCGGGACTCGTGATCGGCGCAAATGCTGTAAAAGCTCTGCGCTCACTTGATCTTGAACACGTAGTGCTCGGTATTGGCCACAGACTGTCCGAACTCCGTGTGGTAAATCACCGGGGAACACGGTTGGCACAAACCGATCAGCTCTCTGTTGGTGGCCGTTACGGCGCAATCGCCAGCCTTGCCGTTCATCGTGCAGATCTCCATCGTGCACTTCTTGAGGAGCTTGGTGACGGAAGTTTACGAACAGGAATGTCACTCGTTCACATTGAGAAACACGACGACGGTCTTGAACTCACCTTCGCCAATGGTGAAGTTCATCGAACGGATCTGGTCCTTGGCGCAGATGGAATTCACTCGACGGTTCGAAGTGCGATGGGGATTCCATCACATGAGAGGTTTGCTGGATATACGTGTTGGCGTGGGATCACAAGTCACATCCCAACTGGCATCAATCCACAGATCACAACTGAGACGTGGGGTCCACATGGACGTTTCGGTATTGTACCACTATCACAAAATCGGATTTATTGGTTTGCAACGGTGAACGCTGAAGGACCTCACGATGCTGTGTTTAAGACATGGCGCATAGCTGATTTGCGACAACACTTCCGATCCTACCATGCAGATGTGAATGCCGTGCTTGATGCAACACATGATGAGGACGTCTTGTGGAATGACATTCGTGATCTTGAGCCACTGACGACGTACGTCGGTTGGAGGACTGTTTTGCTTGGTGATGCTGCTCATGCAACAACTCCAAACATGGGTCAGGGTGCGTGTCAGGCTATAGAAAGTGCGGCAGTACTCGTTCGGTCGCTACGGCGACATTCGTCGTTAGATGATGCAATCGCCGACTACGATCGCCAGCGTGTGCCACGTGCTCGAAAGATTGTCGACATGTCATGGACAATCGGGAAAGTAGCACAGATTACGAATCCGGTTCTCGCTGGACTTCGCAATCTTTTAGTGAGAGCAACACCAGCGCGTGTTAACGAACGTACACTCGACTTCCTCTATTCTGTAGACTTTGATCGCTGATGTTCACGGTCGATGACAAGCGTTACCGGACCGTCGTTCACAAGCTCCACGTCCATCTTTGCTCCAAAAACGCCTGATGCGATTGTAGTACCAGGTGAGACGTCCGTCACTCGCTGTCGAAGTCGAACAAGAAAGTCATTGTAGAGCGGTTCAGCAATCTCAGAACCGGCTGCCTGGATAAAACTCGGACGTGTTCCTTTCCGCAGGTCTCCGTACAAGGTGAACTGTGACACAATGAGCAGTCCACCAGAAACATCGACAACACTGAGATTCATTTTCCCTGCATCGTCAGGGAACAATCGGACAGTCAGCAGCTTATCAATCATCCAGTCGACTTCCGTCGTCGTATCTGTCGCAGAGAGGCCGAGTAGGACCAGGAGGCCATGCGTGATGGTACCGACGACGGACCCGTCGACGGAGACACTTGCGCGTGAAACGCGTTGAATGACGGTTCTCATGGTGCGAATATGTAGTTTCGGCGTCATGCGAACACTCCTCACCCTCATCTTCGGCCTATGTGTATTGCTGGCCGACCTGCCAGCGCAACAGCGCGGAACCGTTTATGGCGAACAGCCGGTTGGCGCGGCCGAACCACTGAAAGTTGTTGCACGACGTGGTGACGTCGATAAAACTGTCGTCGTAACAGGTCGTGTTGTCGACGTCTGTAAGAAAAAAGGTTGTTGGATGATGGTCGTTGACGGACCAGTAAAGATTCGAGTTACGTTTAAGGATTACGGATTTTTTGTGCCCGTAAAACTTAAGGGTAAATCAGTGACAATGACCGGTGTGTTAACGGAAGAAGTAACCACGGAAGACGAACGTCGACACTATGCTGAAGATGCAGGAATGTCGAAAAAGGCCGTGCGTCGTATTAAGGGTGACAAACGTGAGTTAACATTTGAAGCTGCCGGTTTACGTGTGAACTGATTCGACGATGAATTACGACACCCAACACCCGACATCATGAACATTGTCCTCCCACAATGGCTACGCGACGAGCCCCTTTTGCCCCTTGTCGATGACGCCGCGGCTATGAAGTGGACAAATGATCTGGTACATAAAAATATTGAACATGGAACAGGTGGTCCGTTTGCATCCTGTATAGTTGATCAATCTGATGGTTCCATTCTAGGTGTAGGGGTAAACCTCGTCACGTCACTAAACTGTAGTATCCTGCATGCTGAAATTGTCGCCATAACCAATGCGTCCGACAATCTCGGTACATGGTTGTTAGGGGGCACAAGGAGCCTTACGTTGTATGCTAGCGCTGAGCCGTGTGCCATGTGTATGGGAGCTATACCGTGGACAGGTATTCGTCGAGTGGTGATTGGTGCACGAGACGAAGACATTCGAGCCGTTGGATTTGACGAAGGAGTAAAGGCCACGTCGTGGCTCGAAGGATATGCAGAACGAGGAATCGACGTTGTACAAGACGTTTGCCGTGCGGATGCAATAGCTGCGTTACAAGCATATATCGACCGTGGTGGCGAAGTCTATAATGGACATCGCCACCACGATAACAAGTCCTAGAATGATTCGGTGGATACCTTACACAGGACACTTCGGAAATCATTAAAAATGATTTCGTCGGGTTCATCTGGTAAAGGTGGCATTTCCATGATCGCCTGCTCTCCCGTCATGTTGATTCGAAAGCGAACTGGCGGCTTGTCATCAAACTTTACGGTTATGGGCACAATCATGAAGAATGACGGTGGAACACCGGACTGACGGACACGCATCGTAACCTTCCACGTTCCATCTTGTTGTTTTTCCTTCTTCCACGCAAAGGTGTACTCCGGTAGTTCGCCTCGATATAGCCATTGGTCGAAGAACCAGTCGAGGCGGAATCCAGCATAACGTTCAAACACTGCACGCACGGTATCCGTGGACATTCTCTGAGTACGTCCCTTTGCATAGATCTCTCGCATTGCCGACATGAACTTGTCTTCGTTAAACGTCGAGAGGTCGATCAGCATATTCCGCAACATGTGGAGTGTCCATGCTCCCTTGTAGTATACAAAGTTGTTGTAGTCGTTGTTCTCACCGCCAATACTTACACGATGGCCGAGTCGCACACATGGTGGAAGTTGTTTCTTCCCAATTGTTCCGGCGCCGCGGCCGTAGATGTCGTTGCGATACTTGTCTAAAAGGTCAAAGAACTTAGATTTACTCGTAGAGGCAAGCTGTGTGTACATAAGAGCACTGTATTCAGCAAAACCTTCACTTATCCAGCGGTCCCTTGGTGAATCGTAGTCACAGGCAATGCCCCACCATTGGTGAGAAATCTCGTGGGCAGTAAACTGTTCCTGGAAAAACGCATCCGTAAAGTTTGCAAATGCCTCGTCACTCAAGTGGATCAAACCGGGGAATGCCTCGCCATGGTATCCCAACATTTCCGTTGCATAAATATGCGACACCGGAAGTTTGCCATAGAGCTTCGTATAGAATTCAAGGGCTTGGCTAACAGATATCGACACATTGTCGATACCGGCTGACGTTACGTAGTAGATTGATGACGTTGGTACATCCTCTTTTGCGTCGAGCTTCCGTTCCTTGTAAATACCAATGTTAAACGAGGCATTACGAATGGGATAAGATGGTTGCCAGGTTGACGTTATGTGATCATCGTCGATTTCCTTCGACGAAATCATATCCCCAACACTCTTTAACGTCATGGAGGGTGGATGTGTAAACGTCAGATGGAACCGTGAGAGTTGACGTGATCCATGTTGTGGATACCAGAGGATTGATGAGGTGAGCAGTGTATAATCACGAATGCGACGGATCACCGTGCCCTTATACACAAATCGCATCTGTAATGTATCTCCAGCCTTGGCACCTTTAGGGACAGGTACATAGAATCCACCCCCAACTTCATCGGGTTTTCTTCCGAAGTGAGCGGGTTTGACGAGATCTCCGTTCACATAGAGCGAGTCGATATCCAGCGAAGTCGAAATGTAGAAGTCAAGCCAGTTCAGAGAATCGTATTGAAGAACGGCTACGACGTCATCCGTAACGAACATTTCATTACTTCGTTCGATTCGTGTGTTGAGCTTGTGTGAAATGACAGCCAGCAGGTCCGAGCGTCCAACACCAGAGCTATGTGTATTGTCAGACTGACCGGCGGGAGGGCACTCTACAATGGGGATTGCATCTGACGGATCGTCCGAAGAAGCAAATCGAAGAAATGAATAGGAGTTATCCTCAAACGGTTCTCGAACTATGATTCCACTATGTTCACCTTTGGCGTGAATGACCCATCGAAATGCCTTTTCATTGCCTCCGTTACTCAAGACACGAATCAGTTGTGGATCGATTCCAGGACGGTCATACGTGCCAAAGAGCCCTTCACGTGCGTCGTGCCAGATCTTTGTTGGTGTGTTCATATCGCCGGCAGGAACCTTTTCCACTCCGGTCATGAGGTCGGACACCGTTGCATCTGTAGAAAAAATCACACAGCGGAGAAATGTTGTCACGTAGTTTTCAGCATCGACAAATCGCAACATTTGATAACGCTCCTCTTTGAGCGTTGGCTCAAACTTGGCCATGCCGGTGCCGATAAACACTGCGGCAAATCTCCGACCTGCCGAAACCTTTGTGACGTAGAGAAGTCCGGACTCCAACTGTAACGTTGCCGGACCGTCCGTGAGAAAGCCTCCTTCGACCTTGTACGCGAATGTGGAGTCGAGTTCGAGGTCCAACATTGTACGCATGATTCGCACAGGTGAAAGGACAGCCGATGCTGTGTCAAGGCCCAGTGCCGATGCCAGGCCGTCCAGCGACCGATCGGTCGAGTCTGACGGTGTTGCCGCCCAGACTGACCTAGGATCAGAGATGAGGAAACATACAATCAGAATAAAAATGTGGAAAACACGCCTCTGTCGTGCGGAATCTAGGTAGAGCGTCATATGAGTCGAACAGGGCAGTCGTGGATGATAGATTGATTGTTATGGTGAACCGAAAAGCAAGGTACGAAAGTCGTAATTTTCGGCTCACAACTTCTTGGAGTACCCACTCAATGACGGATGCCGTCCGCGATCTAATCGGAAAAGAGATACCCTGCCTTGATAAAGGCTTTGTTCGACTTGTCGACGTTATGGGCGATGACGACAGTATTGTCCAGGCGGCACGAGTTTCATATGGTTCGGGTACAAAAAAAGTCCATGAAGATCGCGGTCTCATACGGTATCTCATGCGCCATCTTCACACGACACCGTTTGAGATGGTTGAATTTAAGTTTCATGTAAAGCTGCCAATCTTTGTGGCTCGTCAGTGGATCCGACATCGAACGGCCAATGTGAACGAATATTCCGGTCGGTACTCAGAAATGAAGGATGAGTTTTACGTACCATCGACAGAAAACATCCGCCCACAGAGTACAACAAATAAACAAGGTCGGTCGGATGAGACATTTCCGCCTGACGTTGTAAACTCCATGGCAGCGCAGATGGAGTCAACACAAGTCAAGCTGTATGATGAGTATCGTGAGTTGCTCGAAGCCGGCATGGCACGTGAGCTTGCACGAATTAACCTGCCCGTGTCGAACTACACGGAATGGTATTGGAAGATTGATCTTCATAATCTTTTCCACTTCCTGAGACTGCGTATCGACGATCATGCGCAATACGAGATTCGGGTTTATGGAGAAGCACTCGCATCAATCGTTCGAGCAGCTGTTCCTGTTGCCTATGAGGCTTTTGAGGACTACATCCTTCGTGCCGAAAAGTTCAGTGCACCTGAACTCCGTGCACTGGCCTCCGTTCTTGGCACGCACATTCCATCGGAAGAGAGCCTTGCAGAGTTTGGACTCAAAGGTAGAGAAGCACGCGAGTTTCTTGGAAAACTTGAACGACTGAAACAATGAAGTATGCTGCTCTCCTTGTTCTGCTTTGTATGACCGTCGCCTGTTCGACGGACGATACAGTTGCGACAGTTGAGCAGTGGCCGCATATACCAGCAGGCTTTCCGCCTGTACCTGTCCCTGCCGACAATCCGCTGACGAAAGAGAAAGCAGAGCTTGGTCGGTTCCTCTTCTACGACAAACAGCTCTCGCTGGATGGCACCGTGTCGTGTGCTTCCTGCCATCGGTCCGCTACTGCCTTTAGTGACGCGCCGAATCAGATTTCGGCAGGGGTTGAATCACGTCGTGGCCAGAGGAACTCGCCGATGATTGTGAACGCTGCGTATGCCCCCACACTCTTCTGGGATGGCCGAGCACCATCCCTGGAAGAGCAAGCGATGGCAGCATTTTTGAGTCCAGTGGAAATGGCAGCTGACACGTTTGCCGTTGCCGCCTACTTGCGCCGACAATATGCCGATCGGTGGGTGCGAGTCTTTGGTGACACAACGGTCACGATGATGCGGGCAATGCAGGCAATTGCAAGTTTTGAGAGAACGTTGATCTCGGCAAATAGCCGATACGACAAATTCCTGCGGGGTGACACAGCCGCTCTTTCGACATCAGAACGTCGTGGTATGCGACTCTTCTTTAGTGATCGTACCATGTGTGGTGAGTGTCATGGCGGACCACTGCTGACAGATAACAAATTCCATAATATAGGCCTGTTCTTCCACTACTTTGATAAAGGTAGGTACGATGTGACGGGAAATCTGGACGACGAAGCACTGTTTCGCACTCCCACGTTGCGCAATGTGGCTCTGTCAGCACCGTACATGGCTACGGGTGACGCTGATCCTGGAATCATGATGACCCTAGAGCAGGTAGTTGATCACTACAACGACGGCGGTAAACCGTTTGCCACAAAAGACAAACGAGTTCGAAAGCTCGGATTGTCTGACCAAGAGAAGCGGGATCTCGTTGAGTTTATGAAAGCCCTCACAGATTCGTCGGTGATAACCGATCCAAGGTTCGCTGATCCATTTAGATAGATTATGTGGTGACATTACTGTAGCGTTAACCTGTAAACGCGATGTAATGGTATGATGTAGCGATAACGCCGACTTCACACTTGCCTGACATGGGACGACGAAGTTCGTACCATGAGACAACGCAAAAAAGTTCTCTTCATCTGCGGTTCGATGAATCAAACGACGCAGATGCATAGCATCGCAAAAGCGATGATTGATACGGCAATGATTGATAGGGGTGACTGTTGGTTTACACCATACTATACGGATGGATTTGTCGCGCGGCTCCAGGAACGTGGTCTCATTGAGTTTACAATCGCCGGACATGGTCACAGAGCTCGAGCGGCTACGTACCTCGCAGAACATCACCTGAATGTTGATGATGGGGGCACACTTCATACGTATGATCTCATCCTGACATGCAGTGACCTTGTTGTCCCGAAGAACGTTCGTGGCAGAAAGGTAATCCTCGTTCAGGAAGGGATGACCGATCCAGAGAACTTCTTTTTCTATGCAGCTAAGTATCTGGGATTTCCGCGTTACCTAGCTTCAACGTCAACATTTGGTCTATCGCATGCATACGTGCGGATGTGTGTTGCAAGTGTGGGATACCGGGACCACTTTGTGAAAAAAGGGGTAGCCAGGGAAACGATTGCTGTTACCGGTATACCAAACTTTGATAACTGTCTGGAATTTGCAAAGACACCGTTTGATCATAAGGACTATGTTCTTGTAGCAACATCGGATGCACGTGAAACACTGAAGTATGAAAATCGCAAGAAGTTCATCTATCACTGTCTTGATATAGCCGCTGGCCGTACACTCGTATTCAAACTTCATCCCAATGAGAACATCGAACGAGGTATACGAGAGATTCAGAAGTATGCTCCGAATGCACATGTCTACCATTCATGTCCTATCAACCATATGATAGCACATTGTGACGCGCTCGTCACGCGATTTTCGACAGTTGTTTACATCGGAATTGCTCTCGGGAAACAGGTCTACAGTGAGTTTGACCTAGAGTCATTACACCGGATGGCGCCGATTCAGAATGGCGGTACTTCGGCACAGAACATCGCTGATGTTTGTTTTGAAGTTCTTGACCGTCATGACCTCTTGATTCCGGTCGTAGCAAAGCTTCCAGCCTACAGAACCTACCTCCACCGTCAGCGCTCAGCATCACGTACGCGGAGTACGGAGGCATGAATATCGTCTTGGTATGTCAGGCAAGGACTGGCTCATCGCGGCTTCCAGGTAAGGTCCTGCTTCCCGTAGCAGGGAAACCTTTACTTATGCGATTCCTTGAACGCATACGTCGCGCAAAGTTGCCAACACACATTGTTGTCGCAACAACAACAAATCCCGAAGACAATGTCATTGTTGACCTATGCACCTCTGCAAACGTCGACGTATTCCGTGGTCATTCAACGGATCTTTTGGATCGACATGTTAAAGTGGCTCGTACATACGGTGCTCATGTTGTTGTAAAGGTCCCCACGGATTGTCCCCTCATCGACCCTGCAGTGATCGACAAGGTAATACTTGCACATCTGGTTGCAAGTGGTGTGGACTATACAAGTAATCTTCATCCACCGTCGTGGCCGGATGGCAATGACGTAGAGGTGATGGACGTGGCAGCTCTTGAACGAGCATGGTATGAAGCAAAAAAAGATTTTGAACGGGAGCACACAACACCGTGGTTATGGAATGCAAATAGCAACATTCGATGCCAGAATGTAGAACGAGAGGACGGGCGGAGGCTTGCTGCAACTCATCGATGGACAATCGACTATCCAGAAGACTACATGTTCGTGCGTGCGGTATACGAATGTCTCATTACCAAGAATGCCCTCTTTACCTGTGATGATATCCTCGAACTCGTGGAGGAGCGGCCGGAAATCGCTGCAATGAATGCCCACCTCGCAGGCAGGTCGTGGCACGATGCTGTTGAATCAGAACTTAAGGTAGTATACAGATGACACAGAACAACACCGTCGCTGACTCTTTCACAGATTCGCGCACTAACGTAGCGCTTCGTGTTCGTGAGCATATCCTGCGGATGTCAACGAACGGTGGAGCATTTACGGGTGCTAGTCTATCGTGTGCGGACATCATCGTGTGGCTGTATACATCCTTCTTGCGTATTCGTCCCGAGTCTGTCAACGATGCCGAACGTGATATTCTCCTGTTGTCGAAAGGACATGATGTTCCTGCACTCTATGCCACGTTTGTCGAATGTGGCTTCCTCGACAAGGGTCGGTTGTCACATCACCTAAGTGCAAAGGACCATATCTATTGGCATCCTAATCAAAACATATCAGGAGTTGAGTTCCATAGTGGCTCTCTGGGTCATCTCCTGAGTGTTGGTATCGGAATGGCTATCGATAAAAAACTACGCTCTTTGCCGGGCAGGGTAGTCGTAATCCTTGGTGATGGTGAGTTGAACGAAGGTAGTATTTGGGAAGCGTTCCTTACGGCGTCGGCACTTGGGATTGATAATCTTATCGTGATTGTTGATCGGAACTGGTTTCAAGCAAACGTGCGGACAGAAGACCTGATTCCCTTGGAACCACTCACCACAAAGTTTGAAGCTTTTGGATGGACTGCCCACGTTGTTGACGGTCATGACTTTGATGATATGGATAACGTACTTGGATCATGGAGGCTCATTGAGCGCACGCCACAAGTGTTCATTGCGAACACGATTCGTGGATTTGGTGTGCCCTCAATTGCAAATCGTGCCGATCGATGGTTCTGCAACTTCTCTGACAGCGAAGTAGAAGACCTTATTCAAGAACTGCACGGTCTTTCATTAGCAACACTCACGTCCGACACACTCTCCGTACGATGATGAATCCCTACGAAGAACTTCTGTTAAACCTCGTCGAACACGACGAGCGTTACGTTGTGCTCACTGCCGAGAATCGTGGACACATGCGAACAGTTCCACCAAAACTTGGCAATCGCTTTATCGACGTAGGAATTGCTGAGCAAACAATGATTGGTGTGGCGGCCGGCCTGGCATCCCAAGGACGTATCGTCATCACGCATGCACTGGCTGCCTTCCTCACCTTACGTCCCTTCGAGTTCATTCGCGACGATGTTGGAATTCCCAACCTGCCCGTCATTCTCGTTGGTATGGTGCCAGGAGTGTTAAGTGACGCGAATGGGCCAACCCATCAGGCCGTGGATGATGTGGCCATTATGCGTGGTATTCCGAACATGGGTGTCTTCTGTCCTTCGGACATTGACGACTTCATCATTGGAATGAAGGTCATTACCCGACTTCAGCAACCGTATTACGTTCGCTACATCGCCAGCCCATCTGTTGTTGAACATCGTCCAACCTTCGTACCCGGAGAATCAGAGGTTGTGATAGGGGGCGAAGGGGGCTCCTTCGATGTCACGATTCTCACATATGGATATCTCCTGCGAGAGTGTGTTGAAGCGACACATTATCTCGAAAAGCAAGGTCTGCGGGTACGATTAGTAAACATGCGCACCCTTGATCCAGTGGATACATCCATGATGGTGCGTGCCGCAAACGACAGTCATCTCGTAGTGACGGTGGAAGACCACTTTGCAACTGGTGGACTGCGGACGATTCTGGCAGAAACGCTTCTGGATGCCCAGGCAACATGTGCGTCGTTTCATGTCAACATTGGTGATCGCTGGTTTACTCCAGCTCGTCTGCCAGAGGTTCTTGACGTGGAACGACTCTCGGCGAAACACCTTTCTCAACGGATTCTCTCGGTACTGGAGACAGCACATGTTGAACACTGAAGCCCCTTTGCCCCGTATCACTACATCAATGCAGTGGTTAAATCAAGCCGAGGGTCTCATACCAAGTGCTACACAGACGCTGGCAAAAGGACCATCGCAGCATGTGCGAGGTATTGCTCCTGTGTTTGCGAAACGTGGTTACGGTGCTACCATCGTTGATGTTGACGACCAAGAGTATCTCGACTATACGATGGCCGTCGGTCCGCTATCGCTTGGATATTGTTTCCCGGAGATTGATGATGCGATACGCGGGCAGCTCGACAATGGCATCGTGTTCTCGCTTCCACATCATCTTGAGGTAGAGGTAGCCACGCTTATTCGTGATGTTGTTCCAAATGTTGAACGCGTGCGATTCTCGAAGACGGGTGCTGATGTTGTGAGTGCTGCCGTAAGGTTAGCCCGAGCACACACGGGAAGGTCAACCATTGTGTGTTGCGGTTATCATGGCTGGCACGACTGGTACATCGGCGTTACCGATCGGCACGCAGGAATTCCACAATCCATTCGGGATCTCACGTTTACGTTCGCTTACAACGATGTCGAATCGGTCTTGAGTGCCATTGATGACGATACAGCTGCTATCGTTCTCGAACCAACCGTTGTTGAGTCACCAGAGAACAACTTTCTCCAGGATCTCCGTCGTATCTGTGATGATCGAGGAATTATTCTCGTCTTTGACGAGATGTGGACGGGATTCCGACTTGCACTTGGAGGTGCACAGGAATACTATGGCGTACGCGCCGATCTCATCTGTTTCTCTAAAGCTATCGCCAACGGAATGCCGCTTTCGGTGTTATGCGGACGAGCTGATATCATGGATCGGCTTGAGGAGGACGTGTTCTGGTTTACAACATTCGGCGGTGAAACACTGTCATTAGCGGCAGCCCAGGCAACAATTCACTTTATGCAGGGCCATGATGTCATTGGGCATCTTGATGTAGTAGGTCGACGACTATCAGGTGCATTGCTGGAATTAACGGCTGATCTTGGAATATCATGGCTGTATACAAAGGGTTATCCAGCGCGCACTATGATAACCTACGACAGTAATGTTGTTGACCCACTGATTGTCCGTTCCTATCTTCAGCAAGAACTGCTTCGTTATGCAATCCTGTGGAATGGTTTCTTTACACTGAGCTATTCGCACACGGTAGCTGATATCGATCGAACGGTAGCAGCCTTTATGGAGATCCTCCCGCAGTTAGCAAAACATGTTCACGATGGTACGCTCCGTTCTGCACTTGAAGGGGAGCCTGTTGGCCCCGTCTTTCGCCGAACGGGAAACTTTAACATGCGCCCGCGAACAGTAACGGTGGAGGTCTAGTGGACACGCGATTCCGTCTTGATGGAAAGGTCGCTGTTGTTACTGGCGCAAATGGGCTGCTGGGTCGTCATCACGTGACAGCCCTTGAGGCGGCAGGTGCAACGGTAATCGCTGTTGACATTGACGTCGACGTCACGTCTGAGTCATCACTCGAAGAACTACGATCGTCCATCTTGTCAACGTATGGTCGGCTTGACATCATCGTGAACAATGCGGCCGTCAACGACATGGTTGAGAATCCTGTGTCAATACTTGAGGCGTCACGATTCGAGAATTCATCGGTTGAACTATTCCGACGCGTACTTGACGTGAACGTTACCGGAGTCTACCTCTGTTGTCGAATTCTTGGTTCAATCCTTGCCGAACAGGGCTCAGGGTCGATCATAAACATTGGTAGTACCTATGGCACTGTTGCACCAAACCAATCGCTGTACATCAATGAGCAGGGAGAGCAGACATTCTTTAAGAGTGCTGTTTATCCAGTAAGTAAGGGAGCAGTTCGAATGTTAACACGCTTCCTTGCGAGTTACTGGGGACATCGGGGCGTTCGAGTGAATACTCTTTCGCCGGGAGGAGTCGCAAACAATCAACCTGATTGGTTTTATGAACAGTATGCGAAGAGCACACCTTTGAGACGCATGGCGGAGGCCAATGACTATGAGGGTGCGTTAGTGTTTCTCGCGTCGGATGCATCGGCATATCTCACAGGCCACGACCTCGTTGTGGATGGTGGGTATACGATTTGGTAGTCAGTAACATTCAACACCGTCATTGGAGAACATCATGAATCGTCGAACAACGCTGGGTGGACGTAGTGTAGGTGATGACCTTCCGGTCTACATCATCGCGGAGATTGGCATTAACCACAACGGAGATGTTGACCTTGCTAAACGAATGATCGACGGTGCTGCACTGGCTGGTGCAGACTGTGTGAAGTTCCAGAAGCGTACTCCCGAACTTTGTGTGCCGAAGGATCAATGGTACCTGGAGAGGGATACACCTTGGGGACGGATGACGTATATCGATTACCGCCATCGTGTGGAGTTTACACCAGAACAGTATGCGGATATCGACGCCCACTGTAAGAATCGTGGTATAGCATGGACCGTGTCGTGTTGGGATGAAGAGGCGGTACGTATCATGGAGGAACACTTTGATCTTCCATTTTACAAAGCGGCATCAGCATCGTTAACTGATCATCAACTTCTGCGCGCGATGAAGGCAACGGGCAGACCGCTCGTCATATCGACGGGTATGTCAACGATGGAAGAAATTGAAGCAGCAGTTGAGGTACTTGGAACTGACAACCTTCTCATTGCTCACGCTACATCGTCCTATCCTGCACCTGTACGCGAACTAAACCTCAACATGATTCGTACGCTGAGGCTTCGTTATCCCGACGTCTGTATTGGATACAGCGGTCATGAAACCGGTCTTGCAACGACGTACGCTGCCGTTGCCCTTGGTGCGTGTTTTGTTGAGAGACACATTACACTTGATAGGGCAATGTGGGGCACGGATCAGGCTGCTTCGGTTGAGATTAACGGCCTCATACGACTCGTCCGCGACCTGCGTGACATTACGAATGCACTCGGTGATGGCGTAAAACGCGTCTATGATAGTGAACTCGGACCGCGTGCAAAACTCCGGCGAATCAACACCGAAGCGGCTGTGGTTTGACGAATGATGCATGATGTTCTGGAGATTCTTGGCGAAGTGTACATGAATAACACGCTGACGTGGTGGACAACTGCCCTTACCATCACGTCAGCTCTGGTGTTCATTATGCTTGAGCGTCTTCGTCCGTACACAAAGGGACAGCGGCTCTTTCGTGAGGGATTTGTGAATGACTTTATCCTGTATACGATTGTACAGAGTTATGTGCTGGGTCTCATCATTTTCGGAGTCATATATGCTATCGACGACTTTACGACGATCGAACGATTCGATGGAATCCGGTCACTACCTGTCTGGCTTCAAGTTGTTCTCTTTATCGTTGTGCATGACTTCTACATCTATTGGTTTCATCGCCTCCAGCATCGAAATATGCGATTGTGGAGGACACATGAGGCACACCATTCAACGAATGATGTAGATTGGTTAAGTGGGTCGCGGTCACATTCGCTAGAGATTCTGATTAATCAAACAGTTGAGTTTGCACCTATCGTCCTTCTTGCATCACCGGAAACAGCTGTTGTAAAAGGTTGTATCGATGCCATTTGGGGAATGTGGATTCACGCAAACATTGACGTTCGGAGCGGAGTGTTGCAGTATGTCATCAACGGACCGGAGATGCATCGTTGGCATCACGCCGCGGACGACGATGCTCATAACAAGAACTTCTCGACAAAACTTGCCATTTGGGACTGGATGTTTGGGACGGCATTCTTGCCCAAACAGCGAAAGCCTAAGGGATATGGACTCGGTGATACGTTCCCGAAGACATACGTAGGACAGCATCTTCACGCATTCCGACCATTGCGTCATGACGACACTGCCTCCAACAACGAACTTCGATCCTGAAAACGACGTCGCAGCAGTCGTCCTGGATCACGATAGTTCTGTTAACACCATTATTGTTTCGGACATTCACCTCGGCAGTGACGTGTCCCGGTCACGACGACTCGTCGAGTTATTACAAGCCTATACATTTCGACGTCTCATTTTGAATGGTGACGTGTTCGACGATCTCAATTTTACTCGGCTTAGTAAGGACGACTGGAGATTTCTCTCCTACATACGCCGGATGTCTGCGCCCAAACGAGGCATCGATGTTGTTTGGGTTGTGGGAAACCACGATGGAGGTGTGGCAGATATTCTGAGCCATTTGCTCGGTGTTCCGGTCTTTGAAGAATATGTCTGGGACCATGGCGGCGAACGATTCCTGGCAATTCATGGTCATCAGTTTGACCGATGGATCACCGAGCACGTAACAATTACGGCCGTGGCTTCTACGGTTTACCTCTGGTTGCAGAAGCTAGATCCCCATCATCGTGTGAGCCGATGGGTAAAACGAACCAGCAAAAAATGGTTACGTCTAAGTGATAAGGTAGGGGGCGACGCCGCCCACCATGGTGCGCGGCGTCATGGGGCTACAGTGGTGCTCTGTGGCCATACACATCATGCTACGGACCGTATGGTGGACGGCGTGAGATATCTGAATTCTGGCTGCTGGACGGATAAACCATCTCAGTACATAACCGTGAGTGACGACGGAGAAATTGTCCTCCGTGAGTGCCTATAAAGACGTCCGGTAAAAAAAAATCTTCCGAAATTCTGAGACGCCTTTCGTCTTGTCGTGTCATTCGTGACGGATCCGGATCACTACGCATTCCGTCACGTTTCACCTTCACACGACCATGTCAATCACATCATTTCTTTTTGCCGCCCTTGTCAGCCTATTTGTGCTTCAAGGCTGCGATCTCTGCGACGACCCTGCTGCTCCAGGGTTGATAAACGGACGTCCTGACCTTATGTATTCCGAAGTTGGATCCTTTGATGGCTGGGTCCAGGTATCAAAGATCTTTCGGTCTAAGGCTGACGGCTCCGAACAACGGGTTTTTCAAACAACGAGCGGATACATTACGTCGACCGGTATGCTGCATTCTGCACCGGTAAATGGCCGAATTGTCTTCTGGGGTAATCCACGGCCAGGCCCGGTTGATGAGTTACGTGTCGACCTTGCCGTTGCCAATGTTGATGGCTCCGATGCCAAGGCCATTGCCATGTATAAGGATGCACACGATGTTCTGAATCCTGTGATTTCACCTGACGGCAGCCATGTAGCCGTATCCGATGATCGCCGTGAAAGGACATGTGACCTCGTCGTCTATGATGTTGCTAGCGGAAACTCCGTTCTCGTCGCCAATGACATGCAGAATGAGTCCTATGTCCGATTCTCACCCGATGGTACACGTTTATTCTACTACACGGCTGAAAACTCCATCGTTTCGATTGCCTTGAATGGCGCTGACAAACGTGTTCATGTTACAGATGCCTACAGTAACAACGACTATTCGTCGAATCTGGACATTTCGCCAGACGGAAAGAGAATGGTCTATCAGCGGCCTGCGCAGCATCCAACGGAATCAACACTTGCGATCTATGACTTTACGACGGGCAACAGCACACCCATTGGAGCTGAGACGGGAACGCTCGGTGCCTGGCCCGTTTGGTCACCGGATGGCGGATCAATTGCCTTTGTAGGTGTCGCCCAGCCAAACGTTACCATGACGTTAACACTGTATGTGTTTGATGTGAATTCTGGCGCCCTTCGCCCCTTAACCAACACCATTAATGAATGGCCATCCTATCCACAATGGTCACCGGATGGACTACAGATTGCAGCTATGGTGACCGTTGGAGAAGCCATTGATAGGGGGACGTATACCGTCCGTGTCTTCGATGCAACATCAGGAGCGTCAACGCTCATTAACACGAACGTCGGTATGCCGTTCTGGGTACGATAACAACAACGATGACGACGCTCTCCGATACGGACCTCTTTGAGCATCTGAGAATGGCGACTCCCGACGCGGGAGTCGCCTTCACAGAGCTCTATCGTCGTCATCATCATTGGGCCTATGCCTACTGTCTGAAGGTTTTAGGACGTGAGGAAGAGGCTAAGGACGTATTTCAAGAAACGTTTATTCGGGTGTATCGCACAGCACCTCAAAGTGATAATCCTGTGACGAATGTAGCAGGACTCATCATGCGGGTTTGCCGTAATCTTTGTTTGAACGTTCAGCGTGATCGCAAGACAACTGTTGAAATCGAGGATGTTCATCTTGTTGTTGATACTCATCATCATTACGAAAAAGATGAGTTGCTGGATCTTATCGATGCAGCTCTCGACTGTCTGGATGCCGAGGACCGGGAAGTGTTTGTACTTCGGATGTATCACGACATCTCCTATGACGAGATTGCCCGTCAAACTGGGCTAACGGTAGCTGCCGTCAAGAACCGAGTATGGCGTGCAAAAAGCAGAATCAAGGTCCTGCTTGCACCCGTTCTATCTGAATTTGATCGGTTATAACCATGAACACTGAACATCTCATCCACGAATATCTTGATGGTACACTGAGCTCGGATCAGCAGGGTGAACTGTTCGCAATGCTTGCAGCTGACGAGATGGCACGCGAAGAGTTGACCTCACAGATTCGGCTGCAGACAGCTCTGCGTAAAGACTATGCAGCAGTTGTTGTACCCGCAGATACAGCGGCCGGAATCTTTTCAGAGCTTGGTCTGCCCGTTCCAGGTGCTCCTGGTATAGGTGCCGTCAGTGGTGCTACAACGTCGTCGTCTGGTACGGTAGCTGGAGCTGAGATTGCCGCGCCAGTATCAACGGTAACTGGTGCTTCAACATCATGGGACTATCGTAGAATTATTCCACTACTTCTGTTGTTGCTCTCCTTTGCTGTTGTCTATTCAGGTCGTGACATTGTTCACCAACTGTTGTATGGTACAGCAGTTGTGCAGTCAACCTCACAACAACCATCGCAGCAGTCATCACAACAGTTAACGCAGCAGTCAACAATATCTTCATCACCTTTGCAATCGCACTTGTCGGATCGACAACCATTACAACAGCGGCCATCTCAAGAAACTTCAAATTCGGAACAGGTTGTTCGCTCGTACAACCGTTTGCGACGCACGACGAGTGGCAGTGGTCACGACAACGCTGAGGGCACGGCTGAGAAACAACAAGAAGCTTTTACACCTCCGGTTTACGACGTTACTACCACAGAGCGTTTCGGCGGTTATGACATTGTTCTGTCTTCAGCACCAACAATTCAGTCGCCAGAGATTGTTCGACAGCGCACGACGGAGTTTTCTGCTGTAACGCCGTTGGCATGGCCAGCCGCATCTCCACTGCCCATGGTCCTCGACGGAGACTTCGAACTTATCGCGCGTAGTGCAGCTTTTCGGACTTCGAACCCTGAACCAGATCTTGTTGTAGGACCCATAATGGATCAACCGTGGGCTCTTGGCATACACTACCGTCTCTCCGACGATCATGTTCTTGGAATAGACGGTGGTATGGAACGATTACCACAGGAGTTTACGCGTGTTGATTTCGGCGTGCCAACGGTGTATCGCCAGGCTCCCGTGATTCCGTGGGTTGGACTTACGTATCGCCTGGATGTTAATGATGCACGTTTATTCTCGTCGGTTGTACCCAGTGCAAGTGTGACTGCTGCCTGGACACAGATTGGTCCAATGGCTCGAGCTCAAGCACTGTTACGATTTACGCCGGAGTCAAGAATGTCCATCTTCCTTGGTGTTGAGGGTAGTCTGACTGCCTATCCAATTCAGTCTACGTTCTTTACCACGTCAATACTACAGGTGACCTATGGCATCAGCTATCGTTTCTAGTCTGGCGGTTGCGATTGCCGTTGTACTCAGTGCATGTACATGCTCCAATGATCTGGTGACGCCGCGAGAAGCAGATCCCACGACGCGGTCTCAGATACGCATCGTTGTCGCCTCTTCCAATGTAGGTCCACTGATTGTCGAGCAGAATGACCGGCAACTTGGTCCAGTGCTCAATCCCGAAGATGACATTGTGTCATATCGCGAACTACCGAGTGGTGTCAGAAACGTTCGTCTGAAGTCAGCATCCGGTGGACGAGTGCTCTACTCGGCGAATCTTGGACTTCATGCAAATCAACGCCACACCCTCATAGTACTTGATCGTTCGGAGCGAATGCGCGGTGTCTTGCTTGATGATATCGCCCCAACACCAGAGGCAGGAATGGCCTCACTCAGAATTGTGAACGGAACGATGCTCGGTGATTGTGATGTATTTGTCAACGGCGTCGCCCAAATGCAGATGACGGACGTCGTGCCGGGGCAGGCTACGCCCTATAGTGCCATTCGATCCGGGACGACAGTTACTGTAGTCCTCAAGAGATCGTCGCAACCCGTGACATTCCAGCTGCCTGATGCCGTATCACAAGACTTTGCGGCGGCCACCCTTGTTGTGCGTGAGGTAGCCGAGCAGCCATCTGTGCTCGTGCTAATGGATTAAAAACAACACCGACTTTTGTCATGTAACTGACATTCTGTTTGCTCGTACTTTGCGTCCGCTATGCATACGGACCACACGAGGGCAGACGTCATTTTTGACGTACGGGATGTTGGGAAGACCTATACGATGGGTGACGTCGACGTCGTTGCCTTGCGAAGTGTCTCGTTAACAATTCGCGGAGGCGAGTTACTGGTTATTCTCGGCGCGTCTGGCAGCGGTAAGTCAACACTCCTCAATATTCTTGGTGGATTGGATGTACCCTCGACGGGAACGGTATCGTTTCGCGGGACGGATCTCACGCATGCTACAGATGCAAAGCTGACTGCATTCAGACGAAAAAGTGTGGGTTTTGTCTTTCAGTTCTACAACATCATTCCAAGTTTGACGGCACTGGAAAATGTTAAACTCGTCACAGATATCGCCGATGATCCGATGGATGCCCGGGAAGCGCTGCAGCTGGTGGGACTTGAGGACAGGATGCACCATTTTCCATCACAGATGTCGGGAGGCGAGCAACAGCGGGTGGCAATAGCGCGTGCAATTGCAAAAAAACCTGACGTATTACTCTGTGACGAACCAACAGGTGCACTAGACTATTCCACGGGGGTTAAGGTCCTCGACGTCATTGAGCACGTTCACCGCCAACTCGATGCAACAGTCGCGTTGATCACACACAATGCCGGTATTGCCGATATGGCCGATCGTGTGATCAAGATGCGAAGTGGAGAGATTGTTGAAGAATACACCAATGCCACACGAAAGACACCAGCGGAGTTGATCTGGTGATGAGAGCTTTAACGAAAAAGCTCTTACGCGAATCGTGGCATCTGCGCGGTCAGCTCCTTGCCATTGTTGCTGTTGTAGCGTGTGGTATAGCCAACTTCATTGCCATGCGAAGTGTAGAGCGAAGTCTCTACGTTACACGGGCTGCATTTTACGACGGTAGTCGGTTTGCCGACGTCTTTGTGAATGTCCGACGTGCGGGTGAGCACATCGCTGATCGGTTACGCGAGATTGATGGAGTAGCCATTGTCGAAACGCGCGTTGTAGCGGACGTAATGCTGGATATCGAAGGTGTACACGAACCGGCGAGTGGTGTGGTTGTATCCATTCCGGATGGGGGACAACCCGAGCTTAATCAGTTAGTTCTCCGAAATGGTCGACTGCCACGTTCGGAATCTGACGCAGAGGTTGTTGTATCGTCTGCCTTTGCCGATGCTAATACCTTTTCCGAAGGATCTACCTTCTATGCCGTGATGAATGGTCGTCGGCGACTTCTGACAATCGTGGGTACTGCCGTTTCACCGGAATACGTGCTCGAAATGAAGCCCGGCAGTTTTATGATCGATAATAAACGTTACGGTATAATGTGGATGGGGCGAAAGGGGCTCGCTGCTGCACTGGACATGCAGGGTGCTTTTAACTCGGCAACGGTTCTGCTGCAGCCGGGTGCGTCAGAACACGCTGTTAAGGAACGTATGGATCGAATTCTTGAGCCATACGGATCTCTTGGCACAATTGGCCGTGATGAACAGTTGTCGGCACGTTTCCTTGATGACGAGATAACACAGGTGCGTGTTCAAGCCACGATTGTCCCGACGGTGTTTCTTGCCGTTGCTGTCTTCCTATTGAACATCTCACTCCTTCGGCTTGTTAGTACCCAACGCATGTACATTGCCATCCTGAAGGCATTTGGATATAGTAACGCCGCCATAGGATTGCACTACATCGGATTTGCCATAGTTGCTGTGTTTTTGGGAACAATTCTTGGTATTTGGGGTGGACGTGAGATTGGCGTGTGGTTAACGCAGCTGTACGCACAGTTTTATCGATTCCCCGTCTTACGATTTGAAATGCCACAAGACGTTCTCGTCGTTGCGGTCATCATTAGTATTACTGCGGCAGTCATTGGCGCACTCAGTGCTGTTCGTACGGCTCTTCGATTACCTCCGGCCGATGCTATGCGGCCAGAATCTCCCAAGACCTTTCGCCCGGGACTGTTTGAGAGGTTGCCCCTTCTGCCCCGTCTCAGTCCAATTGGCAACATGATTGCCCGCAACATTGAGCGACGACCCGTCAAGGCGGCACTATCCGTTACGATGATTGCTCTGGCAACGGCAATACTTGTATTAGGGCGTTTCCTCTTTGACACGTTCGATGGTCTAATGTCGATACAGTTCGACAAGATCCAACGAGACGACGTTGCGTTAACCTTTGCCAAGCCAGTTTCACATTCTTCCATGTTCGACTTATTGTCACTACCTGGTGTGACAACGGTTGAGCCGTATCGTATGGTCGGTGTTGATATGTCGGCCCATGGACATATCAAACGGACGGCGATTCAAGCTATGTGGTCCGATACTGCGATGCGTCGGATTGTCGACGCTCACGAACGTATCGCGCGATTACCCCACGATGGACTTCTATTATCTCGCCGCTTGGCTGATGCGCTCCACGTTCAGCCTGGAGATCTTGTTGACGTTAAATTACTTGAGGAAGACAGGCGCACGATCTCACTGCCGGTATCAGGACTCGTAGACGACCTTCTAGGGGTTCAGGCGTATACGACGTTCTACAATCTTGCAGCAATACTTGATGAACAGGGAAGTTTATCCGGTGCCTATCTCGCCGTAGACAGGAACGAACTAGCGAAGTTTAATACAGCCGTAAAGAACACACCGATCATAGCAGGTGTTGCCGTAAAACAAGCCGCCATTCAGTCATTTAAAGACAACTATGGCGAGAATATGAACATCTCGTCGACGTGGATTGTGGCCTTTGCCGTCATCATTGCCTTTGGAGTTGTGTACAACAGTGCAAGAATTGCGCTGAGCGAACGCGGTAATGAACTTGCCAGTTTGCGTGTACTTGGATTTACAAATGGTGAGATAACCATTGTACTCCTCGGAGAACAAGTTGTACTCACACTCATTGCATTGCCAATAGGAATGATACTCGGTTATGGTATGTCGTCGATCCTACCTGATGCCTTTGCAACCGACATGTTGCGAATGCCATTTGTCTTTTCAATCCGCAATCTTGGGCTCGCTACACTCACCATTGTAAGTGTTGCTTTGGCTACGGGACTACTTGTTCGCAGAAGACTCACGCGACTGGACCTTGTTGCAGTACTGAAATCACGGGAATAACATGTTGAAGTTCGTTCGTCGCCGACTTGGATGGATCATCACAGCCATTGTTGTGGTGGGCTTCATTGTCATCTCCATTCTCCCAAAACCAGTCGAAGTGGAGGCTGTAGTTGTCCGACGTGGTCTGATACAAACGGCCATTACAGCCGAGGGCAGAATACGGCTATCAAATCGTGTTCTTATTACGCTCCCTTCAACCGGCACAGTATCACGGATAACGATAGAACCAGGTGATTCCGTTGTTGCTGGCCAGGTAATTGCGACCTATACACCACCACAGCTCGATGGTCGGCAACGTGATGAACTTCTTGCCCGGCGTGATGCAGCGTTGGCCCTTGTGAAGGATGCCGAAGAACGTCTGCGAGGTCTTGAATCGCTTCTGCGTCAAGCACAAACACGATCACGCAGATATTCGAATCTGTTACAACAGCGAGCTCTTGCCCGTGAGCAGGCAGAAGCGGCAGAGACGGACGTCGAACGACTTCAGGCAGATGCAACAGCTTCATCATCACGTATTGCAGCAGCAAAGGATGAGGTGCGAGCCATTTCTGCAGCATTGATGGCCACGCCCGGACAACGTCTCACCATCACCGCACCGGTCAGTGGTATCGTTTTCCGTCGATTTGAAGACATGGAGCGACCCTTAGCTGCCGGAAGTCCACTTCTTGAAATTGGTACAGGTGGTCAACAAGAGGTTGTGATCGATGTGTTGAGTACAGATGCCGTGAAGGTCACCGAGGGTATGAAGGTACAACTGGACGGATGGGGTGGTGACTTCACAATTCTGGCACGTGTTCGCAGAGTTGAACCAGCCGCTCGAACAAAAATTTCGGCTCTTGGAGTAGAAGAGAAACGTGTAGACGTCATAGCAGTGATTGATACGGTTCAGCCGAAACTCGGAGATGGGTATAAGGTTGATGCGTCAATCATCACATGGGAGAATGATCGTGCCCTGGCTGTTCCCCTAAGTGCAGTTCGCCGCGAAAACGGTCAGTCATTTGTATGGGTCGTCGACGGAACCACGTCACGACGAGTAAATGTGAGCGTCGGCCGCCGCTCTTCCTTGATGGTTGATGTGGTGAAGGGGCTCTCAGAAGGGGCTACCGTCATTCTTCATCCTCCGGATCAACTTGTTGACGGTGGTGATGTCGCAATCGTAACGCCATAGTCTGACACTGAAAAGAATTTCGATTCGTCAGGCCGGCCACAGAATGGCACATCAGAATCATATCAAACCTGCTCTTCCTCAGCAGCACGTAGTCGTGCGCCTGTTAGCATGGATTCTCCTGCCATTCTCTATCGTCCTTGCTCTTAATAGCCCCGACATCGCGACAAACATCACAACCATCGATGCCGTTACAACGGTGAGTGATGTTGAGCTGTTGAACCTGATTGATGATGTAGGTGTTGATCTTGGACATGATGGTGACCACGAAGACGATTCATCAACAACGCAATTAATCGAACTGGCATTGATTGGTGAACGATATTCACTACCTCTACCGTGTGAAGTGCACAGCCGGGATATAACGCTGTATGTGTTGCCGTTGATCTCCGAACCACACAACGAAATCTTTGTGCCTCCGCCCGTCAACGTGTCGTAACAATCACGTCACGTTGTTTCACCGTCGGGAAAACCATGTATCATGAGAGCCCTTTTTGTTGCCGTCATTCTGACGGTAACTGCAACCGTCGTACATGCACAACAAACAGATACGGCAACGGCCGCAGAGCGAGACAGTATCTACATCCACGAGGTTCAGGAGACGAGCGAACCGGACAAGGTTCTTCATGCCGAACCATTGTACATTGATCTTATTCGAGACCTAGGAGCTCGAAAGGGAGAAGCTGAGTGGAACGTGGCCTTTGATTTAACGGACAGACTAACGTTTGACAGGTATGGAATACTTGTTGAATACGAGTGGGCTCCGGTTGACAGACTTGGCCTCGAGATTGAGATCCCGGTCACACTCTATTCACGACTGCCAAATGGTCGAGACACACAACGACCTTCAAATCGTATTGAGAGTATTAAAACAGCGGTGCAGTGGACATTCCTCGTGCGCCAGCGTGAGGCACTATCTGCGGCTTTTGGATACATCAACGAACTAGAGTTTTCGGATCTCAACGACATTACTCGGGGACCCATCTTTTCTGGAAACGTTGTTAATCCGTTTTTGATCGTCGCAAAACGATGGACAGATAATGTGCACTCACTTCTCTACACTGGACCGCGAACCACAATTCATTTTGATGACGGTTCGATAAGCACTACGTATCAGGTAAATCTCAGTGGTCACTTCATGATTATGGGAACAAGAAACTTTGTTGGTCTGGAAGTAAATGCCGTTTACGGACAACAATGGACGGCCGTTATGCGACCACAAATGCGCTTGGGTATAACCCATGACGTTCTGTTAGGTATCGGCATGGGCATCCCCATCCGCCGTGATCAGGAGCGGTTGGGGATGTTCATGCGATTGATTTGGGAGCCGGGTTAGTCGACGACACTTCCGTCGACGGCACCGTGACACTTCTTAAACTTCTTGCCTGAACCACACCAGCATGGATCATTCCGGCCGATGTCAGGACCTGACTTCCGAACTGTTGTTCCGGAACGTTGCTGTGTGTCGTCAGATGAAGTACCGTATGCCGATGTTGCTGACGGATGTGAGAATGACAATGCGCGTGATGCCGTTGTCGTTCGAAGACTTGGAACCGCAGCGGCTACAGCACCTTCATTACTGTGAGCCTGCAACTCACGCTGGCGTTGCTGATCCTGTCGCTGGCGTTCCTGACGTGCACGTGCCTCTTCTTCCGAAGGCTGTTGCTGCTGAGGCCAATACTTAAATGCCGTGTGAACGGTTTCGCGATTGATCTCTCGAATGAGCTCAATAAAGATCTTATAGGCTTCTTGTTTGTACTCAAGAAGTGGGTCTTTCTGGCCATAGGCACGCAGGTAGATACCTTCCTTGAGATCATCCATGGACCGAAGGTGTTCACGCCACGACTCGTCGATAGTACGCAACGCAGCCCATCGTTCCAACATTGCCATAAACTCCTGTCCGAGTGTTTCTTCCTTTCGTTCGTAGTAGTCAGTTCCAACGGCTACAACACGTTCAACGGCTGCGTCCTTGGTGATGGATTCAAACTCGGCGTCCGTGATGGAAATGTCAGAGAGTAATGTTGTACGAACGGCGTTACGGAACCCTTCTGCATTCTTCTCTTCATGGAATGAGTCATACCAATCTTCCGCCATCTCGGAAATGTAGTCCATAAATTCACCGCGAAGACGATCACCCATAAGAGCATGTTTGCGGCGATCGTAAATCACTTCGCGTTGCTGATTCATGACGTTGTCATATTCAAGCAAACGCTTACGGACACCGAAGTTGTTAGACTCGACCTTCTTTTGGGCGTTCTCAACACTTCGCGTGACAAGTGGACTTTGAATTGGCTCCCCATCAGGTACCTTCAGACGTTGCATCACAGCTGCGATACGTTCACCGCCAAAGAGACGCATAAGATCATCTTCGAGGGAGATAAAGAACTGAGATGAACCTGGATCGCCCTGGCGACCGGCACGACCTCGAAGCTGGCGATCAATTCGCCGTGACTCATGACGTTCTGTACCAATGATGGCAAGACCACCATTTGCTTTCACCTCTGGGTCAAGTTTGATGTCCGTTCCACGACCAGCCATGTTCGTTGCGATCGTTACAGCACCCTTACGACCGGCATGGGAAACAATCTCTGCTTCTCGTTGATGCTGTTTTGCGTTCAAGACGTTGTGCTGAATCTTGGCGCGTGTAAGCATCTTGCTGAGAAGCTCGGACACTTCAACACTTGTCGTACCAACAAGTACGGCACGACCTTCGGACACATACTGGCGAACAGCTTCAACGAGAGAGTTATACTTCTCACGCTTGGTGCGGAAGATAAAATCGTCGAGATCCTTACGTTGAATCGAACGATTCGTTGGAATCACGACAACGTCGAGTTTGTAAATCTCAAAAAACTCTCCAGCTTCGGTTTCTGCTGTACCGGTCATACCAGCCAGCTTATGGTACAGGCGGAAATAGTTCTGGAGTGTGATGGTCGCCCACGTTTGAGTATCCTGCTCAACGTTGACGTTTTCCTTTGCCTCGATAGCTTGATGAAGACCGTCGGAGTAGCGGCGCCCTTCGAGAATACGACCGGTAAACTCGTCAACAATCTTGATTTTGCCATCCTGGACAACGTATTCGTCGTCACGTACATACAGTGAGTAGGCACGGAGCAGCTGATTGACAATATGAATCCGATCTGACCTGTCGGCGAACCGACGCATCAACTCATCCTTGCGGAGTTGTTTTGATTCCGCGTCAAGACTCGCATCATTCTCGATTGCGCTGAGTTCCATTCCAACGTCGGGAATGATAAAGAGGTCAACATCTTCGTTTGCGGAACTCAGGAGTTCACGACCCTTCTCGGAAATGTCAATCTGATGATTCTTTTCCTCGACGGTGTAATACAACTCTTCGTCGATAATCGACATGCGAGTACCTTGCTCTTTTAGATACGAGAGCTCAGTTTCGCGCATCAGCTTTAACGCATCTGCATCTTGAAGAATCTTTGTGAGACGCGCATGTTTTGGGAAGCCTCGATAGGCTCGGAGTAAGTTGATACCGGCTTTTTCACGATCATCCTTTGCCGACGACTTCAGTAAAGACTCAGCTTCTGCTACTATGCTGTTTACAAACCTGCTTTGAGCCTCTACCAATCGCTGAACACGAGGCTTCATATTTACAAATGCCTGGTCGGTGCTACCTGTTGTAACCGGGCCAGAAATAATAAGTGGTGTTCGTGCCTCATCAATCAGAACCGAGTCAACTTCGTCGACAATGGCAAACCAATGACGGCGCTGTACCATTTCAGCGGCATCGTTGGCCATGTTATCTCGGAGATAATCAAAGCCAAACTCATTGTTTGTTCCGTATGTAATGTCGGCTAGATATTCTGCCTGACGACTTGATGGTTGCAGGTTACTCTTTATACAACCGGTCGTTACGCCGAGCATGTCAAATATCGGTCGCATCCATGCTCTATCACGTTCTGCCAGGTAGTCGTTGACTGTAACGAGATGAACTCCACGGCCTGTAAGTGAATTGAGGAAGAGTGGAAGAGTAGCAACAAGTGTTTTACCCTCACCTGTAGCCATTTCCGCGATTTTGCCTTGATGCAGCACGATGCCGCCGATGAGCTGAACGTCATACGGCACCATGTCCCACGTTACTTCATTGCCAACGACATTGTAGCGATGGCCAACGAGGCGACGACATGTTTCCTTCACGATAGCAAATGCTTCCGGCAGCAACTCGTTCAGCCGGTCCTGCATCGTCCGATACTCTTCCTTGTCGATTTCGGCCAGGCGAGCGTAGAGATCCGACCGTTCATCATGATCGAGCTCGGCATCTGTCCGCAGACGCTGTCTGATCTCTTCAGCCTCGGCTACCAGATCGGCGATCGTCCCTTGCACATCAGCGCGCAGCTCATCAACACGAAGCCGAAGCTCGTCGTCCGACTTTGTGGATAGGGAAGCAAAGATGGTATTGATCTCCTCAACCACCGGCAAGAGGGCTTTTACATCCTTGTCATGTTTTGATCCGAAGACCTTTTGCAGGAGCTTCAGCATGTCAGCATTCTTTCATTAGATGGAAGGCGGCGTAGACGGACGCCTCCGACGAATAGTGAGCACACGACGGAATCGTCGTGATGTGAGTCGACCGTTCGGCCGAAGCGGCGCAAATTATCGTAATTTCAGAGTCGCACCAACCCGTAATGCCCCATGTCAGCCCCTTCCGATGATGTTCGGATCTATTCTCCGGAACATTTACTCACGCAGGCCGCAACTGCAGCCGAACATCTCGGCTATCGAATTCTCGAGTTTTACGTTGATGAGGCCGGGAATCTGGCGAAGGGCGTAACATCCCAGATTGCGACCTTCCATTATAGTCCGTCTGGTGGGACGTTACGGGACCACAACCTGAATATCGTTTTGTATTCCGCAAAGTTTGACCTCTATAAGGGGTTTGGCAAGGCCGAACGCGACGTATGATCTACCTAGATAACAGCGCAACGACGGCCGTTGACGAGGCCGTTGTTGAGGCAATGTTGCCGTGGCTCACGAAGAACTACGGAAATGCGAGCAGTATCTACTCACTTGGTAGAGCTGCCCGTGTGGCTGTCGAAGACGCACGAGCTGAAATTGCCCACCTGCTCGGTGCTCATCCTGCAGAGATCTTCTTTACCAGTGGTGGTACTGAATCTAATAACACAATCATTAAGAGTGTGCTCCATGAGTCGGACCTAGCCGATGCCGTATGTGTATCACCTACAGAACATCATGCAGTACTTGAGCCGGCACATTCGGCAGTAGGGGGCGGAAAGGGGCTCTATGTGTTACCTGTGGATGCGGACGGCCGCGTTACCGTGAGCGAAGTTCCCGCTGTTAATCGTAGGCGGACACTTGTTTCAGTCATGCATGCGAATAATGAAACAGGGGTTGTCCAGCCCGTTTATGATGTGCGCCAAGCTGCGCCCGACGTGTACCTGCACTCAGATGCTGTTCAGTCTTTTGGAAAAATAACTGTAAAAGTAGACGATCTTGGTGTTGACTTTCTCTCCGTGAGTGCCCATAAAATCCATGGTCCCAAGGGCATTGGAGCAATGTATATCAGGAAGGGGATCGACTTTAAGGCACACCAACATGGTGGTGCCCAGGAACGAAACCGTCGAGCAGGAACGGAACCCGTACATCTTATCGTAGGATTTCAAGTTGCAGCTCGTCGTGCTGCTGCCGATCTCGAACACCGCGCAACTGTAATGATGGAGCGTACCAGGCAGTTACGCGAAGGTATCGCCCGTGAAATCCCGAATATTCGTGTAAACACTCCGGAAACGGGTGTGTTACCAAACATCATCAATATCTCGTTTCTCGACGCCGAGCGACTCGATGGAGAGGGGATTCTTCAGGCTCTTGACATGGCTGGGCTGGCTGTATCGAATGGTTCAGCATGCGTTTCCGGAAGTCAGCAGCCATCACATGTCCTGTTAGCAATGGGACGAAGTAAAGCAGAAGCCCTTGCTGCGGTTAGACTTAGCGTGTCGTATACTACAACTCAGGAAGAAATTTTTTCTGCGATCACAATACTCGCTGATGTCATTCGTGAAATGCGTGGTTGAACACACAATCCTAACCACACACTTCGAGGATGTTCATGCGGAAAATTTTCGGTGCAGTTGCGCTGACCGCACTATCGGCTACGGTTCTTATGGCAGGCACTGCCATTCCCGGTGTTAAGGGTGGCACCCGGTCATTTAAGACCAATAACTCGGTTGGCAAAAATGCCATCGCCTTCGTCAGCGACGCTCCTGCTGAAAAGATTAACGGTACGGCAGATCAGCTTACGGGCTCGTTCCAATTGGACCCGTCGAATCTAGAGGCAACCAAGGGCCGCCTTTCTGTTGACGTAAAGTCGATGAAAACGGCAAATTCCAAGCGCGATGAGCACATGTATAGCCCAATGTGGTTAGACGCCGATGCTCATCCGCAGATTTCGTACGACATCCAGAACTTAACGGACATCAAGATTGTTGACCAAGGCGGACGTAAGGTTGCAACAGCAAAGGCGAACGGGATCTTTACGTGCCATGGAGTGTCGAAACCACTTGCTGCAGAGGTGACGATTACCTTTCTGCCAGCAAGCGATGAAACAAAAAAGAGAGCATCCGGTGACCTCGTCATGGTGAAAGCTGTTTTTAACGTTGCCCTTAAGGACTACAACATTACCGGCAAGGCTGGAGTAGTTGGCAAGTCCGTCGGTGAAACGATTGCCGTCGAGGCATCCGTCTTCGCTAATTCCTAAGCCCCCTCCTCACCGATACGCTATATCGTATCGGTCGTACGTGAACCGCGCGAGCGTCGGATTCTTTCTCCGGCGCTCGTGTTTTATTTATTGGTCGTGAAGAAGTGGATTTGTAGATTCCATGTGAGGGACCGTGTGGAAACACAAACAACGTTGATAGTGTCCGGTAATCCGGGGCGCTTGAGGGACAACGTTCGACATAGCATTCCACCACACACATTTTCACACGAGGTCCGAGCATGACGAGTGCTTCTTTTTGGGCACGACAGGGTATCCTGGCCGTTGCCATCATCTTTACTGCCATATCGGCATCTGCCTATCCAGGTGGCCGATTTGGGAGTTACCAGGCCGGTTGCGGTGGATTTGGATGCCACGGGGGCCAATCCGCAAATACGACCGTTACACTTGAGGGTCCAAGAACCCTTCGAACAAGCCAGCAAGGAAACTATCAGTTCATTGTTGCTAACGCAAACAATGACTATGCTGGTTTTAATGCTGCTTTTCGTAGCGCAACGGGAAACGTCGGTACTCTCGTCGCTGGTCAAAATAGCCAGGCACAAGGCGGTGAAGTGACACATACCGGCCCAACGCAAGAAAATGCCGCAGGTCAAGTTGTTTTTGGATTCGGATGGCAGGCACCAGCGGACCACGGCACGTACACGTTCTATGGTGCCGGTAACTCCGTAAACTATAACGGAAATGCCGACAACGGCGATGTTTGGAATACAACTGGCGGTATCACGATTACAGTCCAGGGTGCTACCATTACATCCCCAGCTGGTGGTGCCGCGATCTGTGTTGGAAACAACCTGACGATTAACTGGACACAAACGGGATTCGCAAACTTCCGAATTGACATTTCGGATAACGAGTTCAATACGTTTACAACAATCGTTGGTAATGTCGCTGCCACGGCTGGTACGTCAACATGGGCAATACCGGCTGCTCAGGCAGCTGGTCAATACAAGGTTCGATTGTGGGATGTTGGCACAGCCGCCGAGATCACACGCTCGAATGCCTTCACGATCAATGGCGCACCAACGATCACGACACAACCGCAGAGCAAAACAATCTGTGAGGGCTCGCCGTGGAATATTTCTGTGGCGACAAACGCTGGTGGTGCAACGTATCAGTGGCGTCGTAATGGACAGGTAATTGCGGGCGCAACAAATCCGACGTATTCACAGACAATTGCAACGGCAGCATCGGCAGGTACGTATGACTGCGTTGTGACGTCATGTGGACAGAACGTAACCTCCAGCGCTGCAGAGGTTACCACGGCGCAATCACCAGGTATTACAAAGCAGCCAACACCTGTTACGGCTTGTCAGGCAACACCGATTACGCTGACAGTAGAAGCCACAGGTACGAATCTGACGTATCAGTGGGTGAAAAACGGTGAACCTCTTACGGGTAAGACAACGCCTACACTCACAATTCCAAGTGCTGCACTAACGGATGAAGGCAAGTATGCTTGCCGGATCACTGGCGTCTGTACACCACAAGCAATTTCCACTGAAGTTGATGTTAACGTAACGGAAGCTCCTGGCATCGTTACACAACCGACCAACAAGAATGTACTTGTCGGTGACTCAATCGTCATCACACTCACCACCAAGGGTGAAACACTGTCCTATCAGTGGCTCAAGAATGGCAATGAGCTACCAGGTGCAAATCAGGCAACGTATCGTAAGACGAATGTGACGCTTGCTGATTCAGGAATCTATACGGTACGTGTCTGGAACTCGTGCGATACGATTACCTCCTCGAACTCCATTGTGAAGGTCACACCTAAGGCCGGACCTGGTCTGCTGACGGTTTCGTCAGAGTCGATCGCCCTTGGCGAATGGGCAGCTTGCTCAGCCATTGATACGACCTTCGTTGGCCTTGTGGCAAACTCAGGTGGTTCGCCAATTACGATCACGGCCGTCACGACGAATGCTTCTTCCATCATCGAACTTGTTGGAGTGACCGTACCGTTTACACTTGCTCCAGGATCCGGCCGCGACGTCGCCGTCATTGTACGGCCAGGTCAGGTGGGAGAACGTACAGGTACAATTACGTTTACCACGGCGTCAGCCACTGCTGAGGTCGACGTGACTGTAACAGGAACGGATGCACTGTCAACAACCACAGACACACTCACGTTGGCGGCTTCAACGAGTGGTGCAGAAAAGTGCGCCCAATTCTCTGTTGATGCTGCTTGTGAAGAACTTACGATCACGTCGGTTGAACTCACAGGACCTGGTGCGTCGACATATGAGCTGAAGCCGGGCACCACGTTGCCGATCGTCGTCCCATCTGGTTCCCTACGTGAACTGTGTTTTGTGACGACTGCCGCAGATGGAGGTGTCGCCACAGCAACGATTACTTCTGCGGCTGGTACAGCTTCCGTTGTACTTCGTCGCGACGTAACGAACAGTGTTGACGACGTGACAAACAATGGATTTGCCGTGTATCCGAATCCGGCAACAACGGAACTTCGTGTAGCACGCACGGAAATGGTCACCTCGATGGTGCTCGTCGATGCGACGGGACGTTCCGTGTTTTCCTTTGATCCTGCTGGCAGACCGGAAGTCCTCATTGACTGCGCAGGCTTTGCACGTGGTGTTTACATCCTGTCCATCGTAACACCTGCTGGTGTCCGACACGAGAAAGTAATTCTGCACTGACCGTCGAACTGACGCCGATATCTCAAAAAAGCAAGGGGTCCGCACAGTCATGTGCGGACCCCTTGTCGTTTGAGTTCTACTCTTTGCTCGAGTTCCGAGAAACCTTACGGGAAAATTCCCAGTGACAGGTAACTCTGAGCGATCTTATCGATGGAGCTCACGAAGGCTGCGGTACGCATGTCCTTGACCTTCAGATTCTTGTTAAACACTTCCATGATCGTGTGATAGGACGAGATCATCGTGTCTTCAAGTCCTGAATTCACAAGGTCTTCTTCATCAGCACCACGCGCAATCATCGTGCGTTCAGACGGTGACAGAGACTTGCCGGTCAGCTTTTCGACCGTATCGACGAGGCGTGTGTTAGATCCTTCTTCAAATCGTTTGTCCATGCGGCCAAATCGAACGTGGGAGATGTTCTTTAACCACTCGAAGTACGAAACGACAACACCCCCTGCATTGACGAACATGTCAGGCATCACGAGGATGCCTTTCTTGAGGAGAATCTCTTCTGCTTCAGCTGTTACGGGACCGTTCGCACCTTCGGCTATGATACGAGCCTTGATATTCTTCGCATTACCTTTATGGATCTGCGACTCAAGAGCTGCTGGTACGAGGATGTCGCATTCGAGCTCAAGGACGGAATTGCCTTCCTTAACAAACTTGCCTCCGGTGAACCCTTGGAACGTTCCTTTGGCTGCTCGATAGGCATAGAGTGCTTCTACGTCAAGTCCCTTTGGATTAACAATGGCACCGTTAAACTCGATGATGCCCGTAATGGTAGCGCCACCTTCGGAAAGAAACTTCGCTGCATGGTAACCAACGTTCCCAAAACCCTGAACGATGATACGCTTGCCGCTCAAGCCCGTTGTCATCTTCAGCTTCTTCATGAGTGACGGGTCATTAACCGCTTCACGAACAGCAAAAAAGAGACCGCGGCCTGTTGCTGCCGTACGTCCACGAACACCGCCCTGACCTACGGGTTTGCCAGTTACACAGGCAAGTGCGTTAATCTCATCCTTGGCGAATGCTTGATACGTGTCGGCAATCCAAGCCATTTCACGCGCGCCAGTTCCGTAGTCGGGAGCTGGAACGTCAACGGATGGACCGATAAAATTCTTTTTAATGAGCTCAACTGTGTAGCGTCGTGTTACACGCTCGAGTTCTTCGGCTGAATAGTTTTTCGGGTTGATCTTGATTCCGCCCTTACCGCCACCAAATGGCACGTCAACGACGGCACACTTGTACGTCATAAGAGCAGCCAGTGCTTGTACCTCTTCCTGGTCAACGGATTCGGCGTACCGAATTCCACCCTTACAAGGAAGCTTGTGATGGCTGTGCTCTGCGCGCCATGCCTGTACCACCTGTATGTTTCCCTTGATACGAACGGGAAACTGCATGTAGTATACGGAGTTGCAGACACGGATCTGATCAAGCAGTCCGGTCGGATGGTCAAGTACAGCGGCTGCCTTGTCGAAATAGGCATTCACAGAATCCAGGAATGGATTGTGTCCGCGATGAAGCGCGGAGGGAGCGCCGACGGGTTTTTTGCTAGCGCCTTTGGCTGAGCTCATGGCTGCAGGGATTGAGTGAAACAAGAATTGGTGTCGTCATGAAACGAGGTTACGGGGCAAAACGGGCTTAGAGGTTACCTCTCCGTGCTTGCTCCCGTTCGATTGCCTCAAAGAGTGCCTTAAAGTTGCCCTTTCCGAAGGACTTTGCACCCTTACGCTGGATGATCTCGTAAAAAACTGTTGGCCGGTCTTCCACAGGCTTTGTGAAAATCTGAAGCAAATATCCTTCGTCATCTCGATCAACAAGGATATTCAGTTTTTTTAGGGGTTCAAGGTCTTCTTCGATTGCCCCAACACGGTCCAGAAGGTCTTCGTAGTACGTTTCTGGTACCTCAAGAAACTGCACACCTCGGCGTCGAAGTTCCGAAACCGTGTGGATGATGTCGTTTGTTGCTACAGCAATGTGCTGAACACCAGCACCGCGATAGAACTCGATGTATTCCTCGATTTGACTCTTACGCTTGCCATCGGCAGGTTCGTTAATCGGGAACTTGATGTAGCCCGAACCGTTGCTGACAACCTTCGACATCAGCGCAGAGTATTCCGTCGAAATGTCGCTGTCGTCAAACGTAATGAGGAGTTTGAAGCCCATAACGTCTTCATAGAACTTCACCCATTCGTTCATACGTCCAAGTTCTACATTGCCTACGCAGTGGTCAACGTAGAGCAGACCTATGGGTTCCGTGACATATCCATCAGTGACGCTCTCAAACCCAGGAAGAAAGGCTCCGTTGTAATTCTTCCGCTCAACGAAGGTGTGAATTGTGTCACCATATGTATGGATACTGGCGATGACAACTTCTCCAAACTGATCCGTTAAGCGACGTGGTTCGGCTGCACTGCGTGCGCCGCGTTTTGTTGTCTCTTCCCAGGCCTTGGTTGCATCGTCAACCCACAGAGCCAGCACCTTTACACCATCACCGTGTTGTGATATATGGTTGTTGATCGGTGACTCAGGAGTCATAGGGGCCGTTAACACAAGCCGAATTTTACCCTGCTGCAGCACATAGGACGCTCGGTCACGGACTCCTGTCTCTGGGCCAGCATAGGCAACGAGCTGGAAGCCGAAGGCTGTACGATAGAAGTATGATGCTTGTTTAGCATTGCCCACATAGAATTCAATGTGGTCGGTGCCGTTAATTGGGAGAAAGTCTTCCGTCGTTACGGGATGAGCTAGCTCAGCAGTTTCCATGATGATACTCGTGATGTTTGTTCGTGCGGCTTAGCCGACGTGAGCAGGGGCAAGTTCGTGCAGAATCTGAGCAAGTCGTCGATTTTGATCGTCAAGCCCAGTGCTAATCCGAAGGCAATGTGGTAATCCGAAACCAAGGAGTGGTCTGGCAATGAATCCACGATGGAGTAGTTCTTCATTCAGGGACGTCGCTCGTTGCTGCGTGCCGCAGTCAATCATCACAAAATTTGCAGCTGACTGCGCATAGCGGTAGCCGGCATCATCAAGTGCGTCCGTGATAATCCGAAGGCCTTCTGCATTCGTGCGGACAGTACGGTCAACAAAGTCGTCATCACCAAGTGCAGCTATTGCTGCAGCACATGCCGGTCCGTTCGGATCAAACGGCAGTTTTGTTTTGAGAAGCCATCGAACAACGTCCGGATGACCAACGGCATATCCGACACGCAGTGCAGCCAGACCGTATGCCTTACTGAAGGTGCGAAGTGTGAGAACATTCGGAGCAACGATCGTTGTCCCATCTACATAGTCATGAGGCCGTATGTGTCGGGCGTACTCAACATACGCTTCGTCGAGAACGATGAGCACGATTTGCGGGACACTATCAACGACAAATGTCACCTCATCACGCGTAAGCATTGTGCCCGTCGGATTATTCGGGTTGGCAATGTACACGATCTTCGTTGTCGTATCAATCGCTCCAACAAGTGCCTCAACATCATATCGATAGTCCGATGTGAGAGGAACAAGACGTGGTTCAGACCCCACACTCCGTGTTGCAATGGAGAATGAAACAAACGTACCCATGCTGGACACGGCTGATTCTCCCGGCAATAAAAACGTTCGGAGTACCTGATGAATGATGGCGTCACTGCCATTGTGAACAGTAATCGACTCGGGGCGGACATTGTGGAACTGAGCTAATGCCTGCCTCAGGGCGATTCCACCATCGTTGTAGATGTTTGCCGATGCAAGAGCTGCTATGGCGGCATCGCGGCCTTTGGGACTTGGTCCAAAGGGATTTTCGTTAGATGCCAGCTTTTCGACGTGCGAAAGCCCGTAGGTGCGGCGAATCTCCTCCGGTGATGCTCCAGGTGTGTAGGAAGCTATCCCCGAAAGATGCGGGTGAGCGTCGATCATAGGTGGCAAAACTACGGATTACCCTGTTGATAATTCTCAGGGGATGGAGGCTTTCTCGTACGGTATCTTCGCAGGTTACAGAGCCCATCGTCAATGCCATCCAGACCTCGAATCGTCATCGTCTTTACAGGCGGTACCATTGCCTCCAAACTCGATAAAGAGTGGGGAGGTGTTGTGCCCAGTCTTTCCGGTGGCCAGATTCTTGAGCACCTTCCGGAAGTTCGTGAAACCGTTGACGTTGTCATTCACGAATACGGAACATTACCGGGACCGCACATCACACCGGAGCGGATGGACGAAATTTCGCGCATCGTACGCTCGTATGTTGACGATCCGACTGTTGACGGTGTCGTTGTTACCCACGGAACGGATACGCTTGAGGAAACTGCATACTATCTTGACTGTACGTTACTCACGACGAAACCCGTTGTCGTTGTCGGGGCCATGCGTAATTCGAGTGAGCCCGATTGGGACGGTCCGCGTAACCTACGTGATGGAATAGTTTTCGCTTCACAAGCTGCAGCTCACGATCTAGGTGTGACGATCTGCATGGGTGGAATGATTACTGCTGCCTCCGAAGCATCTAAAACGGATACTGAGGATCTTACAACGTTTACGAGTTACGATTTCGGCCCTCTTGGTCAAATCCGCAATGGCCACGTGTTACTCCACAGAGAGCCGCTTCACAGAGACTATTTCGCCGTTGAACAGGTGCCCTTTTTTGTTCCTCTGCTCAAGCTTTATGCTGGCATGAATGGTGACCTTATCGATATCTGCGTTGAGCGACAAGCGGAAGGTCTTGTTATTGAAGCTTTTGGTGTGGGAAATGTAACGCCACGTGTCTTCTATTCTCTCGTCCGAGCTGTCGAGGCGGGCATTCCCGTTGTCCTTACATCGCGCTGTCCGGTTGGCAGAATTGAACACTCGTATGCATATGAAGGCGCTGGTCGTCATCTGCATGCAGCCGGCGTCATCTTCGCCGACTACCTGAACGGGCAAAAGGCGCGAATCAAGCTGATGTGTGCTCTTGGCGCAGGGCTTGACGTGCCAACAATCCGTTCAGCATTTGAGTGGGTTGAAGCCGTGGAAGCAGATTCATGAGGCAGACACGCGCACATATTGATCTTGACGCCCTTGATCATAATCTCCACGTCGTTAGGTCGCGGACTCACAAAGCTGAAGTTCTCGCCATGGTCAAAGCAAATGCTTATGGACATGGTTTGATTCCAATCAGTCGACATCTTCTTTCACGCGGCGTAGAACATCTCGGAGTAGCCTTCGTTGATGAAGCACGCGATCTACGTCAGGCAGGTGTCACAGGCTCCATAATCGTGATGATTCCACCACATCTTCACGAAGTGAATGATGTGGTAGACTTGGATCTTACGACCGTTGTTGGTGATGTAGCCGAGGCGTCAGCACTCTCAGAGGCGGCACGTGCGAAAGGTCAGCGGGCTCGTATCCATGTTTATGTAGACACGGGAATGCGACGCGATGGTATTCGCCCCGAGCACATTCTCGACGTTCTTCATGAAATTGATAATCTTCATGGGTTAGATGTTGAGGGACTGTGTACGCACTTTGCCACATCAGACGAGCCCCATAGCCCCTTTCTCCAAGAACAACTATCGTCATTCCTCTCAGTTGTTGAATCAACACGCGCACAGGGCCGCACATTCCGTCATATCCACGCTGCGAACACTGGTGCAATCTGGCAAAACGTTGCCCAGGATTTTACACTCGTTCGTCCAGGAATGTCACTGTACGGTTACGCCTCCCCAGGAGCTGACGCACAACCATTGCGCCCGGTACTTTCTATCACATCTCAAGTACTCTCCTTGCGAACAGTATGGCCGGGTGAGTCCGTGAGTTATGGTCGGCGGTGGATATCTCCAACTCAGACAACAATTGCAACCATCCCAATTGGATACGGTGATGGTTATGCACGTGGCCTTAGTGGCAAGGCGTTTGTGCTCATCGGCGGAGAACGTTATCCCGTTGTGGGCACCATCTGTATGGATGAGTGTATGGTTGACGTAGGAAATGCTCCCGTTGCCGTCGGAGATACTGTTGTGATTCTTGGAATGCAACCACGTCCAGATGGACACTTACAATCCATTGACGCAACTGATATCGCTGAATGGGGAAGTACAATTCCGTACGAGGTCACGACAGCATTTTCTGCACGTATCCCACGCCTGTACTCAGGTTCGTCCAGCACATCGCAGGAGGTTGGAAATGTATAGTGTAAAACTTGAAAATTTTGAAGGTCCACTCGACCTCCTGCTGTTCTTCATCAAACGTGATGAACTGGACATTTATGACATTCCCATTGCGAGTATTACCAAGGAGTTCTTTGACTACGTAAAGGTCATGGAATTGCTCGACCTTGAGCTCGCTGGCGAGTTTGTTGTGATGGCTTCGATGCTTGTGCAGATCAAGGCTGCGATGTTGCTGCCACGGGAAGAATCAGTTCGTCCAGGTGAAGATGGCATCGACGAGAACGACCCTCGAGCAGAACTCGTACGCCGACTCCTTGAATACAAGCGATACAAGGAAGCTGCTATGACGCTTGATGTTCAGGCGGAAGAGCAGCGATATGTGATGTATCGAAAGATCTTCGAAGCCGAAGAGATTCATGCTGCAGAAACAGCAGGGTATCGAAACGCTACACTCTTTGATCTTCTCAAAGCGTTACGAAGAGCAATTGATCGTGCCCCTGTTGAAGCTGAGGCACACGTCGTTACACGATTCCCGATCACCGTCGAGGAAAAGTCAGAAGAGATTGTCCACATCCTTCGTGTGCGTCCGTCAGTTCGATTTTTCGAACTCATCGGCGGACTATCACGTATGCACCTCGTCGTAACGTTTCTCGCCCTTCTCGAACTTGCCAAGGTTCATGCCATTCGTATCAGTCAGGACGAGTCATTTGATGACATTGTGATCGCTGCGAGAACGCCTGACGCCGACGATGCTGAAGTAGAGGAGCAACATGAGAAAGGGGCGGAGGGGGCTCAAACAAACGAAACATCGAATCCGGAGCTGAATTAATGGTAGACCTGCACGACGACGACGGAACGATGGCATATGCCGATGACAATGCAGGCATGCCGGAGCAAGACGAGTCACGAGCTTCAGATGAGACGTCATCGGACGTAAACGACACATCTGAATCAGCAGCGACAGAGTCAATCGAAAGTGATGTACCGTATTTCTTTACGCTTGAGCGAGAAGATCAGGTACGCGCACTTGAAGCTCTGATCTTCGCGAGTGAAGAGCCCCTTTCGCCCCGTATGATGCATCGTCTTCTGGTATTGGAAGACCCGTCACAACAATCACCGGGACAACAGGCACTTCCCCTGGAAGGTGAGCCAGTTGAGCCGAAGCCCATCAAGCCGCCGTTTGACGTGCCGAAGGGATTCTTCGAGGAACTCGTTGATGAGATCAATGATGATCTCGAAAAAACTGACAGGCCATATCGAATAGTGCGTATTGCTGGTGGATTTCAGTTTGCCACCACACCGCAGCATGGACAGCTCGTTCAACGACTCTTAAAAGCACGTAGCCGGAAACGGCTCACACAGGCAGCATTAGAGACGCTCGCCATCATTGCGTATCGACAACCAATCACAAAGGTTGAAGTCGACGCTATTCGCGGCGTAAACTCCGGTGAAGTAGTTAACTCACTCGTTGAGAAGTCGCTTGTTGTGATGGTCGGTAGGTCTGAAACGCCTGGTAAGCCGCTTTTGTATGGCACAACGGATGACTTCCTTCGTGTGTTTGGACTGAATGCATTATCTGATTTGCCAAAACTGCGAGAGATTGATGACTTGTTGAAGACAACAACGACGATGATTGACACTGATGACACAATCAAGGTAACGACAGATCATCGCTTGTTGCGTCGACAACTATCGCAGCTACTAGAAAGCACAGACTTCGGTGGTGGAAAGCGCAACCAACGCTCTGAGGAGTCTACGGAACCAGCTGCAACGTCAGGCGCGTATTGGCATCACTCCATGGAAAACGAAGCCGAACAAGGACTCGTTGCAGACCCGGAACCAGGTGTCTGGGAAGAAGATGCTGAACGTGTCGAAGATACGTTTGAGGCACTACCGGTAGTTGGAGAGGAAACACCGGGAGAGGAAACACCGGGAGAGGAAACACCGGGAGAGGAATCACCGGGAGAGGAATCACCGGGAGAGGAAACACCGGGAGAGGAATCTCCGGGTGAGGAATCACCGGGAGAGGAATCACCGGGTGAGGAAGACGACCCGGTTTAAACCTGCCAATCGTAAGATTCTATAAAACAAGGGGTTAGCATGCTAGCCCCTTGTTTCGTAAAAAAATCTTCGAGTGGAAACTCTCAAAACTGAAACAGTTTCCTTAGGTTTGCGTCTAAGTGCACAGCATGGGCAGTGGTTCGGTGGCACCTCCTCCTGTCATGCGCCTCAACCCTCCCCGCCACCGAACACGCAGACACTGCCATATTGCTCGGTTCGTGCTTCGGCACGACCGACGTGAACCCCCTGCTGCCCCGTCGTTACCCCCTAACGGCGGGGCTCTTTTTTTGCGAGAATCGAGTGAAGTATCCTACGTACGGGCTAACTATTCGCGTCAAGCTTTATCCAAGTGGAAACTGTAGTCCATCCCAAGCCATACGAATGTGTGATGGAAGGTAGGCATCAGCATCTGCATGGCGCACTTGATGTGCTACGTGGGTGAGATAGGTTCTACGCGGCCGGACGAGATCTACGATGCCGATGGCTTCATCAATCGTGTAGTGTGTTGGATGTGGTTCCCAACGTAATCCATCGAGAATCAATGTATCAAGGCCCATGAGTAGTTCGAGTGAATCTTCACTAATAAAGTTTGTATCTGTGCAATAGGCAAAGTTGCCGATGCGATAACCGTTCACACGCATCGATTTGCCGTGTCTCAGCGGTATTGGAGAAAACGGAATGTCGCCAATCACAAAAGGCTCTGCGTCAATAACATGGACGTCAACACTTGGAATTGACGCACCGGTGGATTCCACGAGTCCAAAAGCATAGGGAAACGTTGCTTCCAGAACATTGATTGTTTCCGCCATAGCATAGATAGGCATAGCCTTGCCGGAGCGAAAATTATAGGGGCGGATGTCATCAAATCCGCCGATATGATCAAAGTGATGATGTGTATATACAACGGCGTCGAGATCAAGCACATCATAGGCCAGCATCTGCTGCCGAAAGTCTGACGAGGTGTCAATGACAACCGTTGTTGTCGGCGATGATACGAGTAATGACGTCCGTAATCGTTTGTCTCTCGGATCCTCACTACGACACGTCGGGCAATCGCAGGCCACGGACGGGACGCCTGTAGACGTGCCTGTGCCGAGAACCGTGATGTTGATCATACGTGACGTTCAGCGTGGTAGGAGCTTCGGACGAGTGGGCCACTTTCAACGACATGGAATCCCATAGCAAGTCCGTCAACTTCATACCGTTTAAACTCATCTGGATGGACAAACCGGTCTACGGGTAGATGATTCTTGGTCGGTTGCAGGTATTGTCCCAACGTCAGAACATCAACTCCAACGGCACGTAGATCATTCATCACGGCCGTCACTTCGTCCGGTGTTTCACCCAAACCAAGCATGACACCAGTCTTTGTTCTCATGCCACGTTGTTTACTTTCAGCCAAAACGTCGAGTGACCACTGATACCGTCCTTGAGGCCGAACTCTTTTATAGAGGCGTGGTACAGTTTCAGTGTTATGGTTTAAGATGTCTGGTTTAGCATCGATGATGCGCGCAAGATTTGAAAGATTCCCCTTAAAATCAGGAACAAGAACTTCTATTGTTGTATCGGGTGAAAGTTGTCGTACAGCTTGAATTGTTTCAGCCCAAATCGTGGAACCACCGTCCTTGAGTTCGTCACGGTTTACTGAAGTGATAACGGCGTGTTTGAGACTCATTGACTGAACAGCTTCAGCTACACGGCGTGGCTCGTCGAAATCTACTGGAAGTGGTCTTCCGGTCTTTACAGCACAGAATCCACAAGACCGAGTACAGGTATCTCCGTGAATCATAAACGTTGCCGTGCCAGCATTCCAGCATTCGGAGATGTTTGGGCAACGTGCTTCCTCACAGACCGTATGGAGTGCCTTACTCCGCATCATCGTTTTGATGCGTGCAAAATCTTCGCCCCCTGGCGCCTTAACCTTCAGCCAATCAGGGCGACGGTTGCTGGGAGCGGACGTAGTTTCCGGTAGGACGGAGAGTTCAATCATGGCTCGTGTAGGTTCAATTGAGTCGTCGGATTATTCCTTCAGCGCGGGCAAGAGCCGTTTCGCAATAACACGAACGGCATCAAGGTACGTTGTTGGCGTCTTGTAAATATCCTTCGCCTCATGGTTCGGGTTCGACATTTTTGTATACGTGTCATACACATAGGCATTCATGAGCACGCGGTCATGTCGTTGTAAAAAACTGCCCTGTATAACACGGTTTGCTCCGAGTCCAGCAATTGCTTTCCAAACATCAGACTCGTACTGCGGGTTCAATGGATCGAGATTTAACTCGCTAATGGCCATTTCGACGGAATCTTTTGGAACAATAACGAAGGCTGTCCCATATCCATCCATCGTCATTAAGATGTTACGTAACGAGTCAGCGATTTCTTCAGCCCAAAGATTCTTCGAGATGTCACCGTCCATATTGCGAAGTGGTAGGACGACAACACGATTCTGTGCGAAGAGTTCGGCAGCACCAAGGCCAAACAGACAGAAGAGAACAAAAACCTTCATCATGTGAGCTCCGAAAAACGTGCCTCGATGGCGGTAAGAACATCTTCCAATGCCGCTACGCGCTGTACAGGTGAAGACCAATCGCCGTTTCGTGAGTCTTCCATGATATCACGTCCCGCTTGAGCAAGGTCTGTAAATCCAAACTGCAGGAACGAGCCCTTGATGGTATGACCGAAGCGATACAGATCCTCAGCGTTACGCCGTTGGATAATGTCGGGAAACATGGTGGCGAAATCCTTACGCCATTGGGTAACGAATTCAGGGATGAATTCGCGTAGGACCGGATCCGACGGAAGTGACGTCGGCGCTGCATAGGTTATATGTTGACGATCGGACACGAGGGGACTCCTGTAAGCCGAATTCTGTCTTCCCGCATCGCGGGGAGGCAGTCATTTCTCTGGGATCGACGTCACCGCCGACCTCTAGCGATCTACCCGATGGGGGCCGACAAGTCGGAACTTCGGAACAAAAGTTCACATCCGAAGATGTGCCACCACCTGCTCGATCTTGCTCCACACGGGGTTTGCCGGACGCCCGGTCACCCGGTACGTCGATGGGATCTTACCCCCATCGTTTCACCCTTACCTGCTGACAGTGTCAGCAGGCGGTCTGCTCTCTGTTGCACTTTCCGTCGGCTTTGCGACTAGGTCGCTTCACCGCCTTCCCGTTAGGAAGCGTGTCGTTCCGTGGAGTTCGGACTTTCCTCTCGTTTGTTATCACAAACAAGCGACTGCCCGTTGTCCCCTCGTATGCGACCGTCAGGCATTTCCTTCAACCAGCGTGTCGATATCGACAGCTTCATCCTCGGTGCAGAGAATGCGTCCGCAGTTCTCGCATGTGTGGATTTTTTCGCGATTGTACTTCATCTCCATGATTCGCTGCGATGGGATTGCAGAGTAACAACCTGAACAGCTGTTTTTCCGAATTGCCACCACGGCCTCTCGGTGGAATGTGCGAATCCGCTGATACTCAGTTTCGAGTTCGGAGTCAACCTGGCCGATGATCTTCCGACGCATTTCAATGAATTTGCGCAGGTCGTCGTTCTGGTCACCAGACAGTTCTTCAAGTTCTTTTTCCTTGTCTGCCAAGGCATCCTTTGCTTCATCAAGCTCGCGTTGCTGCTGCTCGAGTTGTGTGCGTAGGTTTTCTTCGCGGACGGCTGCTGTTCGTACTGACTCATCGAGTTCCGCTTTGCGGTCCTTGATAGCTGCAATTTCGTGGGTGATCGCGTCGAACTCACGATTGTTTTTCACCTGGAATTGCTGTTCACCAAGCTTTGTCTCGCGGTCTGTGAGTTCCTGTTGTGTTACGTGAGCCGTTCCACGCAGGTGCTCAATATCGTGCAGTGACTGGAGAGTTGCTTCAACAACGGCTGTCTTATCTGCGACGAGCTTTTCATGCTGCTTGACGATCTCTGGCAAGTCGCCCAACTCGTCGTGGAGTTCGTCGAGTTGGCTGTCGATTGCCGCAAGCTGTGCCAAGAGCGAAATCTGATGCATGGATAAATCCTACGAGACTTGTGAATGTGCAGGGGAATGACGTTCCACGCCGTGATACCATGACGCGGGATTAGTTGTGATTCGGCTCGCCGTGACGGTAATGTCAGGCAGGGCCTTGCTAAGAAGAGCGGCGAGGGCTTCAGGAACAAATCGTTCCATCTCCCAGTGTCCGGGATCAATGAGTCCGATAACATCTGCCGCTGCAAAAAATCCGTGATACTTGACGTCTGCTGTTATGAAGACGTCTGCTCCTGAGTTAACAGCAGCAGGGAACAACGACATGCCGCTACCAGCCACGACCGCTATTCGTTGGCATCGGCCAGACGGAGGCGCAACGAATCGGATCGGAGATGAACACGCAGTGGAAACGTGCGTTAGGAGGTCGTCAAAACTTTCTGTCGGCCATGTGCCAAGTATTCCAAGGTCAGCACCCGGTAGCGGTTCAAGGTCAACAATACCAATCGCTGATGCGAGAATCGCATTCGTTCCGTGTGGAAAGGCATCAAAGGCTGTGTGGACAGATAGCAGGGAAATGTCTGATGCAATGAGTCGCGCTGTGCAGCGTCCGACGCGATCGGTACGCAAGATTTGCCGCATGGGACTATAGATGAGCGGGTGGAACGTCACAATGACATCACATTGTTGTTCGATTGCTTCGCTCACGACGTCGTCAGTCACTTCCAGGCAAGTAAGAATATTGGTTGCCGTGTTCCGCTCCGATCCTATCTGCAGTCCTATCGCATCGCCGGAAACGGCGTGCTCTGGTGGCAGGATCGAATCAACGATGCGGTGGAACTCTTCGAGCGTCATACTGGAAGTGCTAAAGTACGGAACTGGCGAGGATTTCCGACGTTATCCACAGCTAGGTCGGTAACAGAATTTCACCCACATGGTCAATGTACCGTAACTTCAGTCCACAGCCGATTTCGCGGCCAATGTTTCCATGAACAGGTTCCCGCACAACACATTTGCCCTTGCTCTCACCGTTGCCATCATCATGATGGCGGCTCGTACGGCATCGGCTCAGGTTACGGGTGAGGACCCCGAGGCTTTTGATTCGACGATTGTGTTTGAGTCGCCACGGCCATTACTTGACGTTGACGCAAAACGGAAACCAGCAACAGCTGCTGTTGGTATTGATCTTTTGTTTTCGCAGTCAGGTTGGGGGCTCGGAGGGTTCTTCCAAACGAAGCTCGCCGATAATCTGAGTCTGTTTACACATCTTGGATTTAGTGGTGCGCGCAATACGGATGAACTGGAGAACGCATGGTATGGCCCGATTCCCGTTGTTGCCAATAAGGTAAATCGATTATTTATCATCCCTGTTACGGCCGGCGTCCAGTATCGACTTTTTAGTGAGTCCTTACAAGAAACGTTTCGTCCGTTTGTGAGTGCAGGTATTAGTCCAACCTTCATACTTGCAACACCATATCTCAAAGACGGACTGTACTACGAGTTCTTCAGCTCATTTGGTCATGCCACGTCGTACGCACGTGTGGGCGGCGTCTTTGGAGTTGGAAGTTTCTTTGGAGATCCCCGTAAGGGGTCTCTTATTGGCGTCCAACTACGGTACTTTACAATTCCGTTTGGTGACCGAGGGCTAGAGAGTATGCGGGGAAGTCCGATATCGAACTTTGGTGGCGTGTTTCTGTCTCTCACTGTTGGCCACCAATACTAGGCTGACAGTGACTACGGACCTTGTTGTGCGTCCAATCGGCTTTGTCCGATCCGTGTATCATCGTAAATACGAAGCACCACGCCAGCCAGGTGTTGACGAGCGTCAGGACGTTGCCAGGATTGAACTCATTGATACGATTGATGCTGAACAATGTGTGCGAGATCTCATGAGCTTCTCGCATATATGGATCATCTCGTGGTTTGATCGTGTGACAACGTGGAAGCCAATGGTTCTTCCGCCGAGAAGCGAAAAGAAACGAGGTGTGTTTGCAACAAGATCGCCTCATCGTCCGAATCCGATTGGACTTTCAGTTGCGCGTCTCGTTGACATCCACGGTAGAACAATACAAATTGACAATACCGATCTCCTAGATGGTACTCCTGTACTTGATGTGAAGCCATACGTTCCATATGCCGATATGGTAACGGGTGCATCCAATGGTTGGTTAGCGGATATCGAAGAGAAGGTTGTGTTTCATGTTAACACCATGGCTATACGTCATCGGCACTTTGTGACAGATGAACTCATTGCACATATAGAGCGCACGTTGTCACTCGATCCGAATCCACATCCTTATAGGAGGGTATCAGAACGACTTGATGGACGACGTGAACTTGCCGTTCGACAGTATCGATTTGTCTTTGAAGTCAACGACACTCAGGTTAACGTTATAGACGCCTATCTCGCCGATGGCAGTCTGACTGCGTAAGTTTGTAGATCACAGCACCAGTAGCACATCCATGACAGATCTTCGTTCGTTGCTAGAGCAACGAATTCTCGTCCTCGACGGGGCAATGGGCACAATGATTCAACGGTATAACCTCACAGAGGAAGATTACCGCGGTGAACGTTTTGCCAACCATCCTGACTCTTTGAAGGGTAATAACGACCTTCTCATTCTCACACGTCCAGATATCATTCGTGATATTCATGCAGCCTACCTAGAGGCAGGTTCGGATATTATTGAGACGAATACATTCTCGGCTACATCAATTGCCCAGGCAGAATACGGTCTTGGTGACATTGCCTACGAACTCAATAAGCGTGGGGCAGAGATCGCATGCGAGGCAGCACGAGAAGCAACCGCTCGTACACCGCACAAACCACGATTTGTAGCAGGAAGTATGGGGCCGACAACGAAGATGTTGTCAATGTCGCCCGATGTTAATGATCCTGGTTTCAGAGCTGTTACATTCGACGAAATGTATGCCGCTTTTCGGCTCCAGATAGAAGGACTCGTGGATGGCGGTGTAGATGTCATCCTGCTCGAGACAATCACCGACACGCTCAATGCAAAGGCCGCGATTAAAGCTCATGCCGATGTATGCCGCCAACGCGGCCGTGAGACACCGGTTATGATCTCGGGTACTATCACCGATATGTCCGGACGAACATTAAGTGGACAAACGCCGGCAGCATTCTGGTTAAGTGTCCGTCATGCTCGTAATCTCTTGAGCGTCGGACTGAACTGCGCACTTGGCTCCGCTATGATGCGCCCGTTTATTGAAGAACTTTCTGACGCAGCCGCCTCATACGTTTCATTGTATCCTAATGCTGGGCTGCCGAACGCCATGGGAGGATATGACGAAACACCACAATGGATGGCGACACAAGCACGAGAGTACGCTACGGCTGGCTTTCTGAACATCATTGGAGGCTGTTGCGGGACAACACCCGAACATATTCGTGCGATGGCAGAGGCAGTTGAAGGTTTGTCTCCACGTCGACGACCCGTTCAGGTGCCCCTTTTGCGCCTTTCCGGTCTTGAGCCTCTCGAAAAACGTGCAGAGACAAATTTTGTGAATGTCGGCGAGCGTACCAACGTTGCAGGGTCGAAAGCCTTTGCTCGACTGGTGCTCGCAGGCGACTATGATGCAGCCGTTGAGATTGCTCGTCAACAAGTTGATAATGGTGCACAGATCATCGATATCAACATGGATGAGGGTTTACTTGATGGTGAAGTTGCGATGACGCGTTTCTTGAACCTCATTGCAGCAGAACCCGACATTGCACGCGTTCCGGTTATGATCGACTCGTCGAAGTGGTCCGTGCTCGAAGCTGGAATGAAGTGTTTGCAAGGTAGGGGAATCGTCAACTCTATTTCGTTAAAGGATGGTGAAGATGAGTTCCTTCGTCGAGCTCAGCTTTGTTTCGACATGGGTATGGCCGTCATCGTTATGGCCTTCGACGAACATGGGCAGGCTGATACGTTTGAGCGACGAATTGAGATTTGTGAACGCGCGTATCGCCTGTTAACAACGTCCGTTGGATTCGCTCCAGAAGACATTGTCTTCGATCCGAACATTCTCACCGTTGCTACGGGAATTGCGGAACACGATAACTACGCGCTTGACTTTATCCGAGCTACACGATGGATAAAGGCGCATCTTCCAGGGGCGAGTGTTTCTGGTGGTGTGTCGAATATCTCCTTCTCGTTTCGTGGAAACGAGATTGTCCGCCGAGCTATGCATACGGCCTTCCTGTATCATGCAGTTCAGGCTGGTATGGACATGGGTATCGTAAATGCTGGACAAATTGATGTTTATGATGAAATTCCCAAGGAAGTATTGATTGCCGTTGAAGATGTTCTGCTGAACCGGCGTTCCGATGCTACAGAGAGGCTGCTCACACTTGCAGAGTCGGTTAAGGGGCAAAAGGGGGCAGTAGCCGAACGTGATCTACTATGGCGATCTGAACCAATTGCTCGCAGATTACAACATGCATTGGTTAAAGGTGTTGCCGACTTCATTGACGAAGATGTTGCAGAAGCGCTAGTGGCCTATCCATCTCCTCTCTCCATCATCGAAGGTCCATTGATGGATGGTATGAGTGAGGTTGGCGATCTCTTTGGCGCTGGTAAGATGTTCCTTCCTCAGGTCGTGAAGTCAGCACGTGTCATGAAGAAGGCTGTTGCAATACTTACACCGCTCATGGAGGAAGAAAAGCGGCGCACAGGGGCAGAGCGTAAGCCTGCAGGTACGATGGTACTCGCAACCGTCAAAGGTGACGTTCACGACATCGGGAAAAACATCGTTGGTGTTGTCCTTGGTTGCAACAATTGGCGCGTGGTAGATCTTGGCGTTATGGTGCCAGCAGATCGAATAATCGAAGCTGTTGTTGACGAAAAAGCCGATGTGCTTGGACTATCAGGACTCATTACGCCATCTCTCGACGAGATGGTACATGTTGCCAAAGAACTTGAACGTCGAGGAATGGATGTGCCATTGTTGATTGGCGGAGCAACAACATCGAAGACACATACAGCGGTTAAAATTGACCCGGTATATTCCCATCCTGTCGTTCACGTTCTCGACGCATCGCGTGCTGTACCGGTTGCTTCATCGTTTACAACGGAAGCAATTCGGGAGTCGTTTATAAAAACAACGGCAGATGAGTATGAGCGCGTGCGTACGGACTATGCTCGTCGCAACGCAGGAAAGGACCTTCTGGAATTTGAGGCTGCACGGTCAAATCGTGCTCGACCTACATTCGATGTTGATACAGTTACAATGCCGAAGACAATCGGCCGATTCGGTGTAGATAACGTTGACATTGATGTACTACGTAACTACATTGACTGGACGCCGTTCTTCTTGTCGTGGGAGCTCCGTGGTAAGTATCCGGCAATCTTCGAAGATGAAGCACTCGGAGCTGAAGCAAAGAAACTGTTTGATGATGCGAATGCACTCCTGGACCGGATTTCACGTGAGAAGCTCGTAACAGTTTCTGCGGCAGGTGTGATTCTGCCAGCGGTTGCGGATAATGACGACATCATTGTTGATGCTCGACCATTGGGTATACATGAATCGGTTCGCCTCTGCATGCTACGGCAGCAAGGTGAACGGGCTCAGAAACTTCCAAACCTGTCGTTAGCTGACTTTGTTGCAACGGCAGAACATGGTGTGCAGGATCATATTGGAGCTTTTGCCGTAACAGCCGGACGTGGTGTAGACGAGTTGTGCGCTTCATACGAAGCCCAACACGACGATTACTCTGCAATCCTCGTCAAAGCAGTGGCAGACCGCCTTGCAGAGGCGTGTGCTGAATGGTTCCATGAACGAGTGCGCTTAGAGTACTGGGGATACTCAACGAACGAACACCTGACAAACGAAGATCTGGTTGCTGAGAGATACCGCGGTATTCGTCCTGCACCAGGGTATCCTGCGTGTCCGGATCATACAGAAAAACGTAAACTCTTCGATTTGGTTGATGCAGAACGACGCACAGGAATCACGCTCACGGAGTCGTATGCTATGTCACCAGCGGCATCTGTTAGCGGTTGGTACTTTGCACATCCTGAGGCCAAATATTTTTCTGTTGGTCGAATTGGACAGGATCAACTCCGCCACTATGCGCAGCGAAAGGGAGTAGACGTTGAAGTGATGGAGCGTTGGCTTTCCCCGAACCTTGGCTGAGAATCTGTGAGCTCAGCCAAGGGTTCATCATCAAGCTCTTGGCTCTTTGTTTGCGGATTAGAATTCAATGTTGACGCCAATGGAGGGAAGGACGCCGATACTAAAGTTGGTTACTGCAGTTTCCGTGCGTGGGTCCCACTGAATGCCACTGGCATTTTGACGACCGGTGACATTCTGAACGTCGATATAGGTGATCAGCTGCCAACCAGTGAAAAACCATCGACGGTCAACGCGTAGATCGATGGCATAAAAGAATGGGAGACGTTCGCCAAGGTTATACCGTGCAAAGTCAAGGCTGCCAACGGGAAAGCCTGTTTCCGTTGCACGTTCCGTGGTAGCGACAAAGGGTGTGGTAGGAATACCTTGGGAAAGTCTGACCTTCCCACTGATTTCCCAGTATTCATCAGGACGCCAACCCATAGCAACAGAGCCGATGATAGGAGTATCAAATGAGCCGGGACGTTCAACGCCATCATTCGCAATAAACCGTGTTCGGTTTATACTGATGCTGGCAAGACCATAGATAGGTATATCTTCAGAAAGTTTCTTTTGTACAAAAAGTTCTACGCCGTATGCTGTTCCACTTCCTGTCATAGCAAGTGGTTCAAGACCAAATGGAATGTCCTGATAGATATTGTCAAACCCACTTGGTGCAAGAACGGCTTGAGGACGGAAGAGGCGAACGGGATAGTTCGCATAGTTTTTGTAGTAACCTTCTACCTGAACTTTGAAATCGGGTGAAACAATCCACTCCCAACCTGCAACGATTTGATCTGCACGTAGAGGCTGCAGTGAAGAGGCGTTTGCTGGATCGCCAATGAGCCAGATAAACTGCGGAGGCTGATAGTAACGCCCACCGCTCATCGACAGCGTCATGTCGGGAATAAACGACCATGCCAACGCAAATCGAGGTGACACGACGGACGACTCCTTCAGGAAGCCATAGTAGTCATACCGTCCACCTATCGTAAGCTTCCAGCGATCAGCGAACTTCCAGTCGAGATTTGCATAGACCCCTGCACGAAAGGCTGTAAACGATGTATCGACGGAAAGAGGTGTCGGAATACCGGAAGCGTTGAGGCGAGCAAAACCGGGTAACGACACGTCATACCGCAGTGCGGACGTAAATCGGCCGATTGCTCCCGTTGTCACGTCAACAGTTGACGATGCTCTGAGTGTAAGATCAGCTCGAAGAGAGTTTTCACCCTCATCTGAGTTGTTGCGAAAAATGGTAGCACCTGTGGTGTCCTGCTGAGCCGTACGATACGCTGTGAATGTCCGTCCAAGCGTGACAAGCAGATAGCCATTATCAAGTAACCGTTGCCACGTCAAACCAGAGAAATATTGATTCTGTGATGGGGCGGTCACACGACTGTTGTCAAATCGTTTTTCGGCATCGTCATTATTGAAGGAAACCGTACCAAGTGCACCAATTGCAAGAAAACTCAATGAGTTCTCACTGTCAATCGTATAGGTTGCCTTGCCGGTGAAGTCCCAATATTCAGGTACAAAACCAAAACCAGCGAGGTTAAAAATCAGGTCGAGATATGACCTGCGAGCAGCAAAGATGAACGTACCCTTATTGGATATGGGGCCCTCAAGAATGGCTGAGAAACCAGTTGCTGAGAGATTTAGCTCGCCTCCAAGTTGTTCACTGTTACCGTCACGCAGAGAAAGGTTCGTCACAGACGAAAGTCGGTCACCATATCGAGGACCAAATCCACCTGTCGACAGTGACACGTCACGAACCAGGTCAATGTTTATGAGCGACAGCGGGCCTCCTGTGGACCCTTGAGAGCCGAAATGATTGATATTCGGAACCTCGATATTGTCAACAAGAAAAAGATTCTCAAAGGGAGCACCTCCGCGTACAGCAAGATCATTCCGACCAGCCGAGGTAACAGCAACACCTGGAAGTAGTGAGATGGCACGAACTACGTCCTCTTGAACGCCAGGTGCTCTGCGCACTTCTTCCGACGTCAACCGCTGAGTACTTGTCACGGTTTGTGAGTTGCGCGCGAATGGATTCGCGTACACGACCGCCTCTTCGGCTTCAAGGGCTCGTTCCGTGAGTGTAATGAGAATCTCAACCGGTTTTCCTGGACTCACCACGACATCAGAAATGCGAGCTGAATCATATCCTAGTGCGCGAGCACGGAGTGCAACGACACCTGCCTGAACATTGACGATCCTGAACTTGCCATCCTGGCGTGAAACAGCACCACGTGTTGTTCCCTCGACGGAAACACTCGCGCCCGAAATGGGAGTACGCGTTGCAGCATTCAGAATCTGGCCGCTGATAATGCCGACTGGCCTGAGATCCTCCTCCTGTGCACGGACCAACGTGCCCGTAACGAACATAACAGAGAGGGCAATGCAATAACGAAGTATAGAAAAGACGTAGTTTAACGTACGACTGTCGTGTGCAGGCGACATGCGGTGTGCCGTGAATGTGAAATGGTGAGTACTTCTCTTGTCTGGCGGCCTCAACACAAGAATACTGTGCAAAAGTTCCACTTGGAGAAATCGCGCATCAGGCGTAGTATGTAGGTGCAGCATGTCCCACACCACCACACCATGCCGAGTAGCTATTGCTGGTTCGGGCGCCGGAAGTAATGCCAGAGCGCTAATAGCGTACAGCAAGAATTACGCACATTCCGACTACACTGTTGACGTTGTGATAACGACAACGGAAACGGCGGGTATTGTTGGTGTAGCAGAAGAACATCGAATTCCGTACCGCGTACTCACGAGTCGTGTGAGCGAAGAAATGGCGAACCAGTTTTGCGCCATTCTCGACGAGTTTACTATTGATGTTCTGGCATTAGCTGGATTTTTAAGGCTCTTACCCACGTCGGTTATTCAGCACATTCGGGGTAATGTTCTCAACATTCACCCATCGCTCCTTCCACGGCATGGTGGTAAAGGAATGTATGGTCGACGGGTTCACGAAGCCGTCATTGATTCAGGTGACCAAGAAACGGGAGCGACGGTCCACCTCGTGACGGAGAACTACGACGAGGGCCAAATTGTTGACAGCGAACGATTTGTGATTCCGCCGGGAATTAGCGCAGCGGACCTTGAAAGTCTCGTTCGGCATACTGAGCATCGACTCTATCCCAGGGCACTGCAGAACTACTGTCTACAGCGCAAATCCAGACAGGAAGCGGATTCGGAAAGATTTCTGCGACCCGGATTGACAACAATTTGTCTCCCTTTGGCGGTAACTTTCTCGGGGGCGTATTGTTGTTACGCCTGATACAGAACTCAACAGCATTTTACCCTACGGTAAAAAAGGTCTTGACAATGAGCGGCGTTTTGGTCATTTTGTGGAGTCTTCCCTGCCTGCAGGGGCAGGGAGAGTCGTACAGCGACCCTCACGTCAAGAAGAAAATGTCTAACAGCACGTACTTGTTCACCGATTTTCCGAGGTTTTCATGAAGGGCAGACTCCTACTCCTTGCTCTCGTGACCGGACTGGCGACATCGTTCGCTTGGGCCGGAGATGGGAAGGATGGTGAGGATGTGCAGCGAAAGAGCGGAACGAAGACACCAGTAGCTTCGTATCCGTTGCCATTTGTATTGAATGGCGACAATTCGCGAACACAGCCTCCTATCTCGACCGGATACTATTTCGTCGATTCCGACGATGAGGCGCCAGATTTCTGGCGTCCGGATCCGACGTTGTTCGTCGATACACTGACGGAGCCTGGAACATGGCGCCGTATTGTGTCGGGACCGAACCAGATCCCGTCCAGCTATTGGACGAATTCATCCCTTAACACCTTCGGTGGACATGCCTATTTCCGGAATCCCGGAAACATGCAAGACTCTACCGATGATGCTTTTGCGGGGCCGATCTCGATTGGATTCCCGTTCTACTTCAATGGTGTTCGGTATGACTCGTTCTATGTCTCGACGAACGGTCTTATTGCCTTGAGCAATCGTCGTTACTTCTACGAGTACGACAACAACGGTTTCCCGACGAACCGCGTCCGTCTCGAAGTGGCTCCTGGCCTCGTCTCTGTGTATGACCCGATGTCTGACGACACGCGCGGCCGTACAGGGTCGTTTTCAAGCCCAAATGCGGCGGATATTAACGACGCAACGGGAGACGATTTCGGATACACGTATGTAGCCTGCGGTAATGCACCAGGTACAGCAACAGCAGGTATTCGAACGAAGACAAATCAGCGCTTAGATCAGCTATCATGGGGTGGTGGAATTACGCCTGCCCTGATTGCTCCGTTCTGGGATGATCTTCAGGTATCCGTCTACAACACGGAAAACAATGCCGTTGACGATTTCGGACGCGTGTATTACAAGCGTTCACCGGCCAACGACAAGCTTACTGTGTACTTCGTGAATCTTACGCCGATTGGTGCCAAGACATCACGCGTAGGCCCGGTACAGCATAACATCACGTTCCAACCGAACAACCGTCCAGGTATCGGGGAACACTACCGTTACAGTGGCCAGGTTACACTCAACCGTAACGACTCTTCTGTTGTTATTCAGTATGAGAACTTCCTTGGCCAAGCTCCACGTAACCACCCACAGCCACACGCTGCCACGGTGTGGATGCGTTGTAACTCAACTGTTGGTGTTGTTGGTCCAGCTCGTCGTCTGAACTGGAATGGCGCACCGAATGCGATGCCAGCGATTACGGCACTCACGTACGAAGCTCCAAAGTACCGTCAGTCGACAGAATATCTCTACAATGTAGAGACGGCAACGGACGGTGGAGTTCGTGCAACGAGCCGTCGTAATGACGATGCTCTAACGCCGAAGAACTTCCTTGCTATCAAGTTTAAGCAGTGGAAGAACTTCCTTCGCGTAATCAACGTGTTCTACCGTGTTCACCCGCTGAACAACAACGCACCGTTGAACTTCTCGCAGATCATTCCAACGGCACAAGCGAACAACTATGAGTTGCTTGCTGGTGACCTCCGTCTTGGTGCAATCCAGCCAGTTGCCATTGTTCAGCATCTGACGAATGACGTTCAAGGCCCACAGGGTGTGAACTACACGCGTCAAGGCACGAACTTTAAGGTGCGATTCCGCATCATCAACGAAGCGACCGGTAAGATTGTCTACAACACGTCGAAGGCTGTTACGGACGCTAACCTCCGTGACTCTGCTTTGTCAGGCGTTCAACGTTGTGACATCAATGGCGTGAACCGTCCGTACCAGCCTGCTGGCACGTTCGTAATGCCGTACGAGTTTGTCAAGGTAACGTTCCCTCCATTCGAGCCGAACGAGTTCATTGACGACCAAATCGGCCGTATGCTCATGTCGGTTATTGCAGAGCCACGCGACTCCGTGAATAACCTTCTTGGTGACGAATGGCCATTTGACGATACAACGGGACTACGTCTCTTTGTTATGCGTCGTCTTGCTGAGTTTAATGACGATGTCGGTGAATTCCACATCGTTGGTGGTGCAGCAATGCCATCCGTACTGAAGTGGGTAAACATCGAAGCTGATGTTGTTGACGGTGATGAAATCACGAACAACCCGCCTCCGCCACGTCTTGAGTATTCTGCAGCGAACAACGAGAACATCCGTCTGAAATCGCCGGTTATCCGCATGAACCGCTATAACCTTGGCGGCACGGATATCCCACCGAATGGTCAGTATGGTGGTGACGAACTTCGTTCGTTCCCTGTAAACCTCAATCGCCGTCAAAACGCCGTACTCTCGATCTCGTATCAGCGTGCCGGCAAGCTGACAGGTGGTATCGGTCGTGGTTTCTCTGACAACCGCCTCGTTGGTCCTGAGCACCGCGTTGATGCTACGGTAACAGCTGTCAACTCGATTCGCTTTATCCGTAATCCAGATGAACTCTGGGTTGAGTTTGCAAAGCCTTCGGATGACGGTCTAAACGGCATCACGAACATTCAGACGTGGGTATATGACCCAGCGAACCTTGGTGCTAACTACGCTCAGCCATTCCGTATCTGGGGTGGTGGTGGTTACGTTCGCGGTTTTGACCTCACGAACAAGAATCAGCAGCTCAACAGCACGACACTTCCACCACTCGGTGGCGCTCGTGTTGATCTCTTTGATGACGGTAAGGACTATGAGTTCTACAAGGTCACCATTCCTGTTCCTGATGCTATCATGAACTGGGTGAACGAAGGTGCTCGTAACTTCCGCTTCCGTCTGCGTGTTCGCGCTATCCGTAACTCGGATGCTCCGTTCCCTGGTGATGATGAAGACAACTTCTTCATTGATAACGTGAAGATTCTCTTCCCAGACGAAGTAACGGACATCGAGTTCTCGAACATTCAGCTGATCTGGCCATATACGATGGCTCCGGCTTCGCAGGCAACACGTGTTCCGATTCGCGTTAAGCTGTCGAACAACACGAACATCCCTGCTTCGGCCTTCTCCGTTCGTATTCAGATCAAGCCACAAGGCGATGAGTTCAATCAGATCTATTGCCGTACGATCACGGTTCCGGTACTTGCCGGTAATCGTGAAGTGATCCTGCCATTCCCAGATGCTAACTTCCGCACGACGCGTCCAGGAAACTACAAGATCACGGGTCGGATCTTCTATCCAGGCAATGACCTTGATACACTCAATGACTCGACGTTCACGACGTTCACGATGACATTCGGCCCGTCGTTCGCGTACGAGCAGAATCCGCTGAACCCGGTTAACGACGTTCCGAAGATTCAGTTTACGGGTGTTACGGGTAAGGGTCTGAACCATCGTGGTTACACATACGGTGGTGCCAACACATGGGGCAGTATCGCAGGTCCTGGCTCGCAGTTTAATGGTCAGATCTGGGGTCAAATGCCTCTCGGTCAGCCAGTTGTAGCTGCTGTCGGTGAAGATGCTGGTAACGCCTCTGGTCAGCTAGCTACACGTTTCACACTCTTCTCGCAGGACACTGTCTTCGGTTACCAAGCCTTCTGGGCCGAACTGAACCAAGACATTCTGAACATCAGTTTCTACCTCTATCGTGATCAGGGCGGTATTCCTGGTGACGAGCGTATTGCTGGCTCGTCCATCACACGCCGTCGCGGTGAGGATGAACTTGATAACTCTACAGAGGCGTTCTTCGGCCGCTACGTAACGTACCTTCTTCCATCACCGGTTATCCTTGCTCCAGGTGAGTACTGGGTATCCGTCGCTCAGCGTGGTACGGAAGGTTACGAACTCGGTGGTTCTGAGTCGCGTATGGGTATGATCACGACGTTCTACAGCGATATCCCGGCTCCGGGTCTCGGAAACCGTTCGCTGCTCGTCGATAAGAACTTCCGTACGCGTATCCGTAATGGATCCCTCCTGAATGACAACCGTTTTGCCTTCGAGCTTACGCTCGGTAGCAATGACTGGGTACAGATGACACCGTCGATCGGTAACCCAGGTTATGCTCACCTTGACGCTCTTGGCGGTATTGTCATCGGTTACCAGACGTTCCCAACGTTCACACGTGGCTCATGGATTCCGCTGCTGCGTCCGTACTTCGGTACACGTTCGTTCAGCAATCCTCCAATCTTCGTTCCTTGTATTGTTCCGGTTGAGCTTTCCTTCTTCGATGGCCGCGCTCGCTCCGCAGGTGTTGACCTGTTCTGGGAGACAGCATCTGAGAAGAACAACGCCGGATTCCATGTAGAACGCCGTCAGGTTGAAAAGATCACAAATCTTTCCAACACTCCGGGATTGGATTGCCAGGACAAGTCTGGTGCTAAGGAACAGCCATGGACATCCATCGGTTATGTTGCCGGTAACGGTACAACGTCGGAAACAAAGAACTACAAGTTCTTTGATGCTGACGTGAAGGCTGGCGGAACGTATGAGTATCGCCTGCGTCAGGTTGACGCGGACGGTTCGGAAAACTTCTCGAACGTTATCAATGTCGTGACAAACACGGCTGGTATCACACTCGAGGACAACCGTCCGAATCCGTCGAATGGTAAGACAACCTTCATCTTTACGGTGCCGGTTCGCTCTAACGTTCGTCTCGAAGTCTTCGACATGATGGGTAACCTGATCAATACACTGTATAATCAGGAAGTACCAGGCCAGATGGATCCGTATGCCTTCGAATGGGATGGCCGCAACGCCGCCGGTTATGAAGTTGCTTCCGGTTCGTATCTGTACAAGCTTACGGCTGGTGACGTCGTTCTCACGAAGACGCTCTCCATCGTTCGCTAAGCCGATCGAAAGATCATTTCGCGAACCCCCTGCTGAGAAATCGGCAGGGGGTTCTTCTTTTTTGGGTGGCAAGCTTGCGTCGATGTCAGTCGCCTACACTTCACGATCTTTGCCAGAATGACAATGCATACTGATGACGATATTCTGATGCTTGCCCGTGCTGCCTTCCAGCAACAGCGGAGAAGCCTTGAACTCATGGAGTCGGCCCTCGGACCATCATTTGCCGATGCTGCTCGTGCAGTAGCACGGGCTTCTTTTGTTGTTACGACCGGTCTAGGTAAATCTGGTTTTGTTGCGCGCAAGATGGCCGCAACACTGACGAGTCTTCGACGCCGTGCCGTTTATCTTCACCCCGTGGATGCACTTCACGGTGATTCAGGGCTTATTGACGCTGATACCGTGGTTGTTGCATTTTCAAAAAGTGGAGAAACACCAGAACTCTTACGATTTGTCGACGTAGTTCAAAACCTCGGCGTACGGGTTATCGCAATCACATCACGCGGTACATCGGCGCTCACACAACGTTCGGACATTTCCCTTGACGCTCCGATTGAACGTGAGTTCGATAGTCACGACATTGTACCAACAGCCTCTACAACAGCTGCAATGATACTCGCGGATGCAATGGCTGTGGCAGCAGCGAGCCTCGAGGGTGATGTAACCGAAGCACTCAAGTCGTCACATCCCGATGGTGCGATTGGCCTAGGACTGTTGCGGACCGTTGAAGAGGTGATGCACTCCGGACCATCGGCCCCACTCTTGCTCAAAGGTTCGTTGTGTTCAGAAGCCATAAACTGTCTTACATCGTCGTCATTGGGTATCGTTTGTATTGTTGATGAGGATCACAATCTGTGTGGAATCCTCACGGATGGAGATATTCGACGTCTTGTGTCGCTCCCAGACTTCGCTGTTCAAACGACAGTGGTTGATAACGTCATGACGAAGTCGCCGATCACTATTCATCCACATGCTACGGTCCACGAGGCTCTACGACTCATGGAGAATCGTCCCCGCCAAATTTCGGCCTTACCTGTCGTTGTCGACGGTAAGTGTATAGGTGTTGTACGCGTTCACGATGCCGTTAGCGTCGCTGCACGTCCGGTCTCCTGATAGGAGCAGTTGTGATAGGGGGCCGCTCCGCACGGGGCTGAGGCCTCGGTCCAGAAGGTCGCGACACGACATTTGATGTTGTGACGGCTGTACGCGTGATGACAATACTTCGAACCAGCTCACCCTTTTTCCCAAATGGTTTAAGCGTCTCACCATTACGTGTGAAGGTCACGACGCCCGCATTGCCGATGGATAGTGCATATCGTTCCATGGCAGACCATTCATATTCTTGGCCGGGTATCAGGACGAGTTGGCGAGACCGTTTACCATCCATAGTAATTGTCATCCACGCTGTATCTGTTGCCACCGCTGTCAACCGCATTGAGTCCTGTTCGTCGAGTGTGGCCCCTTGCGCCGAAGGCGCGGCCCCTTCACCGGCATCAACGTCGACGACGGCAACGGTCGAAGAATCGGAAGAAACAGCTGGAGTTTCCTGTGTTGTGGGACGCAAGAGAAGCCAGATAACCACACATGCCCCAATGATAGCAATGCCGATAAGGATACGTGGCCACGGGCGGCGGCCTCGGTCGAGCGGTGCTCTCGTGATGTTTCGAACGGTGTCAACACCTGCAGAGACAGCTTCCTGAGTGCGGTGAGCTGCTGTTGTCAGCGGATGAGGGCCCTTGGGAGGCTCTTCACGATATCTTGGGAGTCGCTCTGTTGCATCACTCGAATCAGTATCAAACACGGACGACATAAGACGCTGAAGCTCATCCTGACGGATTCCGAGCGCTGTCGCATATGTCTTGAGAAATGACCGGACGTAGACTGCCGGCAGAACGTCATATCTTCCGGATTCGAGCGCTGAAAGGTACTGCTCGCGAATATTCGTCTGGGCAGCCATCTCCCTGCGACTGCGTCGCTGGCGTTCTCGTTCGGTTTGCAGGCGCTCCGCGAGGGGATCCATGTTGGCTGGGAAAAGTGACGAGGAGAATTCCTCGTGCAAAAGTGACGATCGTTTGAGGATTGGCAAAATGAACCGTTCACCCATGATGATGCGTTCGGTGCTACATGAGCGTTGACTGGACCACACTGTTCCACGCAGCCTATGTAGCGTTTGCGTTTGGCGTGCTGTTTTTTGGTGCGCTTGCCTACCGACAGATCCTCGATAACCTTGAGTTACGACGAATGCGGATGGGTGAGGACCGAGATGCATTTCTCAGCGCGCCTAGCGTTGTAGTCCTCATCGTTCTTACGATACTTACCATTGTGCTTGTAGGGCTTTCGTTTAACACTCCTACGCCGTCCATCTACCAATACGCACTGCCACTCATAATCGCCGTTCAGACGTTACAGATGGCACTTCGCATATGGTTCCAGCGTATCGCAGTCAAAACCCGCGGCATTGTTGTGCGTTCAGCATTGTTTTCATCGGTGAAGGCAGTTCCTTACGAAGAGGTGATTGACATTGAGATGCAGCGCGAGTTTGTATGGACAACTGTGTCGATCGTTCGAAGCCCAGGCGACCGCGTCGTATTCCGTATCTTCACGCCTTCTGTACCTGCCTTGCGGCGCGTCCTTGAGGCGTGGTGCGATTGCCAGATCCGCATTCGTGAGCACAGGTAACGTCACTGTTCATCGTCGACAACCGATCCATGAAATCAAGTATTCGCATCGCTTCAGGTCAAGGTTTTTGGGGTGATCTCCAGAGCGCTCCTCTTCAGCAGGTCTCCGGAGGACCGATCGACTATCTCGTGATGGACTACCTCGCCGAAGTAACGATGTCCATCCTCCAGAAGCAGCGGATGCGGAATCCTGAACTTGGATATGCTCGGGATCTTATCGACGTAATCGACGAAATTCTGCCCTACCTCGTTGAGCGGAACATCACGCTGATTACCAACGGTGGTGGAGTAAATCCTCTGGCCGCGCGAGACAGAATCTTTGATGTCGCTCGCAAACATGGGGTGACTGGATTAAAGGTTGGCGTAGTCCTGGGCGATGATATCCTCACAAGAATTGATACTCTTGTGAATGATGGCCATGAAATGGCAAACATGGAGTCAGGCGAACCGATTGCGACGGTAAAGGATCGACTGCTCAGCGCAAATGTGTACACCGGAGCATGGCCTTTGGTGGAAGCTCTGCGTCAGGGTGCGAATATCATTGTCACTGGACGTACAACCGACACGGGCCTAACACTCGCGCCAATGATTCACGAGTTCGGTTGGGGCGCAGAGGATTGGGATCTTCTCGCCGCCGGTACCGTTGCAGGTCACATCAACGAATGTGGAGCACAGGCAACGGGCGGTAACTTCCTTGGAGACTGGCGGAGTGTGCCGGATCTCACTGTTCCCGGATTTCCGATTATCGAGGCGTATCCAGATGCTTCCTTTGTTGTTACAAAACACGAGGGCACTGGCGGGCTCGTGAGTAGAGAAACTGTGGCGGAACAGCTGTTATACGAAATCGGCGACCCACGCGATTACATAACACCAGACTGTATTGCCGACTTTACGTCGATACACCTTGAAGACCTTGGTCAGGATCGTGTAAAAGTTTATGGCATTACCGGGCGTCCAGCAACTCCGTTTTATAAGGTGAGTGCGAGTTACCTTGATGGTTTTGTGGCCTTCGGATCACTGACGTACTCTGCACCAGATGCCTATGACAAGGCCAAGGAGGCGGATCGTATCCTACGAGCCCGTCTTGAACGTCTTGGTTGTACGTTTGATGAGATCCGAACGGAGTTTGTCGGCATGAATGCTTGCCACGGTCCATTGGCCGCACCGATCGTGCCGAATGAGGTGATGATGCGAATTGGCGTGCGCTCGCGTGATAAATCGTCCGTTGAGCGTTTTGGCAAAGAAATTGCACCCCTAATTCTCACGGGTCCACCGTCAGTCACGGGCTTCTCAGGTGGCCGCCCCAAACCAAGTGATGTAGTGGCCTACTTTCCGGCATTGCTCGACAAATCTGTTGTTGAGATGTCCGTACATGTAGACACACTCTAATACTGTACATCTGCTCCTTACTCGCAGTGACTGATGCAATGTCTGCGTCGCCTTTGACGCATCGTGTTAGCCGACACATGATCGTCGTCGCGACCATCGTGGGTGTTCTCTGCCTTGGCCCGTCAGTGCGTGGCGAGTGTAGCGTGCTGTCGAATCAGTTAACTATTCATTCCACCGAACACGGAACGGCAGACGATTTTCAACGACAGCAACACGACACTGTCCCGATCGATACGCTGAATGGTCGATTACGTCGTGACGAGTTTACGTATGCCGGTTGGCAACGATATACCTTTTTAGGACGTACGCCGTTACGCGAAACGGAGATTGACCCAATACCGACAATTGCCCTGGCAGCTGGTTATGCCGGTTTTGCCTATGGACTTCATGTGATTCAGGCAAATGCTTGGTGGGCTGATTCACGAGGACCATTCCACGTCGTAGAGGATATTGAGTATGCCAAGGGGCTTGACAAGGGTGGACACTTCTTTGCCGCTCATACAATGTCGACCTTGCTCGGTGACATGCTCATGGAATGTGGTTTCAACAAGGAAGAGGCTACGTTACTTGGTGGTGGAATGGGTCTGGCCTATATGACCTACGTTGAGGTTGAGGATGGTTTTGCTACGAAGTGGGGATTCTCACCAAGTGACGCCATTGCTAACTCCGTCGGTGTTGGATTCTATGTTGCCCAGCATTACGTACCGTGGCTCGAGAACCTTACTCCTCGGTGGAGTTACGTACCAGCACAGTGGACCGGGGCACGACCGATTAATGAACGTCCGGCGACGTTTATTGACGACTATAACAGTACTACCTTTTGGTTAGCAATGGATGTTGAACGTCTGCTACCAAATGGTGCTGCCGATATCTGGCCAGACTGGCTCATGGTATCCGTTGGATATGGAATCCGTAACTACGCAGTTGTTGATGGAAGTGGTGGACCGCAGCCCGTAAATGGGAAGTTCCTCATCGGTCTTGACTACAACTGGCTAAAGATCATTCCTGAAGCAAGGTTTGGCTTCTTTAATTACGTTCGCTTTTTCCTGAACCGCGTACGACTTCCTGGTCCAACACTTGAGATATCAAGCGAAGGAACACGCTTTGGATTGCTCTATCCATTTGCCATCGTGATACCATTCTGACGCCGCACATCAGTATCATCGTCCCCGTACTTAACGAAGCGAAGATTCTCGACGCTACGCTGTCACTCTATACCTCCGACGTCCGAAAGCGTTACAGCGCAGAACTCATCGTTAGTGATGGAGGAAGTAGTGATGAAAGTGTAAACATTGCGAATAAGCATGCAGATGTTGTTGTAACGCATAACGAGGATCATCGGCAGACAATTGCAGAAGGTCGAAACAAAGGGGCTGCTATCGCAAGGGGCAATGTACTGGTATTTATCAATGGCGATACAATACCGGCCGATGTCGAATCCTTTTTCTCTCACATCTCGAAGTTCGAACAACGAGAAGGGAAGTATGCGCGGTATGCAGCACTAGCCTGCTCGGTTCATTTCCCACCTGGAGAACGACGACTCGCAGATAGACTGTTCCACACGCTGTATAATGGTTATGTGTGGTTCCTCAACGTTGTCAGAATTGGTGCTGGGAGAGGGGAATGCCAAATCGTCCGACGCGACGTGTTTCTTCGTGTTGGAGGATATCGCGATCGTCTTGCTGCAGGTGAGGACTTTGACCTCTACGCCCGCATCAGTCGCAGGGCTCGTGTGCGTTTTGCTGGAGAGCTCCTCGTCCTTGAGTCGCCCAGACGGTTCCGCAAGTTTGGGTATCTTCGTGTATTGTTCTGGTGGACGGTGAACGCCCTTTCCGTGTTGTTACGCGGACGTTCCTCCTCCGACGAATGGGAGCCCGTACGATGAGTCTGAACTACCGCGATGCCGGCGTAGACATTGCCGCTGGCGAAGCACTGGTAAACAGTATTAAACCCTTTGTAAAGGCAACGAGAACACCAGGTGTACTCTCGGACATAGGCCTGTTTGGTGGTTTTTTTGATGCACGATTTCCGGACTATGAACATCCGGTCTTGGTTGCAAGTACGGATGGTGTTGGTACCAAGTTGAAGGTTGCGTCCATGGCGGACAAACATGACAGCGTGGGACAATGCCTTGTAAACCATTGTGTGAATGACATCCTTGCATGTGGTGCAAAACCACTGTTCTTCCTCGACTACTTTGCAACAGGCCGGCTCGCCGTTCACGTTGGTCGTGACGTTGTCTCTGGCATGGCTAAGGCATGCACGGAAAACGGAGCTGCCCTACTCGGTGGTGAGACTGCGGAGATGCCATCAATGTATGCCGATGGTGATTATGATGTGGCAGGTACCATCGTAGGTGTTGTTGAAAAGTCACACATCGTAAACGGTGAGCGAATTCAACCAGGTCATGTTCTCATTGGTCTTCCAAGTACAGGACTCCATACAAACGGATACTCACTTGCTCGTGCTGCATTATTCCCGAAGTATGCCATTGATGCTCATCTTGATGAACTCGGCACAACCTTAGGTGATGCACTTCTTGCCGTTCATACGTCGTATCTCCATAGTCTCCATCCTCTGATTGCCGATGGACTTCTCGACGGTCTGTCACACATCACTGGTGGTGGAATTGTTGGGAACACGTCACGCATCCTGCGTGAAGGCCTCACTCTTGATATTGACTGGCGTTCGTGGGCTGTTCCGCCAATTTTTGACGTTATCCAGCGCGAAGGCAATGTTACTGAGGCAGAAATGCGTCATGTGTTTAACCTTGGTGTTGGCATGATCTGCATCGTTCATGAGTCTCGCGCAGAAGAAGTTCTCCAGCGACTTGCCAACGACAAGCCGTTCTACGTCGGCCGAGTGATCTCATCCTAAATCATTCCGCGCCATGGGCGCATCAAGATGACGACAAAATCTGATGCCGCCGTGGCTGTCCTTCGAACGACGTTCGGATACGACAGCTTTCGACCAGGTCAACGAGAAATCGTCGAGGCTGTTCTAGCAGGCCACGACACGGTTGGTGTCCTGCCAACAGGTGGTGGTAAGTCATTGTGTTATCAGGTACCCGCCCTCGTACTGCCACACCTCACACTTGTTGTCTCACCCCTCATCGCCTTGATGAAGGATCAGACAGATCGATTGCTGACCAGAGGAGTAGCATCAGCGAGTGTGAACTCGTCGATGCCACAAGGTGAAATTAACGACGTGATCTTTCGGGCTTCGCGCGGCGACATCAAACTTCTTTATGTAGCACCGGAGCGTCTTGAGAGTTCGGCGTTTCGGAATCTGCTTCGATCATTAAAACTTTCACTCGTTGCCGTTGACGAGGCACATTGTATTTCAGAATGGGGACATGACTACCGTCCATCATATCGGAGTATTGCCACCGTTCTTGCAGAGGTTGGCAGGCCAACCGTGTTGGCCGTAACAGCCACAGCTACGGAAGACGTTCGAAACGATATCTGCGAATCGTTAGTAATGAAGCGGCCCGTTGTGGTTGTGCGAGGTTTTGATCGACCGAACCTTACCCTTTCGGTCGAGTCGACCGGTTTGAAATATGAACGGACAACGATACTTACGCGAGCTGAGCCGAATACATCAATCCTCGTATATGGTGGTTCGCGAAAACGAGTAGAATCAGCAGCTCTGGAACTTCAAAAACGTGGTGTTGTAAGCGACTACTATCACGCAGGTCGAACGGAGCAGGAACGTAGTGTCGTACAGGAACAATTTCTTGAGGGTAAGCTTCCAGTATTGGTTGCCACGAGTGCGTTCGGAATGGGAATTGACAAAGCCGACATTCGTCACGTTATTCATCTTGATCTTACGCTTACACTGGAAGCCTACTATCAAGAAGCAGGCCGAGCCGGCAGAGATGGCCTGCCTTCACGCTGCACAATGCTCTATCAGCACTCCGACCGGAGGCTCATGGACTTCTTTATCTCTGCAGCCTACCCGGACCTGACAACACTACTGAATGTGTATGACGCAATCTGTTCCCGTGCAGGTATCGGTATAGGTGGTTCTTCTTCCGATGTCGTGCTGGCGGACGCGCTCTCATTGTCACTCGACCTGCACCTTCCTGCCGCAGTTGTTGATGGAGCACTCAATGTACTCGAACGGGACGGGCTTATACTGCGGACACTTCCGAATGGCTCAGCTCGAATTGTGTTACGTACGTCGCTTGATCGATTTGATGAGTTCACTGCATCAGCTCCTCCGGAACGTACGGACGTCTATCTGGCATTGCGGCGTCTTGTTGCATCGCGAATGCCAGGTGCACGGATTGACTTTTCCTACAGAGAGTTTCTTTCACGGAACGGACTGTTGGCAAAGGAAACGGCCGACGTACTGCACCGTCTCGTATCAGCACAACTCGTGACGTTTACGGCACCACATCATGGAACAGGAATTGTGATCCTTGGTCCACGACAGAGTCATTCTCAACTTTCTATTGATGTTGCTACAATACGATCACGAGAACAGCGAGCGCGACAAAAACTTGAAACCGTGGTACGATATGCCGAAAGCCCAACATGTAAGCGCAATTTTATCCTGCGGTATTTCGGAGATCCGGAAGGGAAAGGAACGTGTGGCCGGTGTTCATCATGCGTGACGTCGACACCACGATCTGAACTGAGCCCGAAGGCAACTGAATACATTCAAGCACTCATCCGTGCTGCCGTAGAGTTGTCTGGTCGATTTGGTCGTAACGTTCTTGTTGACATTGTCACAGCCACAATGTCAAAAACTGTGACGGAGTACGAGCTCTTTCGTGCGAAGTCGTGGGGAGCGATGGCGAACGTTCGGCGTCCGTTAATGATGGACGCGCTCGACGAAGCATTGTCACGGCAACTTCTTGTTCGAACAGCCTCAGACTTTCCGACAGTAGGGGCCACACGTGAGGGGAGAGTGTTTGCTGAGCCCCTTCCGCCCCCTCTCAATATCGGCTTTGCGAAACGTAATGACGTACCACCAGCTGTTCTGGCAAGTCTAGTGGTGAAACGCGCACACCTGGCAGCGCGAGACCAGCTTCAGCCAAGCGCGCTCGTGAGCCTTCAGGCACTTGAGCGACTTGCTTCAGATATGCCCCAGCAGGTTGCAGACCTGCGGCCTGGCCATCACGGAAGTGTAGACTTTATTCAACGATATGGCGAGGAAATGATTTCGGCACTCGACACACATCGAATGGGTGGAAGGTATGCGCCGAAGATTCATATCACGAGCGATGTTGTGGCTGTTCTTGATGCACTTGACCGCGATCGAACTCTTGCCCACGTTGCACGCGCTGCACAACTGTCGAAGGTTGACGCGGCTGCGGCTCTACAAAAGGCACTTGAATCAGGACTTTCGATTGAACGTGGGGCGTTGATACCTGATTCTGTGTACGGAATCGTCAGAGAAATTGTTCGCGATCGACCTATGGTCCGACTCAAGGACGTTCGACAACATTTTGATGCTGACGTCGATCTACCAACCTTACGACTCGCCGTTGCTTTTGCACGAAAGGACCTACATGACGTATCGGCATAATTTGTTGATTGTCACCATCACAATGCTGACGTGCTGTTTTGTTGCCTCGGGCGAACAGGTGATTGTCACATTGAAGAATGCAAACGCAGCCTCCGCAGTATCACTCGCTGCCAAGGGACAGCCGGTGTTTCCTGCAGCTGTTATTAGTGCTGCACGTGTTCGCGCCTTCTCGCCAGAAGCAGTACAGGCTGTTGATCGTTTGGCTCGACACTTTGTGCTTGACGTACGCGACGTTGACCTTGATCGTGTTGTTGATGAACTTCGCCGCAATCCCGATGTAGAATATGTGGCGAAACCTGCTCGATATACAATCCATGGTCTGACGAATGATTCCTTGTCTGATGACCAGTATGCATTGTCTATCATTCGTGCTCCTGAAGCCTGGAAACTTGCAACTGGACGTGGAATCGTCGTTGGAGTTTTGGACACAGGAATTGATTGGGATCATGAGGATCTCCGAGATGCTCTGGCCGTGAACTCCGATGAAGATGCGAATGGCAACGGAAGATTTGAACCCTGGCCCGTCACCGAAACACGTGAAGGTAGAACCGGTGATCTGAATGGAATTGATGATGATGGTAACGGCTATGTAGATGATGTTATCGGATTTGACTTTGTTGACCAGACGTTGCGGAATATCGGTGATGACAGAGATCGTGATCCGGTTCCATTTGATGAACAAGGTCATGGCACAAGTGTAGCTGGAGTGATCGCAGCGACGGCGAATAACTCACGCGGAATTGCCGGACTGGCATACGGTGCTAGAATTGTCACGTTACGAGCATTTGATGCCACTGGGAACGCCGAAGAAGATGATATCGCAGCAGCCCTCGTATATGCAGCGCTGAATAACATACACATTGTTAACATGTCGTTCGGCGATGGAATCGATGCTCCTGTACTCCGTGACGCAATTCGGTTTGCTGCTTCACGCAACTGTGTTCTTATCGCCTCTGCAGGAAACACGGGCCAGGTCTCACGTCAGTATCCTGCTGGATATGATGACGTAATTGCCGTTGGTGCTACAAATCGCCGAGATGAACGTGCACCATTCTCGAGTACCGGTGCTCTTGTGACGCTTGCCGCACCAGGAGATGCCGTCATAACAACGTCGGTAGACTCCCGATATCGAACGGTAAGTGGAACGTCCTTTGCAGCACCGTACGTTGCTGCTACCGTTGCCATGATGTTGGAACGAGGAACCTTTTCTCCCCAGGAAGTACGTGGAATGCTTCAGGTGTCTTCGAAAGACCTCGGTGTACGCGGACATGACGCAGAGTTTGGGGCGGGGAGGCTCGACGCGGCAGCGGCTGTAGCCACGAGTCTTCCGTCTGTAATCATGATCGAAGCACTTGAGAATGAGTCTGAAGTAGATATTCAACAAATACCTCAACTCATCGTGCGTGGTACGGTTCTCACACCTACATTCCAACGTCGTGCACTCTACATTGGACGTGGCATCGAACCTTCACAATGGACATTGGTGAGCGAAGGTGACCAAATTCAGTCAGGTGTACTCGGTACGATTGACCTTGCACCATTTGCATCGGACGAGATAACAGTTCGTCTCGTTGTGACATTACAGAATGGTCGGACACTCGAGAACCGTAAGAGAATTCGAGTTGTTGGAGGTAGTCCGCTGCGCATCGTTTCGTACCAGATTCAGAATGCTTGGCACGACGACCGAAGTAGGCCTGTCATCACAGTTGTCTCTGACAGAAGATCATTGTGTAGAATAGATGTAGCAGATGCTGCTGGCCGAGTAACAACGTACGGAGATCGATTCCGATTTTCTCGTAATCACTTCATTTCACTCAGCGATTTGACGCCCGACATGGAGTATGACGTACGGAGTACTCTCACCGCAGACAACGGTGACAGTATTGTCCGGACAGAAAAATTTCGGACCTCAGCAGTGGCAGCTAGTGTGACAGGGTTTTCCTTGGTTTCCGAACCGCCAATTGTACCATACGTATTGCCATCGGTTCTGCGCCTCTCGTCAGGAACGGAACCATCGATTGTCTACAATGACCTCTCTTCGAGCAGTTTTGGTCGTATGAAGGTAGCTACACTTCGTAATGAAGAGTGGATAAATGTTGACTCTACAACGTCGTGGATACCGCGTGCAGCTGGCGACTCAGATGGTGATGGGATACTTGAGATATTCGCACACATTGTGGGCCGAGCAGCATTGTTTACATCGTCAACGCCAGGAGGCAGACCCTTTGAGCGAATCACGTTTGCCGATACCGTATTCGGCCGGTGGAATGCTGCGGGGATGGGAGACATAACCGGCGACGGCAGGCCAGAGCTACTCATGATTGGTGACTCCGGATGTCTGGCCGTAACATATCGTAATGGACAGTATGAAAGATTAGGGATTGCACCGCATGCATCCGCGCCCATTCCTGGTAACTCAACCAACCGTGTTGATGAGGTTTCCGTTGGCGTTGGTGACATTGATGGCGATGGACGTAACGAGATTGTGTTCTCGGACACGGATGGTGATCTGAACGTTTACACGTGGACCGGGAATGGATTTGAACTCCGAACTCTCGTGGAACGTAGCGGTTCCGGGGGGTCCGGTTACGTCGCTGTTGCAGATGTGACGGGTGACGGTATCCCTGACGTTGTGTACGGAGTTCCAGACTCAACAACGTTATCATCACAACGTGAGTACGGCCGACAGCTTTGGACGTACCGTCTCATTTCACGTCATAACCGTCAAACAATCGAGGTGATTGACAGTGTGATGATCGACGGTGTTCGATATGGAATAGGTTATCGTAATGGTTTGGGTGTTGGTCAACTCGATGCCCGTGCTGGCTCGGAAGTCATTATCTGTGCAACGCCACGAATGTGGGTGTTTACCTGGAACAACGCGTCGGAGACACTTACACCCCTGTACTATCGCACTGGAGTAGCCTCACCGAGGTTTGTTGTCTACGATGGTAACGGTGACGGCATTCAAGAGCTTGGTCTTGGAACAACCGTTGATGGTCTTGGATTTATGACAGGATTTGCCTTTATCCAGGCCGACACAGCTGTCCTTCAACGCCGTATACCCCAGGGATTACGTGCTCGACTGCGTGTTTCAGACACAGTTGATGTCTCCTGGACACCATTGCAGGGAGCAACAGGCTACGTCGTACAACGGAGTACAACAGAGGATCCAATTTTCCGAACTCGTGACACGGTGGAGGAACACCGATTTACCGAAGCGGTACCACAGAACACCGTTGTACGATACCGAGTCAGTGCTCTTTTGTCAGGGGGCGAAGGGGGCAGATCATCAGCCGTTGCCGTTACAACGGGTGAACCAGCACAACTTCTTTCGTGCACACCAACAACGTTCGACAGCTCTGCACTCGGACGAGGCCTCACGATTCTTGCTGCCTACTCAAAACGACTGGCAGGAAGAGACCTTACGACCTCAATGGCTGTGCTGTACCGTGGTACTGATATCGTTGGCAGATCAACGTCTCTGGTGCTTGCTACGGATACAAGTATCGTTCTTGGATTTCCTGGAATCGAGGTTACTCCAGGACCACTTGAGATGGTCATTCTTGGAATTCGAGACGCTCAAGACATTCCTGCCTCACGTGCCATCCAATCACTCACCGTGACGTCCACCCCAGTTGTTGATAGTATGATTCTACGTCGAATCAAGGTGCTGTCTCCAACACAAGTGCGACTGTGGTATAGTGAGGACGTGGATCAAGTTGCTGCTGCATCGATTTCAAACTACAATCTCCAACCTCGAGGTCAGATTGTATCCGTCGATAGTGATGGTTCAGATAGTGTTACAATCCAGTTCTCACCAGACGAACCACTCCGGCCGATTGGCCTGACCTATACCATCCGAGTTACAGATGTAGTGTCGCAGCAGGGAAGTCCGATTGTCACGTCAGCTCTAGGATCGACGTTAGCGTTTCTCCTTGCTGCAGATAACGCGGACAATGTTTTTGTGTATCCACACCCAATTGTCCTCTCGCGTGACGCTGACGTTGTGTTTGCCGGGATACCAAACAATGCAAATATTGACGTTCTGGATCAGCGGTTTGAAAAACTCATTTCGCTCCTGGAACGAGATGGTACGGGAGGTGTACCGTGGGACATTCGTGATGCCTCCGGCACGCGTCTACCTCCCGGACTATACTTCTATCGCGTGAATGACGGTGAACTTCACAAGTTCATCATTAAACGTTAGGTCTGCTGTGTCAGTACCTCTCGTGTGCCTCCGACGGCACCATTACTGAGGATGACGATCGTATCACCCTCACGAACGTAATGTGTAAGCCACTCTGCAACGTCTCTACCCCATGCCGACGACACACGATCACTGGGAATAGACGTTGCGTGAATACCCTTTGCTTGAAGTTCGCGAACAAGAAGGTCAGTATCCAGACGATCTTCAGGTGCATATCGTTCTGGACGATTAACGGGGCCGATACATACGGAAGCTGCGCCGTCAAAACATTCGGCAAGTTCACGCTGAAAAAAGGCACGTGTTGTCGTATTCGAACGGGGTTCAAAAACACAGTGCAATTGATGGCCATCCGATTTTAGCGTACGAACCGTTGTAGCAATAGCCGTTGGATGATGGGCAAAATCATCAATGACAGTTGCACCCTTCCATGAGCCAATTCGCTCCAAACGCCGTTTGGGAGGCGCAAAATCGACCAGGCCACGCGCCAGCTTCTGTCGCGTTTCCTGGTTGTCACCAATGGCCTGTAGTATAGCAAGAATGGCCATTGAAGCATTGCGGACGTTATGAAGGCCACCCATTGGAATTGAGTAGCGGATTGAAGTGCCATCCTTCCACGTCAGGCTCCAGGTTGACGATGTCTCAGTTGTCGTAACGTCAGTAATTCGAACATCGGCATCTACAGCCATGCCCACCGAGATGATACGGCAATGGGCCTCGGAAAGGACGCGTCCAATGTTGTCATCGTCTGCATTCGCGATGATGGACCCGTTCCGCGGAACAAGGCGTACGACGTGACGGAAGCTCGTCAGTATCGCCTGTAGGTCTGAAAAAATATCGGCGTGATCAAACTCAATGTTATTGAGAATGAGGACGGTAGGACGATAGTGGACAAACTTGCTACGCTTGTCGAAGAAAGCAGTGTCATACTCATCACCCTCGCTTATAAAAAGCCCATCGTCCCGATTGGTATATGGGTCAGGAACGGGGCGGCAGCCTACAGAGAAATTTCCAGGCACACCTCCGATGAGAAATCCCGGTGACCTCCCGACCGATTCGGCGAGCCACGCAGTAATTGACGTTGTTGTGGTTTTACCGTGGGTTCCTGTGACAACAATTGACGTGTGGCGACTGATAAAGTGCTCACCGACAAAGGCGGCCATCGACGTCATCGGCATTCGATGGTCGAGCACGTATTCGAGCTCAGGATTTCCTCGAGAAATGGCGTTCCCGACCACCACAAGATCCGGTGAAGCGTTGAGTATGGTGTTCTCGGAAAATCCTTCGGTCATGACAACCCCTGCACGACGAAGGACATCTGACATCGGCGGATACAGTGCTGTATCACTCCCTGTCACCGTATAACCAGCTTCTTGAGCCGCAATAGCTACGGATCCCATGGCAGTTCCACCAATTCCGATGAAATGGATCTTCATGTGTGTTCCTAATGTGGAGAATCGGTATCTTTCCCGATCAGGCAAAAATACCCATGATGCAATAGCGCACATGGTCGTTAAGGAGAGACATCAATGAACATTCGTACCCAATTTTTCGGCCTCGCTGTAGTAGCCGTTCTGACTGTAGCTAGTATTTCTGCTAGTGCACAACAATGGGACACAACGTCGGGCCCTCCGGCAACAGTCACGTGCCTTGCAACAAACGGCAAGGGTCATGTTTTTGCGGGTACGGCAAACAGTAAGGTGTATCGGACGACGGACAAGGGCGTTACGTGGTTACCGTTTGATCAGGGAATTGAAGACGGTGGGCCGAATTTCTACATCATTTCAGATGTACGTACCGGCGCAAATAACGATCTGTATGCCTGTGTAACGGGACGTGGTTTGTTCAGATCTACAAATGACGGTGAGTCATGGGTGAATTTGTCACTTCCGACTGTTCTGAGGTCAAGCGCTCGTGTTAGTGTCTCAACCAAGATCCTCCAATCAGGTGTTGCTCGCCTGTTTGTTGGTGTTGATGGAGGTACAAATCAACTGGAAATGTTTATGTCGGACGACAATGGCGGGACGTGGACGGAAATCCCGAAGTCAAATCTTCCCTCGGCAGTGTCCTCGATTTTTGCAACGTTTCAATCGCCAAACTCAGACCTCATCTTTACGTTGGTGAGCTATAATAAAGGCTTATACCGTTCCAGTAATCTCGGTCAGTCTTGGACGCGCATTGACTCAGATCCAAACTCTGGCGAGAGTGACGACAACTTTAACGTTATGACATCGGATGCAAACGGGACACTGTGGTTAGGAAGGAATTCTCTGCCGACATCCATTCACTCAAAGAATGCATGCATCATGAAGTCCATCAATGATGGAACATCGTGGGAATACATGGTTAACGGTTGGAATAACAACAACATCATTAACAACCGCGTAACAGGAATCGCATTCTCAACTCAAAACGAGATCTTTGCGACCACAGAAAAGTCGGGCACGTTTTATAGTTCAAATGCTGGTGAAAGTTGGGCAGCATGGAATACGGGCGTTCAGTTCGGAGATGGAAGTGCCGCTGATGTAGTTGTCACCAAGGACGACGATGTCTTTCTCGCACCTCTCGGAGAGTACGTGTATAAGTACAACCGCAATCCATCCTCGGTAAACGATGTGTTTAACGTTGCCTTCCAAATGCCATCAACCTCACCAAATCCAGCATCAGATGTTGTGCACATCGGATTTGGCACAGATAAGTCTACAGACGTTCGTGTTGATGTTGTTGACCTTGCTGGTAGCCCCGTTCTTGCCCCTTTCTATAGTCCTGCAGAAGCTGGACGTAGCCAAGTGTCACTCGACGTTTCAGGGATGGCACCTGGAGTATACATTTGGCGCGTTACGGCTGGCACACAGTCTATAACGCAGCGATTTGTTGTCACGCATTAATGAGAGACGCGATCGATGTGACGGTGTGATTACCTTGGTGTTGGCGTGTCTTCAATACGCGTAACGAACCAGGCATCGTCTATTGAAAGCGTCGTGATGGAAAACGATCGAATGTAGTCCAAGGTGATTACAACACGATGTCGGTTATCGGCAAGAGTGTCGGCGATCGTTTTTGTGATTGGCTTTCCGGCCATCAGCTTTTGCCAGCGAGCCATCTCGTCGGCTAGTTCATACTTCTCAACAGCAAGAAGCTTACGTCCGGACGAATGGACCATTAGTTCCGTGGCGGCCGTTGTATTGTTGCTATCGAGTTCTGCCTTAAAGAGGTGCGTAACGCCCATCGACGTCCGCTGACTTCGTTCGATGACCTGGGGGCGTGGAGCGGAAGATCCGATAACAAAGAGCTCACATGCCGTAAGAACAAATGATGTTGCGATTGTGATGGAGATGGTTACTGGATGTCTCATGATCGCAGAAACTCCACGGTTGTATCAAACACATCCGTCAGGGCCGGTGTAATTCGATCAATGGGATGTGTCATTCCAAAGGTGTGTGTGGTAGCCGAGATAACATGTTCATCTGCGATGTTCCCGTTCTGCGCGCGTGCTTCACGCATTTCAGCAAGAGGTACCGTAAGGTCTGCTGCTGCGTGGATATATAGCAGCCGAGAACCAAGCGTGGCTGCAGCAAGGACTGGATTGATTTCGTTGTGGTGATGTTCGACATGATCGACGTAGCTGGCATCCATTCTGAGTTTCTGGCCCGTACGCCCATTCTCGATTTCCACAAAGCCAGCTGCCTTCCATGCATCTCGTTGACGTGGTGTCCAACGATCCCAATGGCTTACGGAGTTCCACACAACAACCTTTCCGAGGTTCAGTGACGGAATTGGCGAGGTGATAAGATTTCGTCCAGCGAGTTGGACAATACCTCCACCTCGGGAGTGGCCCACCAGATGTATACGTCCCGTCATGGTTCTACGGACATCGGCAAATTCGTTCTGGTGAATGATTGCGTTGAGGGTTGTTGCAACATCGTCAACTTCACGACCAATGGTGTTCCGCGCAAAAGCATCAAGGTCAAGCACACGGTCGGCCGTACCACGCATTCCATTCAGGGAAAAATCGAGCCGAACTACCGTAAATCCACACCGTGCGAAGTGCTGTGCAGCAAACGGTAAAAAACTATAGTTTCTGAAGCCTTTAAATCCGTGTGCAAGAAGAATGACATCCGACGGTGCTGTTTGTGCAGTCGGCGTAACCGTTGTGTAGATCGGATACGTCGGTTCCGTTGTTGGAACAACGATATTCGTTTCAGCAATGGTCACGACTTGCCCTTCAGAAGATCTGGCCGACGTTCCTGCGTTTTACGTAATGACTGTTCTTCACGCCAACGACGGATAGCCGCGTGATTCCCACCAAGTAACACATCTGGTACCTTCAAACCACGGAAGTCTGCCGGTTTGGTGTAGTGGGGTGCGTCAAGCACGTCGTGCATAAAGGAGTCATCAAGTACACTTTCAGCATCACCAACAACACCTGGAATGAGACGCACAATAGCATCTGTGAGAACAGCAGCCGCAATCTCACCACCCGTGAGTACATAGTCGCCGATACTTATCTCGCGTGTCACCAGAGTGTCGCGAATACGTTGATCAATTCCCTTATAGTGCCCTGCGAGCAGAATCAAGTTTTTCTTCAGAGAAAGGTCGTTACAGATCTTCTGTGTAAGCTGCTCACCATCCGGTGTTAGGTAGATCACGTCGTCGTAGGTTCGTTCTGCGAGCAGTTTTTCAATGCAGTCAAACACTGGTTCGCATTGAATGATCATTCCGGCACCACCACCATACGGCGTGTCATCGATGTGTCGAAATCGATCCTTGGCATAGTCATGTAGATTATGCAGGTGTAGGTCGACAATTCCCCGTTCACGAGCTCGGCCAACGATACTTGTTGACATGGGTGACTCAATGGACTGGGGGACAACACAGACAATGTCGATGCGTAGTGTGGTGTTATTCATCACCATCCTCCGTACCTGTTTCGGACGAAGTAAGGTCGGCAAGGCCAGGTAGCAGGCGAACAACTATCCTTCGTTGTGCGGTATCGACGGATCGGATGACATCATCAATCACCGGGAGAGGAATTGTTGTTCCGTCCGTGCGGCTAACAACCCACACATCATTTGCAGGTAATAACCAGACTTCCGATACGGTTCCTAGTTCGGTGCCGTCTTCGTCATACACGGTACAACCCTCAATGTCGCCAATGGAATACCGATCACCAGCAACCTGGACAGCCACAGACGGTACATAGACAGCATGGTCGATTAGGGCCGACGCCGTCTCTGCCGAAAGAAACTCGGTAAACGAAATCCGTGGAGATGTGAGGTGAGGTATGAAGGATCGCACGGTAAGGGGACGGGAATGTTCACGACTGAAACCAACAAATACAGTGGTTCCTGCCGAGAGCGTTACCGTTGTCCCCGGAATGTCCGTCAGAACAACGGTCCCATCAATTCCATGTGTGCGTCCGATGACGCCGATGTATTCTTCGGCACCATCCTGAAGACGGTTCCCCGTCATGATGGTCAACCCAGATAACTGCGTAGCGCCTTCGAGCGCGACGCATGGCGGAGGCGGCGAATAGCCTTTTCCTTGATCTGGCGCACACGCTCGCGGGTGAGATTGAACTTCTCGCCAATCTCCTCAAGTGTGAGTGCTTGCTGATCATCAAGGCCAAAGTAGAGTCGGATGACTTCTGCCTCGCGTTCGGACAACGTGTTGAGAACCTGCTGTACCTCTACGCGCAGTGACTCGCGCATCAGTTCACTGTCAGGCGGTGGCTGCATGTCATTCGGAAGAATGTCAAGCAGTCGATTGTCCTCACCCTGCACAAAGGGTGCGTCAACCGAGAGATGTCGACCCGAAATCTTGATCGTCTCAGAAATTTCAGCAATCGACATGTCGAGCTGCTCTGCAAGCTCTGCGGCCGTAGGTTCACGCTCGTACTGTTGTTCGAGTTCCGAGAACTTTTTACCGATCTTGTTCAGCGCGCCAACACGATTGAGCGGAAGGCGGACAATACGCGACTGTTCTGCCAGTGCCTGGAGGATTGACTGACGGATCCACCAAACGGCATAGGAAATGAACTTAAAGCCGCGTGTTTCATCAAACCGCTTTGCGGCCTTAATGAGGCCGAGATTGCCTTCGTTAATCAGGTCGCCAAGGGAAAGACCTTGATTCTGATACTGCTTCGCTACGGAAACCACAAATCGAAGGTTGGCCTTCACGAGGCGTTCCAAGGCAAGCCCACCTTCGGCACCGCCACGCTTAATGGCCTGAGCGAGTACAATCTCGTCGTCAGCCGTCAGCAGTTCGACCCTTCCTATCTCTTGAAGGTACTTATCGAGCGACTGGCTTTCGCGGTTGGTGTATTGTTTGGTAATCCTCATGCGCTGGTCCGGGACGGCGATGTTGGGCGAAACGGTGAAGCACCGTCAGGACGTTCTTCCCGACGGCTTCGTGTTATTCGGATCGCAAAGTTACTGATCGTCGCCGACGTGACCGCCGAGAATGCCTGAATACTTCTTGGAAGAAACGATTCCGATCGACGCCTTGACACACGGATCGAGGCGCAGAGCACGAGAAATACGAGCTGATTCACCATCAAATCGTGCACGTATCTCTGCCTCCAGAAGGTCTTTAACTACGTCCTGGTATTGGCGTATCTGCCGCGCTATATCACGCTCCATGACCTTTTCGGCCTGTTCGATATTCTTGACCGTTGCGGCTGGCCAGCCTTCCTCTTCAGCCTTTTCACGGCTTTCAGCGAGAGCTGCTAACGTGGCAGACTTGACTGCCGGCGGCTGTGATTCAACATACCGATAGAAGCTTTCAAGGATACTTTTATCAACGGAAAATCCATCCGGCAGTTTGGCGATCGTTGCTGTATGAATGGTGCCAAACCGGAAGAAGACGTCTTTTTTCCGTAGGTGTTCGAGAATTGCCGGCAAGTCTGAGTCAGAAACCGTTGTATCGGGCTCGATTCCTTTAAGCTCTCGAACAAGTCGTCCGTTACGCGTGCGGAATTGTGTTGTATCGTGCTGTCCCATATTCCCACGGAGAGCAGAGTAGTCAATCTTCTGAATACTACGGCCTGACGGAATGTAGTAACGAGACGTTGTCATCTTGAGTGCTGCGTCATGCGGGAGCGGAACGACAGTCTGAACCAGGCCCTTACCAAACGAGCGGCGCCCGACGACAACGGCACGATCGAGATCCTGAAGTGCACCAGCAACAATCTCACTCGCACTTGCACTGCGCTCGTTGATGATGATGCTAAGGGGCACATGGGGCTCTACTGGTTCTGTATTCGAAACATAGGCTCGATCCGTCTCGCTATCGCGGCCCCGCGTTGCAACGATTGGGCTACCCTTTGGCACAAAGAGTCGTACAACACCAACGGCTGCATCGAGAAGTCCACCCGGATTATCTCGAAGGTCGAGAATGAGGGCCTTTACCTCACCACGTTCACGGAGTTCTGCAATCGCATTACGCAAGTCTTCCGGAGCACGACGCGAGAATCGGGCCAGCTTTACGTATCCAATGTCACCTGGTAACCTGTCGATGTGGGTTACGTTATCGAGCACGACTTCAACACGTGTTACGCGTGTCGTTATCGTGTCGGCACGTCCTTCACGCACGATACGAACAACAGCTTGTGATCCTGGTTCACCTCGGGTGTACTTCCGAAGTGCCTTCGTCGTTAACGTGTCAACACGATCACCATCAATCTCGATCAATCGGTCACCGATTCGTAATCCGGCCTGTGATGCTGGATAGTCTGCTCGGATATTTGTGATGACGAGTCCCGACTCACGTTCGGAGACCGAAATGCCAAAGCCCGTATAAAGGCCAGTCGACAACATGTCGACGTCTTCCTGCTCCTCGTCCGTCATGTATTCCGTATACGGGTCGAGTTTTGCCAGCATTCCATCAATTCCTGCCTCTACGAGAAGGGATGGATCAACGTCGTCCACGTAGTTCGAGGACACTTCGCGGAACACAGCGCCAAACGTCTCAATTGACTTGCCGATACGAGCGTAGTAGTCCGAATCACCAACGGCGATAAAACCGGTGATAAGGGCCGTACCGATGACGACAATGGCGAGCAGGCGGCGTTTCATGTTGGTATCGACAATGAAGTCGACAAAGTGTTACCGTGAGGAGTGTTGAAGACGACGGCGAATGATCTCGTCCAGTGCATCAGCCGAGACACGTTCTTGTGTCATTGTGTCTCGGTCCCGAATCGTGACGGTGCCATCGGAAATCGTCTGTCCATCAACCGTGATACAAAACGGCGTGCCAACTTCGTCTTGCCGACGGTATCGGCGGCCAATTGCTCCTGATGTGTCGTAGTCAACACGGAACGACTTTCGTAATGACGTATAGATTGCCGTAGCTGCCTCTGGCATTCCGTCCTTGTTAACAAGCGGGAACACAGCAGCAGAGACTGGTGCAAGGTGCGGAGCAAATCGTAACACGACCCGTTGATCCGTGGTGCCATCTTCAGCTGTGATCGTCTCTTCTTCGTAGGCATTACACAGCACGGCCATAAAGGTTCGTGTTGCACCAACGGCGGTTTCAATGACGTAGGGAGTGTACCGATCCTTTGTCACGGTGTCAACAAACTCCAGTTTTTTACCAGAGTATTCTTGATGTCTTCCTAGATCAAAATCAGTTCGCGAGTGAATTCCCTCTACTTCACCCCATCCAAACGGAAAGGCGAATTCAATGTCCTCAGCGGCCTTTGCATAATGTGCCAGCCGCTCGTGTGGTTTCCTGCGGAGCTTGTCCTGCGACACACCGAGCGATAAGAACCAGTTCCAGCGCTCTTGGCGCCAATACTCAAACCACTCGTCTTCTGATCCTGGTTTAATAAAGAACTGCATTTCCATCTGCTCAAACTCACGCGTCCGGAACAGGAAGTTCTTTGTGTTGATTTCGTTTCTGAACGACTTGCCAATCTGTGCGATTCCGAAAGGCGGTTTTAGCCGCGACGCGTCCATTACATTCTTGAAGTTCACGAAGATGCCTTGTGCCGTTTCCGGACGAAGGTAGACCGTGCTCGACGCGTCGGCTACTGGCCCGACGTGTGTTTCGAACATGAGATTAAAATTCCGAACCTCGGTCCAGTCTGTTGTTCCCGATACGGGATCGGGTATTGCATTGTCAACGATAATGCGATAGAGGTCATCGTTGGAGGAAGCCGCAGCCAGGGCCGCCTCAACCTTATCGGCATCGGCCGATTTCCCCTTTGTTCGCAGGCGTCCGATATAGTCCTCGATAAGATTGTCAGCACGGTGTCGAGCCTTCGACGTCTTGTTGTCGATCATTGGGTCGGAGAACTGCCCAACGTGGCCCGAGGCCTCCCATACACGTGGATGCATCAGGATAGAAGCGTCCAAGCCGACGATATCATCACGATACGTCATGGCCTTCCACCACGAGTCCTTGATATTCCTCAGGAGTTCAACACCAAGAGGTCCAAAATCCCAGCAACCGTTTAAGCCGCCATAGATTTCTGATGATTGGAAAACGAATCCTTTACGCTTGGAAAGGGAGAGAATTGCGTCAATCGACGATGTTGTGGCCATACCAGCGAAAATACGAAGGCTCTTCGTCCGTAAATTCCGCTTCGCCGCTTTCCCATCGATGAAAAATGCCCCTATGAAGTCAGCCCGGCTGCTGCTTTCCGTTCTTGCCCTTCTCGCTGTCTCCACGCTGAGCACACAGGCTCAGTTTGTTGGCTCGCGCGAAAAGGTGTCTCATTCGTTTGCGAACGTCAGCGGGCGAAGTGGTGATACCGTCATGCTGGTGATGACGGTGAAGCTCAAAGACCCTGAATACTATACATATGGGATGGTCCCAACTCGTGATGCGAATGATATGGGGCCGCAAGAGACAATGTTGACGTTCGCGCCAACATCGGTTCTGAAACGAGTGGGTAAAGCCATAGTGAGTGGTACCGTAAAACGTGAGCCAGATTCTACCTGGGATAATGCTGTTGTAGAGAAATGGTATAAAACGGTAACCGTGAAAATTCCTGTACGTATCAACCCGACTCTGCCTGTGGGCCGAACAAAGGCCAAGGTTACGGTTGATTTTATGGCATGCGATAAGGCAGCGTGTTTGCCACCGGACAATGTGACGTATCCACTGGAGATCGTCGTTACAGGAATTGGTTCGTCGGCAGGGGATACGTCATCAGCTGAATCAGACACAACGTCAACAGAAACCACGACTGACACACCAAAGGCCGATTCAACGACAAAAGCAGGTTCATCATCAGCAACCACACCACCTCCTTCTGCAAATGATGAGATCGAGCGCGAAAAGTCAAAGGGTTTACTGAGCTTCTTCCTCTACGCCATGGGTGTAGGATTCCTCGCGTTACTCACTCCCTGTGTGTTTCCGATGATTCCCATTACGGTTTCGTTCTTTACGAAACGACAGGAAAAACGACGTGGTTCGGGATTTCGAGATAGCTCGATTTTTGGCCTTGGAATTATCTCAACGTTTACAGCCGTTGGCATCCTTGTTAGTCTCATTATGGGCGGCACAGCCGTTCAGGATCTGGCTGCAAATTCGTGGATGAACATGGCAATTGCCACGTTGTTTATCGTGCTCGCGTTTAATCTGTTTGGTGCATTCGAAATTCAGGTACCTGTCTCCATTATGAACAACCTGAATCGAAAGGCGCAGGGTGATGGAGTAGCGGCCGTGTGGATCATGGGATTAACGTTCTCTCTAACGTCGTTCACGTGTACGGTGCCGTTTATCGGGACACTGTTACTCGGAGCTGCGAATGGTGGAGAACTGCTCTATCCGGCAGTCGGTACCCTCGGATTTGCAACGGCATTTGCCATGCCGTTCGTTGTCCTCTCACTCTTCCCAGCCCTGCTTGTGCGCCTGCCGCGCGCTGGTGGTTGGATGAATAATTTGAAGGTGGTGATGGGCTTTATGGAGATTGCTGCCGCCATCAAGTTTATCTCGAATGCAGATCTTGCCGCTGGCTGGGGTATCCTTCCTCGTGAGCTGTTCCTTAGTATCTGGGCCGGCGTGTTCCTGCTCATCACACTGTACGTACTTGGTGTGTTTGAGATGAAACTCGATAGTAAGTTCGAAAAGGTTTCTGGCATACGTGCGGCATTCGCAGTCGTCTTCGCAACGCTCACGTTCTGGTTTGCTGCTGGTGCGGTTGGACGAGATCTTCACTCGTTTATCGAGGCGCTGTTGCCTCCCGATAACTATAACGAGATGATGGGTATGGCCTCGGCCACTATTGCCCCCTCTACCCCTTCGACGTCTACCTCTGCGCTCAATAATAGGTCTGCTGAATCTCACGCTGCATGGTTAAAAGACCTTACGGAAGCGAAGGCCATTGCAGCAAGAGAAAAGAAGCCGATTCTTATCGACTTTACAGGGTTTACGTGTACGAATTGCCGGTTAATGGAAAAGTATGTATTCACAAAACAGGTTGTGGCAGACAAGTTCTCCAAGTTTGTACTGGTGCAACTTTATACGGATCGGAAGACAGAGCCGTATATCTCCAATCAGAATATCATGAAGGAATACGGTACAGTAGCTAACCCACTGTACGTTATCCTGAATCCCGACGGCTCATTTGTGGCCCAGTCAGGATACCTGCCGCAGTATCAATCTGATCCGTCAACATTTGCTGCATTCCTTGATAAGGCCTTTCAATAAGCGATCACGAAAGGTCAATACGATAGGTGCACCAATCGTGGAGGAATCGTGCACCACGTCGTTCGTAAAAATCACGAGCAAGTTTGTTCCAGTCGAGCACTTGCCACTCCATACGGCCACAGCCGCGTGATTTGGCAAGGTTTTGGACGTGGTCAAACAAAGCTCCACCTACACCGGCCTTACGAGCGTCTTCACGCACATAAAGGTCTTCGAGATACTGCGTTGGTTTTGCTAAGAACGACGAATACGTTTGAAATGTAATCGCATAACCGACGGCCTTTCCGTCGATATCAGCTAGGAATGCCTCAAATCGGCGGTTATCACCAAATGCATCAGCACGTAATCGTGTAACGGCCTCTGCCGATGGACGATCGAGTTTTTCATAGTCAGCAAGATCGTTAATAAGGTTTGCGAAGTCATCAAAACGTTCTTCGCTGAGTGCAGAGATGACGATGGTCATGATGGTACGGTAAAAAGATGGTTGTCGAGCAGACGTGTTGAGCCAAAACGGACGGCAACAACGGCAGCAAGTGAATCACCGGGAGAAAGTACGTCGGGCCGACGGAGTGTGTCTGCGTCAACAACCACTGCATAGTCAATGTGTGCCCGTTCTTCCTGCGAGATAATCGCCCGTAAAGCTGATTCAAGGTTAAGGGGTGAAGGGGGCACGGCAGCTTCTAACACCAAACGTTCAACCTCACGAAGTGCGCGATACAGTACAGGAGCAGCTGCGCGGTCTTCTGTACTCAAGTAGACGTTTCGTGATGACATTGCCAATCCGTCGGCTTCTCGAACTGTTGGAACAACCGTGATGGTGATGGGAAACAGAAGGTCACGAACAAGCTGACGTACAACAAGTGTTTGTTGCAGATCCTTTTGACCGAAGTATGCCTCGGTTGCCTGCGTAGCAAGGAAGAGTTTGGAAACGATCGTTGCAACACCGTCAAAATGACCCGGGCGAGAAGCCCCTTCGAGTACGTCTGTTACACCGCCGACAGAAACAGTTGTTGATGCCTGTAACGGATACATTTCCATGACCGATGGTGCAAAAATTGCCGTCGCACCAGCTTCAGTGGCGAGGGTAACATCGTGTTCGAAGGTGCGAGGATATCGATCAAAGTCTTCGCCTGGACCGAACTGTGTCGGATTTACGAAGATGGAAACAACAACGTGCGGATGTTCTTGGGCAGCACGTCGTATAAGCCCTGCATGACCATCATGAAGTGCACCCATGGTCGGCACAAAACCGATTGTCTGGCCCGATGTAAGTACATCATGTGCGTGCCGACGCATGTCGTTTACCGTTGAAAGAATGGTCATGAAGTGCAGTGATCGTGAGAGGTCTGAGTCGTGATCGTCAAAGAAAAAATCTTCGACCTTGTCACGAAACTACATCGTCAAACCACATTGCCATACCATGGACACAACGTTATGTCATATCATGAATCACTCTCAACGTTGCTGCGTTGTGATTGTTTTCGTCATTGCTTTTGTCAATGTGCTGATCACGACTCCCTCGAATCTGACTGCACAGACACTCCGACCTGTGTTTGGTTTGGATGATACAACGGACGTCATAGATCATGGTAGTTTTGACTCGCTATGGCACGCTTCACTCTTTCAGGGTCGTCTTGATCCAGATCTTGTTCTGTCAGATTGTTATCGAGATTATCGACAAGCCATGGAGACCGCCCATCCGGATGGCTATTTCCCATTGGCGCGTTTGGCATTCTGGGTGAATGCTCGGTATGCCTGTCTAGCTCAGGTGATGGCGTCACGTCGAGGGTATCGGTCCACCATATCGGACTCAATGCTCTTTCGTCAGGATACGTTTGTTGTGGCAGGGGAACACGTAACTGTTGAAGATCTTACCGACAGTATCCTGCAAACAGCTCACGACACACGAGCAATTGTTTTTCTCGCATCCGGTAGTACCGAAGATCCTCCGTTCCCATCACACGTACCGCGAGCACGTACCATCACAACCGTACAGCGTGACCTATTACGCCGAACACTCAGAAGTGAACGATTTCTGTTTTACGACCCTGGCCGACAGACCGTTCAATTCTCCGGCTTTTTCCGGCCATATGTAGAACGGATCACGAAGGAATGGGGTTCTCTCGTGCAGTGGGCCTTGCCGTATGTAACACCTCTTGTTGCGGCAGCCCTCGCAGTACACCATGACGGACTCCATATCGTCATCGCCGACCGAATTGAGCGGTGGCGACGAGCCCGTCGAACACCCACTCCACCTGGGTCGCCCTGATCACCATACCTCCGTACCTTTGTGGGCCCCCCGGCAACCATTTTCACGAGGAACCGTCCATGTCAATCCCCGTCGACAGAACATCAACACCACGACTGGATGTTGAAGCCGTTCGACATAGCCGTCTGACAAATACACCGTCCGACCACATGTTTATCGCCGAGTTTGCACATGGTGAGTGGCGGAAGGCTCGTATTCAACCGTATCGACCAATCCCCATTGCTCCATTTGCGTTGGGCCTTCACTATGCCCAGATCGTGTTTGAGGGAATGAAGGCATATCGGCGTGTTGATGAACGAATAGCGGTATTCCGCACCGACCGTCATCACGAACGGTTTAACAAGTCGCTTGTGCGGATGTGTATGCCTGAGGTGCCCTACGACCTCTTTGCAGACGCCGTCCACACGTTTGTTGATGTTGAGCGTGATTGGGTACCTAATGGACCTGATTCAACGTTATACTTGCGTCCGTTTATGTTCGCCAGTGAAGAGCGGATGGGTGTTAAACCAGCGGATGAGTATCTCTTCCTCGTAATTGGTGGCCCGTTTCGCCCCTTATACCAAAAACCTCTGCGTGTAAAGGTTGAGCGTACCTACTCACGTGCGGCACCTGGTGGTACGGGTTCCGCAAAGTGTGGTGGTAACTATGCCGCTGCTATGTATCCAACAAAACTTGCCAACCAGGAAGGGTTTGATCAGGTTATCTGGACAGACGCCATAAACCATGATCACGTTGAAGAGTCGGGCACGATGAACCTTGCCTTTATTATTAACGGAGCACTGGTAACACCTGCACTCACTGACACGATCCTTGATGGTGTGACGCGTGACAGTGTTTTAACAATTGCACGTGACAGCGGACTCACCGTGGAAGAACGTGCCATCAGTGTTGACGAACTGGCTGCGGGAATTGCCAATGGAACTGTCACCGAAGCATTTGGAATCGGCACTGCAGCAAGTGTAGCGCCAATCGGATCGATAACCGTTGATGGTGTGGAACATGTTCTGGACGTTCAGCCAGAAGCTATCATGTTTGATATTAAACGACGTCTTAATGACATTCGATTTGGACACGTTGACGATCCCTACGGATGGATGAACATCGTTGGTGAATCCGTAGCAGCCGTCTGACGGTGCCTGTATGGCTGACACTGCGTTACAACGGACAGAGCTGCCACTCACGTACGTAAAGGGTATTGGCCCTCGACGTGCCCAAGCGCTGGCAGACGAGGGTATTGTAACGCCTGCTGACGTTGTGCTCCGTGCGCCCTATGGATATGTAGAGCGATCGGCAGCGCCATCTCTTGCGTCACTCGTAGAGACACTACGACGACCAGATCTGTGGACGGTTGATGCGTCGATGGCTGTTCGGTATACAGCTGAGACGTCTGTCCTAGTCACGGTCATTGACGTACATGAGCAGACCGTTGGCAGGGGCCGTAGGATGTTAAAGGTCTATGTGACCGATCATTCTCGTGCCCGAGCTTCACTCGTTTTCTGGAATGCCATCGATTGGCATCGAAAGGGGCTGGAAAAGGGGCAGATGTACCTTGTCTCCGGAAACCCTGACTATGATCAACGATGGGGTGAGTTGTCATTCCATCATCCCGATGTTCAAAAAATTGATGAAGAGGACCTCGTTACCTTTACGTCTGGAGGAATTCTTCCCAAGTATCGATTAAGCCAGCGTATGGTGACGTCGGGTATCACCATGAAGGTGATGCGTCATCTTGTTGCCACCGTGATTGACGATGCACTCGCTTTGGCTACAGACCCACTTCCTGAAGAACTTGTCCGGAGATATGGATTCCTCGGTCATGCAGAGGCACTGCGTGAGCTCCACCTGCCAACGTCCATGTCACGCGTAACAACAGCGTTACGCAGAATGAAGTTTGAAGAGCTCTTCTTATTCGAGCTCCTACTTGCAGCACGCCACAACTCACGCCGCCGTCCCGAGAGGGGATTACCGTGGCAATCAAAGAGCCCACGTGCACGAACTGTTGTAGAACAGTTGCCATATGAACTTACGGGTGCGCAGCGACGCGTGATTCATGAGATCATGACCGACATGACGTCCGGTGCTCCGATGAATCGTCTGTTACAAGGTGATGTTGGCTCAGGTAAAACCATCGTAGCTGCACTCTGTATGTTGAGTGCCGTTGACAATGGTTATCAAGCCCTCATCATGGCGCCAACGGAGATCCTCGCAGAGCAGCACTATCAGTCATTGACAAAACTATTTGACGGTACGGATACACGCGTTGTTCAACTTGTTGGTGGACAGCGGAAACGAGCACGTCGAGAAGTACTTGACAAGATCGTTTCGGGCGAGGCAAATGTAATTGTCGGCACACATGCACTCTTCGAGGCGAATGTAGACTATCATAAACTTGGACTAATTGTTATTGATGAGCAGCACCGATTTGGTGTTGCACAACGAGCAGAGTTACGACGACTTGGGATACAATCACACGGTGAACAGCCCCTTACGCCCCATATCCTTGTTATGTCGGCAACACCAATACCACGGACATTATCGATGACCGTCTACGGCGACCTCGACGTGAGTGTTATCGACGAACTACCAAAACATCGATCACCCATCCGCACACACATTGTGTTTGAGTCGCGATTACCTGGCGTCTTCGATCATATCCGACAGCAGGTCCACGAAGGCCGCCAGGCATACATCGTCTACCCGTTGGTCGAAAAAAGTGAGAAGCTCAACCTGAAAAGTGCCGTCGAACACCATGAATACCTTTCGCAGGAAGTGTTTCCCGACCTGAAGGTTGGTTTGTTGCATGGCCAGATGTTGTGGTATGAGAAGGAAGATGCCATGAAGGCCTTTCTTCAAAAGGAATATGACGTCCTGGTGGCAACGACAGTTATCGAGGTTGGAATCGATGTTCCGAATGCCACTGTTATGCTGATCGAGAATGCTGATCGTTTTGGACTATCGCAGCTGCACCAGTTACGTGGGCGCGTTGGACGTGGTGCACATGTTTCAACGTGTTTCCTGGCAACAAAGGACGAGTTCCGTTACAAGGTTTCTGCAACGAATGCTGCTGAAGAACGTGCTGCTGCCGTTGTTCGATTACGCACGATGGAAGAGACGACGGATGGATTTGTGATTGCCGAAGTGGATATGCGGCTTCGTGGACCCGGTGATGTATTGGGTACACGACAAAGTGGACTCCCGGACTTTGTGTTTACGGATCTCGCCTCGGATGTCGACATCATTGCCGAGGCGCGTCGGGAGGCATTTGCATTGCTTGGCTCCGATCCCAAATTGATACGACCGGAACATGCTATCGTCAAGGACCGACTACTGAGGTTGTTTGATGGTTCTGCGGCGTTTATGTCCGTGGCCTGACGTCGACAACAGTCCTCGTATCTTTGTGATATGATCGTCCAGCCGACGGCCGAAACAATACCAACGACGGATCCGCTCGAACTCACGTTCGGACTCAGTGAGATTTTCCACAGTGTCCAGGGCGAAGGTTTACGTGCGGGTGAACGTTGTGTCTTTGTTCGCCTCCAAGGCTGTAAACTTCGATGTTCATGGTGCGACACACCGTATGCACTTGACTCACGATATCCGGAACGGACAGTAACAGGACAACAGATCCTTGAGGAAGTGGCATCCTTCGATTGTCCGTTTGTAGAGTTTACGGGTGGTGAGCCTCTTGAACAATTCGGTGTAATGCCACTTATGTCGATGTTCTGTGACGCTGGATATACCGTCGCAATTGAGACCGGTGGTCACATCGACGTTTCATTTGTTGATGAACGAGTGATACGTATCATCGACATGAAATGTCCAGACTCAAAAATGATGCCACTGAATCGGTATGAAAATCTCAATGTCCTCCGTCCTCACGACGAAGTAAAGTTTGTTATTGCCTCGCGTCGTGATTACGAATGGGCGCGAGACCTCGTACAAGAGCACAACCTCACGGAGCGAACGGCTGTTGTCCTGTTCTCAACAGTCTTCGACAAACTTACCCCCGTCGACCTCGTAGGATGGATCCTTGAGGACCGTTTGAACGTCCGTTTCCAGTTGCAACTCCACAAGTTCATCTGGAACCCTTCACAACGAGGTGTGTGATGTTCAGTCGGCGAATCCTTCTTCTCGTCTGTCTTGTTTCCGTTACGATCTCACTTCGAGCGCAGGTTACAACGCGGGAGGTTACCGACGATCACGACTATGAAGCACCGCTCGCCTTTGAAGCGCTGAATAGTGAGGGGGATGACTATGCACCATCGTGGGATCCGTTTACAGGTAAACTCATGTTTACCAGTGAGCGAACAGGATGGGCCATGGTGTATTGCTGTGCAGTAGCGGACAATACGGACATACGACCTGCTGCCGGAACATTTAACGAGGAAGGACAGCACCGGGCCTTTGTGACCTTTACCCGTGATGGTGAGGCATACGGCGCTGTGTTTATGCGTCGGCAACGACAGTCATTCCCTGGCATTGTGAGTGTTCTACGCGATAATGGTAGTCTGAATGCTGGACGTCCGGTTGACGGTCTTGCAGGTGAGTTTTTCTGCTCACATCCTGCTGTGAACTCCGACGGAACACGTCTCGTCGTGAGTATGGAACGGGTAGGGGGCGAAAAGGGGCTCGATCTCTGGATCAGCGAGCGGCGTAATGATCGAACATGGTCCGAACCACAGCCCTTAAGTGACATTGTAAACTCCTTTGGTCACGAAATATCACCACGGTTTATTGGTCAGGATTCTCTTGTTTATGCCAGTAATGGATACGGAGGTAAGGGCGGATACGACCTCTTTCTGACCGTCTACAGAAACGGCTCCTGGCAAGAGCCGGAGCCGTTAGAATGGATGAATAGCGAGTTTGATGATAGTGATGCTGCTCTTTTGCCTGATGGATCGTTTGTGTTTGCATCAGATCGGCCAGGAGGCAAGGGTGGACTTGACCTCTACGTCTCACGCCGTCGTAAACAACGGTAACAGAGTAGTGTAGATCAGTACGTCCACCCCTTACATCATCTTTTTAACCCTACAACTTGTCAGCAACCAAGGATGGTTTGCTGTCAGTGTGTAATCGCGTTGACGTCAACCATCTGCGAAACTCCGCTCACCGGGAACGTGCGTGTTTCACGAGTTTCATTGGGACGTCCGTAGTTCCGATAAACATCAACGGTGACGAGTGTTGGGCCGGAGATTCGTTGTTGACTGTTCGAGAAGAACCTGAATTGCACGGCATATTGTCCGCGAATTGCAGTACGAAGGAAGAACTCCTCAGGACCATAACCTCCCGTTAGATCTCGCGACAGTCGGCCACCAATCTGTGTACGTGGGTTCGCGTAGTAACACTGTTCGCCTGTTGGATCTGTTACCCAAAGGTCAATGTCTGTGTTGTCGGTATCCCACGAAAGGACAACTCGAACGTCAGCTGTAACATCGAAGTACATTGATGTATCGATGTGGGCGAGTTGAAGTTGTTTGCGATGTTTACCGATGATGTGATTCATCTCTGTAAGCAGGATGAGTTCAATCTCCGGGAAACGACCATCCCAACGACGCTGTGCTGCGGCATACAGCATGTTTACTGCATCCTGATGGTGTCCAGCTCCGTCGTAGGCTAGGGCAAGATCGCGCCAGGATTGCGGCTCTTCACCACGAATACGCCGAACGTCATCAAACACCATTACGGCAACGTCATACATCGACCATTGACGTAGTCTGTGACCCAGGACTCGCAGGAGACCGGCATCTTCGCTGGCGAGTTCAGCGAGATTACTTGCAACACGCAGTGCCTCTGTGCGCTGACCAGACTTATGGAGTGAGTCGGCAACGGCCAAATAGTACATTGGAAGAGCGGCCGTTTGCGGGCGATGCTGAAGGTAGTCTGAATACGTCCGTGGAAGTCCAGTTTCCCGATCAGCCGGCTTTACGACGGTTCTGTCGTTTTCTCCTGAGACACGATCATCCTTGGAATCCAATCCAATGACCTCCTCAGTAACCTCATAGTCAATATATGGAGAGGGCATCATCATACTAATGTTCGATACATCGCCAAGAAGGCCTCCAACAACTGTATCTGTAACCTCCAGGCCCTCAACCAGAACTTGTGTTTCGGTCGTTCTACTCCCACGAATATCAAAGGAGCCCTTTCCTTCAGCTCTGATTCCAGGTTGGAGTGACAATGCCGATGCTACTTTGTCCCGAGCGATTCGAGCGCGTGTTTGATCATTTCGAGCAGATTCTCGAGCGGATGTAGCTTCTGCTGTACCGGATTGTGTAGAGTATACTCTGTTTGATGTATCAAACTGCTTCGTTAACCACTTGCGATGTTGCGCAACAAGCTGACGAACGGTCTGGGAGTGAAGTGAATCAAGAAAGGCGGCATCTTCAATGGCGCGCTGCCGAAGTGCAGCATATTCGCGTACGAGCTCAGGTTCGTTCGTTGGTGGTTCGATACCATGTTTTGCATAGTCCGACGCCAACTCAAGCACAATAAGAGACGTTGCCGAAGTAACAACGGAAAAGTTCATGCCGATGTCGGCAATGGCCTCTTCGTTACGAAATCGATCGCGTTCGAGGAGCTGTAACTGATGTCGGGCAAAGAGCCGTGCAGCTGCGGTGTTCGTGTCGAGTGTGGAAGACGAGAGTGAGATTGTCTCGGTTGATGTAACCAGTGATCCCTGTGCAAACCGCACGGCGATTTCTGCTGTTGGCGAAACAAGGATACCTGAGATGGTGAGAGTATTGCCTGTGATACTCTGTGGACGTGTCAGCGAATCAACACGGCCTGAGACAACATCAATCGATTCGACACGAAGTGGTACTGTCTGCAGCGCACGTACAGCCGTTGCCGAATCCGTCGTGGCGAGATTCAGGTGTAGTCCTCCCGACGGTTCAGCAATTCCCGTCAGCGCAACGTGATGTGTTTTTGGCGATGACGACATTGTATATGTTGGCACACGTGATGGTGGCGGGATATGTTTGCCAAACGTTGACACACCATCACTGACGATGATGGCCAGGTCCGTGCGGAGTGTTGATAATGGTAGTGATCCAAGCTGTGTGGCACCGTCGTCTGGTTCAAGCGAAAGCGCCATGCGCAGATCAGACCAGTTACCATTTCGTATGGTAAACTGTCGTGTTGGACGGACGTCATTGGAAAATGCTACGAGGTCAACACGAACATTATTGAGTGTTCGGAAGTAACCATCAAGCACGGCAAACTCAAGGTCGCGGTCGGCCGTACGTGCCGAGAGTGATGCATCCCAGAGCAGTGTGATCGTACGTGGTGTTGCTCGCTCAGTCAGGCTTGGATTTACGGAGATCCATGCTGCAGCGTAGAGTTTTGACTTCCAGGATGTAACCGTTGATGTTAACGAGCCCGCTGTAATCGGAATTCCGAGTGTCATCATTCCCTGCATCGACGTATTGTAGCGTCGGAACGACGTTGTATAGTACCGTCCGCGTGGTGTGAGCGACACAGATTCGACACCAGCACCGGTTAATGATGGACGTGAAGCAAAGGCATCAACGTCGAGATGGAAGGCAAACGTGTCAACGTCGGAGTAGTCAAGTGCAATGTCATACTCAAAGCCGGCTGTTGACGAACGAAGTTCCTGTTCCACGGCTATCACGACACGACGTGTACCTCGGGCTGGAATCGGATAGATCCGTGTTCGGAATGTATTGCCAATCGTTTGTTCAATGAGAGCTGGATCAACCTTGCGTCGAACAATCTCTTCAAATGCCGAGCGTGCAAGTTCCTTTCGCACAACAACGGCCTCACGCAGTTTGCCATTGATGTCGAGACCAAACCGAGACACGGTACGCCCGTCTCCAACGGGCATTTCAAACTCACCTTCAAGCACACGATTGTGCGGGTTTTTCACCGTCATGTCATACGTTGTTGTCGCAAGAGTGCCACGCACACTCACGTCGATGGCAATTGACTGAATCTTCATGGGAACGATGTTGCCATCGTCACCTGCTAGAAAGACCTGTGGTGCAATTGATGTTCTGCGTATTTGAGGACGTTCAGTTTGTGGAAGTGTTCTCACCTCCGTTGAATCGGACGAACGTAGGGCGTTTACGATAGACACAACGGCTGGTGGTAGTTCGGCAAGCATGGGAACAATAATCATTGCTGCCATGAAGGATAGGGCGAGTGATGTGCGATTCATGGTTGTGCCCCTTTAGCGATGAATGAGGAATCGTTGTGTAAGTCTATCAGCTCCGTCCGTCGTGCGCACAACAACGATGTACATCGCCGAAGGTGCGTTGTCCAGGCCCATAATCGGGCGTTCAATGATCGACTCGGGCAACACTTCGTTTGTCCACAACGTGGTCACGAGTCTGCCGGCCATGTCAATAACCTCTGCTGTTGTTTCAACACTCTCACTTACCGTAAACGTCAGTTCGGCCTGGCCTGTTGTTGATGGATTCGGAAACACTGACGCATTTGCCAGCCGTGTACCGATCTGTTGAGGTCTCTGCTCTTGAATCTGGGACTTCTTCATGTTTAGGCGTTCCAGCAAGTCGTCTGTGCCTTCAAACCACAGCAAGACAGATGCATCCGGGAACATCCTGTTGGATGGATCACGCAGGTCAACACGGACATAAAAAAGTTCGTTAACAAGATTAAGCCGCTTCCGTGTGTCGGTCGGAATGACATTAGCCAACATTTGCTGTGCTGAGAGTTCCTGCTGACGTTTGTCACTCCGGTCAATCCACGACGAACGAGCCCCTTCTGCCCCATACATCGTCACCATCAGCGGTGTAATGGCTGTTGATGGTGTTGTTGCTGCCGAGACAACGATGCCAGACGTGCGGATCGTAATGACGTTCGCGTCTTCGGTGTAGACAATAGACGAGGCCGTAACCTTGATACCAAGTTTTGCAAGTTCTTCCGTTGTTAGATGTACGGGCGGAGGAAGAATCTCACGTGAGTCGGGTATTTGAAGTTGTGTCCGTGGGGCAAGTTGTGCCGGTGCTTCATCTGATAGTGACATTAATGCCTCTGGGCTACCGTCGGCATCGGTACGACGTGTAGATGCCGAGGCGAGCAGACCGCTTCCGCCCTCAGAACGTAGTGATTGGCGAGTACCCTCACCAACGGTTGCTGAACCGACTGGTGTTACGACGTCGCGACAAATTATCGTCGGAACCGACGTATCAGCTGCCACAGAGGTCGTTGACGTGATAACATCAGTGCCACCATCAGAAGCTGTAACAGATTCAGGATCCTGCGTTCCAACATTGAAGTACACAACAGCCGTGGCGGCGGCAACGGCTGTACCAATACCACCCCACATCCAGCCACGTGAAGGAGTTGGGCGAGTTATACGGGGAGACGATGTTGTGGAAAGGGGCAAGGGGGCTGCGGAAATCAAATTCCGGATGTCGGCTTCCGACATTAGCGGAACGTGGTCCTCGTCGGCAAGCGACTGCAGCGTTCGGTTGTGGTTTTTGTTTGCAGACATGGTAGTATTCCGATCAGGTTCAAAGGAGGGGAGTTGAGGAAGTATCGAAGACCGGACGTTCTTCCGGTTCCTTACGAACACCAAGGGCCTTGGCCAGCATGGTGCGGCCTCGCATCAGGCGGAGTTTAACGGCACTTGCAGTGCCGCCTTGGATACGTCGAATTTCATCGACACTCAGTCCGTTGAGCTCAAACAGAACAAGCGCTTCACGATACTTCGGTGGAAGTTTTGCCAAGGCCGTTTGAATAATGACATTGTCCGTCATCGTATCCGGATGTGGTTCGGTTGATGGAAGTGCGTCAACAACTTCTTCGTCGACAAGGCCGAGAAATCTGGATCGTGTGAACTTTCGTTTAAACGTATTGGAGCAGATGGTAAAGACCCAGCTCTTAAATGCTGCATGGTCTCGGACAGAGTCGAAGTATCTCCAGGCGACGAGGAGAGTATCCTGGAGAAGGTCGAGTGCAGACTCGCGATCTCGTGTCATATGAAGGCAAAACCTCTCGAGGGCCTTCTGATGTGGTCGGAGCAGGTCGAGGAAGACCTCCTGCCGTTCTGTGTCTGTCATAACGTACCTCGTCGTGAAAGGAACAGGGTCGAGAGGCCTGACATAGTAGTCCGGTTACAAATGAAAAAGCGGAGGTACCGTTTCCGATACCTCCGCTTGTAATCTAGCGATGTTTGCTGTTGTGCTGTGGTTTAGTTCAGCGTTGCGTTGGTGCGAACTGTTGCGCGTGTGCGTCCCTTGAGCGGAACAGCTCCGAAAGGCGTTGATACATTTCCGGGCGCTTGTGATGTGCGAACTACACCATGACCTTTTGCCCACCACGATGAAATCGTGTAGGGGTAAACAATCGTGATTGGTTGTGGTGCCGGACCGATGTTGATAACCGTGTAGAGACTTATCGTGTAGGTCAGGTCGTACCGGACAGCGGAGACATTCGACGTACCGATTGTGACATTTTCCGCACCGACCTTCGTACCTGTAACACGAATGGCGACGGAACCCGTAAGCGGTGTGCCGCTATAGGAGAATGACAGGTTGGGAATCGAATCGTACAATGCTTGCCAAGTGGTTGCGTTCTGATCAGCAGCCACAATCCAGCGAGATCCAAGGTTAATCGGCTCTAAGCCGGCAACAGATGGTACTGCGAGTTGAAAAGCTTCGTAGACTTTGCCACCTTCTTCATATTGATACATTGAGTCGACAACATTGCCGTTGTTAAAGCGAATCCGCATTGATGCGGGTTTACCTTGATACGTCAGCGCAGCGGCAACCACAACTGAATCCACTGTTGAAGATTCAACCGTTGGATTTTCTGCTGTACCGGTCGTGGTATCCACGTTCATCACGTAATACTGACCTTCCGTTGTATTCAGATACGAATCATTGGTTGGTGTTGGCTGTGTTGGTTCATCGTCACCGCAGGCCGTCAACATCATCGTTGAGGCAGCTGCCAAGGTGAGCACGTGGAGCTTCATATGAGATCCTTTGGGTTGAGATACGTTGTTGCGGAGGGCGAGGGAGTCGAACCCCCACAGGCTTGCGCCCGGCGGTTTTCAAGACCGCTGCAATACCATTATGCGAGCCCTCCGTTGGGCCGAGACCACAAAGTTACGAAGAAGCTACTCGAAGAGAGAATCCACAGTTTCCCCAGGACGTGGTCGGCGATATGCTTCGGCGCGTAGGCCAAGGAACTCCAAGACGTTATCTGAAAAAAGCTGTTGTTGCACCTTCGGCGAAAGGTCTGCCATTTCGTGAATAAACTTGCCATGTTCGAGGTCTCCCAACGGAAACGGATAATCCGTTCCATAGGCAATTTTCTCTTCACCGAGAAGGGCAAGAAGAAATCGAAGGGCGTCGGCATTGTGGGTAATCGAATCAACCCAGAATCGGCCGATGTAGTTCGTAGGATCTTCAACACGGTTGATGTTGCAGAGGTCGGGTCGTGCATGGTAACCATGAGATATACGACCCAGTGTAAACGGAAACGTCCCACCTGCATGAGCAAACATGACCTTCATTTTGGGGAAGGCGTCTAATACACCACCGAATAACATCGAACAAATGGCCAGTGTTGTCTCGGCCGGCATACCCACTAACCACTGAAGAAAATAGCGTTCGGTACGCTCCGACCCCATCATGTCCCATGGGTGGACAAAGATGGACATGTTAAGGTCCTGCGCAGCTTCCCACAACGGAAAGAACACCTTATCATCAAGGTTTTTTCCGTTCACGTTTGTGCCGATTTCAACACCAGGTAAACCGAGTTCTTTACATCGACGGAGTTCCTTGATGGAATACTCTACGTCTTGCATGGGCAACGTGCCAAGACCGATAAATCGTTGCGGATACGAAGCCACAACACCGGCAAGATGATCGTTCAGGAAGCGCGACCAATCGAGTGTATCCTTTGGTCGTGCCCAATAGGAGAATAGAACCGGTACGGTACAGAGGACCATCACATCAACGTTGTGTTGATCCATATCAACGAGGATGGCCTCGGGATCCCAGCAATTGCGCTCGATATCACGGAAAAAGTGTCCGTCATCTCGCATCATACGAGCCCGACCTGGAGTATAGTGGTCGAGTTCGATAAACCCACCATAACCATACTTCTCCTTTAGTGAAGGCCATGTTTCTGGTAGGATGTGGGCGTGGCAGTCAATCTTTAACATGGTTACGACAGTTTCTCTGGAGGTTCCATAATGGCTGAACACGACGTACAGGTGCGGTGCTCAACGGAGCCGTAGAACCGCTCAAAAACTTCCGGCAGTTGACGGACGATGTCCTTTACCGGTAGATACTCCTCATAGAGCTTATGTCCACACGACTCGCAGAACCACATAAATCCGTCGAGCTCATCATCAGCCCGTTTCCGCTCCATAACAAGCCCAATAGTATTTGGGCCCCGTTGAGGTGAATGCGGCGTGCGAGGTGGCAACAGAAAGATTTCACCCTGACGGATATGAATATCCTTCTTTACACCATCATCGATGATCTTTACGACGATGTCACCTTCGAGCTGATAAAAGAACTCTTCGCCTTCATTATAGTGATAGTCCTTGCGCGAGTTTGGACCACCAACGACCATGACGATAAAGTCGGTATCGGAATAGACGGTGGCGTTTCCGACGGGAGGTTTGAGTAGATGACGGTGTTCGTCAATCCAGCCAGCAAAATTGATGGGTGCGAGTACAGCCATTGGACCACCTGATGCGTCGTTGGTAGTTTTGAAGACACAAAGGTACGGAGCAAGAATGGACCTCTCATTGAACGGTCGGCGCGCCCTCGTCTGCGGTGCATCAAAAGGAATCGGAAAAGCGATTGCCATCGAACTCGCAAGTCTTGGTGCACAGGTCACCGTACTCGCACGGTCGGCGGAGACACTAACGTCGGTTTGTGAAGGTCTACCCCGACCCTCCGAACAACGTCACACCTCCATTGTAGCCGACGTCGAGGTGCCCGATGAGCTTATCCACAGTGTGGAAGACCATGTGAATTCTTATGGTGCTTTCCACATTTGTGTGAATAACACCGGTGGACCAGCCGGTGGATTACTTGTGGAAAGCAGTGTGGAAAGTATCGTGCAAGCATTTGAAAATCATGTTGTTATGGCACATCGACTCATGCAGGTATTAGTGCCTGGTATGAAGGTGGAAAACTGGGGCAGGTTTATTAACATCATATCCACAAGTGTTAAACAGCCGCTAGAGGGACTTGGTGTGAGTAATACTGTTCGGGGTGCAATGGCCAGTTGGGCGAAGACCCTCGCTACGGAGGTAGCACCGTGGGGAATAACCGTCAACAACGTACTTCCAGGAGCTACCGAGACGGAACGGCTAGCGGGTATCATCGATCGAACCGTCGAGCGAACGGGCAGAACTGATGCGGAAGTCCGGACACGAATGGTGGGTGAGATCCCCGTCGGCCGATTTGGACGTCCAGAAGAGATTGCCGCAGCAGCTGCCTTTCTTGCCACACCTGCTGCTGCCTATATCACCGGGACAAGCATTCTTGTTGACGGAGGACGAACACGAACACTGTCGTAGGCGAAAACGACCCAAACAGGACCAGAAAAAACACGTACAAGCTATTTTTCCACTTGATGTGGATAACCTGTTCCTTTTTTCCTCAACACACCCCCGTATTTGTATTGTTTCTTCCGCGCGATGCGATTAAGTTTGCGGAGGTCGTAAGCCATTGCAGAATGCGAGGTTGACGACCAACCGTCCCGGCGACGGGAACGGGGGGAACTGATGACTGGCTGGTGGTTTTCCACATATGTGGATTCTGAAGGTCGGTTTTCCACAACACGAGGCGTGTAGTGACGGAAAGAGGAAGAGGGTCGGATCCACAGTCTGGTGAGCGGAGACGCACACCAGGGATCATTGTCGCGTTGTTGGCCGTGGGATTCCTCGGACTCGTTGGATCGCAGTGGCGTGAGCGGCAGCATGTCAGCTCCGTTGTGATCAACGGCGTGACGGGACTCAGTGGTGAAGCTGTTCGTGCCGTTGCAGATACGTTTCAGGGCAGGCAGATACGGACATTGGACTTTGCGGCGATCCGCGATCTTGTTGAATCGTTGCCGTACGTGAAGGACGCGTCAGTGCACCTCACGGGTGTGCGTGACCTCGCAGTAGACATCGTCGAGCGCCAACCTATCGCACACGTTGTGATGGAAGATGGCTCGTTACGATACCTCGATGCAGATGGTCGTGTCCTACCCCCTACACAAGTACGCACGGCGCATAACGTTCCGGTTCTGCAGCCAACGGGTTCTGGTACGTTAACGGCTGCGGAACTGAAGATGTTGGCAACGGCCCTCGTAGAAGGTCGTCAGACACTGGACCCGTCGTTGTTTCAGAGTGTCTCGGAAGTGCGTTTGGACCGTGCAACAAACGAGATCGTTGTTGTCACAGAACGTTCAAACTGGCGCATGCGATCGGACGGAGACGTACATCGGGCATTTGCCGATATGAACGTCTTTTGGGTGACAACGGGAACGCGGCTCGATCTTGCCGGTGTAGTTGAAATTGACGTTCGATGGTCAAATCAGGTCGTTCTTCGGCGATCAAACACGTGATGATGACAGACGCACACATAACGGTTGGACTTGACATCGGCACGACAAAGGTCTGTGCCGTTGTCGCTTCTACCGATACGAGAACCAAGCGCGTTGACATCATCGGTATGGGCGTGTCGGACTGCGATGGGTTAAAACGTGGTGTTGTGACAAACATCTCGAAGACGGCCGACGCAATTCGACGAGCCGTTGAAAAAGCTGAACAACAGAGTGGATTCCGAATCGGAAAGGTTGTGATTGGCGTGTCTGGTGAACATATCCAGACATTCTCAACGAGAGCGATTGTCACAACATCAACGAACGAGATTACCGATTCTGATGTACGCCGTCTACACCACGAACTACGTCAACTTCGAATCCCACCAGAGCGGCGTATCCTGCACGTGATTCCGCAGGACTACATCATCGACGATCAGGATGGCATTAGCGATCCACTCGGTATGAGTGGAAAACGACTTGAAGCCAATGCCCTCGTCATAACAGCATCTTCGTCAGCGATCGAAAACATTTACAAGTGTGCCGATCGTGCCGGACTTCATGTTGATGGTGTTGTACTACAGCCATTGGCGAGTGCAATGGCCGTTCTTGATGAGGCGGAAAAAGAAGTTGGTGTAGCCCTGATTGACATTGGTGGGGGAACAACAGACATTGCTGTCTTTAAGGACAATGTTCTGCGTTGGACATCGATTCTTGGAATTGCTGGACAGAAGGTTACCGACGACGTCGTTGCCGTGTTGGGAATCCGCAACATTGAGGCCGAGCGAATTAAACTCGAATACGGTCATGCTGCAGCAGATTCCATCATGCGCGACGAAGTTTTTCAAGTACCTGGTGTTGGGGGTCGTACACCAACGGAAGTTGCAAAGTCGCTTCTCTGCCAGATCATTGAACCACGTGTTGAAGAAATCTACGAGCTCTCACTCGCAGAAGTAAAAAAGTCAAGTATGGCTCACCAACTCGCTGCGGGCATCGTCATCACAGGCGGATGTTCGTTGTTGCGAGGGGCCGATGCACTTGCCGAGCGTGTATTTCGCATGCCGGTGAAGATTGGCCTCCCCATTGGCTTCAGTGCTGATGGTGTGGCACGAGAGGTCTCCAATCCGATGTATGCTACGGCTGTTGGATTGGTGATGTATGCTCTCAAACATTCCGATGAATTTGAACAGGCCGACCATCCATTCGTTTCGCAGCAGCAAGCAAAACGAGTAGAGGAAAGCCCGAGCGAGCCCGAACCCGTTATCCAACCTGAAGTTCCTGAAAAGAAACAAGGGGTATGGACACGCGTGAAGGACTGGTTCGAGAATCTTTGACCAAACACCAACGAACCGTTACCACTGGGGGGAAACCATGGCGATCGAGTTGGACACCACACAGTTATACGACGCACGCATTCGCGTCGTAGGCGTCGGCGGCGGAGGCGGAAACGCCATCCGCACGATGATTACTCGTGGCCTCGAAGGCGTAGAATTCGTGGCTGCTAATACTGATCATCAGGCGCTCATGAGCAACCCAGCTGGAATCAAAATCCAGCTCGGGAAAAACGTAACACGCGGACTCGGCGCTGGAGCGAATCCAGACGTTGGCCGACGTGCCGTTGAAGAAAGTATCGATGACGTTCGCGATGCGCTAGCAGGCAGCGACATGGTCTTCGTCACCGCCGGAATGGGCGGTGGTACGGGGACCGGTGCCGCCCCGGTCATCGCACGTGTTGGCAGGGAGGTCGGCGCTGTAGTCGTCGGTATCGTCACGCGTCCGTTTGCCTACGAGTCAAAACGACGTAGTCAATATGCCGAATCCGGTATCAAAGAGCTGCGCGAGCATGTTGATGCCCTCATCATCATTCCCAATCAGAAACTTCTTTCTGTTGTTGGTAAGGAAACTTCGTTTGTTGATGCCCTGGGTATCGTCGACGGTGTTCTCTACAACGCAACAAAGGGTATTGCCGACATCATCTCTGGTGTTGGTTATGTGAACGTTGACTTTGCCGACGTACGCACGGTTATGTCCGGAATGGGTGATGCATTGATGGGCATTGGAATGGCCCGTGGTGAACACCGCGCACTCGAAGCAGCTACCAACGCTCTGAATTCACCCATCCTCGAAGGGATGTCGATCTATGGTGCACAAGGACTTCTTGTGAATATCACGGGTGGACATTCACTCACGATGCATGAAGTATCTGAGGCAGTAACAGCGATCGAAAAAGCTGCTGGTGATGAAGTTAACCTTATTCATGGAATTGTCCTCGATGAACGTATGGAGGACGAAATCGCCATTACCGTTGTTGCCACAGGATTCCGCCGTCAGGAAGAGCTAAAGGTCGTTGCAACGCCAGGACCGAAGATTACCATCGTAGCTCCTCCAAAGGACGAAGAGGTTCCGGTGATCGCACTGCCATCGGAACAACCGAGACCAACACCGGACATCTATCAGCCGGCCGCTGAAGTATCTCAAGACAATCTTGACGTACCCGCAATTGTTCGCCGTCAACAGGCAGCAACGCAGCAGGAACAACAACCTGCAGTTGTACCGCCAGCAAAGGAACAGCGTGCGGCCATGGGTGGTGGATTTGGCGGTCAGCAGCAATCGTCCTATCCAGCTCCTGGCAGACAGGCTCAGGTAGGGGGCGGAAGGGGCTCAAATGAGCCGTCCTTCCTGCGCAAAATCATGGATTAATGTTCGGAAAACCCACAAAAGCGGAACGCCGATTTGCTACGGAGCGAATCGGCGTTCTTCAATAATTGTGCGTGGAGTGTGTTATGATGTTTGTGGAACATCATCCGAGGGCAGAACCACGGTTGTGTTTTGCATCAAAGCTCCGTTTTGACCAGGACTTCCGGTACCACCACACGGATCAACGATCGTTACATTCGTACTAGCAGGTATCATTCCCCGTACGGGTGGCGTCGTTGAGTTAATGCGGCCGCCTTGGCAAACGGTAAAAGGTTGTCCTCCTACGATCACAGTTGTCTCGGGTTGCGCGACAACATAGGTTACTGGAACAGGCATGGTGAACCCTCAAAAAATGGTGAACTCTCCGTCTCAATGCACAATTTCGGAAATTACCTGCACGAGGGTACTCCGTCATGGATTGCCAACATTACAGCTTTACAGTATTATCTGAGGAATCCGTTGCAATGAAATCAGTTCTTCATGAAGATTTCTGGTGCGCCCTTATCGACCAAAGTGCATTCTTACCTATTAACACCCAAGAATTTGATGGAATGATTAGTAAGTTTTCAGGGCCAGTACAAGAAAAGTTACAACTGTACTCCTATGTTGGTCCACTGTTATCAGAAATCCAGACCGTTATGGACGAAGTGTCAAAATGGAGAGATGTAATTGATTCCTATGACACTCTGAATGACAAGCTCGGATACTGTGTATCCATACTTCGACCGAGTTACGCATCGTACAAACCGCAGTGTGCAATCGAAGTGATGGAGTATGCGGAGCGTATGACAGGATATGCGTCGTTTGCGGTTGTTAAACAGATGTTCGAGGCTATTTCAGATCTCTTCCGTCAACAGTATACTGCCATCTTTGATCGAGCTGAGTCACTCACGGCTCATCCAATTCTTCAGAAGATGCCCAGAACAGCATCGTCGATGAACAGTGTCGTTGCAACGGCCTACGTCAGCATTACCCAGATAACGGAGGCGATCACGTGGTTCCAGTCAGCAATCATCAATGCTGAAGTAGCCGGTGACATTCGAAGAGTGATGTTTAACCTTTTGACCATGGCCGCGATAACTATGGATGGCGGCGATTTTGTGCATGCATCATCATACCTAAAAAAGTTTGAGGAGCTCCAACACGCAGGAAACGCAGTCACGGTCAGGGATCAATGTTTCTTCTACTACATTCGTAGTAGCCTAGATATCCACGAGAAAAATTATCATCAAGCCCTTGCGTGGATTCTAAAGGCTCATCCAAACGTTGAAGAACTCGATGACGCGACGTATGTGTTGATTCGACGGACGACGGCGCATGTGTTACACCTTCTGGAACGTTATGACGAAGCGCTGGAACAGCTGGAACTATACCGTATACCGACTGGCTATTCGTCTCCCGGTGACACGGATATCGACTACGTTAACAAGATGTCATATTACATGGCAAAAACCGGAAGAGTAGACGAGGGCAAGGCTCTACTCTTATCGGCCATCCGACGGCATGGCCTACAAAATCATTCGATTTTTCAGGATAAACGAATTGGAGTGCAAAGTGCACTCATTGCGCTCGCTCAAGCTGATGAGAATTTCCTGGCTCTATCCGTTATCTACAAACTAACTGCTGAGCGTAGCGATGCGTTTTTGATTGAAGAACGTAAGCGGCTCTTCAGTTTACACGATGAGAGACTCGAACGTGAACGACTCATGCATCAACGAGAACTCGATCGACGCGTTGAACTCTCACGAACCGTTGTGTCTACACAAGAACGTACGAGTAACCGTATCGCATCTGACCTTCACGATTCAATTGGCCAGACCTTCGCAATCCTCAGGTTGCGAATGGATGAGATACAGCGTTTACTTCACCAGACTGGAACCGTGCCGTCACAAAAGATTGAAGAGATTACTGAGCTCGTCCTCGACGCCGATAAATATGTTCGAAGTGTTTCCCATGAACTTGGATCGAACACACTCCGCGTCCTTGGTCTAGAAGCCGCCTTTAGCGAATTGATCGGTCGAATGACGTCGGCTCAAGGTCCGCAGATCCAGTTTCACATCTTCGGAGTGGATGAGAGGCTCGATCTCGACGTCGAACTATGTATTTACAGATCAGCTCAGATTGCACTCACCAACATCCTCAAACATGCCGGTGCTCAGAATGTGAGTGTTCAAGTAATTGGTGATGGACGTGAGGTAACCCTCATGATTGAGGACGATGGACAAGGATTTATTCTCGAGGATGTGCGAGAAGGCCTGGGACTTCGCGATCTTCGTGCTCGATCGGAACTTGTCGGTGGCACTACGACCATCGATTCTACACCTGGACACGGGACGACAATTGTTGTGACCGTTCCAATTTACACCTAACAGGAGCCAGCGTGAGTAAGATCCGTATTGCGATTGTCGACGATCATGCCGTCGTCCGACAGGGACTAGCGGCGGCTTTTGAAAGTATCGCAGATATCTCGGTCACATCAACAGGAGCACACGGCGAAGAGGCGATAACGCTGTGTGAATCGTCAGATGCTCCCGATGTCCTGGTTATGGACATCTCCATGCCCGTGATGTCTGGTATCGATGCCTGCCGTGAGATTCGTAAGCGACAACTTCCTGTTCGTATTCTTATCCTCACACAGTTTGGTGATGTTGGCCATCAGTCACAAGTCGTACATGCTGGTGCCGACGGAATGATGTTAAAGACGTCGTCGATTGTTGAGCTTGCTGATAGTATCAGGCGAGTCCATTTTGGTGAACGTGTACTTCCGGCCGTTGCTGAGTCAATAACGATTCCTGCGTCCGGACTCGATATTCTCACCCCACGTGAAATAGATGTCCTTCGTTTGATGTCGTGTGATGGACTAACGGCCAAAGAAATCGCCGACAGACTTCATATCTCGGCAAGTACTGTTGAGGCGCACCGAAAAAATATGATGGTAAAGTTTCGTGTAAGTTCAAGTCTGGCCCTTGTCCGAATCGCCGTTGAAGCCGGTCTTTGCAGACCTGATTTTCCACTCGCCTGATACGTAATAACTCCTCCCCATTTTTGGGGAGAGACCATAAATCCCCAAAACTGGGAATTGTAGCAGCCCCTTTCGCCCCCTACTTTCGTCCTCAACCTCGTTGTGGTTCAACATTCTGTTGACACTTGCGAGAGGCAGTACCAGGGGTAGAGATTGATGATGATTGAGGCCGACAATGTGACAACAGCGTCTGACACGAGCGAATCGCAGCAGCATAGTAGCGAATCCTCGGTATCGCAGCGACTGGTGTTAAAGTATGTTCGACCTGTCTTCGTGCCGGTCAGTGAAGCCGACAAGAAGAGACGATTCCGTGCCGATGATGATCAAACAGATGATACGGCGACGCTGAATTCACGGCATTCGCCGAAAGATATTCCCCCGGTGCATGTGGGGAGGATGGGGCTCGAAATGGGCTGATGCGCTATTGCTCTGCTGCGTCAGCCCTGGCCCTGTTCACGTCGACACGAACTAACAGGATAAGCCCAACAACAAAGAAGACAACGAGTGAAGCAATGGCTATACGGAAGCTGCCCGTCATTGTGACTGCCAGTCCAAAGAAGGCCGTACCCAACCACGACGTTCCTTTGTCGCTAATCTCATATAACGAGAAGTATTCAGCCTCCTTACCGCGTGGTATCATCTGCGAGAACAATGACCGGCTCAGTGCCTGGATTCCTCCAAGAACAACGGCGATGGCCGCGGCGAGGATAAAGAACCCTTGGGCAGAATCAACAACAAGCCACGCCGCCAACACAATCATCATCCAGCCAACAATTGCAACGGCAATAGCATGACGTGTACCAACACGTCGGGCAATGCGATCAAAGAGAAGCGACCCTCCAACTGCCACAAATTGTACGAGCAGGATTGCCTGTGTGAGCACGTCCAATCCGAGACCAAGTTCCTGCTCACCGTATGTTGAAGCCATAAGAATCACCGTCTGCACAGCATCGTTGTACAAGAGATAGGCAATAAGAAACCGTAACGTCATCGGATAACCACGAATATGTCGCAGGGTGGTAATCAATTGCCGAAACGCACCAGACATTGTTGATGGAACAACACGACGCGATTCTTTTGGCAACAACCGAAGTGGAAGGATTGTAAAGAGCGCCCACCAGATTCCGGCTGATGCAAGGATGGTACGTACGGCGATATCAACGGTTCCCGCCTCCTTGGCCGACGTGAAGTACAACAAGTTTGCTAATAATAACAGCCCGCCTCCGAGATAACCCCAGGCCCAACCACGTGACGAAACGGTGTCTGCCTCGTTTGGTGTTGCAAGCTCTGGTAAAAAGGCATTGTACACAACGACACTTGCGCCAAAGAAAAGGTTGGCAACGATAAACAGGAAGACGCCGTAGAGGTAGTTTGCTGTTTCGACGCTGAGAAAGAACATCAACGTTGTTGCTGCCGCACCTGAAAGGGCAAATATTCCCAGGAGACGACGTCGGAACGGCGTCGAATCTGCAACTGCACCAACCATCGGAAGAATAATGACCTGTGCTACAACGGCAATGGATGCTGCAAAAGCATAGATCGACCCCGGATGAAGGGAGATCAGGTCAAATGGCCGTACCATTCCATCGGGCCCAGCGGCCGCCTTGGCGACGGACGTGAGATAGGGACCAAAGAAGACGGTGACAACCGTTGCAAAAAAAGCACTGTTTGCCCAGTCGTAGGCATACCAGCCAAAGCGTTGACGTCGAAGTGAACCCATACTCAAAGATAGAACGACGTAGGCCTATCTTTGTCGTCAACCGATGTCTAAAATGACAAGTCGGACCTCGGCTCCTTCAGAAACCATGTAACGATTGACGATGAAAACACTCGGCCCCACAAAGAACTTCCTCGCTATTGAGGACAAGTATTCATCGCTAGATACAGCGTCTATCGCCATCGTCTCCGCACCCTATGAACATACCGTCAGTTACGGCGGTGGTGCAGGAAAGGGTCCTAAGGCAATCCTGAAGGCAAGTGCCTACGTAGAGTTCTATGATGATGAGTTTGATCGTGAACTCTGTTTTGAAGAAGGCATAACAACACTGAAGCCTCTTTCATTTGGGAAGAGTGTAGACCGCGCAGCTCTTGACATTCTCGAAGAGCAGGTTACGAACCTTCTTGATATGGAAAAGTTTGTGGTTACGCTCGGAGGGGAACATACCATCTCAACAGCGCCCATTGCAGCGCATTATCGCCGGTATCCCAAGATGAGTATTCTGCAGTTTGACGCACACAGTGACCTACGCGCATCATACGAAGGCTCACCATGGTCACATGCCAGCATCATGGCTCGTGTTGCTGAGTTCTTTCCGTCAGAGCGTATTACTCAAGTAGGTATTCGGGCGCAGTGTAAGGAAGAAGCTGAGTTTATTCGTTCACATGGTGTTCAGACGTTTTATGCCTCGGGTATTCGGCGCGGGACGTATGGTGACTGGATTGAACGCGTGGTGAACTCTCTTGGACAGGACGTCTACGTGACGTTCGATGTGGACGCCCTTGATCCTGCTGAAATGCCAAGCACCGGTACTCCGGAACCAGAAGGTCTGCGGTACACAGAGGCACTCGCCGTATTGCGCGCGCTTGTAGCATCGGGTAGAAACATCATCGGTTTTGATGTTGTTGAGCTCGCACCGATCGAAGGTCTGCACTATCCCGATCTTACGGCTGCCCGACTCGTGTACAAAATGTTAAACCTGGCCTATGAGTCACGTCGAAAACAACCGACACCAGAACCACCTCAACGACGAACACGGACATCATCACGTAGAAAACAGACTCGACGCACGACACCACGAAAGGGAACAAGGAAATGAATCTGAAGGAACAAGTTGAAGCTCTGCGCTCCGTGCCAGCACATCAACTCATTGATGTGAAGAACATTCATGAAACCATTTCCGCATTCCTTGAAGGTTTAAACAACGGCACCATTCGCGCCGCTGAACGTCAGGACGATGGTACGTGGACGGTGAATACGTGGGTGAAAGAAGGAATCCTTCTGTTATTCCGTAAAGGACGTCTTGTCGACATGTCGGAAGGAGAAAACTTTTCCTTTTTTGACAAGGACACCATTCCAACAAAAACTCTGACCGTTGAGGATAACGTCCGAATCGTTCCTGGTGGGTCAACCATTCGTACTGGTGCCTACCTTGCCCATGGAGTAATCTGTATGCCTCCGATGTATGTGAACATTGGTGCATATGTAGACGAAGGAACAATGATCGACTCACATGCACTTGTCGGTACGTGTGCGCAGATTGGAATGCGTGTTCACATCAGTGCGGCAGCACAGATTGGCGGAGTGCTCGAGCCGGCAGGTGCACGTCCTGTCGTCATCGAAAACGACGTACTTATCGGAGGTAACTGCGGTGTGTACGAAGGTGTAATGATCCGAGAGCGTGCCGTCCTCGGAAGTGGAGTCATCGTCAACGCTTCCACTCCGGTCTACGACCTTGTTCATGGCACCATTTTGCGAAGCACAGCAGAGTCACCACTTGAGATCCCTGCGGGTGCCGTTGTTGTAGCGGGTGCACGGGCGATTACGTCGGACTTTGGACGTCAACATGGTCTCTCCGTGTCAACGCCGCTCATTGTGAAGTATCGTGATGAAAAGACCGATGCCCGCACAGCATTGGAAGATGCTCTCCGATGAATCAACCATTCACAGAGGGACGTAGCAGCACCGATTCCACGAAGAAGAAAAATCGCTTTATGTGGATGACCATCACGGCTACGGCCGGAGCTGTGTTACCTCGTCTGAAGAAAGCATTTCACAGAGATAATTTGGAAGTGTTGTTTCCGTGACTCTATATTCGCACCACTCAATGAACGCCGCCAGCTACCATCATCATTCTTCTAAACACGTCAAACACGCTTCGACGCACATGTCGATGTGTATGGCAATGTGTATGTGCATGTGTATGCACACGGAGGAATGGTGTGATGTAGGCTAGATTCACAGAGTACATCAAACGTCGCAACTGCGAGCGCCATTCCTCCTCCGGGGAATGGCGTTTTTCGTTTCAGAGCTGTCTCAACAACGTCCTTCTCCGGTGGTCTCACCGCAAACCACTTCATTCTCAAGGATTGTTATGTCGAGCCTCCGTTTTGAAACGCTCCAGCTTCATGCTGGATATCGCAATGTTGATGAGCGCACACGTTCCCGCGCCGTGCCGCTGTATCAAACAACATCATATACCTTTCGTGATTCGCGTCACGGATCTGACCTCTTTGCGTTAAAGGAGTTCGGAAACATCTATACGCGAATTATGAATCCAACAACGGACGTTTTTGAACAACGTCTGGCTGCGTTGGAGGGCGGGAAGGCCGCCGTTGCTGTGGCCTCAGGTCAAGCCGCACAGTTCCTAGCTCTCACGACGCTGGCAGAGGCCGGCGACAACATCGTTACGTCGTCAACACTCTACGGTGGCACGTATAATCAGTTAAAGGTTGGTTTCCCGCGACTCGGTATTGAAGCACGGTTTGCTAACGTACAAGACATAGCCGACATTGAGTCGCGTATTGATGACCGAACAAAGGCCATCTACGTTGAGACGATTGGTAACCCAGGATTTATCGTGCCGGACTTCGATGCACTGAAGGCACTTGCTGTGCGATATGGAATTCCTCTTGTTGTTGACAATACGTTTGGTGCTGCGGGATATCTCGCTCGTCCGATTGACTACGGCGCAGACATTGTTGTAGCAAGTGCAACAAAGTGGATTGGCGGACACGGTACATCGATTGGTGGGGTGATTATCGATGCAGGTACATTTCCATGGAATAATGGACGGTTCCCGTCGTTTACGGAACCATCCGAGTCGTATCATGGCCTCCGCTTCTGGGACACGTTTGGTGCCGACAGCCCATTTGGAAACATAGCCTTTGCCATTCGAGCACGTGTTGAAGGACTGCGTGATCACGGTCCATCGTTAAGCCCGTTTAATGCCTGGCAGCTGTTACAGGGACTCGAAACTCTTTCCCTACGTGTCCAACGATCCGTTGATAATACGTTGCGTCTTGCACAGTGGCTTGTGGCACGTCCTGATGTTGAACGTGTTGACTATCCCGGACTGCCTGGTAGTCCAACGTTTGCTACAGCATCACGCTATCTCCGCAATGGTTTTGGTGCTGTTCTCACGTTTACGCCGAAGGGTGGTTTTGAACGTGCACGTAGGCTCGTTGATTCGGTTGAATTGATCTCCCATCTCGCCAATGTTGGTGATGCCAAGACGCTGATTATTCAGCCATCGGCAACGACACATGCCCAACTCTCGGACGGTGAACAGCTCTCAGCAGGTGTTGAGCCTGCGCAGTTACGTCTCAGTGTGGGTATTGAACACATCGCTGATCTCCAGGACGATCTGGACGCGGCATTTCGGAGGTCTGTATGACGGAAACACTGATTGGAAGTCCAATCTCCGTGTGGCGATCACCTGAACCTTTTGTGCTCGAAAGTGGTGAGATCCTTCCAGAGCTCACACTTGCATACCGGACGTGGGGCCCCCTTGCCCCTTCTCACAACAATGTTGTGTGGATCTGTCACGCTCTTACGGGTAGCAGTGATGCGGCTGATTGGTGGAGTGGATTGGTTGGGCCGGGCCGTGTGATCGACACAAACCGATTCCACGTTGTCTGTGTTAACATGATTGGCTCATGTTATGGATCAACCGGCCCGACGTTTGACGATGTACGAACCGGCTTGCCGTTTTGTGCTGATTTCCCGCTGATTACCATTCGTGACCAGGTAAGGGCCTTTGATCTCCTACGGCAGTCACTCAACATCGCAACCATCAACATTCTTATCGGTGGAAGTATGGGCGGTCAGCAGGTCCTTGAATGGGCCGCCCTGCGTCCGGATGTAGTTCAAACAATCGTCCCCATCGCCACCAATGCCCAGCATTCACCGTGGGCAGTAGCGTTTAATGCAGCCCAGCGTATGGCGCTGGAAGCCGACCCGACGTTTTTTGAACGTCGGTTGGATGGGGGACGACGTGGTATGGCGGCGGCGCGAGCTGTTGCCATGCTGTCCTACCGCACGTCTGTCCTGTATAACTACCGGCAACGTGAAGACGAAGATCGACCTCGTGAGGGTTTACGAGCGGACCGTTATCAACGGTACCAAGGAGATAAACTCATTGAACGATTCAGTCCGCATGCCTACCACGCCCTATCACGCACGATGGACAGCCACGACATTGGTCGCGATCGTGGTGGTGTTGGAACTGTGTTGCGAGCAGTGACGGCACGTGCCGTTGTTGTTGGTATCTCAAGCGACATACTCTTCCCCGAAGCTGAACAGCATTTTATAGCTGATCAGGTACGGCACGGGACGTACTTCCGGCTCACAAGTCCAAACGGACATGATGCCTTCCTCCTTGATCAGGACAAACTTGATCGTATTCTTCGAACCTCACGAGTATTTGTGACATCATGACTCTCGCCAACAATACATCAACTGACGGAACGGCACTCCGTATTGGACTCTTTGGATTTGGCTGTGTTGGCCAAGGCCTATACGACGTCCTGCGGCGTACGCCAGGACTCCGAGCACAGGTAGCGCGTATCTGCGTTAAGGATCGCAGTAAACCACGAACATTACCACTGGGAATGTTTACGTATGATCGAGGTGAGATCCTTGGGGACGACACGATTAACGTCGTTGTTGAGCTCATCGACGATGCTAACGCTGCGTTTGACATTGTCTCCTCAGCCCTTCGTGCGGGTAAGGCCGTCGTTTCTGCCAACAAACGAATGATTGCCGAACGATTTGACGATTTACTTGCCATTCAGAACGAGACGGGATCTCCCTTCCTGTACGAAGCATCTGTCTGCGGCAGTATTCCTATCATTCGTAACCTTGAAGAGTATTATGACAACGACCTGCTTGACGGACTAGAAGGCATTGTGAACGGCACAACAAACTTTATCCTCACACGCGTGAGTGATGGGGAAGGGGCCTATGAAGGGGCGCTCGCCTCGGCGCAGCGCCTCGGCTTCGCTGAAAGTGACCCAACACTTGACGTTGAAGGATATGATGCCGTCTTTAAAACCGTCATCCTTGCAGCACATGGATTTGGTGTTGTTGTTAAACCAGGCAACATTGTGCGTCGTGGTATTACAACGGTCTCGTCGTTCGACGCGGCCGTTGCCAAACGACATGGATACACGATTAAACTTGTCTCGTCTGCACGCCTCGCAGATGGCGAAGTATCAGCGAGTGTCCTTCCAACCTTTGTCCGCGACGAAAGTCCACTTGCTAGCGTCCGTGATGAATACAACGCTGTATCTCTTCACGCTGCGTTTAGTGACGCACAACTTATGGTCGGAAAAGGCGCTGGCGGACATCCAACGGCATCGGCTGTATTGAGTGACATTGCTGCCTTACGATATGCCTATCGGTATGAATACAAAAAGATTGCCCAGGGACTTCGGCCCAGGTTTTCGCAGCGTGTACCGATCAAGATTTATGCGCGTAGTAGCCGACGTGACCTGCTTGAACAGATTCCTTGGTCTACCATAGAAATCGAGCACCGCAGTCCTGACGGATCATACGTCATTGGGACTACGGTGCTCGATGAATTGTCGGCCAGTGAGGCGTTTCGTTCAGACGAAACGTTTATCGCAAAGGTTGTATAACCTTAGAACGACGTGGGATCACCCTTTTCTTTATTCAGGCGAACTGCCTGACGAACCCATGCTTCAAATCGGTCACGGCGAACTTCGTTCACGTGGCCGATACGAATGTGGCGCATCTTCATCAGTTCACCAACAAGTAGATGATCGGGGTCATCCAATTCTACACCGCGCCAGAACCCAAAGTTTACGTGATCGCTAAAGGCCTTCACATAACACATTGGTCCATTCAGCGAGTAGACGGGCTGTGACCACAGAATATCTTCCTCAATGTCAGGCGCGGCATTACGAATAATTGAACGAATTGTCGTTACAACTTCTCGTTGCCAGCCACGGAGGTGAGATACATAGGCGTCGACGGTGACAACGGTTGGTGGTGGCAGTATAGCGATGGGTTCATCACTCCGCTGCTCTTCATCAACATTGTTCATCCGCGACATGCGGCGCTGGAGGACGGATCCACGAGAAGGAATCTCCTTTGCAGGACGATCCTTGGGTGGTTGTCGGTCTTGTTGTTGCGCGCGTTCCTGGCGTTCGGCACGTTTCGGACGTTCAGGTCGGGCAGGCCGAGCTGGTGCGTCGGCGTCAGGCACTACAGGTGTAACCGTTGTATCACTCGGCGGAGCTGCCGGAGTGTCACCGGACTGTTCAGTGGGCTGATCACCGGAACGTTTTTTCTTACGGCGGCGCTTCTTTTTACGCTGTTCACCGGTGGCCGCTCCATCTGGAGCGGCCTCGGTGTGCTGTTCGTCACGGTCATCGGAATCGTCATCGGACGAGTCGTCCGACGCATCATCCAGGGAATCGGTGTCAGCGGGAGCGGCGGTTCCGTCCGTAGCTACTGCCTCGGCGCGGCGCTTGCCCCGACGACGACGACGACGTTTCTTGCCTGTACCCTCGTCCTGACCCGTCGCGGCTTCCGTATCCGTCGCCGCCACGTGGTGTTCGTTCTCTTGATCCATGCTGCAAATATACTGGGTCAGAGTTACGCGGTTCCCGACGTTCCTGGTGGGCCGTTGGGCGCGATTCCGACGATGAGAATTCGTGATGCTGGACGCGTGTGATCTGGCGGCGGATATGCCGTTCGATGCTGCGCATCTCATGCTGTTCATCCGGTGTGCACAATGTTAGTGCAATACCCGTTGAGCCAGCGCGGCCTGTGCGGCCGATACGGTGAACATACGTTTCTGCCGTATCAGGCACATCGTAGTTAATGACGTAGGGCAGAGTATCAATGTCGATACCACGAGCCGCTATGTCCGTCGCTACAAGAACACGTGTTTTGCGATTCTTGAAGTTATCAAGTGCACGCTGACGAGCCATCTGTGACTTGTCTCCATGGAGTGATTCCGCACGAATACCTTCGGCGGCAAGATCCTTGGCAACACGGTCAGCATTGCGCTTTGTCCGCGTAAAAATGAGAACCGATCCTTCAAGGTCTTCGTTAAGAAGATGTGTAAGAAGGGCACGTTTGTTGTCCTTACGAACAACGTAGAGCATCTGCTCAACAGTCTCTGTAGCACTCGAAACCGGTGTTACGGAGACATTTACTGGATTCGTGAGAATACCACTTGCAAGCTTCTTGATTTCATCAGGAATCGTTGCGCTAAAGAACAGCGTTTGGCGCTTCTCTGGCATCTCTGCGATAATCTGGCGAATTGGCTGAATGAAGCCCATGTCGAGCATACGGTCAGCTTCATCAAGAACAAGTGTTTCAATACGATCAAGACGAACAGCACGCTGTTCCATCAGATCAAGCAAACGGCCTGGTGTGGCGATGATAACATCGACACCGCGACGAAGTGCATCGATTTGCGGACGCATACTAACGCCACCGTATACGAGTACCTGGCGGAAACGCACATTACGTCCATATGTCCGGAATGAATCGCCGATTTGTACGGCAAGTTCACGTGTCGGAGCTAGAACAAGAACGCGTGGTCCTTTTTCGATTGTTTCAGCAAGGCGGTGGAGAATCGGCAATGCAAAGGCAGCCGTTTTTCCAGTACCTGTCTGGGCGCAGCCGAAGATGTCCTTGCCGTCGAGGACGACAGGAATGGCCTGCTGCTGAATAGGGGTGGGTGTATCGTATCCTTCTGCCTGCACGGCAGCAAGTACACGCTCATGGAGGTGCAACTGGGCAAAGGTCATAGACCTAAGTCCTTTCCAACGTTAATGAATTGTGATCACGTCTGTCCCCTCATGCGGCGCTGCCGCTACTTGCATCCGTGATCGCGTCCCAAAAACAATGGAAAAGAGAACCAGAGGCCGGAGGTGATAATCGTGTGTGTCTCTGTTAGACTTACAAAGATACGCCAAAATGTGGAAAACCGTCATTGAAGGTGTGTGACTTCGCTACAGACTATGTCTTTGATGCGTCGGATCTTTGCGTTTACCGTCATAACCACATCACTTCATGTTCTTGCGGAAAGACCTTTAACATGGCAACACATTCAACTGTAACAACGTGGAAAAACGACTTGCTGTTTGAATCAACACAGGACAATGGCGCAGTCGTATATCTCCATTCACCGGGAGAAGGTAAGGGGCGAGAAGGGGCAAGTCCAAAGATGCTGTTATTAAATGCTCTTGCAGGCTGTACAGCTATCGATGTTGGTTCATTACTTCCGAAGATGCGTGTACCATTTACGTCCTTTGTTGTCCGCGTAACGGGTGAACTCACAGAGGAGCATCCAAAGGTGTATTCAACCATTCATGTTATTTACGAAGTTGGCACATCGGCTGAACATCTTGAATCTGTTCAACGTGCTGTTGACCTGAGTGTTGAACGGTACTGTGGTGTCCACGCTATGCTGGCAAAGGCAGCGACGATTACCCACGAGATCCGGCTGGTTGAGTAGACAGGTGTGACGGAGTAAAGGTAACCTGCTAAGATTTTGTTAAGGTGCGGCGGACATTCGTTCTCCTGATGTTGCATCATGAAAACGATCCTCCTTCTGCATCTGTTTTTGCTCTCAAGCATCTGCATTCTCTTACTCGCCGGTTGTACGGCCGAGATGCAACCCTTGGTTCCAGATTCGAACATTGATGTCCCCACCGACACAATTATCGCACTGAAGGCCGGTGAGCAGTTGAACATTCCGATTGACGCGTATAAAGGTTCGGCTACACCGACGGCAACACTCGTAGATGTTTTTGGTACTGTACGCGCTGTGCCGGCAAAGGTAATGCGGATAGCTGAGCATCAATGGATAGTTGTAAAGTCTGCAAACCTCGAACTGGTCACCGGGAATATTGTTGTGCGCTTGGCAGATAGTGTTGTTCTTTCTGCAGTGATTATTGTTTACGCTTCAAAAGAGGTTGAGCCAGACATTGTGATATCCACCTGTCGTGAGCATTCGGAGCAAGAAATGGCTGCATTATGCGGCGTTGGAGGATGTGTTGTTGAGTATGATAAAGGTAGATTCCGTCGTCTTGATGTTGCAACATCGACTCAGACGCGTGTAATTATGGCTCCACAAACGTCATACATTGTTGGTCTTGTAGATGGTTCAGGATTGTTTCGCCACGTCCATAAGTGGAACTTTCGTACGACTTCATTCGTGCAGTTGACCATTGCAAACCGCGTTGTAACAGGGAGGTTTGTTAGATGTTTGCCAACGGCAGAATACAAAGTTCGTTTTACAACAGCCCTAGATACGATCGAGACTATTCTTGAAAGCGACATTCACTCATTTCCAATGGGGCTCGCAACAGATTGTAAAGTCGTTATATATGAAAATGGGCGTCCCGTGGATTCATCCACGGTTACAACATCAATTGTAAAAGCCGAGATGGTGTATTCATTGTCGGCAGATGTTCGGTATACGACAACATTGCACGCAAAAACGTCATCGGGGACCGAATACGACCGTTTTCCTGGAACGACTGAGTTTAACATTCCGGAGAAACGCGTTACGAAAATGATGCTCAGATCATCCATCTTGGACTTTTTTCCATCCGCCAATCTGGTTGCTCAGTTTGAGAATGCAAAACTTCTTTTTGGCGACGGGAAAGTAAGCGGTGTAATCACCTTTACACAGTCATTCTCCGACGGAGGTCGAACATTTGTTGGTCCATGTCGACTTGAATTTCGTGATGCACGGCTTGTTACTCTTCCTAGTAAAAGAGGATACATCGTAGATATGTATGATGCATCGTATCGCCTTATGTTTACTACTGAGATCATTGAAGGTATGCATACATGGACACTCGATACCGACCCGACGTGGTTACCTGCTCGAGATGTACTCGCGTTCTCGTTTGCAGAGAGTGCTGACTAGCGGCTTACGGGTTGTTCACGCCATTCGTTGTCACTGGTTGAGTAGGCGCATTGTATGCCTTCCGCAGAACTGCATTGGCCGTTCACCAGCCGTTGTAGTTTTGCTGCATGAAACACGTTCGACACTCGCTCGGAATGGCTGCAGTGCTCAGTGTGCTGTGGATGGCTCCATTCCTTACCGGCTGTGACGCATCGATGGCGTCGTTAGCCGAACTCGACGGACCTACACATGCCGTTCGCGGTCCAGATGGAAACATCTACGTGTCCGATGGATATGTGAACTCGCGTATCGCCGTGTTCTCTCCTAATGGTCAGCTGATTGAGTCACGAGGCCATCGTGGGTGGGCACGCGGACAGTTCCATAATCCTCATGGACTTGTCTTTCTACAGGACGGACGCCTGGTCGTTTGTGACCGTGACAACGGCCGCCTTCAGGTGTTTGATTCAGCGGGTACTCCGTTGGACATCTGGCAAGGCCCTCAGATCGGACGGCCATGGAATGCGGCCCTACTGCCCAATGGTAATATCGTCGTTCTTGACGGTGGTGATCAAAACGATGCCAAGCCGCGCTCTGGTATTGTTATCCTCACACCGGCTGGAGATGTTGTCCGGCGATTCGCATCGTACGGTGCTTCTCCCGGAGAACTTGCCTGGGCACATTCCGTTGCTGTTGACAGTTCTTCGCGGATTTATGTCGTTGATCTCCGTAATGAACGTTTGCAACGATGGTTTCCGTCGGACTCAACGTACGTTGTCGATACAGCGTGGTCGCAGCAAACACTCGCACACGTTACGAAACCGGTTGCTGTTGCCGTTTCAGGTTCCGATGTTTTCGTTTCACAGGATGGCGCAGGATTACCAATCGTTGTTCTCTCAACTGAGAGCGGCACTCGTCTTCGTGATCTTGCTTCCGGTCTGTTTGAACGTGTGCATGGTATCAGTATTGATGCCGATAATACATTCTGGATAACCGACGTTGAACGTAATGTTGTCTATCATCTTGATTGGAATGGCAACATTCTGCAAAGAGTAGGGAGTCAGGAATGATACACCAACTCTTGACAACCCGCGTGATCTTACAGTTGATGCTCATCGTATCCCTCTTTACCGTCGTCAGTGCCACATTACAAGCACAGTCTTCGACCACCACTTCCACAACGTCAACGGCTGACACGACATCTACCATTCGTGTTGACGTTGTGTATGGAGCACTTACGTCATCAGCTGATGTTGACGGACGAGCTGTCAGCCCGTCATTCCGATATTCGATGCCATGTGGGAACTATCGACTGCATGGTGCTGCAGGTTTTGTTCACACGGTTGTCGATCGACCTGGCAAAGAGTCACGCCAACTGTTCGGACTCACCAATGCCATTATTGGAATCTCGCGTCCACTTGAGCTTCCACATATCTCAACGACGCTCAATATTGGCCTATCTGCTGGCATCCCTCTTGCGTTCTACATGATGGATGACGTAGAAGATAAACGAGTCTATGACTTTGGACTCACGACGGCAATGGCTGCACAAGGATTTACGATGCCGTATCAGTGGATGGTGAATACAGCGCCAATCTTTGCCAACGTAGAAACCTTTACAGAATTTGCTGAAGGATTTGGACTCTCCCTGGATGTAGCACCTGCCGTTCTGTTGCCGTTAAATGATCGACCGGTAGCTGCCTCTGTTGCGTGGAATATCTCTGCCGATGTTCGCTCTGGACGATACTCTGTTGACCTAGGAGTATCAACGTTTGTCTCCACAACAGCTCTCGAAAACGGTGATCACAGTCAGTCTGCTGTTGTCACCCATCACTCGTATGACTTTGGTGCTGTATGTGTTGATCTTCTCGTAGCACTCAATCTTGATGGGCCTCATGGTTTGTTCTTTGAGAATACATCAGTACGGACTGGTGCACGTATTGGTCTGTCCTACACCTTTGGCGACACGCCGTAGTTGTTATGTGGATACCAAGCTATACAAAACTTGAAAACGATGATATCATCTACCACGTCGTACGCCGATTTCCGTTAGCAACGGTTATCGTTCACGATAGCCGTGGTGTTCATGTTGATCATCTTCCGGTGACGGTTGCCCCTTCTGCCCCTTTCCCAACAGCAGGCTCCGTGTTGTCAGCACACGTTGCTCGAGAGAACTCCCTGGCTGAGGTCCTTCGAGATGGTGCTGATGTTACACTTGTGTTCCATGGACCGCAGAACTATGTAAGTCCGGCGTGGTATCCTGATGTACACGATGCTATGGCCGTTCCCACATGGAATTACATCGTTGTACATGTTGAATGTTCTGTTGAGCTGGTTGACGATCGTGATGAACTGTTACGACATCTTCAGGATCTTGTACAACATGGTGAGGAACTTGTCAACGGTACGATGACAATGTCAGAAATGTCGGCATCGTATGTGGAAACATTGTTGCCATACATTGTTGGACTTCGTTGTACTGTACGTTCTGTGACTGCAAAGGCCAAAACAAGCGGCAATCATGGACCACAGCGCCGGCTTGCTGTTGCAAAAGAGCTTCATCATCGTGGTGCTGATCCGATGATGATAGACTTTGTGCTGCCCCATCCAGACGTTGTCGTACGACGTGCCACACTAGCGGATGTGAACGGAATTGCTCGAACACACGTGGTTTCATGGAGAGAAACGTATGCTGGAATTATGCCTGACTCTGTGATCAACGGTATCGACGTGGTGGGACGTCGGTTACAGTGGCAAACAACGTTTATATCACATGCAAACAACGTCTTTGTCCATGTCGCCGTCGACAATCGGCAGGGAATTGTCGGCTTCGTCAGTGGTGGCCGAACGCGCTCGCAGGATCTCCCGGACAGTCATGAAATCTATGCAATGTACCTGCGGAAGAGTTTTCAGAAAAGGGGTGTAGGGGGCAAACTGTTCGCGTCAATTATGGCTGACCTGCGGACAGCTGGAGCAACGTCGGTTATGCTGTGGGTTCTGGCAGATAATCCCACAACCGGCTTTTACGAAGCCATGGGCGGGATAGCTATTGAGCGGCGCGACATCACATATCGGGGGGCAACCATGCCGCATGTTGCCTATCGTTTCCTGCCGTAGCGCACGTTTCAGCGGAACAAACGGGGCACCAATATTCGTTGTGGAAAAGTCCGAAGTGGGACAAACTGACGGACACCGTGTCATGGCTTATACCTGTCGAAGAATCCCGTCAACGGCAGGGGAGTTCCACCACTTTTTTTCACATCGGAGAGATCCATGATACGATCCTTGCTCCTTACTGCGATGGCCTTTGTTGCCCTAGCAGTGACTCCGGCGATGTCTGCTGTAGGTGATACGGCCTTTGCGCCCATCTACGGACCACTCGTTGAAGTAACGTCGTCAACATTCACCATTGATAACCTTGGTAATGGTGCAGAACGACTTCAGTTCCGGTACGATGCCTCGACGGAACAAAACGGCTGCACGTTTGACAGGGTAACACTGGGTACAAATGTCTTTGTTGAAACAGAGTATGCAACATTGACGGACTATGCAGTACGTGTCTACTTTGAAGGTTGTACACCAAAGGTATACCTTGAAGGAGAAATCCGGTCGATAAACGGTAATCAGTTTGGTGTTCGAATTCTGCCCCCGTTTGGTACAGAAGAAACACAGGTTCGGGTTGTTGAATCCACGTTACTGATGGATTGTCTTGGACAACAACTCGAGTTTGCCGACTTCTCTGTTGGTGAAGCCGTGCGCGTAACGGGTGAACTTGATGGCGACGTTATTGTCGCTTCCGAAGTAACACGTCTTTCAAACTGTCCGGAATACATTAACAGCAATGCCACCTTTGTGTCCCTCATTGACGGTGGAATTCGTGTAAGCCTTCCAGACGGATCCAATGTTGATCTTTTGTTTACAGGTGATGTAGCGGGCGACACGGTTCGCACCAATGTTGCCTACACCTGTGATGGTTCCCTGCGCGAGTGGGCTGACGTTGCCGCTGGCACAGAGTTGTCGGTTATGTATGCTTCGATGCCAGAAGGTGAAAACCTCCTCCTCTTCGGTATCATTCTGGAAGGTTGTCCGCAATCAGTCGATGGTATTGTCCTATCCCGTAATGGTAACGACATCACCATTGAAACATATACTGGCGAAACGATCACGGTTACAGCTGATGAAAACTCCCAGCTCCACACGTGCCTTGGTGCCGTAGCAACAGTAGAACTCTTCGAAGAAGGTGCCGTTGTTTCGGGTCAATTTATTGACGACAATGGTGTGAACCGTCTGCTGCAACTCTATCGCCAGGACGACTGTGATCGCGGTAACGATGCTATTGGTGTTGTGACGGATGTTTCCGCTTCCAGCATCACCATCCTGACGTTTGAAGGTGCAAGCCGCACGTTTGCTGTGAACGACTCAACGATGGTAGCTGGTTGTAATCCGTTACTGTCTGATATCTCGGCTGTGAACCTTGGTGACACAGTTCTTGTCTACACCGACAAGTTTGGAGCACAAGAGAACGTCCTCTTTATCCAGATCCTTCGTGACTGTAATCAGGACGTTGTTTCCGGCATCATCGAATCCGTTGGTACAGACAACGTTGTTCTGAACCTTGGTGATCGCACAGAAACACTTGCTTTTGACGAAGCTTCGCAGTTCAGCGATTGTCTTGGTCAGTTTGTAGAACTCTCCGAACAATACGTTGGTAAAAACCTCACTGCCTATGTTGATCGCTCGCAAGATCCGGTCCTCATCACGGCTGCCTACATCGAAGATGGATGCCCAACACCAATCTTCCGTAATGGAATTGTGACGGCTATCAGTGGTACATCAGTCACCATTCACGATGGAAATGAAAGTGTCACGGTCGCCATTGCTGATTACACCGTAGTAACGGACTCACTCGCCATCTTCGTTCCAACCTCTGACCTCACCGTTGGATCAGCAGTATGTGTTGTATCGTACGACGATGCTGGCACAGAAACAGCTGTTCACATTGCTATCAGCAGTGACTGCGCCATCTTCGGATGGGGTAAGGTTCGCACAACGGGACAGATTGTAAGTCTTGATGGTGACATGCTGAATGTTAACGTTGATGGACACATGACAGCATTTGCTCTGTCCTCAACAACAACCATTCAGAAGGGGCGCACAGCTACGGGCCGTCATGACCTCGTTGAAGGTGCAGCTGTGAGTATCTCCAGCGATCGTCGTATCAATGGTACCACACCACTTGCCTCCAACGTTATCGTCATGAACACAACGACCAACGTTGATAATGACGTTGTCACAAAGACGATGTCACTTGGACCAAACCCGGCAACAGGAATGGTAACAGTCGTAACACCGTATGACGTCATCGGCCTCACAGTCTCTACCGTCACAGGCGAACAAGTTCTGCGCGCAGAAGGTCGTTCCTTTGATGTGTCGGCACTGCCAACTGGACCGTACTATGTTACGATCCGTACGGCCAGCGGCACAACAACAACACCTCTGCAAGTTGTTCGGTAATTCGATCGATTAACTCGACATTCGGGAACAGTACAGCGAGTCGGGCATGTGGTATCTCACCACATGCCCGATTCTTGTTTGTAGCCGTCAGTATTGATGTTTACCGTATGTTTCGGCATGAGTGCGACATGGACCAACTACGGCGGAAACATTACGGCAACTCCGCATGCCATTGTAGAACCGAAGTCACTTGATGACCTACGAAAGATTGTCGAGAAGGCACGTGCTGAGGGCCGCACAGTACGAGGAGTGGGTGATGGTCATTCGTTTAGCAGTGTGGCCGTAACCGACGGATATCTTGTCCGCACTCAGTCCTACGGCTTGCCGTTGCCCCTTATGCCCCTTCGCCCAGACGTTAACTCGTCCAATCTTGTCCACGTCGAAGCGGGTATGACCATTCGTACCTGCATTGACACGCTCCGGAAGATGATCCCACCCAAGGGACTCCACAACATGGGCAGTTATACGGGTCAGGCCTTGATTGGAGCTATCTCAACGGGCACCCATGGTAGTGGCTGGAAACTTGGTCCACTTGCCAACGCCGTACGAAGTGTAACAATGGTTGCTGGAGATGGTAAGGCCTATCGGATCGAGCCAACGAATGGCATCAGTGATCCTGGTGGTGTACCTGATGATATCACGTTGATCCAGGAAGACACGGTGTTCGATGGTGTCGTGATAGCAATGGGCTCACTCGGACTTGTCTATTCTCTCGTTCTTGACGTTCGTGATGATTATGCACTTGTTGAGCGTCGGCAGGTATCAACATGGAACACCGTACGTCCGATCCTTCACACGGGTCATGACATGTTTACAAAGTTCCGTCATCAGGAAGTGTTGATCAATCCGTATGAAACGGATGGTCATCATACGGCCGTGATCACATCACGTCGTGAACGAATACCATCGGACGACCTCGACGTTCAGGCTAACCGCGAAAATCCGTGGCAGGTGATTGCCAACCTTCTCCCGTGGCATGCCATGAACGTTATAGCAACACTCATGAAGAGTGATGCGAGCACCATTCCTGGATTTCTCGATTCAGGCTTACGGACACTGAAGGGCATGTTTGGATCCCGCTACGATGCCGTCCTCTCACTTGGTATAGATGCTGTGGATGGATATGCCTCGGAAGTAGCCGTTCCCTTTGAGTCTACAGCCGACGCTGTTGACATTATCATTGACGAAGCCAAAACGTATCGCTCGGAAGCACCAAACGAATCCGTTGCATGGCGATACTATCTCACGTCACCCTTTTCATTACGCTTTGTAGCACCGTCATCACAAATGATGGCACCGCAGTATGACCGACTCACCACGATGATTGAGATACCGTGTGTGAGTTTTCCCGGTACGGGCGTTACGGTGGAGTCAGTACGCCTATTGAACCGCATCCACCGTCGGCTTATTAACGACGTCGGTGCTCGACTACACTGGGGATTAGAATTTGATGCACTCACTGCGCAGGACATCAGTACAATGTATCCCCGGTACAACGAATGGCTGGCCATTCGCGAACGTTTTGATCCTGATCGTGTCTTCGAAAACCGATGGTCCTCAAGAGTCTTGTTTGGGGGCTCAGGGAGCGTCATCAGTGGCGGGTAAGACCGTCGGGAAACGTATATACGCACCCTGTGCGATGTTATAACACGAGCAATCGCGCCGAAGCAAATGTTGTAGACCCACGGCTGATGGTGACAACGAACGAACCTGAGGGTATCGTCGTGAGATCAATGTCCATTGATGTTTCACCATTGGTAACAGTTCGTGTTTGTTGCAGATGTATACGACCGGAAAGGTCGACAATACGGAGATCAACGTCTCCCTCAACATCACTGGTGAACGTTACTGTTACACGGTCACGTGCTGGCATGGGAGAAACGATGGCTGATGGCTGGGCAAACCTTACGGAGTTATCTGCGATCGACGCCGACGGCGTCCAGATCACAGGATCATGTGCGTCGTCAAGCTTCGGAACGTCAATACGAACAGGAATGAGTGACCGATATAATGACGCTGCATCGTTTGAAACGGAAGCCCATTGCGTAAACGTCATCATCGGTGTTGGCAGTGTCATAGGTTCCGACCGTGTGCTGGCAGACATACGTCCAATGGCCACAACAGGAGTAGCCACCGTTTCATACCGTGACGGCACAGGTTCCTGACCATCGTTGCGGATACCATGTGTGTCAATCACGACGTTCATGGTCCACATCATGACATCACCATCTACGGTGATGTCACGATCACGGAGCATCGACCGAAGTCCGGCTGTAAGTTTTTGTGGTATTACAACACGAAGTGTAACCGTTGTATCGGTCACAACGGCTCCAAGTGAACGTAGTAGGGTATTACCTGCTGTGATTACACCATCCAGTGGAATCAGTTTGTAGGCAGGTGAAACCGTAGATACATGTCGACTCTCCGAATCCGTCCGTAAAACAATCTCCGTTGTATCAACCGCAGTCGTTTGTGATTGTGTGGGAACAACACGAAGAACTGCACCACCATCTGATGAAGGTGTTTGTGTGATCAACAATGCTGCTACACCAAGGGAAAGAAGTGTGATCATGGTAATAACCTTGACGGAAAGAGTTGCGGAAGTTAGGGAAGAGTTTTGACTGTGTGCAGTTGAAGGAAGAGGTTCGTGAGAGATGATCGTAGACACGGTATCTGCCGAGAGCAATCGTTCTCGAAGCTGAAGCCGTTGGAGATCTTCACGTAAAGTCGTTTCGTTCATGACCTCACCTCTGTTGGTACATCAGACATGTCGGCAAAGACTGTTCGTAACGTATTGCGTACGCGCAGTAAACGCATTTTGACAGCAGCGACCGTTGTAGACTGAATGGTTGCGATGGAATCCATCGATAGATCTGTGATGTAAAACAGCGTTGCCGTTGTTCGTAGGGGTTCTGTGAGATTGTTTATCGTTGTTATCAGGGCAACAACATCAGCACATCGATCTGGAGGAAGATCTGATGTAAAGAGTTCGTTTGCCACTTCTTGCGTAAACGGCACAAACCGTGCCGAGCGTCGTTTCTCACGTCCGTATAGACGTGTCATAACCGTATAGACAAAGGCAGGGAAGGCCTGCTGATCTCGCACAGCATCAAACGCTTGCCAAACTTCCGTGATGGTCGACTGCAAAAGGTCGGCCGCCCATTCGCGATCACGTGTGAGTGCCCATGCATAGCGCTCAAACGATCGAACGTGCACTTCATAGAGCCGTAAGAACTGCTGCGTGCGTGTACTGTGGTTCTCGTTCACAGTGTATAGGTGTCGAGAAGAGGGGAAAAGGTAACAGGACGCAGGTCACGGAGTGCTCAGCTGCGCTTCGCGGGGTGCTCAGCTGCGCTTCGCGGGGTGCTCAGCTGCGCTTCGCGGGGTGTTCGCTACGCTCACGGGGTGCTCAGCTGCGCTTCGCGGGGTGTTCGCTACGCTCACGGGGTGCTCAGCTGCGCTTCGCGGGGTGTTCGCTGTTTGACGTTGGGTGACGCTGGGTGACGCGGATGTCGGCAGAATACTAGTTCGTACGTCGGCAGAATGCTAGTTCGTACGTCGGCAGAATGCTAGTTCGTATGTCGGCGGAATGCTAGTTCATTCATGCCAGAGTACGATTATGGTGACTTCGGTGTTTCTCGAATATCAACGACGGCTATCAGAAAATAGCGCAGTAACTACTTCTCCCAAAGATATCGAATGGGCACAGCAAAAAGGTCGCGTTCAAAGCGAATGGTTGCGGTGCCATCATACAAAACCACTCCTGCTGAAAACTTAGGGCCAACGGAGTTTTTCAGTTTACGAAGACCACGAAAGTCCGTAGAGTTGACGCTTGCAGCAGACTTTATTTCGATTCCTGCAACGATATTTCCTTGACCTTCAACAACGATGTCAACTTCAAAGTCATCACGATCGCGATAGTGATAGAACGAGACAGGATCGGCTTCCACTGTAGACTGGCGGCGTAACTCTTGGAGCACGAAGGTCTCGAGCATTGCGCCAAAACTGGCCTTATCCGAAACGAGTTGTTTCGCATCAAGCCCCCGAATTGCGCATGCAAGACCCGTATCGCCAAGATGGAGTTTAGGCCTTTTGACCAAGCGACTCATGTGATTCCGATGCCATGAGGGTAATAGATCCACAAGAAAGACGCGTTCCAGGAGTGTTACATGGTCATTGATCGTTTGTCTTGTGAGCTCAAACGGAGCTGCAAGGTCAGAAACATTCAGCAGACTTGACGTATATGATGCGGCGAACTGTATCAGTTTAGGTAACGTGTGAAGAGATCGAATCTTACTTAGATCCCGTACATCGCGTTGTATGTGCGTTTCCACATAATCGCGATACCAAGCGCGCTGTCTGGATGCAGTTGATCGTTTAATGGCGTCAGGGAATCCACCGCGTGTAATCTGACGAGCGAGTTCGAAACCAAGAGGCTCAAACACACCAGAGGAGAATCTTCCACGCAACAGGGATTGTAGAAAGTGTGGTTTATGTCCGGTGAGTTCACATTCAGATAACGGATGTAGTCGCAGAATACCCATTCGACCAGCCAGCGAATCAGACAGCTTCGGTACGAGTAAAACGTTTGCAGAACCAGTTAGAATAAACTGACCTGCTGTACGACGTTTATCAATGACGGATTTTATGGATGTAAATATTTCTGGCACGCGCTGTACTTCGTCGAGAATAACTCGATTTGGAAGATTCGCCACAAAACCAACAGGATCAGACTTTGCGGATGCCAGTATTGCATCATCGTCAAACGTTAAATACGTATAGTTAAGAGCAGCACCTACTGACTTTGCAAGGGTTGTCTTTCCACATTGGCGTGGTCCGTGAATGAGTGTTGCGGGCGTATCACGAAGTGCTGCCTTGAGACGAGGTGCAAGATGACGTTGATATAGAGTAATCTGCATTCACGAATCTACGTAATACGTCGGCAGAATGCTAGTTCGCGCGTCGGCAGAATGTAAGTTCGCGCGTCGGCAGAATGTAAGTTCGCTTCGCGGGGTGCTCGCTGCGCTTCGCGGGGCTGACGTTTGGTGGTCTGGTTGCCCCGGAGGGGCAACGATATATCAGCCGGCGGTGAAACCGCCGGAAAACGGAGAGACGGGTACCTGTGTACATATTGGTTGCCCCGGAGAGGGAATGACAAATCTGATTCGCGTGCTGACGTGACGTTAATAGGTGCGCATACTGTTTTCTTGAACATTCGTCACCCCGGGGTGTTACCCCGAGCTGATATACAGCTCCCCTCCTGGGAGCCACATAGGGATGGTTGCCCCGGAGAGGCAACGATAAGCCAGCGGTGAAACCGCCGGAAAACGGAGAGACGGGCACCTGTGTACATACTGGTTGCCCCGGAGAGGGAATGATAGATCAGATACGTTTGCCGACATGACGTTTATGCGTGCGCTTGCTGTTTTACTAAACAATCGTCACCCCGGGGTGTTACCCCGGGCTGATATAGTGCGCCCCTCCGGGGCGCTTTAGTGGTCTGGTTGCCTGTAGGGGCAACGATCAGCCAGTGGTGAAACTGCAGGAAGCAGTATAAAACGAATAACGGACAAATTTATCCGGTATTGAAAATTTCTCCGTAGGTTTGTGTTATGAAGTCAACTGAAGTGGAAGTTGATGTGATTCTGCCGACAGCGCAACGACCTGTTGTAAAGGTGGAACAACAGCAGCCAAGAGTATCAGATGCTGATAGGGCAACGAGGTCTGCGTTGATATGGGCTGTGGTCTGGTTAGTTGTGGGCACAACGGTCGGGGAGTATCTCGGGATTAAGTTTCTTCAGCCCGACATTGATACAATTCCGTGGTTGTCGTTTGGAAGGTTACGACCGGTCCATACAAACATGGTGTTCTGGGGATGGGCTTCGTTGGCACTCATAGCTGTTGCTCACATCGTTGTGCCACAGCAGTGTGGAGTGCGACCTCAGAGTGGGAAAGCACTGCGATGGATAACCGGACTCATCAGTACAACGGTTGGTGTTGGAAGTGTTGTACTTGCACTTGGTATCAATAACTCAGGTGGTGAGTATCGGGAATACGTCTGGCCCGTGATGATTCCATTTGCCGCTGCCATACTTCTGAGTCTGCGTACCCTGTGGTCATACGTTAAAGCGCGTACGACGTCTACCATCCCGGTAACTGCCTGGTACATACTTTCGGCACATATCTTTTTACTGACAATTGTTACCGTTGCCTACGTACCGTTGTGGCAGGGTGGTATTGGTGAGACAATTGTTCAAGGGTACTACATGCATCAAGGTGTCGGCATGTGGTTTATGATGTCGATGTTAGGAATCTATTATGCCGTGATTCCTCAGGCAACCGGTGGTCGGATTTTGTCGCAGCGGTTGTCTCTTGTTGCTTTCTGGACACAGATTGTATGTTACACCGTTATTGGTACACATCACTTTGTGTTTAGTGCCATACCGTGGTGGTTACAGATGACGGCCCTTGTGGGAAGTATCGGCATGATCATTCCCGTGTTAGCTGGTACCATCAATCTTGCTGTTGCCTTTCGTACACGTCAGCATTGGCATCCATCGGCTGTGTTATTCCTTCTGTCTCTAGTGTTCTACGTGACGGGATCGTTACAAGGAACTCTTGAGGCATTCGAATACGCTAACCTTGTCTGGCACTTCACAGACTATACCGTTGCCCATTCACATCTCACAATGTATGGTATCATCACCGTTGGTCTGTTTGGCACGATTGTGCTGTATGCACCACGTCGATGGACAACACGTGAGCGGACGATCCTGACAACTTTGGCCGTTGGTGGACTCTTACTCTATGCCGTTCCGTTGATGGTGGGCGGTACACTTCGTGGTTTATCGTGGTTGGAAGGACGGCCGTTTATGGAGTCTGTGACGTTGATGATGCCGTTCTGGACGTGGCGTGCTATCGGAGGGACGGCTATGTGGATTGCCCATATCTACGTATTTGTCATTGTGCTGCGGAGGTATCGCCATGCTTAAACGTCAGCAGCATATTGTTCTGTTTGTATCTGTAACCGTACTCTTCGTTGCGTTGACCGCAGTTGTTGCTCTTCTTCCTGCACATCACGAAACAAAACGTCGAGACGTAATGCCAAACGCTCAGCTTACAGAGGAGGAACTCGAAGGACAACAAGTCTACATCGCTGAGGGATGTGTTGCCTGTCATACTCAGCAGGTCCGAAACATTGACATGGACATGGTATGGGGCAAAAGGGGCAGTCTTCCGCTGGACTATACAAACGCAACAATCACGTCGGCTCTTCGGAACCCAGCAACGCTCATGGGGACGGAACGTACAGGTCCAGACCTCACGGACATCGGCCGACGAATTCCAAGTGAGGATTGGCATTATCGCCATCTCTACGATCCTCGATCTGTTGTTCCACAGTCCATCATGCCATCATATCCGTGGCTCTTTACGTCGGAGAACGGCACTCTTCGTCCAACACAACAAGGACGTGCACTTGTTGCATATCTCCTGTCGCGTAAACAACGTGACCTTCCAGATGGAATAGCTGCACCTGAAACACGTTGGAAAACACGATCATCAACATCACGAGAAGAATCGGCAACACCAACAGTATCAGGTGCTGAGCTCTACGCGTCCTACTGTGCAAGCTGTCATCAACCCAATGGTGCAGGCGTAGAAGGCGCCTTTCCGCCCCTTATCAAAAGTCCGATTGTCCTAGGCAACAACATCGACACCTACGTTTCCATCATCATGAAGGGTATTGATGCCAATCCATCCTATGCCATAATGCCTCCGGTTGGTGAGTTAAATGGACTCACAGCAGAGCAGGTTGTGGCCATTATGAATCACGAACGGACGTCATGGGGGCATTCGGCACCAACGGTTTCGATAGACGACGTACGGCGTGCTCTCAAGAAACTCCAGAGTAATCAACGTCCTGAGTAAACAACGTCACGTGTAATCCATGAGAACTACTGTCCGATATCTGTGGCTGCTTCTCTATGTGGCTCTTCCACACACACTGCTGGCCTGTCCAACATGTACACCACCTGAACAAACCTGGTGGCAGGAACTCACCCATGGTGTACGTCCAAATGGCTGGTGGGAAATAACCTTTGTTATCGTCTTTGCCGTGGCCATACTGTCGGCCATAGTGTACAGCATCTACCTCATTGTTGTAGGACATCACCATGAAACCGAAACGAGATCTCCACACGCCTAACGACGTTGACTTCCTTGTGAACACATTCTACGAACGTGTTCGTTCGGACGTTATGCTTGGCCCAGTGTTTAACGAACGTATCCAGCCCGATGCCTGGCCTGTCCACCTTGAGCGAATGACGCAGTTCTGGTCGAACCTCCTGTTTGCCATTCCCGGATACAAGGGTTCTCCACTCCTCAAACACATCGGCCTACCGGTTGGTGCAGAGCACTTTGAGCGCTGGTTAGAACTCTGGGAATCAACCGTCAACGACCACTTTGAGGGCGATGTTGCGATGGCAGCTCTCACAAAAGCGCGTAACATTGCCGAAGTCTTCCAGGAAAAACTCCTGAACAATACGTTTCAGGTTGTACCGCTAACGGACACCAATCATGCTCAGCGAAGCTTGTAAAAATGCCATTCGTGCAGTTGTCTACCTTGCCACCATTCATGAGCAAGGAGAGCGTCGAACGGTGCACGAAATCAGCGCTGAGATAGAGGGCCCGGAAGCCTTCGTCGCTAAAGTATTACAGGAACTCCGCAAACACGACCTTGTTTCGGCAAGTAAGGGGCCGAATGGGGGAATGTTTCTTACGCCAAAACAAGCCGCACGTCCAGTCTACGACGTCATTCGTGTTATTGATGGTCCAGCGGCATTTACGCAGTGTGGACTTGGTCTCCGAACGTGCTCATCACGTAAACCGTGTCCCGTGCACCACGACTACGCCAAACTCCGCGACACCCTGCTTTTAACCTATCGATCAACGTCCATCGCAGATCTCGCAAAAGGTGTTGAAGGAGGGGAGATGGTGTTAAAGAGAAAGAATTAGAGTTGACGCAGGGTGACGCTGGGTGACGCGGGCTGACGCTGGGTGACGCTGGGTGACGCGTGCTGACGTTGGGTTACGCGTGCTGACGCTCGGTGACGCGTGGTGATCCCGGGGTGTTACCCCGGGCTGATATACAGCTCCCCTCCGGGGAGCCACATAGGGATGGTTGCCCCGGAGGGGCAACGATATATCAGCCGGCGGTGAAACCGCCGGAAAACGGAGAGACGGGTACCTGTGTACATATTGGTTGCCCC